>JACCDH010217494.1_pt1 | contig 428750 bp, 421 predicted proteins | sample 7442481 | NCBI WGS metagenome assembly JACCDH01 (sample SAMN15323433, study PRJNA562643) | freshwater metagenome | isolation source: river surface water | place: USA:Blue River Watershed | collected 2017-08-15
AAATTTATATAGTAATTTTATTAAAATGTAAGAATATGTTCTGATTATTAATCAGAACATAATACAAAAATAAATATAAAATTACTATATAAATTTTATAAATTATAGGTTTTAGAAAAATATTTAATATTTTCTCAAATCTTAATTAATATAAGAACAGAAAATAATTTTTGAAATAATCGAAATAAAAAAATTTTTCTATATCTTTTTCGATTTGAGAAAATATTAAATATTTTTCTAAAACCTATAATTTATAAAATTTATATAGTAATTTTATTAAAATGTAAGAATATGTTCTGATTATTAATCAGAACATAATACAAAAATAAATATAAAATTACTACAAACGGTAATTATTTTTGAAAATGATATATTATTTACTTTAAAAAACATATAGGTATTGCTTTAAAACCATTACTACAAAAAAAATCGCCGTCAAATGACAAAAGCCGTTAAGGCTTTTATCATTTTAAATTATTTAATTAAAACAAATAAATTTGTTTTAATTATTATCTATTAAAATAAATACTTTTTCTATATTTATTAATATCTTCTACAATTAATAAAATAATTCTACTATCTCTATTGTTTTATCGGTCTTGTTATCTATCCAATATTTAATTTGTTCTTTTAATACATCCATTCTTTCATTCCATTCCTTTTCTTTTTTCTTTGTTATTTGCATTACACCTAATTTATTCATCTTCCAACATGATTTTATTATCTTTCCATCTTTATCTATATAATCATCTGGATTAAATCTTATAAATACTATTGGTCTGTGTTGTAAATCTTGTGATATTTCCATTAATCTTTTATTTTCACAACTACAATCATAATCTGTATGTCTGTTTTCATCTATTTCTACTATAATTATATGTGACCCCATATCTAATAATAAATCAGGTCTTCTTTTCGAACATCCATCTTGAACTCTTTTATCTGATACCCAACTCAAATCTGGATATTCTTTGATTATTCTATCTACTACGTCTTTTTCTTTTGTTTTATAATTTCTTGATACTTCAATTTCTGGATGTAAATGAACACAACATGTTAAGCAATACCCATTATATTTTCTTATTCTAGATTTTTCACACCATTCACTTTTACATAATGCGCTACCACCACATTCTTTACAATATCTTTTTTGTTTACCATGTTCACATAATGCACTACCACCACATTCTTTACAATATGCTTTTATTTTATCGTGCTTACAATAAGCACTACCACCACATTCTTTACAAAGTGCTTTGTATTTCCCATGTTCACATAAAGAACTACCACCACATTCTTTACAACTTGATTTTATTTTATTATGTTCGCAATAAGCACTACCACCACATTCTTTACAATATACTTTATTTTTACCATGTTCACATAATGCACTACCACCACATTCTTTACAATGTGTTTTTTGTTTTCCATGTTCACATATTGCACTACCACCACATTCTTTACAATGTGTTTTTCGTTTTCCATGTTCACATATTGCACTACCACCACATTCTTTACATATTGTTTTGTATTTCCCATGTTTACATATTGAACTACCACCACATTCTTTACAATGTGTTTTTTGTTTTCCATGTTCACATAATGCACTACCACCACATTCTTTACAATATGCTTTATGTTTATTATGTTCGCAAATGCCTTTTCCACCACATTCTTTACAACTTGTTTTTTGTTTATCATGTTCACAAATATTTTTTCCACCACATTCAATACAAATAAATTTTATTTTACCATGTTCACAAATACCTTTTCCACCACAATCTACACAGTAATATTTTGATTTACCGTGTTCACATTTGTTATTAAACATCTATATATTATATAAATAGATATTTCTTTAAGATAATATTCATAAATATATTTAGAAAAAAGTTTCCTTTATAATTTGATATATTTTGGATTTTTTACTTAAAGATTTTTATATATTTGTAATAATATAGAATGGACGCAAATAAATATGACCAAAATAAATACAATAAAAATTTCTTTGAAAAACATAAAGAAAAAATTAATGAACAGCATATATGTGATATTTGTTTAGGTGTTTATAAATATTATACTAAAAGTAAACATATCCAAACCAAAAGACATTTATATTTTTTAGATAAAAAGAATAATATTGCAAACCAAGATATTAATAATGATAATCATGATGAATAATTTTTAATTAAAGTATATATATGTTTTAATATTTATAAAATATTTTTCATGTAAATTTATAATATAAAAATTAAAGCTATATATAATAATGTTTAAGAGCTTATAAACTATATTATTATATACCTAAATGGCTTTTTGCAGGGGGTGAAAACGCCGTCACAAGGATTAGATGAGCGTAGCGATATCTAAATCCTTATTATCATTTAATTTAAAACAAAATGTAATTTTGTTTTAAATTTTTATTCTTTTTATTAACTATATTTAAAAATAAATTATATAGGTATATTAATAATGGAAAATACAGAAGATAATATCATCGAAAACAAAAAGAAACAAACTAGAATTAAACCTACAAAGAAAGACTTATATGATAATGAACGTCTCGAAATACTCGATAAATTAAATAAAATTTTAGGTATTACTAAAGATAATTATATTATATATCTATATGATATTGAGAATGATAAAGAAATCAATAAAAAAATATATGAACTAGAGTCAGATGTCAGAAAATATTTTAGAGTAGGCAATTGGGGTATCTTTAGAAAAGAATCTATGAAAGGTAATCATGTTGTATTTGCCAAATCTATTTATAAAGAAATGAATTATTCAGTTATATCTACACCAGTTCATATTAAACGTGATAATAAAGTTATTAATACAACTAAGTATACGATTTTAAAAATTGAAAATTAATTTTAATTAAAAATATATGTATAAATTGTATGTGTATTTTCAAAAAAATAATTATATAAAAGAAATATATAGTATTTCTTATATGGTCGAAAATATTGAAGGGGGGTCGCCTATTACCCCTACAATAGAAAAAGGTAAAAACTTTCAAGAAAATACACACGATGAATCTATATTTAAAAAAAATTATGGATTCTACTTTCATACAAAAAGTAATGCATTAGATGAATTATTATTATATAATGATAATAATTTACATCTTTTTTCGTTTGACATAACAAATAAAACCAATGATATTGTTAAAGCTTTTATTGTGAGAAAATACAATGAAATTTACAAAATATTGGTTTCAAATCCTTTAAAGAATATATATGAAAACTTTGAAGGTAATAATAAGGTTAAGCTTTTTATTGATTTAGACTATAAATTTGAAAAGCATAAAGAGCCTCATTATTCATTTAATGAATTATGCAACGCCGCAATTGAATCAGTATGCATTAAACTAAAGAATTTTAATATTATTAATCCTTCTATTATCATTCTTAGTGCTAATACTACTGAAAAATTATCAGCGCATATTATCTTTCCGGATATCGTTTTTGAATCTATCAATCATTTAAAATATTTTATGACAGATATTGATTCTGATTTAATTGATAACGATATATTTGATTTGGCAGTTTATAAAGTTGGGTCTTTCAGAACTTTTTTATCATCTAAATATGGTAAGGAAAATCATTTAACATTTCATAGCAGTATTAATTACAAAAAGAAAAAAGATTATGATTTATTTTTTGATACATTGCTTACAAATTGTCATAAGATTAATGTAATTGATTTCAAAATTCCAGAAATTATTAAAAGTAAACCTAACATTTATTATAAAGATGTTCAAATTAAGAATTTTGAAAATGATAATTATGTTTCATTAGATAGAATAAAACAATACCTTGATATCATTAATATTGATAGAGGTAAAAAATATCAGACATGGTTTGAAGTCGCTAAAACATTATTTAATTGTAATACTAATTCTATTGAGTTATTTATAGAATGGTCTAGAAAAGTTCCAGGATATGAAAATACTTCAATAAATAATTACATTAAATTGTTCAATAGTTTAAAACCATTTCCAGGTGGTATTGAAAACTTAAGAAGAATGGCAAAATGTGATAATCCAGATAGATTTAGGCAAATAGAATATTCTATTGAGGTTAATTCATTTGAATCTATTAAATTTAGTAAACAATATTTACTTATGGATAATGATACTAATGATGATATTCTTAGAAATAATCTTAATATATTCATTACAAATAGTAATACAAAATCCTTATCAATAAAATCACCTTATGATACAGGTAAGACAACTTTAATTAAACACATTTTAGATAAAAATATATTCAAAAGAGTATTATTTATCACTTACCGTAAAACATTAACTACTGATATTTTTGGTTCTTTACTAAAATATAATTTTGAATCTTATCTAGATGGTAATTATCTATCTAATAGATTCATTTGTCAAGTTGATTCTTTGATACATTTATCAGATAGTTATGAAACTTTTAGACAAACCCCTTATCCTGAATATGATTTAATAATATTAGATGAAATTGAATCTACATTAAATCATTTTAGTGCAACAACATTACAAAAAAAACCAGAAGTCTATAATATTTTAAAATCCATAATTAAAAATTCAAATAAATTTATTTGTCTTGATGGTGATTTTTCAAATAGAGGTTATGATTTTGTAAAATTATTTGGAGAATCTATTATACTTGAGAATACAATTAAAAAAAATCTCCGTCAATATATCTTTCATAAAAACAAAGACATTTATGATAATTTACTAGATAATGATTTAAAAAATAAAAAAAATATATGTATTGTCTCTATGTCTAGTAAAATTGCAGAAAGTTATTATGAAAAATATAATAAAACTTATAAATGTTGTATACATACTGGATTGTCAGATGATTCAGATTTAGAAAAATTAAAGGATGTTAATAAATTATGGAAAGACTTCCAATTAATTATTTACAGTCCTACTATCGAATCTGGAGTTAATTTTGATACAGAACATATTGATAATATATATTGTGTATTATCTGGTATGTCTACATCTCCAAGAGGTTTAAATCAAATGTTATATAGGGTAAGAAAAATTAAAAATAATAAAATTAATATATTTTTAAATGGATTACCTTATAGTGATACCGCCGCCTTTTATACTTTTAATGAAACTAAAGACCATGTTATTGGACTTGCCAAAGATTATCTTACTAAAGAAGATGTCCTTGATGAAGAAACTAAGAAAATTTCTCGTAAATATATTTACGATGATTATGTTAATTTGATTGTTCATAATAAAAAAGAAGAACTTAATAAATCAAATTCTCTTTTTGTTCCATATCTAATCGAATTATTCAAGCTTAAAGGTCATGTATATCAATGTCCTGAAGAAAATAGAAGTGTTAAATTAAAAATTGACGATACTACACTAGAAGAAATTTATCATTCTACACATGTTACAAATAATTCTATTAATGAACTTATACAACGTAAACTTTCTGGAGATGCTAGCAAAGAAGATAAGTTAAGAATTGAAAAATATGTTTTCCGAAAATTATGGAAAATAGATTATTTCGAATGTGATAAAGAAAATGATAATATCATTAAAACTAAGAATGATATTGTTATTGATAAAGAATTCTTTACTAATTATTTTCGTAAAAGTTATATATTATTGAATCTTCGTAATCTTCTTAACAAAGAAAAAATCGATGTTTATAATAACTTTGAAAATACTCTTGTTTTAGATTTTAATAAGGCAGAAATGAATTCTAAATTAGAAATTATTAAGAAAATAATTATTAAATTAGGATTTGATTTGAATAATATGGACATAACCCTAGATAAAGATACTTTTACTAAAAATCTAGATAACCTAGAAAAAGATTATGAATTATTTAAAAATGAACAAGTAAAGGTATTATTTGGTTTCAATAAAAATAAATTAACTTCTATAAAAAGTTACATGGGATTTATTAATACAATTCTTAAGGATTTTGGAATTAATATAATCAGTAAAAAAACCTCAAAGAGAACTGATGGACAAATTATTAACTACAATAAATATTTAGTTGAATATCTTAAGGAATATCATAAATATTTCTAATTATTATATTATTAAAATTTGTAGGGTGTAAGTTCTCAATTTTAAAAATTTATTTTCTTAATAATAGGGAAGATACACCCTACATTTCACTTTTTTGGATTTTTTCATACTTTTTGGATAACTCAATTAAATTTTTTTGTTTACTTGATGTAATATATTTTACTTTTTTGTTTATCTTCCCGCCATAATAAATTGATGAAATCATATTATTAAATAAAAAAATGTAATTACCTTACATATCAACATCCTCATCTTCATCATACTCTTCATATTCGTCTTCATCATCATCATCATCTTCTTCTTCTTCTTCTTCATCCTCTAAATCGTAATTAAAAGTTTCAATTAAAATATTAGGAGAAATATTTTTAATATTATCAATTAAGTCTTTTTCGTCTTCGTGAATTATCACTTTTTTTAAATTAGCTGGCAGATGATATACTCTAGGATGGTAAGAATCTCCTAAATTTATTTCTTCAACAGAATCTGGCAAGTCCTCAATATAACTTAAATTAGATATGAGAAGATCAACTTTTTTTAAATTTTGAGGTAAATTTTTTACATTGATAACTCCATGAATTACCAAGTTAAGTTCTTCTAAATCTTCAGGAAAAAAATTAATATTTTGTATATTATCATCAATGGTTAAAGATAATTTTTTAAGACTTCTTGGTAAATTATTCAATGAATATTCAAAATAACCTGAAATTATAACTAATTCTAATAATTCTTCAGGTAGATAATCTACTGTCTGATTAAAAGTATCAGAATGAATATATAATTTTTTTAATGATAGTGGCAAATTGTTAATTGTTTCATTAAAATCATCAGTGATAATTTTTAATTCTTTTAAAGATAATGGTAGATTATTTATTCTTTGATTAAAAGAAGGTCCAATTATTTCCAATATTTCTAAATTACATGGTAAACTATCAATTTGTTTATTAAAATTATCAGAATTAATATATAATTTTTTTAAAGATTTTGGTAAATTATTAACTTCTTGATCAAAACAACGACCTAGCTTGAGTTCTGTTAACCTAGAAGGTAGATTATAAAGTGGATAATTAAAACTATCACCAATTTCTAAAAATTCTAAGGTATTTGGTAAATTAATAAGCGATTGATTGAATGAGTCGCCTAGAGTTAATTTTTTTAATCTATTAGGGAAAATGTTTATTAATTGGTTAAACTCATGACCTAAACTAAGAATTTGCAAATTAGGAGGTAAATCAACAATTGTAATGTTACCTTCAATATTTAGGTATAGTTCCCGTAAATTATAAGGCAAATTCTTGATTGGTTCTTTAATATAATGATTCAAGGATAGAACTTTTAATGAACCAGGTAAACAAGCGAGTGATTCTAATGATTCTGTATGTTTATCATCATCAATAATTAATGATTCTAAAAAGAAAGGTAATTCATTTATAAAATAATTATAATTAGTGATTTTTAACTTCTTAATCCATGATGGAAATGTTATATATTTATATTTTTTCTCCTGTATATCTATAATAATATCTGTATCACTAATTTTTAAATTTTTAAATTCTTGAATTGTGTGTACAGTAGTCATTTTTTACAATACTACTAATTTATGTAATAATAGCTTATTAAAAATCAATTTTTTGCGCGCCTTATATTCATACTATTAGACATAAAAAAATTGTAATATAGAAATTCAAATTTATTTTTGAGAGCATCAATAGTATAATAATTCAATAAATTTTATAATGACTTTATCACCTAAGATATTTTTTATATCATCCTCAAATTTTTTAATTTTTTGTTTAGTATGAGTATATCCTAATAACCCTGTAGTTATTTCAATTGATTTTAATCTTGATGGTAAATTATTTATTGTAAAATTATAATCCCAAAAATTTGGACAGGTAATATAAATATTTTCTAAATTATCTGGTAAATTATCAAATAAATCCGGAAATAAACTATAGTAAATAGTTAATTTTTTTAAATTAACCGGAAGAAAATTATGCTTATTCATTGTTAAATTTACTAATATCAATTCTTCTAAATTAATTGGTAAATTATCAAAAGAAATATTATTATCTATTCTATCTAACATTAATTTTTTAATCTTATTTGATATATTATCTAATGAATAATTATATCTTTGTATCATTAATTCAGTTACATCAGTTGAAACTATATCAAGTAGAAAGTAATAGTCATCTAAAGTTAATTTTTCTAAATTCTTAGGTAATTTATTAATCTTCTGATGACATTTTTGTAAAGTTAAATTCTTAATGTTATCCGACAAATTATCTATAGATAATTTATAATTTTGTAAATCTAATGTTTGGACATTTGTAATATTCTCATCAATTAGAAAATTATAACTGGATAATATTAAAGTATGTAACTTAGGTGGAAGTTTTGTAATCGGAAACTTTGCATTATTAATCCGTAAAATTTTAAGTGAATCTGGAAAATCCATAATATTTTCTGAAGGTTCATAAAGATATAATTCTTCTAAATTTTCTGGTAATTTGTCTTTTTCTCCAATTTGGAAACCACTATTTTCCAATATACATAATGTTGTTAAACTATTTGGTAAATTATCTAAATTATGTTTATATTTCTTAATATAGATACTCTTAATCCAATTTGGAAATTCTAATTTAGGATGGTCATCAGTTAATTCTACAGATATCTCATTTTTATCTGGAGAAAGTTTATTGATATCTTGAGTATTTTTTATCCAAGTATTATCCATTTTTTAATATTATTATTAATTATTTAAATGTAAATAAAATAATAAATAATCAATTTTTTGCGCGCCTTGTCGGAAATTTTTATAAAATTTCCTATATGATAACTTTGTAAAGTTATCGGGTCTTCATACTATTCAACATAAAAAAATGTAATATAAAAATTAATGCTATATGTATTGATGTTTCAAAGCGTTTACACCATATTATTATGCTCTTATGGGACGTTTTATGATGACACCGCGCCGGACAAAGGATTATGAGCGTAGCGAATTAAATCCTTTATTTCATTTAATTAAGTTATATGAAAATATAACTTAATTTTTATCCTTTGTATTATCTAATCTGTAAAATAAAAACCTTACCATAAAAATTATATAATTTTAGTTTGTGATAATAATCTTCAGTCAAAAAATATAAAAGTGATGAATATTTATTACTATTTTTATGGATATATCTGAATAAATTTTTAAGTTTATGATTTTTATTTTTTGGGTCACTAACTATTTTTATTAAGTAATTAATATCATCAATATTTCGTGATGTTAATCCCTTAGTATCTTTCAAAAATTTATTAAGATAATTTAATATTTTAGAATTTTCAAAAGTTAATTCATCCATTATTTTTTTATTATCGTCCATTTTTTGTTTTAATATTCCATTATTAGATGATTTATGTGGTTTATATAACTCTAATGAATTATTATCACTAGGAACAAAACCTCTTGACATATACCATGTAATACCGTGTTCTAAAGTATATAAAGCAGACATATTAATAGTAACGTTATTAATTTTTTTTCTTGAATTATCAGTTAATTTAATATATTTAATTTTGATATCTTTTTTATGAATATTTGATGCTAAAATTGTATTTTTTAAAAAACTAATAGCTATATCTAAAATAATTGATCCAGATAATAACAATTTATTATTATCTCTACATTCTGGTTCAGTGCTTATATTACTAATATATGCAATATCTGAATCTGGTGAAACATCAATTAATAAACAATCATATCCTGCCTTATTTTGTATTGAATATTTTATCCCATGTTTATCTTCAGTTTTAAATATTTCAATGTTAATACCTTCCTTTTTATTTATATAATTGTATCCTCCAGTCATATATTTTGTAGGTATGTATATATCACAATCAAATTGTTTGTATTCATATAATGAATTTATTTCACGTAATAATTCATTATTATATGGTATTTTATGTATATCAAATAGTTTTTGCCAATATAATGTCATTATAAATTAAGTTAATAAAAATATTGTTAAATATAATATTCGCGCGCCTTGTATTCATACTATTCAACATAAAAAAATTATAATATTAAAATCAACGCTATATATAATGATGTTTTAAAGCGTTTACATCATATTATTATGCTATTATGTGACGTTTTATGATGACACCGCGCCGGACAAGGATAATGAGCGTAGCGAATTAAATCCTTTATTTCATTTAATTAAGTTATATGATAATATAACTTAATTATTATCCCTTTTATTATCTTCCTCATACACTATCAGTAAAATTAATAACAATATTATTACCAAAAATACTCTGAACTTTTTCGATAACTTTATCCTTATTATTATCCTTATTTACATAATGATTATTTAAAAATGTTATTTTTTCTAATGAACAATGTGATATATCTTGTAACATAATTGGATTATATTGCATAGTTATTTTTTTTAAATTATGTGGTAGATTCTCTAAATTTTGAATATAATAATCACAAATATGTAATTCTTCTAAAGTAGTAGGTAAATAATTAAGAGGCATACCATAACACGAATCTATATATAGATATTTTAAATTCATAGGTAAATTATCTAAATTTTTATTATAATTAGAAAATAAAATTAATGTTTCTAAATTATTTGGCAAATTGTCTAAATCATACTTATAACTCCCAATTTCTAGTTTTTTTATCCAATCTGGAAAAATAAATTTATCATAATTTTTAGTGTTATCTAAAATTAATAAAACTCTACGATTACCTAATTGATTTTCATCTAATTCATAGAAATCCTGTTCTGTTCTAATTACGACCTTAAGATTGCTGTAAGTTAACATTTTTTATTGATTATATAATATAAATATTATCTGGTAATAATAAAATAAATCAATTTTTTTGCTTCTCAATAAATCTTCATAAAATTAATAATAATCTTATCACCAAAAATACTATGAACTTTTTGGATAATTTCATCCTTTTTCTCATGATGATTTTTAAATATTATTTCTTTTAATGAACAATGTGATATATCTTGTAACATAATTGGATTATAGCCCATAGTTATTCTTTTTAAATTATGTGGTAGATTTTGTAAATTATGATTATAATATGTCGGTAGAGATAATACTTCTAAAGTAGTAGGTAAAAAATTAATCTCTAAGTTATAATCACTTGGTAAATGTAAATATTTTAAACCAATAGGTAGATTATCAAGATTTTTTGGATATTGATAAAATGAAAATGTTAAACTTTCTAAATTATTCGGTAGGTTATCTAAATCATATAAATATTTAATTATATGTAGGTCTTTAATCCAATCTGGAAAAGTTAATTTATCATAATTATCATTTTCTTCAAAACTTAATACAACCGTACGATTATCTAATTCAATTTCAGTTAATTCATAAAATTCTTTTTCTGATGTAATTATTATAAGATCTATTGAAATATTATCGCAAGTTATCATTTTTATAGATATAATAATGTTAAATAAATGGTAATAATAAATAAATCAATTTTTAGTCATAATAATTATAAATTGTAAGGTTAACTTTAGGAATCATAACCCTAATTTTTTCCTCTACTTCTTTAAGATTAGGAATTTTATTTATTATGCGAATAGTTTTTAAATTTTTAGGCAAATTATCAAAATGAAAATTACAACATAGATATAATTCTTCTAATCCATCTGGTAAATTAGAAATATCATAATCATAATTGATATCATTACATGCTAACTCTAATCCACGTAAAGTAAATGGTAAATTATTTAGTGCATGCTTAAAAGGTTGTTTTGTCGATATTTTTAAATATTCTAATCCTTCATTTAAATAATATAATGGTTGTGATAATGATTTTTTTCGTAAACATATCTCAAGGCTTTTTAAATATAATGGTAGATTATCTAAATTATTGTCACAATCAATTAATGATAATTTTACTAAACTACTAGGTAAATTATCTAAATCATATTTATAATTACAAATTTCAATATCTTCAATCCAATCTGGAAAAGTTAATTTATCATATTTTTGTTGTTTCATAATTATTATAATACTCTTATTATCTTTAGTCAAATTAAGAATATCTTGTTCACGATAAACTCTAATTTGTTTCATTTTAATATTATTTATAATTAAATAAAGTTATAATGATAATAAATAAATCAATTTTTAGTGCACTTTGTATTCATACTATTTAACATAAAAAAATGTAATTTCCATACATATCAACATTCTCATCTTCTTCATCCTCGCCATAATTAATAGTTTTAATTAAAATATTAGGTGAAATATTTTTAATTTTTTTAATATTATCAATTAACTCTTTATTATCTTTATAAATTATCACTTTTTTTAATTTAGCGGGTAAATTTTCGAAAATAAAATTACATCCTAAAGTTATTTCTTCTAAATTACTAGGTAAATTAGATAAATTATAAACATCTTCACTTTTACAAAATATCTTAAGTTTGAGTAATGTGAATGGTAAATTACTTAGTAAAAATTTCCTTGGTTTTACAATATGCGAAATTATTAATTCCTCTAATCCTTCATTTAGATAATCTAATGAATTTGTAAATTTATTAGAGTATATATGAAGTTTTTTTAATGATAAAGGTAGATTATCTATTTTGTTGTCATAATACCATAAAAATAATTTTACTATACTATTAGGTAAATTATCTAATTCATATTTATATTCATAAATATGAATACATTCAATCCAATTTGGAATAATTAATTTATCATATTCACTTTCTTTTATATTTATATAAATACTGATAATATCTTTAGTTAATTTGGTAATATCTTCTGCTTTTTCAATTACACTCATTTTGTTAGTAATAATATGATGAATAGTTATACTTATAATAAACAAATCAATTTTTTATTTCTATTAGTTCTTCTTCAATATATACTACTTCAATTTCTCTAAGTTCAATATTTACATAAGGTAAAATATTTTTAATTATTTTAACTTTATCTTCAATATTCTGAAGTTCTTTTCTATGATAGCTGATATTAATTTTTTTTAAATTATTTGGTATATTATCTAAATTAAATTTACAACTTAAATTTAATTCTTCTAGACTATTCGGTAAATGATTTAAATTATATACATAATGATTAAAAGACATTATCTTAAGTTTAAGTAAAGTCGATGGTAAATTACTTACTAAACATTTCATAGGTTCTTGACGTTGCGTAATTATTAATTCTTCTAATCCTTCATTAAGATAATCTAATGAATTGATAAATGTATCAGAGGTTATATAAAGTTTTTTTAATGATAAGGGTAGATTATCTAATTTCTTGTCATAATTTATTAAAGCTAATTTTGATATACTATTTGGTAAATTATCTAATTCATATTTATAATTACGAGCTCTAATATCTTCAATCCAATCTGGAAAAGTTAATTTATCATATTCACTTTCTTTTATATTTATATAAATACTGATAATATCTTTAGTTAATTTGGTAATATCTTCTGCTTTTTCAATTACACCCATTTTGTTAGTTATAATATGATGAATAGTTATACTTATAATAAATAAATCAACTTTTGTTGAAGCTTTAGCTTCAGGATTTTTATAAAAAATCCGTATTTGGCTTTAGACAAATCAATAAAAAATTAATAAAAATCCAAGGAATTTTCCCATCCCGTTTTTATTAAAAACGGTGTTGTCAAATTAAAAATTTGTCAATATCGGCTAAAGCCGATTCATCAACTTTTTACATAAGAAGTTCACCAGAATATAATATTTCTATTTCTTTCAGTTCAATACTAATATTAGGTGAAATATTTTTAATTATTTTAACTTTATCTTCAATAATATGAAGTTCTTCTCTATGATAGCTGATTTTAATTTTTTTTAAATTATTTGGTATATTATCTAAATTAAATTTACAACTTAAATTTAATTCTTCTAGACTATTCGGTAAGTGATTTAAATCATAAACATAATCATTCATTGACATTATCTTAAGTTTAAGTAAAGTCGATGGTAAATTACTTACTAAACATTTCATAGGTTCTTGACGTTGAACAATTATTAATTCTTCTAATCCTTCATTAAGATAATCTAATGAATTTATAAATGTATCAGATGTTATATAAAGACTTTTTAATGATAAAGGTAGATTATCTATTTTATTTTCATAATCCATTAAATCTAATTTTACTACACTATTTGGTAAATTATCTAAATCATATTTATAATTGAGAACTCTAATAGATTCAATCCAATCTGGAAAAGTTAATTTATCATATTCGTCATTTTCATCAAAATCTAAATAAATACTTTTTGTATCTTTAGTTATATTATCAAACTCTTCTTTTTTTTCAATAAATTTTCTTACAACCATTTTGATAATAATATGTTAAATAATAGTTGTGGTTATGATAAAAAAATCAATTTTTTGTTGATTTGACTAAAGCCAAATACGTTTTTTTTATAAAAATCCTTAAGCTAACCATAAAAACTAACAATTAAATCAGGTGATAAATTATTTATCATTTTAATTTTAACATCAATATCAGGAACAATCTTTTTTTTTAAAATAATTTTTTTAAGATTTTTTGGTAAATTATCAAAATGAAAATTACAACCTAAAATTAATTCTTCTAATTCATCTGGTAAATTATTTAAATTATAAATGTTCTTATAATAACAAGTTACTGATAATTTTTTTAATTTCAATGGTAAATTATTTAATGAATATTTAAGTGGTCTCATTGTTTCTATTATTAATTCTTCTAATTCTTCTGGTAGATAATCCAATGAATATTCATATTGTTTTGAATGTAAAGTAAGTATTTTCAATGATAATGGTAAATTATCTAATTTCTTATTGTTATTATAATCATGACCAATTAAATGCAATTCTATTAAACTATCTGGTAGACTATCTAAATTATGTTCATAATTATTTAATCTTAATATTTTTAATTTTTTTGGAAGATTGTCTAATTCATATTTATATTTAGTAATATAAATATTTTCAATATATTCAGGAAAAGTTAATTTATCATATTTGTCTTCCTTCATATAAATATACATATATTGCCATTCTTTTTTAATACAAATTTCATTCATTTTGATATTAGTTAAATAAAAAATATGGTTATGATAAATAAATCAACTTTTTGTGAAACTAAAGCTTCAGGATTAACATAAAAATCTACTTAACTCTCATCAATTTATAATTGTTTTTTCACCAGGTCTTAGGTAAATTTCAATTATTACATTTGGTGCTATATTTTTAATTTTTTTTATTACATCTTCATAACCGTTAAATACGTGTGTAAATTTAATTTTTTTTAACTTATTAGGTAACTTATCAAAATTAAAATTAACACATGTTATAATTAAATCTTCTATATTATCAGATAAATTATTAAAATCATAATTACTTCCAGCTGCACACCATAATCTTAAGTTAACTAATGTATACGGTAAATTAGCTAGTGAAATATTTATTGGATTAATTGCTCTTAATGTAAATGTTTCTAATCCTTCATTTAAATAATCGAATGAATGTGTAAATTCAGATTCATCAATATCGATAAGTAATTCCTTTAATGATAATGGTAAATTATTTAAACTCTTATCTGTATCATATAATGATAATTTTATTAAACTATTAGGTAAATTATCTAACTTATATTGATATTTAGATAAACATAACCGTTGTAGTTTTTTTGGAAAAATATCTAATTCATACTTATAATTATCTAAAGTTATCTCCTCAATCCAATCTGGGAAAATAAATTTATCATAATTATCTTCTTTCATTGATACGAAAATAACTTTATCATTCTCGTTTATATCTAAAAAATCATTGACTGTATAAATATTTTTCATTTTGTTAGTAATAATATGATGAATAATATGATTAATAATATGGTTATGATAAATAAATCAATTTTTTACAAAAACTTAATACCAATAATCTTCGCCAATATATACTTTAACATTATCACCTAATATATTTCTAATCTTATTTTTGAATTTATTTTTTTTATTATTTTTAATTCGTCTAGAAAGACCATTATATATATGTATTAATTTTAATCCTCTTGGTAGATTATCAATATTTAAATTATTAAGTTCAGAATCAGAGGAAACAATATAAAGATATTCTAAATTATTTGGTAAATTATCTAATAATCCAGGTAACATACTACATCCAAAAATTAATTTCCTTAAATTAATAGGTAATGAACTATAATCACTAGGTTTGAATCTCGATATTATTAATTCTTCCAGACATAAAGGTAAATTAGCCAATGAAGTATTATTCTGTAGACTATCTAACGATAATTTTTTAATATTATCCGATAAATTATCTATTGAATATTTATAATTCATTATATATAATTCATTTACATCACTACTAATTACATCAAGTGGAAAATTATAGTATTCTAATTTTAATACTTCTAAATTTTTAGGTAATTTATTTATTTTATTTTTACAATTATATAATACCAATTTCATAATATTATCAGATATATTATCTAATGATAAATCATGACAAGATATACGTAATGTATCAATGTTATTTATTTTTTCATCAATAATAAAATTATATGTAGATAAATCTAATTCTTTTAAGTTAGGTGGAACTTTTGTTAATTGTCCGATACAATTGTATATACGTAAAGCTCTTAAGTTAATAGGTAAATTATCTATTTCATGATGATATTTATCAAAAGTAATGGTTTCAATCCATGATGGAAATTCTAATTTCGGTTGGTCGTCATTTAAATTTATCTTAATAAATGTTTCATCTGGAGGAACTTTCTGAATATCTTCTGAATTAGTTATTATAAACATTTTAGTATATAAAGTAATTTTTTTGAGAGATTAAATAAAAATCAACTTTTATCGGCGTGGACTTATCACATGACATATCATAAAAAAATTATAATAGGAAAATTAACATGATATTTATGTAGGTTTTCACATGTCTAAATCATATTAATACATAATTATGAGACGTTTTGTGACGGCATTTTAATTTAAAATGCCCTAAGCGTTTTTAAAAAAACGGTGATGATAAATCGCCGGAAATAGGATTAGATGAGCATAGCAAAATCTAACTCTTTTTATTTAATCAATAAAATATTCTTCACCTACCTTTAATGGCTTATTTTCTATTTCTACATACATTTCTATTCTATTATCAAATTTCTTTCTAATATTTCTTAGAATTTCTTTCGTTTTATGATTCTCATATAAAGTTATTTTTTTTAATGACACTGGTAGTCCTTCTAATTCGATGTCGTAGTTGTACTCGTAGTCTGAATCACGTTCGTATGTGTAACTTGTTAAATTTAATTCCTGCAGATTTTTTGGAAAATATATTTTCTTTGGCGAATATCCATATATATATAATACTTTTAAATTATCAGGTAACATCTTTATCTCTTTATCATATTTAACTATCGATAATACTTCTAAATTTTCTGGTAAATTTTCAAATGAATTAATTTCTGAACATTTACATAAATGTAATATTTTCAAATTAATAGGTAGGAAATCTATTTGTCCCCTATAATAAGTCAATTCTAACTTTTCTATATTGATAGGTAAATTATCAATTGGTAAAGTATAATTATTAAGTTTTAATCCATAAAGTGTATTAGGTAAATTATCTAAATTTTGGGTTAAACCTCCTAATACTAAGTAATTTAATTTTAAAGGATATTTAGTTATCTGACATTTATCATATAAACCAGATATCTCTAAATATTCGATATTATCGGGAATTGTATCTAAATAATCATTATTATTAATAGTTAATTTTTTAACTGTTTTCGGTATTTTATCTAATGGATGGTGACAATTACATAAATGTAATTCTTCTAAATTATTAGGCAAATTATCTATTGGAAAATTATAATTCCTTATTGATAAGTATTTTAAACTATTTGGCAAATTTCTTAACTTTCTATTAACTTTTTTATCTATATCTAAGTATTCTAAACCTTCTAATAAATTATCTAATTCATGATCATAATAAATAATATATAATTTTTTCATCCATGATTTAAAAGTTAACTTATTATGTTTTTTTTCTAAAAATAGAACTAATATTTTATCTTTAACATTTCTATTTCTTAATTTGTAAAAATGTTCTTCTGAAAATATATACATGTTCTCTTCGCCTATTTTGTTAATTAAGTATACTAATTAATTAGATACTTAAGATAAAAAAATCAACTTTTTATTATTTAGAAATCGAATTCCTTTTATTTAATCAATAAAATATTCTTCACCTACCTTTAATGGTTTATTTTCAATTACTACATACATTTCGATTCTATCGCTAAATTTGTTTCTAATGTTTCGCAAATTTTCTTTCGTTTTACGATTATCATTTAAAGTTATTTTTCTTAATGACATTGGTAATTCTTCTAACTCTACATCATAATCATATGTATAGCTAGTTATTTTTAATTCCAAGAGGTTTTTTGGAAAATATATTTTCTTTGGTTTATATCCAGAGATATACAACTCTTTTAAATTATCAGGTAATATCTTTATCTCTTTATCATATCCCATAATCGATAATACTTCTAAATTTTCTGGTAAATTATCAAATGATTTAATTCCAGAACATCCATATAAATGTAATATTTTCAAATTAATGGGTAAAAAATTAATTTCTCCTTCATAACAAGACATTTCTAATCTTTCCAAATTGAATGGTAGGTTATCAATTGGTAAAGTATATTCAATAAGTCTTAGTCCATAAAGTGTATTCGGTAAATTATCTAAATTATATATGTAACCCCGCAATATTAAGTAATTTAATTTTGCTGGATATTTAGTAAACTGACCTATACAATCACTAGACACATCTAAATACTCGATGTTATCAGGAATTGTATCTAAATAATTATTATTTCCAATATTTAATTTTTTAACTGATTTCGGTAATTTATCTAGTGGACATTGACATTTACGTATAAGTAATTCTTCTAAATTATCAGGCAAAATATCTGATTCATAATTATAATTATCTAAGAATAAGTATTTCAAACTATTAGGTAATCTTAAATTTCCCTTGTGTTCTTTTTGAATATGTAAGCATTCTAAACCTTCTAATAAATTATCTAATTCATGATAATATTCATCGATATATAATTTTTTCATCCATGGTTGAAAAGTTAACTTGTTATGTTCTTTTGGTAATCGTATAACTAATTTTTTATCTATAATATCATTTTCTACTAATTGATAAAATTCATCTTCGGAATAAATATAAATGATATCAATATTATCCATTTTTATGAGTATGGTTAAGTATACTATCTAAATTGATAGTTTACTATAAATAAATCAATTTTTTACCAATTTATAAGATTATTAAAGTATTTAACAATAGTATTTTCACTAATCTTAAAATTATGAGAAGACTTTTTAATTCTCCAAGAATAAATATGTAACTCTTTTAAATTTCTAGGAAAAATATTTATGCTGTTGTTATCATCATCAATCCCTAAAATCTCTATATAATCTGGAATTACAATATCATCATTATGATATTTATCATGTAGTCTTAATTTTTTTAAACTTTCAGGAAAAATAATTTTATTATTATTTGGAAAGCTGTAACTTAAATTTAATTCTTCTAAACTATTAGGTAAATTAACTAAATCATAATTATAATCTTTTAATGATAAACATTTTAAATTTGGAGGAAAAACACATGATTTATTATTATGATTACATACTAACTCTAATCTTTCTAATCCTTCTGGTAAATTATCGAAACTTCCACCACAATAATTTAATTTTAATTTTTTTAACCCTATTGGTAAACTATTTAAATTTCCATTATATGAAACTAAAAATAGTTCTATTAGTCCTTTAGGTAAATAATCGATAGAATTATAATCTCTATGCATTAAACATAATTTTTTTAATCCATTGGGTAAATTATCTAAATTTTTATCATATCTATTTTGAATTCTTAGTTCTTGTAAATCCATAGGTAGATTATTAATTTCTACATTGATATCACCAATGATTTCTAATTTATTTAAATTGAAAGGTAAATAGTCTAATAATTTATTAATTTTACCAACAAGTCTTAAATTCATTAATTTATTAGGTAAACTATCTAATTCAAAATTATATCTATCAATACCTAATATATGAATAAATTCTATATTATTAGGTAAATAATCTATTTTATTATGATTATCTTTGTGTAAAATTAATATACCATATTGAAAAAAATCTGAATTAACTAATATTTGTGTGCTATTATGATAAATATGTAAATTTTTGTGATGAGATAAATTTTTAGGTATTTCTTGTAAATGTTCTTCAAAATGAGGTATATTCAAATTAATTTCAATACTTTTAGTATTTGTTGGTAAATATTGAATAACATTCTCTTCATCAGAAATTTTTGTGATTCTGCATTTATTAACAGTTGCCTTATTTTTTTTTCTAAAACACATTTTATTAATATAATAATAAATATAGCCTAGTATATGTATTATAATAAATGGATGAAACAATATAAATCAATTTTTTAAATATATAGATTTTACTATACAAACATAAATAAAATATACACAATTATACTCGTTTGAGCTGTACAACGATGGATTCGCGTAGTCCTTCACTAGTAATTGGACTAACATTATGGTACACATTCCCGGTCATAACTACAATCTTTACTTTACCAGGCGAAGGAGTTACATCGATACTATCCAGAAGATTGTCACCATTAACGTTATCGTAGATTTCCAGATTACCTCCTTCGAGTGTTTTGTTGAAGTAGAAAATGACTGTATTAACGTTGTAGGAGACGCCGGCTTGATCATCTTGGTGCACGCGCTTCATACCATTACTATCTTTTGTAATTAATAAAATAATTCTACTATCTCTATTGTTTTATCTGTCTTATTATCCATCCAATATTTAATTTGTTCTTTTAATACATCTATTCTTTCAATCCATTCCTTTTCTTTTTTCTTTGTTATTTGCATTACACCTAATTTATTCATCTTCCAACATGATTTTATTTTATTTCCATCTTTATCTGTATAATCATCTGGATTAAATCTTATAAATACTATTGGTCTGTGTTGTAAATCTTGTGATATTTCCATTAATCTTTTATTCTCACAACTACAATCATAATCTGTATGCTTGTTTTCATCTATTTCTACTATAATTATATGTGACCCCATATCTAATAATAAATCTGGTCTTCTTTTAGAACATCCATCTTGAACTCTTTTATCTGTTATCCAACTAAAATCTGGATATTCTTTTATTATTCTATCAACTACATCTTTCTCTTTTGTTTTATAATTTCTTGATACTTCTATTTCTGGATGTATATGAATACAACATCTTAAACAATAACCGTTATATTTTCTTATTGCAAATTTTTCACACAATTCACTTTTACATAATGCACTGCCTCCACATTCTTTACATCGTGTCTTTCTTTTTTTATGTTTACATATTTCATTACCACCACATTCTTTACAACATACTTTTATTTTATCATGTTCACATATTGCACTACCACCACATTCTTTACAATATCTTTTTTCTTTCCCATGTTCACATATTGCACTACCACCACATTCTTTACATCTAGTTTTTAGTTTATCATGAATACAATAAGCACTACCATCACATTCTTTACAATATCTTTTAATCTTTGCGTGTTTACATATTGAACCACCTCCACATTTTTTACATATTGTTTTTAGTTTATCATGAATACAATAAGCACTACCACCACATTCTTTACAATATACTTTATTTTTACCATGTTCACAATAAGCACTACCATCACATTCTTTACAATATGCTTTTTGTTTGCCATGAATACAATAAGCACTACCACCACATTCTTTACAATATATTTTTCTTTTATTATGTTTACAATAAGCATTACTACCACATTCTTTACAATATATTTTTTGTTTACCATGTTCACATAATGCACTACCTCCACATTCTTTGCATCTTGCTTTTTGTTTGCCATGAATACAATAAGCACTACCACCACATTCTTTACAATATGCTTTATGTTTATCATGTTCACATAAAGAACTTCCACCACATTCTTTACAATTTGATTTATCTTTTCCGTGTTCACATAAAGCACTACCACCACATTCTTTACATCTTTTTTTTTGTTTATCATGAATACAATAAGCACTACCATCACATTCTTTACAATATTCTTTTCTTTTTCCATGTTCACAATAAGAACTACCACCACATTCTTTACATCTTGCTTTTACTTTTCCATGATTACATAATGAACTACCATCACATTCAATACATCTAACTTTTATTTTACCATGTTCACAAATACCTTTTCCTCCACAATCTACACAGTAATATTTTGATTTACCGTGTTCACATTTGTTATTAAACATCTATATTATAAGATAAGATTATTTATTTAAGTAATAATATACTAAAAATATTAGTATTTTTATACTTAAAGATTTTTATATAATTATAATATATAAATGGAAAACCCAGAAAAAGTAAATAATAATAAAAAATTTTCTGAAAATCATAAAGAGAAAATAAAAGAAAAACAAATATGTGAAATATGTTATGGTTCGTATACTTATTTTAATAAAAGCCATCATAATAAAAGTAAAAAACATTTATTCGTTTTAAATAATTTTTTTAAGAAAAATAAAGATAATAATGAATAATCTCATGTATTTTATTTGTAAAATCATTAATATATTCTTTTATTAACTATTTTTTATATTCTACGAAGTTGTATTACAATCGATTCACGTATTCCTTCACTCATAATAGGACTAACAGTATGGAATACATCACCTGACATAACTACAATCTTTACTTTACCATCTGAAGGAGTTATATCGATACTATCCAGAAGATTGTCACCATCAACATTATCGTAGATTTCCAGATTACCTCCCTCTAGTGTTTTATTAAAATAGAAAATAACTGTATTCACCTCATAATTTACAGCAGCGAAACTATCTTGATGGATTGTCAACCAATTTTGGTTCGGCTTGTCGTAATAATGATATTCAATCAATCCATAATCTAAGTCGACATTACCAATATTATGTTCGACCATAATCTTGTGTGCATCATCGATGATATGATGGAGTGATTCTTTTGTTTCTTTGCTATATTTCTCATCACGGTCGAATCCAACTAAAGTATTACCATATATCGTAGTAATATCCTCAATGTGGTGTGAATAATCACCACCCCGTCTCTGTGAACAGAAGTCGCTTACATATTCGAAAGCCGTAGCGTCGACTTCGAATACGGAATAATACTTTGGAGTGTTATCGCTGGATTCCATTTTGTCAAATATCTAATAATAATAAATTTATCAATTAAATATAAAAATCAATTTTTTTACGGCGTGGTTAATCATATGACATAACATAAAAATTTCATAATACGAAAATTAACACGTTATAATATATCTTTTTAGCGTGTTTAAACCATATTATTATACTCATATGTGACGTTTTATGATGACACCGCGCCGGACATAGGATTAATTAGCGTAGCGAATTAAATCCTTCATAATCATTTAATTAAGTTATATGATAATGTAACTTAATTTTTATCCTCTTATAAATAAAATAATTAAATAATCTAAAAATTATATCTTAGTTCGTAGTTGATATAAATTTTTATATTAGCTCTATTTTCTTCATTACTAAAATATTCCTCAAAAAATTCTTCAATTTTTGATATAGTAACAAGGTCATTCATTCGAATATTTAATTGTATTTTTTTTGATTTTACTTTACTAATATCTATAATTTTTTTAATTTGATTTTGGTCTATATCACCATCATACAAATGTAAAATTAAATAATATAAGTTAAATGGTAATTTATAAAAATCATCTTCATTTAATTCTTCTAATCTTAATTCTAATAATTTTAAATTTTTTGGAATATATTCAATTATGTCTGAAATTTTTATTGAAAATAAACTTAATGATTCTAGCTGTGATGGTAAAAAATTAGTAAATAATTTATTATTACCTAAAACGTTATTATTAATTTTAAGAATTTTTAAGCTATTCGGTAAATTATTTAGTTTATAACTATAATCTTTTGAAAATAATAAATCTAATTGTTCTAGACCTTCTGTTAAACAATTTAATAAATTATTGTAATTATCTGAAACTCCAGTTATACTTAATTTTTGTAAAAACATTGGTAAGTTATTCACAACTAAATTTGTTCCTAGATATAAAGATTCTAATTTATCTGGAAGATTATCTATTTCATATTTATATTTATAAAACTGAATAATTTTAATCCATTTAGGGAATATAAATTTGTCATATTCATCTTCTTCCATACTAATACTAATATCTATATCATCTTCTGTTAGTTTAAGAAATTCATCGGTAGTTGTTATATTAACAGTCATTTTATATTTGTTTAATTAATAATTAATATTGTGATGATAAATAAATCAATTTTTATTTTATTTCATTTATTATATTGATAACTTCATTTATTTTATTATTAAAATCTTGAACTGCATTTTGTATTTCAATTATTATATCTGGTGATATTTTATTAATTTTTTCAACAATATCTTTATAATCAGGAACTTGGTCATCAAATTTAATTTTTTTTAGATTTTTTGGTATATTATCTAAATGAAAATTACATGATAAAACTATTTCTTCCAAACTATTCGGTAGATTGCTAAAAGTATAATTATAATCAAAAAAACAAAATAATTCAAATCTAACTAATGTAGATGGTAAATTGTTTAATGAATTTTTATAAGGTGTTATTGTTTCGATTTTTAATTCTTCTAATCCTTCATTTAAATAATCTAATGAATGTATAAATTCTGAATTATTTATATGTAGCTTCTTTAAAGATAATGGTCGGAAATTTTTTAAAAATTTCCCATCCGTTTTTTGTAAAACGGGTCAATTATCTAATTTATTATCATATCCCATTAATTCTAATTCTATAAGACTATTTGGTAAGTTATCTAAATTATATTCATATTCATGTAGTTTTAATTTTTTTATTTTGTTCGTTAGGTTATCTAATTCATATTTATATTTACGAATTTCAATATCATTAATCCATTCTGGAAATTCAAATTTGTCATACTCGTCTTCTCTCATAAAAATACTAATAGATGTATCATCTTCAGTTAATTTTAGAAAATCTTTTACAGTTTCAATTACTTTCATTCTACTACTTAATAATTATTATGATAAAAGTTGTTTAAATAAATAAATCAATTTTTTTATTTTTCTTTTATAATAATATATGACATATAATCTAATTGATGAATTATTTTTCGATGCAATCTTATTTTTCAAAGATATAATCGAAAAAGGTCATGACGAGACATTCAAAATGGATTTTAATTATAAAAAAGCATTATTACAAGATGGCTTAATTGAGGTAACTTATAAAAATAAAACTGAATCAAAGAAATTCTTTAATATAGGTAACTATGATTCTGCTTCTGAAACATTTAAATGGTTTGAGCCTACTAGAAAACTAATTCATTCTTTATTGTTTCCAGAAGGCAGTGATGGCGATTTTTTTGGATTTAAAAATTCTATTGAAAAGTTACTAGCTAAAAATGAAATTAAACTTGGAAAAGAATATAAAAATTTAATACCTTATCTTGTCGTTATTATTATGCATCCATATAACATATTAAGAATGCAAGACCCTGATAATCTTGGAAAATATAATTATATTGCAATTGATTTAGGTTTGACTAAGTCTTTACTCCAAGATTTTGCTAATAAAATGAAAGATTTTAGTAAAATAGTAGATGAATCAGGAACAAGATTATTTGCTTCGAATATACCTGCTATGCAAAGAAGTAAAACATCTAAAAGAAAATCTAGCAAAACAAAAAAAACAAGTAAAAAGAAAGATAAAAAAAAAGGTATTAAATAATAATAACATCTGGAAGAATATTTTTAATGTCTTCAACTATTTTTTCATAACTTCCATTTTTTTTATTGATGTATATTTTTTTTAAACTATTCGGTAAATGATTTATAATAGGTTCAAAATAATCGCCTATTGTTAATTCTTCTAATCCATTTGGCAAAGATTTAATATTTAATTCCTTAGTTCCATAATTTCTAATTATTAATTTTTTTAGACTAGATGGTAAATTATCTAATGATTGTTTACATTTTTGAGAATATATTTCTAATTCTAATAATCCAAATGGTAAAAAATCTAATGAACTATTAAATTCATAAGATGATATCTTTAATATTTTTAAAGATGATGGTAGATTTTCTAAGTTTAAATCATAGTCATGTATTTCTAAAATTTCTAAATTATTAGGTAAATTATTTATATTTTGTTCAATATAATGTAATTTAAGTGATTTTAATCTTAAAGGTAAATTATCTAATGGTGTATTACAACCCCAGATTTCTAATCTTTCAATATTATCTGATAAATTATCTAAACTACAATTTAAATAACTTAATTTTAATGACTTAATATGATTTGGTAAATTTTCTATACATTTGTTTGAATCAAATGCAAGAGATAATAATTCTAAATTATCTGGTAAAGATTTTATTTCATAATTAAAATGAGATAAACTTAGTAATTTTAAATTAGTTGGTAGATTATCTATATCATATTTATAATCAGATAAGCTTAATAATTCTAAATTTGGTGGTAAAGATTTTATTTCATAATTAAAATCAGTTAAACTTAGTATTTTTAAATTATCTGGTAGATTATCTATTTCATATTTATATTGAAGTAATGATAAGTCTTCAATCCATTCTGGAAAAGTTAATTTATCATATTCATCTTCATGAATATATATTGAAATACTTTTATCATTTTTAGTTAAATTAATTAAATCTTCGATATTATTAATTTTCTTGCTTTTAAAAAGAGTATCATGAAGTCGTATATCCATTCTTTTATAATATAATTATTATGATTATAATTATTATAAAATAAAATCAACTTTTTTATTAGTAAAAAAAACTGAATTTATAATCTTTAGGTATATAAATTAGGTAATAAAAAAGTAAAAATGTTTAAAATAGTTCAACAACCGAATCAGAAACATCAATTAAGTAATTGTATGTATACATGTGATGAAACTATTAAAGGAATATATTTAATAAATGACTTTCCTGTCAGATTTGAATATTCTCCAGAATATGAAAAAATGGCGATAGGGGCTAATATAAGTCAGAGAATGTTTTTTAAATTTACATTATCCGATAATTATAATATTAAAATTACTAACAATAACTTACCAATCACATACTTAAAAAAAGTAACATTTATCATTAATTCAACAAGTAAAGACAAAATAAATTATGATTACGATGAAATTTCTGATTATTTGAAAACACATTTTAATAATATTCCACTTATTAATGATTGTAAATACAATGGTTTCAATAAAGTACTTTTACAAATTTATGCTACTAAAATGGAACCAGTTAAAACCGGTATTTCTAGTTTTATAAACCAGGAACAAAATGATAATTCAGTTAAAATATTATGCGATGATACTGAAATAGAAATATTATCAGCAATTCCAAATATAATAATTCCTTCTAATAACACAAATTTATTCAAGTCGAATTTTAATTTTAATGAAATGGGGATAGGTGGATTAGATAAAGAATTTGAAACTATTTTTAGAAGAGCCTTTTCAACAAGATTGCTTCCTCAAAAAGTTTTAGATGATTTAGGTATTAATCATATCAGAGGTATACTATTATATGGTCTACCTGGTTGTGGTAAAACATTAATTGCAAGAAAAATAGGTAAAATATTAGATTGTAATGAACCTAAAGTAGTTAATGGTCCAAGTCTTCTTTCTAAATATGTTGGTGAAAGTGAGGAAAATGTTCGAAAACTATTTCAAGATGCTATTGATGATAATGGTAGTGGAAAATTACACTTAATTATTTGTGATGAATTTGACGCAATTTGTAAAAAGAGAGGTTCCAGAAATGATTCTACTGGAGTTAATGATAATGTTGTTAATCAATTACTTTCTATGATTGATGGTCCAAAATCTTTAAATAATATCTTATTGATTTGTATGACAAATAAAAAAGATGCACTAGATGAAGCGGTATTACGACCTGGAAGATTAGAAGTTCAAATTGAAATTCAACTACCTGATGAAAAAGGCAGATATGATATTCTAAAGATTCATACTAATAAAATGAACACACAAAATTATCTTGAAAAAGTTAATTTAAATGAAGTAGCTACACTAACCCCTAATTATACTGGTGCTGAATTAGAATCTGTTGTTAAAACTGCCGTTTCATATTCAATTGCAAGAGAAATTAATCCAAATGAAATTAAAAAAAATATTAAACCTATTGTTACTCATGATGATTTTCTTAAAGCAGTTGATGAAGTTAAACCTATGTTTGGCACTAAATCATCTGAATTAGATATATTAACACATACCAAATTAGAATTATTAACATCTCAAATAGAAAGCATATATAATATAACGTTAGATGATATAAAAAAACTAAAAAATGGTAATAAACATTCTGTGTTATTGATGGGACAACATGGATGTGGTAAGACAAAAATTTTATCACATATTGCTAAAGATTCTTGTATTGATTGTGTTAAATTTATAAATGCAGATACACTTATGTTTTCAAATGATAAAGCTTTACAAATATACGAAATATTTGAACAGGCATTAAAAACATCTAGCTCTATCGTAATTTTAGATTCAATTGAAAATATTATTGAATATTCTCCTTTAGGTAATATTTATAATAATAAAATCCTACAAACTATTTATACGATATTAAACAAAAATATACCATTGAATAAAAAGATAGTTATCTTAATGTCTTCTTCTAATGAAGCATTAATGGAAACATTTGGTTTTGATAAATTAACAGATTATCAATATTCTATTAATTCTATCTTAAATGATGAAACAATGAGTACTATTCAAGAATATTTTAAAATTAAAAAAAATGATAACCATTAACCTTTATTTTTATAATTGCCTATTAAAGAATTAATTGATTTAACTGGATTTTTCAATGTTGATATCGTAACATCTTTTAATAGATTAACACTATCTATTAAAATATTATTATCTTCTTTTTTTTGGTAAGTAGAATATGATAAGTCATTGATAAATGTATCTAATGATGAAATCCAATATATATGATTTTCTATCTCTGATAATTCTTTACGACATATCATTAAATATTCTAAATTTTCCTCATTGTGTTTATTTGAAAGTATCGGATTTAATTTTATGTTAATATATAATTTAATTAAACGTTTAATATAATCACGTTTATATTCATCCGAATCCCAATCTTTGCATATCAATGAAAAAGATTGGATAGGTGTATTCTTTACTAATTTTATTAGTTCTATATTTTCTTCAAAATATTTATTTTCTAGTTTATTTAATCTAAATCTATCTAAATTACTCTTATCTATATTTCCAATTTTTTCTAAAAATTTTTCAATTAATTGTGTATGTTTTTTATGATATGTTATTGATTCACTCCATGATTTCTTATTTATATCTTGGTCTATTATTTTCATCCAATAAGGATATATATTTTTTATTAAATCATGAAGCAAATTTGGTTTACAAAAAACAATATATACATCTATCATTTGTTTCAGAACTGAATGTATTTTAATAATTGAATCTGTTGAATCTTCATATATTTCGGAAAATAATTTTTTTATATTATCTATTAAATATTTGTATACTAGTTCATGAATAGTGTCATTCGTTAGTTTTAATTTAGAATGCTGGAATTCCTTATTCCAAATTGTATTCAGACTAATTATGTTATTTAATAAAGTAGGTATAAAATCATAATTATCATACATATTTTCTAAACATGTTAAAATTATTTCATTAAATTGTGTTGCTATCTCATTTTCAAAACCATTTTTATCTATAATACTATTAAAACTTTCTATTATATTTTGATTTAAATATATCTCATGTTTTATTATCTTTATTAAATTACTATCTAATTGACAGTCTGCTATTATTTTGTCCATAATAAAATATTTTACAAATTTCGATACACATTCTTTTTTGTCTTCATCTTTTATTTCATATTCAGATAATTTCGTAATTAACCACGAAATATATTCATACATTTTAATATGTTTTTATACTTTATTATTAGTATTAAATTATTCAAAAATCAACTTTTTTGATTTGAATAAAATTTAATAAATAAAATATATCATATCACAAAATATAATAATTCGTATCAATATCTTTTTTATTGATTTCTAACTTATTTAATATTTCAAATAAATCTTCAATATCGGTGATATTAAAACCTCTATTAACATATTTGAAATATCTTGAGATAGTTTGTGTAATTCTGTATACACTATTTTGATTAAATTGTTTTTTTTTAATATTTGCTATTATACATTCATATTCATCTTTATATTTATATCTATCTTCATAATTACCAATTTTTCTAATTTTAAAACATTCATCTAAATATAAAGGATTAATATATCCAATATTTTTTTTTATTAACTCTAAAGAATTGCTTGACTCAATATTTTCTCCATCATACCAAACTTGACAAAAACTATAATCAAAGTTTTCTGTAATAAAATGTTTAAGATTTATAACAGATTTATCTACGCAAATTAATTGAATATTCTTTAGTTTTTTTGAATCATCAGAATCATCATTGTTCACAAAATTATAATTATATATATGATGAATATCCTTAAGATTATATGTTGTTGTATTTACATTAAGGCATTTATATTTAGTAGTATAACTTCTTAAATATTTTCTTAGCTGTATATCAATAGAATTTCTTTGGGATGCATTTACATAAATATCAATATCATCACTTTCAAAAGATTTATTTGTTAAATGACTCAATACATATGAGCCTGCTATAATACAATTATATTGTTTTAGTATTCTCATAAATTTAGGTCCATATAAATGACCTAGTTCATTATCGATATTATCTTTTGTTTGACTTTTTGATAGAATATTGATTTCCTTATTAAGTTTTTTACATGATTTTACATAATCATATAAAGATTCTATAAAATCTGGATATTCACCAAATATACATGCATACAAAATTTCTGGTAATTTTATTGTTTTGTATTTATTTAATACAATACCATTCTCAATAATTTGTTTTATTTTAATAGATTTACTATTTTTATTACTAGTAAATATTCCTAGTTTATCTATAACATTATTATTATTTGTATAATTCATAAATTTTTTTAGTTTAGTTGTATGTATATTTACATCTAGTGGTAATATATCTCTCCCATAATTATTTATTATTTCTTCATCACGATTTTGATTAATTAATTTATAAATATATTTCTGTATAATACAATTATTGTTTGTTTTAATTAGAAAATTGCATGCTTCATCTGAATTTAATGGAATTTTTTTTCCTAAAATTATTTTATTACTTTTGTATTTAATTATATCTGAAAATTCTTTAATAACTGGCTCATTTTCTGGAATTGTTACTTCTCTTAAATAACCGTCTGGTTTCATAAATAATGAAAAATTACCTAGGGATTCATATTCAGTAAAATATAAACCTCCTCCTGAACAATGTTTTCTTGAAGGATTAAATGGATTTGTATCTATATTAAGTCCATCCGTATATTGAAAACCAATATGATTTTCATCTGGATTCATAAATTTATAATATACCTTTTTATAGTCAAATTCTGACATTCTTTTCTGATATTAGATGTGATATTTATGTATTTCTAATGATAAATAAATCAACTTTTTTAGCTATAGTTACAGGATTTTATAAAAAAAATCTGTATTTGGACCAAGACAAATCAATAAATAAACTTCACAAAATATAATAATCAGTATCAATTTCTATTTTATTTATTTTCAAATGTAGATTCTTACACATTTCAAATACATCATCAATATTTATGATATTAAAACCTCTCTTTGTATATTTTAAATACTGTGATATAATATATGCAATTCTGTATACTACATTATCATCTTTTGTTATAATATCATAATAGTAATCAGTATGTTTTTTGATATATCGATAATCGACTATTTCAATGTTATTATATTCATCAATATAAAATTTATTAATAAATCCAATATTTTTTTCTATTAATTCTATTGGATGTATTGATTTAATTTTTTCTCCATCATACCATATTTGGCAAAAACTATAATCAAATTTTTTTTTAATATATGATATAGGATTATATGCTACACGAAATATTCTGATATTCTTTATATTCTTATCATAAAATTTATATTTATACATATCGTATATGTCTATATAACTATGTTTTTGTCTTTCACCAATTCTATCTAAATATCTATCAAACACATCATTTATATACGAACTGGATGGTTGAGTATAAATATCTATAGTATTACTTTCAAAAGATTTATTTGTTAAATGGCTGATAATATATGAACCTGTTATAATACAATTACGTTCTTTTAGTATTTCAATAAAACCTGGTCCATACATATTATTTAATTCATTATTTATATTTCTAATAGTTTGTTCTTTTGTTAAAAGAGGGAATTCCTTATTTTCTGATTTATATGATTTTGTATAATCATGTAAATATTCTATAAAATCTGGATAGTGTGTATATACACATGCATATAAAATATGTTTTAATTTTATTGTTATAAATCTATTTATTTCTAAACCAGTGTCAATTATTTTTTGTATTTTTATAAATTTGTCAATATCAGTTTTAGTTGATTCGTCTTTCATATAATTTTTTAGTTTTATAATATGTATGTTTACATCAGTTAATAAATATTTATCTGGTAATTCATTTAATATTTCATGGTTAATCTTAGCTAATTTATATTTATATATAAATATAAATGCTAAATTATTTTTTGACTTAATTAAAAAATTTAATGCTTCATCTGAATTTAATAGGATTTTTTTTCCTAAAATGATTTTATTACTTTTGTATTTAATTATATCAGAATATTCTTTAATAACTGGCTCATTTTCTGGAATTGTTACCTCTCTTAAATAACCATTTGGTTTCATAAAATATGAAAAATTACCTAGGGATTCATATTCAGTAAAATATAAACCTCCTCCTGAACAATGTTTTCTTGAAGGATTAAATGGATTTGTATCTATATTAAGTCCATCCTGATATTGAAAACCAATATGATTTTCATCTGGATTCATAAATTTATAATATACCTTTTTATAATCAAATTCAGTTATGTCAGTCATTCTTGTCAGATATAAGATAATTATTAATATGATTGTAATGATAAATAAATCAATTTTTTAGCTATAATTTTAGGATTTTATAAAAAAAATCTGTATTTGACGTCAGACAAATCAATAAATAAAATACATCTTATCATAAAATATAATAATTAGTATCAATTTCTATTTTATTAATTTTCAAATGTAGATTCTTACATATTTCAAATACATCATCAATGTTGATAATATTAAAACCTCTCTTTGTATATTTAAAATACTGTGATATAATATATGCAATTCTGTATACTATATTACGTTCTTTTGTTATAATATCACAATATTGTGCAGTATCTTTTTGGATATTACTATAATCGACTATTTTAATTTTATTATATTCATCAATATAAAATTTATTAATAAATCCATTCTTTTTTTCTATTAATTTTATGGGATGTATTGACTCTATTTTTTCTCCATCATACCATACTTGGCAAAAACTATAATCAAACGTTTTTTGAATAAACGATATAGGATTATCATATTCTTTTGATATTTCAAATATTCTTATATTCTTTTGACTATTATTTTTGAAGTTATATTTACTAATAATATAACAATTGTCTATATTGGATTTTTTTGCTCTACTAATTTTTCCTAGATAATTATTTAGCTCACTTGATATTTTACCCCAGCTATTTTCTTTAACATATATATCTATAGTATTATTTTCAAATGATTTATTTGTTAAATGACTTATAATATATGAACCTGCAATTATACCACCATATCTTTGAATTATTTCCATAAAACCTGTTCCATACATTTTATTTATTTCATTATTTATATTATTGATAGTTTGGTTTTCTGTTAATAGTGTAAATTCTTTATTTTCTGATTTATATGATTTTGCATAATCATATAAATATTCTATAAAATATGCATTATGTGTATATACACAAGCATATATAATATTATCTAATTTTATTTTTAAACTTTTATTTATTTCTAAACCATAGTCTATTAGTTGTTGTAATTTGATAAATTTATTTTCGGTGGTTTCATCTTTCATATAATTTTTTAGTTTTATACAATATATATTTACATCTAATAAATTTATATTTTGTATTTTATTTAATATTTCATGGTCTATTTTAGCTAATTTATATTTGTATATTTCTATAATATTTTCATTATTTATACTAATTAGAAAATTTAATGCTTCATCAGAGTTTAATGGAATTTTTTTTCCTAAAATAATTTTATTACTTTTGTATTTTACATTATCAATTAAACTATAGTAATTCTCTGAATCTTCTTTAATAACTGGTTCATTTTCTGGAATTGTTACTTCTCTCAAATAGCCTCCTGGTATCATAAATTCTGTAAATTGATCAAGACATTCATATTCAGTAAAATATAAACCTCCTCCTGAACAACTTTTTAGTGAAGGATTAAATGGTTCTGTATTTATATTAAGTCCATCCCGATATTGAAAACTATTATGATTCTCATCTGGATTTGTAAATTTATAATATACTTTTTTATAGTCAAAATTAGGATCTCCTTGGATCCACTCCTGGTCATCTCTTTCGTTTTCAGCAACCCCATAAAATATTTTAACACTGTCACCTAAAATTTTTCTTATCTCTAGGACCATTTTTTCTTTTCTTTTATTGAATTTCGAAATAATAATTTTCTTTAGATTTTTTGGCAAGTTAGTTATAGGTTGGTTATATTCTTTTATATATAAACTTAATTTTTTAAGATTATTAGGAAGATTATTTATAGGACAATTATATGTCCAACATTCAATAGTTAATGTTTCCAAAGATTGTGGCAAATTATCTAATGATTGATTAAAATTACAACTAACAATTTTAAGATTTTCTATAGACAATGGTAAATTATCCAATGGTTTAATATAATCAAATGAAAGTGTTAAATTTTTAAGATTTTGTGGGAGATTATTTATAGGTTGAGTATAAGAACAATAAATCTCTAATTCTTTTAAGTTAATAGGTAAATTATCTAATGGTTTATCAAAATATGTATTATGTTCTAAAGTTAGATTTTTTAGGTTTTTTGGTAACTTATCCAGGGGATGATTATAAAATTTTTCAATTGATAATTTTTCAAGTGATGAAGGTAGATTATTTAGAGGATGATGGTATGAAGCTATTTTAAGATTTTTTATCCAATCTGGAAAATCTATTTTTTCTATAAAATCTACATATACTGGATAATCACCTTCTACTAATTCAACCATTTCTTCATTTGAAGTAATATTTATAGGTTTTATATACACTTTTTCTATAGAATCTACATATACTGGATAATCACATTCTACTAATTCAACCATTTCCTCAATTGTATAAATATTTATAGATTTTATATACATTTTTCCTATAGAATCTACATATACTGGATAATCATCTTCTACTAATTTAAACATTTTTTCATTTATAGTTTTTATATACATTTTTCCTATAGAATCTACATATACTGAATAATCACCTTCTACTAATTTAAACATTTTTTTCAATTGTATTTTTGATATTTTGATATTTTATTCTATTTTATTAAATATAAATAAATCAATTTTTTTTCAAATTTTATGATATTCTCTGATATCATTATTATTTGTATGATATGATAGTATTAATTCATAAGGTAAAATATTTTTTTTCTCTTCAATTAATTCTTTAATTTTTATTATTTTTTCTTCATCACCTTCTTTTCTAACAACATAAATTTCTAATTCTTTTAATTGATTTTGTTTATTATTAACTATTTTTAAACAACAATTAATTTCATTTATAATCTCTTCTAAATTCATTTCATTAATTGGTATAGTTAATATTAATCTAGTCAAATTATTAGGTAGTTCTTCAATATCTTTATATTCATATTCATCTAATACTATCTGAAATTTTATAAGATTCTCTGGATAATCTTTTAGACCAATATCTGACCCATATAAACATATGTTAAAATATTCTAGTTTCTTTGGTAAATTTGCAAATGAATAACCATATGGTGGATTCGAAATAGTCAGAGCTTTTAGATTATCTGGTAAGTTATCATAAAGATTTAAATTATAGTCATCTTTTATGTTACTAGTTATTATTGTTAGATTTTTTAGATTTGATGGTAAATTATCGAATGACTGATTATATACTCCTGCTTCTCCACCTATTCCCAAATTTTCTAAATTTAATGGTAAATTATCAATTGGATGATAATAATTTATCAAAGTTAATGATTTTATATTATCAGAAAGATTATCTAAACTATATTTGTAATTACTTATTTTTAGATCTTCTATTATTATGTTCTTTGGTAAATCTATTTCATCATATTCTCCTGCCATATCTATGTGTATTTTTTTGAATATATAATTATTATTTTCTTCATATTTCTGTTTTATAATAAGAAAATCTTTTTTACACTTTATTAAAATCTCATTAGATTCTTGGTTTATATAACCTGAAATACCTTCTAAAGCCGGTTCCATTTTTAAAAGATTTAACTTATTATGAAACTTACTTAACTAAGATAAATAAATCAATTTTTTTATATAAAAATATATTCCTTCGTATCATCATAATAAGATAGTTTTAATTCATAAGGTACAATATTATTTTTCTCTTCTATATATTCTTTTATTTTTATTATTTTTTTTTCATCCTTATCTGAATCTTTATAATGTAGAAAAAATACTAACTCTTCTAGTTTATTTAGATTTTTGTTAGCTACTTTTTTTAAATCATGATCAATTTGATTTATAATTTCTGTTAGATTTAAATAATTATATATTGTTAATGTTAATTTAGTTATATTATTTGGTAATTCTTCAATATCTTTGCATTTATTATTAAGCATTGATATATGAAATTCCTTAAGATTCTCTGGATAATCTACTAAACCAAAATCTGTACCCCATAAAAATAAGCTTAATGATTCTAGTTTTTTTGGTAAATTTGCAAATGAATAATTATGTGGTGGATTTGATATATGCAACTTTTTTAAATTATCTGGTAAATTATCATAAACATGTAAGTTATAATCATCTTGTATATTACAAGTGTTTAATCTTAGAGTTTTTAGATTTGAAGGCAAATAATCTAACGATTGTTCATATTTTACTCTTTTTCCACTAATTCCTAAATATTCTAAATTTAATGGTAAATTATTAATTTCATGATAATAATCTTTTAAATATAATGTTTTTATATTATCAGGTAGATTATCTAAACTATATTTGTAATTACTTATTTCTAGTTTTTCTATTATTATATCCTTTGGTAAATCTAGTTCTTCATATTCTCCTGCCATATCTATGTGTATTTTATTGAATATATAATTATTATTTTCTTCATATTTGCGTTTTATAATAAGAAAATCTTCTTTACACTTTATTAAAATCTCATTAGATTCTTGGTTTATATAACCTAAAATACCTTCTAAAGCCGGTTCCATTTTAAAAAATTTAAGATATTATTAATCTCTTAAAACTAAGATAAATTAATCAATTTTTTTGCGGCGATATGTTACTGCATGAAATTATCATAAAAAATTATAGCAGTGGTTTTACGCGATACCTTATGGGGTTTTCTCGCGTGGTAATGGCGCTATTATGTGATATGTTGGAACACTGCTGTGGCGACCGCTATTCAAGCGTAGCTTGGATTGATTATTGTATATATGAACACAATAATAATAAAAAAAATTACTCATAAGAAAATACTACACCGTCACCTAGCAAACTAATTACATCATTCTTAATTTTCTCACTGTAAGAACCATCATTTCGAATAACAACTTCTCTTAATGAGTTTGGTAGATCAGTAAAAGTTGCTTCATAATCTGAAGATAAGCTTAGCTTCTCCAATTTATCTGGTAGGTTAGTCAATGGTGATTTATATTCTGAATCCAATTCTAGAGTTTTAAGATTTCGAGGTAATGATTCCAGATTTACCTCAGTATCATATAAAAATAGTTTCAGTGTATCTAAATTATTTGGCAAATTGGATAGGTTACATTTTTTCATCCGTCCTAAGATATGTAAATATTCCAAATTTTCAGGCAGATAATCCAAATTAAAATTAAGTCCGCTAATGAATTGTTCCATTAGGCTTAATTCTTTCAAATTGATAGGCAAACAATCCAAGTTAACAACATTATAAAGACTGCTAAAAACTAATAATTTCTTCAAATTAGTCGGTAGGTTATCTAGTTCGTATTTGTATTTTTCAATCACAAGGTTCTTGATCCACTCATGAAAAACTAGTTTCTCGTATTTATCATCAGTAAAATAAATAATAAAAGATGTATTATCTGGATCGTAATCTTCTTCTTTTAGAGCATTAAATTGAGCAACATTATGAATTTGGATATTGTTAAGCTTTTGTTTAGGTTCCATTTTTCAAGTATAAGATTATCTATGACTTGTATAAATAAATATTTCAATTTTTATTTATGGTTAATTTTTTGCGGCGATATGTTACTGCATGATTTTTTCATTAAATTTAGTTTATTATAAACTTTTTATTTTTATTATTTATTGCGTTTATTTTTTAAAATAATTATATATAAGGAATATTAAGAATACTTATGTTTATTGAGAACATAAATAGTAAAACTTTAAAATGTGTAAAAGATTCCAAATTAGCTCCAACTAATAAGGAACAGATGAGCCAGCCAGACTCTATTTATACTTTAGAAAATAAAAATCTAGAAAAAACTCATTCAAATAATTCTATATATTATTTATTAGAAGATGCACAAAAGAATTTACAAGAAAATCAATTCATATTCGGATTTGATTATTTAAAATCAAGTGGTGATGTAGTTAAAAGATTTATCAATAAAACATACAAACAAATATTTAGATTTATTAACAAGGAACCTATTAAGAATTTATATGAATATTGGAATAAGGATGATAAACTTAAATTATTTATTGATTTAGATTGTAAATTAACAAATTCTAATCAATATACTTTTGATTATATTACAGAAACTGCAATAGAAGCAACTAATAAAAAACTATTAGAATATAATATTAAAAATCCTACATATATTATTCTGTCTGCAAATACTAATGAAAAATTATCTGCACATATTATTTATCCTGAAGTAATTTTTGATAATATATATCTAATGAAAAATTTTTTTGAAACTATTGATTGTGATAAACTTAAAGATAATAAAATATGGGATTCATCTGTTTATAAACCAGGTAGTTTACGCATATATGGAACTGCTAAAATCAATAAAAATAATAAATTAATTCTAGATTCACATAAAAATTATAAATATAATGATGAATATAAATTATTTTTAGATACATTGCTAAAGCATACCAATAATATAAAACCTATTGAATATCAAATTAAAGAAAAAAATATTAATTATATTCAAAAGAAAAATAAAATTATTATTGATAAAGTTAATAATATTAATAAAATAGGTGAATGTTATGATATACCTTTAGAAGATTTACAAAAATATCTAGAATTAATTTCCATCGATAGGTCTAAAAATTATGATTCATGGATACAAGTTGGTATGACATTAAATAACTGTAATTCAGATGCACTAAATTTATGGATTGAATGGTCAAAAAAATGTTATGAATATAAAAATACTCCTAATTCTATTTATCAAAATAAATGGAATGAATTTATAATTCATAATCATGGTTTTAGCTTTCTTAAAGCAATGGCTAAAACTGATAATCCAGAAAAATTTAGAGAAATTAATTATGGTATTGAAAAAGATAATTTTGAATCAATTGAATTTACAAAAGAATATTTACTTATGAATAATGATACTAAAAATGACGTTGTTCGTGATAATATTACTAAGTTTGTTACAGATAATAATATCAAAACTTTATGCATTAAGTCTCCATATAATACTGGAAAAAGCACTTTACTAAATAAATTAATTATAAAAAATTATAAAAGAATATTAGTTGTTAGTTATCGTAAAACATTAACTAATAATTTATTAGGAACTTTTGTTGGATTTTCATCATATTTGGATAAACAATATAAGGCAAATAAATTAATTTGTCAAGTTGATAGTCTTATTAATTTATTAAATAATTATTTGGAAGAATATATTGATATTTATCCTAAATATGATTTAGTTATCTTAGATGAATGCGAAAGTGTTCTTAATCATATGAATGCTTCAACATTAAAAAATAGTTATGAAACATTTGATATTTTAAGAAATATAATTATAAATTCTAATAAATTAATTTGCTTAGATGGTGATTTAAGTAATAGAACTTATGACTTTATTAAAGGTTTTGGTAATAATATCATCGTTAAAAACTTAATTAAGAAAGATATCAAACATTTTGTTTTTAGAAAAAATAAAAATAAGTTTGATAAATTGATAAGTAAAGATTTGAAAAAAGGTTTAAATTTATGTATTGTTAGTATGTCTAGTAAGGTTGCAGAATCTATATATACTGAATATAAAGATAAATATAAATGTTGTATACATACTGGTAATAGTGATGATACTTTATTAGAAAAATTAAAAGATGTAAATAATTATTGGAAAGATTTTCAGTTAATTATTTATAGTCCTTCTATTGAATCAGGAGTCGATTATAATTTTGATAATCATATTGATAAAATTTATGGTATACTTTCCTCTAAATCAACATCTCAAAGAGCATTTATGCAAATGTTATCAAGATGCCGTAAAGTTAAAAACAAAGAAATAAATATATTACTAAATAATTTGCCTTTTTATGAAAACTCTTGTTATTACACTTTTACAGAAACTAGAGATTATGTTATATCTATTTATCAAAAACATCTTAAAAGAGTAAATATTATGGAAGATGGTTTTATGAAAATTAAATATGTATATGATGAATATGTTAATAATTTAGTTTATAATAAACAAGAAGAATTGAACAAAAATAGTGCATTATTTGTTCCTTATCTATTACAATTAATCAAAAACAAAGGTCATACTTATGAATTTATTAATGATGATATTATAGATGCTACTGAAAAAATTAAATTAGATGATGATGTTATTAAAGAAATATATAATTCTCTATCTGTTAATAAAAAAGAAATAAGTAAATATATAAACAATAAAATATCAGGTGATGCTACTCGAAGTGATAAAATGATAATTGAGAAATATATGTTTAAGAGTATCTGGAAAATTGATTATTTTGAATGTGATACTACTGAAAAAGATGATTTAACAAATAAAAAAATTATTGATTTTGACTTTTTCAAAAAATATGCAAGACAAACATATGTATTAAATAATTTAAGAACATTATTAGATAATAAAGAAATAGAAATTTATGATAATTATAAAGATAATGTGTTAATTAATTATGATAATGCTGAATACTTAACTAAAGTAGATTTTATCAAAAAATTACTCTTAAAATTAGGTTATAAATTAGATGATCTAAACATATTATTGGAGAAAGATATATTTATTAAAAATCTAGAAATTATTTCAACAAGTAAAGAATTCTTTGGTTCTGAAAAAAATAAGATTTTATTTGGTTTTAATAAAAATACAAATAAAACTACTAAATCTTATTTAGGTTTCCTAAATAGCATATTAAAAAATTGGGGCGTAAATATAATTCTAAAACAAAAAACACAGAGAAAAGATAGTAAGATCATAATAGTAAATTACTATAAATTATGTTTTTTAGATATTTATATTAAATATTTATAAAATGTAATTGGATCTTTTCAATTAATAAATTTTTTCTTATTTAATAGTGAGTTCTAATTACATTTTAAAAAAGTTAATAAGATAACTATTTTATTAACTTAATAATATATTTTATATACTAATTACTACTTTACCTATTATATATTGTGTTGTTTTAATTTTGTTATTATTTCTTATTATATCTCTTTGTTTTGATAAAATTTTATATCCCATTTCTTTGTAAATACATTTACATAATAAGACATGATTATTATAACATATTTCGTCACGATAAAAAGACCAATTACCTGCTTTAAAATATTTTTTTATATCATCTGATAGATTTAATATTTCTTTTTTCTTTTTTTCATCATTTTCGATATCATAAAGATATAGTATGTTATTATCTTTAGTAATACCTAATATATTATTTATTTTATTAAGGATTTCAATTTGCTCTTCCTTAAATAGCTCTTTTTTACAAGGTCTATTTCTTTTAATTTTATTATCGGATTCAAAAGCATTATTATCCTCCATATTTATATTATAATAAAAGATATTTTTTTAAGTAAGTTGTAATTGTATATTACTATAAATTATATTTTTTTTGATATTTATAAAAGTTAATAAGATAATTATTTTATTAACTTTATAATCTATTTTACATATTATTAGTAAATTTACCAATTGTATATTTAGTAGTTCTAATTTTTTTATTTTCACGTATTATGTCTAATGGTTTTGTTAATATTTCATAACCAAATTCTTTATAAATAGTTTTGCATAGTAGAAAATGATTATTACTACATACTTCTTTTTTGAAAAAACCCCATGACCCAGTTTTAAATACTCTTTTAATGTCTTCTAATAAATCAAATATTTCTTTTTTCTTTTTTTCATCATTTTCAATATCATAAAGATAAATTATATTATTATCTTTAGTAATACCTAATATTTTATTTATTTTATTAAGGATTTCAATTTGTTCATCTTTAAATATCTCTTTTTTACAAGGTCTATTTCTTTTAATTTTATTATCGGATTCAAAAGCATTATTATCCTCCATATTTATATTATAATAAAAGATATTTTTTTAAGTAAATATACATAAATAAATATTAGTGTCATTTATATCTTATAATTCACTAATAATAATATCTGATCTGATAGTAGAAATATATTCCTCTATTTTTTTGTAATTACGATTCAAACGTTTTATTGTAATTTTTTTTAATTTTTCTGGAAAAATAATTTTTCCTGGATCACCTATTACGCCGATTTCTAATTCTTCTAAACCATCTGGTAAAAAATTAAATTCTTTATCGTTTATACCTAATGATAATTTTTTTATTTTAGATGGTAAATTTTCTATAATTATAGGTTGTTCTGAATAAATTTCAAGTTCTTCTAAATTTTCAGGTAAATTATTGATACTATATTTATAATTATCTTCACCACAATATGAAAATGATAATTTTTTTAAACCAGATGGTAAATCATTTAATGAATAACTAAATATATAACTTAGTAAATATAATTCTTCTAATCCTGATGGTAGAAAACTTAGACATTGGTTGAACATTTTTGATTGTATGAATAGTGTTTTTAATGATAAAGGTCGGAAATTTTAAGAAAATTTCCCATCCGTTTTTAGTAAAAACGGGTCAATTAGCTATACTAACATTACTATCACGAATTACTAAAGATTCTAAACTACTAGGTAGACAATTTGTATCACAATCTGAAAATCTCAATTCTATTTTTTTTAAATTTTTTGGTAATCTATTTAGATATAATTTACAATAATATAATTTTAATTTTTCCAGATTATCAGGTAACTTAGATAAATTTGTATTTGACATATTACAAAGAGATAATTCAATTAATTTATTTGGTAATTTGTCTATCTTTTTTTTATAACTATTTAATTCTAAAGATTCTAATTCATCTGGCAAATTATCTATTTCGTATTTATATTTATTTATATATATTTTTTTAATCCAATAAGGAAAATTATATTTCTCATAATTATCTTCATACCATATAGATAATTGTATTTCTGTATCATTCTTTTTAATTTTCAAAAAATCTTCAGTTTTATTTATATACGCCATATTAAAATATTTTACTATAGTATTTTACTTCTATAATAAATAAATTAACTTTTGTTGAAGCTTTAGCTTCAATAAAAAAATACTCTCATATAACACTCCACTCATAAGTAAACTTTACATCATCACCCAATAACCTAATCATATTATTCTTAATTTTATCATTCCTTTCATTTTTACCATGTATAATAACTTCTTTTAATGTTTTCGGTAGATCAATAAATGTTGGTTCAAAAAATGAATATAGGCTTAGCTTCTCTAATTTTTCTGGTAGATTAGTAAATGGATATTTGGATTCAAGATATATTTCTAGATTTTTTAAATTATGTGGCAATTTTTCTAGACTTACATCACTAGTGCCTAGATATATACTAAGTGTATTTAGATTATTTGGTAAATTGTCTAAATTATAACTACTACTTCCTCCTGTGATGAATAACTCTTCTAAATTTTCAGGCAGATTATCCAAAGTAAATTTAGCATCACCATACCCATCTTCCATTAGAGACAATATTTTTAAGTTGATTGGTAAATTGTCCAAATTAATAATCTCCTTGTCCAAATTCAAATCGTTAGAAATAAATAGTCTTTCTAAATTATTTGGAAAATTATCTAGTTCATATTTATATCTTACCATTGCAAGGTCCTTAATCCACTCATGAAAAACTAGTTTATCGTAATTGTTATCCTTATAAAAATCAATTCTAAAAACTGTATTATCTAGATCATAATCTTCTTGTTTTAGTGCGTAAAATTCAGAAGCATTATAGATGGTAATATCTTTCTTCTCACTATTAAAATCATTATTATCATCGTTAATAAAACCACAAAAACATGCATGATCGTGATTTTCATGTTTTAATGAATTGTGATTTTCAGTACAAATATTTTTAATTTCCTCTTCCATTTTGCTTATTATTTTATTAACTAGCTTGGATAATTAAATGTTTCAGTTATATATTATATAAAATTTAAATGATAATTTATTATTTCAATTTTTTTGCGGCGATATTTTACTGCATAAAATTATCATAAAAAAAATAAAAAAAATATAGTCAATGAAACGTTCACATACATGATAATTAATGATTTACTATTATGTATTCAAATAATTAATATATTATGAATTATCATTCCGATAAGCTTAATATTATAATCAGGTGATTAATAATTGAATAGAATTACATCCCTAATTGAATGTTGATTAGTCAAAAACATTACTAATCTGTCAATTCCGATTCCTAATCCTCCTGTTGGTGGTAATCCACATTCTAATGCTTTGACGAATTCATCATCAGGTATTTGGGCTTCTTCGTCACCATTGTTTTTATCTTTCATTTGATTCAGAAAATTTTCTTTTTGGCTAAATGGAACATTTAATTCTGTATATGCATTTGCTAATTCTTTACATAATGCAAATAATTCAAAACGTTCTGTTAATTTTGGTTCATCTCTATGTGGTTTGGCTAAAGGACTCATAATGATTGGATGATGGAGTAAAAATGTTGGTTGTTCACATTCTACTTCTACAAAATGTCCAATTAGTTTATCTAGAATTCTTGTTGTTGTATATGGTGGTGGAAATTTTATTTCATATTTTTTACAAATTTCAAATAATTCGTTTTTACTTTCTTCACTTTCTAAATTAGTATAATGATAACCGGTTTTTTTACGAAGTTCAGTTAATATATCAATTCTTTTAAATGGGGGTGTAAAATCTAATTCTACTTCTCGATTTTCTAATGTATATTTTACCTTATAATTTCCAAAAATCCGATATACTATTTGAGAAATCATTTTTTCACATAATAACATCATATTATTATAATCAGCTGGAGACCAATAACATTCCATACTCGTAAATTCTGGACAATGGGTTAAGTCTCGTGATTCATTTCTGAATTGCTTTCCAATTTCAAATACTTTATTGAAACCACCAATTACTAATTGTTTGAGATATAATTCAGGTGCAATTCTCATATACATATCTTGTTTTAAGTCATTCAAAAATGTTTTAAATGGTTGAGCATTAGCACCTCCGTAAGAATTTGCAAGAATTGGTGTTTCTACTTCCATAAATCCTTCTTCATCAAAAATATCTCTCATTGTTTTAATAATTTTTGATCTTGTTTTGAAAATATTTCTCACATCTTTAGACACAATTAGATCTAAATAACGTTTTGAGTATCTAATTTCAGGATCTTCAATTCCAAAATGTCCTTTCGGAATTGTTACTAAACAAGGTGTTAATATGATTCCTGATCTTGTAAATATTGTAATTTCACCAACATTTGTTTTTCCTATATATCCTTCAACTCCAATAATGTCACCAAGATAAGTATTTTTATTCCAAATAAATACGTCAGAGTCTTTTAGAATTTCTTTACCTTCCTGTTGATAATCTTGTAAATTAGAACAAACTTGGATTTCATTAGCATCTACAAGTAACTTATAAAAATATAGCTTTTTTGATGCTTCTCTTTTTAATAGAATTCTTCCAACTAGTTTAAAACTAGATTCTTTATCTTTTTCACCGTTAGTTAAAGTACTATATTCAATAAATTTTTTATAATCAAAATTTGTTTCATACATATGAGGATAGGCGGTGATACCCGCTTTTCCTATTTGTTCGTATCTTGCCATAGTTTATTGTATTTTAGTTAATAATTGATCCAATTGTAACAATCATTTTTTCAATTTTTTTTCATTTACAAATATATTAATATCCAAATCCAAATCTTTTATTATTTTAATATAATTATTAATCTTTTGGTTTGTATTGTTATTTATTTTTCTTAAGCTAAATCTCAATTCTATTTCCTTGAGATTTTTTGGAATGACATTAACTATATTATCTAATTTTCCAAGTTTATTAAAATCCATATATATTTCATCCATTTTGATACATAATATTATTTTCTTAATATTATCTGGTAAATGTCTAATCTCATTTACACACCTGTTTTGCACATATGTTATCTTTAAAACTTCTAGGTTATTAGGTAAATTTTCGATTGGTCTATTAAATTTATCTATATCTAAATCTAAATATTTGAGACCTTCTGGTAAATAATCCAAATCATTATTGATTTCAAGTAAAGATAATGTTAATGATTCTAAGTTTAGTGGTAAATTATTAAGATTAGGTGTATTAATTTTACGATAATTCATTAATTTAAGTTTCTTTAATTTTAATGGTAGTTTTTCCAATGATTGATAATAATTAAACAATTTTAATTCTTGTAAATTTTCAGGTAAGTTATCCAATGTATGCATATACATAATATCCAAAAAAAAGTTAATTGATAATATCTCTAAATTACTTGGTAAATTATAAAGTTTTTGATGATAATCACTTAATTCTAATATTTTTAAATTATATGATAAACTATTAACTGGATGACTATATCTTACTCCACGTATGTTTAAACTAATTAAATTTTCTGGTAGATTATCTAAAGCATATTTATACTTATCAACATATAAATTATTGATATTTTCTGGAAAATTAATTTTCTCATGTTCGTCTTCACTAATATCTATGTGTAAATTTTTTATAATTTTTTTGGTATCCGCTAATAAAAAAAAATCTGATTTATTATAAATACATGTAAATTCGTCGTCAGACATTTTTATATTATTAATCTGTGCTTATATTTATAAATCTATTTTTTGCGGCGATATGTTACTGCATAAAATTATCATAAAAAAATTATAGCAGTGGTTTTTCGCGATACCTTATGCAATTTTCACGCGTTATGATAGTGCTATTATGTAGTTATGAGACGTTTTGCAGTGGACCCGCCGCTATTCAAGATTATTTGGCTTTAGCCAAAGAAGCTTGGATTAATAAAATTATTAAAAATACAATAAAAAAATTACTCATAAGAAAACATAACACCATCACCCAATAAGCTCTTTACATCATTCTTAATTTCCTCACTGAACGAGCCATTATTGCGTAAAACAACTTCTCTTAATGAGCCTGGTAGGTCAGTAAAAGTCGAAGCATAATCCGAATCCAAGATTAGCTTCTCCAATTTATCAGGTAGGTTAGTAAATGTATACTTATATTTCATAGATAATTCTAGAGTTTTAAGATTTTGAGGTAATGATTCTAGTCTTACATCCGTATCATATAAAAATAGCTTAAGATGCTGCAGATTATTTGGCAAATTATCTAGTTTACATTCTACCATCTCACCCATGATATGTAAATATTTCAAATTTTCAGGCAGATAATCCAAATTAAAATTAGATTCCCCCATCATATCTTCCATTAGAGATAATTTTTCTAAGTTGATTGGCAAATGGTCCAACTTAGTAATCTTCTTGTTCAATTTGCTATGAACTCTTAGATACTTTAGATTATTTGGAAGATTATCTAGTTCATGTTTATATCTTTCAATCACAAGGTTCTTAATCCACTCAGGAAAAACTAGTTTATTGTATCTACCATCATCCTTAAAACAAATACAAAAAGATGTATTATCTAGGTCATAATCTTCTTCATTTAAGGCATAAAATTTAGTAGTATTATTAATAAAGACTTCTTTAATTCCTTGGTTTGATTCCATTTTTTTGAATTATATGTGAAATAGATTAGATAATCAAATGGTTCAGTTATATATATATTATATTTTGTATCACTGATAAAATAATATTTCAATTTTTTATTGAAGCTAAAGCAAAATACAGATTTTATAAAAAATCCTGAAGCTTAAGCTATATAAAGTTATTATTATATTTATAGTAATACAACTTGTAATGACTGAAATTTATACAAGATTTCCCCCTGAACCAAATGGCTATATACATATTGGTCACCTAAAAGCAATGATGTATGACTTTGAGAAGCATGAAGGTTGTAAATGTTACTTAAGATTAGATGACACTAATCCTGATAAAGAAAATTGGGAATTTGTGAATGCTATTATCGATGATGTTAATTGGTTAGGATATAAGCCATTCAAAATTACTTTCACATCTGATTATTTTGATACCTTATATGATTTTGCTTTAGATTTTATTAAGAATGATTTGGCTTATGTCGATTTCTCTACTTTTGAAAAAATAAAGCAAGATAGACAAAATGGTATAGAGTCTGAATATAGAAATAAACCAATTGAATATCATTTAGAAGAATTTGATAAGATGAAAAAAGGTTTGTATGATGAGAATGATTGCGTATTAAGATTAAAAATAGATATGAATCATGTAAATCATGTTATGAGAGACCCTATTGCATATAGAATAAAGAAAACTCCACATTATCGCACAGGAAGTAAATGGTGTATTTATCCTTCTTATGATTATTCTCATGGTATTGTTGATGCTTTAGAAAATATAACATATTCATATTGCACAACTGAATTCCTAATAAGACGTGAATTATATTATTGGTCTATTGAACAACTTAATAAATTAGGTAAAAATTTAAAACCGGCTGATGTAACAGAATTTGGGAAATTAGTTGTTGAAAATAATATTTTATCTAAAAGAAATATATTAAAGCTTGTGAATGATGGTATTATGTCTGGATTTGATGACCCGCGATTACTGACTATACGTGGACTCAAAAGAAGAGGCTATACACCAACTATTTTGAAAAATATTATTCAACATTCTACAATGGGTAGAGCCGACCAGTATTTTAGTAATGACCTAATTAAACATTATTTAAGAAAAGAATTAGATGATAATGCTGATAGAGTTTTTGGAGTAATAAAACCTTTATTAGTCGAAATAGAAAATTTTGATGATATAATAGTATGTAAGCATCCTAATCATCCAAAGAAAAATGAATTTCATGATACTATATTAACTAAGAATATATATATTGATGCAAATGATTTTAGAGAAGTTGATGAAGCTGATTTTTATCGATTGGCACCTAATAAAACTATTCGATTAAGATATGGTTATTTTATTCAATATGTAAGTCATACTAAGGAAAAAATTATTTGTAGAATAGTTGAACCAGATAAACCAAAAAAGATAAAAGGAATTATTCATTGGGTCAGTAGTGATGAAAAATATTCGGAAAAAGTCAATTATGAATTATATAATGATGTAATGATTAATGGAGAATTAAATCAAAATAGTAAGGAAGTTTATGAAGGGTATATAGAAAATTATGGAAAAGATATTAAGGAATCTATTCAATTAGAAAGAGTCGGTTATTTTAAGTATGATAGAGATGAAAATGGATTGAAAGTATTTATTAGAGTCGTTGAATTAAATGATTGTAGAATTTAAAATAGGATAAATAAAATAAAAATTGATAATTAGTTATTTTGTTTATAGAGAATATTACATATATTCCTTATATAATAATGTGGTTTTTAGACAAATTTGATGAGCAATATGAAAAATATGAGCAATGTAAAAAAGATGTAGAACAATCAATAAAAGAAAAAGGTGAATATAAATTTGATAAAAATGATAAATGTTATAATTTTATAAATAAAGGATCATTTAATTATGAATATCGTCATAAATTTATTATGGAACTTGGAGAATTAGTAAAAGGAAAAATTGTAAATTTTGAAACACCTGAATATCGAAAATGTGTTGATAATATGAAAGATCAAGTTTTGAAATATGGTTCTATAATGTATTACAATGGTCATGAATGTCATGATGAGTTATTTAAATATCAAACAAGTAAATACAAAAATACAAAAATATCAGATAAAATATCTGATTGGAAACCAGGATATGAAAAAATAACATATAAATACATTGGTTTTACAATAAGTAAAGTTTAATTTATAAAAATAATTGATTAAAGTATATTAAATAAAATTTTGTAAATGAAAAAGAGTATCTTCAAAAGAATCAACTTTAAATCCAAATATTCTATTATGAGTTAATAATTTATAATCATTTCCATTTTCTGTATATTTATCACCAAAATAATAAATTTCATTATAATTGGAGTCAAAAATATTTAAAACTTGTTCTTTATCACATTCTTTTGGATAAATTGCAATCCCTACACTACCACCTTCAACAATATCTACATCATTATTTATTCCAAGTTCATTAGCTTTATTTTTAAGAATATTTATTAGATTTTTTCTATAATTGTTTTGGTTATCCAAATTAATAAAATATTGTCTTTCATTTTGAGTTGCAGACATACCAATTAAAGATATATAAATTATACCACATCTTAAGTCAATAAAATTCCCAGTAATTTGATAATCAACTTCTGAAATAAACTTTAAAGCTGTTTTAATTAGTAAATTAATTTTAGGATAAATAGGATGAAATCTTATATTTTTTTTATAAATTTCGATATCATTTTTATGATAAATACAACCATTTTCTGAGAATAAATGAGTTACAGATAATCCATTTAGTTGTTCTTTAATTTTTTCATATTTGCCACCTCCAACAATACCAATTTCTGTATTATTTTTTGATTTTAATTGTTCCAAAGCATTTTTGACATTATCATTAATCTTTTGTCCAGATTCCGTCAATGTGCCATCGACATCAAATAAAAATAATTTCATTGTTTAAAAAATAAATATATTGATTTATATCTATTTATAAAAATATTGTATAAAAAATATTATAAGTTATTAAGATAAAAAAATCAATTTTTAATATATTTTGTTTATTCTTACATATTCCACATAATCAAAGTGTCGGAACCAAGCCATCTGATATAATCTTCAATATATTCTTTGACATTTTTCAAGGAATCTTTGCTGCTATATCCAAGCACATCTGGAAATTCACCAATATCAATTGGCTGAATGAAATCTTCACACTGAATTTCTTTTGCTTCCATATTTTGTAGAGAAGCAATTTCTTCTTCTGATACAAATTTAACGATGTTCGTAGAATAATACAATCCATTATATCCGTCTTGTGACAGTTGCTTAAAATTCAATGATTCAATTTTCAAGGTAAAATCCAAAGATAATAGTTGTTCAATGTCACCAATGAATTTAATATATTTTTCTTTAGTTCTCACAATGTCAACCAAAAATTCGAAAGAAATTCCTTTTTTAGGAATAACAATACGATTAGTAAACTTAATGATTGGCATATTCCGTTTATTACGAAATTCCTTAACCTTCTCAAATTTGGAAGTATTATAAATTTTTTCTTTGTATGATAAGTCCAAATTATCAAGAAATTTGTCAATGATAACCACTTGCTTGAATTTTTGTAGTCTCATCATATCATGATCTTTCTTTTCTTTAGTTCTTCCAAAATCAATAATTTCTTGCGTAAAATTTCCATACTTAACAAAAAATTCAAGCAGTTGACAAGGAGTATCAATAACGTAAATACGGTCTTTCTCAACATCAATCTCAAAAAAGTGTTTTTTGCGTCCATATAACCATGAGTCACGATATTCTCCTAGCTTACTACACTTTTCATCAATATTAATAGTACACCCATTGTTATCATAAATCTGATCCATATAATAACTTTTCTTTAGAATATGTTTACGATATTCTAGCCACATCGAAGAATCATCATCCGTAGCTTTAGACAAGTACAAAGCACCATGCAAGTTAAAGTCATGTCTGCCACTATATTTAAGACTAGGTTTAATGAATTTAAACTCGTCAGAATCTGACTTTTTATACTTTGCTAGCATCATCATCTTCTTTTCCTCCTCATCAGGCTCTTTCTCTACATGAAGGAAGCGCATCTTTAATATGTTTCAGGTAATTAATATAGTAACTATTGATGATATTACATTATTTCAATTTTTATTGTAACTTAAGCTTCAATAAAAAAATCACATATTCCACATAATCAAAGTGTCTGAACCAAGCCATCTGATATAATTTTCAATTTCTTCTTTAATCCATTTAAGAGAAAATTTACTGCTACAACCATATACGTCTGGAAATTCGCCAATATCAATTGGTTGAATGAAATTAACAACTTCAATTTTATGACCTTCTTTCTTGTTCAATGATTCGATTTCCTCATCTGATACAAATTTAACAAGATTCGTTGAATAATAAATGCCGTTATATCCATCCTTTGCCATATCCTTGAATTTGATAGAATCAATCTTCAATCTGATATCCAATGATAGTAGTTGTGATACATCGCCAATGAATTTAATATAATCTTCTTTAGTTCTGATAATATCAACCAAAAATTCGAATGAAATACCTTTTTTAGGAATAATGATACGATTAGTAAACTTAATGATAGGCATATTTCGTTTGTTACGATATTCCTTAATCTTCTCAAACTTTGAACTTGAAATTAGTTTTTTGTATGATACATCCAATTCATCAATAAATTTATCTAGAATCTTCAATTGATGATATTTTTTTAGTCTGATAATATCACGTTCTTTCTCTTTTTCACTTTTTTGGTAATTCAAAATTTTTTGACTGAACTTTCCATATTTAAGAAAAAAATCACGTAATTGACAAGGAGTATCAATAACATAAATACCGTCTTTCTCAAAATCAATTTCAAAAAAGTGTTTTTTGCTATTATACAACCAAGGGTCTGGATGTTCTGGAAGTTTAAAACCCATTTCTTCGTAATAATCTGGATCCTCCTTAAAATTCTTTTTTTTAATATCATGTTCATAAATGCTACGCTTTAGAAGATGTTCACGATATTTTAGCCACATCGAAGAATCATCATCTGTTGCTTTTGACAAGTATAATGCACCGTAAACGTTAAAACCACTTGTGTCATTACATCCTGAATTTTTTAGAGTAGGTTTAATAAATTTAAATTCATCTGAACTTTTCGCCTCATAAAACGTCAGTGACTCATCGGTTTCTACATGCAGAAAACGCATTTTAATTATGATTCAGGTAATTAATATAGTAACTATTGATGATATAACATTATTTCAATTTTTTATTGATTTGGCTTAAGCCAAATACGGATTTTATAAAAATCCAGAATCTTATTGAATGTTTGCGCGCTTTGTCGGAAATTTTTATAAAATTTCCTATACGATAACTTTGTAAAGTTATCGGGTCTTCATACTATTCAACATAAAAAATTTGTAATATAGAAATCAACGCTATATATAATGATGTTTTAAAGCGTTTACATCATATTATTATGCTCTTATGGGACGTTTTATGATGGGTCGCGCGCCGGACAAAGGATAATGAGCGAAGCGAATTAATTCCTTTATTTCATTTAAATAAATTATATGTCAATATAATTTAATTTTTATACTTATTATTACTCTTCTTCTTTATTTCCTAAAGCAATCATATTTTTTATATTCTTTTTATCATTCTCTAATTTCTTTATTTTCTCTTCTATTAAATGTCTATTATATATTCTATCATATTCATCGTCATCATCCGATTCTGTATCTGATGATATATTATCTAATTTCTTTGTTAGACTCTTTATTTGTAAATCTATTTTATATGTTATATTGTCCATATCCTCTAAATAACTTGTTTCTTTTACATCTTTTATCATCTTCTTTTTCTTTATTTCCTTCTTCTTATCATTATCTTCTTTATCTTCATCTACTTCTTTTTTAATGACATCTTTCAGTAATAACTTTTGGTCGATATTGAAATATTTTGTTAGTTCCTTTAGTATTTTATTTTCTAATACTCCATCATTAACTTCTTTTATTATTACCGCTGCTTTTGCCCACTTCTCGAAATAATTAACCGCATCATTACTGTTTTGTAATTCTGTTCCTAAGTAATTTTGTATTAGTCCTAATTGCTTTTTTATGTAATCATTTATTGGTCTAATTATTTTTTCTAATAGGTTAACACCACATTTATCCATTATCCACATATTATCTTCTTTTACTGTCTTTCGAATAATATAATTTAATCTTGTTGCATCTGAATTCCATACTGATTGCTTCATCTTATCTTTCATACAATATTTTTTTAATATATATTCTGATATCAAAATATGTAATTTGTTGTTTTCATACAGATTTAATATTTCATTACCTAAATTTTCATAATATTCATCTTTCGTTTTATTCGTTTTAGTTGATTTAAATATTTTATGAAAATCTCCTTCATCTGCATCCTCTAATGCAGGGGCATTCGTGAAATAAGTATTCAAGAAATTTAAATTTGTCATACTGCTATCATTATTCTTTGATATTGATAAATCACGATAATATAATAACTGGTCTTCTAATTTACCCTTCTCCTCTAATTGTTTATCTTTCTCTTTTTTTACTTCTTCTATTTGCTTATCTTTTTCTTTTTTTACTTCATCAAGTTGTTTTTTTAATTCTTCAAATTGTGTTTTTAAGAGTTCCATTTCTTTATTTTTTATTGTTTCGTCACATTGTTGTTTTATTTCAATTATCTTTTTCTTTAATTCATCAACCTCATCTAATTTACATTTTTTTTTGTGTTTAGATAAACCTGTATTATATTTAAACTCTGTATTACATATTTTACAAATATATTTTTTTTCTTCTGACTCTTCATTATTATTTTTTTCTTGGATAATATTTGGATAATTTTGGATAACTAATGGATAATCATGGATAATATCATTAGGTTTATTAACTTTTTCTAAATGTTTTTTACTTTTTTTATGATGACTAAAAGCAGATTTGCTTTCTACAATATAATTACATATTTTACATTCATATGTCATTTTTATATTATAAATAGAAATTATTTTTTAAATATTTTTTCAACTCAAAGTTGAAATTTTTCAACCTATATTAAATTATTTTCAACTAATTTCAACCATTTTCAACTTTCACAAATATTTGGATACTTGTTAACTTTTTATAGATACATAAATTTCTCAAATTTTTGATAAATAAAATTATTATTGAAACAAAAAGTAATACAATAAACAAAAACATAATTACAAAACTCATATTTTTTACCAAGGGTGGGTGCCCTAAATTTTTCTCAACACAAGACGTTGTGTGTAGCCCTCGCGCGTACAAGGGTATTTCTAAAAGTATTTCTATTTTTTTATTTCTTATTTTTCTAATTATTTCTATTTATTAATTATTTATTTATTATATTTACTATTTAGTTATTTATAATAGATATATTTATTAGCTATGCTTATTATGTGAGTAGTTAGTATATATTAAGAAGAGGATAGCGGCGTGAATAAACATAAAAGCTCTCACGAAGTGATATATAATATGTTGGATTAGCGCCGTAATTATACATAAAAATAAATAAAAATTATCCTAATTAAATTCAATATCAGGATATAAACCTTTTAGAAAAGTTTTTAATTCAGATATATCTTCCTCTTCACTATTTGCTTTTGTATTCAAAAAATCAGTATTAGCTTTTACAGAACTTCTTGTTTTCTTTTCTGAAATTTTTCTTAATTTATTAAGATAATACGAATCAATCTCATTTTGTTTTTTTATTTCTTTGTTAAAAAATTTATCATAAATCGGTTTCCATTTTTCTCTATACTCATCAATAGCAACAATAGTAGTATCATTTTTATTTTTATAACAAAAATTTTGTTTTCTTATCCAATCACAAATATATTTAGCATTTTCAATGTTACTTTTAATTGTAGGTGTTTTTCCATATTCGTCAATATATTTTTGTACTATTTCATAATTATTATTCCATTGTTGAATTCTTTTAGATGTAAAATTTAATGTGTGATAATATTCAATATTATTTGTTGAAGGTTTTTCATCTTCATTGATAATATTTATTTCTTTATTGTTAATTTCTTTAACTTTTTTTTTATTCAAATTTCTTTTACGTTTTGACGGTATTGTTTCAACTGTTTCAAACACATCATGTTTTCTTTTTTTTGAAACATTATGAATTACCGTGTTATTATCTGGTAGTTTTTTATTACTATTTTTTTTTATAATTTCCATATAGGTATCATTATAATTATACAAAATATTTTCAAAAGTTTTTTTAATAATTGTATTTTTCATTACACCAACATTATTCGTATAATAATATAAATTATATTTGAACCAGTTATCTAGTTCTGAATTTAGTTTCGGTTTTTCATTATTAACTTTAATATAATCATCATAAATTTTAGCAAAGAATAACCATTCAACAACTGAAATATCAGGTTTATATGATACTGGAATATTAGAAACTAGATTAGGCACTGGATTAGAAATTTCCACTTGATTCGATGATACTGTTGTATTTGTTTGATATTGATATTCTGTTTCATCTAAGACAGTAGACCTGTCATCATCGGAATCATAATATTTATTTGTATATTCACTCATTTTTGTATACTGTTATTATTATGATAAACCTAATAAATATTCAATTTTTTCCTAGTATACTAAATTATGATTCCAATATAAAAATAATATGATATAAATAATATAATATGAGAAAAACAGATATAATGGCATATATATTAAAGTCAATAATGGATAATGCAAAAATAGAAAAAGAAGATTATGCAATAATAGCCGGTTATGGTTTAAGAGAGTTTAGAGAAGTTACTGATATTGATGTAAGTGTATCAAAAGCAGCATTAAAAAAATTAAAGAAGCTAAATTATTTAAAAGTAGGCAAAGCTAAATTAAGTGATAATGAAAGATTATTTATAGAATTACCATATATTGGACATGATGCAGAGATAGAAATATTCGAAGCAGAAAATAAAGGATTTCCTTCTGATAAATTTTCTTTAAGAAATTTACAAAAAAATAAATACTTAACCGAAGATAGTTTTGGTAATCCATATATAAATCTAAAATGTGTTATAGAATTATATTCTGATGTTAAAATTATTAATAATAAAATCTATGTTGGAGATAATTATGAAATTTCTTTAGATAGACTAAATAAAAATATATCTCATCTAAATATTCTTTTATCTAAACAAAAAAAATATAATAAACTAATAAAAGAAAAAATTAATTTTTTAGAAGAAATAAAAAAAAAATTGATTGAAATTAAATGATTAAAAGAAATTATTATTTCTCTTAATTTATCAAATAAATAAAATTTTTACTACTAATATAGACGTGGTTTTATTTCTTCATCTCTTTTAGCAATAATTTTCTCTAGTTGTTTTTCTACTGCTTTATTTCTATCATTCATATATTTATCAAAATCTTCTTTTGCTTTCTTTTTATTTTTTTCATATTCTTCCGGTGTAATTTCCTTTGTAGTATTACGAGAAACATAACAACAAAAATATTTAGCAAAAAATGATTTTATTGCTATCTTAAAGGAAGTGAATTTATGGGTGTAATGACCATGTGGTTTAGAACCATCTGCGTTGTTAAAAGCTTCGTTTAGATCTGCCATTATATTTTTATAATATATTACAATTCTTTAAGTAAAATATAATAAAAATATGCATATAACTAATAATTATTAAAATAAAATAAGTTTTTCTTTAGTATAAAAACTAATATCAACATCATCACCTAATATATTCTTAATTTCTTGAATATATTTATCTTTAAAAGAATTATTTTCATGAATAGAAACTTTTTTTAGTGATTTAGGAATATAATCAATACTTGTTTGTTCGACAATATTATTTAATCCTATAATTAAACTTTCAAGACCATCAGGTAAAATTTTTATTTGATGATTATTTAAATCTAACTGTAAAATTTTAAGATTTGTTGGATATTTTTCTATATCTTTTGCACAGCAACATATTCTTAATTTTTGTAGTCCATTTGGAATATTATCATATGAACCAGAATAAAAAATTAAATTTAATGCTTCTAAATTTTCTGGTAAAAAATTTAATTCTAAATCATAATGTCTAACTGTCAATTTCTTCAATTTTAAAGGCAATGTATCTAATTCTAATCTAAAATTTGATACAGATAAAACCTCAAGATTTTCAGGAAGATTATCTAATTCATAATCATAATTAGATAAAGACAAATATTTAATCCAAGGTTTGAATTTTAATTTTCTATATTTTGAATTAATATTTACATCTATTTTGTAATTTTTCTTATCTTCTTGAAGATTATAAAATTGTTCTTCTGTTTTAACATGTATGATATATGGACCCGGAGCTAATTCGTCTAATTGTTTACAATATGAATCAATTTCTTTTTGTTGAAACTCCATACTAACAATCTTTTAATCTTAATAGCATATTACATGATTAAAATATATAGTGATTCTAATATTCAATTTTTTGCGGCGTAAATGAAATCGCACGAAATAACAAAATTATTCTAAAGCTATTTTTTCACACATGTATATAAGTTTTTAATGTGTTTTATCATAGCTATTATATCATTTTGAAACGTTTTGCGATGAACCGCCGCCGATATAGTTAAATGCGTAGCATTTGACATTTATATTTATAATAAGGAATATAATTAAATAATATTATATTTTAATGAATATATATGACATTTAAAATACTTAATAATAATTATGAAATAATAGAAGTAACATACGATATTCCAAATGTAAAAAAAATTATTGAACACATAAGAGATATGAAAAATGAGATATGTAAAAGAAATGAAACTTTAGATTACGAATCAACAAAAAATATATCAAGCGAATTTATATCTAGTGAAGCAGGTTTAATAAAAAATAATCAGAGATTTGCATTTATTATTTATCAAACAGGATTATATTATCAAAAACAAACAAAACGTCCTACAGGATTATTGATAGCAAGAAAAGGAAGTTTAAATGATACTTACATTATTACTATCCTATGTCGTCATGAATCTGCTCAAAAAGGTTTTGGAACAATATTGCTTGATAAATTAATTGATAAAGCTAAAAAAAATAATATTGATTACATTTATTTAGAATCAGTAAATAATTCTCGTTTATTCTATAAGAATCTTGGTTTTGAAACAGATTCTGATAAATATCTACATACTGAAAGTGAAAAAGATGATACATTGACAGGATATTTATTTAATATTTCTAATAAACAAGATTTAAAAAAATTAAAAGATAAAATAACGATAGGTGGTAATTTAGATATTTATACCTTTTCATATGATAATACAAAAGTTGTAATATATAATAATCATGAAGAATCAACTAAATCTGGAATTTCTGAGAAAAAAGAATTAGGAAGATTATTATTTAATCATTCTATTCATCCAATTTTACTATATGTTGATTTAGAAATTATGGAAATACAAACTAATGATAATAATATTAAAAACATGTTATTAAAAATTTTTGATAATATGTGTTATAAAAATTATATAAATAAATCATATATGTTATTTAAAGATATAACAGAAAGCAAAAATGATTATATTCAATTACTAAAAAGTCATAATTATCATTGTTATAGAAAAAAAATAGGTTCATATATGTATGAAAAATTACATAATAAAAAATATATTATTGACAGAATTATATTAAAATATTAACTTTTTAATTTTTATTATACCAGCTTTTTCTAACATTTTCTAAATATTTCTTTTCAAAAAAATGTAAAGGAATATTATTCTTATAGAGTATAATACTCAATAAACTTTGGTCATGTCTATGTTCTTTAAATGATTCACTATTTTTCTCTTTACTAGGTGAATCAGTTATGTTATCATATACACAACACTTATCCAACCATTCTTTTATAATCTTCAAACTATTATCGGTTTTCTTAATTACAATTGCGCCAGCCCAACAATCCTCTAAATTTTTATTAAATACATCATTATACATATTATATTTTTTTATTACATCCATCTTACAATAATTCTTCATATAATAACATCCTTCATTCGGTTTATTCTTCCATACTAAAATATCATTTTCGTCCATATATTTTGAATATAAATCTGTAAAATCTTCAACAAAGTAATATTTAGAATCTAAATAAAATACTATACCACCTTCATTTATTTTTTTTAATTGTTCATAAATTGTAAATGGCTTCCACAACCAATAACCACCGCCACGTTTACAATCTAATATCTTTTTATTATTTTTTACAAAATCCTTATCTATTTCTTTTTTATCATATTTTATTATGCTAAAATCTCTTCCATACTTATTCACTGATTCAATTAATTTATCTAAATATTTACTATGAGTGTTGTCATTATAAACTAAAAAATATTTCATTTATATTAAACAATAAAAAAATCTAACCATAATAATTTATTATAACACTATCACCAAGAATACTTTTAATATCATTTTTCATTTTATTAATTTTTTCCAAAATTACTGAATTGGTATTACCTCTTATATTGACTAATCTTAATTTTGAAGGTAAAGTATTTATTTCAAAATTATTATTAATTAAATCATTTGAGTGAATATAAAGTTCTTCTAAATTTTCTGGTAAAATATTAAATATATGAGGTGATAAATTATGCATAATTGTTAATTTTTTCAAATTACAGGGAAGAAAATTATATGTTGTTTTATAACAATTTATAATATCTAATTCTTCAAGATTAAGAGGTAAATTATCTAATGAAATATTTTGTAGTGAATCTAATCTTAATTTTTTTAAGTTTTCAGATAAGTTATCTAATGATTGTGTATAATAACTAATACATAATTCAAATACATTACTAATATTATTATCTATAGGATGTTCATCATTTAATAAACTCAATTTTTGTATTTTTTTTGGTAATTTATTAAGAGTTTTGCTACAATTCGATATTATAAGTTCCTCAATATTATCTGATAAATTATCTATTGGGTGGTTATAATAATTTAAATCTAATAAGTTTACATTAGTTATATTTTCATCAATTTCAAATTTATAGCGAGTTAATGTAAAGCTTCTTAATCCAGAAGGAATTTTTGTAATTTTATATCTATAATCATATAATTCGATTATTGTAAGTGATTCAGGAAACTCTATAATATTATAAATTGGTGAACAAATTTGTAATTCTCTTAAATTTTCTGGTAAATTATATAAATCTATTTTCTCTGTAGTTACTTCTGATTCATCATCTGGAATACCAAAACCATAATTTTTTCCTAATATCAAACTGTTTAAATTTTTTGGTAAATTAGATAATTCTTGTTTATAATCCTTTAATGATAATCTATAAGTATTTTCTGGTAGTTTATCTAATGGAAAATTATATTCATTGTTAATTGTTAAAGTTAAATTTTTTAGATAATTTGGTAAGTTATCTAATGGAAATTTATAGTTAAATAACCATATTTGACTAATTAATGGAGGTAAATCATCTGGTAGTTTATATAAATAGTCTGTTAAATTAAGAACACGTAAATTTGTTGGTAAATTACTTATTTCATGTTTGTAATAATATAATGTTAATTTTATAAGACTATCTGGTAAATTATCTAAGTTTTGATTATATTTATTTACATATATATTTGTTAACCAATTTGGAAATTCTATTTTAGTGAAATCATCATCACTAAAATTTAAACTAATCTCTTTAATAGATGGAGTAATATTATGCAAATCATCTATATTTGATATTTGGAAACAATTATTATCTACTAATTGAATTGCCATTATTCTATTATCGAATAAAACCTATGATATACTGAATGTATAATAATATTATTATAAATCAATTTTTATTTTTATAGCTTAAATTTTAAGAAAATTTCCAACTTGTTTATCTAATTCATTTTTTTTATATTTGAATAATTTTCTATTTCTTGATATTTTGCTTATTTGTTTTTGCCTTTCTTTTTCCTTTTCTTCTTCTGATTCTGTATCATTTGATATTAATTCTTCTTCTTTATCATTCTCTGTAATTTTATTTTCTATTTCATTATATTCAGTAATATATTTATTATACTCCTTCTTTTTGTTTTTTAGTTCCTTCTTTTTATCATCTATTTCCTTAATTCTATTTAATCTTTTATTATCTTCTTCATCGTCTGATTCTGATAAACAATCTAATCTATTTTGTTCATTTCTTAATTTATCTAATGTTATATTAATTTCTTTTATCATATTCATTAATTTTTTTTTATAGTCTAGAATGACGTCTTTATCATCATTTTTTTCTATATCCTGAATCATTTTTATTTCTGGCTTTTTATCACCTAATTCTTTCTTCTTTTCTTTTATATCCTTTAGTAATAATTTTTGATTAATATTAAAATGACCTGTTAGTTCTTTTAATATATCCTCTTGTAATGTGTTGTTCATTATATTATTGCCTATTTCTAGTAAAGCCTGATGGTCCTTCATGTCCATAAAAGTAATTCCATTTGGTTTACTACTAAATGATAATATTCTCTTAGTTGCTTCTTCTAAATCTGGTTTTATATATTTAATAATTGGATTAATTACTTTTTCTAATAGTGTTTTACCATTTTTGTCCATTATCCACATTTTGTCCTTTTGGATACATTCTTTAATTATATAATTCAAACGTGATGAATCTGAATTCCATACTGATTGTTTTGTTTTATCTTCTTTACAATATTCCTTTACTATAAATTCAGAAATAACTTTATGAAGAATATTTAATCTATGATGAGAACCTAATTCGCTTGCAAGATTTGCATAATATACTTCTGGATTTGCGTTTTTATCAGCATTGAATAATTTATGTAGGTCTTTTGGACCTTCTAACGCTGGCGCATCAGCATAATGCTTATTCAGGAAATTTAAATTAGTCATATTACAATCATTCTCAGTTTTTTTATACATAACATCACGATAATATAATAATTGCTCCTCTAATTTTTTCTTTTCCTCTTCTTTCTCTTTTCGTAATTCTTGTAATTGTTTCTCTAATGATTCTTTTTCTTTTATAATATAATCCATTTTTACCTCCTGAACTGCTTTCATAGAACAATATTTCTTTTGATGTCTCACTAAAGTATCTGCTCTTGTAAATTCTATATTACATATTTGGCATATATACTTTTTTTCATGGTTTATATTATTATTATCCTTATGATTTACTAATTTATCACTGTCGCACAGTGCGGTTTCATGCGGTGTAGTGCGGTTTTGTGCGGTATCGTTTTGCTTAGATACATTTTCTATATGCTTCTTAGTTTTCTTATGATGACTATAATTTTTACGGTCATCTGTAAAATAATTACATAAGCTACAATTATATTTCATTATACTAATAATATATAAATATTTTCTTATATATTTTCGCACAAAAAAATACGACAATATAATACGACAACTACGACACCGACAACGACAATGATACGACACACTACGACATACAAATATTATGGCGGTTTATTAACTTTTTTTGAAATATTTTTCTAAAAAAATTACTTATAAAAAAACAAAAATAAATAAAATATTATATATAAAAGTAATACAGTAAACAAAGTCATAATTACAAAACAAAAATTTTTCCAACTAGGGGGATGCTAAAAATTTTTTCCAACACAACACGTTGTGTAAAGTCGCGTGCGCGTACACCCCCCATAAAAAGGTTTCTTAATTTTTCTATTTCTTATTTCTTTCATTATTTCTATTTTTATTTAATTATTTATTATATATATTTACTATTTAGTTATTTATTATATATATTTATTAGTTATAGATATTTATTAGTTAGTTATTGTTATTATATGAGTAGTTATTAGTTATAACAATATGAGGAGGTGGCGTGGCAAACCCGGTTTTGTAAAAAACCGGATGGGAAATTTAGCGCAAATTTCCGACATATAATCCTGTGCGAAGCAATACATCATATGTTTGAATAGCGCCATAAAACATATAGCGATAGTGAATTAAAGTTAAATAAAATTATTTTATAGTAATAATGATATCATCACGTATATTTTTAATACTTCTACGTATTATATTATTATTTTGTGTATTCCAATTATCATCATAAGATGATTTAGAAATTACTATTTCTTTTAAAGATTTAGGTAATTTACTAAACATTTTATTATAATATATTGAAATTTCTAATTTTTCTAATTTATCTGGTAAATTATCAAGAGCATAATCATAGCCTCTAGCCAATTTTAAATATTTTAAGTTAGGAGGTAAATAATCAAGTTTTGAATTGAGTATAGCTATATATAATACTAAACTTTGTAAATTGTTAGGAAGATTGTCCATACTATGATTATATTCATATCCACTAATATGAAGATATTCTAAATTTTCAGGAAGATTATCTATTTTACAATTACAATTATACAAGAATAACTGTTTTAAATTTAATGGAAGATTATTTAAAGATAAATTTGTGTTATCATCTACAACTAATTTATAAAGATTATCAGGTAGATTATCTAATTCATATTTGTAATTTTGAATATATAAGTTTTTTATCCAAGGATAAAAAGTAATTTTATCATGATTATCATCAGACAAACATATATCAATTGTAGTATTTTCATAATCTAATTCTCTTTTTTTGAGTTCATAATATTCCTCTATATTTTTAATAACAATATTCATTTCAATTGTTCAAAATGCTATAATTTAATTAATATTTAATAAAAAAAATAAAAATCAATTTTTACTGATTTGGATAAGGTAAATATAGATTATTTAAATTCATCAATATGTTTATCAATAATATTTATATAATTTGAATTATGTAATTCAATAATAATAACATCATTTGATATTTTCTTTATTTCTTCAATAATCATATCTTTATTTTGATTATCATCATTTATATATATATATTTTATGTTAGATGGTAAATATTGAATAGGTAAATCATAATTTTTATGTAAATATAATACTTCAATACTATCAGGTAAATTATCAATAGAAAGATTTATATTTGTGCTTAAAATTAGTAATTTCAAGTTAGGTGGTAAAAAATTTAAATCATATTCTGTATTTTTATGATATTCATATAAAATGAGTATTTTAAGATGTAAAGGAAGTGAATTTAATTGACCTTTATAACTTGATAGTTCTAATATTTCTAAATTATCAGGTAAATTATCCAAAGGGAAATGATAATCTAATAATCTTAAGTTTTGTAATTTTTTAGGAAATATTGTCAACTTATTATTTAATTTTTTTATTATAACTAGTTGTTTAATACTGTCAGGTAAATAATTAATTTCACAACTAGTACCTATTTTTAAAGTTTTTAATTTCTCTGGAAGACTAGTTAATGGAAAATTATATCCCGATATCTGTAAATATCTTAAATTTGTAGGTAAGTTATTTAATGGAAAATTATATTCAGATAATTTTAATTTTTTTAGACTAGGTGGTAAATTATCTAATGGATAATTATATTTAAGAAAAAAGGTTAAATTTTTAAGACCACTCGGTAAATTATCTAATGGATAATCACATTTATGTAATTCTAATTCTACTAATCCATGTGGTAGATTATTTATTAATTCAGAATAGTTCGATATATCTTTTATCATAAGTTTTTTTAAGTTATTAGGCAATTTATGAATAACATACGATTTACCAAATAATTGAAGTGATTGAATATTATCTGGTAAATTAGTTAAATTTAATGTATGTTTGCTTTTAACCTTTAATGACGATAAGTTAATAGGTAAATTATCTAAACAACCATTAAAAGATACATCTAATTCTAATTCTTTTAAATCTTTTGGTAATTTATCTAATGGTAATTTATAATTATCTAAAATTAATGTTTCTAATTTATCTGGTAAATTATCTAATTTATGTTTGTAATCATAAATATCTATTTTTTTTATCCAGCTTGGAAAAGATATTTTCTTATATTCTTCATCTGAATTATCTAGATCAATAATTAATTCAGTGAAATCTTCAGTAATATTTTTGATATATTCTGCATCGAATAATTGAAATTCCATATTTAATATATTAGTTAGTTGCTATTTATTATGATGTAACATAAACAAAAATCAATTTTTAATTATTTAACTTCAATAATTACTTGTTCACCTAAAATATTTTTTATATTATTTTTCAATATATTTATATGTCTAGGGTCATCACTAAATCTTAGAGTAATTAATTTAAGTTTTGAAGGTAAAAAATTAAATGTAATACCAACACAATCAGATATTTCTAATTCCTCTAATTCAGAAGGTAAATTATCTATATTGATATCATGTATATCTTCAAAAACTATTTTTTTAAGATTGGGAGGTAAAAAATTAAAAGAAATATTATCACATGTTATTAGAATTAACTCTTCTAAAAATAGAGGTAAATTATCTAATGAAATATCATTTATTTCTTCAAGGGTTAATTTTTTTATGTTTTTTGATAAGCCATCTAATGAGTTATTATATCCCGATAAAGTTAAATCAGGAGCATTTATTTTATCATCAATAATAAATTTATAATTTTTTAAAGATATTTTTTTTAAATTTTGAGATAAATTTTTTAATTCTAAATCATAATTACATAAATATAAATTTTCAAGATTTTCAGGTAATGTATCAAATTCATATCGATAATTCCAAATTAATAACTCTTTCAGCTTAGAAGGTAATATATTAGGTAATTTATAATCATATGGTAATAATTGTAAACATTCTAAATTATCTGGTAAATTAATTATTTTATTTTTATATGTATATAAAGTTAAATATTTTAGATTTATAGGTAAATTATCTAAGTCTTTATTGTAATTGAAACTAAAAATTTTAGTAATTCTATTTGAAAATATAAATTTGGTAAAATCAAAAACATCACAATCATCTCCAGAAATTTTCATAATATAATTATTTTCACCTTTAATTAGATTATGGTTTTTTAAAATATTCTTATATATCTCATTAATTTCAATACTTTCATTTTCTGAAATATTTAATACTATATCTAAGCTTGGTTTCTCCATTTTTATTCTATCTATATATATGTCATATATAGGTCATTTAAACAAAAATCAATTTTTATTGAATTAAAAGATAATAATTTCAACATTATCACCGAGTATATTTTTAATCTGTGATATTTTATCTTGCATCGATTTATCTTTTTTATTAATAATAATTTTTTTAAGACTATGAGGTAAATTAGTAATAGGATACCCATAATTTTTAGGTATTGATAAAATTTCTAAATTTGGAGGTAAATCATCAATAGGAAAATTATAATATTTTAAATTTAATATTTTTAAGTTAGTAGGTAAATAAGTTAATTGTGTATAACATTCATCAATACGAAGTTTTTCCAAATGAATTGGTAAATTATTGAGGGGTAGATTATACATTTCTAATACTACTTCTTTTAAATTATCTGGTAAATTATCAAGTGGTAATTCATAATTAGTAATAATTAATTTTTCTAAGTTAGATGGAAGATTATTTAATTGAAATTTATATTCTTCTAAATCTAATATTTTTAAATTTTTTGGTAAAGAATCTAAATCACAATCATATTCACCTAGTGTTATAGATTCAATATTTTCCGGTAAGTTATCTAAAGGGAAGATATAATAAGCGAGATATAATTTTTTTAGGTTAGAAGGAAAATTAATTTTTCTTTTTACATCACTGAAAATAGATAATTCTTCGATTGTATCTGGTAAAAACTTTAAATCAATATTATTATGCTCATCATCATAATTAATTATAAATTTTTTAAGATTAGGTGGTAAAATAATATTATCAAGATTGCAATATTGATATGGTAAACTTAATTCTTTTAGACTATATGGCAAGTTAGAAATTATACCATCAAACGGACCAATAAAAACTAAACTTTCTAAATTTTCAGGAAGATTATCTAGATAATCTATTTTTGATTCAAGTAAATTTAAATTTTTGAGATTACTTGGAAAATTATTTATTTTATCAATCTTAACATTATTTATATTTATTGATTCTATTTTATCTGGAAAGATAATAGAGTTATCATAATACCTGAATGGTAGTGAAACATTTAAAATATTATTACATATTTGAAAGACATCATTTAGTTTATTAGTAAATATATTTTTATCATTAATTTCAATATTATTAAATGATAAAGTTAATTTACTAATATTGGTATCATCTAGATAATTAAAAGAATAAAAATCATCACAATTATTAAAAGTAACTTTAGCCATTCTATATAATTAATAATCACATTAACATAAATAAAAAAATCAATATTTTTACTAATCAAAGTTTCCATCCCAGGGTTCATCTTCAAAATCTTCAAGTTCATCTTCAACAATAGTAACTACACATGAATTACCATATTTTTCTTCGATTTGATTTAACAACTCTTCTTGACCTAAGAAATATTTTGGAATTTGTATATCTTTAATAGTATTTGGAAATAATTCAATACCTTTGTCATTCTCTGCAATATAATTAAAAGGAAGTCTTATTTCTTCTAATTGAGTAGGTAAATTGTCGAGAGGGAAATTATAACTTAAAAAATGTAGTTTTTTAAGATTATTTGGAAGAAATTTTTGTTCTTGTTCACAATAGTCAATTTTCAAAAATTCTAGATTCAAAGGAAGATTATCAAGCAATACATCACAACATTCAATAAAAAGTCTTTCTAAATTATTCGGTAAACAATCTAAATTATATTTGAATTGTCCAATATTGAGAACTTTTAGATTTTTAGGTAATTTATCCATAGGAAGATTATACTCATTGATATGCAATTCTTCTAGATTTTCAGGAAGATTATCAAGAGGATAATTATAATTTTGCAAAGACAGAATTTCTAAGTTCTTAGGTAGATTTTCAATTTTAGTATTGATATCACCATAAATATTCAATGTTTCTACATCATCAGGTAAATTGATATCACCATAATACCCATTATTCACAGAAATAATTTTCATTTTATCAGGATAATTAATTTTGACTTCTATATAATTATGCGGTAATCCAAAATGATTAAGATTAGGAGGTAAATTATTAATTTGTCCTTCAAAATCAGAATTAAAATAGAAATGCTTAATTCCTGAAGGTAGATTATCAATAACATCAATATGAATATTTTGCAATTCAAGTGTTTCTAGATTTTCGGGTACATCATCTAATTTATCAATAGTTACATCAAATAATTTTAGATGTTTTAGATTTTTAGGTAAGTTTTTTAAAGAATGAATATATACAGAATGAATTTTGAGTGTATCAATATTATCTGGAAGAATCATTTGGCAATCATAAAAACCTTCTGGTAGAGCCAAATAATTTATTTCTTTATAATTTGATAAAATTTCAATAAGTTTATTTGTGAAATCATTTATTTCTTTATTTTCTAATTTGAATTTACATTCAATACTAGCACTATCAAAATAATCATAATCACGAGCATATTTGTAATTCATAAAATTATAATAACTATGAGGAGTATACAAAAGCATTTTGACCTTATTCTTTCATTAATAGTATAATTCAAGTATAATATATTTATTTCAATTGATATTATTAATTTTCAATTTTTTTAATAAAAGGAAAAATCTAGGTATATAATAATGGTTTGTAAGGAAGTAAAAACGAAGAAATACCAAGAAAGAAAGGCGCCTCCATACCATGCAAATGATTGTAAAGGAGAGACCAAGAAAGGGAATGATGGCGAATTATATGTATCGTCGGTAGATAGTCGCGGTGTATATAAGTGGGTTCCAGCAAAAAGAAAAAGTTCATCAGTAAAAAAAGTATCAAAAAAAGGTGTAAAACAATATAAAATATTAGACAATGGCTCAAATCCATTTATATGTGAAATATCAAAAACAAAGGTTGAAGTATATAGGCAAAAAATAAAAGAGGAAGATGGAGTAGAAGACTATTATGTAGATAAAAAAATACTAGAAATACCATATATAAATGTATTTATTGGTGATAATTTACTTAATGATAAATATTCAGAGAAGAAAGGTAAATACAAAGGTAATTCAATACTAATTGAAATCAAGAAAGGAGAATATATTTATGTTGGTCATGAAGTATATAAATTCGAGACATATGAAAAAGAAGATATAAAAAGATATTATTCACCTGTAGGTAATTCAGGTGTTCCATATCCGTATGCCGTAGGAGATAATAATACTTATTTTATGCTTGACAAAAAAAGTATATCAAATGAATTATTAGATTTGAAGAAAGATGCATATGGGCAATTTTATGGATTGACTGTAAAGGATGAAAATAAGAAAAAAGCAATAGAAAAATCTAAAAAAAAATTTAAGAATAAACTAATCCATAAAAGACATATATGGTAAAAATTATAATATTGGTTTAGTTACTAATAAATATAAATATATCTTTTATAAAAATATTTATAGCTAAATAACTATAAATATATATTATGCAAACTAAAGAAGTTTATGATATTATTATGAATTATAAACTAAATAGTTATAATACACAATATCAGGATATAATTAATTTTTTAATCAATTATGATATAGATAAATTTACAATAGAATATCCAGATACGATTGAAAAAATATATTCAATACTAGATACAAACAATAAAAAATTTAATGACGATTCAGTGAATATAATTTTACTAACTTTATTACAAAAATCAGACAAATTATACGATAGATTATTTAGTTATTATGGATTTAGCACATATATTCGATTTAATGGATTTTTTAAGTTTTTAATCAATACAAAATCATTAGAAAAAATAAAAAAACAAAATTTATACTCATATTGCATATTATTTATTATGTATTCAGATGAGATAAATGAGTATACTGACATCTTTAAAGATTTCATATCTATTTATTGTAATAATGAAGAAGAATTTATTAAATTTATAAAATTTATAAAAACACATAATTCATTTAGTTTTAAAAGTTTATTTTATTTTCATACATCGTCAATTCCAATCGAAAAATTTATAAAGGAGATTCCACAAGATATATCAATAATAAATATATTTATAAAAATTCTAGAAAATGATATTCAGTATGATAATTATTGTTATATATCTATATTAAATAAATTCCTAGAACATAGTGAAGCAAGAAATGAGTTAAATTATAAAAAAAATTGTGAAATATTAGTAAATGACAAAGTTAAAAATTTTTTCTATGAGACAGATTGTTATTTCATATTTACTTTAAATTTAGTTAATTATTTATTAAAATCAAATATCTATCTATCAAATAAAGAATTATATAAAATATTAAATATACAAAATATGGAATGTAATAATGAAAAAAATATAATTTTTACTTTTAATTATCCAGATTCAATACCATTAAATTATAAAGAAGGGATAAATTTGATAAGATTAGAACTAGCAGAGAATACTAATACGAATACATTTATAAAAAAAATACAAATCCTTATAGAACAAATAATATTAAAATATTTAGAAAATAAAGTAATTAAATTAGACAATGAATTATTGTTTTTATTATTAGAGAATAATTATGTTTATGATGACATAAAGTTGTATGATAATATTTTAATTAAACTAATTTCAAATAATCCAAAATTAATAACACCTGAAGTAGTTAATAAAGGAATAGAAGAAAGAAATTATTATTTATTACTTTATGTAATAGAAAATAAATATATATTATCTAAAAATGATATAAATAATATATTAGAAAAAAGTATTTGTATTGAAGATTTATATGATATAATATTTGACCAATATTTAGAAAAAAACAAAGAAAATTTTAGTGTATGGTTTGCGCATCACCAGGATTATTATGAACATATACCTAGATTTAATTTAGAGATAGATGATAGTTATTTAGATGCGATATTTAATTTTAATTATAATTTAGATTTTTTATTAAAAGATGATTTTACAAAAATAATTAAAACTTATACAAAAATTAAACTTAAAACCTTTGAATTCTACACTAATTTAATGAAACAAAAAAAGAGTTATAAATTAGATAATGATAAATTTAAGAAGTTATTAGCCAAGAATAAAAATATCAAAGTCGATAATTTATGTATTTATTGTTTATTATATGGTAATTATGATGATTTAGTTGATGAATTATTGAAAGAAAAGATAATTAAATATTTAGAACCAGAGATTATGGTTATATTATCAAATAAAAGAAGTGCTCGAGCTAAGTATGTTAAAATGATAAAAAATAGTTAAGCACACCATATCATACCCCAGTCTTTTTTAGGAGTTGTTTTATTTAATTTTTCTTTGATGACATTGATATCATAGAATTCGGTAGGTCTAAAAGTATAAACATCAGTATCTTGGATATAAAATTTATTAAAACCTAAATTATATAAATAATCGATACAATTATTTGCAACATCTAACATTTCAGCAGCCCATTCAAAACATAATAAATCTACTTTTTGAGTTAATGATTTGACACATTGATATTCACCACCTTCAACATCAATTTTAATTAAGTCGGGTTTACCATAAATATCTATAAGACTATCAATAGTTATAGTCTTACAAATAATTTCATGGAATTTTGTATACTTATAGAATCTAGATTTAGTATCATCGAGCCAAGTTTTATTTAAAGTTGAAAGTGTATCAGCATTTGCATGATAGAAAGTGATATCATTACCACTATTATCACAAACAGCATAATTTAATAAAATAATATTAGGATTATTACAATTTTTCTTTAATTTTTCAAAAGTAATAGGAGAAGCTTCAATAGATATTATTTTATTTGTTTTAGAAATATTTTCTAAAGCCCATTTTCCAATATTTGCACCAATATCGAAATACATTTATATTATTTTAACAAATAAAAAAATTATAATATACACAATTTAAAAATTGATAAATTTATTAGATTTAGCAATTTTAGAAAAAGAATATCCTCCCAAATCATAGAACAATCCAATTGTATAATCATTTGAATTAAAAACATTATTATTAATAACAATAAGGATATTTTTAATTTTATCTTCAATTACCGATAGATTGTTTGTATTCAAATCAAGATACAAAACAATTTGATTAAGATATCCATTAAAATATTCATGATTAATTTCAATATTAGAATCAATCTCAAACAATTTTTTCTCAAGAATAAGAAGATTCTCTACAGGATTATCATTTTTTTGGAAATTAAATTTATCATTAATTAGAGCAGGATTACATTTTCCCAATTTAAAACTACAAGTAATGATATTTCGATCATTCATATTTTTAATAAGAATAACATTATGGGTATATTCAAAATTATTTTGTTTAAGGTTAGAGCCAAACATAAAAGGCTCGGAATAATAGTTACCATAAGATGAAATTTGATACATTTTAATATAATTATTATAATAGGATGTTTCAATTATAATACTATAGATATGGGTATAATTTTAATTTTTCAATTTTTTAAAATATATAACAATAATATGTTATGAATCCAAATCCAATATTCTTTAACAATACAGAACAAGAAGAGAATAACTATTTTCCAGGTTATATGGACCTTGATAGATCTGCAAAAAAAATATATTCAATAGTAGACGTATTGGACCAAGAATTAGTAAGACAAATGTATAATATTAAAAATAATGAATTACCAGAAAATAATATACGCATTGAAAATTCTAGTCAGTTTTTTACAACAAAACCAGACCTATCCATTATAGATACAACTGTTAATACCTATGGTCCTTTAAGTTATGAATATTATAATAAACAAAAAAAAGTAGAAGAAAGAAACGGAAACTTATATTTATATCATAATAAAACACCTATTGTATATACTATTTATAAAGATAGAACTGGATATTCTCAAATAATAATTAATTTACCATTAGATTTATTTGCACAAGAAATTACAAGTGAGTATGAAAGAACTTATCGAGAAGGTGACAATATGCATATATCATTGCATTTTGATAAATATATAACAGATTCTCATATAGGTTTTACAAACTCAAAAACACCACAAAATGCAAAATTATTATTTTATAGAATAGGAGCGAGATTTCCATCAGAACGCGGTGTTATTATTTGTCAAATAGGACAATGTAGTGGTATCTTTACAGATATTAAAATAAAACCATTATTAGATGAATTACAAAAATTTATAGCAAGAGAATTGAATTATATAGATGAAATGTTATTTATAGCAACTATAATGAATTATACAAAAAATTATATATTTACTCCAACATTATTAGATGAATCAAGAATAATTTCATTAATTAGATTACATAATAGAGATATAAGAACATCTTATATATCAAGAAATAATGTTATTCATCCAAGAGATACAAATAACGACCCATTAACCAGAGAAAAAATAGGATATCGTAAAGCCGCATATGAAGAAAAAATACCAAAAGGATTAATAAGAAATACTATACTAGATAAAAATGTTATAAATTATGATTATGATATATTATGTGGAACTGGAAATTATTGTTCAGAAGAATTAATACCTTATATTGGTCAAAGGAAAATTGAAGTAGTATTAGAAAATAAAAAGTCAGAAGCAGGTAATAAATTTTTACAATTATTACGAAATAAAATGAAAGAGGATAAGGAAAAAGCTGAAGCTAAAGGAGGTATGCAAGATAAATATTATCTCAAATACCTAAAATATAAACAAAAATATTTAGAACTAAAGAATAAATTAAGACTCTAATTATTTCAATAAAGAAATAATATCATTAGATACATTAGAGATAGTATCAGGATTATAACCACCTTCTAACAAAAATAATAATTTTTTATTAGTTGAAATAAAATATTTAGTTATTTCAATATATGTTTTATTAGTAAGTTTCATAAAATTACATGGGTCATCTTCATGTGCATCTAATCCATTACTAATAATTATACAATCAATATCCTTAATAATATTATTTATAAATGGAATAACATTATTATTAAATTCTTCTAAATATATATCATCGTTAGTATTTCTACTAAGAGGAACATTTAGAACATAATCATTATTTTCACTAATATCGCCTGTCTTTGGATAAAAATTATTTTCATAACCATGCATAGATATAAAATATATGTCATTCATTTTATTTTTCTTAACAAATTCATAAGTTCCATTACCATGATGCAAATCCCAATCAAAAATAATAATTTTTTTACAATTATTATCATTAATTAAATTTCTAGCTAAAAGATATGCATTATTGATAACACAATATCCTTCATGATGGTCATGAGATGCATGATGACCAGGTGGACGAATTAATGCATAGTAATATTTATATGAACTATATTTCTCAATAATATCAATTAATACTTTTACACTTTCAGATATTTGATTGAATGTATTTTTAGTAAAAATAGTATCAGAATCATTATTTAAAACCTTTTTAAAATTATTATTCAAAATACTATTACACATTTCACAATGCTTACTATGAATAATATTTTCAAAACTACATTCTTCACACATAGTCGTATCAAAATGAATATTCTTTAAATTATCAATATATTCTTTTGAATATAAAGTATTTAAAAATAATTCAATTTGTGACTTAGAGTAATTAAACTTTTTGGAATTATTTAAGCTATATGATTTTTTTAAATAGTTAACAGGTATATTGATTCTATTTGAGTTTTCTCTTGATAATTTAGTATTATCAAAAGTATTGCAGTAACTAATTATTAATTGATTCATTTTATATTAATAACACATAAGAAGTATATAAATAATATTTTCAATTTTTTGATGAAGCATTAGCTTCAATATAAAATTATGTGCATGTTTTACAAACATAATTATCATTATATAGATTATCAGTTGCTTTAATAATTCTTTTATATGCATAATGTATATTTTTAACTTCATCATTTGCATATTTATTTACAAAATCTTGTCTTTCTAGTATATTAAGCAAATTATGTATATATACATATGATCCATTAACATTAGATATAGAAATATTATGTAAATATTGACCAAACTTCATATTTAATTTTTCATCATTGTTTCTATCATGTATAAAAAATATATTAAAATCATATTCTCCATTATAAAAAGTCTTATCATATACATTATTAAAGAAACTAATTAATTGTCCGAAAGTTATATTTGATAAATCCACAATATCATTATCATAATCAACTTCTTTATATTCTCTACCAAGTAAATATTCTGGAGTTAATTTATTAACATTTAATAAAATTGGCTTAAAACCCTTATTAATATACAAACTTTTTTTTCCTTGAAATAATCTAAATTTATATGCACTATAACTTTGTCTGGAACCAGACTTATCAAAAAATCTTGCATCATCTTCAAGTTCTATAATAGATGCATTTACATATTTTGACAAGCAAAGGAAAATATCAAATAATTGGTCAAATGAGAAATTATCAGAAACTCTAACAAATACCAATTTACCAATTAATCTATCATCTTTAAAATAATATTTAATATTTAAAATAGGTTTTTCTATATTATCACTTAAATCTATCACTTTATCACCACTAATAAATTTAAATTCTCCATTTTCTATATTTAAAATAAATTCTATTTCTTTATTTCTAATTATAGGATCTGGTTCAATATTAATTTTCTCACCATCTTCTAAAGTAGTAATATCTATATGATTACACTCATTTAATTTTATATTTTTATCACCACCTACTTGATTCTTATTTTTTAATTGTAAATATTTGTTTTTATATTTAAGATATTTTTGTTTATAATCCATATATATATTATCTTATATATTAAAAAATTGAATTATTTAGGTATATAGACTTAATATTATCAAATATATATATAAAAGAATGTATTCTAAGGCTAAATCTTATTCTATTAAGGAAAATGAGGAAGAGATTGTCAAGTATTGGGAAGACAATCAAGTTTTCCTAAAATCAATTGAAAAAAACAAAAATAATGATTCTTTTGTATTTTATGATGGACCTCCTTTTGCGACTGGCTTACCCCATTACGGACATATTTTAGCTGGATATATTAAAGATACTATTGGACGATGGGCAACAATTAATGGTTATCATGTCCCCAGACGTGCAGGTTGGGATACACACGGGCTCCCAATTGAATATGAAATTGAAAAGAAGTATAATATTAAAACTAAACAACAAGTTGAAGAATTTGGAATTTTTAATTATAATGAAGCATGTCGTGATATTGTCATGTCTTATGCATCTGAATGGAAAACTACAATGAATCGTCTTGGACGTTGGGTAGATTTTGACAATGATTACAAGACAATGGATTTAGATTATATGAGTAAAGTATGGAATGTATTTTCCAGAATTTATAAGAAGAATATGATTTATGAAGGTGTAAAGATTATGCCGTATTCGATTGCATGCACCACACCTCTATCTAATTTTGAAGCTAATAGCAATTACAAAGATGTAGTAGACAGAACAATTGTAGTTAAATTTGAATTAAAAGAAAATAAGAATCATTATATTCTATCATGGACAACTACACCATGGACACTTCCTGGACATTATAGTCTATGTATCAATCCGAATCTAACATATGTACTAGTGGAAAATAAAGAAGAAAAATATTATATTTGTAAATCAAGAATTAGTTTTATTGAAGAAAAACTAAAAACACAAGTAAATATTATCAAAGAAATCTCAGGTAAAGAATTACTTGGATTAGAATATATTCCACCTTATAATTTTATGAATAAAGAAAAATTTACAGTTATTGGTGATAATTTTGTAACAGATGATTCTGGAACAGGTATTGTTCACATTGCTCCGGCATATGGGGAGGATGACTATCGTGTTTCAATTGAGAATAATCTAATTACAAAGGATTTACATTCACTCTATATTCACATTGATGAATCAGGGTTTGGATATAATTGTGGACAATTTAATACAATGAATATTAAAACGATGACAAAAGAAGTTATTAAGAATCTAAAAGAAAATAATAAATTACTATTTGATTTTGATTACAATCATAATTACCCACATTGTTGGCGTTCTGATACTCCACTCATTTATAAAGCAGTTAAATGCTGGTTCCTAAATGTAGAAAATATCAAAGAACGTATGATTGAATTAAATAAAACAATTAATTGGATTCCAGGACATGTTGGACAAAATCGATTTAATAATTGGTTAGAATCAACCCGAGATTGGTGTATTTCCCGAAACAGATATTGGGGAACTCCAATTCCTATTTGGAAATCCGATGATGGTGATATTCTAGTTATTGAATCAAAAGAACATCTTGAAGAATTAACTAATAAAGAAATTACAGATATTCACCGTCATCATATTGATAATATTATTATTACTAAAGATGGGAAAACTTATAAACGTGATTCAACAGTATTAGATTGTTGGTTTGAATCTGGAAGTGTGCCATTTGCATCTCCAGTAACAGGATTTCCTGCAAACTTTATTGCAGAAGGACTTGACCAAACCAGAGGATGGTTTTATACTCTATTAGTAATTTCTACTATTTTAGAAGATAATATTCCATTTAAGAATGTAATTGTAAATGGATTAGTTCTTGCATCGGATGGAAAGAAGATGTCTAAACGCCTTAAGAATTATCCAGACCCATTAGAAATTGTTAATAAATATGGTGCAGATGCTCTACGTTATTATCTACTAGTGTCACCTGCATCAATGGCAGAAGCATTACGCTTTAAAGATAGTGAAGTGAAGGAAGTATTACAATCTACAATTATTCCTTTGACTAATTCACTTACGTTTTTTGAAGTATATCATAAATTATATACAAAGGATAAAGAATTTATTGAAGTAGAATCAACTTTACCATTTGATAAATGGATTCTCAATAAGACAGCAATCTTTCTGATTAAATATTCAGAATATTTAAATAAATATGAAATTAATCCTATCAGTAATCTAGTCTATAACTATATTGAGGATTTAAATAACAATTATATTAAACTGAATCGAGATATTCTAAAAGGAAAAGAAGGTGATGATAAATGTATTATGGCTCTATCTACACTGAAAAAGGTATTAACTTTACTAAGTGTATATCTAAGCCCAATTCTACCATTCTTTTCTGAGAAGATTTATCAGAAATTAGTAGGAACTAATAGTGTTCATCTATGTTACATTAAAGATTATAAATTTGATAATTATTTAAATCAGGATGAAGATATCAAGATGATTGATAATATGCTAAATGTTATTACAATGATTCGCAAAGTTCGTTCAGATAATAATCTTCAAAATAAATTACCACTAAAGAAGATTGAAATTTATGCAGAAGAAAAGAATCTAGAATTACTAAATCTAACAGAAAGCTATTTTATGAAAGAAGGTAATATTCTAGACATTGAATATAAGAAGTGGGAAGCTACTAAATATAATTATGAATATACCTATAATCATATGAATGTAGGTAAAACATTTCGTAAAAATAAGAAACAATTTGAAGAATTTGTATCTAATCTAAGTCAAGAAGTATTAGAAAAGATGTATTATGGCGAAACAGTAAAATACGAAAATTATGATATTGATAAGACTTATGTTAATATTATTCAAATTATTCCAAATAATGAGAATAAAGAATATAAAACACAAGAAGATAAAGAAATGAAAATCAAAATCAAACTAAACATTATTATTGATGAATATACAAATGAATTATATATTGCAAAGAATATCGCAACTAGTTTTCAGAAACTACGAAAACTAGGAGGATATCAACCTTATGATAATCTAAAATTATATATGAAGAATAATACATATTCAAATATTGTAGAAAAACATATGGAATATATTATGGCTACTACAAGAGTAACGATTGAATTAGTAGATGAGCTATTACAGTATGATTATCATAATGTATTTGAAATTAATGAAGAAGAATGTGAATTATATTTAATGAAAATTTAAATATAGTTTATTGTAAAAATCTCTATTATTATAAAATTGACTTCTAAAATCATCATTATGCCAATCACAATATTCAATCTTTAGGTTTGGATATTTTTTTTTAAGAACACTATGTTTTAAATATTTACTTTTATTATATTTAGAAATAATAATTTTTTCTAAAGAAGCAGGTAAATTTTCTAACGGATAATTAAAATCATCACAACATTCGAGTCCTAATATTTTTAAATTAGATGGAAGCTCGTCAATAGGTTGATTAAAATAAACTCCAAAATACATTTCTTCTAAACTATCTGGATAATAAATTACATTTGATTCAGATTCAATAGTCTTATAAATAGACATTGTATTTTCTTCTTTTTTATTTTTAAAGATACTAAATAATTGTTCAAAACAATTTTTTTCATTAACAATATTTTTACGTTCAGAAATAACTTTATTTTTGAAATTTTTCAAAGAAGTATTATTTTCCATACCATAGTAAAAAGATTTAAGATTAGGTGGTAAAGAAGATAATATGACACCATCTGTTGCTGCCTCACATAAATCTAAATATTTTAGATTATATGGATATTTAATTTTGCCTGAAAATTTATCCAATCCAAGATATTCTAATGATTCTGGAAGATTATCTAAATCATAATTATATTCATTTAAAATTAATAGTTTTAGATTAGAAGGAAAATTATTAATTTTTTCACAAATCCCAGTTTCATAAAGTCCAGATTTTAAAATATTAATTTGTAATACTTCAATTGAATCAGGTAATTCATTTAGATCAAAATTTAAATAATATGCATTATAATTTAAATTTTTAAGATTGGGTGGTATATTAATTTTAATTTGAGAATTTTGACTAAAATTTATTATTTTTAAATTTTTAAGATTTCTAGGTAAATTTTCAATAGAATTATTAAAATTTAATTTAAGTCCTATTGATAAACTTTCTAGATTTTCTGGTAAAAAATCTAATTGTTTATTTATAAAACCAAAATCTAATTTTAATTTTTTTAATTTGTATGGTAAATTATTTAGTTCATGTGTATTATTTTTTATAATTAAATTTTCGATTGTATCAGGTAAATTATCTAAGGGAATATTGGATGATATTGTGATATTCTTATCATCCTCCTTAAGAGAAAATATATCCTCGATAGATTTAATTACCTTCATTTTAAGCTAATATAATAATATATAATCATAATGTTATTATTAAATTCAATTTTTTATTTAAACTAAGAAATTTTCAAATTGCCAATTATCAGTATAGCTATTTTTATTAGTAAATTTTTTATCATATTTAGTTAATTGAAAATCTTCTATTTTTTTAAAAATAAATTCGCCAAAAAAAGGTTTAGTTAATTTAAAAATTTTTTTGTAAGGTAAATCTTCAGGAGTCATTAAACCAAGATTATTATTACTATTAATTAAATCAATTAAATGTAGAACTCCACCTAAATATCCAGCCATAACTTGTACATTTGTAGCATTAACCCATTCATTAAATTTATATTCGAATAATTCTCTAGCTTCATCAATACATAAAATAGAACCAATCCAATAAACTTCTTTATTATTAAGAAAATAAGTTAATCCAAGAATATCGCGTCCATTAACTATTTCATCCGTCATGAGTCTCCAATTAGTTTGGTATTCATAATCTCTTTCTTTTAATTCTTCAATAGACATTCTAGCAGCATTCGAAGAATGATAAACATAATAGACGGAAGGTTTATAAATAATTTTACCATTACTATCTTTAATTTCTAGAGTTTTTCCAATAGTATGAGATTCATCGTGACGAACAATATTTCCGATGAATCTACCATATAAAGGAACAACAGATTGTGCATAAGTATATAAACCCATTTTATCAAGAATTAAAAAATTATTTTCCAATTTAACTACATCATTTGGAGTTTTTCTTTCATGAGTACCCCAAGATAATTCTACACATCCTAAAGCTTCTTCAAAATATGCTTCGCCATCAGAAGACCAAGTATTACAATATTCATTAACTCTTTTTGCTTTTTTACTTCTTTGCGTATCTCTTTCAGAAATATGAATTACTTGAACACCTAATTTTTGTGCAAGTTCTGCAAAAGTTTTAGATTTATGATGATATTTTTCATTAATTTTTTCAAGACCTAATTTATTCCAAATAGAAACATTACCTGGATTACACCCCATAGAAACGATAGCATTATAATTTTTTGTTTTAAAAGATTTATTTAAATTTTGTATTTCAAGATGTTTATGATAAAGTGAATATTCTATTGGGTCGACAATACCTTTATAATCCCAATCTTCTATACATGAATTAATATAATGACATCCTTTTTCTTGACATAAATTTAAAAAGTCATAAGTATAAATATTATAAGCACAGTCTATAATTAGATCACCTTTTTTAATATTTTTTAATAAATTTTTATAAGTATCTTTATTAATTAATGATTTAACAAAAGTAACACCAAGATTTAATAAATCTTTCAATTCATCTTTTTTATCTATTTTATCAATGATAGTAATATTTTTAGGATTAATTTTAACTATTTTCATAATCATAAATAATAAAGGTCTTCCAATTGCACCATAACCAAATAGATAAATATTTCCATTAAAATTATAAGTATTGTACATACTTCTAAGTTCATTAATTCTAGATTGACGAAATAATTTATTCTTTTGACACTTAATATCTTTAACTATATCATCCGTGTCAGTTTCAATAGATGAATTTAAGTTATTATCATCAATAATATTTGAATTTTCTAATTTATATGTTTTATCCATTATATATAAATTAATTATAAAAAAAATAATCAGTTATTTTTTAGTTCTCTTTCTAAAATTCGTTTTACTGTTTTTTCTCCTAAGATTTTTTTTGATATTTTAATTAATTCAGCTTCGTTTTCTGTATTATCTATTTTACTTATAATTTTTTCTTTAAATTCATCTATAAATCTATTTTTTTCTGATTCTAATAAATTTAACTCATCAATATCATTTTCTGAATAATAATCAGAACCATCATATTCATCGGAATCAGTATAATCACTTTCTTCAAAATCATCATCACCTCCATCACCTCCATCATCACCATCATCCTCTTTTCTTTTCTTTTCCTTTTTTTGTTTTTGTTTCTGCTTTTGTTTTTGTTTACTTCTTTTTTGTTTAGATTGTTTCTTACTATTATTTCTAGATTTACCTTTGCCCTTACCTTTACCCGATTTACCTTTACCACCAGATTGTTCAACTAATAATAAATATTTTGCTTTATATTTGAGATATTTTAGGTAATAAGGGTCATTTTCATCTAATATAGAATTATTAATATTATTTATTATATCCATATATATTTATAAATTAAAATTTATTTATAAAAAACATCTAGACATTATTTAATCATATTTTTTACAAAATTTATTCCATAGATTCTTTCTTTCTGGATGTTTATTAGAATTTAATCTATATTTTTGTTCAGTTCGCCATTTAGATAGTTTTTTCGGAATAACTAAATTATTATCTAAAAGATATTTTAATTGATTTAATTTATCAATCCAATCTTTATTATATTTATCAATTCTATTTGTTTTATTTATATTTATTTTTTTTAAATCAAATACAATCTTATTTTTATTGTAATAATAATTTATGAAATTATCACGTTCATATTTTGGTATTTTAAACATATTTATTTTTCTTTCAAATAAATAGTTAAAAAATTCATATTCAAAATTATCAAATGGTTCATCTATATTTAGAGGTAAAGTAATATCAATATTCATATTAGCTTCCATTTTTTCAAATAATAAGATTAAATAGTATGAATATAAATAAATTCAATTTTTAATCATAATTTATTACTTTTATAAGTTTTCCATTAAAGTCATAAATTTTATATTTATCGACTAATTCTCCTTTAAAATATTTAGCTTCTAAACCAATATTACCATCATAAAACCATTCTTTATAATCGCCATGTAATTTACCTCTTTTATAATTACATTCAATTGATTTATTTTTATTATCATAATATTCAATGTATTTTCCATCTAATTCACCATCTTTATAAAATGCCTCAACTGATATATTTCCATTTTCATACCATTCAGTAAATTCACCTATTATTTTATTATTTCTCATTATACATATACTTTCCCTAACACCGTTTTCATACCAATATTCTACCATACCATCAATTTTTTTATTATTTAAATAATATCTTGCAGATATTTGACCATTATCATACCAACTTGTAAATAATCCATCATTCGGTTGAATATAATAAGTAAAATAAGATTGTGCAACTTCTTTAATTAAAAAGAAATGTATACCAGGGGCACATACATGTTCAATATTCTCATCAAAGTCAGTTTGAACAATATTATTTTTTTTATATTCTAAAATATTTTTAAGGAAAAAAGCAGTAAAAGCATAATTATACTCTTTACCATTTTCATCTTCTATTTTTAATACGAGAGCTTTATCACATCTAAATTTTGCATGAAGATAGCTTCTAACATTATTTCGCATTACATTTGTTTTGGCATCAGGTGGTATTTGAAGAGTTGCAATCACATTTTTATCGGCAACTCTAAGTGCCTTATATCCAATCATTTTTATTATAAAATATTAAGAAGTATCTAAATATTTTATTTTCAATTTTATTACATAAATTAAATAGTAACGTTAAGTATACCAACATTTTCCAATTCAATTTGTTTACCTAAATATATTTCACTAAATTTTTTAATCCATGTATAATGAGTCACTATGAGCAAATTTTTATTATCAAAATTATTTTTAAGATATTCTATGAATAATTTTATTCGATTTAGAAAATCTTCTTCACTTTCTTCTTTAGTATTATTTTCAAAATGACTGTCTTCAAATGCAAATGACCAATTCCAGTTAGGATGTTCTTTTATAATTTTTTCTTTTCTATCTCTTTGATTACAAATATGTTTACCCTGTGGTTCCATCAAATAATCAAACAGATATACTTCACTATTTATAGAATCAGGATAGACTAATTCTAATGTTTGTCTACATCTTCTTGATGAAGAGCATAATATGTAATCAAAATTAATATTTTCTATTTTTTTTCTAGAAGCAATTGCTTGCTGTTTCCCTTTTTCAGTTATAGATGCATCTTTATGTATTGGAAACTCATAAGCAGAATCACCATGAATTAGTGCATCAACATTATGAGTCCCTTGTGCATGCCGAACAAATGTAATATTTACAACCATTTTATTATATATTATTATTCATGCTTTAGATATATTATTCGGAAATTTTCCTAAAATTTCCCATCCCGTTTTTTGATAAAAACGGTGTTGGCAAATTTAAAAATTTGTCAATATCGGCTAAAGCCGATTCATCAATTTTTGTTTCAGATTAATTTCCTTCTTTGTAAATTTCTTTCAGTAGCTGATATTCTGTTTTCTCTGTATTTTTCACCTAGCGATTCTAATAGTTTTTTATTATCTTCTTTTGGTCGTATCCATAATATATCTTTATCAGAAGCATTTGTCATAGCCGCATCTCTTTTTTCATATGATGTAAAACCTTTTATAATTTTAGGTTTATAATTAAAATAAAAATTATCCTCCTGGTTATTTTTTGAAAAATAATAGATTGTTATATTGTAAATAGATATACCTTTATATATTAGGTACTGAAAAGCCATTTTATCTGCACCCTCAGAGTTACCAATAACAAAGGAATTGGTATTATTATCATTAATTATATTATCTAAAAGAGGCTTATATTGTTTATTAAACTCCTCCTTAGTTAGATTAGTATGCCCACTAATAAAGTAAATAGTCATTATAATATATATGCTTATTATAATTATAAATAAAAAATTGAAAATTCTAAATGATTGTATATCCTATTATATTGTCAAATAATTTTCGCCTTTGAATCTATTCGCTTTAAACAAGTGTTTTCGTCGTTTTGCAAGATGAAGCTCATGAATTTTACGGAATTTATGGGGGTGATGGTGTTTTCGAGTTTGGTTCTCCCCTTCCTCTACTACTTCGGGTGGGTGCACTATCGTGAAGGCATTCGCTGGGACTGGCAGATGAAGTTCCGTGATGAATGCCAGATGTGCTTCCAGGGATTCAGTTTTTTGCTCTTCATTATAGGCATTTTCCATGGGTTCGTGTATTCTGTAGGGGGAGTGATTCTGGGTGTTAATTACGTCTGTGGTCTGATTCCTGATTGTGTGGTTTACACTTTCTGGGGATTCATCATCGGAACTCTCATCCTTTACATCTTCTACACTATGTTATTTACGAGCATTTTCAACACCACTGTTCGTGATATCATGGAACTTCCGGTAGATGGTTCGTCGGATTCCCTTCTCAGTAGTGTCCGTCCTCTTTCGAAACAGCTCCGGATTGCGGAAGGATTGGTGGAACAGCAAGGGGTCATTAATGGGTTGATCAATGCGACTGCCAACTATCCGGAGATCCAGAAGGGTGTTGAGGAGAAGATGAAGATTGTGAACGGTAGCTGGGGGTACAAGTACCTCACGTGGCTGGGAAGTAAGATGACGTAAGCTCTCTTACTCTTTTTGTTTATTTCTGTATTGTATTTTTTGGATATAATTTATTATGTAAAATAGTTTATATTTTAATATAATATAATAAATATGAAGTATATATTTCTTTTAATAATTATTGTTGTAATATATTATATTTTTGCAAGAAATAATATAACAAATAATAAACTAGATAAAAAATTTTATAACGTAAATGAAATTTATCCAGAATTAAATAAAATATATGATAACAAAACAAATGAAAAAATAGTAAACGAAATAAAAAATAATATAATAAATAATAATTTTTGGGTTGATTGGCCTGAAAAAAATTTATATGGAACTGCTAATAGTGAATGGAAAGTAATACCTTTTTTTGGTTTTAATGAATGGTGTGATGAGAATATAGATAGATTCCCAGAGACTTCTAAATTTATTAAAAATATTAAAGGATTAAAAACTGCACTAATATCAAAGCTAGGTCCTCATACAAAGCTAAATGAACATAGAGGATGGGCTTCTTTATCTAACTCTTCATTAAGATGTCATTATGGAATATCAGTACCTCATAAATTATGTTTTATAGGAGTAGGAGAAAATGAAAAAATGGATTTTGATAGTTTAAATGATTTAGATTGGGAAATTAAATTTCACGAAGAAGGTAAATGGATGGTATTTGATGATTCAAAATATCATTTTGCAGGAAATATATCAGATGTGGATAGAATTGTTTTAATCATAGATATAGAAAGACCAAAAAATGTTAAAGAAGGAACATCTGAATCAAATGATACTTCAGAATTAAAAAATTTTATTAATTATTTTAAATTAAAAAATAGTGAATATAAAAAATAATAATAATGTATAATAAATATAAATGTTATATAGAAACGTTGATTTTGTAATATCAATAAATGTGCATGAAAAAGTAGATTTTTTATTAAAACAACTAATTAATATTAGAAATTATATTGTAGGAAGTTATGTAGTAATATTAAATACCAATGATTATATGTATAACGAATTAAAAAAAATACAATTAGATGGAAATGTATTTATAAATTCAGAATATTTTAATAAATCTAGACATCATGGTTCTTTATGTAAGGGTATATATAAAAATATGACATATGCATTACAAAATTTTATATTTTCTTATTTTATTGTTCTATCATCAAGAAATTTATTTTATAGAACTTTATCAAAAGACATATTTAATTCAAGACAAAAAATAAAGTCAAAAGTACAAGATTATAAATCATGGCATTGGCCTAGTTTTATAAACACTAAATTAGCAAAATATTATCTAAATTTACATAAGGATTTTAACAATCTTAGATTATCAAATTCAGCTCATGAAGGAGTTGTTTTTTCTTGGAATTCGTGTATAGCAATAGTAAATTTTTTAGAAAAACATAATGAAATAAAAGAAGATTTATTTAATTTTCCAGGATGTGTTGAAGAATTTGGTCTTCAAACCATTTGCACAAATGAAACAAACAATGGATATTATGATATAGGAAAAGGTATAGATACTTTTGAAACTAGACCTTATGATTTTGATGATTTTGTTTATAAAACAAATAGAATATAATACTACATGTTTTTTTGTGTTAAAAAAAAGTAACTAAATAAAGTGTCTAATATTAATCCTAAAATACTAAATAATAATAAAATATATTCAAAGGTAGTTTTATTTTTTATATTATATAAATAGTAAGTCAATAAAGCAAAAAAAGGAACTGCAATTATATCAGCATAATTACTAATATTTTTAATCATATTATATATTTATAATATGATATTTTATTTATAATTACAAAAACTATCTATATCTTCAAAATATTTAATATTTTCTCCTTATTATAATTTTTCCATATTATAACATATCTTATTTTTGATTGGATTAGTAATTTCTTTTTCTAATATAATCTCAATTGGTTCAGAGTTACGAAGTAACTCTTTAGGGGATTTTAAATTAAAATCCCGTTCATTTATATTTATAATATATATTTCATTAATTTTTAATAATATATCGGATTATATTTTCTAAGTTAGTCATAATCACTTTATAATCCTCATTTATTATTAAATATGAATTTTTTTGATTATTAAATCTTTCTGTTGCTGTTTTTGTAAAATTTGTTTTTGCAATAAATATTTTATGAAATATATTATTATTTTCAGGAATATTATGAATATTTCTAATCTCATTACAAGCATTTATAAAACTAGAAATATATCCACTATTTTCTTTAGTATCCTTCCATTTTATTTGAAGTAAAATATATTTATAAATATTATTATTACTTTTATCTAAAATTTTAATTCCAATATCAATCTCAGTTATAAAAGAGTTATATGTCTTTTTAATATCATATTCTCTTAATATTTCATAATTATATGATTTTAATTTTTTATCTAGAAAAATAACTATACTATCATATATATATTTTTCTATAACATCTCCTAGTTCACTTTTTGAATAACTTTTCATATACCTATCAAATATATCTTCATAGGATTCCATAATCAAATCAATATTATCATCTTCATATATTATATTTGATATTTTGAATACTCTTGTTTCACTTTGATTTAATTCTAAATTATTTTGTTTAAAGTAATTTATAATATCCTTTTTACTTACATTATTATTAATCCAGTATTTTAGATTATTTTTGTAAATATCATCAATGTATATAAAAGTTATATTTGGAACACAAAATCCTATTCGATAATCGGATCTTATACAATTATCGATAATATTATATTTATCCATTTATTTTACATTAAATGCTAAAATTTAAGTATTTAATTATTCAATTTTTTAGAATTAAAATAAAATTAAAAAACCAAAAAGAAAAATCACAATAAAAAAATCACAGATACCATAATCATGCACGGTATCGAGAGAAAGAACCCCTCAATCATCCCCCATATCCATCGCCCCAGCACCACCAGTCGTCATGGCACCACCAGTTGTCGCAGCACCACCAGTCATGAGAAACTGTTGTCCAACATGCAGCACGGTGGCAGACATATTGTCCAGACAGAACCAATCATAGAAGTGTCCGATGAGACGTTCGGCGATGTTCTCCTCACCCTCCTCCATGAGGACTTTGTAGGCGTTAACCACCTCTTTGGAAATCCCAATCCCGGCGAACTTACTGGTAAGTTCGTTGAACCGCTCCAGAAGCCCATCAGAAAAGAGAAGGACTGTCTTGATGTCGTTGAGGTTGTAACTTTGGACGGTGGGAGTCGCAATAACGGCACCAGGAGCATACGCCTTGACACCACGACCATCATTGTAGTCACCCATGGATCTGGTCATCGCAAGTCTCGTAGCACCACCAGTCGCACTATGAGCGACGACGTAGGGGTCCTCCAAACTGATGTTGTCGAACGCCGTCACTCTGGCAACTTCCTCTAGGTTGTGGATACCATGGTCCTCCGTATCGACGAAAGTGTCATCGTTACGAATGAGCACAATCTTCGAATCACCACAATGAGCAGTGACGATGTCCGCCTCACCAGTGATGTTGTCCTGGAAGAGGATCACCATGGTTACAGTGCAACCCCCGATGATACACCCAACATTGATCTCTTCATCAATCTGGTTGAATGCACCCTCAAGAAATTGCCGAATACCGTAAATCCCATAGTAGACAAGACGTTCATGGAGAAGTTCCTCGATACGACTGATGAAATAACCCGTCGCTTCGCAGTTACGAACAGCACTGAACCGTTTGTGATTACCATGTCCATCACAGACGATGTGCACTTCCCACATATGGTCATGTCCTTCACTACTTGACCCTCCCGCAAAGGAGTGGAACTCGTCCTCGTCATACTCAGGAGTACGACCCTTGGTCTTGGCAGAGAAGAACTTACCACCGAAGGAAAGAGACCCAGTGACGCTCTTACTCATCCGAACAGGTCCCATCATCCCAAGAAATCTGTAACGATCGTAGACTCCAACAGGGACGTTGGCGGCACGATGCTTTCCATCGAGATCGATGAAACACTTGGTACGATCCATTTGCAACGAAAATGCTATAACGTTTGACAACTTGATGTGAAAGTGTAAAACGGTATAACTTAACAATTTCAACAGATTATACAAACATTCATATTTTTCAATTTTTTTAGGCTCTTACCTAATTCCAAATAAATAAAGTTTACATATAACATAATTCAAAATTGACATCTGGTAAATAAGATAATATTTCTTGCTTAATTTCCTTGATTTTATTAAATTCTATCTCATCATAACTTACACAATATTTATAGATATTGATTTTCTTTATGGAGCTAGGTAGATTATCAAATTTTGTTTTAATTCGATAACTAAATCCTAATACTTCAAGAGTATAAGGTAAATTATCTAAATTAATATCATGGTCATAATCATTTAGAATTTGATAACATTTTAAATTTCCAGGTAAGAAATCTAATTTGTTTGCATTTATACAATTTACAAGTTTAATTTCTTCCAAATATAATGGAAAATTATTTTTAATATGAGAAATATCAAATGAATTCATATAAAGTTTTTTAATTGAAGAAGGTAAATTAGTGATAATACCATAATCATATCTATCTGAATTAATATAAAATTCTTCAATTGTATCAGGTAAAATATTACTTAACTTTTTAAATTCTTTGTATACAATGTTAAGTTTTTTAAGTTTAGAAGGTAAATTCATGTATTCTTTAACTTCACCATCTAAACTTAATCTTTCAATGTTATCAGAAAATGAAACTTTTGAAATATTACACATTCGAATATTTACTTCTTTTAATTTTTCAGTTGAATTATTTTTAATATCTAATTCATTTAAATTTAATGTTTTTAAAGATAATTTTTTTAAATTACTTGGTAACTTACCTAATTTATTTGCATATTCAATAGTTAACTCAGTAATTGCATCTGGTAAATTATCAGGATAACAACCATTAATTGAAAAATAAATATTATTTTCTTTATTATCAATAGAATTTAAAATACTTATATTATTATTATACTTATAAGGCAGCTTTACTTCTATAATACCAGAAGGTAAATTTAAAATAGGGTGTTTATAATGATTTCCAAAATGTAAGTATTTTAAATTGGTAGGAAATTTATCGATTGGTTGATTATATTTTCCACCCAAAACAATAATTTCTAATGAATCTGGAAATTCTAATGGTTGATTAAAAATACTTTCAATATGGATATTACCATCAGAACGACCAATTATATGAAGTTCATTAACTCTAAATGCTTTTAGATTTGGTGGTAGTTTAATTGAATTATTATATTCATTATCAACTAATAAAATTTCCAAAGAATCTGGCAAATCAGTTAATGGAAAATTATAATTCGAAATACTTAAAAACTTTAAATTTTTAGGTAAATTATCTTTATTTAATTCGGTAGAAATATTTCTTACTAAAATACTTTTAACATCATCAGATGGTTTTTTATAATTATTATGATAATAAATCATCTGAATACTCGAATCTTCAAATACTTTAAAGTCTGAGTTTAGGTCATAAAACCCAACCTTATCACTATAGCAATTTAGTTTGTTAAAATATTCCTCCATTTTCTCTAATATATAATAATTATAATAATGTTATAATAAATAAAAATTCAATTTTTTCAATATAAAAAAATATTTATGGAATAATTTCTAGAAGAAAGAAATTAACCATGATATTCGTAAATACAAATTCAATTTTACATCCAATCCGGAATACATATTGATGTGATGGCACAAGTGTATTCCAATTAAAAATATTTTTGTTTGTGTCTGTATCATTTTCAGGTTTTTCAAAAATATCAATACTTCGATTAATATTAATTATATAATGATTAATTTCATCTTCCGTCAGAATATTATGTATTTTTCTTTTAATAGCTGTTTCAAAATTAGAAAATTTACAATAAATTAGATTATTGCCTTCCTTATAATCTTGTGCAGTTTTTTCATCATGACTATATAGTATTAATTTAGGCTTATGAACTATTTCTTCTTCTTGTGAAACTGTATTATTTTCTCGAATAATATTCTTTTTAGTAATTTTTGGTTGATAAAAGCAGCATGATTTAACAAAATATTTTTCTTTATCAATCAGATTAAAATTAATAATATTATTTTTAATTAAAACATAATCATTGCACTTTGCAAAATCTTTTACTAGTTCTTTCGAACTACGCAGCTCATAGGATTCGTCGGAGTCTTCCATCTTTATATTCCAATTATTGTTTATATTTTATATATATTACACTAATAAATAAACTTTCAATTTTTATTGAAGCTATAATCAAATTAAACTATTCAATAGTCTTAATAAGATTAGTAGGTAGATATTCCTTGTAACTATTCACAAAATCTACCCACATATCATAATTATCTTCATTCTTCTTTTTATAATCAGCCTTCGACCAATTCTTTTGCTGTAACATCCAAATATACATACTCTGTGGTTTGTTATTGTATTTCGGAGCACGTTTGTTTTTATCCATGAAATCAATTAGAGTCTTAAGATGCTTACGCCAAGTATTTGGGTCACGCTTCTTACCTCGACTAGGTTTATTATTATTTTTTGATTTCATATCAGATACAATTTCTTTTGCAATCTCATCAACTTTATCATTAATATAATCATCAATTTCTTCTACAGTAGAATATCCATCATAAGTAATATTATTATCATAATCATTATTTGTATTTTCTTCACTAATATTATTTTTTCCGTATGAGTTTTCAGTAGAAGATTCATTCGTATTTTCATAAGAATTATCGTAAATCTTAGATTGGTATTCATATTTCATAACACTATGATACAAATACATCATCTTATCAAGACTATTCTTCTGATAAACATCAACGTTTTCACTGTTTTTGATAAATTCTACAATATTGGAATTCGGTTGATGTTCTCCATTATGAACAAAACTCAGATTAATCAAAGGATCTTTTTGGATAATCTTATCCATCATGTAATCAACAAACTGATTGTAGTAAGTCATTTTTTATACTTTAAAAATAACCCAGGTATATAATACTATATTTTAATTTAACATAAATAAATTTTCAATTTTTTTTGGAGATAAAGCTTTAATTGTAGTCTTTTAGTAAATTAATTTGGTCATCAATATAATCAATGACATCCTCATCTACATCAAAAATAGATGTTCCTAATTTACCTGTTTTTTTATCAATAGCATAGATAATAGTATCATAATTATATTTTTGTATTAAGTCTTTAATTTCTTGAATAGCTGATAAAACAACATATTTTGTTATTTCATTTAATTCATCAAATCCCCCATTTTCGAGAGAACCGGTAGGAATACCAGCAGATCTTGGTTTATCTAATTCACTATGTCTATTATACTTTCTGATAATTGCATTACCACCACCTTTTTTTGAATTAAAGTGGTCTTCAACATTATCATTAAAGATAAAAAGACTATTGTTAAATTCTTCTTGCTTAATCATAAAATTAAAATCCCCATACTCATTCCGACCTTCATATGTAGTCTTAATTATGCGAACCATTTTTGTATATTAGTAATTTTATTGATTATAAATAAAAAAATCAATTTTTTGTTGTTTTATCAAAACTAATTAAATAATTCGGATAATTCAGATTCCAATTTTGGAATTTCTGATTGTATTAAATTTATATTTATATTATCAATAAATTGGAATATACCTTCATCTTCGTTTTCATATATGTAAGAACTAGTACAAATACGTTGAGTATTTGATTTTAATTGATACATTGAGCTATATTGAAATCTACGAATAATATTTAATTCATAAATTTTATCCCTATCATCGTGATATTTTTCAAGAGCTTTTTCTACAATTTTATTTACGAATCGTAAATAACTTTCTGAAGAGAAACTTATATTAGCCCATCCAAACCAATTATGTTGGCAACTCATTGTTGTATTCATATCATACTTGTTAATGAGTTTAAATAGATTCACAAGCTTTTCATCAATATTATATGTTTCACCATGTAATAAAACCTCAACCGTGGTATGATTGCATCGTTGAATAATATCATATTCTGGAGATAATTCTTGTTTAACCTCATCTACGGTTAAGCTGAATCGTCGACCTAAGTCTTTAATAACGAAATCCATGTCCATTTTTTCCTTATCTATATTATTTAAATTAATCTATGTAAATAAAAAAATCAATTTTTTTAATTAAGCTTCTCCTTAATTTTATTAATTTCTTCAATAATATTCTTAAAGTTATCTTTGACTAATTCATATTTAGTATTGTTCTTTTCTTCAATATTCTTTTCTAAATTAAAAATTCCAGCTATAATACTATCAAAATTAGTTTCATCATTTTTATTTTCTTTATTTTTGATTGCATTAATTGCTTCTAATTCATTGATACGATTGTTAAGCGAATATAGAATTTTATTGATTTCAAATAATGACTCATATTTTGGTCGCGTGATGTATTTGTAATAATAGTAAATATTCGAATTAGGAATTACATACATAATAATATCATATATAATATTTGTTTTATCAAGATAAAATCCATTAAGAGTACTTGGAGGATTATATCTAGATGCATTCATTGTATTTGGTAAATTATGTTTATTATTTTCACGATATAGTAAGGTCCAATACCCGCCTATTTCTTTTTCAATAATATCACTTAATTTACTTATTTTTTTCATATCTTCCGCCATTTTTAATTATATATTATGATATAATTTACAATTAAATATGTAAGAATTAAATCATCAATTTTTTTTAATAATAATAATATATATGCATAAGTTTGATAAACCAGATAATTGGAATGATTTACCATTATATAAAAAGGTTAAAAAATATGGTGAAACATTAACATCGGATTATTCAATATATGTAGACAAGCTTGAGATGAAAAAAATTATCAGAAAAAAATTTGGTGATAATTTAAGAACAGCTATAGTAATAAGAATATTAGACTCACCAAATGATATATCTTATAATGATATAAATAACAATCATATGATAAAATCATCACATGCATCAGGTTGGAATATTGATTTTATTGAAGTTAAAAATTTAGATAAAATAAAATTTAATTTAAATTCATGGAATAGACCTTATTTTAAACAAGGACTAAAAGAACCACAATATGACTCATTACAACCAAGATTTTTTATTGAACAAAAAATTAAAGATAAACAAAATAATAAAGTTAGTGGTAAAGCACTAGTATATATGGTTCGATGCATACATGGTAATCCTTTTTCCATTAGAGTTAAAGATTCAAAAGGTAAATCTTCATCTTATGATTTATCTTGGAATTATGTAGATAAAAAAGAATTAAATATACCAAAACCAGTAAAATTAAAAGAGATGATTGAATATTCAAAGGATTTGTCTAAACCATTTGAGTTTGTTAGAGTCGATTTTTATATTGATGCAGTTGATAATTTGTATTTTAGCGAATTAACATTTACTCCATCAGGTGGAGGACAAAATTTTACTGATGAAATAGAATTAGAATATGGTAAATTATGGACTTAATATTTTTTACAAATAAAATATATAAGTTGCCAATCTAAATACCACCATTTAAAATCATGGTATACATTTAAATAATTTCTTAAATTTTCATATAGTAGATAATCATTCTCTAATTTATCTAGATTAAATAAATTTTTTATAAAATCTATCATTTCTTCTTTTGACCTAAATATCCAGAAAAACTTTTCTATTTTTGTTTCGACCATGAACCCATTTTTTATCATTAAATCTTTATCTGATAAATCAAAAAAAATCCCCTTATGACCATTACTATTATATTTATCCACATATACATTTAAAAAATTTGCTTGTTCAGAATATTTTAAGACATCTCCTATAACTAAAATTCCATCTTTTTTTAATATTCTATAACATTCTGAATATAATTTGTCTCTATCATTATAATCTACATGATGTAATACGGCTTGTATTAATATTTTATCTATTGAATTATTTTGTTCAGGTATTTTATCAAAAGAAAATTTATGAACTTTACATATTTCACTGAAATCCTCTGTTTCATATTCTTTATAAGTAAAATTTATGTCATCTTTAATATATTTATTTATTGGACTACCAGCTGCTAATAAATTAATTACATTATCTTTATCTTTAATATTAAGGTGTCTTAATGTTGTTTTAAATTCATAATTCATTGCATTTGGATATTTATTAACTGTATTTATATATTTTTGAATTCTATTAACAAAACTTTTAGAATAATTCATTAATATAAATAAATAAATATTATTTAACTCTTATTATAACTTATTTATAATTTAAGCATTTTTACATAAAAATCAGTAATTGATTTAATTTGTTTTTCTTTATTATTTGATATTAATACATCATATAATGATGCAATATTACCTTTTAATTTAAGTTCATTTTTCATATAGAATTTTGAAATAATTTCTTTAAACTTATCTTCAATAGAATCTTCATCAGGTAGATAATCTGAATTAAATAATTTAATCATAAATTCTTTTCTTGTAAAATGTGGTTCATTTAATTTATTAAAACTATTTATAATCATTTGACTAAATTCATCAAATACTATACTTGGGTTTTTCTTAATTTCAAAAGCATTCATGGTAGCTTGTAGATTAAATAATTTGTTTTTAATTTTTTCATATTTAGGATTATCATTTAATTCTTCGGCTTCTCTGAAATTAATATCAGGCTTATGGGCTGCATAATACCAAGGAAATTTTAATTTGATATATAATATATCAGAACCTTCCTCGTTTGCAAAAGCTAGCATAAAACCTTCTAAGTCCTCAATATTGCCTTCTAATGCTTCATTCATTTTTTCTACATAATATTTTTCAATACTTTCTGCATTACATTCTAATTCTTTTATTTCAAGTGACTCAATATATTCTTTAGACTTATTATCTGGTAGTCTAATTATTGATTTTTCATTTTTATAATATATAGTTGCCAGATGTGTTACAAAACTACGTCCATAATCAACAGTTAATCCCCAATATGGATGTTCTGGAACTGATTCAAATGCAATAGTAATTGTTTCTTCCCAATCATATAATTTTACAAATTCATTTATTTTATCATAAAATTTATCCAAGCTTCCATAACTTTTATTAATACTTTCTTTAAATGGTTCTACAATATTAGATGCTTGTGTTGCAAATAGACATGATTTTGACCCAATAAAAATTATATTATCTTCAATTTCACAATAGAAATCATCTATTTTATGATGTTCTTTCAAATATCTGATATAATTACCTTGCACACTATTTTTTTTAACAACAGAAACATTCATCAAAGACCCATCTACTTTAGGTAAAATATAACATTTATTATATTTAATATCTTCTTTATTTGGTAATGAAATTGGTTGTGTAAATTCACCTTTTAGATACTTTTGAAGAGGTTGAATATAATGATATAATTGTGCATGAGAATTAAATTTACGTAGTTGTCCTGTTTCAGGTGTTACAGGTAGTGACATACGTAATGGTTGCCATTTCATAAATTTTTGTTTAATTAAATGTTCACCACGATAATTTAATGTTGTGCCATTTCCATTTTGTTTTCCATCTATATAACTTAGTCGAAGAATATCATAATCAATATTCTTGTAGAATTTTAATCCATCTTCTATTATCATAATTGGATTTTTCTCTTTGAGTTCTTTTATGGAATTATTATTTAAATATACAGAAGGATATGTTAATTCATTTACTGCATCTATATTTTGTTGTATTTTAATATTCCAAACTGCAGTAATTAGATTATATAGTTCTTCATAACAACTTGATGATACTAAAGGTGTTGGAAAAGTATCTGATTCCTTATATAATTCAATTGCTGAACGATAGTATACAGTTTCTTGGTCTAATGGGTAGTAAGATTGTTCTTCTACTTTTAATGAACCATTTCTCCCTAATAGATGTTGTGGGAATCCAGTCCATACAAACATCATGTCATTCAATGTTATAAAATCACTTAATACATTTAAGTTAAGTGATATACAACTATCAATAATAACAATATCGTATTTTTCTGTATAATCTAATACAATATTTTTGTAATGTTCTGCAATATCTCTTTTAATTATTGGATAACAATATTTATAATATGTTGTTTTAATTCCATCTATTACAAATTCTTTTTCAACAAAATCAATAAAAGATATTTCATATGGAACTAATTTCTGTTTTCTTGCAACAATCCAAAATGCTTGGTCTCTTTCTGCAATACCAACAGTAATTCCATAATTTTCAAATGCTTCCTTGAATTTATTTGTCATATAACTTTTACCACATCCAGGAGCTCCATGCATTACTAAAAATAAATTTCCATAACATAAAGGAGGAGTTATTTTACTTGTAAACATATTTTGGATAGTTGATGTTTGTATATGATTCACTTTTTCAATATTATGTTCTTCCTCCATGAAAGAACCAAGTCTATCACCGTAAACAAGACACTTATAATATGCTGTATATAATTTCTTTTGCTTATCTGTATAACTACTAATCATATTTTGTAGAGTTGAAAAACAAATATGATGTCTTTCTTGTGGTGTATGAGTACAAACACACATATGTTGGTCAATTAAAAATAATATAACTTGTTTTACATCACTTTCCAAATCATCTAAAATATAATCAGCAATATGAACACCAATTTGTCCATGCATAAATGTTTTACCTGAACGAGTTTCAGTAAATGGCTTACCAAAATCATGTAAGAATCCAAGTTTAAATGCAATTTTAGGACTTATACCAAATTGATTAGCAAAATGCGAACAAATTAATCCACAACATAGTGCATGCCATCCATATGGTTCTAAATGATAATTCAAATGTGATTTATTTACATGTTCGAATGTATTTACAACTTTTTCTTTCATATAATCATTTTTAATTTTATCAATAATTTCATTTTTAATCACATCCATAAATTTTGGATAATAATTGTTAAATCCAAATTTTTCTAATTGAGATTTAATTGAAGGTATAATGTTTCCATATTCGGTTTTAGTTTCATTGTGAAAATATCCTAATAATAAATCCATCTTAATCAATACAATCAAATCTTCCATATAATTTATTATAAGAATATTAACTTAAATATAATCAATTTTTGTTGAAGATTTATCTTCAATCAAAATTAAATATATTATACTAATTCTATATCAACATATTCTTCTTTTACAAAATATTTTTTTGGTATAAAATAGAGTATACATCCTAATAGCATAATACCATAGCTAACATAGATATATTTATTATATATCTCATTAAATATTAACATACTTAGACCAAAAGTTATGATACGGCGTATAATATCTAATATGCTTGTAAAAAGTGAACCAGAATCCTTATTAAAAAATTTGCTAATTAAAATAATTTTATTTAGATAAAACAAATTTTCGCTAATACTTAATAAAATCATAAAAAAACAAAGTAAATATGGATTATAAAATATGTTAAATGATTCCGTTATTGTATTATAATTATATTCTAAATAAATACTAGTTAATATATTTAACCCATTTGATACAATTTTTGTTATTATAAAATTTTTATTTCTATCATTATCATCTTTTACATATTTTTCTATTATAAAACCAGTTAAAGAATAAAAAAATGAACTAAATAAACATAATAATGAATATTTTATATTAAATGCGTCGCTTGTAGACAATAATATAATACACGAAATTACAATAAAAAATATACCACATAGTTTAATAATATCTATCTTTTTTTTAAGAAAAAAATAACTTAATCCGGCTGAAAAAAATAGTCCACATGTTCTATAAGTTAGATATTCACCCATAGTTAAATATTGTATACTTATGATGGATAACAATAATTGTATATAATCAAATAAACCACATAAAACATCATATTTTAAAAAATTTATTTTTTTGATAAAAGCATATATTATAAAAAATGGTAGTAATAATCCATAACTAGTTGTTACAAGTATATAATTATTAATTCCATAATTTAAGTTCATTGCCTTTATTAAAAGTAATTGTGCAGTTAAATTTATTACATATGATATTGATAATATTATTTTATTCATTTATTTATCAATATAATTATTATTCTAAATGAAATATTTAAAAAAGTAGTTATATTAAATATTATTATGGACCCTGGATTATATCAATCAAATTCTCGTATTTATCCTATTAATTTTTTTTTGAAAGACCATCCGTTTTGTGAATATTATATTTATAATAATACTCCAGAATATTTTAATTCGTTTTCTTCTTTATTTATTTCTTTTGTTGGAATATTTGGATTAATTTATAATAACTATGTAAATGAAGTAAATTATTTATATGTAAGCTTGATTATAAATGGAATAACTTCATTTATGTATCATTGGACAAATAATATTGGTTGGGGTTTAATGGATAGATTTTCTATGATATTATTTCCATTGTATACCTTTCATGTCATAAACAAGATTATGAATAAATTTAATTTTGATAAAATTACACACTATACATACAAATTTATTACTTTATTTTATGTAACATTTTTATTAACAATTACTGGTCTGCATAATGAAGAATTATTTAATATATTTTTTGGAATATATTTGTTTAATTTATTTTTATATGTATTTTATGTTCAATTTATAGATAAAAAATTAAATGTAGATAAAAAAATATTAAAATTAGCTTGGAAAGGTATTGGATACATTCTATTTTCCGGTATAGCATGGATACTTACTGAATCATTTTGTCACGATGTATGGTTTTTTAAATACTTAATGGGTCACACATTTTGGCATTATTTTGTTTCTTTTGGTGGTTATTATATTTCATTACTACCTGTATCAATTATAAAAAATAAAAGAAAAATAAGATATATTATGAAAATACCTTATCTTGATGAATATGAATCAGGTATTGAATATAATCATAATAATAATGAAATCAATTATATAGCATAAAAAAAACTAATCAATCTTAACAGTATATCGTTCATCCTTGTATTTAATGTGTTCAGGAAGCCACAATTCACTGAACATTACAGTAGATTGAAAATGAGGAATAACTTCATTTTCAAGATTATTCAAAATTTTTTTCACTTGTCTCATAACAGCGAATACACTGTAATTCTTTCCATGCTTTTCTTGAATTTCCTTCTTTACATATTCCGCATATTGGTGGAGAACTTTGTGAAATTTGTATACAATATACCGCCATGCTACACTCTTCTGATTGCAGTCATATCCATTCTCAATATTAATAAGTTCTTGAATCATATGTTTCGGAATGTTTGACAACATGATACAATGGTCGAGTCCTTCTTCAGGACGTTCAAAGCTCCCGTTGAGGATGTTGGTAATATATGCAGTAGTAAAACTCATTTTGTCAATTATACTAATAATATAGATGCATAGCAATCTAATTTTTCAATTTTTTATTTCTATACAAAACAATAAATAAAATCATAGAAAATATAGAAACATAATATTTTACATAGAAAATTCAGTAGTTGAAATAAGTTTACCTTTTTCATCATAAGATTCACAAATACCGACATTTAGATTGTCACTATTCACAAATTTTTGGCTAATTGTGCCATCTTCATAATATGAATAAGAATCACCTTGAAGACGGTCATCTTTAAAGTTGTATTTGGCTCTAATGTTTCCATTTGGATAAAACATTTCACACAAACCATTTTTTAAACCATCTTTGTATTGACTTTTTTCTACAATTTTATCATTTGAATTATACCAAATAAATTCACCATTAGCCTTACTATTCTTAAAAAATCCAATTTGCTTTTCATTATTAGGTAAATAAGAAATTGTTTTACCTTCCTTGATACTATTTTTAATATATGATGTTTCATAAATAGTTCCATCTTCACGATACCAAGTGAATTCTCCATCAGAAATATCATTTACATAATATCCTTTTTGTTTAATGTTACCATTTTCATAATATGCAATGTGTTTACCATTTTTGATACCTTTCTTAGTATTACATTTTTCTTTGATATTACCATTTTCATAATATATTACAAATTCACCATCAATAAGATCATTTTTAAATGTTCCTTTTTCTATAATTTTACCATTTTCATTATATTTGATGTATGGACCATTATAATAATTATTACGAATAGTTCTTTCTTCTTTTAATTGACCATTTTCATAATAATGATATTCAAAGCCCTTAGTATTATTAATTTGCGATTTCATATTTCCATTTTTATAATAGACAATTACATCGCCTGTAATAATACCTAATTTCCAATTGGTTATACCTTCAATAATACCATCTTCAAAATAACTTTTGCATTCACCATGTGATAAATTTTTTTTAAAATTAGATTCATGACGAATATTTCCATTTTCGTAATAATCTATTTTTTTACCTTCAAGAAATCCATCTTTATAATATTGAATCGATTTAATATTTTCATTTTCATACCATTCTTTATATTCACCGTGATATTTATTATTTTTAAAGGATGATACAATCTTTTTATTTCCATTTTGATACCATTCTGTATTCTCCCCTTCTTGGTTATCATTAATAAAATATGCTTGTGCTTTGATTTTACCATCTGGATAATATGCTTTATATTCACCATGTTTTTTACCATTTTGAAAATTAAAAACTTCTTTACATGTATCTTTGCTATAATATGTGCATTCACCATGACGTAATCCGCCTTTTCTATAGATAACTGAACGAATCAAACCATTATCATAAAAATTAATTGCTAGTCCAGAATATACACCATTAATACAAGTTGATTTTGTTTCCATAACTCCATTTTCATACCATTTATAAAAATCACCATTAGGTATTCCATTACAATATTCTTTTTTTGATTTTATTTTATTAATATCATAATATTCTTCTTTACATTCATACAAATTTTTATAGATGTTGTATTGTGTATTTTTTGTAAATTCTTTTTTAGTTGGAGTAAAATCAGTATGAGTAATATAATTTTTATAATAGTCATTATTAAAGATGCCTATCATTTTTTGCTATATCATAATCGTTCAAGTATATTTTAATTATATATTATTGCTGAATATTATTTCAATTTTTTCATAAGATAAACAAAATATTTTATTTTTTATCTATTGTTTGTAGATAAAAAAATTAGGCTTTAAAAGCCCCCCATCGCAAAATTCTTTCCCATGGTTTTGCGCTTCACAACTCTACGTTTCTTGTGATCCTTCAGAACCACACTGTTCTCGTAGATGAGTTCATTAAGAACTTCGTTGGTGAAGACAAGACTCCAATATCCAGGATCCTTCCGTGCTTCCTTGATATGAATCTGAAGCTCCAGGAACGCACTGAACTCAGGTAGGAAGACCTCTTTCGTAGCAGGGTTGTAGTAGGGATTGTTTTCCTCGTAAAAGAGAGCACACATCTTACACAAGAACACGAAAGTTTAACAATTACATAGATTTAATAATCAATAATAAATTTCAATTTTTTCATAATATGACAAAAAGGCTTAAAGACTAGACACAATTATTACTTAGTGATATAGCTCAGTTGGTTAGAGCACTCGTCTTATACGCGGGGGGTCGCCGGTTCGAGCCCGGCTATCACTATATTTCTCTAAATAAAATTTATTCAGAGGAATTAACAAAATATAATTCAGTTAGATATATTTTTTAAAAATATATTATTAGAAAATTTTTTTGATATATATAAATATATGGATACGATAACTGTTATAAATACATTTTCGCATAATATAAAACATAATGGGTTAGGAGATTTTATTCGAGGATGTTTATTTTTACATCATAATCAAAAAAAATATAACATTAAGTTAAAAATTGATGTAAATCATAGTATTATCGCAAAATACATAGAAAATGCGGAATATTCGGATGAAAAAACGAATGAGATTATTGTATATAAATATGATTTTGAAAATAAATTAACAGAACTCAGAAAAAAAGGAAAAAAAGAATTAAGATGTTTTATTGGATTTAAGGTAGGTGGTTTAAAAATTACTAAAAAAACATATAATTATGTCTTCAAGCATTTCCAACCTAATAAAAAAATGCATAATATTATTACTGCATTTAAAAATAAACATAAAATAGATGAATATGAATTAATACATTTTCGAATGAGTGATATATTTATGGATAAGCTTTTTTATCAAAATATAATTTATGATCAAAAATTAAAAAATAAATTTTTATTATATGTAAGAGAATATTATAAACTTTATTTAGATGATAAAACTAAATATGTTGTGATTTCGGATGTTAAATATCCAAAATATTATTTAGATAATTATCCAAATTTTTATTTTGATAATGAAATTGTAGTTCACTTAGGTAACATAATAAAAGGTAATAATTTCAACGAACAACATGTTATTAATTCATTAAAAGATTTTTTTTTGATAATGTATGCGAAAAAAATACATAATATATCAACTTATCCATGGCCAAGTAATTTTTCATTTTGGGTTTCAAAATATACAAATGTAGATTACATTTATTATTATATGAAGGGTCTTCACCGAGATGTTATTATTAAAGCGATTGATATTTTTGGTAGGATTAACAGGCAATCAAAAGATAATAAAAAAGAAATAGATAAATTACAAATTGAAATAAACAAATTAATACAATATGTACGATTTGCAAGTGATGAACCACCGAGTTAATCATAATAATAATTCAATTTTTCACAAATAAACAAAAGGCTTAAAGACTAGACTAAGTTATTACTTAGTGGTATAGCTCAGTTGGTTCGAGCCCGGCTATCACTATCTTTCTCTAAATAAAGTTTATTCAGAGAATATTAATATATTATATAATTATAGATGATACGAAAAAGAACATTTATAGTAAATAAACCTAATACTTCACCAAAGTTTGAATTAATTCATTATAATCAACCAAAAAATAAAGATTTAGCAATTATGATAACATTTTTTAATCCATGTAAATCTATAAGAATCCAACAAAATTTATTATTAGTTAAACATTATTTTGATTTAGCGAATATACCATATTTTATAGCTGAGTTAGCATTTAATAATGACAAATTTTTTTTAGAGAAAAAAGATAATATATTACAATTAAGAAGTTCAAGTTACATGTTTTATAAGGAAAATTTAATTAATTTATTAGAAAAAATTATACCAGAACAATATACAAAATTATGTGTTATGGATTGTGACATTTTATTTGATAATCCAAATTGGTATCACCATATTTCTGAACTTCTAAATACACATAAGATTTGTCAACCATTTAAAAATGCAATATGGTTGTCTGAAAGTTTTAGACATACTAAATCAATGCCTGCTTTTTTAATTACAAAAGATAAAACAGGTCATACTGGTTTTATATGGGGTTTTGATAGAAAATGGTTTCAAAAATATAAACTACCTGAGTTCGCAGTTATTGGAGGAGCTGATGTTGTTTTCTCTAGTTTATTTACTAAAGATAATTCAATGAAATTAATTAATAATTATTCATTAAAATCATTTACAAAATATAAAAATAGTTTGAGTGATATTAATTCTGTGATTGTTGGTGATTTAACAATATATCATCTATTCCATGGAACCACAATAAATAGACAATATTTATCAAGACATGACATTTTAAATGAAGAATTAAAAAAATATAATTATGATGATATAGTTAATCTTATTGAATATGATGATAATGGTATATTACAATGGAAAAAAGAATGTAAGGATAATATGAATAAAGTTATGTTGACTTATTTTAAAAATCGTTCTGATGATGATGTTTAATTTAAAAATATAGTTTAGTATAATTATATTTTTTTATCTTATATTTATAAATGGACCAAGCTACTTTAATAGGAACATCTGTTGGAGCTAGTGCAGGCTTAGTTATAGTTTTATGCTGCATAAGATTGTGTCGTATTATTGCACAAAATTCATGTATGACTTCAAGAACTAGAGTTCATGTAGAAGTTGGTGATGCGAATGGTAAATATCATATTGCTGGAGATGCAAATTTTAAAATTCAAATAGGTCACAAAAAATTTAATTTAGGTGAATCTAAAGATGACATAGTTCATCAAGAAAAAAATATAGAAACTAATGAGAATAAACAAAACAAAGAAAATAAAGAACATACTATTATTGAAATAGCAAATGAAAATCCACAAAACACAACTTAATTTATTTATGTTATTTTACATAAATAAATTTCCTACTCGGAAGAACTCTTTTCTTGGAGTTCACGAAGAACCTTGATAGTAAAGTAAATCTCCCAGTAGTAATTATACTTACGAATCCAGGGACGACTTTCCATCGGTTTCTCGTTGTGAATCTCCTTTACAATCTCCTTCACGTAGGCATTCATACGTTCCTGCAAATCAAAATATATTGCACCGTTGAAAATAGGGTCAAAGGGGTCAGGAGCGATAAACATTCTTACTTGACGAGAAAGTGTAACAATGTATTAGAATAGTTAATACATTTATTTTTTCAATTTTTTCTTGATGTTCTACGAGAAGGTTTACGCGATGGTTTTCTAGATGGTTTTCTTGATGGTTTACGCGATGGCTTCTTGGATAATTTTTTAATTTTAATTGTTTTTTGAGATTTACGTCCACCAGTTAACATACTACTGAATCCGATTTTGGTTAGTAAAGCTTTTTGTTCACTAATAATTTTACTCAATTTTGTTTTATCTGTTGTATGTTCACCTAATACAGTCTCAGCAGTTTTAAAATCGAGCATTTTAACTTCATTATTAATTATATCATTTGGAATCCCTAATATTTCTTTATAAAAACCACTTGCACCTTCATATCTAATATTTTTTTTATCAATTTGTAATTTAGATAAGAATGATTCTAGCTTTTCATTTGAAGTAGCTTCTATTTCCATATAGAGAGGTAAACCAGCCCAAATGTCAAATACTATTTCTTTTATATCAGAATTTCCTGGTATAACCCATTTTTGTCTTAGTCTTTCTTGATATGCTTTCATTTCAAGATGATTAGCTACTAATAAATCTTTACATTCTTCAAATGAATTTTCTGTTTCTATTTCATATTCTTTGACGAATTTTTTATCACTGTCTCCTTTTGGTCTTGTTTTAGTTGTAATTGTTCTTTTGCCAGAACCTTCATCTCTAACTCTTGTAAATATTAAATCATACTTCTCTTTCATTTGTTCTTTTGATAAACAGGGAAAAAATACAGCGATACGAAATACTGTCCAATCAAATTTCATTGTAGCGCCATTATCTTTTATTTTTTTAATTATATCTTCATAATTTATTCCACATATTTGTGCTTCTATTTCCTTTGACATATTATAATTATATATAGATAAAAAATTAAAGATTAAAAAAACCGCAAAAATCACAATAAAAAAAATCACAAAAACAGAAATAATAATATCATACACACTTTATTCCTCATCGTTACCGTCCTCATCCTTACAGTTGATAATCTCAACCATAAATTCGAGGTGTTTCGAAAAACGGTAACGATGAGGAAGAAAGTTATTCACCCACTCCTGCTCCCCCAATAAGGCTAAGTAATAACGGTCGATATAGGTACACTCCTTGTTCATCCAATACCATTCCTCTTCAGAAGCTTCGAATGAATCGAGTAGAAATCCTCCACCTCCTCGTTCGGGGAAACGGTCGCGAAGGTCTGGATTGTCTCGATTCTTCTTGACCACAACGACCTCTTCATCCTCTTCCTCTTCGTTTTCGTCGTAGAAGGCTGTTATGGCTACGTAGATCTTAACTTTTTCCTCTTCAGTGTAGTCTTCGGAAAAGAAGGGGCTCTGGATGATCTCCAATAATTCCGCCTTGGTGTATTCACGGTAAGACATTTTGCACCTTTATTATTATTAAACGACTTAACAATTAATATAAATTTTCAATTTTTATAAATAATGTATTATTAAAAAACCACACAATCACAATAAAAAAATCACAAAAACAGAAATAAGCGCATCACACCTCACTCCTCACCACTCTCCTTGACCTTCTGCATGGTCTTCACGAACAGGTAGTAGTGGTGAAGAAGATCCTCATACTCCTCACGACGGTTGAAGAAGTAGTAACGGTCGATGTAGGTAGGCTCCCAGTTCATCCATTCCAATTCACTTCCCTTTGGTTGAGGGGTATGAATCGAAACATAGATTGGTTGGTAACCTCCATCTGTCTCGTCGATGAAGTGGTTGTCGTAGGGGTCGTCGGAAATACAACTGCACTCATCATCCTCCTCTTCCTCACAATCTTCTTCCACATGAGGAACCTTGATGCGAAGTTGACTCACCTCTTCCACTTCTTCGTCATGCAACCAAGGAAACAGCATCTGTTCGGAAATACCGAATGCACCGTTCCCCCATGCAAACATCCCACCACGTTCGGCGAAGTAGTCCATAAGGAGATTCATATCTGCTTCGTATCCATCCTTCTTGACCACAACGTCCTCTTCATCTTCGTCTTCGTAGTACGGTTGGTAGGTATACTCTTCTTCATCTCCAACTCCATCGAAGGAATTGTAGGCGTCGTTGAGCATCTCGAAGAACTCGTCTTGAGTGTAAAGACCGTAAGACATTTTACACTTGAAATTTAACAATTATAATAGATTATACAATTTGTATAAATTTTCAATTTTTTCAATAAAAAGTATATTAGCGGTATATGATACTTAAAGACAACACAATATTATAATTCAGTCGTGTAGCACAATGGATAGTGCACCCGCCTTCTAAGCGGGAGGTTGTGGGTTCGAGTCCCATCACGACTACTTTTCTCTAAATAAAAATTATTCAGAGAAAATATATTATTTATGATTATTCAGATATTCTATAACATCATCATCAGTTATATATCCTTTAGAACCATGAATTAGTAATATATCATACATAGGACTTAATTTATCCTTTAATATATTATCTAAATATTTATTTCTAATTGGAAAATTAGCTAATCTGATTAATTTATCATAATAATGGTCTATCATAGACTTACTTTTACCTTTATAACTATTAAATCTTTCTACTGTTGAATTACTCCATATTTCTTCAATACTTTTTGCTTTTGGAGTATCTTCTACATATAATGGTGTATTTACTAATTTCCCATAAGTATAACATCTTTCAATTCCAATAAAACCCAAAGCCTCTAATCTATCGGCATATCTTGGTATTAACATCCATTCTTTATCTTTTACATCTTCTGGGATATTATCCAAATTCTTTGATACTGATACTAAATTTACCATTCTTTCAACTAAATCAACAAAATCTTTTGAAAAATCTTTTAATACTGTCCGAAGATTCTCATTATTTTTATTATTAGGAAAAAATTTACTATCATCTGCATCATGTAAAAGTGCTGCTAAAATGACTGCATCTTTCGTAATACAATCTATATCATATTCTTTAATAGCATTCTCTGCATGTCTCATTACTTCTATTGCATGATGAATTCCATGACATACTGATACATTATTTTCTTTTAATATATCTTCTAATTTTTTTATATAAACAAAATACTCCATATTAATATTTTTATAATCTATATCGGTGTTGTATAGCATTAATACTATATAATTATAACATTTTTTTAAATAATAAACAAGTTTACACAAAATATAATTATTTATGGATTATTTGTAAAATAATTAACTATTTCACCTAAAGGTAAATCATTGACACATATTATATTCTTTTTTCTAATACATAATGTATTATTTGTTACATCTGAATATCCTACAATAATTTGATAATCCGAATTAGAACTTCGAATCTTTTTATTTATACTTTCATTTACATTATTATTTATGACTACTTGATAATTATTACTTGATAAAATATTATAAATCACATTACTATAATTTATAATATTGTCTTTATTTGAAAGAGGAATAATCGCTATCATCTTTACTTTATTGTAAGTTATAGAATATTGTATTTATATTATTATTTATATAATCAATTTTTTTAATAATATATTATAATTATAAATAATGTTATATGAATCTGCATATTTTTCTATAGCTGTTCAGGTTATTACTGGTATAATAGATATTTTTGGATTAAATATACCAATACCTGAAACTAAAAGAATATTTAAAGATTTATTAAAAGTAGAATTAGGTGTTCAAGTTGTTGAATTAATTTTTTATGTTTGGATGGTTCGTAATTTAACAAAGGTTTCTAATATTACACAATATAGATATTTTGATTGGCTTGTAACAACTCCAACTATGTTAATTACTTTAATGGCATACTTGGATACATCATATAATAAGGACCTTATAACATTTGTTAAAAATAATAAAGATTTTATTTTAACAATTGTTGTTCTAAATGTAATGATGTTGGCTTTTGGTTTAGCTGCTGAAAGAAATATAATTGATTATAAGACTGGTGTATATTTAGGTTTTATTCCATTTGTATATTATTTTAAACTTATTTATGATAAATATATTAATGAAAAATCAATAAAAGATCAAAAGTTTTTATATTGGTTCTTTTTTGTTGTATGGTCATTATATGGTGTAGCTGCATTATTACCATATGAAGAAAAAAATACAAGTTATAACATACTTGATTTATTCGCTAAGAATGCATTTGGTATTTTCTTAGTATTTTTATTATATAATTACAGATTAAAGAATGTTAGAACAAGAAAACTTTCAAATACTACTAATTAAAATTGATATTTTATAAGTTTATATAAATAAATAAATATATATATAAATAATAAATGGAAATAATTAATGAAAATATACAGAGGTATGAAAACTTTGTTACTTTTTCAGAAAACTATTATAATATTTGGGCTGGGGTATGTGATGAGCTGATTAATAAGCATAAGTGTATTAATAATAAGAAGTATCATCTGTGTGTCTTTATGAATCTGAAAAATGGTAAAATAATTACTGGTGAAAATTCTTTTGATTATTCAAAACATATTTCTACACATGCTGAAATTGATGCAATGCTGAGGACTGCGAGGCAAGACTCATTGGAAACTGCGAGGCAACGCCCCCGTTATGATATCCTAGTTATTAGATTAACTAAATTAGGTAAGTTAGGAAATTCTCGCCCTTGTTATCATTGTATTAAATCATTACAACAATCAAATATTAAAATTAGAAATGTTTATTATAGTACTAATCAGGGAAAGATTGTAAAAGAAAAACTATCTGAAATGGATGATAAAAATTTTGTCCATATTACATCTGGGTGGATTTATAGATTAGGTGGTTGCACTAATAAACAAGAAATTGTCATTAATAATAACAAAAAAATTCTAGATATATATAATTCATATCTTAAATAAAAATTGAAAATTATCTATATTTATCATGTAATTATAGTATATTATTGACTATATTGATACACAAATGGAAATTATTAAGCAGTTTAACGAGAGGTACAACTCTTTTGTGGAGTGCTGTGATAATCACTATGATGAATGGGGTCATATCTGTGACAACTTATCTGATAAGTATAAAAATGCTTCTTCTGATAAGACTCATATTTGTGTTTTTATGAACATCAAGAATAATAATATTATTATTGGTGAAAATACATACAATACTATTACTAAGATTTCGACACATGCTGAAATGAATGCATTGTCCAAGATTGAAAAGTATAATAATTATAAGACCATTGGACAGAGGCAAAAGTATGATATTTTGGTAATTCGTATTGGTAAGACTGGTAAGCTTGGTATTTCCAGACCTTGTTATCATTGTATCAATGCATTGCAAAATTCTAATGTAAAGATTCGTAATGTATTCTACAGCACAAAAACTGGTAAGATTGTAAAGGAAAAATTGTCTGAAATGAATGACCAGTCCTTCACTCATATCTCTGCAGGATGGATTTATCGATTGTGTGGCGTAAATAAACATCAATTGAATGATTTTTCAAACCTTCAGAGTAATAATAAAATTTATGAGATTTATAAGCGATTTAATTGATTTTTTTTATGATTTTTCTCTTGATTACTTTTGATTCGTTTTTATTTATTTTTTTATCAGTATTTTTCTTTCTAAAATTAGGACATATATATTCTTTTATTCTATCTAATTCATAGGTTGGATATTTTTTATTTATTTTATCATATATTTCTTTTGTTATCTTATGTATTCCAAAACATTCTTCATAATATGATTGATGTAATGCAAAATGTGATGCATCTAAATCATCTCCTACTTTGTAACCTAATTTTAAACATCCTAATGGAAAATATACATCCTCTGCTGATTCTTCCATATTTTTTGGTATTGATTCTGTTTTTTTTGGTGGGAAATTATTTATTACATCTATCATATTTTGTCTATTTCTAAATGATAATCCTCCATTGAAATTATTGTATTCTATTTTATCATAGTCCTTGAAAATATGTTGTGCATAATATTTATGTGATAATGTAAATTGATTATTTTTTGGTGCATTGCCCCCTATATAACTATATTTTCTTTCTATAAAAAAATTAGCATTATATTTACTATCATTAATACACCATGCATCTGTTTGAAATACTATTACATAATCACCATATAATGATTCCCATAATTCTTTCTTTTTAAAAAAATCATTATAGTCCGATGGTGTGAAATTATTCTTATCTAATTCTCTTACTTCTAATGCATCATATGGTATGTTTATTTCTTCTTCCCATTTTGCTTTCAATCCTTTACCACAATAAAAAACTACCTTCCATCCTACTTTATCATAAAAATTTTCTATGACAAACGGCACTATATCCATATTACGTGGTTCGATAATCAATAATGTATTCATTTGTTTTATATTAAATTAATATTTTTTTATTATTGTTTATTCCTACAATTTATTTTTAATCAATTCTTTTTATAAATAAAAACAGTATATGTTCCATCTTCATTATCCTTTTTGTTAAAAACATAATTGATATATTTTTTGTGCAAAGATTTACCATTTCCATTGATTAAAAATGGAATAATTCTGTCTTTGTTCATAATGATTGGCTTATGAATCATATACTCATCAATATCTTCAAGAGGATATGCACGTAGGATATAGTTGTATCGACTTTCTTTCTTGATTTTGAAATAATAGTTCATATACTTTGGATTTCTTGAAAAATAGAGATTAAAATTATAATTATTTGTTTTTGAAAGATATGCAACATTTGTGTCTACGAAATGATTGTTTCGCAAATACAAATATGACACATGAAGATTGATATCGATTGGAATCTTTACTTTAGAATTCATTTTAAATTACTTCAGTTATATATTCATAAATAAATCAATAGGTATAATAATTTTTCAATTTTTTCTATTCTTCTTCTTTTCCTTTTTCATTATTAGAAAAAATATTTCTTAAAACTAATAAAGGGTCTCTTACTTTTTCATTTGCATCATCTAGATAGAAAGGAATATGTTCCGAATTTTGACGAATCACTGCCGGAAATTTTGAGAATGGTTCAGAATCCTCTTCCTCATCGTCTTCCTCTTCTTCTTCTTTATAGAAAGGAATATGTAAAGATTTAGTTCGTTCCATAATACCAGTATTAAATCGTTTATTTTTATTTTCTTCAACTACATCATCAGGAATAACTTCCGGTTGCTTTACTTCTGGTAAATTCATAATTGGTAAAGTCGGAAAAATAGGTAAAGTAGTATTTAAATCATTAATATAAGTTTCCAGAGGTCTCTTTTTAAAATATTGATTATAATTATTAATTTCCAAACGAAAAGATTTATCAGAACTTAGACGGTTATAATCAGCAAACATATTTTCTGGAATTTTAAATCCTAGTTTATTAGCTTTATAATTATCCTTAAATCTAAAACTAATATTAATGATATTTTCAGGAATGATTCGAATATCTTGGTTAAATACATGAGATTTAATAGTTAAATATTCAATTGAATTAGGTAAATTATCTAATGATTGATTAAATCCTACATCAGTAAGAAAATAATCAGTATCAATACATAATTCTTTCAAATTAATTGGAAGAAAATCAATCTTTTGATTAAATTCGTGGGATTTAATTATTAATTTTTTAAGATTAATTGGTAATTCATCTAGTTTCTGATTAAAAATTCTTGAATGAATACTAATTTCTTCCATATTTTCTGGTAGATTATTTAATTGAAAATCAAAATCATCATTTTCAATAGACATTTTATGTAATTTATCATTTACAAAATTCATATTATCAATTTTGCACCCTTCAATTTCAATATTCTTTAGTTTTTTTGGTAAACTAATTTTACATCGCATACTTCTGTCCAAACGAATATTAATATTTTCAAGTTCAATTAAGTATTCAAGATTAATATTTTTTATTTCTCCTACTGGATTCAACATTAAATATGTATCTTTTGATTCAGAACTTTTTACATATAAATTTTTTAAGCTTACTGGTAAATTATTATAAAGAGATTTATCAATCGTATTATTATATGAAATTAATGTTTCTAGATTTGACGGATACTTAATTGGAAAATATGGTGTATTATTATATAATACTTTAAGATTGTCACTAATACTATTAATTAAATTACATCGAAATCCCTCAAGAACCAAAACTTCAATTGATTCTGGTAGATATACAATATCATAATTATTTACATTGAAATCAAAAATCTTCTTATCTCTGTCAAATAAATTATCACAACGATATGTTGATGTATATTTTACATTATTTACACTGAAATATCGAAGTTTGTTTGGAAGGTTTTTAAAACTTTCAAATTCAATATAACCATATAATGATAATCCAATTAAATTTTCTGGCATATTGCTAATATTATAACTACATCTAGGTTGAAAATTAAAATGAATATCTAGATATTCTAAATTCTTAGGGATATTCTCATTATTAAAATTTTGACAATATTTAATTTTTAGATTCTTTAGATTTTTCGGAAAATTAATCTTTTTACTCAAATCGATATCAATACCGGATGATTCTAGAATTAATGTCTCTAGTGATTCTGGTAAACTTTCAATATTGATATTATAATTTGTTTGTAATATCTTTAGATTTGGATACTTTTCTTTGAAATTAAAATCTATAAATTTATTCTGAATTTCTTCATCTTCTTTTTTATAATATCTTCCATGTCTACTACCTCGCATCAAAACTAAAACTTCGATGTTTGGTAAATCAACCAATTCGTGACTATACTCAATTGCTTCAAAATATTTAATTTTTGATAAATCTTTTTTCCAGTAAGTAAATTTTTCACTAATATGATAATCATATGATAATTCTAATTGTTCATCATCTGTATAAATTTCTTTAACATAATCATTTTTACTATAATCATAATCAATTAGATTATTTCGATATTTAAACATATCACTATTATAATTTTCTTGATTTAAAAAATAATTAATCTTGTTGGTAATCTTATCAAATGCAAGTTCAGTCATTTTCTTCCTACTTTAAGAGATTTTAAATTAAAATCCTGTTCAATTATAGCATACTTTATTACTAGCCTAAAATGATTTAAATTTTCAATTTTTTAAAAAATACATAAAAAAATAAGGATAATAATAAGTATATAAGATGGATAATATTTTTAAATATCACTGGATTGAGCAGTTTATTATACATGATGTTAAACTTACAGAAGATAAAATTTTAGAATTTTATGACAAATTTGGTTATTACTTTACAAAGAATCATACTAAAGAATATCTCATAGAAGCATGGAAATGGATTAATAATAATGAATCAGAATTATGATTTCGTGCGCTTTTGCTTTTGCATTAATTTATTTCATTTATTCTACATAGGATTTAATACTATAATTCATAGGTTTTTAATAGTATTATATAATATGTATATGCACTGAAATGGGTTTTGCAACGAACCGCGCGCCGATTATGAGCGCCTTTAGGCGTGAATAATATTATTATTTCAGTAATTCTTCCAATATTTCTCTTTGTTTTTTTAATAATAGATTAACTTTTTTACTTATAACATCTATATTTCCATATTCTGATGTTCTATTTTTTAGTTCTAATTTATATTTCAAACAATAGTTTTGAATACATTCCTCTTCAAAACCAGTTATTATATTAAAATCATCTTTATTTAAAATAAACATTTCATTATATTTTATTATTTCACTAATAAAAATATCCCAATCCATATTCTTATAAATACCTAATTTCTTATTAAGTTGATTAATTTCTTCATATGCCTCCGATGTTTTAAGTTTATATAATTCAAATATTTTTTTTTGAATAATTCTAGCCTCATTGTATCCTTTACAAAAATTTAAAAAATTATCAATAACATCAATTTTATTCATAACTTCTTTTAATCTCACTAATTCTGTATCAATTTCATAAGTATCTGTATATTGATTTAGATATTCATCATAGTCAAAAGACTCCATTTTTAAACTAATATTGTATAGTTCAAATATATTAGCTATAATTTTATCAATTTTTTACTAAAATTGATTTATTGAAAGCTTTAATAAAAATTGATGAAATTCTTCCAGAATTTTATTAATTTTTTATTGAAGCTTAAGCTGCAACAAAAATTGAAAAAAATAAATTATTGTTAATTCTATTATATTGTTAACTTTTAATTCTCTTCAATTGATATCGTTCTTACGAAAGATGGATTACGAACTCGAAAACTACAGCTTCTTTACCATGGACAACCTGGTAGCCTTCCTCCTCTTGGTGTGTTTAATTCTAACGCTCATGAAGGAAGGATTCAAGAATTACTGTCTCAACATGCCTTATGAAGGTGAATTTCAATACTCTGTGTTCATCATCGTTCATTATGCGTTGTCTGTATGGTTGTGTTATTATATGATTACCAACTATTTTGGTTGGTATACAATTTATGACACGATTATTACCCCGATTCTGTATTTTTTGCCGTTTTATGCGTTTTGGAACTGGTTTTAGCCAATATTTCTGGTTTTTACAAACCATGAAACTTCTAGATTAAGCGTTTTTGATTTTTTTATTTCTGTGTGTATAGAAAAAATATTATATAAAATAATTATAATATGAAAATTAAGAAAACATCAATAAATAAAAAAAAGGAATCAAAAAGAAAAGTAAGTCGAAAAAATAAATCACGTAAGCCATCTAGAAGACTTAAAATAAGTGAAAGTCAATTAGCAACAGGATGGAAAAATTGGGATAAAATATTAGATAATTTTTCAGGAAAAAAAATAAATATAATGGAAATAGGTGTATATCGTGGTGTAGCGGCATCATGGTTTTTAACTAACTTAATGTCTCATAAAGATTCAAGATATTATGCAGTCGATACATGGGAAGGGTCACCAGAATATCAAGGCAAAGTAGATTTTAAAGAAATAGAATCAACATTTAAAAAAAATATAAAAGCAACTGGTAGATCAGACCAAGTAGTTACTTTAAAAATGAGAAGCGATGAAGCATTAATAAAGCTTAATAGTTTAAAAGATAAAGTAATGTTTGATATTATTTTTATAGATGCCTCGCATGAAGCTAGAGATGTATTAAGTGATGCACTTATGTCTTGGAGATTATTAAAAAACGGGGGTGTAATGATATTTGATGATTATAAATGGACAAAACTTAAGGAACCATATTTCCAACCAAAATTAGCTATTGATAGTTTTGTTGCATGTTACAAACCTGAATTAGATGTCATTCTTTTTGATTACCAAGCATTTATTCGCAAAAAAGAATTAAAAGATTATATAAGACCTGTTGTTGATACTACACAAGCAATTATTTAATTATTTTCTTCATTTAATTTAAATGAAGAAAAACTTATTGATTATATGTAGATTTAGTATTTTAGTTAATCATAATTGTTGGATACTAAATGGAACACTAGAAGAAAAGAAAATAAAATTATTCGATAGTAATAGATTAGAATCTAAATTTTGGTCTTTTGAACATCTAATGTTAGAATCTTTAATAAATCAAACAGATAAAAATTTTACTTTATTAGTATTCTCATCAGTATATTTACCAGATAATTATAAAGAAAGATTACAAAATATTATTAAAGATACAAAAATTAAAATTAAATTATTTTATATAAATGAAAATATTTACGATATGATAGATATTATAAAATCTCATTTTGAAATAGATTCTATTAACGCAACGATGAGAATTGATGACGATGATGCATTAAATCCTAATTTTATATCAATATTAAATGAAAAATATATAAACAAAGAAAATATAAATAAAGCTATATCATTTCCAAATGGATTACAAATAATGTATAATAATAATCACCTTTATGTTAAACCTCATAGTGAAAAAAATATAGCTATCGGATTAACATATATTTCTGATAAAATAACTATATTTGAATTAGGCGACCATCCGAAAATACATAATAAAGTTTCAGTCATTTATGATTATTCAAATTATATGTATCTATTGTATTCTTCTCCTTATTGTGATACGAAAAGAATATTAAAAAAAGGTATGTTGGTTAAAAATATTTATAATAAATATATTACTGATTTTGACTGGCTTAAATTTTAGAATAATTCATACTTTATATTGTAATTAAACTCTTTTGCTATTTCCTTTGGTATTCTAATTACCTTTAAATTCTTTGGTATTTCTAAAATAATATTATTAAATGAGCGTCCAAAATTAATTCTGTATAAGTTATTTGGTAATTGTTTTATTGGTTTATTAAAATTATTTCCTAATTCTAATATTTTTAGATTATTCGGTAATGCATCTATTGGTTGGTTAAAATCTGTTCCTAATTTTAATCTTTGTAAATTTTCTGGTAAATAATCTATTCTTTGGTTAAAACTATCACTTAATTTTAATATCTCTAATTTTAATGGTAAGTTATCAATTGGTTCGTTAAATTTACCACTTATTTCCAGGATTCTTAATGTGCTTGGTAATTTATTTAGTGGATAATTGTAACGACCATTAATATACAGTTCTTCTAATCCTTCTGGTAAATTATCTAATGAGTGATTATATAAGATGTCTATTTCTATACTTTTTATTCCTTCGGGAAATTCATCTATTTTTTCTACACACTTTATTAATATTTTATCGGTCTTTATCTTTTTTAAATCTAATTTATCATATATTATTGTTGTCATTACAATATTATTCCATTTTATATTATATTTTTTTACACAATAAATAAATTACGTAATAATAATTTCATGGTTATTGTTCATAAACCAGTCAATCTTATTCTTACATTCTTGCATTTTATTAATCTCATTTTGTAGCTTTAGAATCTTATTCTGTTGCTGACATTCTTGAATATCTTTGTAAGTCTTAAAAATATAAAGATCAATAATATCTTTAATATCCTTAAACATTTCAGTAGCTTCTTCTTTCGTCATTCGATTAGCGATATTCATAATATTATCAATTTCTTTATTCCAATAGGCTTCAAAAGTTTGCTGGTTCATTTTAGTTATTATATTTATTTCAAATTTATATATTACTATTAGTTAACTACTATTTTTATTTTTCAATTTTTTAATAAAAAAAGTGGATTTTTACACCGTTTCGTCTTTAATAAAAAAAACACAGGTATGGTGCACCTGTTTGTGGAGAGATTTTAGAAGTCGTCATCCACGATGGTTGGGGTGGGGCTGTTGCTCCGTCCACGCTTCTCCAGCATCAACTTGCGTCGACGCCGCTCCTTACAGAGTTCCTCCTTATGGAGACGGTTCTTCTTCTCCTTCAGAAGGCTCTTGCGACGTTCGTCACCGTTGCGTTTCGGATGGTTGAAGTTGCGATGTTCCGTCTTCGCAGCATCTTCCGCACGCCACGCAAGGTATCCCGCATCCTCCTGCAAAAATGCAAGTTCCAGATTCGGTTCCTCACCATAGAGTGCTGCCATCCCTCCGAATATGGAGTGGAGTTCACCCGCAGTGAAGAAGTGGTCCTCCTTGGTGGCACGCCGCAGGTGATGCTTGTTGATGAAGTCCTCGTAGCGCAGGTAAGCCTCGGTGAAAGTCGACATTCTGATGTTTTGGATGTAGACTCGAAATTAACAATATTAATAGGTATGACAAACATTTTTAATTTTCAATTTTTTGATAAATTAAAAATAATCGATAGAATAATGAAAAACCAAAAAATAAAAAAACTCACGCTTAGACTTTCATCTCCTTCAAGTACTGAGGGAGAACTTCAAGCGGTTTTGCAATCCCCTTCTTCTGAAGCTTGTAGAAGACCTTGAGGGGAGCTGCTTCGTTTCGCTGTTCCTTCTTGCAGTAGTCAAGAACGTATTCCGCCCTCTTCGCATAGTTGACCGCTTTCACAAATTCTTGGAGAGCCTCGTCTGCTGCAGTCTTTGAATTGACAACAGCTTCCTCGGCATCACAAAGACGGTTGAAGGCAAGACGGCTTTCACGATTGTATCGGTAGGTGATGTACTTTCGACTTTGGATGAAGGAGTTGGCAGCATGTTGTACCTTGTTTTGCTTCTTCTTGGGAAGATTCAGCAATTCTTGGAACACACGATACTTCTCCATCGCTTCATCCACCTTCTTCTCCAACGTAATCACATGGATCGACATTCTAGACTTGTTAAAGCGAAAAATAACAATATAATAGATTATACAATATAAACAAATTTTCAATTTTTAATCAGTAGACATATTTTTATGAGCATTGATTTGATTTGAAATCGATACAACTGTAACCATTATCTTATGAGCTGTATTATTAATTTTATCTTTTAGATTCTTATCAAAATCCTTTTTATTTTCTTTATCTATTTTCCATATAACTTTTTTTGCATCTTCAATAGTTTCATCAATCAAATCATTTAATCCAAATTCATCAGGACGTTGTAAATATATCGGATTTATTTTGTTGATTAATTTAGTAATTTGATTAAGCTCATCTAACGTATCAATTGCTTCTTGTAATAAAGATTCCATTTCTAAATATATTTTATCTTAATATATTTAAATAAAAAATTATCAATTTTTAATTTTATTGATTTTTTACTATTAAATACTTTCCATTGTTTCAATACTATCATCAATTTCCTTAATCTTCTTATTGATTTCTTCCATGATACTTTCGTATTTCTTATGGAGTTTTTCTAGTTTTTCTTTTGCATTGTATCCTTGGTTAACAACTTCTTCTTCATTCTTACTTTGAATAATATAATCAGTTGTTCCAATACACTTTTTCGAATTTTTAATTTGCTTGTTCTCTTTCGAAATTTCTTCAATTTCCTTGATAGCCTTATTGGCTTCTTCCATAAGTTGCATAAGATACTTGCTCATTTTATACCTTATTTATTTTATGGGTCATTTATAATTATTATATCTGTAATTGATATTTTGGATTTTCAATTTTTTATTGGATATTCTTATAATAAATCTTACTTAGGTCTTCATTCTTATGAATTTTTAAGTTAAAATTAATGAATTCCTTAATATATTCATCATGTGTGATTAAGATTACATACTTATAATATTCCTTTAAATAATCAAATAATTTTACTATGTTCTTCTTATTTAAATCAGATGCAGAATCCATAATTTCATCAATTATAAGAAAGTCCTGATGAATGAATTGATTTATCTGACTCATACCAATTCTAAATACTAAATCATATAAATTATAATAAAATCCACCACTTCTTGTCACTAATGTTAGTGAATCCTTTCTAATAATCTTTATATCTTTATTCTTTTCATCAAGCTCTATTCTAATATTTTCATATCCAATACAAGTTAATATTTTATTTACTGTTTCTGTTAACTTAGGTATAATCTTGTTTTTAAGAAGTCCATTTATAATATTTTTACTAAATATATCTTGTAGCATCTCATATGAAAATATATCCTCTTCTAAGATTTTATAATTCTCTACCTGATTACTCACTTTTGCATATAATATATTTTTATCATTAATCTGTTTAGTTAGTTCATTCTTCTCTTTTTGATACTTTTCTTTTTCTTTTGTTTTTTCTTCTATCTCTTGTCTTATTATTTCTATTTTATTCTTGTATTCCTCTATTAATTCTTTTTCTTTTGTATTATTTTTAATATTTTCTAATTTGTCTTTTTCTTTTGATAATAGTATATCAAGTTTTTCATTCTTAATTTCTATTTCCTTTATTTTCATTTCTTCCATTTTTTGTTGTTGAACAATATCCGTTTTTTCCTCATTTATCTCAGAATATTCTGTCCATTTTTCAAATACTTTCTCCTCTTCCTCCTCTACTTCCTTCTCTATCTTATCTATTTCCTTTATTATCCTTATATTATGTTTTCTATTTTCATAAAACTTAATTTCATTCTCAAATTTATCTTTTTGTGTATTATTTTCTTTTAATTTAGTTAAAGCTTCATTATATGATTTACTAATGTCTTCCTCACTATGAATATCATCATAATCATCTTCTATATTTTTATTATTAACTTTCTTGATTAATAATTCAATTTCATTTATTGTTTTTTCTTTAATTTTATCTTTCTTTAATATTGTCTTAATTTCTTCAATTAATTTATTATTACTATGAATAATATATTCTTCATAAGTCTTAATAATTCCATTCATCGTAAATAATTCTAATTTATGTTTATATTTATTGATTTCTTTTTCTTTCTCTTCTACTTTACTTTTACTGAAAGTAATTTTATTATCACATTCAGTTTCATCTAATTTTAAATTATTATCATTCTTTATTTCTTTTCTTAATTTAATTATTCTATCTTTCTTCTCTTTAATTATTTTTTCCTTATTATTGTCGAATTCTTTTTTTTCTTCCTCAATATTATCGTATTTTTTTAATTTCTTTTCTAATTTTTTAATTTTATTTTTTGTTTCTTCTATACTTTTCGAATAAGTATCAATTAATTTAATATTTTCTTTTTTTTCTTTATTATATTTATCTATATTTGTTTTAACTATAGTTTCATCATAATTACATTCTTTCATACTTTTAATTTGTCCATTCATTTGTGATATTTCTTTTTCTTTATTAATAATTTCTTTTAATAAGGTATCTAATATAATTTCTACTTTTTTTAGATTTTCATTTAATTCATCCGTATTTTTTTTAAATTCATTATTAAAACTTACATAATCGAATTTTTCTTTATTCTTTGGTTTCTTTGTATCTTTAATAATATACTTCTTTAATTCATTATGACTAGATATTTGTGCCTTAAATCTACCAAGTTCTTGTGCTTTTGCAGCTTTATATTTTTTACATAATATTTTTATTTCATCAAATACACCAATACCACTATATTTAAGTAACAATGAGAATCTGTCTTTTGCTGTTAAAAATGATTCGTCTCGTGTCTGTTTAATTATAGATGTTAATAATAAATCTTTCATTGAACATATATTTTGCTCTATAAACTTATTTGATTTATTAACATTTGTTGATTTATCTTCTTTATTATTTTCTTCCTCTTCTTCATTTTCTTCATTCTTTTCTTCTTCATTCTCACTTTCCTCACATTTAAAAACTTGTCTATAATTCTCTTCATCATCTTCTTTTCCTTTCTCTAATTTAGAAATATTTACTACTTCTGTTGCTTTCTTTTCTGATTGTTTTGTATATTTTCTTTTAATAGAATATACATCATCATTTACTTTTATTTTTAAATAAATTGAGGCATTCTTTTTTGTTCTATTAATAATATCTGGCTTATTACCACCTTTTAACATCTTACCCGATAAAGCCAAAACTAAAATTTCTAAGATAGTGCTTTTACCAATATCATTCGGTCCACATAATCCTATCACTGGAAACTTTGATAATTCTTCAAAATTTATTATATTTTTTTCTCCATAGCATGATATATTACTAAATTTAAGATATTTTAATTTAATTTCTCTTTTATTTGTATTCATTTCTAATTTATCATTCAATTCTAATTGTTTGTCATTTAATACTTTATTTAATCTTTTTAGTATCATGCCAATTGTATTTTGGTCATTCTTTTGATTTTTAACAAATTTCTCCACAATTTCATAAATATTGTTTCTATTTCTTATTCTCGATAAATCATACTTCTTATCTTCAATTTCTATCTCAGTATCTATATTACCATCTAAGCTATGAATAATACTAGATTCTTTAATTGTGATATTATTTTTCTTTAACATACTTTTAACTATTTCAATATATTTGTCATCTAATGTTTTGTTAATAAATTTAGTTTTAATATTTTTTGGCAATTTACTTAAATCTGTATCACATTTACCATCTTTATCAATTGTAATAGTAATATTTGCCATACCACTATCTATATTAAATTCTTCATAACATTCCTTTTTAACATCTATTAAATATCCTCCTTTAATATAATCTTCCGATGAATCTTGTTGAATTAGTGAACCTGCATATAACATTGGAATATTCTTACTATTTTTAATATCCTGTCTTTTATGAATATCTCCTAATAAAACTAAATCATATTCATTAAAATCATCTGCACAAAATAAACTTGAATTTGTATATTTATCTTCAATATCCATTACCTCTTTTATTCTTCCGTGATATAATGCAATATTCTTTTTGTTATTTTGCTGTTTTTGTAATAATTTATTTGAATAGATAGAAGTATAGCAAAAGGTCAAATTCTTAAAATGATAATATCCATCATTCGTTAATAAATAAAATGGTTTATGGGTCTTTAATTCATATAGGATTGGTGATAATTTATCTAATTCTGCTATTCCTTTATTAATTAATACATCGTGATTTCCTGGTATTACAATGCATGGAACATATTTACAAATACCAATAATTAATTCTTTTGCTTTTTTAATTGAATATGGTTCAGTTGATGCATCAATTACATCACCAGTTATTACAACAGCTAGATTTTCTAATTTCTTTTGTTTACTTATATACTTATATAAACCTTCAAATACATTATTATATTCTTCCTCACGACTGTTATCTCTTTTGATATGGATATCTGAAATATGAATTATTTTTTCTATTGCTAAATTTTTATCTAATATAACATCTTCTATGATGTCTACTGAAATTACGTTACTCATTGATTATTTATATCACCATTATTTTATATCTTTATGTATAACTTGACTTTTATTTTTCTTTTTATTTAAATATAAAAACAAATGAAATATTGTATTATTTTTGTCTGTCATAATTATGAACTGGCGAATCAGTGTCTTAAAAAATATAAAGATTGTTTTGTAATGTTAGTAGGTAATAATGTTTCTTCTATACGTGATTCTAGATGTATAAAAGTTAATAAATTACAAGATAATATTGAACAATATAATAAATTACTTACATTTACTGCATGGTATGCAATTATCAAAAATAATTTATTCCCTGATTTTGAATATTTATGTATATTAGAATATGATGTTTCTTTTGATAAATATTTTTTTAATAGATTAAGAATATCAGTTGAAATGAAAAATAATGGTGTAATCACTTTTATGCAATTAGATAAAGAAATATGCCAAAAATATAAAATTAAAAAAAGTGAAAATTTGTTATTCGATCTTGATATCAATTTTGATTTATTTAAAGAATTTTTATCAAACAAAAATATTAATGATTTTAATTATCCATCGGTTTGGTATCCTTCAACTAATCATTGTATTAGGAGAGACATATTAAATGAATTTGTTGAATGGTTCTATCCTGATTGTTTATTTTTTTATGAAAAAGATAATCCTAAATGTGGTTATTATCATGAAAGACTTTTTTCCGTTTTTCTTGATTATAAAAAAATAAAACCTTCTACTGTTAGAGGTTTATGTCACATGAATAAAAAATCTCATGGTCAATAAATTATGTCTGAATATACAACTGAATTATTAAATGTAAATTTCTTTAAATTTTTTAAATGAGGTAAATATAAATTAAATGTTATTGGAAGATTTACTATTTTTAAGGTTTCTGGTAAATCTTCTATGTTCATATTAAAATATCCTCTAATATCCAATTCTTCTAATTTACTTGGTAATTTAATGATTCTTACATTTGGTGGTATTGATAAATTATTTATTTTTACTAAATTAGGAAATAATTTATCTAAATCTATTTCAAAATATATTTTTTCAAATTTACTATATATATAACTAAAAGATGATTGATTATATCCGTGGATATTACTATTTATAAAAGAACAATCATATATTGTCTTAAGATTTTTAAATATTTTATTTTCAGGAAAGTTATAAATACATCCCCCTTGTATTGTTTCAATTGTATCTGATAATTGTTCTAAATTAATTGGATAATCTTTAGATGTATATAATTTTTTTAATTTTCTAAATTTAGATAAATCTTCTATTATCTTATATTCATCATAATAACTATGATAAAATAATTCTTCTAAATTTTCTGGTAAATAATTACAATTATTGATATTTGAATTTAAAGTTAATGATTTTAGATCTTTAGGTAATGTATCGCAATTTAATTTTTTGTCATTTGATGATATATATAAAGCTTTTAAAGTTTCTGGTAAAAAATCTAAGCTAAAATTATTATTTTTTTTTGAAAAAAAAATACATAAACATTCTAATCCTAATGGTAAATTATTTATTCCATAATCTGTAATTATGTATAATAATGATAATGATTTTAAATTATTAGGTAAATTATCCAATGAATAATTATATTTTCCATTTATATTTAATATTTTTAAATTCTTCGGAAATAATTTTATTTCTTGTTGTGATTCATTTTCATTATCTATACATAATAATTCTAGATTTTCTGGAAGATTTTTTATTTCTTTACCATAATTTTTAAAATATATTCCTCTAATATATTCTGGATATTCTTCAATTTCTTCATTAAATTCTATTTTTATAAATAAATTTTTTGTTTTTTCTAGTTCTTCTTTTTTTGAAATTGTATCCCAATTAAAATCTTCTAAGTTGAGATATTCTAATACATATCTATTTTTTGTATTATGGAACATTTACATTATTATCTTTATTTTTATTTAAGTAATTATTCTTCATCACTTTCATCCATAGGAGGCTGTTGACTATAGAATCGCATACCACTACTTACTGTTCGTTGAGTAGGTGATTGGAATGCCGATGCACTTGTCATTCTGACTGGTTCTGGATTTTCAGTTTCATCAGATGCAGCACTTGCCCAACTAGCATTTACACTACGTAATGGCAGATTAAAATTAATTCGATTGCTTCGCCCAGTTGAATATCCTACATTAAGTCCTCGTCCAAGACCGAAATAACTTACATGCTGGTGCATAATATTTCTTGTTTCTTCATCAACAAATGATGTAGTTGCACGTTCAAGAATTGGAATTTCAGTTCGAAGTTGTTGTCCAAGAAGTGAATTATCATATTTTGTATCATTGATTTCATTCTTAAATTTCTCAATTTCTGATTTAATATTTCTTTTTTCTTCAGGTTTAAGATTATTATATTCTTTCACACGATTCAAGAGATTTGAACAAATGAGACGTAGTTTAGTTAGACTAATATTTTCATCAAATTCAGTTTTGACTTCTGCTTCAATATTGTATTCTTTTTCATCTAGAGAAGGAAGTTCCATCATTGAAATCTCTACTTTCTTTCCTTCTTCAGTTGATAGAATACTTCCAGAAAGATAAGCAATAATAATTGGGGTAGTATCCGCATAGATGTCACCAATATTAACAATTAGTTTTCCATCTTTTTCTGCTTTCTTATAAGGTCCCATAATTTCTGTTCCAATCGGAAATTTAATATTTACATTTTGAGCTGTAATACTAATCAGTCCTCCAATTGTATCTCCGAATGCAGTTGCTACATCTTCAATACTATCGACAATATTATAAGAACCATTTCCATCAATACTAAGTTTCTGAAGTAGTGACGCATTATGATTTGTACCATAACCTACACAATAAATTTGGAATTGTCCATGTTCTTCTGAAATTGTATTAATTAAACTTCGTAGTTCTTCTTCTACTGTAATTCCTTGATTGATATGTCCATCTGTCAGAAGAAACAGTGCAGTCTTTTCCTTATTATTTTTAATTACTTTCTTAACATTTCCAATTCCTGCTGATAGATTAGTCATATCTTCTGGAACAATCTTATTGGCAGTATTAACAATAAATTCTTTGTTAATATCATTAATTGGAATATGATTAATATGAATTACACTGTTTGATTCAAATGAAATTAGACTGAAATAATCTTCTGGTTTCATAAAATTCATCATGCTTGAAATACACTTTTTAACATTTGTTAGTTTTTCATCTTCTTGCATACTTCCACTGTTGTCAGTCAGAAGCATATAATGTGTCGGAATATGTTGACCATTTCCATGGGTCTCAATCTGAACTGCACATAATACTTTTTCACTTGCCGGAGTAAACTCCTCGCAAATGGTATACTTAAGATTAATTGTCTGTTCCTGACTCATTTTAACCTCAAATATGATATATAATTCATATATTATATTTGGCAATTTACTATTTCAATTTTTTTATAGGTGCTTTATATCTTCTTCCAATTATAATCTGCTATTAGTATACCTCCTATTATTACACTCGCATAATAAAAATATTTATAATAATTACTTCCTTTATTACTATATATATCATAATTATCATAAATGTTTGGTTCTATCGTAGTAGTATTTTTTAAATAATGTTCATTTATATTATTATTACTATTTTGATTAATATTACAATCTTCTACTAATTCAGACTCTATGTTATTTTTATCTGAATCTAAAATCTCAGGGATACTTTCTTCTATAATTTCATTTAATAAAGAATCTTCATAAATTAATGAATCGTATTTAAACCATCTTTCTTTTAATTCATCAATATTACCTATATCATAATTTCCGTCTTCCCAATCTTTCATATAATTATCTTTTAATTTTTTTATTAATACCATTATATTTTCTGGTATATCACCCTCTATTGGTAAGCCTTGTTCTTCTAAAACACTTTTAGAATAAATTTCATCTGGATTAAATGGTTTATTTATGAATAAATTTACAATCTTTTGTGAATTCTTTTTATATTTTGGATTTTCATTTAATTTATCCTTTAGTCTTTCTTTTAGATATTTTAATTCTGTTTCTAATAATATTTTATTTAATAATAATTCTTCTGATATTTCGTCTACTTTCTCTAATAACATATGAGTTTTTTGGGTTAATGTATATGAATTATATTTAACATTAAAATTTTTTGTTGGCTCTAATGCTCCTAAAAAAGCATATGATGACATATACAGTTCATCGGCAAATAATGCTAATAATGTTGCTACATTCGAAGCTTCTTTATAAACATATGCTCTGATTTTAATTTCTGGATTCTCTTTTTTATAAATACTTAATATATCCATAATTTTTTCTGCATGATTCATAGTTCCATTTGTTGCATTAATTATTAAATCTATATCTTGGGATTTTTGTGCTTTAAAAATAAAATAATCATGAATCGATTTTACCATAGTATCACGAATATTTTCATTTATCCAAATAATTATATTGGATGACATAATAATATTAAAATATAAATATTTTCTTATATATTTATTTTTCTTTTATAAAATATAATTTTCTAACTGTATTCGAAAAATCTATTATAACATATTTTACTTTTTTGTAAATTCCATCTGCTCCTAATATTGTAAACTTTTGTACTGTTCCTGCAGTTGTTATTCCACCACTTCCTGTCTCTTTATAAATTCCATTAAATGATATTTGTCCAACTTTTTCATTTAATGATGCATCTAGTGATGTTATTGTGTAATTTTCATATAGAAACTTGATTGTTGGCTTTTGAACATCTTTTATATAATACCATTGTGCTGGACGAATATTATAACCTCCTAGATTTCTATCGATTATACAGGGCAATGTTGATATGTTACCACTTACATCTCTTAATGTTGTATCATATGTTCCTTGAAATGATATATATTCACCTTCTTCCAATAAATCTTTAACTTTATCTGGAACACAATTATGTGATGCGTGACAACATGAATGATTATGATGTTTCTTGTGTGAACTCATTTATATATTATTTATATAAAATATATTTTGATTTAGTCTAGATAAATAACTTAAACAATATCTATAAGTTGCATTGTTACATCATTACGATTACATTCACCATGACCCCATGTTCCGTCACTATTTGAAAATATACATTTATTAGAATCTACATTTTTAATTTTATTCCCTTCTAAAGTAAATAATTGGTCACTATAATCTGCACATGTACTAACACTAAATTCATTTCTTCCTGTTCCTGTATTTGAATATAAACATTTACCTGAGTTCACACCTGTAATTTTAAAATTATTGGCATCTTTGTAACTTAGCATGAAATGTTGGTCATTATATTGATTATTACAACCTGAAAATTGAAATCTACCATCAAAATTTGAATATAAGCAATTTCCAGAATTAGTTGATTTTATCTGAACTTTTCTATCAACTGGTATTGTTGCCGGTGCTGGGGTTGGTGCAGGTGTTGATGCAGGAGTTGGTGCTGTTTTTGGTGCCGGTGATGGCGCTGGTTTTGGTGCAGGGGTTGGTGCTGGAGCTGGTGATACTTTCTCCTTAAATATGTCTGTAAAAAAATACAATATTACTATAACTATTATTACTACAACTAAAAATCCTATAAATATTTTTACTCCTGTATTCATTATATATTTATTTTACATTTTTTTTATATATTATCTAAAATAAATTTTTGATTTTCATTTGTATTACAATCAGCTTGAGACAATCCATTTATGTCAGAAATCAAACATTTATTTGTTTGAGTATTTTTAATTCTTTCATTATCTAAAACGAAATATTCATCTAATCCTTTTCCACATATTTTATGTCCAATTTCTGTGGCATTAGAATATAAACATTTATTTGTAACTTTATTTTTTATATAAAAATTATTATTTGAATTATATTCCGTGATAAATTTAATATTATTACCACTACATTCCATTTGTCCAAAATTATTTGATGCATCTAAATTAGAAAAAATACATTTTTCACTTACTTTTCCCTTAATTTTTACTTGATTATTTTTTATTCCTCTCCATAATTCACTACCTGATGAATCTTCTAATAATAAATTACAATTATCTAATAATTTAACAAAATATGGTGGTGTTCCTTGATTTTCTGTTTTTGTTTGCCATAAAATTTCTCCATTTTTTCCATTAAAAGAACTATCATATAATACAAAATTTCCATTTAATTCTAATATTGTTCGAAAGGGAAAAAATCCAATATTTGCAGTATGTGTTTGCCATACTTTGTTTTCTTGGTTATATATTACCAAATTACCTGTACTCTCTAATTTTAAAGAACATTGTTCATTTGGTGATTTTAATGGTTTATTGCAAAATGTTGGATTATTTGGTTTTGATACACATAAACTTGGGTCTATTGTTGTTGGTGCTACTACCTCTTCATTATTGCTAATTGGTTGAGGGGCTGGTGACTTATTATTATCAAAATATCCTAAAAACCATAAAGTTAATATTATTATTGTTAATATACAAATAACTATTGAAAATACATATCTACCTTTCATATAATATATATAATATATTATAATTTAAAAATTTTATAATAATTTATTAAGTCGCAACAAACTCAAATTTTTGTGTTAGGTCTGTATCGGAACAATCTGCTCTTAAAAATCCTCCAGTTGAACTTGAAAACATACATTTATTTGATTGTACACCTTTTATTTTTTCATTTTCAAAAGTAAATTCTTGTTCATTTAATCCTGTAACACAATCAGATGAACCAATCGCATCACGTGAATCTGTTTTTACTGAATACATACATTTACCTGATGAATTATTAATTAATTTAAATTTGTTATAACTATTATCCAAATATTCTTGTGTGAAAAGTGTATTGTTATTTGTGCAATCTGTATGTCCATAAAATGGAGATGTATTACTTGCGTAAATACACTTATTTGATTCTTTTCCTCTCACTTTTACAAATCTATTTTTTATTCCTCGCCATAATTCAGTTCCTGATGCATCTGTAACAATAATATTACAGTTATTTGTTAAGTTTAAAGTATATGGCGCATATCCTCTATTAAACGTTCCACTTGCCCATAATGGTACTAGACTTACATCATATAGCACATAATTTCCATCTTGTTGCATTAAAGTTTTGTATGGTGCATTACCTCTATTATAAGTACCACTTGACCAAATAGGTGCATCATTATCATATAAAACTAAGTTTCCATCTGTTTGGGTTTTTAATTTACATCTGTTATTTTCTGATACAATATTATTATTACATTCTGTAAATGCTGTTTTTCCTGAAACACATGTATTCGAATATGTGATTTGTGCTGGTGCAGGCGATGGTGCTGTTTTAGGTGCAGGTGATGGTGCTGTTTTAGGTGCAGGTGATGGCGCTGGTTTTGGTGCAGGTGATGGTGATACTTTCTCCTTAAATATGTCAGTATAAAAATATAATATTAATATTACTATTATGGCTACTACTAAAAATCCTATAAATATTTTTACTCCTGTATTCATTATATTTTTAAACAATAAAAAAATATTTATTATATTTATATTTCAATATCATTCATTTCTCTTGAAATTAATCCTCCTGTTAATGGCGCATCCTTTATACTAGATACATCGTTATATGTTTTATTCAATAAAATACTATTAGTTGTTGTTACTGTTTTATTTGATGATTTTAAATATGTTATAGAACAAGAAGTTGCATCATATTCATAGCATACTACTCCTGGTGTTCTTTGGCTATTTAGTGCTCCAAAATTAAAACTTATACTTGTATTCAAAGTTATAGATAATAATATATCACCTACATTTAAAATATTATAAAAGGGAGATGTGCTACTTACTTCTGTTATATAAACACCTTTATTATCAAATGTTGATACACCTACACCATATGCATTTTGCAATGTGAATGCAGAAGGAACAAACCAATTTAATCCTAAATATTTCTTTGTTTTATTATCTTGAAATGTTTTAAGTATTTGTAATGACTTCTTTATTGTGGCTAAATTAGAACCGCCGCCAAATGTTTCAGTTCCACTCATTCCAAAAGTAAAAATACCTATAACTTCACCGTTTGTATTTAATATTGGACTCCCTGAATTACCACCTATTCCTGGTGCAGAAATAAATAAAGAATCTGTAACTTGATAACCTCCTGGTTCAGTATAATTTGCATCACGTATTACACCTACTGCTAATGAATCAGCATCAAATCCTCCTGGATTACCACATATATAACAAATATCACCTGTAACTGGATTTGTATTTGATATTGGTAATGCATATTGTGGATAATTTGTTAAATCTATATTTGTTCGATATATTGCAATATCTGCGATTCCATCAATATACATATTTTCTGCTAATACTTTTACCCATTTATTATTTATTGGATTCGTTACATATGCATATGATGCTTTGACATATAAACCATTTATAATAGACATAGCACAATGGGCTGCTGTCATAAATAATCCATATTGTAAATCACTTGCATCCATGGTTATAAAACTACCACTACATGTATAACCATTATTATCAATTACTACATTGACTGTAGAACATGCATTTTTTATATCATTAAATATATTAACATTTCCTGTATTTAATGTAGTGCTTAGTGTATTCACGAAATCACTATCTGAAGCTAATCTATTTTTAAATGAGTCTGTATTTAAAATTATGTCATCTGCCTTAATATTACCATACACATCTAGTTTTTCTGTTGGATTTATATTTCCAATTCCTACATTCCCATTTTGTTTTATTGCAAAATGTGTCGTAAAATTTATATTATTATTTTTTATTCCTCCTGGCGCTCTTCTTATTGCATAATATGGTTCGTTTACAACATTCATATCTAAAAAAAATGATGGCTCATTAGAATTTAAGTATTTTGATGTTGCTCCTGATGAAGCATTCCATTTTGCTTGAAATCTTCCGGAACCATCTTCTACTGATATTACTGCTTTACTTATTTTTCCTGTTAATGTTGCCTTTGACATATATAATAAAATAATATATTTATTATATATATATGGGAAAATACCTATTAGACCAATATTCATTATTGCATTTTGCAGTTGGTATTGTTGTTTACTTTTGGGGCATCTCTTTTAAGAATTGGATTATAGGGCACATATTATTTGAATATTTCGAAAATACTAAAGAAGGAATGAATTTTATAAATACTTACCTACATGGTATTTGGCCTGGTGGAAAAGATGAACCTGATTCATTTATAAATTCTACTATTGGTGACAATCTAATGGCTGCTCTTGGTTGGCTATTCGCTTATTATATTGATAATCTTGGAAAAAAATATAACTGGTATGCACCTCATATCGTAAATAAATAAAATTAATCTTTATCAATAACTACTTCATCAAATGGAACAGTTGTCTTGTATATCTTTTCAATGTTTATTTTACTCAATATTAATTTACTTTCATATTCATAATGTTTCAAGCAATAATTTACATAATTTGCGACATGTATCCTATTATAGGAATATCCAAATTTTCTATTATAATCATCATCTCTTACTAAACCTATTATGTTTTTTATTGGAACATAATATAATTCTAGTATCATTTTATTATTATATGGTATGCATGATAATATAGTTACAAAGGTTCGATTTTTATTCATATTATATTTTACAATCTTTCCAATAATATATTGATTATATGCTTCATAGTCATAACATACAATCATGTACTCATTTAATTTTTTATATGATTCTATAAATTCTTCAGTTGGAATTGATGATAAATAATTAAGTGATGGTATTTGATATGGTAATAATTTATCTCTAACTAATTCACGAATCTCTGGTTGTATGTTGTAATCATCTTCTATATATATATCAAAGTAACCATTTGTTTCCATTTATATTATAATTATATATTGATATACTTATGTATTTTTTATCAATTTTTTTTTCTTTATAACAAAAAAATTAACTACTTTCATTATATAATGGAATATATAATACATGGAACTCTTACAAATTATTTGATTAAAATATTAAAAGACGGATATATAGATAATAAACCAGATAAACCTGTTTGTTCATATGATAAACATCCTAATCAAATATTTAGTAATTTAATTTTTAAAGGTATACGTGATGAAGAAAATCAATCACCATATTGGTTTGAATCCGCAATAATTTTAGATTTAAAAATATTAAAAGAACAACCATTTTACGCAACAGTATTAGGAGGTTTTTGTCTTAAATTTAAAGAAGGATTAGAAAGAGATGATAATATTATATCAGGTGAAGGTAATTTAGATAAAATACCAAGATTAACTAAATTAAAAAATCATATAAATAAATTTAAAATTCCAAAATTTGAAGATGCTCCTATTAATTTTAGATATTCACATGAAATATTGTTTGGAAAAAAAATATCACTAAAAAAATATTGTATTTGTGTAGTAATTCATAAAAATGATTACCATAGAAAAAAAATAGAAAAAATATGTAATAAATTAGAAATACCTATAAAATATTTTGATGGAAAACCTGGATTAGATAGATTTATTGATTTAATTAATTCATAAATTATTAGTTTTATATTTTTTGTATAAATTATAATTCATCATAATAAAACTTAAACTTATTACACCTAGTGTAAATTTACATAATATATCCAAATTTTGAAAATCATTATTTTTAATCAAAATCATTTGAGAATATAATATAGTAGCACACCAAATATGAATATAGTAGAAAATACCATATTCATTTTTAATTAAACTTAAAATATTTTTAAATTCCATTTTTATTTCAAAAGTAAGCAAATATAATATAATTATTAATTATTCTATAATTTAAATTATCAATTTTTATTGATAATAAACTAAAAATATATATATTTCTTTTTCTTTTGTTTACGTTGTTCTTGTAATTTTTCAAAATAAGCATTATTCTCTATATCTATTCTTTCTTCATCAGTAACTGTATTTGGTTTATCTTCTATAATATCTATTTTATAATTATTATGTTTATCATCATAATTATCTTTACCTACTCCAGTAGCTTCACCATTATTTAATTCTTTTAAAGTTTGTTCTGGAATAACTCTTGTTGTTTTTCCCAATTCAAATTTACCAAATTTCAATTTAAATTTAGTCTTAGCTTGTAATTGTAATCCAGAACCATCCTCTGCACCTACTTTTATTACTAATTCATTTCCTGAAACATCACATGAGTTTTTACACGGCTTCTTCGCTATTTTGCATAAACACACTGATATAAAAAGAAGAGCACTTGATATTGATGCACCTATAACAACATTAGGGTCCATCTTTAATTTATTAAATTACATCATGATAAAAAAAATTTAATTATTCTTTAAAATAATTTGGTCTTTCATTCGATTTTAAAATTAATTTGATTATATCACTTTTCTTCATTCTACTATTTGTCTCTAATCCTAATGCTTTGGCTATGCATAAAATTGTATTCTTATAATTATTGCTTAATTTGTTATCATTGTCACGTAAAAATATTTTCATTTTACCATGTTTGATACTAAACATAAATTTTGTTTCATCTTGTTGTATAAATATATTATTCATATTAGCCTTATTATATATTTTATTGAATTGGAACATATACTAAAAAAATCAATTTTTTAACAGCATATGAAGTTATTTAAATAAATATTTATTTTAATTATTAATGAAACTTACACAAGACCAAACTCAAATGATTTCAACAACCATTAATTTTATTGTTGAATTATTTAAGGTGTTAATGGCTACTTTATTAGCAATTTTTGTACCGCAAAGATGTCCTGAAAATGCAGACCAATTATGCACACTTCAAGATAATTTTAAAGATCTAACTGATTTTAATAAAGGTGTTATTGGATTAAACTTCTTAGCATTAGCTACATTTTTAAGTCATTATATTATTGAATATAAAAGAGAATATTGGTGCATTAAACATCTCGATGTTGATGAATCTAAACCTATAAATAATCTCGAAAAAGAAATAGAAAATTATCAAGATATAAAAAAAGATATGATTAAATTAAATCATCATTATTATCGTTCTTCTATGGTTTTATTTATTACAAATATTGGTAACTTTGTTGCAAGTGCAGTTTTAATTTATAAATTCTTTTATTTGGATTATCGTTCTATCACGGTATTATTAACTAATTTATTATTGATTACTGATAAAATGATTAAAAGTCTTAAAATATCAAAGAAATCCATTAAAGAAACAATGCCATATAGTGCATATATGTTGACTCCTGTCGTTTTTAATACTATAGACCCAAATTTCCGTAAAGAAATACCATTAGCGAATATAGTTAATCCAATTAAAAATGAATCATCTGGAGTTTAATAAATATTGATATTTGTCATCAACCATGTCATTGGCATCTGTCATAATTTTAACTTTACCATTATAATTTTTAATATTTTCTACTAAATTACAATTTATAAATAATTTTTCTAAATTAGGAAAATTATCTAAATCAATATCATAATCTAATTTACATGATAGGATACCTAAATCTTTTATATTCTTTGGCAGGTTATCTAGATTTTGATTAAATACATTTGAATGAATGAATAATTTCTCTAAATTATTTGGTAGATTATCAATAGGTCTATTAAATTCACACATAATTCCTAACTCTTTTAAGTTCGGAGGTAAAAAATGTAAATCGTGCTCATATAATTTTGTTAAATCTAATTCTAACCAAAGAGATTCTATTTGTAATGGTAAGCTATCTAAATTAGAATTAAATACACAATCATAGATAAATATTTTTGTTACATTATTTGGAATTTTATTTAATATACTCTCATCATATTGATAAATTTCTATTGTATTATTATTAATTCTATATTTCATTTTACAAGTTCATTTATATTATATACCTAATTGATTTATAATATATTTATTCAATTTTTAGTTGATGCTTTAATAACTCCATCTTTAATTTTCTAGAGGATTAAAATTATATTTGACTTCTGCCATAAAGTGCATAATACCATGAACAGCTATTGCAATTGAAAATAATAATAATAAGATAACTGAATTAAAAGTTGTCATTGATGTATTATCTTTGTATAATTGAATTAATGCTAAAAAGATAAGTATTCCTGATATACCTTGACTAATATATGATGGTTTCATATTATAATTATAATATAAAATTATTTTACTTCTATAATATATAATGAATTTTAAGGATAAATATCTTAAATATAAAAATAAATATTTAAAAGCAAAAATTAAACAAAGGGGGGGTTTTTCTATCAACTTCTCAACACCTATATCTAAATCAAAAAAAATAGATTTATTAGAAAGAAGTTTTATGAAACTAAGAAGTATCCCTGGGTTAGAATATATTAATGTTATTTTAGATGAACCAAAGGGTTTCTATTTACCTTTAACAGATGATTGGAAAGTATTGTTAGCTGCTAATCCTTTAGTTTCTACCTTAACTATGCGCGAGTTAATTTTTTTAGAAAGTGGTGACCAAATTATAGGGATGGAACCTAGAGTCCCAATAGACTATTTTACAATTGAAGAAATAACTGCAATTAATGAAGTATTAGAAAAAGAAATAAATGAACTTTCTAAAGCTGCTGTACCAGCCCATAAATATGCTTATGCATATGCTACTAAATTACCCGATGATTATAAATATGCTTATGCATATTCTAAAGATTGTTCACATATTGGTGATTATAGATTCTGTTTTGAAAAAGGATTCCCTAAAATGTATAAACAAAAATTGATGGAAAGAGTCGTAAATGTTGCCAGAACATCTTCTATGTATTTAACTAATTTGATGCCAAATCCTTCTGCTGAATTAGGATTTCAACTACCACAAACACAAGAATGGATTGAATTATTATTAGCTGACCCATGTATTGCCGATTTAGTTCCTTACCATCCTCAGTTCCGTCAGATGAGATTCTTTGAAGATGAATATAATACTGAAACTATAGGTGTTCGACTAAAAGATAATTTACCTTATTGGAGTATGGATGAAATTAATGAATTATTAGATATATGTAATTCTGAAATTCTTAGAATGGGTTTACCTTCTTCTTATGTTCGTTCTCGCAATTGTAGCACAAATATTGTTGGGCTTCCAACTAGTGTGTTTTCTAAACCATCAAGTGGTGGTATTATTATTACTCCATCTGGTAAAATTAATAAATTAGGTTATGGCACTGTTAGTTCTATAAGTAGTAGAGGTTCCAATAATTTATTAATTAGTGATTATTCTGATGAAGTGTTAGATAGATATAATCATAGAAAAATTAAATTTAAAAATCCTGTTAAATTATCTGATAAAGAATTTTTTATGGTTAAAGTTATTGAAAAAGCTAAAAAGAATTCTGTTATTCGTGATTTGGAATTATATTATGGTGATGAAGGTGGTTTCAAATTACCTATGTCTTCTATTTGGAGAAAAACTTATGGTCTAAGAGATGATTATCGTGAATTAAAATTTATGATTGATGATGATATGATTGTTGGATTAAGATTTATTGATGATAAACCCGTTTGGACTTATGATGAAGTTGATGAATTATTAGATATTATTGAAAGTGTTATTCGCAAAAAATTGAAGAAAATAAAGAAAACAAGTGCTAAGAAAAATTCATCAAAAAAACAATCTAAAAAATAAATAAATTTTTTAATGTTTGAGTGCAAATTCTATTGCATGCCATTTTAGATATTCATCATCTGTTGTGTTATTTGTTTTTGTTTCAATTCCATCTTTATAATATTTAATTAGAATTGGTTCTCCATTGTAATTAAATTCTACATAATCACCGTCTAGAACTCCATCTTTATAACTGCATTTTACTTTTGGTTTATTGTTCGGATAGAATTCTTTATATAATCCATCAATCTTATCATTATTGTATTTACAAATTTTATCTAATGAACCATCTACATTAAATTTAAAATATTGTCCATGGCGAATTAAATCTTTAAAATTAATGATTGATTGAATATTATTATTTTTAAAATATTTAATACATACTCCATCTAAATTTCCATTTACATAATTTAATTCTAGTTTTCTTGTTCCATCATAATAATATTCACGATATAAACCATTTAGTTTTCCATTTACATATTCGGCTTCTGAATAAAGATTTCCATTATGATACCAAGTATAATTCGTTCCATTATCGATTTTGTCTCGTACATAAACATATTTACAAGGAACATTTGGATTTGTTTTTACAATTAGTCCACCTTTTAGTAATCCAAATAAAATGTCCGTTTTAGTAGATAGAAATCTGGTAAATGTTTTAACTTTGTTCATTTTAATAATATTGTGTATATTATTAAATCTCTAAATAATACATTTTTTTATCAATTTTTTTTAAGCATTACATCCATAGACTAAATTTCTTGATTCGCCGTTACCTGCTGGGTTTACATAATATACTTCATGCATAGTACAATCTGCAAATTTTTCTTTTGGTGAAATACAACTTAAATAGGTTGTTATAAATACTAATGCTAATAATATAGCGAGTGTTGGATTTAATTTAGAAAAATAGATAATTGATGCTGCAACTGCAAATTTTGCAATGGGATGAGATACGAATGGTTTTAATTGAGTTGGAATTTCTGGATGAAAGGCAATATATGCTACTAAGACGGCATATGTTAATAATTCCATGTTTCTATCTGAAACTAGATTTTGCATTTATATATTAGATTTATATATAAATTTAATTAAAATTATTTATTTTCTATTTTTCACATCTATCTATACATTCTCTATATTCTTTACGTGTTTGTTTTTTATTACATTCTTTTTTACAATCCTTTTTTGGAGCACCAAATCCTTCACTTGTTGTAATGCAACTTAAATATGTGCTTACATAAACAAGTGCTAATAATATCGCAATTGTTGTGTTTTCTCTTGCTAAATAAACAATTGAAAATGCTACTAAAAATTTAGTAATTGGATGAGATACTATTGGTTTTAGTTGTGATGGTATTTCTGGATGAAAAGCAATGTAGGATACCAAAGCGACATAGGATAATAATTCCATATTTCTTTCTGAAATTAAATTTTGCATTTATATATTATTATTATATTTTTAATTTTTAATTATATATTACATTGTTTCTTACATTCAGTTGTATTTTTTATGTTATAACTCATTATTTCTGTATTATGAACTTTATGTTTCATACAATCATTAAAACAACTATCTGAACCACTAAATTTTTCTTCCATTGTTATACAACTTAAATAAGTTGTGATATATACTAATGCTATTAATATTGCATATGTTGTATTAATTCTTGAGAAATAGACAATTGATGCTGCTACAATAAATTTCATAATTGGATGTGATACAATTGGTTTTAATTGAGATGGAATAGTTGGATGAAAAGCAATATATGCTGCTAAAAGACCATATGTAATTAATTCATTTTGTGAATACATATTCATTTTTTTATATATTATATATTATATAAAAAATTTTATAATGGAAGAAAGTATTTGTATTTTTGCTCCATGTTATAATGAAGATAATATTATAGAATGGATGAATTATCATTATAAATGTGGTGTTGATTGTATTATAATTTATGACGACCAAAGTGATTTACCTGTTAAAGAATTTATTGAAAATAATAGTAATTTTGATAAAAATAAATATATTATATTAGAAAATTTTACTCGCCAATATTTTTCTGGTATTGATAGAACTAACACTAATATAACTTGTTGCACTCCTAGAAGCACTTATTTTTTCAATAAATTAAAACCATATATTACTAAATTTACATATTGTTTATCTATTGATTTAGATGAATATTTATATCTTGGTAGTTTCAATAATATTAAAGAATTAATTAATTTTCATAAACCTTTTGATAGTTTATACTTCTATTGGAATAATTTTAAAGGTATGCAAAAATATAAAGATTCTAATTTAATACAAAATTTTTTAGTTTCTTCTGGTGTTGTTAAATGCGGTAAATGCTTAGCTAAAGTATCAAGTGTTGTATCACAAACTAGTCCTCATTGTTTTGACCCACCTAATAATGTTATTTATTATCCTAATGAAAATTATAATTTTATTTCTAAAGATGTATTTAATAACTTTTTTAGTTTATCACCTAATTCTGGTTTACAATACCTACCTGATAGCACTTTTTATGAAAAAATAAAAAATAATAAAAATTTTCCTTATTTGGCTCATTATAGAAATCAATCTATTGAAACATTTCTTAAAAGAAGAATCATCGATAGGTCTCTTTTACTAAAAATAAATACTTATAATCCAGAAAAATATCAGAAATATTATGCTAAAATATTTTTTGGTTCTGAAAAGGCTTATTATGCTATTAAAGATGGAACTTTCTGGGGTTGCACTAATCCTGATGTAAATTATGCAGTTGAATATATTCATAGTAAAATAAATGATAAAGATAAGGATAAAATAAATAAAGATGAAAATGGTGATGTAATGTATTTAACTTTAGATGATGTTTCAAAAATTTATTGGAGTTGTAAGCCTACTGAAGGTGTGATTAATAAAGATATTCTAAATTTTTATAATAAATAAATTTTATTTTATTGTTTTATATTCTTTCCAGATATCAGATTTACAATATACGCACGTATTTCGATTTTCTAACCATACATCCATACATTCATTGTGAACATAATTATTACAATTTGGACAACTCAGTAAATCATTCTTATTTTCATTGTCTAGTTCATCGTAACAAACTGGACAATACTCATCTTCATCTATAGTTTTTTTGTAATTTTTAAATATTTCTATCGTAATCTTAATAATCTTTTTCACTAAGTCCTTATCCTTCCATAAATTATCTTCTGATGTTAATTTGCTAAGTAGTATTGCTAATTCGTATCCTGGTAGTTTTTTATTATCAAAAAATTGTGGTTCTAGATATTTAAGAACTTTACAAATGATGAATGATATATGTTTACAACATGTGTCATTTTTACTTGAATTAAATTTATGGTCTGGACAATTGCACCAAAAAGTATGCTCTTCTTCCTCGTTAAATACTTTAATTTCATATTCTTCTCGTTTCTGTTTCTTATAATTATATGTGCCTAGTAATTTAATTGTTCCTAATAAATTCTTTTTCTTATTATCCGTATTTGCGACGTATTCTGATAAATACACTTTTGCATTTTCGTTACCTACCATAATTCGATCTAGAATATCTTTTTGTTTATCATTGTTAATTCTATTTTTTAATTCTGTAATTGTTTTTGGTTTATTGCCTAATTTTAATAATTCTGCATTTAATTTATTTTTTTTATCCATTCCTGCAATAATTTGTGCTGTGTATTCATTCTTGATTTTTTCATATTCTGCACAAATATTATTATATAGTTTTTTAATATTATCACTTTCATATCTTGAATCTTTTTCTGCTTTATTTATTTGTCTTTGTATAGACTTTATGGAATTTTGATAATTATCTATATTTACTTCACATTTGTATATTTCATTTTTAATTTTCTCTATTTGATTCATTTTTTGTTTTGGTATTTGTTTTTTACATAGTTCTCAATAATATTATATAGACTTTATTCATCAATTTTTTCTATTGTTATTATAAAATATGAATATTCATAAGACTATAATTGAAAATAAACAAAAATATAATATATATTTAATAGAATATCCTGATAAAGTTCCATTGTTCATAAATTTTATTGATGATTTTGCTAAAAGTAAAACTAAAAGAAAATATGTTAGTATTGATTTTGAATACGAAAATCAAGTCATCAAATTATGGCAGCTTTGTTTTTATGGTGACGCTAGTAATACTATTTTTGTTGTAGATGTTAGTTTATTAAATAAATATATGGATATTGTTATTGATAAACTATTAATTACAAAAATTTATAAAATATTCCATGGAGCAGACTCTTTAGATTTTCCATATTTATTCAGAGTTATAAAGGAACCAACTAAAATATATAAATTTTTAAAATATACATTTGACACAAGATTTTATTGTGAATATCTTAAAAAAAGAAAAAATATTAAAAATATTTGTGGTATCTATGATGCTATTTTATATTGTAATATAATGAATAATGACAAATATGATAAATTAGATAAATTAAATAAAAGAATTGGACCAATATGGAAAGTTAAATGGAATCTTAAAAATATTAATGATGATTTATTAAATTATGTTGTTTATGATGTTGTTTATTTAAAAGAGTTATTATTAGAGTTATATAATGAATTTAAAAAGTTAAATTTGAAAGATGATTTTTATAATTTACAATTAACTAATAATTATGTTCTTATTAAAAGAAATAATATAAATTATAAAATCAATATTGATAAAAATATTATGAATAAATTTGTAGTTATTGATTATTATAGAAATATTATTTCTTAATAATTTTATAATAATTTTATAAAAAATATATATTGTATAAATATATAATTATATGTTAGTCAAAAAAATTGCTGGTTTTATAATATGTGTTATCATTCTTGTTGCAATAGGATACCTTGGTTATAAAGTATATGAAAAACTTACAAGTTCTAAACCAGATTTATCTACAACTCCTCCTCAAAGTGCTCCTACACCTGTTGCATTAGATCCACTTGCACCTGTTTCCATAACTAATTATAATGCTTTATTATTTAAAAATTTTTATAAAAATAATCTTTGTATAACTGCTGATTCATCTGGCAATACAATTAAAAATAATAGTTTATTAACTTACGATAGATGTAATTCTAATTCAAATAATCAAGTTTTCTCATATGATGTATCTACAAATGTTATTAAAAATATTATTGACCCTAGTTATTGTGTCACTTATGATTCTAATAACAATAATAAAATTTATTTAAAAAGTTGCGATAATTCTGATTCTCAAAAGTTTATTTATGATGCTTCTTTCGGTTTTATTAAATCTAAGGGTTCTGTTGGAAATTGTATTGATGATAATAATATGTATATTCCTGACCCTTCTAATGCTGGCTTTAAACTATGGGGATGTGATAAACTTAAAAAGTCACAGATATTTTACCCATATGCTAGAGCTAATTTCCCTACTTATGAACCACCTAAGTTAAAATTAAAAGGTAAACAAAATTTTATGGTTATTGATTATAATTCTAAATTATGTTTAAGTGATGATAGTATTAATGCTGAATTTGATTCAACTAATCCTAAATATTTTTCAATGGTTAAATGTTCGGCTGATGCTTCCTCTCAAGTTTTTACTTTTTGGCCTGGTTCAAATCAAATTTCTAAGAAAAATAATGAAAACTTATGCTTTGATGCAAATGGAGCAACTACAACAAATAATAATAAACTAATTTATAAAAAATGTGTTGACCCTTCTAAAGATAGCTTAACTACTGACCAAACTTTCTTATATGTTCCTGCTAATAAACAAATTCAAAATGGTAATGCTGAAAATTTATGTTTAAGTAGAGAATCAACCGATATTAATTCTAAACTTAAATTCTCAGAATGTAATACTGCGGATGCTAAACAAAATTTTGAATTATATTTATTATAATAATGATTTTATAAAATTACTATGTCTTGCAAAAACTTCATTTAATTTACATACTACATTTTCACCTCTTTGATATATATCACATTCTAATGTAATTATGTTATCTTCTTTAATATAATTATTCTTAAATTTTGGACTTAAATATATTACAGTCACCTCTAATTTCGGATTAATCCCTTTTATCTCTCTTATGAATTCTTTTATATATTCGTACTCATTATCTTTATAATTATCTTTGAATTTCTCGAGTATATTTTTATTTGTTATTTGTTCTTCTAAACGAATAAATAATATTTTTTTTAAATTTCTTATCTTATTCATCAATCGAATTTTTCTTCTTTCATATTTATTCTTAAAATGAATAAATGTTGTCTCTTTTATAGGATAGTCCACAAAATCATGACGAAACTTTAAATTATATCTTGTATTAGTCACATAACTTGCTGATGCATCTATCCATGCTTGTAACATTTCATATTCTTCCTTCTTGTATAAATTTGTAAAATCATTCTTAAATAACTCTACTATTGACCACATTGGTGAACCTATATAATCAAAAAAATCTGTTTCTTTTGATATGTGTAAATAACGTTCTGTATACATTTTTGCATAACAATTGTTTCCCAATGATATTACTTCATCATATTTTGTTACAAAGTTTTCCATTTATTATAGATTTATATTTTTTAAAAATTCTTTTCCCTTATCTAATCTCTCTTTTAAATCAAATTCACTTTCTGATGAATTATCAAATGGGTCCATCTTTAAGATTATTATTTTTTCATTTTCTAATACCTTTGATTCTGGTTCTGTATAACTAACATATAATATATGATAATTCAATCTAGGATATTTCTCTTTTAATATTTTTTGAAAATCTCTTAGATATTCTAATTCACTTTTTTTGTATTTATCCCTAAATACTTCATTATCATTTCTGCCTATTCTATGCTCTTCTAATCTACATAATAATATTTTCTTATTTGAATTTATTCTATTGTAAAATCTTGCTCTTCTTTTTACATATTTCTGTCTGAAAAAATTAAATTCAAAATAATTAGGTTCTTTTATAAAATCATGCCGAAATATTGAATCATATTTTATATTACCTATCAATTTTTGCTCCTTCTCTTGCCATACCTTAATTGGTTTGTAATCATCTCTATTAAATATGTTTTTGAAATCATTCTTTACTAATTCATTCACTGCCCACATCGGAGAACCTGCGTAATCAAAAAATTGATTCTCTTTGTCACATTCCGTATAAACTTTTTTGAATAATAATTTGAAATAACAATTGAATCCTAATGACATTACATCATCGTATTTTTTTATTAATTCTTCCATTTTATAATATATAGATGATATCTTTTAATTCCATAAAAAACTTTATATTAACTAATCTAATTCTTATATTTTATAGTTTCTTCCAATTTAAGTTAATAGGAAACTATATTTTATATAATTTTGTTGTATATTTTATTAAAAATATATTCCTTGTTAACCTTATTAACTTTGGATTACGTCATAAAAAAAATATAAGTGAAAATATACCTAAAGAAGAATATTTTGGTGAATTCTATATTAATATCGCTTCTGCTTCTTTTGTCGAAGCTTTAACTTACCATTTTATACAAAATAGTCTATTGAATATTAATAATTCTATCTTATTTGATTTATTTATTTTTATTCCATTCTCTTTTGTTTTTGAAGTTATTTTTGATTTCTTCCATTACTGGACTCATCGAATTTCTCATCATAGATTGTTCTATAAATATTTCCACAAAAAACATCATAAGTTTCAACATCCCTCCGCTATAACTACCTTCTATCAAGACCCTGTTGATTTAATTATTTCTAATTCATTCCCTATTTATGCTACACTATATATAATGCCACAAATGTCTTTATTACAATATAATCTTATTAATATTTATAAAACTTATATCGAAATTAGTGGTCATAGTAATAAATTCTTATTCCCTACATCTTCTTTCCCTCAATGTATGTGGATTCCTAGATTGCTAGATATTGAATTATATATTATGGACCATGATAATCATCATTCTATCAATAATTGTAATTACTCTAAAAGATTCACTTTGTGGGATAAAGTATTCGGCACTTATCGTAAAATGTAATTGTTATATCGGTTTCGGCGCGGTGTAGACATACAACCTCACACTTCGTGTTAAATCATATGTTGGACCACGCCGCCCCCATATAGTAATAACTAATAACTACTCATATAATAAACATAACTAATAACTATATCTATAATAAATAAATATATAATAACTATATCTAATAAATAACTAAATAGTAAATATATAAATAAATAATTAAATAAAATAGAAATAAATAAAAAAAATTAGAAAAAGAAAAAAGTAGTTATTTTATAAAATCCTGTTACGCGCGCGAGGGCTTTCACACAACGTGTTGTGTTGGAAAAAAATTTTTAGACACCCCCTATTTTTGAATACTAATTTTGAAAATAATTATTATTCGCTTATTAACTTTTTATTATATAATTTATAAATTTCTTAGAAAATTCTAAATTTCCTCTATTTTTGAATTATTGTAATAAAAAGTTAATAAGTAACTAAATTACTGTCAGTTTTTATTTTATATCTGTCATTATTATATATTATATGTCATTTTGACAGTAAATCTATTTTAAGAAAAAAATATATAATATAATTATATTATGAGTTATAGATGCACTTTGTGTAATTATGAAACAAATGATAGCGGAAATTATAGCCGTCATAAAAAAGGACAGAAACATCAAGAAAAAGTAAATAAGCAACATTCTACCTCCATTTTCCTCCCAAATCCTCCAAAATCCTCCGATATCATTATACCTGAAAATAGTAAAGAAGATGGAGAAATAAAATGTAATTTTTGTAATATAACTTTTACAAGATTAGATAATTTGTACCGGCATCAGAACAAAAGATGCTCAAAAAAGAACGAATTTGAAAAAGAACAAAATCTTACATTAGAAAATAAAATTAATGAAGTTAAAATAGATTCAATATTACGAGAAAAAAAATTCATGCAAGAACAATTTAAAAAATTAGAAAAGCAACTAGAGAAAATAGAAAAAGAAAAAGAAGAATTAAAGAAAGAAAAGGAGAAAGAGAAAGAAGAACTAAAGAAAGAGAAAGAAGAAGAAAAGAAAAAATTAGAAGACCAGTTATTATATTATCGTGATGTTGCTTATGGAAATAATAAAATAGAAAATGATTGTAATATGACTAATTTAAATTTCTTAAATAAACATTATGCAGATGCTCCTGCACTAGAAGGACCTAAGGATTTACATAAATTATTCAATGCAGATAAATCAGCTAATCCTGATGTATATTATGCACAATTAGCAAGTGAATTAGGTTCTCATCATCGTTTAAATATTCTTCATAAAGTTATATCAGAATTTATTGTAAAGGAATATTGTAAAGAAGATAAAAGTAAACAATCAGTATGGAATTCTGATTCATCAAGATTAAATTACATTATAAAAGAGTGTATACAAAAAGATAAAATTTGGATAATGGATAAAAATGGAAAAACATTATTGGATAAAGTAATAAAACCAATAATAGATTATATAAAGGTAGATGTAGAAGAAGCAGCAAATTATATTATTTCTTATAAAAAAAATAAAAAATTAACGTATTTAGATATAAATGACCATAAAGCTTTATTAGAAATAGGTCATAATATTATGAATAACACGTTACAAGAAGATATATTAAAGGAATTGACGCAACATTTTAATATAAACCAAAAATTATTATTGAAGGATATTAAAGAAAAAAAGAAAGAAATAGAAATTAAAGCAATAAAAGATAAAGAGGATGCCAAAACAAAATTATTAAGATCTTTACAAGATATAGATGCTAGACTAGAAAAAATAAGAGATGAAGAAAAGATTCTAGAAACCAATAAAGAATTAGATGATGGAGAAAAATGTGATAAGTTTGATGAATATGATGAAAATAAAAAACAATTAAAAACAAAAAAGAAAGAACTAAAAAAATTATTAGATGAACATAAAGAATCAGAAAAAAAATTAAATGAAATAATAAATGAAGAAGAAGATATATCCAGTGATACTGAATCAGAAAATGATAAAGAAGAACAAAGACAATTAAAAATGTTACAAACTGAAAAGAAAAAGCGAGTTGTATTAAATAAGATTAAAGATATTGAGAAGGAAATAACAAAAATACTGTCAGATAAACTTCTTACTAATACTCTAAAAAATTGATTTTTATATGAAATACAATTATATATATTACATATAATATTATTACCATGAATACTTTTGAGGATTATAATTATATCCTATTTACAAATGAAGACAAAATCTATTTATCTAAATCTAATTGTAAGATACTTTTAAAAAACTTTTTAAATAGCACGAATGATTCTATTAAAAAAATAGAATCCTTAGAGAATGATTTTTACAAGAATTATATTTTTGATTATGACCACAACGATAGCTTAAATTATAGTCATAATAATTTATTCATAAGCACTACATTATATAAAAAAATAGATGATTTTGTCTTAGTTGAACCTTGGAAAAATAAATTATACAATATTGATATTAATTATAAACTAAAAGAAAATTTTTATAATTCTGAAACATTAAATGCCCACGATGTATTCTTTAGCTATCTTAACGACTCTAAGCTTACAAATGATGCACTTAATAATTTACATAAAAGAAATAACTCAATATTTATACATGAAGATAGTAATATAATTAAAATAACTTTGATTACTTACAAGAAGTATTATGGTAGAAGTAAAATTAAGAAAATTAAAAATGAAATTATAAATATGGATAATAATAATTTTCTAGAATATTTGCTAAATGATAATAGACTTTCTGATATAATTCCAATATATATGTATAATGATTGGTATGAAACTGCTAGATTGTTATCATGTAAACTTGATGTGGATGATTTAAAATATTTTAATACTTCAATTTCAACAAAAATTTATAATGAGATTAATAGTTTATATAAACATTATATAAAATATTATAATAATGAATTAGATGATATAAAGTTAAAATTAATTGAATTTCTTGATAATATAAATTATATCTAGTTTTTTTATAATTTTATAATATATAAATGGGTTTCTCTGACCTTGAAACTAAAGATAAAGCTATAATTATCACTGTAGGATTTGTAGTTATTGTTGTTATTTACTTATTAACTGCTTTCTTTATTAAGATTTTTCCTTTTTCTGAAGAAAAAGAAGTTGTTTCTATATCATCACCTTTAGCAGCACCATCTCCTTTAACTGCACCTGTTACAGCTCCATCAACTTCACCAACAACTGCTCCAGTAACTGCACCTGTTACAGCTCCATCAACTTCACCAACAACTGCTCCAGTAACTGCACCTGATATATCTCCAGTAACTGAACCAACAACTGCATAACTATAATAATAGAATTATACAAATTTACCTTCTCTAACCCATACATTAATAGCATATTTAATAACATTTGTTTTAATTTCTTCACCACCATGCAATGTTTTATCTAATGTCTGTCCATTTTTCATATTTTTAAAATGAATAGAATCACCCATAACAGGTTTAAATTTTAAATCTAAATTAGGAAAAGAAGTTTTACCTCCATCTTCTTCTTTTAATGTATTTAAATAAATTAATATTGTATCAGTTCTGTTGCCACCTCTTTTAATTTCAGTAGAATCATTATTAAACCAATCATAATGTGGTTTATACTCTTGTCCTTTTTCATAAACTACAACCTGTAATGGCTCCAATCTTTCTGGATTAATCTGCAAATAATCTATTACTCTCTCTTCTATTCTCTTCACAATTTCATCATGTGCTTTTGGTATATGCGCTGATTTAGATGAACGAATTTTTATATCTACTTTATCTTTTGAATCTATTTGTGATTGTTGTTTTAACATACTACCTAATTTTATCATATGTTCTGCTTCTTCTTTACTTAAAAAATTATGTAATAATCTTATTTTAGGGTCATCTTTAATTAAGTCAAATTTATATTTTTTATTAACATTGTCGTTATCATCAATAATATATTTTGATTTTCCTTTTTTATTTTTAAAAAATAAATATATTATAACAACAACTAATATTATTATTCCAAATAATAAATACTTATTCATTTTATATATTAAATTAATATTTAATTATTTAAAAAATTAACTTGTTTCTTTTATAAATGCAGCATATCTTATCTTCTTCTTTTGCAACCCTTATTGCTGAAATAATAACCTTACCTATTTGCACAATTAAAACTGTATATCAAAATAATCCATCATTCTCCATAAAAGATACAATTCATAATATTTATAATAAAAATGGTTATCGTGGGTTTGTTCAGGCATCTACACCAGCTATAATTAGCCAAATTATGTCTACTTCATCAAAATATACTTTCTATGAAATAATAAAATATTATAGAAATACTCAGAAGAATGATTTATTGAATAATTCATTAAATGGCATGTGTGGTGGATTGTTTGGCTCTATATTTTCGCATCCATTTGATGTCTGGAAAAATTATAAACAAAGAAACCAAACTTTTGATTTTAAAAATTATAAAATATATTATCAAGGTTATTCAGGCTCAATCTTAAAAAATATTGTGTTGTATTCATGCTTGTTTCCTATCTATGATTTTTATCATAATAAATTTAATAGTAATTATATTGCTGCACCATTAACTTCAATAACTGTTAGCACTATTATACAACCATTTGATTATTATAAAACAATTAAAATGGCAAATAATAAAGGGAATAATTTTTTCCGAGGATATACTTTGATGATTGCACGTAGTATACCTCATTTTTTAATCACAATGGAAATCACAAATAGAATTAAAGAATCTCTAAAATAAATAAAAGTTGATTTTATAACTAGATATAAATATATATAAGCTATATATTTATAAAGATGAGTCTTGAAGAACAAATTAATAATTTATTCAATAACTGTGTGCAATGTGCATACAGCTCATATAACAGTCACATTTATTGTGGCAATATGATTTCAAATTTAGAAAATTTAGTAACAAAAAAGAAAAAGGAGGTAAATGGAAACACTTATCTAAATATTTTAACTAAAATAGCAGAAAAATTTGACCCAACACCAAATCCAAATACACTTTATTATAGCAATCGATATATTTGTATTAATACTCAAAAATTATCGACATTAATATCAACTTGTTTAAACAATATTGATTTTGATTTAAGCTACAATAAGAAGATAATTAAATTATTTTGCTTTAAAAGATATGTATTAAATACTGAAATGATTCCATTTTTGAAAAAATTAGAACATTTTGAAAATAATTATACAGACCCAGAATATTCACTATATTTAGAATATTTAATATACACTGATAATTTCATAATGTTTTTAAATAACGTTGCAAATAAAAAACCATTTAAAACATTAAATATTATCAATACTGTCTTCCAAAAGAAATTCATAAATAAAAATGGATTATTGGATATAATTACTTCACACACTTTTGAAACGAAATACAGATTAGAAGAATTCTTTACTATGGCATGCAATTCTATTAAAATTTCAGAAACTATTAATTTAGATTTCACATATTATATTGATTCTTGTTTCCAAAAATTAGAAAAATTAATTCATTATGATTCAAAAGAACTATTACTAATCGAATTAGTTAAATTGAAATTAATTGATAGTGTAAAATATCTATTAAAACAAAAAGTGCCTGTGAAAAAAATAACAAATGACCATATATTTGCATATGTATCTGAATCTACAAGAGATAATTATGTATTCAAAACAAGAATTAAAAATTTATATGATTTGCTATTAGATTATGGATATAATATTACACACAATGACATTAAAAAATGTATGTATCACAATATAATTATTGACAATAAAATTATAGATAACAATAAAATTATTATAACAAATGATTTATTTGAATATGCAAGAAGTATAAAAAAATTTGATTGGATTGAACAATATGGAGATATGACAAATGATGATTATGTTCTAGAAAAATTATACACACCTAATTCATATCATGCTACATGTCGTGATATATCAGATTATATAAAGGAGAAAAATTTTGTTCCATCATCAAAAACCCTCCATGAAATTATTATTAAATTTTTCAATGAAGATCGAACCCCTTATAAAGATTTAATTATCAAATTAGATAAAAAAGGTTCATATATAGATATTAATAGTATAGCTGATTTATATATTCGCTATTGTTTTAGTAACTATACAAAAATTAATTTTAAATTCATATTAGATGTTTTCTTCTCTAGTTTTAACTCTGTATATAAGAAAATAGAAATTAAAGAAGATAAAGTAGTAAATGAAGATATTCTAGAATTAGAAAAATATATTATGAATCCTGAATATAATTTTTCAAAATATAAAATAGTAATAAGCAGACTTACTAATAGTCCTATCGATTACAAGGTTAATGTAATTACAACATCTATTTTACCTTTGTTAAAAAAAATTACAGGAAAAATTCCAAATAATTATTTAGATATGTTCATACAAAATTATAATGAAACACTATCAAAGAATGTTGAGTTTGTAAATAATTTTATTAAATTATCTAGAATTCCATTAAGTGTAGAATTATTTAAAATTTGTTATAACTCTTGTATTGTATTAAATTATGAAACTATTTTAACTATGAATAGTCTATACATAAATAAAAAAGAAAGCATAACTCCAAAAATTGAGAAAACAATTATTACAGAAAATATTAATGATAATAATTATATTAAATTGAATGATAGTTTAATTACAAACCCAAAAACTAATTATGAAATTTATAAAGAAATCAAAAATTTACTAAATATAAAAAATAATACAATCAATTATATTGAATTACGAAAAGCATTACTCGATTATTTAATCAATAATGATTTAATAAAAAATAATAAAATTACTTTTAATGATGATTTAAAAAAATGTCTAAATATTATTAAGAATCTAACAAACGATAATTATATTCTGTTTAGCGATTTAGATGCATTTGTAAAACATACAATTGTTGCTTAAAATTATAAATATATCTTTATTTAATGGCTTGTATTGTATTAGCAATAACTTCCTACATCTCAACATTCATACATTTATTTTTTTTATATTATTATCCACCTGATATATTATATTTCTTATTTATTTTATTTTCACTTTTAATCAGTATATTAAATCATTCATTTACATACAATTTATTAAAATATATTGATAGATTGACAATGTTTATTGGATTTTTTATAACATATAATAAATCATTTAATTATTTGCTAAAATTTGCATTATTATTGATTATACCATTTTATTTCTTATCAAAAAAATATAATATAATACATTTTCACATAATCTGTCATATTCTAATAACAATTATAAATATATCTATTATTAAAAATTGAAAAATATTTATCTAATGAAATGGTATAAATTATATATATTGACTATTATTATATAATAAAATGTCTAATAATCAATCAAATTTAGAGGTAAGTCATGCCTTAACACGGGCTGAAACTCGTAGTAATACTGACTTAACTACAAGAACAAATAATAATTCTATGCAAAATTTTACGAATAGTTTAAACGGATTAGAGAGTATAATTGAAGAAACCAAGATTGATGATAGTGAAATTGAAGAAGAAATTCTTTTAACTACAAGTATTCCACCAATTCAGACTAATTTTATGAATGTAAATCAAAGTAATTCAAATACACCTAATACACCTTTTCCATCGAATACAAATAGTAATTCATATTATTTGTATAATAATTCTCCCACTGGTTTTAACCAGTATAATCATTTTAGTAATATTTTGAACCATGTAAATACATTTGTTCGTGTTGTTTCACCAGGATTATTTAATAGTCAAATTCCGAATTTTATGAATACACGTCAAGCATCTCCTACTTTTGAAGACCCAACGAGAATTCTTAGTAGTCCAATTAATATTATTTCAGATTTATCCAGACTTAGTCCTTCCAGTATCTTTTATGCAGCAGAGGATCCAGGATTCTTGGAAAATAGTATGTAATTCTATAAACTAATTTTATTTATTTTAGTAATTTTTATATTTTTTTCATTATGTTTCTTTTCAATATAATATAACATTGACGAAATAATTATGGTCCATATAATACTTTCTTTAACATTATCTATAATTTGGAAAAATAAAATAAAAGTAATTAAGACTCTTAGATAATGATTACCAAATATTTTAGTTAATAATTCATTCATTCCTGGAATATTTGAATATCCATTTGCTATTATAACTAATAATATTACAGCAAATATATTCTTTCTAAATACAGTTTCAAATATAGATTTTATATCTGAATTAACTATATCACTTTCATTCGTTTCCATTATATAATATATAAATAAAATTTATTCATCATTACGTTCCATAATCTCAATCAAATGATGAACAATCTCATTAATTTCTCCTTCTTTCTTTTCATAAATTTTACGTTTTTTAGAGGAATCATTCTCATTCACTTCATCTCTTTTATTTTTTTTATTTCCGCTAATTTCCAAAAGAATATTTGCGCATTCATTTGTAGCCTCTTTATGTTCTTTTGTTCCTTCAATCTTCCCATTCTGTAAATCTTCAATAAACTTTACACGCAATGCATTTTCTGCAATTGTTTGAACTTTTTTCCCGGTTGGTAACATAGGCAAATGAGGATTCCGTTTGACATTAAGATTCGTAATAAAATTGATTCCTGGTTGTGTTCTATCCAATGCTAAGAATACCTTCTCTGGTTTAGGGGTTGCACCACTTGATTCTTTAACTGTTTTAGTTAACTTAAAATTAACTTGGGGAGAGGGAGGAACTACAACAGAACTTTGCGCATTAGTTGTTGTAGTAGTAGTTGTGCTTGTACTTGTATTATTATTCGTATTTTGATAAATACTATTAACTAAATTTTGCAAATCAGTAATTGGATTATGAATATATGTTGTCTGTTGAACTTGTAAATTATTTTCAATATAAATCTTCCAATGATTCTCAATTTCCAATTTTTTCATAAGAAATTCATTCGAAATCTTAATACAATTAATATTATAATCATTACGAATATTGTTAGCTAGATGAAGATAAACAGCTCCAAATTCTATTTTATTTAATTCATTCAATTGTTTCATATATGCAATATTCACATTTTTAATTTTTTCACAATGTCCTTTTGAAATTTCATTCAATTGGTTATTCATCATAATATTACAATGATTGATAAAATCGTTATTATGGGGGTTCATTCTTTTATAATAATGATTCAGATATATATAATATAAATAATTTTGTGGTCATAAACTTTTTCAATTTTTTTTGGAATTATAATATATAACTATGGAAGATACATTATTTTTCAAAAATTCTACAATTAATAACAATCTTAATTTACAAGTTCACCAATCAACCCATTGGAAAAAAATACAAAATAAAAAAAATAATCTATCATTTATTCCGAAAGAAGATGGATTTATAACAACATCAGGTAATCCACAACTAGGTGAAAAATTTGGTAATATACATGAAATTATGAATGTTACAAATAAACCACCAACACAATAAATAAAATTAAATTTTAAGATATTTTTTAATATTCATTCCACCAATTATGGCAATATCATTTAAGTTTACCACACATTCATTTTGATATTTAATTTTTGTTTTAATATTTCCATCATAATAAAACTCCATGAGGATTCCATCTTTTTTTCCATGAATATAATTTACATTTTTTTTAATATTGCCATTATCATGATATTCGTCAAACCATCCATGAAGTCTTCCATCAAGATAATTAGCTCTAATTTTGATTCGATTACAAGGGAAGATATCAGTATCGTCATCTAGTCTATGACCATAATTAATAAAATCTGGATTTTCATAATCCATATCAGTATAATATTCAATATATTCACCATTCAATACATTATCAATATAATTCGAGACTGACTTAATTTTATTTTTATAATAGATATATTCCGTTCCTTGTTTTTTATTGTTTTCATAAAATAGCCGATGCAATAATTTATTTGTTAGATAACACCACACTTCATATATACCATTGTAGAAATTATCTTTTACAGTAAATAATTCAATCACTTTTTCTTTGATATACTTTTTTCGAATAAGCACATATTCTTGTTCAAGATATGCAAAAGTAATTTCTACATCATCCCTCTTTTGTTCATCAGACAAATCATTCGGTAATTTCATATTTTTAAATACACTGAAATTATAATTCCCTGTATCAGTAAATACCGGGAATGTATTATTAGGTTTCTTACTATATTCCATTCTTCAATTATATTAATATAAATAATATTTTAATATATCATTTTTCAATTTTTAATTCTATATTATTACCATAATTTACCTAATTCTAATTCAACTTCCTCACTATAAATAGGATGACCGCCTGATGGTGTGAAAGTAAACTCACTAAAATAAATATCATTTTTAATATCTAAATAAAAGTCAATTCTCACAAATTCAAATGGTTTAGATAATAATTTAGCATATTCAATCATTTTATCTATACAATCAGGTAAATCAATATCAAATTGTTTTGGTTCTATTAATTTTTTGTTAATATACCAAGAATTTCTTTTATTATTATTGCGTATTCTAATTGTAATAGGCTTACCATTTATACATTGAAACATATAAACAATTGCACCATTAAGATTGTTACCAAAATATTTGTCATGAACTTTTTCTTCAATAAAAAACCGTGGTGTTAAATAACTATATTGTTTTTCAGTATCTGGTTTATATATTTTATTCCATGATAGTAGATTACGATAAATTTGTTTTAATGTAATATTATTAGAGAGATTAATATTCCATTCACAACCATGAGCTGATTTTAACATATGGTCTGGATTAATATCTTTTTCTGATAAGTCTCTTGGTGAACTTATGATTCGAATTAATTTTGCTACTTTAATTTTATCACCGAAATTTTCTTCAATATATTTCTTTGCTTCTAACTTATCTATAAATTTAGCATATTCAGGAGTTAAACTATCACCATATAATTTAATTTTTTTACAAATAGGTAATTCACTCCAATTATCTGGTTTGATAAATGTATGCATATAAAATACTTTTATATTTTATTTTATCAGTTTTTCTATACATAATTTAATTTTTTTATCAAATCTTATATTCATTTTCCGAAGAGATACAAAATTATAAATATTATTTATTGCTGAATTTTTATGTAGATAATAGAGTATACATGCGTCACCTACTGAACTTAAACTAGAACAATAAATATAAATTTTATTTTCTTCTTGTTTTCTTAAATTATAAATCAATTCTGAAACTGTTTTAATTAATTTTACGCATTCATCGATAGGTAATTTATCCGAATAATTAAAATTATATTTTATAATATTTAAATCATCATAACTTATACTATTTGTTGAAATTGATATAACATGTGTAATATTTAATTTTTTTATGATATCTTTATTACACCCTATATACAAATTATTTATAATTTCGGAATATTTAGACATTATATAATATAAGTCACTAAATATAATTTAAGTAGAATAAAATTTAATTTAATAAAAATAAATTTATTAAATTAGTGTATATAATGATACGTGTTTGGGAAAAAGTTAATAATATATCTAATGATAATGTATCCTTTAATCCAACAAATTTAGATGCATTTGGTAGATTAAGAATCTCTGATTTGAATACAATTTTAGATATAACACATGCCAATGATAAAAATGATTTTATAGTTGCTGAAAAAGTAACTGGCACTGCAACATCTGTCTATGATTCTAATGCTTCACATGTAATTATGACTGTAAATAATTCTGGTGATAGTGTTATTCGTCAATCAAGAAAATATTGTATTTATCAACCTGGTAAATCTTTATTAATAGAATTAACAGGTGTTTTAATTGATAGTGTTTCTTCTTCTGCTGTTTCTAGAATGGGTTATTTTGATGCTTCTGATGGTATATTTTTAGAATATAATGCAGGGATATTAAATATTGTTAAACGTTCTAGTGCAAGTGGTTCAATTGTTGAAACAAGAGTACCTCAAGTTAATTGGAACATAAATACTTTATTAGTTGATTCTTCTTCTAGTTATGTTTTAGATCCAACAAAATGTCAAATATTTTTGATGGATTTTCAATGGTTAGGTGTTGGTAGAGTTCGATGCGGTTTTGTTCATGAAGGAAAATTAACTTATGTTCATCAATTTGTTCATGATAATATAACTACACAAGTATATATGAAGACCGCTAATTTACCTATAAGATATGAAATACAAACGTTAAATGGTCCAGGTATTTTATGTCATATTTGTAGCACTGTTATGAGTGAAGGAGGTTATAACCCTGTTAATTTAAGTTTTGCAACTGGTACTGGTACTTCATCAAAATCTGTTGCGGGAACAGAATATCCTTTAATTGGTATTAGAATAAAAGCTGGTAAAAGAACCAATATTATACCAGGTCAAGTCATTGTTTTAACTTCTTCAAATGATTTTTTTCAATATTATATTCGCTTATATAAATCACCTGCATCTAGTCCTATAACGGATGGTACATGGAATGATGTTAATATTTATAGTTCAGTTCAAGCTAATGTTAATTGTACTACTTTTACGACATCTGGTTCTGTAATAATTTCAGAAGGGTATTATAGTAATCGTAATACTACTGAAATTAATTCTGATTTAACTTATGCTTTTTCTGGTTATAATATGTTAACTGCGGATATTGATGGTAAAAGTGATTATTTAGTAGTGACTGCAGTTAAATTAGGGGGAGGTTCTGGAGTAAATACTTATGCTGCTATTGACTGGAGAGAAATATTCTAAATTGTTTCATATTTAGAATTTTCGTTAACTTTAAATTTATTTGTAATTTTGTCACGTAGTTTATTATTTAAACTATTTTTAACAAATGCTCCTTGAAGCTTTGTGTTCTCGAAACGAGGTAAATAAAATTTAATTTCATTTCTTTCCATCCAATAATTATCTGTTTTTATTATTATACTTATTTTATCAAATAAATATATGTTCTTTTGTCTACATTTTACTTTTGGATATTCTTTATCATAAATTATACCCCTTATACCATTTTCTGGAATTATATCTTTTAAAGTTAATATATTTTCTGGAAAAGTATTATTAATAATTTCGAATGTATCTATCTTTATTTCAAATATATATTTATCAAATATTATCTCTATAGAATCAAAATAAGTATTTTTGTATGCAAATCGGTCATCTTTATTATTTGTTGATAATTTAATTATTTTATTATTTTCTATTCGATGCATTCTATTAATTTCCTTTGGTTCTATTAATCTGCATCTAGCATTTATTTTTATTTTATCATCGATGTGTAATAATTTAACATATTCCCAGTCTGGTAATAAATATTTTTCTCCATATATTGTCCGAATATGTGGGTCGCCTGATCCTCCTGGATTAAAATCATCAAATATATTACCACTTGAATCTAATTGATAGATATATACTGTCTGACTTAGTGGATTTTCATAAACTACATTACCACTGTTATCAATTATATTATGGCTTGCATCACTTACTAATTGAAAATATGTATTATTTCTTTTTTGTAATAAGTCACCTGCTATACCATTACTTTCACTTATATTACTATCATATTTAACTTTCCAATTTAAACTGCCATCAATATCATAATTCTGTATCAAACACAAATTAGAATATTCAGGTGTTTGAATAATAATATTATCACTTTGGTCTTTAACTGTTAAAGTATTTGACTCATTCATATTTGATGTTTTATATATTATATTATATTCTGGATTACTGATATAGTTTATATGTTCATATAATAATGTATCATTCGTATCTATATCACAATCACATTTATGATGCCAGTTAATTAAATTAAAATCATTATTAATTTCTAATAAAAAACAATTAATACCAGTTAAACTAGATTTATAAAATATTGTATTATTATCTTTATCTTTAATTTCAATATTATCAGTTGATGTAGATGCTGATACATATAAATTATTATCAATATAATTTATCATGATATAATCAATATAATTTAATAACAAATAATCTACTAAATTACCACTTGTATCTATTTTAAAAATTATTCCTTGATAATGATTTACATTATTATTTATATTTGTTACATTTGTATTATAATCAGTTAAAGTAACTGAATAATTTGGTAATAACATATGTTGAATAAAAAAATAGTTTAGATTATTCACATTTGTTAAAGTATGTGTAGTAATTCCATTTTTAGTATACAAATAATATATATTATTAAATAAAGTATCATATTTCAAATAAATATTATATTCTCCTTCTGTTAAATTTAATGTTGTTACAATACCATTTCTATCATATATTGTAGGATTAAAATCATAATATCTATAGATATCCAGATACACATTATTGTCATAATCAATTTGCATATTTAAAAATGATGGTTGTTCTGTTACTTTTTTATAAGATAATATTTTCCCATATGTATTATATTTTAATAGATAGGTATCATTATCATTTATATAAATTGGTGTAAAAGTGTTAGCAGATACATCATTTATATTATTTGTTGGTGAACCTATACTTGGAATATTATATGAAGAATCAACTAATGCAAACGATATTAAAATATAAACATTTGCCATGTATGAATGGTCTAAACAAACATAAGCATTATATAAATTTGGAAAAGAAAGATACCATTTTCTGAAACCATATTTATTAAATTTAGTTAATTCTAATTTATCATATTCATTGGGGGAGGTTAAAGGAAAGTTTGAACCATTATATGAATATATTGTATAATTAGAAGTATTATTTAATAATACAGGAACATAAACATTACCAGAATTATCCAAATATTTATTTGAAGTAGTTTCTAACATTTGATTATCATATGTTCCTTTTATAAACCACTTATTTGACATATACTATTATTTAATAAAAAAAATTAAAAAAATTAAATTCTAATAAAATTACCAACTAAACTCATAAATTCTTCTTCTTCTTTAAAAAGATTTATACTTTTATGAAAATTATCTTTGAATTGAATAATTTTATTCATAATTTTTTTGTTTGTTGTATAATCTAAATTTAGATAATGTAACATAAAATCATTATAGAACTTAAAATAGAAACTTAAATATTCACGGTCTAATTCATTGACACTATTTCTGAATTGAGTCATATCATTATTTAGTTTAACTAAATCAAAATCAATATTCATTTTTTCATTAAAATAACAATTAATTTTTGCAGGATTTGCAAATTTTAAAAGATATCTGTATGTGATATGATTTAATTTATTAATTTTATTGAAATCAATATTTTGCCCATTATATATATCATTTAAAACTGTAATATAATTATAAAACATATCAAATAATTTATCATAATCATATAATACTGAATTAATTTCAATCTGAAGTCTATAAAGTGCCATATTAAATAGCATTAGACTAGATGCACATTTCCAAATATCATTTAAATACTCATCTTCTGTTTTATTAAAACTAAGCATATAATAATTAGTAGAATTAATTAGCAAATATGCATTTTTATATAATGTTTCATACATAATAACGATGATTTGAATCTTTTCCGGATAATTAATAATAATATTCAAATTATCACTTCTCTTCAATCTATCCTTATTAATATTCCATAATTTTTGGATATATGAAAATTTAGTATGATTGTATAAATTATTATCAAAATTATGAATTAAATTTTTTGGTTTAGGAGTGAATAAGAATTGTGATAAGTCAAGTAACTCTTTAGGGGATTCATCTTTTTTATCCCAATAAACTTCAATTAATTTATCAATTGTTAATTTATGAGTTAATTGAATCTGACTAAAATACTTATAAATAGATTTAAAAAAGTTATTTACAGCATCGTTAATATGTTCCTGATTTGTAAAACCAGTAATACCTGCATTAGTCAGTGTATTATTTGTTTCCATTTTAATTCTATGTGAATAAAGTGTTCATTTATAATTAATCAATATGGGTATATAATTAATATTTTCAAATTTTTTTCAAATCAATAAACAAAAAATCAAACAATAAAATCACATTAAGCGCAGAGGTCAGCCCATGAAAACTTGGAGTTCTTACCCGACATGAGTTTGAATTTTTCTCCCCAAGATAGTTCCATGAACTTCTTTTGAATCTCAAGAATCTCTTGCTTCTGTTTTTCCATCGCAATACGCATATTCTCAATCAAAATCTTTTTCTTCTTTTCATCAATCTCTTTTTGAATCTTTTTATTCTTTTCTTCAATCTCTTTTTGAATTTTTTCATTTCGTTCTTTGAGTTGCTGGTGAACCTTCTTCATAGAATTTTTAATGATAATATTCTGGTGTTCATCCTTGATATCAAAACCAAGAACAGTCTGAATAGCTTCGACAAAATTCGTAGAAAGCTGTTCAAAATAATCATTGAATTTATCAAAGAAATTCAGTTCATCATCCTCAAAAAACTTGTTCTTGATATATTTATCTACATCACGAATGTAGAGATAGTCATAACTTTCATTCGCATCATCGATGACACTTTTTACGGTATCATAAATAGTGTTGAAAGTCTTGAACATATCATAATCATTACGCTTGTATTTCATATTCTGTTCAGCAGTATTGAGGAGAATCGTAAAAGGCTTTGACCCCATGATGTTCTTTTCTTTATATTCATATTCAAATACATCATACACATACGGATTGATATCGATATCCGAAAGGAGTTCCCAAAGATTGAACTTACACAATTCACAGATAATCTTGCTCTTGCGAACAACATCATCTTTACAATTTTTCAAATTACGAAGAACAGAGTCCTTGAAGTTCAAAACATTGTAATTATTGTCATCGGTATTCTTGATGGTATATTCAATGGAATCTTCCTTACGGAATGTAGAAGTTTCAATTTCATCCGTAGTATCAACCTTCGAAGATACATATTCCTTGTATTTTGCATAGATTTCATCATTGTTGAGATATTTGATGATGTCATCGTAAGCAAGAATGTGTTGGAACATCTTCTTGATATCCATCTTCTTGATGCAGGACTGATGCTTATTTCTCAGGATTTTCACAAATTCAGTATATCCGTTATTTTCACCGTTGTAGAACTTTTCCATGGAAAAACCATTAGAAAGCAGGATATCATAGACTTGGAGAATGCTATCTTTTTCGAAAGTATAGTGACCCCAAGGAAGAATATTCAAAGGAGAATCCTTACAGCATTCATTGTAGACTCCGGAATAACCATCACTGGAAATTTCCTTAATCATATCCTTGTATGTTTTCTCATTCAGAATCGCAATCTCATTGAATTTAGAGAACATATTAATAGTTACAATCTTTGCAGATTTCACCTTATTGACATGTCCCGAAATATACTTATTGAATTTATCGATTACGTTCTGCTTGAGGCCTTGAATATAGTCCTTGCGATTCTTGTATTGATAATCTTTCTTTTGTTCTTCCGGTAATTTAGACAGATATTCCTGATTCGCCCAGTAGGCATATTGCCCCTGAAGCTGTTCTTGGAGAGTCTTACCCTTCGGATTCTTATACGGACATTCAGACTTTGCTTTTCCCTTGACGACATCCTTGTATTTCTCTTGAAGATAGTTATCAAATTGACGAATACCCTTTTCGATATCATTGAATTTCTCATTGATTTCAGTGTTTTGCTGTTCAATGATAACTTCATTCTTCAGATTGTTGTAGTATTCATACATAATCATAACTTGATGGATGTTATCCACACAAGCCTTGATATTGTGGACATTATCTTTGGTAAAACAATCCATGCCATCGATATAATAGTAGATTTCTTCAACGTTCTTTTCACATTCATCAAGATAGTTGTTGAATTCAATATATTCATTGTCAGTAATCTGGTTACTCTTGCTCAACGCATGAAAAATACTACTGTTGTATTTGTAAATATTGATATCACGAAGAACTTCGTATTCTGACATGTTTTGGAACGATTCTACCATCACAAAGTTGTTGATATGTTCCTGAATATGATTGCTCGTATATTCATCGATATCCGGACTAGTGAGAAGATTATGCAATACGTTGTATTTCATAATAATAGACTGGACACTCTCTTTCTTGGTTTCCATGGTATACTCTTCCGAATCATAATGTGTCAGGAGAAAATGATGCTTTTCACATTCCTCGATTTCCTTCATAATCATTTTATAAATGTTCTTCTTGTTTTCGTTGGTGTTCTCATTGAAGTTCTGAATGATGGAACAATAATTATACACCAGTTGGGTATATTCATCCTTCGTAATCATGCTGCAATTTTTTGCATAGAGCTTCTTATTGTTGTCAAAAATTTCCTGAATCTTGGATTCAAGGATAATACTCCCATCAATGGAAGACATTTCCGAATTCATTCTTATATTCCTATATTAGTATTGAAAAACACTAATATATTTGGAAATTGTTCAGTTGCAGGTATAGAATTTATAGCTTGTAGCTTGGGTCTCACGATTGGCAAGTGTTACTTGTAAGTATGAGAGAGGGGATAATAGGCATAATATTATACCATATATTATATGTATAATTTTTCAATTTTTTTAGGACTATATCCTTTTTTATAAATAAATTTTAATACTATTTTACACTTCTAATTAGATTATTCCAGCTTCTATTTAGAGCATAATTACCCATTACGGTATTTTTAGGCTCAAAATTTGGATTCTCATCACATCCTGGAGCTTCAATTTCTACAATTTTATTCTTATTTAGAATATTGGAGAAATCCTTTTTAATATTTTTAACCTTATAATTATTATGAATTAAATAATAAATCTTGGGGTGATTTACTAATTCATTTGCAAATAAGTTGTTATTGATTTCTAATACAATTTTACGAATATTAATTGGTAGATTTTCAAAATCTAATACATTTAATACGTCATCATAACAAGTTTCATTAATAGAAATTGTTCGAATATTATCAGGTATGTTGATGATCTTTTTTGTAAAATTGTAAAGAATTAATTCTTTGATATTTGTATTAATGTTTTCTAATGAAAAACTATCTTTAATATAATGATTATTTTTTGGACCATATAACATAAGTTTTTTTAGTCTCAATGGTAAATTATTTAAATCCTTTGATTGATAATAATCATCATAATATAAATTTAGTTCTTCTAGATTATTTGGTAAATTATCAATATTATATTCTGTTTGATTTAATACAAAACTATTAATTACACTATTTGTATTAATTTCACCAATATTTGATTCATATACCTTCAAATTATCTAATTTTTTAAAAGAAGTAGAAATTCCCTTAATATTTGATTTGATAATATACAAGTTCTCTAATTGCTCATTTAATTTAATTTTAAAATTAATATCTGTTTTATAAAATACCAAATTCTTATGATTTTTATTTAAAATTTTAAGAAAATCTAATTTATAATCTTCTACTAATGGTTTTGGGTCTTCTGTTTCTTGTGAATTAATATTAATTGGATTATCACAAATATCAATGTAATCCTCCATAATGATGTAATTAATGCTTGTATTTTTATCTTTCTCGAAAATCTTTAGTCTGTCTGTATTAAAATATAAATTATTCCCATATAATCTTATGAAAGATTCCTTATCTAATTTACTTTTAATACAAACGGTTATCGCATCATATTTCATTGGATTATTAAGTATGTACATATAACATAGGTTAATATATTAATTTATATTTAAGTAGCTTATATTACTTTTTTTTCAATTTTTTTAATAATTATAGGAATAAATAAATTTTCATTTTATATATTTTTATATGATATTACATGAATCAAATTAAAGATTATTGAGGTATTCTTTAATGAAAGTATTTTCTTCATGATATTCTAAGTTCATCAGCAACTCAAGAAGTCGCAAATGAAATTCTTCATTAACATGAGAATCTGAAATCTTATTGATATATTTCTCTCTATCAGGAATCATTATAGATTTGATTCGGTCTAATAGATATTCTTTACAAATCTCTAAAGTTCGATCTTTTCCTGAAATTTCAGTTTGCATATCAACATTAAAAATAACAATCTTTGTCATTTGCATCAGAATGTCTTCAATAATTTCTTCATGGTTTTTTCCTTGATAATAGTCCAAAATCATTGAAATCATAATAATTTTAAGATGTTTGTCATATCCACGTTCAACTAACTCATTGATAATTGCATCTACACTTTGGGTTTCTTCTGTTGTTAGTTGACGAATTGCATTATAAAAGATTGATTTCAAAATATAGTTATTAAAACTTGTTGAAGCAGCAGCCATTTTAACTGTTTGGTTTCAAATATAATAATTCAATTGTATAATAACGAAGATATAGTTATATTGTTTACTTTTTCAATTTTTTCTTAAAACATACATACAAAAATTGTTCAATCGGCTTTAGCCGATATGGAAAATTTTGATTGAAGATTTATATTCAACAAAAATAAAAAAAACATACAAATCACTTTTTATAGAACTTATTGATTCTCATCGCACAGCTATGATTGAGCATGTGTTTGCGGCTGAAGTAATTCATACCAACTAACTCATGGTAGTATTCCTCACTCATGTCCTGAATCATTGAAATGAATGAATCATACCAATTCTTTTGGATTTCACAAGAAATAGGTTCAGCCTCAATCTCCTTAATTGCGGCAAGCTTTGCTTCTTCAAAGTTCATTTTTGACGAATAAAAGCAGTTAATAATATGAATTACACAAACATATATTTATTTCAATTTTTGTTGAAGATTTATCTTCAATCAAAATTAATAAAAATGAATGAATTTTCACTCTTCTAAACAAATATATTTATTTTTTATTTTTTTTTAAGAGCATTACTTTTAAAATATATAAATTATTATTTCTCCTTCTAACTATACATATTTCTATACACAGAGACACCATTTCAACCTTGAAATTATTTCTTACTATTCCACTGATTCGGATTAACCGTCAGTCCTTGTTGGCGTAATCTCTCTTCCTCTTCCCGTATCTGTTTCTCTCTGACTATTTCATCATAGATGTCCCATATATCCTGCATCCACATTTCACACTCTAGGTTGGGATCCGCTTCAACCAGCCCAAGTTGGACATCTTCCGGAAAACAGCAGAATGCCATATGATGGACCGCAACTAACTGATCGAAGGAGGTTACAGTAAAAACTCTAGCTGTCCGAAAACGGTCCCGGTAAATACCTACATCCGACCACTTAATTCGTCGGTTTGGACCCCGTGTGCTGGGGTCGTAGAGGTTTAGGCACCAAAACATCTCGGTCGTTTCCACTTGTCTAACCCTAATAATTTCAACTTATTAATGCTTTAAATACTGTAATGACGTAATAACTGAAATAGTGATAGTTTGTTAATAATTATAGATATATTTATTATTTTATTTTTTCAATTTTTTGTTGGAGCTAAAGCTTAAAATAAAAAGAATAATAAACAAAAATAAATATTTTTTAAATTTTCACGCTTCTAAACAAATATATTTATTTCTTTTTTATTTTTTATAAGCGGTATTACTTTTTACAAAACATAAAAATTATTATTTCTCATTCTATCTATACATAATTCTATACACAGAGACACCATTTCAACCTTAATTGTGGATATTTCCGAATTGTAATCCTTGCGGTGAAACCCGACGTTGGTTATTCGGAAGCTGCATCTGCATTGACACAAAAACCGGATAGAAACCATTGTTCTGGTTGTTTGGAGGATTGAGACGTAGCTGTTCCCGTTCTCGCTGGCGTTCCCGTTCTTCTTCCGCATCAAGACGTCGTTGTTCCTCTAATCGGTCTTCGGCATCCCACAACTCTTGCATCCATACATTCGATTCTTGGTTTGGGTTTGCTTGAACCCGTCCGAAACGAACATCTTCGTCGTAGGAATAGTATACTTCACTGTAAACAGGAAGAACTACCGAATTCCAATCGTTCGCCGCATTCTGACGATAGGGATATCGCTCTCCGTTCTGCAACATCGCCTTTACATGTTCAGGAATATCCGACAACTTCATGGGACGATTCATACCACGGTTGCGGTTGTTGTTTACGAAAACCATCTTGACTACTTTTTTACTCTGGAAATAATTGTAATAGCGATAGTAAGTTAATATAATAGATATATTAATTATTTTATTTATTCAATTTTTTTATAATTAAAACAAATAAATAAAAAGAATATATTTGTTTCGGTTTTATTGCGCTCATAAACAAACATATTTATTCTTTTTTTCTTTTTTAAAGCGCATTGCTATACAGATTCCTCATTCCTGCCTCACCCCAATCGCCACCTCAATTCTGACGCCGGATGTTGTTGGGGACGTTGTTGCGGTTGCCTCCGACACCCACCATCATGAGTTGGATAGGTTGGATGTTGTTGTTGTTGTTGGGGGCATTGTTGGCGACGTTGATGCGGTTCACGTTCCGTTCCCGTTCCTCCTCATCCTCTTCATCCCACAGTTCCTGGAGCCACACCCCAGAATTGTGGTTGTTTGGTGGCGGTTGGATACCGTTCTGAACGTCCATCGGATAGGATGCCCAGACACGACGGTAGATGTTGACATATCGGTCGAATGGAGATGCAGCGTAGGCACGCCCAAGTCTCTCCATACGAAACCGATCGACGAATGTCACCATATCCCACCAGTCCATCTGACGATTCTGCTCACGCTGTTGACGAAGGTTGTTGTTTCCGTTCATCTTGACTTGATGTGCAATTTGAACCGATAAATTTGACAATAAAAATAGATTATACAATTAGTTTTATTTTTCAATTTTTATTGATTTGGCTTTAGCTAAATCAATAAAAAAGAATATATTTGTTTTGGTTTTCACGCTTATAAACAAACTATATTTATTTCTTTTTTTAATTTTTTTTTGTATAAGCGGTTTTACTTATTCCTTACGTCTGGTAGATGGGTTGGTTGTTGTTGACGTTCCGCTGTTGGTTACGGATACGGTCCAATTCATCCTCAGCGTTCCACACTTCATGGAGCCACACCCAAGAATTGTGATACAGGGTAGGACGTTCCAAACCATGGCGAACTGCAGCTGGATAGCTTTGGTATACACGACGATAGACGTCAATGAGAATATCCGATTGGCTTCTCCGAAAGACCCGTCCATACAACTCCTCCTGACGAAATTGCTCGATGTCTTCAGGATCGATATCCAACCAAATCATCAGTCTGTCTTCCGGACGTTCTTCATGATAGTGGTTGTTGTTATTTCCGTTCATCTTGACTTGTATGTAGATGGAAAGGAAAAATTTGACAATTAAAATAGGATATGTAAATAGTAATAATTTTCAATTTTTACACGCCTATAAACAAACATATTTATTTCTTTTATTATTTTTCAATAAGCGGTTCTTTCTTATTTACATTTTTACAACTATACAAAACAAATATAACTATACATGCACCATACCAGACTTATCCATCAAGACTAGCAATGAAATCACGTTCTTCCTGAGTCAGTTCTCGGTTAAGAGAACCGATGTATAACTCACGATCTTCCTTGGTCATAATCTTCAGTTCCGTCATTGGAAGGCACATACGACCCCGACTACGTTTCTGGGCTTCATAATCGGATTCCGTCCGAGGCATTCCCACTTCTGGGATTACCACTTCTCGAAACCGAAGTTCGAATTTCTCATTCTTCTCCTCTTCGACTAATTCTTCCAACTTACGGAGTTGAGCTTCATAGCAGTTGGTTTCCGGAAGATGAATATGGAGGTCGTATTCAACATCACCTTCACGGACTTCCTTGGGATAAGCATAGAAAATGCGACGATAGAACTCAATCATTTTGTCCTGATTGACTCCATGATATCCGAAGGTTCGACCGGTAGTAAACTTCCACATATACCAGGAAGGAATATCCTCCCAGGTAAGCATCCGCCCCAAATCTCCTTCGATATCGACAATTGGATACTGTTCTTCCTCGAGAAGGGGAAAAACTCTGGCAGGTGGAATCGGTCCCGGAGGAGCAAGCCCCATAGCAACAAGACGTGCGTGCATATCTTCACTCATTTTCCTCTTTATAATAACAATTTGATTAATCATATTAATAATTATAAATTTTCAATTTTTATTTAAATTATGACTTCAATAAAAAAGGTATATTTTTACATAATATTATTGCGATAAAGAAATTTTTTTTGTTTATTTTTTTTACAATAATATTATGCATTCCACGTATCTATCCTCAGAGCCCGTAGGTGGTGAGACGCATGGAAAGCCCAGAGGTGGTACAGCGCACATGAATGCGATGGGCTTCCAACAGGCTCATCATCACCTCTTTCGACATCATATACTCATCGCCCTTGTGCTTTAGTGTCCACGATTTGTGCATCTTCTCCTCTGCCTCCTTGAGATGGTGCATGAAGATGTTGCTGTTGTGCTCCGGATCTGGTTCTGCACCTCCATGACGGACCTCCCTCGGATACGAAATGTAGAGCTTCCGTAGGACTCCAATGTAGTAGTTGAAAGGATGAGGATCGTCATAAAGCTGACCACTCTCCTCATCACGGAAGCGCTTGATATCACACTTAAGAAGGTCACTCCACGTTAGCTGCTTATCTTCCAAATCGCCCATTTTGATTTGAATAGATACAAGATTATAACAATATTATTGAATTTACTAAAGAGTATGATTTTTCAATTTTTATTAAAATTATAACTTCAATAAAAAAAATTATTGTAGTAAAGAAATTAACTTTAACATTATTTGATGTCTACATTGATTATATAAACTATGATAATATGCAGCTTTTGTATATCTTGATATCATCAAATTAGCATAGGAAGCATAATTATATAACATCAATGCTAAATATAAATTACCACAATTATACACATAATCAGCTTCTTCTTCTATTAAATCTTGATTATATCCTAATATATTATTCTTCTCAATATAACTTTTTGCATCTTTAAGGTCTTTTATATGTTGATGTAATACATTATTATATTTTGTAATATTGACTATATCCATTTTAATTTATAATCTAATATAACTAATTAAATTATATAATTTTCAATTTTATTTGACTTAAATACATATTAGTAATAATTATTTAATGAAAATACTATCATTATATAATAACTTTATACAAAAGCGACCACAACTAGGAACGTCAGTTAGCACATCTTTATGTTATTGTGCAGGAGATTACTTAGCTCAAAAAATAGAAATAAAACAAGGTAAAAGAAAAGAAATAGATTATCATAGATTAGGTGTATTTACATTATTTGGATTATGTATGGCAGGACCGATATATTATCAATGGTTTAATAAATTAAATAAAGTTCCTGCACTAATAGAAAAAGTAGTAAAATATAATGAAACGAGATATCTATCACTTAAATTCAAACATCAATTACGTGATGCATTAAAGAATGACAAAGTGGATAATTTAAGTTTTAAATTGTTCAAACAACAATTCCAAGAAAATTTTAATACAATTGAAAAACCATTGATTCGTTCGAAGACAGTATTAGTTACTAAGATTTATTTGGACCAATTTGTTTTCTCTATTTTATATCCTATCTTTTTCATGGTATCGACTGGTGTATTATTAAAGACAACAAAAAAAGAAGATGTAAATAAAATGATATCAGATAAACAAATAAATACTGAATTAATTAAAAATAGCTTCAAAGAATCAATTGAAAATGTAAAAAAGAAATTTATAAATATTTATATTACTGATTGTGCGGTGTGGCCTCTTGTGCAAATGGCAAATTTTGCATTCATACCACCACATATGCAACCTATTTTTGTTAACGGAGTGAATATCTTTTGGAATGCATTCTTATGCTATTCTTCTCAAGATAGTCATTAAAATTAAAATTGATTTAAAATATAATTGTATATAACTATATTATATATAATTCATATGGAAAATAATACAGATAACGAATCACCATTAAGATATCCTGGTGGTAAGACACGTGCATGTAAGATATTAGAAGAGACAATTAATGAATATTTTAACATAGAAGATTACGATGTTATATTATCTCCTTTTTTTGGTGGTGGCTCTTTTGAATTTTATATCCAAAATAAATACAAACTAAAAATTATAGCAAATGACAAATTCTCTCCATTATATAATTTCTGGAACACTATAAAAATAAATAAAAAAGATATATGTTACGAATTATACAAAAAAATAGATAAAGTAGATAAAGATGAATTTATGAATTTAAGAAATAGTATATTAACAGAGAGTGATAACATTAAAAAAGCGATATCATTCTTTATAATTAATCGATGTTCATTTAGTGGTGCTACTTTATCTGGTGGTTTTTCATTAGAGGCATCTAAAAAAAGATTCACTAAATCATCAATTGATAAAATAAATAAATTAGAGCTAGATAATTTTGAAATATATAATCTGGATTTTGAGGATTTTATTAAAAGTAATTATACAAAAAATTGTTTACTATTTTTAGATCCTCCATACTATTTAGAGAAAAATTCAAAATTATATGGTAATAATGGTGACATGCATGAAACATTTGACCATAAAAAATTATACAAGTGTATATCTAAAAAGAAAAATTGGATAATCACTTATAACAATTGTGATTATATTAAGGAACTCTATAAAAAATTTACTATTATTGAAACTAGTTGGAGTTATGGTATGAATAAATCAAAACAATCATCTGAAATTATTATTATTGGCTAAGCATCATCTGTTTTTTTATAAATTAAATTTTTAGGTAGTTTTTCTACATCATCTAAAGAATATTTTGATTTCTCTAGATTTTTAATATTTTTTGGTTTACATGCCGCCGTAACTGACATTCTACATTTTCCTTTCTTATCTTTTCTTGTATGAATCTTTATTCTAATCCGTAGTTCTTGTTCTATCGCAAATTCAGGAACTCCAAAGTTACAAATATCTTCACCTAAATGATATAATCCATAATCACTTACTTGCATATAATAACAACCTTTTTCCTTATAGAGTTCATTAATTGTATTGTTTGGTATATTTTTATAGAAATCATTCCAAATATTTGTTTCTTCTTTAATTTTAGTCCATTCTTTATGTGTTAGTTCTTTTTCAAAAAATGGTGGAGTTTTACCTTCATATAAATTTATGTCACTCAATATCTTCTCAAAAATTTCAATTGATTTGTTATTTTTATTTCCTTTTGTTGTTGGAATCCATTTATTGTTTACTAATTTAATTGATGATTGCATCCAATCAGGAGCTTTACATTTTTTCACTTCTATTCCAACTTTTTTACCTTTATAATCACATTCGATATCATTACCATGTCCAGAACCTGCTAAATCTTCTTCTTTTTGTGCATTAAAAGCTTCTCCATCTATTTTAGTGTATAGTAATATATTGTGAATTTTCTTTTCATAATTACTTCCTTCTATAGAACATAATTTGCCTTTTACTTTACTTTTTTCTGTAGTGATATCAAGATTCGTAAAATTATCGATTAAGTTATCAATATCTTTATTATCTGATTTTTTATAGGAATATGTATCAACTTTATTGATATCAATAATTCCTATTTGTTCAATTAAACTGTCTATGTCATCTTCTACTAAATTGTTTTTTTCTTTATTGCTCATTTGGTATATAATATTAATTAGTCTTAATATTATAAATAAAATTCAATTTTTAATATAAATAATCTTTAATATCTTCATATTGTTGTAAACTACATTTTAATCTAAAAAAATCTTTTTTTTCATTTATATTAAAAAAAATACCTAATTTCAAAAAACGTAGTCTTATAATTAGATTTATTAATTCTTCTTTTGTCATACATATATTTAAAAATGTTAAATCTTCCTGGGTATTACTTCCTATTTGTAGTTCTACAATATTGACTTCACTCATTTATATTCTTTTTATATATTTTTATTTATGTATAAACTCATTAAAAATTATGAAGTTTCGCATAAGTCGCTGGCTTATTGAATCGATAAAGTTCATCTTCAAGGACTTTGTCCATATCACCATTCACCATTCCTTCATCATCAACTGGAACATACTTAAGACTTTCACCCATATATTTCATAAGTTTAGCAGGATACCAACGGTCACCACAACATCCGTCAGTTGCTCCACGGATTTCAAATTTCATTTTAAGAACTCCATCAACAAGATGAAGTGGTTCTTGCATTTGGACAATTTCTTCCAGAGTTCCATTAACTTCATGAGTCCACTTTCCATCTGTAATCTTGAGAATATTGTTATAAGATTCAAGAAATAGATTTTCAATCAGATGCATTTCAGATTCCGCATCTTTCAACATCTTTTGAGTAATCGGCTTCTTATCAGTTCGCTTAATAAAAATTGCAGCAACCAAATCATCGCATTCCATCATTGACTTAGTCGGTTGATAAATTACCATCCAAGGTCCTTCAGTATGGATTTGTTTCTGACAGACACTGTAAAAGCATCCGCTGTCACAATTGAATACCCACGAATCAGCCGTATTCTGAAGAACCCATGCCCATGCCTTCGCTAGAGCATTCGATTCTTCTGTCTTCTTATCTTCCTTCTTCTTCTTAAAGACAATGGGCTTCTTAACTACCTTAGGGGCTTCTTCACTTTCATCACGAACCCGCTTGTTATTCTTTCCAGTGGAACTCATTTTACACTAAAATAACTACTCAACTAATATAGTATTAAATTGAATGGATATAATTATAATTTTCAATTTTTTCATAAAAAAATAAACTCACTTAAGAGAATTGAGGTATGACATCCGAATCATCTTCTTATTACGTAAATCATTTAGATACTTTTCAGCTTCTTCAATCTGCTTTTCTAGACTATTAATTTCATAGATGTATTGTGACTTAATTTTATCGGGAGTTTTCTCAAGAAAATTTCCCATTCCGTTTTTAAGTAAAACAGAGTCGCTATCATAATATTGATTAGGGTATGATTGCATCTGATAACCATAATTTTGATATAGATTATTAGGTGAAGTCGAACGATAATCATAATTTATCATACTTGTAGGTTGAATACTGCTACGATTATTTACCTTACTGAAAATATCATTTAGTATTTTTTCGGAAATTTTCCCAAAATTTCCCATTCCGTTTTTAGGAAAAACGGCGTCTGCAGTAATAGTTGGATTTTGTGCAACACTATTATTAGTGATAGGCATTCCAAAGTTCATTGATGTTGAAGTATTATAATTTTGATTCATCTGGGGATTTAGAATTCCATTATAATTGTTTGTTGGACAAGGAACCATATAATTCGCTGGTTTTTCGATTGTAATTGTTTTTTTCATATTCTTTGAATTATGATGATAATCATCATAATAATCATTATCTGAAATATTAGCAATCTTTCTTTTCTTATTTGCAATGAAATTGTCATAGTCTTCATCGACAACTTCTTCTTTGATAATATTTAGTGTTTTATAATGATTGTATACGACTGCAATACTTTTGCAAACATCATTTCGTAGATTATTAATACAATTAATAATTTCTGAAGTAGGTGTTTTTTCATATAGACTTTTATCATTATAATCTACAAAATTAACATTATTAAAATTATGAAATGTATAATTTTTTGAGTATTTAGGAAGATAGTTGAAAAGAGTAAAATAGAAATTATCATCTACAATAGAATCATCAACAAGATAAATTTTATATTTAGAAAGATGATATTGTAGTAGTTCGAAAGGCAGTCTCTTACACCCCCACATTTCATCAATATCTTCTGGTTTATTAATTCTTTTATCAAAAAGACATTTATGTCCTCTGCTAAATTTCTTATTTAAAGGTCCGTATTGAAGAACATGAAGTTTATAATAGATAATTTTAGATTCTCCAGTATCATTTTTCTTGATTTCAATATTGTAAATATCTTTCTTTTTAGAAAGATGCCCTAATTCAATTCTATAACTTGTTTTATTATCATCAATCATCTTTTTAAGGCTTTCTTCAATCTTAGTAATCAAATCCATTGTGTATTTCGTGAAGGAAATACAGATTAGCTTGTTTACCTCATTCGGAAAGTGAGAATCCTTAAAGTGAAGTTCTGGGTCAAAAATCTGCTTAAGATTTTCCATATTGGATCCCTTGATTCCAATGTCAAATTTAAACTCCATTTTTCAAATAAAATAGGTATATTGTCATATAATATACCTAATATTTATAAAATCAATTTTTTATTTTTAAAAATAACATTCTTCAAAGGATACAGGGAAAGGAATTACATCACGAATATTGCTATCCATATAACATAAGATTTGCACTAATCTTTCAAACCCTAAACCAGCTCCTGATGTTCTACATCCTCCGTTCTTTCTTAAATCAACATACCATGATAATGTATTAACATCCATACCACGTCTTTTCATTTCTTCAGTTAATAAATCATAATTTTCTTCTCTTACTGATGAACCAATTAATTCACCCATATATGGTATTAATAAATCGCATCCTTGAACGGTATATCTTCCTTCTTCATCTGGTGGATTTTGTTTCATATAAAAACTTTTCAAATCACGAGGATAATTGTATACGAAAAGCGGTTTCTTATAAATAATTTCACCTAGATATCTCTCACATTTTGCACCTAAATCATCACCCCATTTTGGAATTTCAGTTAATTCTGGATTTAGTTTCATTATTTGGTCTTTATTTTGTGTTATTAAATCAACTGCTTCTGTATATGATATACGGGCAAAATCTTCTTTAACAAAACTCTTTAATCTGTCAATAATTCCTTTAGAAACAAAACCATTTAATGATTGTAGTTCTGCATTACACTCTTCTAATGTTTTCTTTATTACATACGTTACTAGGTCTTCATTAAAATCCATTAATCCAGTTAAATCATCTACTATTTTTGATTCCCATTCTAAATGAGTAAATTCTGCTAAATGTCTTGATGTTTTTGATTTTTCAGCTCTGAAAGATTTATTCATTGTATATACACCTTTACCTAATGGAACTAATGCTTCTAATTGTAATTGAGATGATACAGTTAAGCCTACTTTCTTAAAAAAGAAATCTTTTGAATAATCAATTACTTTCTTATCTTTTGTAATTTCTTTTTGTGGTATATCTTTTACTTCATCTTTTAATAGTGTTGATACAACAAACATTTCACCAGCACCTTCGCAATCACTTGCAGTTAGAATATTTGGGTCAAGTTTTTTAAAATCTTGTTGTCTCATAAAGTCATTAATAAATTTATCTACTTTATCACGAATTGTGTATACTGCCATGTATGTTTGAAATTTTGGTCTTAAATATGAATTCTTACCACGTAAACTATCTAAATTTACACCTTTTGCCATTGGTAAATAATTTGAAGTATCATTCACTGCCCCTGCTATTTCTATTTCTTTTATTTGCATCTCGATTAATTGCCCTTTTGCTGGTGATTTTACAATTACACCTTTTACTTTTAAATATGATGATACATGAATTTTCTGACATATTTCTTGTAATTCTGGTGTTTTTTCAAATTCTACTAAACATTGTATTGGTGTCATATGTGTGCCATCATAAATACTAATAAATGATAAGTTTGATTGAGTTCTAATAGAACGAACATGACCCCATACAATATGTGATTTACCTAATACTCCTTCAATATCTTTCTCTGCCATTTTGTATAAATCAATTGTAAATGAACATTTTGGTGTAAATTTAGACATAGATATTTTATTAAATTAATTATACTTTATATCTTTTATTATTATTTTAACATATCATTAAATTAATCATATGTTCTGCCATAATATTTGTTATAATGATGGTTTCGGCGCGGTGTAGACATATGTATATCGCTTCGCGTGAGGTTGTATGTTGGTCACGCCGCCCCATATAATTATAACTAATAACTACTCACATAATAACTATAACTAATAAATATCTATAATAAATAACTAAATAGTAAATATATATAATAAATAATTAAATAAAAATAGAAATAATGAAAGAAATAAGAAATAGAAAAATTAAGAAACCTTTTATAGGGGGGTGTACGCGCGCGGGAGTTTACACAACGTGTTGTGTTGGAAAAAAATTTAGGCATCCCCCTATCTGGAAAATTTTGATTTCATTAAATTATTTTACATATCTGTATTACTTTTTATTTTAAATACAAAATTTTTTTTAGTATTTTTTTGTAAATAATTTTTTTCCCACAAATCTATGATTCTAAAAAAGTATAGTAGTGACCCAAAATAAAAATGTATAGATTTTTGTATAGATTTTTCTATACGTATAGATTTTTGTATAGATTTTTCTATACACGTTAAAATAGATTTAAAATTATATTAATTATAATTTATATATATAAGATGAAGTATAATTGCGAATTATGTGATTATCATACAGATAATCGAACTTCATATTATCAGCACAAACAAGGACAAAAACATCAGGAAAAAGTAGGTAAGCAAGATGATATTTCCAATAATTTCCAATGCATGTCCAAAAGTGGAAATAATTTTTCCATAAATCTAAATAGTTTATCAGATACTGAAAATTCTCCAATAAATACAGAGATATTTAATGATACTAATGTATATAAATGCAGATATTGTGGTATTATATTTAAGACAAACTCTGGATTATATAAACATAATAAAAAATGCACAACAAAAAATGAAATAGAAATAAAGAAATCGGTAGAAAATAAGATTAATGAAGTAAAAATAGATTTTATTTTAAAAGAAAAAGAATTAATACAACAACAATTAGAAGAGATTAAAAAAGAGAAAGAGAAACAATTAGAGAAAACCGAAAAGTTATTAGAGAAATCAGAAAAAGAGAAGGAAGAATTAAAAAAGGAAAAAGAGGAGGAAAAGAAGAAGTTAGAGGAACAACTATTATATTATCGTGATGTTGCATATAATAAGGTAGAAAATGATTGTAATATGACTAATTTAAATTTCATAAATACACATTATAAGGATGCACCAGCACTAGAGGGACCGAAGGATTTGCATAAATTATTCAATGCAGATAAATCAGCTAATCCAGATGTTTATTATGCAAAATTAGCAAGTGAACTAGGGTCTCATCATCGATTAAATATATTACATGTTGTAATTTCTGATTTTATAGTAAAAGAATATTGTAAGGAAAACAAATCAGAACAATCAGTATGGAATTCAGACTCATCCAGATTAAACTACATAATAAAGGAATTTATTCAGAAGGATAAAATTTGGATAATGGATAAAAGTGGGAAAACATTATTAAATAAAGTAATAAGACCAATAATAGAATATATAAGAGTAGATTTAGAAGAAGCAAAGGAACATGTAATATCATTTAGCAAGAAACCGAATGGAATAACATTTTTAGACATGAATGACCATAGAGCATTATTAGAAATAGGGAATAACATAATGAATAAATCATTAGAAGAAGATATATTAAAAGAATTAACAAAACATTTTAATATTAACCAGAAATTATTATTAAAGGATATTCAAGCAAAAAATAAAGAATTAGGAAACAAAGGAAATAAAGGAATAAAAATGATAAAAGATAAAATTATTGATGATGAACCAGAAAATAAAATAAAGGATAAATTATCAAATGCAATAAAAGATTTAGATAACAAATTAAATAAGTTACGTAAAGAAGAACGTAATTTAGATTTAAATAATACAGATGATAATAAAAAAGAAAAATATAAAAAAATTGAAGATAGTAAGAAAGAATTAAAAACAAAGAAAAAGGAGATTAATAAATTATTAACATCTTATAATGACATAGAACAAAAATTAGAAGAAGTTACAAAAGAAGAAGATGATATATCAAATGATACTGAATCAGAACATGAATTAGAGACTCAAAGACAAATAAAAATAAGTAGAACAATGAGAAAGAAGAAAGATATATTAAATAAAAAAAAAGAAATAGAAAAAGAAATAAATAATTATAAGCTTTCTATTTCATAATATACAATTGTTCTTTACTTATATTGTTAGTATCAGGCATTTTATTTTTTTTATATAATTCAAAGGCATCCTTTGCAATTTTAATACTTTCATTATAATAAGGAAATGGCGATTCTCCTTTATCTTTTTTACTTAAATGATGATATTTATCCATCCAACTAGCAAAAGTACAACTTTCAAAATGAAGAACATGTAATTCATCGAATGGAACAATATATCTAAATTCTCCTTCAGTTTTATTATCATAAGTAAAATCATGTCCACCTGCAACACGAACTTTATCATCATTACATACACCACCACCCTTACCATTAACATAAGCTTTACAAGGAGCACCTTTTGAGCATTTTAAAAATTTTTTAGCTGAGAAACAATTAGAATTATCATTTTCATCATAAACAGCTTCAGCATTTTCTAATTTAAGGGTTTTAATATTTTTGGGTAATTTTTCGACTAAAAATATATTACCATTTAACAATTCATCAGCATCAATATGATATAACCAATCAATATCTTTTGACTTTCTAATTTTATCTAAAACAACATTTCCAAAAGTGACTTGTCTATCAATTAAAGTCATATAATTATTTCCATTTTTATCACTTTCTCCAATTTCTAAAATTACATCAGGTTGTGATTTTAAATAATCTTCCCACATCTTTGTATCTTCTAAACGAATATAAAATCTTTTAATTCCTTTATTTCTATGATATTTAAGCCATAAAGGTAAATCAATTGGATTTTTAATAAGACTTACAATAGCAATTCGAGTCTGATGTTTATTATTTTCTTTGAATTTGTCTACATTATTATAATCAATAAAGTTTTCTTGAGAATTATATCTAAATATTAAAATTAAAATAATAATAATTATTAAAATAATAAAAATATTAATTGAACGCATATTTTTAATTTTATTTAAAAATGTATTAAAATATTCTTTTAAATTCATTAATAATTTATATATTACTATAATATTTTAATTATTAAAATAAATGTAACGTTTCTTTTATATATTTAATATATCACATAATTAATATATAATATGAATATTGAACAATTAAAAGAAATAATTAATAATGGTTCGTTATATTATCCAGCATGGAAACATTATGGTGGACAAACTAATGTAAAATGCAATAGATGTAAAAAAACAGATTTAGCAGCATCAATTGGCTATCGCGATAATGATTTATGTTTAATATGTGTAGAAAAAATAACACAATATTTAAAACAACGTGAACCACATCAACAAATACCAGAATCATTTCGCCCACCAATTTCTGTAATAAATAGTAATTCATCTAATATGCAATTTATGGAATCAAATTATGGAAATAATTCAAATCCAACGAATATTGGAAATTTATTACGACAACAAAATTATACACCACAATACCTAAATAAAAATAATGATTTAGATAGTTTCTTTCCAAATGTTCAAACTGATAAAAGTTTTCAAGATGCGATAGAAACAAATGTAAAACCTCCATCAAATACATATGATAGATTTTGGTAATTTATCCAAAAAAATTGAAATAATAAAAGATTATAATAACTATAATAATTAACTATTTGCTAATTATTAAATATTAAAAATGAGTTTTCTTGTATCATTGTTAACTATTTTAACAATATTTATTCTTGTTACAATTTTAGATTATTTAGAAAAAAAATATATTTATAATGAGAATAATCACAACATATTAATTGAAATCATTGATATATTAATTATTATCTTATCAATAAGTCTACTTCCTCAATAATTTTATTTATTTTGTTCAATTCCTCATAATGCTTTTTATTTTTCTTTATCATTTTCAATTCTTAAATTTTCTTTTCTTTTTTCATTCTTATTAGATATCATTTTTATACCTAAATTTATACCTTCAACAACAGCTGTACCTTTTATTAATGGAATTGGATTTAATACTGGTATATATACATTCATAAGCTGTCTGATTACAGGTATTCCTGAAACCCTAGTAACACATGGTAGAGGAGTACCTTTTGTTAAATAAAAAAAGTTGATAGGACAGCCAGTAAATGTATTGAGTATTCCTTCATCTAATAAATCTTCCTTACCAAACATCTTAAGAATTTTTATCATTATAAATCTATATGGTTTTTTAACCAATAATTTATATATTATGAAACCTATTATATAATCAAGACTTGATTTAAAAATAAAATTTAAAAATAAACATATTGGTCCAACAGTCCATCGAATTAAAAATATATAATCATTAAACATACATGATAAAATGTCATTAATTCCAATAGCTAAAAGATTGTAAGGTAAATAGCCAGAAATCATTATACTAAGAATAAAAGGTAATATTGCACTAAAAAATAAAATACTGATATTTCGTATTGTTGGTGTTTCTACTAATTCATATACAGGTGCTATTTTATTCTTGACATTAATTAAAATATTATGAGTGAGATTTACAAGAGCAACATCTTTATTTTTTTCAAAGAAATTACCAACATTTTCTCTAATTATTTCATGAGGTTCCCTATCATCATCAAAAAAAGTTTCATCCGCATCATAAGGTATTCTTCCACCAAAAACATCCATTAAAAAATTAAGAAAATCATCAAAACTACCACCTTCCAAAATTTGTTTACCATCATTATTACTAATAAAATTATTTTTATTATCTAATTCTAAATTTTCAATATATAAATCAAGTAAATCACTTCTATTTAGATTATTAATAGTATTGTAATGTTTAGTTAAAATTCCATCTTTATCAATTTCTTTAATTTTAGGACTATCTAAGGCTTTACTGATAATTTCATCAATATAACATTTATAAAATGCTTTAGATTTAGTTTTTACTTCACTTAAATTTTTTTCAACTACATTTTGAAATTTTAACATTAATTTATTTTTTTCAGGATTTTTTTCATTTATTACTTTATCTTTTATACTGTCTAATAAAATTTCATTAATTTTTATTGGATCATGAGCAATATCTATTAACATAGATAATGCATCTTTTATAATAGTTATATGTGTAATTTGTATAGATATATCAGATACATCAAGATATTTTGATTTGTATTTTTCATATTTACTCGGAAAGTCTGTCATATATATAATATTATATATTTTTTATAGTAAATAAATATAATTATTTAATAAAATTTAATAAGATATCATCAGGAAAATCTTTATCTATTTTTCTTAAGAACATAACCATATCATTATTATTCGTAAATTCAGAAACCATTTTTTTATCATCATCATTCCAATCTTTAAAAGTATAAGGATTATTGCCATTTGGTGTTCTTTTCCAATCAACTAATGTAACATATCTATTAATTACATTTTTAAAATTATTAATTCTTTTTAAAAATACACTCACAAGAGATTCATCAGCAGCAGGAGCACCTAATAATATATTTTTAAAACTAATATCAGTATTTGCTAATTTTACTATTTCATTTATATCTTCTTTACATAAAATAATCCATTCTTGATTAACATAATGTAAATCTTTATTAATATATTTTAAATTAGCTCTATTAACTTCGAGGGGATTCCACCAAATTTTACTATGATGCATTATAGTATTATTTTTGTATGTATTATATAATTCACTAAATTTTTTGGCAGATATGATAGGGACACATGATTCTGAATGTAAAGTATACCAATGTGAATCCGTCATCATGTTTGCATATTCATATAAAGATAAAGTTGCATGAGTATGAAATTGCCATGATGTCGGATGAATGTATTTTTGGGGGATTAAAGTGCATTTTAACCAAAGTGATTTTATATTTTCAGGATTAGAACAATGAGTTAGGATTCTATATTTTATGTTTTGCTTTTTTAAATCAGAAAACCATTCACGCCATATATTTTCTTTAACTAGGTCTTTTGTTACTATAAAACAAAATGTAATACCGTTCATTTATTATCAATATTAGCGTTTCTTTATATTTATTTTAATATAAAATTAAATTAATGAAAATAGTTACAGCAGTTGTGAATAATCCAATTTTTATAGAAATACAATATAATTCAATAAAGAAACATGTAGAAGGTGAATATGAATTTATTGTATTTAATGATGCAAAATCATGGGCAGACTTTTCTAATTTCGAAGATGCAACAATAAAAAAACAAATAGAAGATATATGTGAAAAACTTAAAATAACATGCATTAATATCCCAAATGATAATCATAAAAGTGTACAATGTGCAGCTAGAAGATGTGCAGACTCAATGAATTTTATGAATAAATATATGAAAGAAAATAAAGATAAATATTTAATTATTGACAGTGATATGTTTTTCATTAATGATTTTAATATAAATAAATATGATGATTATCACGCATCTATTGTATTACAAATTAGAGATGGGAAGGCATATCCTTGGAATGGACTAGTATACATGGATTATACAAAAATAGAATATCCACAATTAATAAAATGGGATGTATGCCCGGGTATGGATGTAGGAGGAAGTAATCAAGTATGGTTAAAGACATTATCAAAAACCCATCCAACATGTGAAGAATTAAGATATACAAATAATCAATATACAAACGATAAAATCTATTATTTCAAACATTTATGGTCGACAACATGGGAAGAAAACGAATGTCCAAATTTTATCAAAAAAGAATTATTAGAATTTTTTAAAAATGACCCACGTAATATGAGAAATAAATTTTTCTGTGAGATTTATGATAATACTTTTTTACATTATAGAGCAGGTGGAAGATGGATGAAAGAAAGTAAAAATTTACATCATGAATTAACAAATAAATTAAAATTATTATTATCTTAAAGATTTTTATAAAATTCTTTTAATTTTTTTAATATTGTCTTCTGAATATCTTTTTTTTCACCATATTTATTTTTAATATCCATATATTTATTATATAAAATCTTGTTTTGTATTAGAATATTCAATATATTTTCCTTTATTGTATATTCATCATAATTTTGATTATTTCGAACTATTTCTTGTTCCTTTACTGGTTCTTTCTCTGAATCTATAATTGTATAACATGGTAATTGTACAATAATATTTCTATTATAATTATTATTTTCATAATTTATCCCTTGAATATTTAAATTATTATCTTTAATAAATTTAATTATATCATGATATACATCAATATCTAACAAATTAAATTCTTTATAATAGATTGAATATTGTCCTTCATTTGTTTTTTTGCAATCTTTAGGTTTAATTATTTGAATATTATTTTCGTAAATTTGATTTGGATAAAAACATTTGAAAATTATTTTTTCATTATAACTATAATTATTTTCGTAATCAGATATACTTTTTAGATAATTTATTTCTTTATCAATTTGATTAAAATTAGCATCATTAAAATTTTCACTAAATGATGATGTATGACGTAAATTAAAAGCATCCGACAAAACTAATATAATAGATAGAATAATTAACTTCATTTTTGTATATTATATTATCATTATTAAATAAATAAAAATTCAATTTTAATTTTTTTATCGCATACGGTTAAATTTATGTTTCATAAGAAGAATAATACGATTTTGGATATTTTCAACTGAGGTAAACCGATTTACAATATCACGATTACGTTGTGCGAAGATTTTATTATTAGTTAAGAAGTTGAGTAATTTAATTTTAAAATCATAAGAATTATTATCACTCTTTTCAACATTATTGATAATAATATTGATATTATTACTTAGACGCATACTATTTTCATTATCTTGAATAATGGGAATATAATTTGAAAGTTCAGACCAATTTACTGGATATTCGAGACTATCAATGAATCCAATAATAGAATCATAAGTATTATTATCAAAAACATTAATCGTCATTTTATGTTCTTCATTATCAGAGATGAGTGTAATAGTATTCGTAAATCCAGTGTCAATTTGACGTAGATAATTATGTAGAATTCCTAATTGTTGGTCGATATTACGAATAGGACTTTGATTAGAGCCAGAATTATTAATATTTGGAAGTTGGGTCGGAGCTGGATTTACATCATAATTAATATTTCCTTCGTATTCAGAACGTACGCTTTCAAAGTTATAAGACTCTTGAGCATAAGACTGAAGAATTGCAACTGTAATTAGAAGTGTTTTGAAAATCATTTTGCTATTTATTATAAAATGTAGTATAATAAATATATAATTAATAGATAGATTATTAATCAATTTTTTTAGCCTTCTTTATCTAAAACATAATTATTAGGAATAATAACTTTAGGTTTACTATCCTTTGTAGTTTTAACATCAAAAAACTTACTTTCAATAATTAAATCATTAATTGATTCATGTGTGCTATTTGTTTGAGTATTCGAATCCATTTTTAATTTATAATTATATAATTATATTTCTTTAAATTATTTTTTCAATATTTTTTTCAAATATTTAACAAATACGTGCATATCCAATAACACCACAAGCAATTCTATCACCAGCATGACCTGTTGTATGACTATCTTGATGATTACCTTTACCTAAATCATCAGTGTCTTTATGAACAATAAAACTCCGACCAATAACAGAATATTGCATTCTTAATTTAACTTGATTATCAATTAGTTCAAAATTAGCGACACCATTTGCATCCGCACAAATATTTCCTAAATCACCAACATGTCGTTCTATATCATTAGGACCCCCGTGTTTTTTATTAAAAGGATTATAATGAGCGCAACAAGATTTGCATTGTTCAGTTAAATCACCAGTTTCATGAATATGGATAGCATGTAATTTGTTTGGTGTAAGACCTTTTATTTTTCCATAAATTTTTACTCTATCAAAGTCTATTTCTTCTATATACACTACACCATCTATATTATTATTTTTAAGGACACATACAGCTTTAATAGGTTTTATTTCTCCAAAATAGAGAGATTTATATTTAAGATATTTTTGATAATAATTATTCATATATAATTAATAATTATAAAAAAATTATTTTTTAAGCTTGTTCTATATCAACAGGATTTACTATCCATCGAGATAAAAATTTTCCATCTACATTAACATTTATATTATATTGATTATAATCTTTATCAGCTGGTCCAGCATAAAACATTTCATATTCATCATTAAAATATTTAATTTCATTTTTATTATACATTTTATTTCTTTTTTCACCTTTATCATTAGTTACTGTGATAAAAATATTTCCATTTGAGGTTTTAAATTTTATTTTACTCATAATTCTAAAAACAGGTTTTACAATAGGGGCAACCGCAGGAGGAACTATTGGTTTAGCTGCAGGAGGAACAACAGGAGGAACTATTGGTTTAGCGGCAGCAGGAATAAATGGAGGTATGACTGGTTTAACAGCAGCTAGGACGCCAATACGTCCTGGACGACTAGTGTCATGTTTTATTTCTTTTTCATTTATATTAAATAACAATTCATTATTGTATGATAAATTATATTTATTATCAACTAGAACATCAGTAACAGTAAATACTTTTGGATTAATATTAGGAATATTTTCTGAATCGATATCCCATAAAAAAATATTATCATTTTTACCATTTTTTGTTCCATTTAAATATCGTTGAAAATCTGTAAAATTAACTTTGTCATTTTTTCTAAATGTGCTCATAATATATATTATAATAATATATTTTTTATAACTAAAAATATATTTTAAATAAAATTATTAATGTTTATTTTTGAGTTGAAGATATTTTTCTTTGTATTTTAGATATTTCTTTTCGAGTAATTCATCAGCAATTTCGTTGAATCCACCCTTTTGAGTATCTAATTCGATAACACCTTCTAATGCTTCTGCAAGTGTCATAATTGGTCTTGCACCACCTTTAAATGAACCCATTGCAGCTGAATCAAAAGGATTTGTAGATACTTTTTCTAAATAAATTGGGTCAATATTGAAAAATCCCACCCAATCACTATCAAAAATGCTTTTGAATATTACTACAGCTTGACCATTTGATGGATCAATTGAATCAAATTTGAAAGTTGTTGTAAAATTTTGTGTATTTAATTCACCATCATTGGTAATTTTAATTTCAGAGATTGCAGGGTCAGTTGGTTCTTTAGATGGTGGTGTTCTGACAGGTGAAGATTTTTTCATTGTTTTTTCTGCTTCTTCTTTTGCTATTTTTAAATTATATGTACTGTATACGGGATAGGAACCATCTTTCGCCGATCTTTTTAATCTTACAATGTCATCACGTTTTAATTCAGTAGTGGGAGAACTTGATGCGGTAGTGGGAGAACCAAAAAACTTACCTAATCCAAAACCTAATCCATAAGAACCAGATTCAGAAGAACCTAAAGGAGAAAGTGTTTTAGAAGAACCAGATGCAGGAGTAGAACCTACTTTTTCTAAAAATTTCGGATCAATTGTAAAAACCCCTGATTTAGATTCGTCTTTATTAGACCATGCAATATCAATTTCCTTTCCATCATATGCTTGAAAAAATAAATTATAATTTTCATTTAATTCTTTAATATTTTCATCAGATTCTGGAAATTTAAGAATGTCAATTTTATTTTTCCATATAGGTAAACTTTTATCAGCAGCACGTATAAGTCGAACTACATCACCAGTTTTATAGGGACCAGGTGGTAGTGGTGAACGTAATGAGCTAGAAGGTGGTGGTGTTGTACCAAATAAATCTTTTACTTTGGCAATATAAGTAGCTGATGGTTCAAATGGACTGGGTGTTGGTGTTGGTGTTGATGAACATTTTACACCAGGTGTATGTTTTTTAAGTGCTTTTTCGAAAAGGGTATGATAAATAGGTGGTGGTAGTTTATCAGGAGTCATACTAGGATTCTTATATAAATCTGTAGAATAAAATAATAAGTCATCATCTACAGCTTTTTTAAGAACTTTCGTATTATCTAATTTAGAACATTTAGTTGGGTCATTATATTCTTGCATTTGTGAACCAATAACAGAAGCGACTAATTTATGAACATCTGACATAAAAGAAGTTGCCATTATTTATATATAATATGAATACTTTTTTTTTATAGAAAAATTATACATAAAATTATATTTATACTATTTTTTTATAATAAAAATAATGATTACATTTTCTACATGTTTTTATACTTTAAAAAGTAAATTTCCATCAGAAACATATTATCAATGGATGAAAAACTTAATAAGTAACGTAAATTGTTTTAATTTAGTAATATATACAGATGAGACAAATTATAAATATATAAATTCTCTAATAAAAAAAGATTCACAAGTAAAAATAATAATAAAACCAATTAATAAATTATTCTATTACAACTACAAAGAAGAATGGATAAAGAACCAAAAAGGGAATCCATACTTACCGCACATAGATTGGGAGCTACAAGCGATATGGGCAGAGAAGATACATTTTGTGGAAGAGACAATACAAAAGAAATATTTTGACACAGAATGGTATGGATGGGTAGATATAGGATATTTCCGAGGAAGAAAGAATGATATACCAAATAATTTGATATCAATGTGGCCTAATAAATACAAGATAGAAAAGTTAGATAGTAATAAGATTCATTATGCAAATACAAATAATAACAAACAATATATGAATGAATTATTCAAGACAGTAAATAATAAAGACATCAATTTGCTTCCCCTGATACCAATACCACCTACACAAAATTCTATAGCTGGAGGATTTTTTCTAATCCATCGAGATAAAATAGAATGGTGGCGATTAACATTTGATGTAAAATTACGATTATATTTTGAGAATAATTATTTAGTAAAAGATGACCAAATAATCTTGGTAGATTGTATATTTTCAAATTTGTCCCATTTCAAACTATATACCGAAGACAATAATTGTTATGATAATTGGTTTATGTTTCAGAGACTATTATTATAGAATAAATTTATGAGATTTATTTAGAATAACAAAATCCATATCATCTATATTTTTAATAAATTGTTTTTCTCTATTTTTTGATTTAAAATCAATACAATGAGCATGAAAAATTTGGTTATCAGGATTTAAATATACTAATTCATTAATTAATTTAGGTGGTCGATGAACACCAGCAATAATAATATTATTAGGGTCAGTTATAATTTTAACCCGATGGACTCCTTCAGAACTTTTATTCACTTTAATTTTTTTATCTAATTTCTTTATCATATCATGATAATGAATATCACCAACAGAAGCAAATTTATTTTCGACAACATAAGATAAGCCTTTTTCTAATTTAAAATCATTATGGAGATAGAAGTATTCATCAAAATCATTAAAAATAACAAAATCAAAGAAATATTTACTCAAATAAAGGAAATCATTAATAGCGATAACTTGTGCAGAATGAGGGGTAGTTTTCACTCTATGGTCCCAATATTGCATATTTAATTCAATAAAATTAACTTTAGCATTAATATTTAAATTATTATTTTTCGGAACAATATCATTAATATTACCATTATAATAGATAAAGAATTCTTGGACACCTAAATTAGAATAATGAGTCAAATAAGAATTAATTAAATCATAATCATACAAACAAACAGTCATAGCAACAAGATTTTTCTTATCAAATGATTCTCTATTTAACTTAATAAATCCTTTAGTATCCATATATTCATAAAATAGATTAATATTATTAATATTTTTAAGATATTCACTTTGATATTGGATAATAAGAACACTTTCTCCTTTATCATGATACTGATAATTAGATATATTTAGATTTACAACATTTTTATTTTTGATATCAGTAACATCTTTTAAAATTAATTTAGTATAATCAATTTCATTTTGATAAGGAACAGAAACAATATATATTGAATCATGAATAAATCGAATAGACCCAAATAATAATCTATTATCTTTTAAATAGATAGAATTAATGGAAGAGTAAGTAAAATTCGACATAAATATTTATTAATAATAATATATAAATATTTAAATGCCTTTTAATTTTAAAAATGAAGAAATCAAAGGATTAGTAAGTGTAATAATCCCAAGTTATAATAGATGGAAGTATTTGAAAAATGCAGTAAAATCAGTAATAGAACAAAGTTATAAAAATGTGGAAATAATAATAATTAATGACCATTCAACAGAAAAAGATTATTACAAAGAAACAAATGAATTATCAGACATACCAAATTTAAAAATATATCATTTAATAGAGAACCAACGTATAAAATATAATTTTGGTTCTGCACAAGGAATGACACGAAATGAGGGAATGAAACATGCAAGAGGAGAATGGATTGCATTTTTGGATGATGATGATTACTGGTATCCAAACAAATTAGAAATAGAATTGAATGTAATTAAGAAAGAGAATGCATTATTTTGTTCAACAAATATGCACTTAGGGAATGGAATGTATGGAAATGAAAAGAATAAAAGATTATATATAACTGAAAAATTAAATAAATTTTTAAAATACGAAGATATAAAACGAAGTAATGCAATATGTAATAGTAGTGTATTATTACATCGTAAAATAATAGAAAAAACGGATGGATTTAAATTAATCCAATACGAGGATTATAATTTATGGTTAGAAATATTACAAATAACTGATTGCTTATATATTCCAATACCATTAATATATTATGATTTAAGTCACGGAGATGGTATATTATATGAGAAATGGTAATTTTAACAAGAATAAATTTTATTAAAAGAATTGTTCCACCATAGTTCTTTTATATAATCATTTTCTTTGCCCATTCTTTCTAAATGAATTAAACAATTATCATAAACAAGAACTCTAAAATTAGGATTATAATTTTCTCTAAAAATTTCAGGTAAATTATGAATATCACTTGTAATATTATGTGGTGTGCAAGTCATACTAGTAAAACCATCATAATTTTCATTACCATTAGTTACCATTTGTCTAATTATGCGCTTATTTTTTCGAATCCAATAATAACTTTGTCCACCACAATCAATCCAATGTTTCTTTCCACTTTCAATATTAAAAATAGGCTTACATAATCCAGAAAATAGTTCTCTATCCTTCATTAATTCGCCATTAAAAATAATAAAACCTAACCAAAACATAACATTTCTATCAGGTAATTGAGCAGCATTAAAACGGACTTCACCACAAATTTCGTAACCTTTAACATATTCTTCAATATTAATATCTTTGAAAGGGAAAACATCATTTTCTAAACAAACACTGATATTATTATTTTTTAGAATATAATTTTTATAGACCCAAGTAAAGGATAAGCCATAAGATTCATTTGCAGTAGCACGATTTCTATCAATATTATCAATTACATTAGGTATTTCGATAGGAATAACATTATATTTTGCGCATATTGCTCTTGCTTTATATTTAATTTCTTCCTTAGCACCATCAATATAACAAAAAATATTAATAGAACTATTATCATTACATTTAAAATATTTTTTGACTAATAAGATTTGTTGTTCAATAAATTTAATAGAATCTCTATGAGCGAGATATACATCAATTATTGCCATAATTATTTTTTTATAAGATTATAAAATTATAAAAAAAACGTATTATTCAGTAATTCTAATTTGCTTGAATCTAAAAACATTATCATTAAATATTTTAGAAGCAACTATAGTATTTTCGATTATTTCACCAACATAACCACTATTTCCAGAGACACCATCCGGAAAATCTTTAGCCCAAGGTTCATATTTAAAATAAGATGCATGAACAAAGCACAATGGTTTAATTTTCCAATAAATAATTTTATTAAATAAGTCCATATCATAAAAATATCTATTACTTTTATTAATGCAGAAATTATCATAATTCTCTTTAAATTGTTTTAATAAACCATTTCGTGAACCCCACATCCCACCTAAAACTCTTCCAAAATGTCCTATACTATGGTCTCTCATAATATGAAAATCTTTATCACTATTAAGCCATTCATCAACTGCTTTTTTTTCTCGTTTTGTTAATCTTGAATCACAATCACGTGATATAATAATATTATCAGTAGTAAAAGCAGGTTCAAATCTCCATAACATATTACTTAGTTTATGTTCTTCATTACTTTTATCTATAATTTTAACATTTTCTAATTTTTGAAGGTAATCGACAACATAAGGTAAACAATCTTTTCCGATATAGAAGTAACAAATCCAATCAGGAAAAAGTTCTTTAGCTAATAAAGCATTTTCGACAGCACCATAATTATATATTTTAGAATTACCCCATAAAGAGAAAGTAATAATTTTATCAGTCATATATTATAAATTATGTTTATATTTTTAAATAATAAAGAAAAATCTAAATAAGAACATAATTTGTTAATAATTTTGAAACTTGAAAGTCAACATCATCAATATATCCGACAACAGGGATGTTACAATCAATATTATAATCAATATATAATTCAAGAGTCTTTTTATATTTTTCAAGTTCATTATTTTTTTCAAGTAAATTAAATTGCTCCTTCACTGCTTCATCAGAAGTTAAATCATAAATTTTTAGATAATTAAGTTTAGATGTTAATCTTCTAATTTTTTCCATAATATCATTTATTTTTGTTAAATTATATTCAAGTGGTGATTCAGTATTTTTAAAGTAAGAATTAAAAGTAGTTGTAATATAATTAAAATGATGTAGTTGTAGTATATTATCTTTTAATTTACAAGTGCTATTTAGGTCAAAAATAGCAATACGAATCATATTAAAACATCTTTCAAAAATGTAATCCATTGAATTAACCAAATAAGTATCATTTAACTTATAAAAATTTAATTCATTTGGTAAATTTACATTAAGATGAAAAATATTATGCAAATATTTATTATCATAATTTACAAATACTTGATAGACAACATTTACAAATGTTGTGACTTTTCTTATAATATATTTATTATGTAATACTAAATCAGTTTTTAATACAAATGAACTTTTAATAGTATCTGTAATTTCAAGAAAATTAGTATTCAAATCATTATTCGAGTTAATTATTTCAATCAGGTTAATTAGATGTTTATCAATAATTATAAAATTATCAAGTTCAAGATTATTAAGATACAAATCGAAAATCCATTCAACATTACCAACAATAAATTCTCGAAAGTTTACATATTTTTTAGTCAAAGATGTTAAGTAATCAGAATATTCTTTAATTGCCATAGTATTACCAATATTCATAATAGGTAATTCAACTTCATCACAAATAATATTATTATTTTCAAATTTGTATTCTTTAACATTTTTTTTATAGATATTTAAACTTTTATCAGAAGTTACATCATTATAAAATTTCTTGAAAATATTATCCCAAGAAATATAATTATGATTAAAATCCATAACTAATTTTTTATAATTTTCTTCAAAATAGAAAAGATTACCATAATTGTGAATAGGGACAAAAACCATATTATTACTATAATTGAAGATGAATCCAATATAAAGACTTGACAAGAAAACATATTTATTAAGAATAGGATTTTGCACAATAATTTTTTTAATAGGATAATTATTTTTTGATAAATCATTAATTTCTAAAAATGTATTAAATGGTATTATAGTATTAGTATTGGTATCTTTATAAATTTGTCTCATTATATAACCATATTTTACAATATTATTTCCTTCAATTAAAAAATTAAATTCAAATAATTCATTTGCAAATAGAGGATATACAGATGCAATTTCATTAGCATCATCTTTAAAATTATCATCTATGATAAAATGACTAAAGAATTGACAACTACCTAAAAAATTGGCTGAATTATTATAGAAACCATATACATTACCAATTGGAGTATGAATAAGATATTTTTTTTCAATTTCAACACAAGGTAATAAGTTTACATTTGGATTTTCTTGTTTAAATTTATTTGGATCAATTAATAGAAAATCATTTGGAGTATTATTAATTAATTTATTAGAGCCTGGCTGCAATTGCACTGAATAATTTGGATCCGAATATTGGACAGGTTGATATATCGGCATTGGGACTACAGGATATGGACAATAGAATCCATTAAAATACATATCTTCAATAAATATAAGTATTTATAATAACTTATATCTATTAAAAATCAATTTTTTTAATAAATAAAATATAGTATAATAATATAATAAAATGATAATATTAATACTATTAGTTGTATTATCAACATTATACTTATTTAATTATTTCATGTGGGAACAATTTGTAAATGCAAAAGGTGCAGCATATAAGAAATCAGGGTTTGAGCCATCGAGAAGATTTACAACATCATCATCATCATCAGGTAGAGGAAATCGATTTGTATCACCAATCCAAGGAGGAACAAGAACAGGAAAAAATGTAGAGACAAGTCCAAGTAAACCATCATATAAATATCATGGAGGTGGTGACCGTCATTGGAATGATTATCCAAGTTATAGATATTATAATTATTATGGATATCCATACAATAGATATAGATATTATTATGATGATTTACCATGGTATTATAGATGGTTTCCATTTAATCTATGGTTTAATTCAGAATACGACCCATATTATTCATTACCATATTATGACAGTTATGAATATTGCAAAGAAAATTGTCAACGTTATTATGAATATTTAAATTTAACACCAGAAGAATATGATTATTATGTAAGAGATTGTGTAAGCAAATGTTAAATAAAAGTTGATTTTTATACTATTTATCAATAAATAATTAAATATAAACATTAATATTTAGTTAAAAAATGCCAGTTATTACTCGTGAAGAACGTAAAAAACTTATTAGTAAATCAGAAGGAAATGATGAACCATCAATTGAAATTGTAAAACTCTATGAAGAGATTGATGAACTATCAGAAGAAATCAAATCTATTAAACAAAAAGACATTCAAAATAAAATTATTCTTGAGGTGATGCTATTTCTCCTTATGAACTCTGAAATCAAGCATGATATGAAACCGGATTATTATAAAAATCTACTTAAGGATGCAGAAGACGAAAAAGAACATCTTGATGATATTAGTGATAATAAATTTAAATATCTATTAATTGATTCAATTGATAAATATGAAAATAAAGTAATTCGCTACAGTAAAGATGCAACATCAAATCATAATACAGGAACACTAAAATTTCTTGTAGGATTTTATGTTCTATTTTTTGCAGTTATTAGTTACTTCTATTATTCTTATAAATATAATAAATCGATTGATTTCGATTTCCTATACAACTAATTTATTTATAATTATTTAATTTCATCTATAAACCCATTTTTTTTATATTCTTCTGCACCAAACCAAGTTTCATTCTTAAGCAATCCTTCAATTTCTTCACGACTTTTTTTTGTTTTTTCGATATAGATATTTGTAAGTTTATCATGAAGTTGGTCAAGGAACTTAATATAACTTTTGAATTCAGTATATTTGCAACTATTACCTGAAGATAATTCATGAATCATAGCATGTGCATTTTTAGTCATGTATCTTTTATCTGCAGCAATAGCCATAATAGTTCCAGCAGATGCAACTAATCCACTAATAACACTAACAAATTCAACAAATGGATATTTAAGTTTAGAAAGACTTAAGAAATCAACAAACTTCAAAATACTTGTGACAGAACCACCTGGACTATCAACAATATAAGTAATAGTAAGTTTATCAGGGTCACCATTAGATTTTTTTTTATGGTCATGAATGAGTTGAGTCATTTGACGAATAATTTCTTGAATTGTATGCTTATTTACACCAGCAGTAAAATAAATATCATTACCGATAGTATAAATGGAGCGATTTAGAACAACACGAGAAGGTTCATCATCATCACTTGCATATGGATCAACCCAAGAGACATCATTATCATTAGATTCATGATTTAAACGAGATCTTTTATTAGAAGACATTAATAAGATATTAAAAATAAGTTCTTAAGTATTAAATATATTTTTGAATAATTTCAATAACATTTCCAGGCTTTGATAGATTATTTACTTTTTTTTTAAGTACAATAAGCTGATTAATATTTTCGATAGAACTACAATCTTTGAATAAATTTTCAATGAACCATGATTTTTGGAACTCGGTATTAAAAGTTTTCTTACAAACACTACAAAGAGTGGAATGTTTAGAACTTTCTTCAATACATGAGTGATTATAAATATGACCACAATTTAATTGAACTAAATTATCATAATGATATAAAATATGGTCAAGGCAAATAGGACATTTATTATCTAAAATTTTTGGCAACTTATTAATTATTTCTTCTTCTTGTTTTTCGATAGTTTCATTTGTAGAATTAATAACTTTATCTTTATCTTCTAATATTTTATCAAACAATTTATTAAATAAAAGAAGGTATTCGTCATTTGATTTAACAACCTCAATAAATTTTTTAAGATTATCAATTTTATTTTCTTTTTTTTTAATATCCAAATAAATATTTATTTTAGGTAAGATAAATAAAAAAAATATAACAGGCAACGTAACAATCATTATATCAATAAATAACTTATAATATATGGATAACATAATATTATTATTAATGAAGCTATATATATTTTTCTTCAAGAAAACATAAATATAAAAGATTATAATTAAATTTATAAACATCTAGACATATAATTTCTATATTAAAATTAAAAATAAAAAATATAAAACAAGTTTATAGTTACGAAATAACTCTTTATAGAATTTTGAATAAAAATTCCGTTCAAAAATAAAAATAAATATATAAAAAAATTTATATGGATAAAAACGAAAATTTAACAAACAATGAAATACTTGAATTAGCTAAATCCGATATTCGTGAAATCTATAATAAATTCAATGTAGATTTAGATACTGATAGTGAAAAAGAAATAGATAAGGAAACTTATAAAGAATTTTATCAATTACTTAATAAATTCATCATGAATATTATATTAGATAGCTATAAAGCTTATTTCTACAATAAAAATTTTACAGAAGAAACTTATGATGGAGAAAAAATTAATGATATTTTAAATGAGCATGAAGAAGAACATATAGTGTCACATTTACAAACATGTTTAAATATGTATTGGATTGATGATGAGAGTAATTTAGGAACAAGTATAACAAATTTAGGTATTGTAACACATAAAGGATGTTTATTTAATTTAGTAAAGCAAAATAGTATATATATAATAAAAGAAATAAATAAGGTTAAATTTAATAATATTGAAACATTTGAAAAGTTTATGCATAAATTAATAGAGATGATTGGAACAATTTTAAATATATTAAAAGAAACAAGTATAGAAGATGATGATGATATTGAATGTGATAAAGAATGTGTATTTCGTGAGTTATATAAAAAAAAAATCTTTTGGTAAAATTATAAATGAGCAAAGTAAGTATAGGTATAGATATTTCAAATAATAAAATATGCAATGAAGTATATAATTCAAAAGATTATATAAAAAAGTATTATCAAGAAAGATTCAAACGATGGTTTTTTTTGAATAAATTAACAGAAATAGATAAAAACTTAGATAGAATAATAGATTGGTTATATCGTCATACCAATTTAGAAGATAGCGATAGAGAATTATTATTAATGCGATACATAAATATAATAAAAAGAATCGAAAAAAAATATAGAACACAAGCAATATATTATACTTACTCAAGTATATTTACAAGCACTGCATCATTACTAGTGACTGCATTAATATCCATAAATAATTTAGGTTCAAATATACCAGAAGTAGCAAATGGTTTATGGTGGGCATCATGGGGATTATCATTAGGAATATCACTAATAAATACAATAGGTTCATTTTATAAATGGGACCGTAAATATTTATTATTATTTAGAGTATTTTCAAAATTAGAACAAGAGATATGGATGTTTTTAGAACAAGTTGGACCATATAATAATAAAATAAGAGCAGATAACAATCACAAAGAGAAATTAAATTTATTTTATACAAGAATGGAATTTATTCACAAAAGAGCATCAGAGAATATATTAGATATAGAGGAGAATGAGAAAGAAGACAATAAAGATAACATGAGCCGAGTAAATAAACAAGAAACATCTTCTAATTATGAGAGTCCAGTATTACAAAATAAGAATTCACCGGATTTATGGAAGACAATACAAAAAACTCATGAAGTAGAGCATGATACATTAACAGTAGATGAATCAGTAATACAACTTAATAATGAATTAGCAAAGAGAACTATCCCAATAGTTGGACAATCATCAAATGATGATGATACATTATATAATGAGAATGTAATTAAAAAGAAAGATTCATCAATATTTACAAAACAAACAAAGGATAAATCATCAAAATCAGAAAATAAAAACGATAATAATTCTGTAAAAGAAAGTGAAGAAGAAAATCATTTTACAGAATAATATTTAAAATAATGCCACTATATAAAGTTATATATAATGGCAACACTTGAAGAATATATAGAAATGGGTTATAATGGTTATTATGGGCTATATGAAGATACAATAAATATATTATCTAGTATAGCAACAAAGAAAATAAAACCAACAGATGAGCAAATGGACAAAGTAATAGATAAACTAATGAAACATAAAAAAATAGAAATCATAACAAGATATCCAACAAATATATTAGAAAATTTATTTGCAATAAAAACATTAAATAGTAACCAAATAGAGAAAGTATTGGATTATTTTAAATCATTAATAGATAAGAAAAAAATATATAATTATGTCAATTGTCAACTTTGGATGATAAATCTATTTGGAAATGCTAATATAACAAAACAAATATTTTTAAAAGTAATTAATCTACCAATATATAAAACAGATACAATATCTTTTGTTTTAATTAATACAATACCAAAATATATAAAATCAAAAGACATTGATGAAATTATAGAAATATATAAACTTATAGATAATAGTATAAGTTATGCTCATCTTTTTATAGAAATTATAGAGAGAATATTTAAAAAACAAGAGGTTAATGAAGAAAAAAATAAAATTAATAAGAAAGATATAAAAAAAATAATAGAACTAATGCAAGGGAAGTGTATTGATAAAATATATGAATTAATAAAAATGCATAAAATAAAAATGAATTTATTAAAAGAATTAGTAAAATACGAATATATATATGAAGGATTAGATAAAATAATTAAAGATTTTTCAAATGAAGAAATAGGTTCATTTCTGGAAGTTTATTTAGAAAACTTTAAGAATTCAAAGAATAGATTAACGATAAATCAAAATATAATAAAGATAAATGAAATTATAATTAAAAATATAGACTACATAAAGAATATTAATTCTACAGTATTAAATTGTTTTATAGAAGGTAATAATTTATTTCAATTAAAACAATTACTAAATAGAGATACATTAAATATATCTAGAAACGATTTAATAGAATTAACAAAAGCAATATGTAAAAAGGGTAATTCAGAGATATGGAATTTATTTAAAAGTAAAAATTTGTTAGAATTAACTGAAGATTGCTATGATATAACAATATCAAATGAGGGAAATTGTGAAATTATCAATGAGTTAATAGATTTTAAGATAATACCAAGTATAAAAACATTAACAAAGTTACCAAGTAATTATTATGGACAAAAAGTATTTAATATAATTAAAGAATCATATTTAATAAGTATTACAAATCACATAATTAAATTATTATTATCAAAAAATATTATAGTAAGTGGTATACGAGAATATATATCTAAAGAAAATATAGATGATTTATACAAAATCTGTCATGATTTAAATAGATTTCCACCAGAATATGAGAGCTATTTGAAAGAAAATATATCAAAAGAAGTTCTTGAATTTCGCAGAATGTTTATGACACATTCGATTGAATACATTGAAAAGAAAATAAAAGAAGGAATAGAAATAGACCAATATTGTTATGAGAATTTATTTTTTAATTATTATTATCGAGGAATAAAACAATACATCGAATTAAATTATAAAGATAAATTTAGATTATCATTAGACGCAATAATGAGAATAGAAAATAAACCACTAAAATGTGAAGAATATGAAATATATAAAATTAATAATAATCTATAGTAAGCTTAATACCTTCATCAAAATTATATAGAACATCATAATTTAGCATATTTTTAGCTTTAGATACATCTGCATTTGAATGAGGAATATCACCTTTTCTAATAGGTAAGTAATTTGGTTTTAAATTACTTGATAAACACTTAGCGATACTATAATACATATCATTTATAGTAATACGACCACCGGCTCCAATATTAAAAAAATCACCAAAACATTCTGTATTATTAGTAGTAAGAGCGAGATAATTTGCATAGACAACATTTTTAACAAAAGTAAAATCTCTTGAGAAATTACCATCGCCATTTATATCACACACTTTATTATTCTTAAGACTACTAATAAATTTAGGTATTACAGCTGCATAAGCACCATTTGGATTTTGTCTAGGTCCAAAAACATTAAAATATCTTAATCCAATTGTTTCCATATCATAACATTTATTAAATACTTTTCCATATAATTCATCAATACGTTTTGTGACTGCATATGGAGATAAACAATTACCAATATTTTCTTCTTGCTTTGGTAAAATTTCACTATCACCATAAACACTTGAACTAGATGCATAAACAAATCTTTTAATACCTGCTTCTTTTGCAGCAACTAATAAATTTAAATAACCGTCTACATTACTTTTATGTGAAAGAATTGGATTTTCAATAGAACGTGGAACAGAACCAAGAGCAGCTTGATGACAAACTAAATCAACACCTTTAACAGCATTGTGGCAAGTTTGTAAGTCAGTAATATCTCCCCACATAAATTCAAAATTTGGATTATTTTGTAAATGTTTAATATTATCTAGATTACCATTTGATAAATTATCTAAGACACGAACCTGATAATTCTTTTCTAATAGATAATCAGAAATATGAGAGCCAATAAAACCAGCACCACCAGTTACCAATACCTTCATAATAATATTTATAATACATTCTATCTCTTTATATATAAAAAAACCTACGGATAGTAGGTAGCATACTCATTGACATATTCTTGTAATTTCGCAATTTTTCCTTCGTATTCTTCTTGAAGGTCGCGATATTTGTCGGCGATAGCCGCATACATTTTAGTCTTGTGTGCATACTGTTGGGAATATTTCTGTACAACGTGGTTGTAGGACCCATTTTCTTTACGGAGATTCGCATAAACACTTCGTCCAATGATTTTACCCTTCAGGCGAAGAGCCAACAATTCTTTTGAGAGAGGTATGTTTTCTTCCGATATTTCCCCAATGAGTTTTTTGAGGAAATTTCGGTACTGCTCTTCATGAACAGGTAAATTGAGGGCGATGTTGAGCGTCGACTTCTTGATGGGAGCGGACATTCTATACTATAGTTGTTAGAGTAAGACCGTCAGAAAATAATAATCCTAATAGGATTAGCAATAATTTTATTTTATCAATTTTTTTTATTAATTATGTCAACTTATTAAAAAAAATATATAATATTACTATTATTAATGAAAAAATACATTATAGCAGAATACGAAAATAAGTGGAAAAATGATATATTCAGAACATATGCTGAATATATAGAAATCTTAATTGCATATCATGGATATCTTTTATTAGATACTTCTGGAATAAAAAACAAATCATTATGTGACTATATTGACGTTAATAGCATAGACCATTTATTAATTATAGAGAATCATAATGAAGTATTACCATGTGACATATTTCACGATATTTATAGTTTTGAAATGCGTCTCTACTTAATCACAGATGATTTTCACAAAGCAAAAGAGAGAAAGCGCCAAATTAATTACTATGAAAAGTTCAATAAAATATTTTGCACATATAAAATACCTTTCCTAGATACCTATAATATTGATATCAATAAGTTTTATCATTTACGACATTCTGTAAAGGACCTGGAAATAGATATAACAAAAAATAAACAACATAAAATTGTGATGAGCGGTATAGTAGGAAAAGTTTACCCAATGCGTATATTATTTAGAGATTTAGTTAAAAATAAAAAATATAAAAACTTATTGATGATAAATCATCCCTCACCTAAATATCTTCCAGTAAATATAAATTCGTCAACTCCAGTAGCAGACCAATATATTTATACATTAAATGAGTATTTAGTTGGCTTCACATGTTCTTCAGAATGGGGATATTTATTAAAAAAATATTTTGAGATTCCAATGGCAGGATGTTTACTATTTTGTGATAATCCAAAAGACAGTTTAGAAGAAATAGGATTTAAAGATGGTATAAACTGTATGATATATAACAAAGAAAATATAGAAGAAAAAATAAAATGGTTATTAGATGAAAAAAACAAGGATGAAATAGAAAAAATAAGAATAGAAGGACATAAATTAATTAAAGACAATCACACACATAAAAAAAGAATCATAGAAATAATCACAGAAATAAACAAACATCAAGTAGAATCAAAAATCTAGAGAGATTCGTACTTGGCATGGAGAGCCAAAAAAGAATTCCACAGTTTCTTGAACTGGTCCTTGAGAACCTGGAATTCGTCGGTTTCCACCTTGGAGGAGAAGACAGTCGAAGAAATACTTTTGTAGTCTTTCTTGATCTTGGCGATTTCCTCCAGCTTCTTACCCATGAATGAAGAATCCTCGTGTCCCTTCTTCTTCATCTCGATCGCCCGTTCGACTTCGTCACTGATGGCACGAAGAGCGTTGTAATACGCCGTCAGCTTGTTGATTGGCTTTTCAGCGTCAGCAAGAGCCGCTCGGAGAGTACTCGTCGTAGGGAGAGATGAAGCACCGGTAACGACAGACTTGTGGTGCGGAATCGCAACAGAAACTACTGGCTTCTTGTGTTCCACCAACACCGGTTCAGTGCGTCCCACCAAGAAAGGGGGATGACCCAACGGATATGCCGCAATACCACCACCAGTGACCACGACATGGCAAGGGATATGAACCCCCGTCGTGACACCAATGGGATGAGCGTAAGGATTGAAGAAGGTGATAGGCATTTTATCTGCTTTAACGGAATAGCGATAGGGCTTATAACGTAATAGCGAAAATAGTTGACAATTAATGAGATATACATATAATTATATTTTTCAATTTTTTTTTGGAGCTAAAGCTTTATAGGAAAAATTGAAAAAGTAAAAGATATACCTACATTATACTACTTATAAACCTGAGTCATTATTATAATATAAGCATTATAAAGATGAACTTCACCAACCAAACTAGCTTTTATGAGGCAATGAATATGGCGATGCAAGGATATCCTGGGTTTCAATATGGACCTGGGACAACCTTGGCAAGTCAAGGACCTATTGATACAAAGGTTAATTATTCAAATATTACATCTACTCTTTTTATTCCGGGAGAAATGAGTCCAATTCCAGAATGTAATAAATTAAATGTGAATGCGATGGAATACAAGCCAATTACCTATGAAAATTTAAATATGAATAACTATAATACTCAAGTAAAGAAGATTATCAATGACATTAAAATCACAAGTAAATTAAATATTGGATATTTAAAGGTGACCAATCAAATTTTGGAAATGATTGATTCTAAAATTAATGACCAAACATTTATTGTCTATGCAGTATATGATTTAGTGAAGTATCTTCATGATGCAGCTAAGACAAAATATTTTGGAAAATTGATTCGTCATTCAGTAAACTATCTACAGAATAACAAAATTTATATGACAATTGATGTGAATACAGAAATGGGTGAACCAATTATCTACATGAAATTTAATGAAAACACTAATTTTCTAATTGATTTTTTGATGAACAATAAAAATGTAAAGATTAATCAGAAACTCCAGGATATTGTTTCGCATCAACAGAAATTTAATCAGTTCTATATTACATTTCCAGAGGCTCAAGAATTAGTAAATACGTTGTCTGATGTAGTTGTAGAAGATAATTATTTGACTCCTCAAATTTATGAAATGCATGAAATGTTCAGTAAACTGATTGAATGTAAATATACATTTGAAAAAAATCATATTAACGAGTTGAATAATATTAATTATAAACTCTTATGTATTCTTCAATCTCTGTAAAAATAATAATGTGTATAAAAAAGAATAAAAATTTATTTATAAAAATTAATGAGATTATTATTTAAATTTGATAAAAATTTAAATGAACAACAAAAACAATTTTGGGATAGATATTTAGAAGGTATAGATACCAAATTATACAATATTATAACTTCAGAAGAATATGATGACAATGATTATACCCATATAATTTATTTATCAACTGATACATATCCATTAAAAACTTTTAAAAACTTATTACTAAAATTAGAAGAACAACAAAATGGTATTTCCATATATGATAATAATAAAGAAATAGAAAATTATGGATTAAAAATAATTGGAAAAGAAACAACAAAACATAGTATCTTTAGTAATAAACTTTTTTTTACGAATACAAAGAATATAAACTATCAATGGAAAACCAAAAGACAACACGGTGAACAAATCTATACAGAAATATCAGAAGAAGAATTAAATTATTTAATAAAAGAAGATTTTTATTTTATGAGAAAGATAGAAACTAATTGCAGATACAAAAATAAGAAATTAATTAATTATCTAGAATCAATAACAAGTAGCATAAAAGGGATAAATAGATTAGAAAAAATATATATAATTAACTTGGCACATAGAAAAGATAGACTTGATTCAATAATGTATGAATTAAAGAAAGTAGGAACAAACCTAGAAATTATAGAAAGAATTAATGCAGTTCATTTCAAAAATTTTGGGGCAATCGGTTGTGGTATGTCACATTGTTTAGCATTAACAAAGATGATAAAACAAGACTATACCAATACATTAGTATTAGAAGATGATTTTATATTAGCAGTAGAACCAGATGAATTTAATGATTACATAAATAAACTATACAATGATAATAATAAATGGGATGTAGTGATGTTAGGAGCAAACTTAGAGCAATATAGAAAAACACAAAAAGATTATTTAATAAAGATAGAGAAAGCCAGAACAACATCAGGATACATAATAAATAAGAATATAGTATCTACAATTAATGATAATTTCAAAGAAGCATGTAAATTGATGAGAGATAATATTGGTAAGATGGAAGAACATTTAATAAAACACAATTATGCGATAGACATGTATTGGCAACAACATCAACCAAATAGTTTATGGTATTGTTTTAATCCAAGATTAGGTAAACAATTACCAAGTTATTCTGATGTAGAAAATAGATTTACATCATATGGTGTATAATGCTTAAAAATTAATTATTATAATACTTTATTATGATAATTATTCAACCAAAAGGAGGATTAGGGAATATATTATTTATAGTAGCGAATGGATTATCATTAGCAGAGGATTACAAAATGAAATTATTAGTAAATGCAGATTATAAGGATAAACGTAAAAATATCAAAGATTACAGATTATTTAAGAATCTAAAATTTGTAGATATAAAATTCATTAATATCTTAAAAAATGTAACAGTATATAATGAGAAGAAGTTTGATTATTTTCCAGTAATGATAGATAAAGACTGTATTAATTATATAGATGGATATTTTCAATCTTATAAATATTTTATTCATAATGTTGATAAAATAAAAAAGCTATTATGGGACAATGTGCGAGATTTAGAGAAAGAGGCTGAAGACGAGATAAAAAGAATAAGCCAAGGTAAGAAGACGATAATGTTACATATTCGTAGAGGTGATTATTTAAATTTACCGGATTATCATCCAACACAAACCGATACTTATTATCATAATACATTATTAGATTTAGTAAATAATCCAAATGAACACATGATATTAGTATTTTCAGATGATATAGAGTATACGAAGAAAATAAAGAATTTTGACTTTTACGATAAATATTTTGTGACTGAGGAAGACCCAGAGAAAGCATTTTTAATGATGACAAAATGTGATGATTATATTTTAGCAAACTCTAGTATGTCACTATTAGCTTACTATTTTAGAGATAATAAAGATGCAAGATGTAGAGGACCAACAAACTGGTTTGGACCGAAAGGACCGAAATATAGTATAAGAAGCTTATTATCAAATGAAATTAAATTATTTAGTTGATTTAAGAATAATCATACCAATAGCAATTAGAAGAATAGCTAAATAATCATGTGAATGTAATTGTTCTTTAAAATAAAGAACACCGATAAGAGTAGTAGCAAGAACAGATAATCCGCTCCAAACTATATTAACAACAGCAATACCATTTTCATTAAAAGATTTATTCAATAAATTACAAACAACAAAATAAAATAATAAACCAAATAAAAAGAATAATAAAGAGTTAGTTCTATTATATTTTTTAAGGCAGGTTAGTGCACAACTTTCACAAATGACAATAAGTAATATAATTAATAGAAAATGTATAGATAGCATATTTTATATTAAAAATAGATAATTTATTTTATATAATATATAATATAAAATGGAAAGAACAAATTATATAAAATTTAGCGGACCAAATAATTTTAAATTAGTCTTAGTACATGACCCACATAATAAAAAAACAATATTAATGGAAAATTTAAATGGAAAGAGAACTGAAAAAGAATTGCCAGAAGATGCATTTTTAGATATAGTAATTAAAATGCAAGGTATATATAGGCTACCTCATAATAAACATAATAAAATGTATCATGGTCATGATTTAGAAGTATTAATAAATACAGAAACATTTCAAGAAGAATGGAAAAATAAGAATATAAATGATAATTTTGAAGTAAGTGGTGAAGTAGATAATTACCTACAACCTATTTATACAGGATTAACATTTAATGTAATAAAACTTTTACATTCATTATTAAATTAATATTTTTATAAGATTTTCAATATATTTATCTAAATTGAAATTATCCAATATCATATTGTTAAATTGTTCAATTTTATCTTTATTATTTTCATAATTATTTAATTCTGAAATTAATTTATTTATAATTTCATCATCTGACATGCTATTTTCTAATTTAATATAATTATCATTAAAAATAGAGATACCATCAGTAGCCATATCACCAGCAACAATCGAATTACAACAACTAATTTCAAAATATTTGCCAACCAAATAATCATAAATACTTTTAGTAGCAATACCAATTTTAGATTTATTAATTTTATCAGCTAATCCATATTCACATTTTTCAGGGTCAAAAGTATCGGGTTGAGTTAAATATAATACTTTAAATTTATCTTGATTTGCTAATATTAATTCGAATAATCTTTTTCTGAAAGGATAATGTTTAGGATGAATAGAACCATACAATATTATATCATACTCCTTATCTTTATTAGTATTTTTAAAAATAGATGTATCAATATGATGTAATAAATGATAGTGTTTACATTTATTAGTAAGACTTTTTATAATATCAGCTTCTTTATTATTTAAAAAAGTAAAAATAACATTAATTTTATTCATATTTAAGAAAAGACATAATTCAAAAATATCACCATAAGTTTTAGGATGCATATCTTGAATTATAAAATATTTATATTTAATAGGTAATAATTTTTTTATTTTTTGATATATTTCTTTTTTTTCATTTGTAGTATTATATGCTTTATAATAAGAAACAGAACGACAACCAAATAAAACTTTATCATACATTGTAATATCTAAATTAAAATCAGTAGATATATCATAGAAATCAAAATAACCTGAATTTATTATTTTATTACATTTAAGAGGATAACATGATGACATAGGATTATCTTTATTTAAATTAAAATTTTCAACAAATAAAACTTTCATTAGTTTATATTTATTTATATTTATTTAAAAATTTAGTTTTATTCTCATCTATTATTTTATTTTTTTGATTATAAAGTTTATCAACTAGTTCATTATATTTATCATTTGATATATTTAAAATGTCTAAGAATACTTCTTCTATATTTTTATCATATGAAATACAATTATATAATTCATATATATTTTTTATTTTATAATCAGTTACTAATGGTATATTAAAATTAAAACTTAAAGGAATCATACCAGATAATCTATCATTTAAATAACAGCTATTTTTTGAAACACATGTAAAAATAAATTTAGTTCTTGAAATCATTTTTTCCAAATCAGCATCATTTAAATTATCATAAACTTGGAAATGGTTTGGGTAAGTATTTTCGATGTTTTTTAATTCATTTGGAATAGATTTATAATTACGAGTAAAGAAATTAAAACAAAATTGATAATTGCTATATTTTTTTATAATATTAATAATTTGGTTATAGTCTCTATTATTATCTTTAAATCTACCAATAATTGCAAAATTATTTTTCTTAATAACATTATTAATTTTATTAAAGTTATGGATAGGTAAAAAATAAATATGATTAAAATTATTAAGAGGGGTAAGAACAATTATATTTTTAAAATTACTAATTTCTTCTTTCAAATGACATACAACATAAATATTATCTTCGTTGTATATTTCTTTTAATTGATTATACATTTCATTTGTAGTATGCGAGTAACTAATAATAATTTTATAAAAATTATAATTTTTAACATCTTCAAAAAAAAACCTTTTATTCTTAACGTTGAAATTTTTATAATTTTGATAATACGATAAATCTTGATTATTATAGATATTAAAATATGTATCAAAATTAAATAAGAATGAAGGTATTATTTCAGTATGAAAATTATTTTCTTCATAATATGCTATTTGATTATTTTGCAAAGTTAGATTCATAAAATATAAATTATGTATTATATTTTATTTTATAATGAAACTTAGAAATATCTAAAACGGGATGCTTGGAATTGATTACTGTTACTATTATTATTAGACCCGATAGTATTCAAACTAGAATATAATCTAGTTCTTGGAATAGAAACAAGATTAGGACTATATCCTGGTTCAATATTTAAATGTGCATCAGGGTCACTTATACTAATAACATTAAATCTTTTATTGTCAGTATCATATATTTTTCCTAAATCAGCTTCTTGATTAATAGAATAATCATTTTGAAAATTATCATGACGGAAAAGTAAGAATATAATTGCAACTAAAACTAATATTATGAACATTATATAATATAAAAAGAAAATTATCCAAATTTTTCTTTTAATAATATTTTTACAAGTATTTCTATATTTTCAAACTCTTGTTCATTTATAATTTTAATTGAATTTGTATTTTTTAAATGGTTCGCATATATATTTGTATATGTAAATCTTTTATCATTAACTAATATTTCTTCATTTGAAATATTATCGAGCATATTATCATATATTTTCTTCATATCTATTTCCTTTATTTTTTTTGAATTGCTCATTTTATAATAAATCATTAAAATTATATTTATATAAATAATATTGTGTGTGTTTAATTTATAAATGAGTATAAATTCAAATATTTCGTCACTCATAAAATACATAACAAGTATTCATAGACAACCTACAAACTGGGTCCCTAATACAGTCGACCATAAATATTTTATGTCTAAAACATTCACACATGACTTGTCATATAACATTGTTAATAATGATTATTATGAAAGTTTTATAAATCATATGATAGCAAACAAAAATAATAAAATTATAGAAATTAAAATTGACCCAAGTAGTCAAATGAAATGGGTTGACCCAAATATGAAATTTGTAAATTCAGTAGAATTACCACCACCATACACTTATGAATTTACAAATTATCCAGTTGTTGGAACCAGACAAAGTTTTATTGATTTATTTGAAGTTTATTTTATGGATTGGTTACGTGATTTACCATTTTCCGAATATAATACAACAAATTATTTAACACAAATAGAGGAAAAGGCAATAAATTATTTGAATCAATTATTAAACAATAATAGTCAATTTAGTCCATTATTACCAGCAACAAAATTAAATTTATTCAGAGGTAAAACAAAGGGAGATTTACAAGGATTTTATGTATCACAATTTTTATTATACAAACCTAAACAAAACTATTGCACTGCCTTTTCAAATATTATACCACAATATAAAGCAAATATACCTGAAGACGAATTACAACATGAATTTGTATTATATAATACTCCATTAATTACAAGTGATGAATATGATACATTAGAAAGTATAGGAAGAGAAGATTATGGATTAAAGGAAAATGAATTTATAGGAATACAAAATGGTAAAATTAAAAACAATATAACAATACCAGGAAATTATAAACCATTTATTACAGGAAAAAGATGTATATTAACAGGAAGAGATTTAGCATCAGTTGTACATGCAGATTATCCAAGTGAATTATTAACAAGAGCATGTGAAATATTATTAACATATGGAGCACCATTAAGTAAAAACAATCCATATGTAGAAAAGATATTAGGTAAAGGATATGGACCATTTGTAAATTTTAGTGGGGCAGAAGTTCACAACTTAATGGCAGAAATATCAAGAGAAGCATTAAAATTAGTATGGTATTTTAAATATCATAATATGAGAATGAGACCAGAAGAATATGCAGGTAAATTACATTTTCAAAAAAAATATAATCAAGAAAATATTCCTAACGTGGATACTTTAATAAATCAAATTCTTGAAGACCATAAAAACATAAATAAAAAACAAACAATCGATGATACATATTTATTATCTACAGTATATCCAGAGGGATGTCCAATTCATCCAGCATATCCAGCAGGTCATGCAATAATAGCAGCAGCATGTGTTGCATTAATGAAATGTTTTTTTGATGAAGATTATTTATTTAAAAACTTAAATGGTGGAACTATGCAAATTCTAGAAACATATTCAACTGATTATGTTATTAATGGTGCAAAGACAAGAATTAATTTAAATAACAATACAACATTATTAAGACCAGTTGATATATCAATTTGGAACTCAATTACTATTGGAAACGAATTAGATAAATTAGCATCAAATATAGCATTTGGTCGTAATTTTGCAGGAATACATTATAGAAGTGATGCAGAAGAATCCTTTATATTAGGAGAAAAATTAGCAGCAAACTTTATAAGAACAAGATTAAGAGAATATGGTGACAAGGCTATTGAATATTCATTTACAAATAGAGAAGGAAATAAAATATATATAACAAAAGATTCGATTAGAACTGAATAATAAAATGAGTTTATTTTATAAAAATAATATTTTATAAAATTAAGTTATGAATATAATATAATAATGGAGAATTTAAAAAATTCACAATCAAAGATTATAGAAGAAAGCAAAATTTTATTCAATGCTAAAATGAAGCAACTTATCAAAAAATATATAAATTTAACTAAAAACATGAAAAATGTAGATAATGATATTATGCACATATCTGCATTACACTATAAATTTGTTAAAAATTCTGATAAGAAAGCAAAATTTACCAATTATGGAACATATATTGATGATATTCATTTTCAAAAAGTCATATTAGAAAAAGATTTAGATATATTAAAAGAAATGACGAATATGATATTACGAAAAGCATACCGTGATTTTTTTAGACTATATTATAAAATAATTAAAGAAATTATAGTAGTCTATACAGAGATTCAACAAAATCACAAAAATGATGATTTATACACAAATAAGGTTAAATCAGCAGAAGACATGATGAATGAAATGAAAAAAAAATTATTAACAAATGTTAGGATATATAAGGAATCAGATGAAACAGAATTATATAGTATAGTTGATATTCGTAATATATTTAATTTAATTATGCAAAGATTAGATGAATATGATAAATACATCAATGAGCTATTAAGTTATATTAATAAAACAGAACAAATAGAATCAGATGGTTATTTAATTAAAAACTTATTAATCAGTATTATTTCAGAACAAGAGAAAATGAGAGTAAATGAAGAATTATTTCGTAAATTATTAGATGATATATTAGATACACATTTAAGATATATTACCAAATACAGTGATAGATCTGATTTATTAGCAGATGAAATTAAAGAATCAACAAATAAAATTATTATTAATTCTAACAATAACTCATTACAAACAAATAATGTTGAGCTACAATTAGCATCCAAAATTAAATCAAGTTTCACAAATACTATGGAACAATTTAGTCCTACTAGTCCAATAAATGATATTACTGGCTTAAATAATTTAGAAGAAGATAATCATGATGAAACAAGTATTATTATATCAATGGATAATAAATTAGATAATCAAATTACAGAAATAAAGAAAGATACACAAGAAGTATATGAAGTAAATAATATAAATACAAGTGTTCAAGAAAATTTAGTAAATACAGTGAAAACAAATGATAGTATTGACGCCGTTTTTCCTAAAAACGGAATGGGGAATTTTAATAAAATTCCCGACATAAATAATATTAATTTAGAAGAAAAAAGTATTAACAGTAATATATTAGATATTGTATCAATTGATTCAAAACAAACTACACAATCAATACCACAAGTCGACAAGAAAACACAACAACACATTGTGAATATGCAAAATAAATTAAGAAATAAGAAACTAAGAAAATAACATAATTAATTTAATTTTTATATAATTTAAATATTATATAGATATAGAATGTCAGATACTGAAAATAAAAATGATACAATAGTTAATGTAGAAGAAAATAACTCAAAAATAGAAGAATTAATTATAAACTCTGTTTGGACAATAGAAGATGAAAAAATATTAAGTGAATGGGCTGATAAGGCAGCATGTTATGCACTTATGTATGATATGGAACTAAAAATATATTCAAAAAAGAACAATTGGTATACAACACCAGTCATTATATTACAAACAATTATGGGTGCCGCAAACTTTGCACAAGATAAAGTTCCAGAAGAATACAGAAATTATTATTCGATGGGTATTGGTGGTATTACTATTATTAGTGGTATTATTGCAACTCTAGCCAGTAAATATAAAATTGCAGAAATTAAGGAAGCACATAACAATGCAACAAAACAATGGGATAAATTTAGTAGAAATATTAAGTTAGAATTAGTAAAAAGTCCTGAAGAAAGACTACCTAAAAAAGCAATGATGGAAATGTGTAAGAAAGAATATGATAGATTAGTAGAAAGTTCACCTGAAATTAGTGATGATACTATTAGTAGATTTTTAAATAATTTTAAAAATTCCCCAATAGCAAAACCTGAAATATGTAATGAAATTAAACCCACAGAAGTATTCAAAAGAAAAGAAGTTATTGCTCCCCAGGTTATTATTCAACAAGCTACCACACCTGAAGACCCAATAAAGAAAAGAAATGATGATTTAATGAATAAATTTATAAAGAATAACGGCAGACCACCATCTGATGAAGAATTTCAAGATATGCTCGATTTAGAAATTAAATAATTTGATATAATAATTATATTATGAATATATAATTATGGAAGCAGGTATAAGAGCCCCTCTTAAAAGAAGATTAGAACAAGATGTAATACAACCATCATTAAACTTAAATAAACAAATTATAGATATTAATTTAATTAATACTTTATTCAATGATTTCCCAGTTTTTAATTATATTACTGAAAGCGTAGATGAAAACCCTATTCCTATTGTTACTACACATAAATATAATTTACGTCCTCGAAAACAAAGAATTGTTACTGATGAAGAAAATAGAGTATTGCAAAATGAATTAATTGTAAAATATAACTTAAATGATGAATATAAAATGAAATTAGAAGGATTATCACCAATAGCAAAATCAATTGTATTAAATATAAATACTGACCCAAAAAATTTAATAGATAGTCTAATAGCTGATTCAGTTTTAGCAGAAAAAATATCAGAATTAAGTAATTATGATGATGAAGATTATTATTATGAAGATTATGATAAATCAATGATTGATATTGGATTTAAGATGGAATATTTTTTATCAAATTATATGCTTTGTCCAGTATGTAGAGAAAATACATTAAAAAAATATATTAAGGATAATATGCCAATAGTTGATTTAATTTGTGTAAATACAAATCATAAACAAGGAACAAGATATTTTCAGGTTAAAACAAAAAAAATAGGTTCAAAATATTTTGATATTAAAAATAAAATAATTCACGTTGGTTCATATAAATTTGGTTCTTTAGTTCATGAAGACCATAATGAATTTACTCCAGGATATATTCTAGTTGAATTAGATGAAGAATTAAAATTAAATATTCATAAATCAATTGTTATTTTACCAAATAAAAGATTAATTGATTTGTCTAGAAGAAATTGTTATGGATATTTAGATATTAGCCCCCGTAATAATATATTAAAATTTAATCCTGAATATTGTTTTATAAATAGATTAGGAGAATATTTAACTAATTATAATTTTAGAAGTAATATAAGTTATAATGGTAATATAATTAGTAAATTAAATACTTTTAATGATTATAAATTAGGTAAAGCATTAGATTTTGAGGATTTATAAATAATTATAATGAGTTTTATATTAAAAATTAATATAAAAACATAAATCAATAAAGATAATAATGAGTAAAATTGTCCGTCCGAAAGTTAGTCTACAAATTGAAAAAAACTATCCTTTTGTAAGTTGTATTTGCCCCACTTATAACAGAAGAAGATTTTTACCATATTTATTACATATTTTTGATTCACAAGATTATCCTAAAACTAGAAGAGAATTAATTATTCTCGATGATTCTCCTGAAAGTAGTCAAGATATCATAGACACCTACAAAAAGGATAATTTAATTAATTACATTCATCATCCTGAAAAATTACATCTAGGTAAAAAGAGAAATATGCTAAATGATTTGGCTAAAGGTGATTATATTGTATGTTTTGATGATGATGACTATTATCCACCTACAAGAATATCTAAATGTATTCGTATGATGGTTGGAAGTAAAAATAATCTATCTGGTTCAACTGAATTATATATTTATTTTGCCAGTGTTAAAAAAATATTTTTATTTGGACCATATGGACCACGTCACTGCACAAATGGGACGATGGCATATAAAAGAGATTTTGTTAGAAATAAAAATCATTACTATGAGGAAACAGCAACTAAAGCTGAAGAAAAATTCTTCTTAAAAGATTTCAGTGAACCTATGATACAATTAAAACCTGATGATGTAATGTTATGTATATCACATGGAGAGAATACTGTTGATAAAAGAAGAATTATGAGTATGGGTAAAGAGACAAAATTCAAATTAAAAGATTTTGTTAAAGATAAGTATTTACTTCAATTCTATAATGAAATAACAGAGGAATGCCAAAATTTACCTCCACCTGAACCACTTGAATTAGAAAATGGTCAAATTACATTAGATGATGTTGAATCAGGTAGAAAAATTGTATCAAAAGAATCAGTTGAAAATCTAATTAAAACTGCAAATAAAGATGGAACACCAAGTCATATAATTCGAAAATTAGAAAATATTCTAGAAAAAATGAACAAAGGTGAATTACCTAGTGCATCAGGAGATGGTAAAATTGAACAAAAAGTATCTTTGGAAGATATTGCATCTGGTAAAGTTAATATACCAATAGAAACATTAATGCAAATTTATCAATCATCTATTAATAATGATTCTATACCACAACATGCTAAAGAAAGATTTAAAAATATTTTAGATAAGAAGATAGAGGAATCAGGTTTAGGACAAAAATACTCAATTGATGAAATAGAAAAGGGTAATGCTGACATACCACAAGATGTATTATTACAAATGGCACAGAACAATGATTTAGATGATTTAACAAGAGCTAGATTGTTAAAAATTGCTAACAAAGATAAAAATAAAGAAAATATTATTGAAGATAAAGATAAAATATATGAAGAATTACAAGAAATATCAAAAGAGGATATGGATTCAGAATTACTAGAAATTTTAATAGATAATAAATGTAGTGATTTAAGTTCTGACACTATAGAATCTATGTTGATGAAAGCAGTAAATAATTTAGGTCTAAATCAAACTATCATAAATAAATTAGAGCAAATTCTTGAAAATAAAATGAAGAATGACTTAATAAATGCGGAAGATTTATCACAAGAACAATCACCACAAATAACAACTCCTAATTTAAAACCTATGAATATTAATAAGCAAAATAATGATGGTATTGAAAAACTACCAATAAATGTATTAGAAAATATTTTAAAAGCAAATAATAATTTACCACCAGAAATAAAGAGAATGTTTCAAAGAGAACATGATATGAGAACTGGAAAAGAAACAAAAGAAGACACAATAGATGGTAAAAAAGTAATATTTGTAGAAGATATAATAAGTGGCAAAATACAAGTCTCACAAGAATTCATAAGAGACATTTTAATAAAACATCCTGAAATGCCGATAAATTTACAAGATAGTTTGAAAAAGATGATTAATTTAGATAATAAGGAATATGAAAATATAATTGAAGAAAGAAAGGCATCTGAAGGATTTACATTAGAAGATATTCTATCAAGAAAAATTAAAATAACTGAAAATATATATAAACAAATTAAAGAATTAGAATTACCTGAAGAATTAATGGAACAAATAAATTCAATTTATAACGAAAAATAATATAATTATATTTTATAATATAATGGATAAAAATTTAAAAGGTGATTTAGTTGATTTTATTATTAGTCCCTTTGTTGGTATAAGAGATATTGTTAAAGATACATTTCAAATGAATGATAATCAAATTAGACTATTTACATTAGCTACCTTAACTTTTATATTTCAAGCGACAATATTTTATATGATGAATCCTAAAAAATTTAATAAGAAATGGGGAACTATGTGCTTCGGATTAGCATTTTTGTATAATATTGCATATTATAAATTTTTCTTAGATGACTCATAATTCTTTTTAATTATAATTAAAATCTTTTTTAATTATAAATATAATGGCACATAAATTATGGAATAAAGAAGAAGAAAAAGAATTTATAAAACAAATAGCAGAAGGTCGTAGTATGGCAGATATTGCATCAAAACATGAAAGAACAGAAACTGCGATGGAATTACGATTAAAAAAAATTATTTATGATAATGTTGAAAAAGGTTTTAGTGCTGATAAATTATCTAAAATTATTAAATTACCCTTGGATAAAATTAACCAATATTATTATGAATATAAAGGATTTATTGAAAAGAAAGATAAAAATAAAATTAATAAAGAAGAAAAAATAAATGAAAAGAAAGAGGAAACAAAAATTTCTACTATGAACATTATTGGTGGGTATCATTCTGAAAAAAAAGATAGTGATAATACTAAAGATAAAATGGCTATTTTAGAAAAGGAAAATAGAGTAATGAAAGAAATATTAGATAACATACAAATGAAGAATAAAATTAATAAATTAATAGATAATGGATATCTTGATAAGGATATAAGAAGGAAAATCGGTAAAATTGTAGGTAAAAAACCCTCAAAATAATTGATTTTTAAAAAATAATTGAATTTAATATAGTTTATTTTAATATTCCCTTAGAATATAAAAATGTCTCTAAGACTTTATTTAGGATGTATGTTTTCTGGAAAAACATCAGAATTAATTCGTGAATATACTAGATGGACTAAAATTGGTAAAAAAGTAATTTGTATTAACTATGCTGATGACACTCGTTATGGCGATGATAATTATGTGTATAGTCACGATTTAAACAAAATAGAATGTCTTAAGACTGATAAATTATATAATATAAAAAAAGAAGAAATTAATAAGTATCAAGTTATTTTAATAAATGAAGGACAATTTTTTGAAGATATACTCGAATTCTGTAAAGAATATGTTGACATTTATAAAAAAGATATTGTTGTTTGTGGACTTGATGGTGATTATCTTCGTAAACCATTTGGAAAAATTAATGATTTAATTAGTATTTGTGATGAAGTTACTAAGTTAAAAGCATTTTGTGTTAAATGTAATGACGGAACACCTGCACTTTTCACTTGGAGAATTTCCAGTGATAATAACCAAATAAGTATTAATAATGACTACATCCCTGTATGTAGAAAACATTATTTAGAATCAACTAATTCTAAATCAATTAAATTAAATCATTTAACACAATCACATAGTGATAACAATCTTGATTTTATAATCTAATTTTATTTATGCAAAAATTAATTTATAATATCTTAATTTTTGGCATTTGTAATTTGTTTGTTTGTGCTGCTATCTTGAATGCTGATAAATAACTCATGTAAATCCACATTATAATTGCAATGTTACATACTAATGATGCAATAACACCTTCAATGTTATAGTTGGCATAGAGTAATAAACTTGTACCAATTGTCCATAAGAAACCAATCTTAATGTAATCTGCTAATGCATCGGCTGCATTTTGGAGAGTTTCTTGGTCTTTTGAAAAGTTCTTTACTGAGAATTTGGAACTCATTTCTACACTTCCTATTGCAAATTGCATTGATGAGAATAATACTGCTTCTCCTATCATTTTTAATCTGTTTTCGTTTGTTACTAAATAACTTAAAACCTTATTTGCAATTAATGTTGCCTTTTCTTCTGAATTCATATTATTATATAAATTTATAATATAATTTTTTTTAATAAATTATTATTCAAAAATTTATTAACTTTTTTTATTATATATAATGCTTTTCGATTATTCTCAATATAAATCTATAGTTAATATTATTTTAATTCTCATTTTTAGTTATTTACTTTTTAAATTTATCATCAGTTGTGAATCTTTTACTGATATTGAAAATGAAACTTCTGATGTCTCTACACCTTCCTCTAGTCAAGATGAAGAAATAAATTTACAAACTAATAATGTTGTTGAAGAACAACAAAATAATCAAGTTAGTGAAGAAGTTAACCAAGAATCTAAACAAGAATCTAAACAAGAAGAAAATAATGTTGCTGTAGTCCAAAAATCTAATAATCTATATCCTAATGAAGATGAAATTAAAGAATCTGAAATTCTTCGCATAAAACAATTATGTATTGGTAATACTTGTTTAAAAGAAGAAGATGTTAAAAAATTAGTAAAGCATGGGGATAGCATAACAATCAAATCTAATATGAATAATAGTAGATTAAGAATAGAAAACCCAACAAAGAATAAACCAAGTCAAGTATCATTTCACGATTCTAATAGAGGACCTTGGAATTCTATGCAAATCGAAAAATGTGGTATGATGGCAGATTCAGATTTAACTCGTTGTTGGAAATGGTCTGAAGGTGGTAGACGTGAAATGATTAAAGATGAATAATTTATAAATATATTTTTTTAATATTCTTATTTGTAATTTGTTTTAATTCTATACATTTTTCTTTGGATATTAAAGCTCCATAGAAATTATCTACTTCTTCTTTTATTATATTTCCCTCTATTGTCAAATTAATATTGTTTCTTAAATCCTGATATGATAAATCAGAAATTATATCTAATTTAACTTGATAATCATCTACGTTGAAAACTAATTGCATTTGTTTATTTAATTTTGATAATTTAAATTTCTTTCCATAATAATCAAAAAAATTATTATATTTCTTGTTTGTATATGTTTCTAGATTATTTACTTTTATATCATCTTTTAATCTTTGTAATGTATGTGAAGATATATTATCATCATATTGAACCCAAACAAGTGAATCTATATCCAAACAAAATCTTTCTTCATTAAAATCAATAATTAAATATTTCATAAATGACATATTATTTTTTACTCCATATGCAAACCATGTCTTCGTATATATTTTTAAGTTCATAAAGTTATCAAATAATAAATAATAATTCTCATTGTGTGGTAAATAATATTTACTCCCAAAAATAGGTGATAAATATGGGTCACCTATTCCTCCTCCTCCAAAATAATTATTCACTAATATTGAACCTGACCCTACTCCTATTACCTTTATTATTAATTTGTTATCTATGATAAAGGTTTGTCCTAATTCATATAATGTGTTTTTGTATACTATTCCTGAACTATCCATATACATATAATGTAATGATGCATCTGTTCTTATCTTAATAAAATCAGTTGTATTTCCTGAAAAATAATATAGTCTTTGTGTTGTATTATATGATATATCTATTGTGTTTGTATTTCCAGATGAATCTACAATTAAGAATGTAGTTGGAATGTTATTAGAAATATCTATACTATTAATATACAACCCAGATATATCTTGCGATAATAAAATATCACTTCTTACTGATGTAAAATTATTTCTATTATTATACATATATTGTTTAAATAATTCTCTATCATTCACCTTTGTTAAATTATCTACTAAAAATGTATCTAATGAATATGATACAACATTATAACTTACATCAGTTATTCCTGAATTTACCCATGTTTTAACATTTAATGTATTACTATATTCACCATCACCTGATGTATTTTGTCCTTTTACTCTAAAATAATACTCAGTGTCCGATAATAAACTACTCTTATTATATATATTAGTTGCTGTTGTATCTGTTGAATAACTTGTTAATAAATCATTTTCAGATGTATCTAATATATATGAATCTACACCACTCATTATATCCCAAGTTACTGTAATACCACTTATGTCAACAAATGTAAATGTTAAATTAGTTACTTTTCCTGGTTTTGTTAAAACAGTAGCAATATTACTATTTGAACTTTGACCACTTGAATTAATTGCTTTTAATCTAAAATAATATGTAGTACCTGATAATAGATTATTAAAACTGTATGATGTATTAGTAGAAGTATATGATGCATCAATTACAATAAATGTATTACTACTAGATTGTTCTAATTGATATGAACTTGCTCCTGTTATTGTCGTCCAGTTAATAATTACCCCATTTGCACTCACATCTGATATTGTTATTGTTGGCGTTGATGGCAAAGTTAATAATATTAATGTATTGCTTACACTACTTTGTCCAGAACTATTAATTGCATACATTCTATAATAATATGTTGTGCCACTAGATAATCCAGTTATAGTAGTAGATGTTCCTGATAATCCAGACAATGATGCATCAATAACTGTAAAACTTGCATCGGTCGAACGTTGATAGATATAAGATGTAGCGCCAGTTACAGATGTCCAATTTAGTGTAAATCCAGATGTTGATATTGATGATGAAGATATAGAAGTTGGTGAGGGTATAGTTAATACTGTAACTGTATTTGAATAAGGACCATTACCCAAATCATTAATACCATAAACTCTAAAATAATATGTAGTTCCACTTGATAATCCAGTAATATTATAAGATATATCAATTGTTGTATACGATGCATCTATAGTAGTAAAACCTGAATTAGATGACCTTTCTATTATATAACCAGTTTCACCTGATATATCAACCCAACTTAAATTGACACTATTTGTTGTAATATTAGATGATGACATCGTTGTAGTATTTAAAATATCATTATATAATAATGCACTTGACCCATTACCAATAACTTTAAGATTAATTTTATTTTCCAATGCAAGTGATTGATTTAGTCTATAATTTGTTGAACTATAAATTATACCACTACTATCAAAAGTTATTAAATGTGGTGTAGAATCTATTGTAATATAGATATAATCATTTGTTTTTGCAGAGAAATAATATACTTTTTTCTCTTGGTCTTTAGGTATTGATATTGTATCACCATTATTAAATATTCTAAAATCTACTATTTGATTATTTGATACATCATTCGTTGTTTTCTCTACTAATAAAGTATTTAAGTCGCCAAAATTTACAGTTGATGTTGTTCCTATTAAATTATTTTTATAATATCTTAAAAAGTCTTTAAAATATTCTCGCCCAGTTACTGTTGATAAATTTGTTTTAAGAAATGTATCTATACTTGTGCTAGGACTAATACTATTAATATTTGAACCACTTTTTTGTGTCGGTGCTGTTGATTTATATGTATGCCCAACTGGTAAATTACTTGATATACCCCATTTATGAGCAAGATATCCTTCTATATATTCTCTTTCACTTGTTGTTATACTTCTGTTAAAACCAATAAATTCATATATGATGTGATTATCTGATAATGTTATTAGATTTCTTGGATCACCAAAAACAAATAAAGTAGTTGCATTATTCGCACTTGTTAATGTTGCTCCACTACCAGTTGTAGTTGTCCCATTATAAGTAATTAAACTTGATGAATTTGACACTGTAAAACCAAATAATCCATTGGTATTTGACGGAAATGTCGACCCTGATAATAATTTACCAGATGAATTTGTGTATAATGTTATTCCTGTTGTATTATTATCTTTTAATGAAAAATGATATCGCATCGATGCATTAGTTCCCGATGAGTTAAACCACATTGTATTTATAATTTGCCATGAATTTGTTCCGGTTGGTGACCTTATTACCATGAATACACTTTGTTCTGAGGAAGATGAAAAATTTGGCATTGAACTTCCTATTTCTGTTAATATTGTATCATATGAGAATTGTATACCATTCTTTGAATTTAATGTTGTCGATGGATATGATGGTCTTTTTGCTGAGTTTGATTGGGAGACTTTATATCCATTTGCTGTTTTATCTCTCCATTCTGATACTTTCCCTGATACTATTGTCAATGTTGACGCATCATTTGCATCAAACCATAATTGACACCCACTCACATCAGTTGGAAATATTTCTGATGTTGTATTTGTTAATCCTGTAGTTGCTGTTGTTATTGACAAATCTGAACTAACAGTACTATTTGTTACTCCTGAAAAACCATAGATTCTAAATTTATATATTGTTTCACTTGTTAATCCTGATATACTATAAGTATTATTAGAAGTATCAATTGTTGAATAACTAATAAAATTATTTGTTGAATATAATATTCTATAACTTGGATATCCTAGTAAATATGACCAACTTAAATTTAATGTTGTATATGATATTGTGTTAGCTGATAAATCTGTTATTTGATTAACTGCTGGAACTGTTAATGTATTACTTGCTGCACTTGTACCATTCGCACTTAATGCATAAACTCTAAAATAATATGCAGTATTTGGTGATAATCCTGTGATATTATATGATATATCCGTTAATCCTGTATATGATGCATCTATTGATGTAAATAAAGATGTTGAAGACCTTTGTAATGTATATGATGTTGCTCCTGATACACTTGTCCAATTAATTGTTAATGTTGTTCCTGTATTTGAATAAGATGTTAATGTTGGGGCTGCTGGTATGGTTAATAATGTTAATGTATTACTTGCACTACTTTGTCCAGTTGTATTTACCGCATATAATCTATAATAATATGTTGAATTTGCAGTTAATCCTGTAACCGATGTTGAAGTCCCAGATATTCCTGATAATGAAACATCTATAGTTGTAAAACTTGAACTAGATGATCTCTGTAATGTATATGATGATGCACCTGTTATTGCAGACCATGATATTGTTGCTGTTGTTGCTGTTATCGATGAAGATGCTATTGTCGGGGCAGATGGTAGTGTTAAAACTGTTAATGAATTGCTAGCGCTTCCTTGACCTGAACTATTTACTGCATACATTCTATAATAATAAGTAGTTCCACTTGATAATCCAGTTATTGATGTTGATGTCCCCGATAATCCTGACAATGATGCATCAATAGTTGTAAAACTTGCATCTGTTGAGCGCTGATATATATATGAAGAAGCTCCTGTAACAGATGTCCAATTTAGAGTAAATCCAGAAGATGTTATTGATGTTGTCGATATTGTTGTCGTCGATGGTAGAGTTAATAATGTTACTGTATTACTTGCACTACTTAGACCAGTACTATTTACTGCATATAATCGATAATAATAAGTTGTTCCTGAACTTAATCCACTTACTGATGTAGATGTACCAACTATTCCAGATAAAGATGAATCTATAGTTGTAAAACTTGAACTAGATGACCGTTGTAATGTATATGATGATGCACCTGTTATTGCAGACCATGATATTGTTGCTCCTGAAGTTGAGATTGAAGAAGAAGATATAGTAGGAGCTGCAGGTAGTGTTAATACTGTTATATATGATGAATATGTACTAGTTCCAACACTATTTACGGCTGATACTCTGAAATAGTAATTTGTTCCTGAAGATAATCCTGTAACAGAAGATGAAGTTGTAACTATACCTGTTGTTGTAGTTGGTCCAGTAAAACTTGTATTTGTATCTCTTTGTAAATTATATGAAGTAGCATCTGCACTTGAGTTCCATGATACAGTTACTGATGAAGTAGTAATACTGGAACTCGTTAGTCCAGTAGGTGTAGTAGGTGCAGAAACAGAAAAATTAAACCATGATTGCTGTTGGAAACGTGTTGTTGTCGTTGCATAATCTGTTGATTGTGTATGTAGTGTTGTCCATGTTGAATTATCATTTGAACCTTGTAATCTCCATCTTACTGGATCACGCGATTCTTCATCATTTGCAGTTGAAAAAGTAAATTGTGTTGCTGTTCTTGCTGAACCAAAATCTATTATTATTGGTTGTATATTAAAATCCAACCATTTAGTTGATGTAGAATTATCAATTGCATTTGCTGGTCCTTCTCCTGGTGGATTGCTACCTCCTGTATTTGATGCAGTTGCACCTGAATAACTCACTCTTGTTCCACTATTTGCTATTATTAATTCTGATATTTGAACCATATTCGATAATACACTATTACGAATTTTATCAACAATAAATTTATAATATCTAAATGAAACTGACATAATATCAATATATTATAATTAATAAAATAAATAATAAATATATTAACTATTCATTTTTATTATAAATTTTTATATATAATAAATTATATATATATATGAGTGTTATCAATAACTCTCAAGTATTACAACATTTAGACGTGTTAGAATTAGAAGATATAGAATATATTTTAAATTTACCAGAAGTAATAGCGGCAAAAAGTAAAATAGAAAGTAGAAACAATGGTTCTATATACTTTGATATTTCATTAACAGATAAAATTAAAATGAAACTATCAGAAAAATTTGGAATTAACTTTGATAATATAAATTCTATTCCAATGAGATGGATTAAAGGCGATACATTACCACATGTAGATAGAGGTATAAATTCATTTGATAATACATATCTTTTATATCTTACAGATAGTGAAGGTGAACTTATAGTTGATAGTAACTCTTATCCAATCAAACAAGGGAGTGCATATATCTTTAAAGAAGGTTTAAATCACAAAACAATTAATACAGGTATTGAACCAAGATTATTATTAGGACCAATGAGTGATGCTGGTTTTGCTGTTGGTACTGGAATTTCTAGACCAGGTGGTACTACTATTTATATACGTCAAAATACAAACATTGAATATAGCATTGACAATCAAACAACATGGAATACTTTAAGTTCTTTTCCTGTAACTTTTATAAATTCAAATACAAGTGCTGGTTTATTAAAAATAGAATTTACAATGAATATTTTATTAAATGATATAGATGGAGGTATTAATAAATATTTTACTTGTGGTTCAAATAGTATTCAATTTGGTTCTACTTCAGTTCTTGCAGATGGTTTTCGTCCAAAAATAAGAATTGATGGTGTAACAAATTATCCTGGTTTAATAAAAAATGGTGATTCAAGCTTTAGTGGATATGATAATATACATATTTATAATTTAGAAGTTTTATCAATTAATAGTACATCTCTTTTAAGCAATAGTGGATGGGTTGCACAAAATTATTTTGGTAAGGGAAGCGTTGACAATTATATTATTAATTGTTCATCAGATGGTGATATTCCAACTTATGGTGGCGGTATAGTTGGTGAATATGCAGGTATTGGTTCTGGTTCATCTTTAACAATAATTGGTTGTTCATCATCTGGTGCAATTGAACAGTATGCAGGTGGCATTGTTGGTTCTAATGCTGGTAGTAGTGGAGGTTCTTGTATTTGTATATCTTCTTGGAGTACAGGTGCTCAAACTTCAACTCATGCAGGTGGTATTACAGGTTCAAGTGCAGGAAGTGGGTCATCTGGGTCTATAACTATAAATAGTTGTTATAGTACTGGTATTATAGGTTCTCAGGGTGGTGGTATTTGTGGTGCAAATTGTGGTTATTCTTCTGGTAGTGGTATAATTATTAACTCTTATTCTAATGGTTCTATTGCAGCAGCTGCTGGTGGTATTGTAGGTTCATCACAAAATACTATAATTACAAATTGTTATACTACTGGCAATATAAGTGGAGGTGGCGGTATTTTTGGTAATGGTAGTGTTACTATTTCTAATTGCTATACTACTGGAACGGTAACAGGTGGTGATGGTTATATTGAATATGATTCAACTTTAGTTCCAGCAACATGTTATTCTGAAGCAAAAACTGGAACACCTGGTTCTTGGAATAAAACTAATGCTAATACTGTTCTTACTGGATTACCAAATCCTATTATCGGAAATACTTGGGTTGAAACTACTATTAATCAACCCTATGAACTTTTTAATATGGGTTTTACACCATATCCAACAATAAATTTAAGAACAACACCTTCACCATCTCTTAAAAATTCATTTAGTTCTACTATTGCTGTTGGAGGAAATACTTCTGGTGGATTAGTTGGAAACATATATTCAAAAGATAATGTAACTAGTGGAGGATATGAGGTTGGTGGTTCAGTTACAAAAGATATGTCGAATGAGGACTATCGTGATGAATTCGACCCTAGTGATTATCCTGATTTCTTCCCTGATATGGCGCCTTTTATTCCATCTAATATTGAAATTGGTGACAAAACTGAAATAAATAAATTTAATGCATCATATTGGAATGATTTGGGAAATGATGTTTTTGATGAATGGGGTTATTTTTATTTATACGATGTCTCAAGTGGTAAATATTATTTCCCATTAATTAGTCCTCGAAATCAATCTAATTCCATATTTTCAATTCAAACATTTAATGCATTTGGACGTACATTTACTATTAAACATGGTTGGTGTGTTCAAGGTGTATTTAAATTTGAAATATTTGTAAATGATAATCTACCTTTTAAATTTGGAACTTATGGTAATATGGGTTCTGATGGTGATGAAGTTATTAATGAATATATTGAACCATATTCTATAAAAGATACTAGTCTAAATTTATATTATATTTGTCATGCAGAAGAAGGTGATTCTACTGAAATATTATATTCTTATTGGATTCCTAAAAAACCTACACAAAATGCTGCTAAAACATATGATTATTATAATGTTGAAGATGATGATAGTATGATGTCTAAAGAAGTTACTGATGGTCTTATTGTTTATTTTGCTAAGAAAAATGATGTTAAAGATTGGGTTATTAATGATTTAAATCTTGCTTCCTATGAAATATTAGATATTGTTGGCGGTTCTCCTAGTTCATATGATACTATTTCAATTGACCAATTTAGTGGTATTATATCTACAACTTTATTAACTGAAATTGATACATACACATTATATATACGTAATTCTGGTAGTTATAATATTTCTACTTATGATTTAAATGTCATTAATAATATTCCTTGCCTTACAGAAGATACAACAGTATTAACACCTTCTGGATATAAAAATATATCGTATTTAAGACCAAATGATTCTATCATTACATCGGATAATCGTATTGTTAAAATTGTTAATGTTTTTTCTACTACTGTAAAAGCATCTTTTGATACTTATCCATATATTATAAAAAAAAATAGTCTCGCTGATAATTATCCTCCAAATGATTCTAAAGTTTCTGGTGAACATTTAATTAAATTTAATGATGAATGGATACATCCTATTTTATCTCGCAAATTTAGACAAGATAAATCTAAAAAAGTTATTAAATATTATCACATTGAAACACCTAATTATGCTACTGATGATTTAGTTATTAATGGAGGTCTTATTGTTGAACCTTATACTGGTATCAATAAATTAAATTATCTTGTTCGCACAAATAGAATGTCTAAATACTTTTTAGAATTAAAGAAAGTTAAAAATAGTAAAGTTATTAAATTATAAATAAAATATTATTGATAAAACATAATATAGAGATAAAGTTGATAACGATTCATTAACTCATTTCTATCTATTTCTTTTAAGTCAATCAGTTTTTTTATTATCTCATTTGGCTCTTCATTATTAGTTATCAAAAATAGTTCTGTTAGTATTATTGAATATGGCATACAATATCCTTTAAAAAATTCTTGCGCATTTATCTCATTATTATATGTGTTTATTGGTTTCATAAAATTTGTTATATTTGATGGAATATACATATAATCTATCAAATCTAAAATCTTTGTTAGTATTTCTGTTATTTGTGTATTTTCTCCATATTCATTATTGGAATCTATTAAATGTGCTGTTTTTGTATATTTATCAAATAATAGTAATACCGCATGTCCACTTTGGTTTTTTATTGCATTATTTATTATTGTTACCATTGGGTAATATCGATGATTTATTTTATTAATCTCATCAATTAATGTTACCAGATTAATTATTTCTATTGTCATATCTTCTGGATAGATAGTTATCATACATGGATAATCATCACTATATCTCTCATTCCATATTAGTTCTAATTCATTATTATTTGAAAGTTTGTAAACCAATGTATCTGTATATTTATTTATTGCTTTTATTTTATCTTTATATTTTTTATTTAAATATTTTTCTAAAACTTCGTATGGTGTTCTACAAATTTTATCATATATTTTCTCATCAAATCCTACAAATTCATCACATGCCAAAAAATTAAATTCTTCCAGTGGTATATCTGGTAGTTCTATATATTCAGAATCGAACTGTATATATTCCATTATGATATAATTTGTTTATTTACCAATCATTATTATAATCTTCGCATTCATAACAATCATTTGGTAAATCAATTTTTTGATTATAAAATTTTACATACAACATCTTAAATAGATAACAGTGATATCTATTTATTAATTCATTTCTATCATAGTCTGATAATTCAGTTAAATGATTTGTTATAACATCTATTTCTTCATCACTAGATAGAAATAGTTCTGCTAGCAATACCGAATATGCCATACAATAGCCTCTAAAAAATTTTTTTTGATTTATTGCTTGATTATATGTATTTATTACTTTCATATAATTTGTTATGTTTGACGGAATATAATCATATTTATATAAATCGAAAACTCGTTGTAAAATATCTGTTATTTGATGATGTTCACTATATGTATTATTTGAATCTAATAAATGAACTGTTTTTGTATATTTATCAAATAACAATAATACTGCATGACATGTTGTTTCTTTATGTTTGATTATATCTGTTATTATTGTTATTATTGGATGATATCTATGTTCTATTTTTTCTATATTTGTAAATAATATATCTAAATCTATTATTTCTAGTATTGTATGTTCTGAATAGAGTTTTATTTTACAATTATAATCACCATTGTATAGATGACCATCTAATACTTCTAATTCTTTTTTATCATTATATTTAAATATTTCTATATCTGTTATTATCTTTTTCTGTTTTAGTTTTTTATATTTCTTTCTTAAATATTTTTCTACTATGCTACGTTTAGCTCTACATATTTTTCTATATATTTTCTCATCAAATCTAACAAATTCATCACATCCTAAAAAAGAAAATTTTTCCATAAGTATATGTATGTTAGGATTATTTATGTATTCATCCATTTTCTACTGTTTCTATTTTTTTTAATATAATATCTGTACTATAATTATTAGTTTTATCAATTTTTTTTGTTATATGTTTATAATTATTATACTTCGCGCGCTTTTGTTTTTTTTGCATTATTTTTATTTCATTTGTTCAACATACGATTTTTATACTATAATACATATGTTTTCAATAGTATTACATCATATGTATATGCACTGAAATGGGTTTTTTCAATGAGCCACGCGCCGATTATGAGCGCCTTTAGGCGTGAATAATATTTTTATTTATGTTTATATATTTAAAAAATAAATATATATAATAATTATAATATAAAAAGAATGCAGGATAATAATGCTTTTGAAGGTATTCTAAATTTTGATAGTGATGATAAAAAAATTGATATGCGTGGTAAAAATAAACCAACAAAGCAAGAATTTTTTGAAAAAGAACAAAATGAAATTCTTAAGAAAATAAATAATATATTAGGTATTAGTAAGGATAATAACAAAATTTATTTATATGATATTGAAAATGATAAGGATAAAAGAGAAAAAATATTAGCTTTATCACCCGAAGTTAGAAAAGCATTTAAATGTGGTTCTTGGGGATTTTTTAGAGAGGAATTATGTAAAGATAATCATGTATTACTATGTAAATCTATTTATAAAGCAATGGGATATCAAATTTTATCAAAGCAAACTGATATTATTAGAGAAAACCAAAAAATTAAGACAATGCAATATATTATTGGTAAAATTAATATTACAATGTAATTATTTAAAAATTGCGTTTTTTATAATAAAAAATTTTATATAGTAATATATATAAAATTTGTAAGATGAAAAAGAGAACTTCACAAATTTGTAATGATGTTTCCAAATTAGCGCCAACTAATAAGGAAACTAATGGGGATTCACAAGTCACCATTACTACTAATCTACAAAAAAATTCACAAGAAATTCCGCAAAATTCTATATTTAAAAAAATTTATGATAATTATTATTTCACAAAAAGTAATGCAGTTGACGAAATGAGTTTATACAATAGTCCTGATTTGAAATTATTTTCTTTTGACATTCCATCTAAAACTAATGACATAGTTAAAGCATTCATTGTTCGTGATTATCATGATATTTATAAATTGTTAAGTAGAAAACCTATTAAAAATATTTATGAAAACTTTGAAGCTAATGACAAAGTAAAATTATTTATTGATTTGGATTATAAATTTGCCAAAAACCAACAAACACATCCTTCATTCGATGATTTGTGTAATGCCGCAATCTCATCAGTAAATACAAAGCTAATTAAATTTAATATTATTGACCCTTCTATTATTATTCTTAGCGCTAATACCACTGAAAAGTTATCGGCACATATTATATATCCTGAAATAATCTTCCAATCTATTAATCATTTAAAATATTTTATGAATGATATTGAATCAGATTTAATCAAAAATGATATTTTTGATTTGGCGGTTTATAAAGTGGGCTCCTTCAGAACTTTTTTATCATCTAAATATAATAAGGATAATCAATTAGTATTTCACAGTGGTATCAATTATAGAAAGAAAAAGGATTATGATTTATTCTTGGATACTCTTATTACTAATTGCAAAAATCAAACAGTTGTTAATTATAAGATTCCTAATATAATTAAAAATAAACCTATCATACATTATAAAGAAAATATTGTAGCTAATAAACAAAAAAATATTTTTAATAATGATTATGTCTCATTAGAAAGAATAAAACAATATCTCGATTTACTTAATATCGATAGAGGTAAAAAATATGATACTTGGTTCGAAGTCGCTAAAACATTATTTAATTGTAATACCGACTCATTGGATTTATTTATCGAATGGTCTCGTAAAGTTCCAGGATATGAAAATACACCACATAATAACTATATAAAAACTTGGAACAGTCTACTATATTATATTGGTGGTATGGAAAACTTACGTAGACTTGCCAAAATAGATAATCCTAATAAATTTAAAGAAATAGAATATGTTATCGAGAAAAATAATTTTGATACTGTTAAGTTTGAAAAAGAATACTTATTGATGGATACTGATAATGATAATGACATTGTTAGAACTAATCTTAAAAATTTTATTGATTCTGATGATATAAAAAGTATTTCATTTATGTCGCCATATAATACTGGCAAAACAACATTATTAAAACATATTCTTGATACTAATAAATATGAAAGAGTATTATTTGTTACATTCAGAAAAACACTTACTGCAGATATATTCGGTTCTTTGCAAAAATATAACTTTCATTCATATCTTGATAAAGAATATTGTCACAATAAATTTATTTGTCAAATTGATTCATTATTCCATTTATCTAATTATTATCAATATGCTATTAGTGAGTGTTATCCTACTTATGACCTTGTTATTTTAGATGAAATTGAATCATCTCTTAATCATTTTAGTGCTTCCACTTTGCAAAATAAAAATTTATGCTATCGTATTCTAAAAAATATACTTTATAATAGTGATAAAATTATTGCACTAGATGGCGATTTCTCTAATAGAAGTTATGATTATATTCAAATGTTTGGTGAACATATAATCATGCATAATACTATTAAGAAAAATATTAAACATTTTATTTTCCGTAATAATAAAGAAAATTATGATAAGCTAATTGATGCTGACCTAAAAGCTAAGAAAAATATTTGTATTGTGTCTATGAGTAGCAAAGTAGCTGAGGCATATTATGAAAAATATAATAAACAATATAAATGTTGTATTCATACTGGATTAACTGATGATGATAAGCTCGAAAAATTAAAAGATGTTAATACTTATTGGAAACAACATCAATTAATTATTTATTCTCCACATATTGAAGCTGGTGTCAATTTTGATGTTTCACATATTGATAAAATATATGGTGTTCTAGCACCAATGAGCACATCGCAACGTGCATTTATGCAAATGTTAGGCAGACCAAGACAAGTTAAAGATAATAAGATAAATATATTTCTGAATGGATTAAGATTCTCTGAAACTGCACCATATTTTACTTTTAATGAAACAAAAGATTATATGATTAGTTCTTATGACCAATATTTAACTAAAGAAGACGTAACTGATGAGAAAACAAATAAAGTATCTTGTAAATATATTTATGATGATTATGTAAATTTACAAGTTCATAATAAAAAAGAAGAATTAAATAAAAATAGTTCATTATTTGTTCCATATTTGCTCCAGTTAATAAAAAATAAAGGACATACTTATGAATATATTGATGATGAAAAACATCGTAAAATTAAATTAGATGATATTACATTGGAAGAAATTTATAATGCAAAATATGTTAATGATACCGATATTAAACCATATATGGAAAGTAAACAATCAGGAACAGCCAGTAAAGAAGATAAATTTATTATTGAAAAATATATGTTCCGTAAAATATGGAAGGTAGATTATTTCAAAGATGATGATATAGAAAATAAAAATAATAAAGATATAACTATTGATAAAGCATTCTTTGTTGATTACTTCCGTAAAACATTTGTTTTACTAAATATGAGAAATTTAATGAATGATGCAAAAATGGACTTATTCGAAAATGTGAATAATACTTTGGTTCTCGATTTTGATAAAGCCGAAATGAAAAATAAATTAGATATTATCAAGAAAATCATTACTAAATTAGGTTTTGATTTGAAGAATATGGATAAATTATTAGATAAAGAAACATTCCAGAAAAACCTTAGTGAATTAGAACAAGATTATGAATTATTTAAAAATGAAAAAGTGAAAATATTATTTGGTTTTAATAAGAATAAATTAAATACCGTCAAGAGTTATATGGGTTTCCTGAATAGTATCCTCAAGAATTATGGTATATGTATACATCTTGTTAATAAAATAATAAGAAATAAAGAAAAAGTGGAAAGAAAATGTAGTTATAAAGTAAAATTTGATGATATTTATTTTAATTATTTATAGATTTTGTAACGTAAATTCCCCCATTAATAAAGCATAGCGTTTTATAATTGCAAGATACGTTACAATTACTCCTTATTTACTTTTTATATATAATTATCATATTTTTCTATGATGATTATTCTTGGGATAAAAATAAATATTAGTTCTTGGATAAATGAAAAATAAGAGCAGTAACAGTATTAGCTTTTATATTTAATTCCTTGCTTATTTCTTTTATTTCGCTATTAGTTTTATCAAATAAGAAATCAAAAATAGCTTTTAGATATTCTTCTTTATTGCTATAAGCGGATTTAGACATTTTGAGTGTCTGACATATTTTTTTGAGTTCATCATTTTTACATTTCCCTAAAATTTGGTTATAAGTAGTAATAAAGTCATTATGATTTTTCTTGGCGATGTCCATAGCAATATCAGCATCTTTTTGCAACTTAATAGCTAATTCCATAGTTTCTTTACATTGCTTTTCTAATTTTTCTGTTTCTTTAATCATCTTTAATTCTTCTTTATCGATTTTATTATCAGTTGGTTTTTCAGTAGAAATTATTTCTGGTTTTATTTCTTTAGGGGATTTTACATTTGTATCTCTTTCAGAATTAATTTGTTCTATTTTATCGAATCCATATTTCTTCATAAAAACATCCATATTGAGAGTCCCCATAGATGAATTACAACTGCGGCAAATAGGTCGTAGATTATCTAATGATACTTGTCCACCATCTTTTTCAGAAAGGATATGACCACAATCGAAATTATTTTTAGAGATAGCTTCATGACGGCAACATTGGCAAGTTCCAGTTAAATTATTTTGGAAATAAATATTCCATAAAGTATTTTTGACGGAAATAGGGATAGTTTCTTTTTTCTTTTTATTTTTAGGTGTATCAACCTCATCAAATTCATCATTCGGTTGCATTTAGTTTTATACATATATTCATAATTTGTTTTTATATATATTTAATGCCGCATAGTTATAAAAAATTGGATTATAATAGATTTAAATCCAAGCTATCGCTTGAATACGGCGCATGGAAAATTGCAAAACCCATTTTTATGCTGCCAACATATGATGTAATACTATGAAAAAATTATAATAGTATTAAATAATATGTGAAATAAATAAAAGGGAAAATAATGCAAAAACAAAGGCGCGTGGTATATGTATATGTATAAGTATAATAGAAGACTTAATATGAAAATAGATTAAAAATGTTAATTAAAGATTTTTACCAAAAAAATATGAATAAAAAGTTTAGACATACAAAGATATTATAAATTTTTATTTATTTTGTTTAAGTTTTTCTAATTCAATTTGTAATTTTAATATTTCAATATCTTTATTTTTTAATTCAATATCTTTATTTTTTAAAGCCATTGTATTATGAAAATCTTTTAACTCTTGTGCTTGTAGATAATTACGATAATTGAAAATTTCATTAATAAGTTCAAAAGAAAAATAATAAGTTTCCTTAGATTGAAAGAAATCAAAATTACATTTAACTAAATTAGAATTAGTGTCATATAATTTATTACCAGAAATATCAAAAATTTTAGACCGAATATTTTTTTTTCCTTTTTTAATTGTATTAAAAACTTCATTACCTGAAATATCTATATTTTTATAAGAATTGTCAAGTTTTTGAATAGCTTCTATAAGAGACATTCTATTTATTAGAAAAGGAGAAAATAAATGTGGTTTTATTTTCTTTATATAATCGTGGAAATCCTCCTCATTTTCAATACAAGCAATATCAAAAAATAGAATAGGATGTGAATTACAACAAGATTTACTTTTAAATTTAATAAATCTAGTGTCATAATCAGAAGAAAAGCCAGGTTTAGCAATAATAGCTTTATTATGTGTATCAAAATCCAAAATATTTAGATAAAATATCTTTTTATTTTTGTATTCATAATTAAAAAATTTATCTTTAAAATTAAAAATGAACGTAGAAACACACTTAATATCTTCCAAATTATCATTGTAAAAAATTTTTTGATTAATTTTAGAATTAAGAAAAGGAGAACAAATGTCAAAAAAGTTATCATAATTTATTATGATATATTGACCAGAACAATCAATAATTTTTTGAAGAAAACTAATATTAATGTTTTTACAATTAATAAAAGATTTATCAGAATTATTGTTAGAAGGAGATTTTTTGTGAAGAATTGAATTTTCAAGTATAATAGGGAATTTTTCCCTATTAATAACGTATTGTGCCATGATTCAATTATAAAATAAACAAGTATATAGTGAATATAAAAATTCAATTATTTGCTTATAATACATATTAAATCCAAGCTATCGCTTGAATACGGCGCGGTGCCATTGCAAAACCCGTTTTATGCTGCCAACATATGATGTAATACTATGAAAAAGGTATAATAGTATTAAATAAAATGTGAAATAAATAAAAGGGAAAATCATGCAATAAACAAAAGCGCGTGGTATAATGACTTATATAAAAATAAAATTATGCTTTGTCATTAATAATATGCATATAGAACCATCTATTTGATTGGTCACCTTCTTTTTCTAATTTCTTGTAATCACACGATTTAATATGTAATCCTTGTTCTTCTATAAATTTTCTAATAATTTCATAACGCTCATGGCTTTCTGAGATAATCATTTCACCGTTATAGCGTAATACTCTCATTGCTTCTTCAATATATGATTGCCAATTATATCCCATCAGGCTTTGGCTAAATATACATACATCAACAGATTCATCTTCATCTGGTAAATTACTAATATCACAAGCAATAGAGTTATTATAAGATACATAATCATAGCCTGTAATATCAAATTTGTTATTATCTTTAAAATGGTCTTTAATAATATTTCGACCACAACCTAAATCTAATATTTTTAATTTCTTATTTTTCTTAGTTTCTAAATAAGCAATAATTTTGTTCACGGGTATATCTTTTTGTTCATATCCTTTAAAACTTATATCACGTGCCTTGTGATATTGTTCCCATAATTGTGGTTTATCATTGAACATAACTTTTGTTTTCGTTGATTTTTGTCTTGTCATTGTATCAGCTATTTTTTGATATTCTGATTTCATTCTAATTATTTCTCGTTCATTATCTTCTGAAGATGGCTTTTCTTCTTTGTATTTTATTGTTGTGGGTTTTGTAATGACTTTTTCTTCTGGTTGTGGAATATCATTATCTACTTTTTCAATATCAAAATTTGGAAAATATTCTTTATATTCTGTTATGAACTCTTCCCATTTTTTATGTATTTCAGGATTTTTCATAATTTGAGTATGATTTTTATAGTTTTTTATTTGTCCTTGAAACCAATTATATAATTGCTTTTCTGAAATATTATTAGCTTTATGTGATGGTTTTCTATTATTTTTATCAATAAAGTTTTTCAAATTTTCTAAATTGTTTATCCATTCTTCTTCATTAGAGAGAAATAATTGTTTATATTCTTTTATAAATTTTTCCCATTTTATACATATATTATTATTTTCCATAATATGATTTTTATTTTTATAATTTTGGATTTGTGTACCTATCCATCTAGCTAAGATAGATTCTTGACTATTATTATCTTTTTTATCACTAGGTCTTCTTTTAAATTTATTTATAAATTCTATTACTAAATTAATATTATCATCCCAAATTTCTTCATGTGAAAGAAAATATTTTTTATGTTCAAGAATAAAATCCTCCCATTTTTTACGTATATCATTATTTTTCATGATATCATTGTTATTTTTGTAATTTTTTTGTTGGTCTGAAAGCCATTCTCCTAATTGTTTAATTTTGCTATTTTTATCATATCTCGTCGGTTTTTCATTATTATCATAAATATATTTTTTAACGGATTCTAATGTATTATTCCATCTTTCTTCATTTGTTAAAAGATAACTTTTATATTTTTGAATAAATTCTTTAAATTTTTCATATATAATAGTATTTTTCATTATATACTTTTTTTGTAAATAATTATCATTTTGCGCACTAAGCCAACATCCTAATTTTTTTATATTAATATTTTTATCTGTACATGATGGTCGCTTATTATGTTCATTTATGTATTTTTCTACTAAATCTAATTGTATATTCCATTCATCTTCATTTGATTGAAAATAATTTTTTTTTTCGTTAAGAAATTTTTTCCATTCGGAACGATAAAATTCTTTTTTCATAATATTATTATGCTTATTGTAATTATTTTGTTGTCTCGATATCCATTTTGCTATTTTTTTAATTTCGTAATTATTATCTCTTTTCGAAGGACGTTTTTTAAATTCATTGATATATTTACTTACAGCTTCTAAATTTTTTTTCCATTCCTGTTCATGTGTTAAAAAATATTTTTTGTATTCCAAAATAAATTCATCCCATTTTTTTCTTATAAATTTATTGTTAATTATGCCTTTATGATTTAATATATTTCGTGATTGTAATTGAATCCAAGAACATAACTTTTCTTCTTTTTTAATTCTATTATTAGGTCTTTTCCCATTTTCATCAATATATTTTTTCACCTTCTCTAACATTTCCATCCAATTATCTTCGCTACTTGATATAACAGTCGACTTAATATAACCACCAAAAATCTTTTTGTTTAAATTAATATCACCATCAATATTCCACAAGACTTTAATTTCATCATTTGCATGAACAAACGGCTTAATATTTCGATTAGGTTTCTTAAGTTTTTTCTCCTTACAAACACCATTAGTTTTGCAATACACATTATCATCTTTCTTAACAAAATATAAAGTTTCATCAGATTCAGAATCAATATAAATATCATCTTCCAGAATTTTCTTATTAATTACTTGAACATTTTTTTCTAGCTTCCTTGCTAACTTTTTGAAATTTTTCTTTTCAGACTTCTCGTCATTATATTTGACTCCATGTTCGCTAAAAAGTTCATTAATAGAATATTCTTTTTTATCTAATTTCAATCCATTTTTATTTAGATTCTCATTAATTTCTTTTTCAGTATAAGTATCAGGATATTTCAGACATAATTCAAACATATATGGGTCTTCTTGTCGCAATGCAGATAATACATTTAGGATACCGTTAAAATTACCACATTTACTCATTTCTGACCGAATAACATTATCTTTTTCTTCATCAGTCTTACAATCTTTATATTTTTCTACATCAACATAAGAAGGAATTAGAACAGTAGCATTTCTTTTTGTATTTTTATTTTTACGACAAATCCGACCAATATTTTGTATAATATCAACATAGCTTTGTTTTGGGTCACAAAAAACAACCATATTTGCGTTCTTTGTATCAACACCTTCGCCAATAGTTTTACATGAGGCTAAAATATAAATTTCATCATCAGGAGTTTCATCAAAATCTTTAAGAATATATCTTTTATTTTTTGTGTTAGCAGTAATACCGTCAAAAGTGATTTTCTTAAATTTATTTTTTAAATCAGGAAATTCAGTATTAACTACTTTATTAAAAGCTTTATCCAATAATTTTTTATTAGTATCACAAGTAAAAGATAAAACATCACTACCTTTATCAGATGCTTTTTCACTTCTTGCATGGAATGTTAGAACACGATTATTTCCAGATTCTAAAATACTTCTTGCAATAGCTTCAAATACTGAATTATCTTTATTTTCCGTATATAAATCAACACGAATATTGAAATCATTTAGAATACCGTCACGAACACCATCAATATGCATATATTCATAAATCATAGCACCACAATGTGTTTCTTCTGCATCATATGTATCTTCATCATCAATAATTTCATAATTTTCATTATTAATATCATAACCAGTAACAGGTTCATACATTTTAATACCATTTGAATTTTTGGGAGTAGCAGTAAAAAACAATGTTTTATCAACAAAAGAATCAATAAAAGACTCTTGATATTCGGATGCATCATCATCTTGATTAATATCATCAAAATCATCAGAACCAAATAATAATTTTTTAATACCATCACCTAAAATATGATGTGCTTCATCAAAACACATGATATCAATATTAAGTTCATTTTCTTTAATAATATTTACTAATAGTGATAAGCTTTGATAAGTAATTAAAATAATTTTATTATCTTCGTGAAATAAGAATTCTTGAATTTCTTCTTCATCAGTTGTAAATTTAATTTTTGTTTTATTATCATGTAATTCATTTTTAGAACAAATAGTTAGTATCTGAAAATCTTTGTTATAATTATTTTTGTTATATTTAATTTTATCATTATTAATTAAATAATCTTCATTAAATTGTGTAATAAGGTTAATAGATGGGACAACAATAACAGCTAAATCATTTAAATAGTTAAGAATCGAATCAAAAATAATAAAAGATTTCCCAGCGCCACAAAACATTTTAATTAACCCTTTATTATTATCATTAAAATATTCTTCTATTTTACTTTTACATTCTATTTGATGATGTCGTAAATCCATTTTAAAGTTAATATATTAACTAAATTATATATGCTTCTTTAAATAAATCAATTTTTTGATTATAATATATTTTAAATCCAAGCTATCGCTTGAATACGGCGCGGTGCCTGATTTTTATAAAAATCAGTCGACGGAATTTAAGGTAAATTCCGGTGCCATTGCAAAACCCATTTTATGCTGCCAACATATGATGTAATACTATGAAAAATGTATAATAGTATTAAATAATATGTAAAATAAATAAAATGATGAAATGCAAAAATAAAGGCGCGCGGTATATAGCACAATTAAAAAAATAAATAAAATATAATAATGATAAAATACATATGTGTATTAGATTTTGAGGCAACATGTTGGAATGATAGAGAAGATAGAAGCCAAATGGAAATTATAGAATTTCCATCAATATTATATAAATTAGATAATTATGAAATAAGAAAAGTAGAAGAATTTCATGAATATGTACGTCCAACATTAAATCCAATTTTAAGTGATTTCTGTAAAGAATTAACAGGAATTACACAAGAACAAGTAGATAAATCGGATATATTTAAAAATGTCTTTAGTCGTCATTATCAATGGTTAAAAAACAGAGTAAATAATTTAGATGATGTATATATATTAACATGTGGTTCATTTGATTTAAAAACTCAATTACGAAGAGAATTAAAAAATAAAAATATAAAATCATGTCATGAGGTTTATAAAAGATACATTAATATAAAGAATGAATTTGAATATTTTTATAAGAAAAAAATATCAGGTATGCCAACAATGTTAAAATATTTAAATTTAGAATTAGATGGAAGACATCATTCAGGAATTGACGATTGTAGAAATATAAGCAAAATATTAGAAAGATTAGTAAAAGATAAACATATTGATTTTGAAATTAATTCAAACTAACGCTTGAATACGGCGCGTGCTCATTGCAAAACCCATTTTATGCTGCCAACATATGATGTAATACTATGAAAAATGTATAATAGTATTAAATAATATGTAAAATAAATAAAATGGAAAATAATGCAAAAACAAAGGCGCGCGATAACAAAAAATAATACAAAAATTAAAAATAGTATAATTTATAATATTTTTTTATAAATTAATATAAAATGTTACAAATTAAAATAGAAGAACCACTTAATGATGGTGTTAAACCATTATATTTAGATAACAAAATTAGATATCCTAATATTACAGATATAAAATTTATCAATAATAAATATTTAGTAATAGCACATAGATATGCAAGAAAACTGTATTTAATTAAATTAATAAATAATAAATATCAAATAATTAGTTCATTATTAATAAATTATGAAAATATTTATCATAAAACAGAATCATTTGATATCATAAATAATACAATATATTTATTAGGATTTTCAGAATTTTTAATAATAGTTGATATAATAAACTATAAAAAACTAAAAATAAATAAAGTTATAAAAATAGATACAAAAAATATAACATATCATGGAATAAAATATTTTGATAATTCGATATATTTAACTCCATCAACATATAGTTCAGATGATAATAATAATATTATAAAATTTAATATAAAAAATGATAATTATCAATTAATGGAAACTGGTGATATTTTAAAAAATTATAGAATTAAAGATATAATCTTTATAACAAATAACCTTGTAATACTTTCTATTGTTATAAAAACAACAACAACATTATTTGATAATACTCATAATTCAGATTCAATAATAGGATTATTTTCTTTTCCAGATTATAAATTAATGGACAAAGTAGAATATAATAATATTCATTTGGACTTAGGATGCTCAAAAGATAATAATTATTATATTTGTGGTCATGATTTAGAAGGTGGTTTTATCTATAAAGGAACAATAGATATTGATAATAATAAAATTATAAATATAAATAAAATAAAGGTAGAAGATTTTCCACATGGTATATGTATATATGATAATTTTTTAGCCTATACGTCATATGGAACTAGTTCTGCATATATACATGATTTATCAGAATTCTTATAAAACTTTCAATAAATCCTCAAGAGTATCATGTTGAATTGCTAAATTAATTAAATCCAAAGGTGCATATTTTTTTTCAGGGATATTACTTGACATAATAATACTATGCATTTTTTCGTCACCTTTATAATAATTAGTTAAAATATCAGCATACATTTGTGTAGTGCATTTATCAAGACATAGCTTGATATCAAATCGACCAGGTCTTAATAAAGTAGGATTAATTCTTTCAGGATTATTAGTAGTAGCAATAATAACTCTATTTTCAGCACTTTGAAGCCCATCTAATTTTTGTAAAAGATATGACATATCAATATCAGCATCCAAATTAGACTTACTATCACGGACCATATCAATAATATTTTTTCTTTCTTCACCCTCAGCAACTAATAAAAGTGAACCATAATCAACACTATTTTTATTTTTATCTTTACCAAGAGAATCAAGAATACAATCAAATTCATCGAAAACATAAACATATTTATCATAATGTGAACTATGTAAAATTTCGTCTAATTGATGACACTTGGTAATAGTTGTAAAATTAATAACAACAATACTTCTTTTTAACATATTAGCAACAGCCATAATAGTTCCAGTTTTACCAGTTCCAGGAGGACCATATAATAGGATACCTATTTTATTATCCATAGGAACATTATCAGGATACATTTTTTTATTTTTAAAACGAGTAAGCATATTAATAAGTTTATCTTTATCATCATAAAAAAGAGTATTAAAAGTTTTCTTTTTACTGATTACACCATAATGTTTAAAATTAAGTATGTTATCTTTGAATTTAGGTAAGTAAATACCATCGTTTGTATTAATATTCATATTATTAACTTCATTTTCAATATAAGAGATTAAAATATTTTTAACTTTCATCGTGCAAGAATAATTTTTACCATATAAATATCCATCAGTTGCAAAATAAATTGTAGACCCATCATAACCCATAGCAATAGGATAGAATCCAGAAGATAATTTTGTATATTCATCATTATGATGTTTTGGTTCTATCATATTATACATAATGTTATTGTATGTCCAAATTTGAGTTTTATTAATAATTTTAAGGATAATTTCTTCAAAAGTTTCAAAATCACAAATTTTCTTACGATAATTTGAAGTAATTTCATAATCAAAATCAACCATATAAAGATTATTTAAAAATTTTTCAGAAGTTGTATTAAATTTAAGATTAATGATATATGGTGCACTATTGAGGTCATATGGTTTATTATACATACGATATGCATAATAAATAATACAATTATAAAAATCAGCATAATTATCATAAATATATAATACAATACTACTTAGAAGCATACAAACAACGGCGACTAAAGAACTATCAATAATTTTGTCCCCCGTGTTAATAAGCTTATTTAGATATATATTAAGGACAGTTGATAACTGTTGGAAAACGATAGACATTTTCACACACCTACAAATTTAGTATTCAAATACTTTAATCAATAGGGGTATAAGCTAAATAAATATAATTCAACTTTTTTATTAGAGCCGAATCAATAAAATAAAAAATAATGCAAAAACAAAGGCGCACGGTAATAATCGATAATCAATAATAAAAAGAAAAACCAATTAAAGTAATAACAATATATCTATAACTATATGGATAATAGATTTGTTTTTGGTGAGAAGATAATCAATTTAAATAAAGAACAAAAAGAGATAATCGATGCAGATATAAATAATAACATGAGAATAATAGCATGTGCAGGTTCAGGAAAAACAACCACATTAGTATGTAGAATAAAAAAATTAATAGATGCAGGAATAGAATCGAATAAAATCATGATGACAACATTCAATGTAGATGCAGCCCAAACAATTAAAAATAGAATTCTATCATTATTTGGGTATCAACCAAACATATTAATTGGAACATTAGATTCGATTGCATGTAGATTTTATTTTAAATATTTTAAGAAAGATTATTTTGTGGGAATAAGTGAATATTCAACAGAATTATTAAACTATTTACGTTCATCAAAAGGTAAGAATATATTAAAACAATACGAATATATTTTTTTTGATGAATTTCAAGATTGTAATGAAATCCAATTTAATATAATAATGGAGTTTTATAAAGCAGGAACAAAAATTATAGTAATAGGAGATGATGCACAAAATATATATCAGTGGCGTGGTTCTAATATAGAATATATCTTAAATTTTGATAAATATATCCCGAATCAGTCAACTTATAAATTATTTTATAATTATCGTTCAACCCAGAGTATAGTAAATCTGGCGAACAATTCAATAATAAATAATCAAGACCAAATACCAAAAGATATGATAGCATTTAATCAGAATAAATGTTCATTACCAACGATAAAGAAATATAAATCAGAAAAAGAGCAAGCAGAACAAATAATTAAAGAAATAGTTAAACTAACAGAAAGAGGAATACCATTAGAAGAGATAGCGATTATAAGTAGAAATAACAATCCATTAAAACTAATAGAAGAAGAACTAGAACGGTATAATTACTTATTAAATACAATAGAAACAGAAATAGATAAAAATAAACTTAATACGCAAAATATAATAAAGAAACATTCTAATTTCATATCATTTGAATCAAGTGAAGAAGATAGTGAATTAGATAAGAAAAAATTACATTATGTAGCACTAATAACGGAAGATAAGGGAGATTTAAAACCAAAATTACAAAGTGGACATATAACATTAACAACAATACACAAAGCGAAAGGATTAGAATGGGATGTAGTATTTATGGTATCATGTAATGATGATAAATTTCCATCAGAGATAGATGCAATATCAATACAAGAAGAACGGCGATTATTTTATGTAGCAGTAACAAGAGCCAAAACAGAATTATATATATCATTTACGGATAAATATGTAACAAGATTTATAAAGGAAATACCGAATAATTTGTATAACTTTGATGATTTTAGAAAGACGTATTTTAATTATAAAGATAAGAGAGAACAGAAATATATAAATGCAATAACAGAGATAATAGAATTATTAGAGCCAAAAGATATTGAGAAACTGCGAGATAGTAACATATTAATATCTCAAAATCCAAATACGAAAATAATACATAATCAATATAATTATACAGACGAAATAAATAAATATTATTTACATAGTGATTATGGTATTTTTATAGATAGATATATTACAAGACTATTAGGAAGTATAAATAAGAAATCAAAGGGATTGGAAGATAATAAAGCGGATTTAATAATAAATAGTCTACAAGTAACGAGTGATTTATATGCAATCTATAAGAAATACAAATATAATATTTTAAAAAGAATCAATATGATTAAGAACAAAAATCTAGAAAGTATCTATCATACATTTGTGGATAAAGAGGATGGTGATTATGAATATGTTAAAAAAATAGAGAAACAAGATATAAAACTATTAAATAGACTAATAGGATATATATTTGAACATTCAAAGAAAACAAAAATACCACCAAAAGAGATATTAGTAATACCATTTAATTATATTCCAATAGAATTCAAAGCAACAATGATAGAATCATTACAAAGATATAAAAGTAACAATCTAACACATGAAATCATAAAAGATATTTACAATGTGAGCCTATGTGAGAATATATCAAGTGGAAGAAGAAGACTATTGTATAAGGATGTAAGTAATTATTTTTGGAAAGATAAGAATTTATTTACTGACATAGAAAATAAATATATAGAAACCATAAAGAACAATGATTTAGAATGTAAAAGAATAATAATAAGTGAAAAATACGATTTAGTGGGAGAACTAGATTTAGTAGACAAAACAAACAAGAAGATAATAGACTATAAATGTTCAATAACATCGCATTGCAAACTAGAATGGATAATACAATTATTAGCATACGTAAGTCTATTAAAAATAACAAACAATGAAATTGAAATTAATTCTATAGAAATATACAATCCAATATTAGGTTCAGTAACGAATTTTGATATAAGTAAATGGAATAAATATGATGAATTACTTTCTTATTTATCAACCTTAAGAAACTCTAAACTATAATTTTATTTATCTTTTTAACTTTTTGATTAGTATTTATAGAATTTTTGAAAGATTCTACAATTAATCCACCATCAGTAATAATAGTGTCATTACCATTAAATAATTCAATATGGAAATAGTCAACTATTTTACCATAATCTTTAATAATAAGACTATCACGAATTTCTGGTTTCATATCTCTGACAGTACACCATAAATTGTTAACTTTAATTGCATGTCCTTGTGAGAGGTATACAGGCTTACTTGGATAATTATTACCAAAATAATTTTTAGGGATACATACTGGTAAGTTATTATAAGTTCCAATAACTCTTTTTCTGACAATTTCTTTTATCTTGCACATTTTACCATCACCTGAAATAATGAAATCATCTTTATTAATTTTCTCAACTGCAACATAACCTCTTTGTGTTAAAACTTTTTGTCCAATAAGGAAACAAGGAGGAGTTAAAAGAATTAAATCATTTTCATTAATAGGACTATCAGTAGTTTGAGAATAAATATCAATAATATAAGCATCACTGGGGTCAACTAAAGGAACATAAGAATTACCTTCTTGGAATATTTGATAAAATAGACCATTACTTTTCTTTTTTCCATAAGTTGCAAATCTACTATTAATATCATTCGGTGTAATGTAAAAATCATAATCCGATATATTAACATCATTTACATAAGGATTAATAATTATTGGTTTACCATAAGGTAAAATTTCAGAATAAAATAATAATTCATTATTTAGTGAAGAAGTCTCTAATTCTTTATATAATAAGTTACTATTGTTTGTCAAGTAAAATTCATTATCTATTTTAACATAATCAGCAAAATCAATATTATAATAAGGATATCCACCAAAAGTAAATTTATTAGAATAAGGGATAATTTCGAGATTAGTTTTTTGTAAAAATTTAGCTAATCGAACATAATAAGAGCCAGTAATAAAAGTTAAATAAATATTACCATGTTTATCTACAATTATATGAGGTAAATAGTCAACAGTTAGAGTATTCCAATCTTCTTTTTGATAAGCGAACATAATATTACCACTTAAATCTAATTTAGCTAAAACAACTTCATCTTCATCTAGTAATGTTTGACCAGGTATATTGCCTCCTGTAGTATAAGTAATATAAATATAACCATATTTATCAACAGTAATTTCAGGATTAACCTCAATAGATGAAGTATTTAATGATAAATCTTGTTTTATCCATAAAAGATTACCATCAGGATCTAATTTAAAAATAACAACATCATTATTACCATAATTAGTGAGTCCTTCAACATTACTAGTTGAAGAGTGAACACAAATGATGTTATTGTATTTATCAGTAGCAATACTTGGATTTTCTTCTTGACCATAAGAATTTAAAGAAGGATTTTGTTTAGACCAAATAATATTACCATCTTTATCAAACTTAACTATAACTAGATCATCATTACCTAAATAAGTTCCGTTAACTAATGAGCCAGCAGTAGCATAAACTAAAATAATATTATCACATGAGTCAACTGTAATATCAGGATCATTATCATTTAGTTCAGTATTAATAATTGGATTTTGTTTTAGCCATAATAAAGTACCATCGGTTGATAATTTACCAACAACTACATCATCATCGCCTTTATTAGTACCACCTGGTATTTCTTCTGCAGTCACATAAGTGAATACAATATTATTTTCACTATCAATATCAATTTTTGGTATAGCTTCATTAATATAAAACGATATTGTACCATCTTGTTTAACCCATAATATTTCTCCATCAGAATCTATTTTAGTAAATACTAATTCTACTTCTTGATATTGAGTTCCACCATCTAATTGTCCGGATGTGATATGTGATAAAATAATATTATCACTGCTATCCATTTTAATATCATGAAAAAAATCAAAATCAGGTGTATTCCATTCAACTTGTGGAATTTTGGACCATTGTTTTACACCATAAGGACTTAATTTAGTTATTATAATATCAAAATCTTCAATATTGGGCACACACCAATAAGCAACATAAATAAATCCTTTTGAATCAACAACTACTTTTGGAAATAAATTATAGTTTTGAAATTCTTCTATTTCTTTACTCCATCTTAAAGCAACTTCACCTAAATCAATTGGTGGGTCTTGTTTGACAAATTTGGAAACAACTATATCACCAGAATAACTTTGTAAATTTTGATTACCAGAGACATCGCCATAACTTGTATAAGTAACAAAAATATTATTAGAATTATCAATATTAATATATGGATCATATTCAGCACCACTAGTATTAAATGTATTATTTTGTTTAATCCAAATTTCATTTCCATCTAAATCTAATTTGAGGACAACAATATCAGAATCACCAATATAAGTTTGTTCAGCAACTTTATTATTAGTATGATATGAAACATAAATAAAACCATCTTTAGAAACTACAATGGATGGAGCATTTTCATTAGTAGTAGTATTCCAATTTGGTTCTTGTCTAATCCAAATTTTGTTACCATTTTTATCGATTTTTCCAACAATTATATCATATTCGCCACTTTGAGTTCCCCCTTCAATAAGACCATAAGCCATATAAACAAAATATAAATTTTCACTAGCATCAATACTAAAATTATTTCCGTATTTATAGCTAGTTGCGTTCCAATCAGGATCTTGTTTACTCCATATTAAATTTCCATTACTATCAAATTTTGATAAAACAATATCTTGATTACCTATTTTTGTTCCACCTTGAATAGTTCCATTAGTAATGTACATGATATAAGAAATACCATCTTTAGTAGTAACAACAACTGGACGATACTCATTTACAATTGTATTGAATGAAGGTTGTTGTTTAATCCATTGTAAAGTTCCACTGCTATTCATTTTGAATAAAATAAGATCTTGATCACCATAATTAGTTCCACCTTGAATTTGTCCGTAAGATACATAAGAAAGATATATATTATCATATTGGTCTAAAGATATAGAAGGTTCATAACTGCCATCAAAAAGGTCGAAAAATTTTGGATCTTGCTTAGACCAGACAAGATTACCATTAGGATTAATTTTAAGAACCGCTATAGCACCATCAGTATTATCACTATCATATGTTCCTCCTTTAATTTGTCCATAAATAGATAAACTAACATAAACAAATCCATTTTCAGTAACAAAAAAATCAAGAGAATCAAAACCAAATTCATCAATTTCCCAAAAATCTAAATCAAATAAATCTTTAAACTTATAAATCCAAAGTAGATTACCTTCTTGGTCAATTTTAATTAACTTAATAGATTCAATATCATCATCAACATCATAATACCATGCAGCAAAATAATAATTATTATATTTATCAACACCAGTTTTAATGTAACTAGTATAATCATAACTACGAACGTTCCATTGTGGACTTTGTTTAGCCCAAATAGTATCACCGTCGTTATTCATTTTTAATACAACAACATCAGAATCATTATTACCATTCGCAGTTCCTCCAGGAACCTCTTTATAAGTTCTATAAACAATCAACATATTACCATTTGAATCTATTCTCAATGAAGCATTATCATAAAAAGATGTAAATTCATCAGTAGTTGATAAACTTAAATTTGATGTTACGTAATATCCATTTGGACCACCAACTTGTATTATTTTATTATTATAACTAATATCAAATAACAAATAAATATTATCACTCGAATCAATTTGAACTGATATAACAATATCAGATGCAGGTGTATTTGCAATTCCCTCTGGTTGTACAGCACTTGTTGTATTACCACTAATATCTAGGGTTACAGCAACAATATCTGCATCGCCTGAATTTGTTTGTTCTGGAATATTACCATAAGTATAATAAGTAAAATAAACATTTTCACTAGAATCAGCAACAATTAATCCAGAACCACTATTTTGATTCGATAACCATTGTGGATCTTGACGAACCCATAAGATATCACCATTATTATTTAATTTTAGAACATAAAAATTATAAATCCCGGTATAATTAGTTCCAAGAACATCACCATTACTATTAACAATAATATAAATATTATTATATTTATCAATGAAAATAGAATTTGGATAATCATATGTTAGAGTATTAATATTAGGACTTTGTTTAGTCCAAATAATATTTCCATCACCATCAATTTTAGAAATAACAACATCAGTAGCACCACTAGCAGTTCCCCCTGTAATTTGTCCAAAACTAGAATATGTTAGAACTAATTCATCATTTGTATTTATTTGCATTCTTAAAGTAGCTTCATCTTGATTAGTATTAATACCTGGAATTTGTTTTTTCCATAATAAACTACCATCACTATCTAACTTAACAATAGTAATATCATAACCACCTAATGAACTAGTACCACCATTAATATTTCCAAATAAATAAAATCCAAGATAAATATTACCATATGAGTCGGATGCTAATACAGGGTCATTTTGTGCATACAAAGAATTCCATTCTTCATAATTTTTACTCCAAAGAAAATTACCATCATTATCTAATTTTGTTACAATTGACTTATAATTATCACCATTTTGAAAAGTAAAAATTACATTTCCAAACTTATCAATATGTAATGCAGGATTATAATCATAACTTTTTGTATTCCATAATGGCGATTGTTTTTCCCAAACTTTTACAATTTGAGGCATTATATTATTACATTGATATAATATAATTATCATAAATCTATATTTTACTCAAAATATTTTTACAAATCGAATAATATTCTTGACATTTTTCTTTTTGCACACTATTATTTTCATCATAATGTAAAGGTATTAAAGTAAATAATAAACTAGCTGTAATAATTTTAATTTCTTTCATTTTCTCTTCACTGTAAGTTTTAATTATGTATTTTTCAAATTCATTTTTCATTTTATTTTTATATTCAGTATTAATTTTATGTTCCTCATGGACTTCATCATAACCACATAATGATTGATATAATTTAGCATAATCATAGAATTTATCACCATAAATACTTAATTGATTACCTAAAATACCTCTCATATCAATAAATTTAATTTTACCAAATTGATTAATCATTATATTCATTAAAACTGGGTCACCGTGTATAACAGAAATTTGCCCTCTATTATTTTTCTCATAATTTTCCAATAATTGAAGTAATTTATTATAAATTTTTTCTGAATCTTCAAAATATCTAAATATATCCAGATTATATCTTTCTTTTAGTTTATTAGAATAATTACAATAAATATTAATATCAGTATTCTCAATTTTATAAGAATTATGAATTCGGTCAATGCTACCTAATATGGCATTGAACAATGTATCTTGCATATCACCTGATAAATAAATTTTTGTAATAGAAATACCATTAATTTTTTCCATTTCATACCACTTATAATTTTCTTCATCGTAACGAATAAATATAGGAAACATATCTTTAATTTTAGTTGGTATATTGTTATACCAATGTATTTCACCTTCTAATTTTTTATTATTAGAAGTTTTAATATATGTTTCAATAGTAGAACCTTTTATTTCATTAAAACTACGTGGATCAATTTTAGATTGATAGAAACCTAATTCTTTTTCTAATGAATTAAAACAACTTACTGCTTTATCATCAATGTAATAATCTGCATCTGGTTTACCAAAATATATTTCATCATAAGGAATATCTAATTTTTCTAGAGAATCAAAAGTAATTTTACCAATATCTCTCATAACTGCACCTTGGTTACCACTATGAGTTTTCATTCTTCTAGCAGTATGAATAATAATTGTATGCCCCATATTTTTTAAATATTTTAAAAAATTAATATTTTGTTGTATAGGTTCAACAGTTGAGTAATCTCCCGATATTTTTGGATAAGTCACTAATGTATTATCTAAATCAAAACAAATTCTTGATTTTTTGATAGTTAATTTAGAATTTTTATCAATAGCACTTAATTTTGGTATATTATTACAAAATATTTTAACTTGCAAAGGAGTTCCTAAACAAATAAAATCTTTATTATCAATAATAATATTATCTATTAGAGCTTCTTTTTCAATTAATAATTTAATTAATCCAGACATATAATATTCTCCTTTTTGTTTTATTTTATTTTTAATAATATAATTACAATCATTAATTAAATCACTCATTCTTCTAAAACAATAAATACCACAGCAAGCAAAATCAGATATTTTTTGTTTTTCAATCATATCAATAATGTGTCCTTTTTCATTAACTTTAACATAAGAATAAATTGGTTCAGTATTTTTATCAACAATAGTAAAAACACAATTTTTATATTTATTTTCTTTATATTTTTTGATTATATTTGTGCTAAAAAAATTATCTCCATCAACACACATAACTTCTTCAGAAAATAAGTGATTGTTTTCAATAAATTTATCCTCTTCAAATAACTTATTACAAGCTATTAAAACAGTTTCAATAGCCCCCTCAGTTTGTTTTTCAAGTTTAACAAATGTGAAGTTAATTTTAGGATATTTAAATTGTAAGAATTCTTCAAATCTATAATTTTCAAGTTCATTATTATACGGTATAATTAATCTATCAGATTCATCTAAATCAAGATTATCTATTAACCAACATATAATTTCTTTACCTAGAACTGATATCAAAGGTTTTGGTTTAGTATAACCTAAATTTTTAAATCTTTCACCTTTCCCACCCAATGGAATAATTATAATCATTATAATTATATAAATATAATTAAATTATTTTTTTAACTCATTGTATAATGTTTGAATTTTATTTATTTTTTATTTTACTAGAAATATAATGGATTTTAACAAAATAATAGAAGATATGGTTGAAAAAAAAATAAATGAAAAAATGAAAACACTAAAAGAAGATATTGAAACTGAATTATATCTTAGTATTTATAGTGAATTAAATAGTAAGCAAGAAAAAGATACATCTAAGAAAATTGCAATATGTTTATCAGGTCATACACGTAATTTTATAAAAAACTATTGTTTAATAAAAAAATATATCCTCAATAAATATAATGCAGATATTTTTATTCATACCTGGGAACAAGTAGGTCATGTTATTAATACTGTTGATGCATCAGGTAATCCTAAAAAAATAATAGATAATTCACAAAAAGCAAATATTGATAATATTAAAACTTTATATAATCCAAAAAAAATAATAGTAGAAAATCAATTATCATCTGAATATAATGGTAAAGTTCCAAAAAGAGTAAAACAGAATGCATATAAAGCAAAAAACCATGTAAATAATAATTTAAATTATTATGGACAAATGTATACAATATCATATGCGAATAATTTAAAGATAGAATATGAGAAAGAAAATAATATAACATATGACTATGTAATTCGTATGCGATTTGATTATATATTAGATGATTTTAAAGATGAATGGTTTGATAATCAAAAAATAGTTCGTTTCATGGATGCATTTTGGATTGCACCAAATAAAATAAATGATACATTGGCAGATTTATATAATTATTATTATAATATATTTGTTATTGTTAAACATTTTAATTATGAAGGTTTTGTTGAATTTATGTGTAAGAAATTTAAAATAGATGATGACATAGATACATTTAATTTACCATCTGGGACTTTTATTCGTTCTGATAATAAAATAGAAGTAGCTAAATATAAGAAATTTAATTAAAAATTAAAAGTTGAAAATTATATTAAGCTATGAATATACTAGATTATAATTGAAGAATGAATACTTTATTAGCAAGTGTAAATAATATTCATACTTGTATAGAAATAAATAAAAATTATTTGATATTACTAAAAAATAATAATTTTTATTATATCAAAAGAGCATTTTATAATAAAGATGGAATAACATATAATTATCATTTGATGTTATATGATATTAAATTATTATCAGGGCATCATGCTTATATCAATAATAATAGTCCTGATGAAATAATAGAAATAGATGAAAAGTCATTAAATTCTTTTATAGATTTAATTAAGTAAATTAGTCTTTTTGACTTTAACAATTCATTGATTTATCTAAAGCTAAATCAACAAAAAAAATTGAATTTACAAATAGCTTACATAAGTTTCAGTATTATATAATTGAAATATAATAAGTTAGAATGGCGACCTTTATTTCCGATGAATCAAATGGTCTTCCTTATCTTATGATTAAGGAAACTCCTGAAAACTCAGGTATTGAACGTGGTAGTCATTTTAACTTAATCATGCCAGAGCGTATTCAACGTATTAAATTTGGAAATGGATATACTGTAATCTATATGGATTTCCGTAAACAATGGGTTATTTGTCCAACAGATAATAATAATGAATCAATTGACCAGTTACAATGTTATAATTCGAATGACCCTAACTTCTACGATAATGACCCAGATTCATACGTAAATTGTGACCATGAAGTTATCCATCAATTCATTGAAGTTATTCGTCGTTTCAACCATATTGAAAAGGTAGAAACTGATGAACAATTATGTGAATTTTTTGAGGGATTTAAGATTTACCTTACAACCCAGGAAATTGAAGATTATCCTCAAAACACCAATGGATACAATCCAATGACCTAAATTTATTCAATTAAGTATATTTTTTTTATTGGCTTAAGAAGCCTTGTTATTAAAAAATTGAAATTATTTATATAATATTACTAAATAATATCATATAAAGGCTTGAATTATAGGTTAAAATGTCATCAAATACACTCTTTTTGAAAGCCACACATGTCAATTCCGACGTTCCAAAAGGGTTAATTCGTTATTGTGAAATCTCATTAAATAAGATCAAAAGTGTTATTATTGGATCAGGGTTTACATACATGATTTTACATGGGCGTCAATATTGTTTAATTTTTGATCATGCTGAATATGATAATATAGACCAAATCCAAATTTATGATAATCCAGACGTTCTAACAGACGACCAAATATATGATAATATAGCAATTATAACAGATGACCCAATATTATTTATAGATTGTGATCGTGAAGTAACTCATCAATTTATTGAAGTTATTCGTCGTTGCAATCATATTGAGAAGTTGGAAACTGATAAACTATTTGGTGAATTTTTTAGGGAATTTAAGCTTTTCCTTACCCAGGATATTAACGACTATCTACAAGATATACCATAAAAATACTTTTATGACTTAAATTCACTAAATTGACTTTTTTTATTAGCTCAATAAGCTTTATTAAAAAATTGATTAAAATCCAGGGGATTTTTATTAATTTTTTATTGTAGCTAAAGCTTCAACAAAAATTGAAATTATTTATATAATATTATCATAATAGTATCATATAAAGGCTTGAATTATAGGTTAAAATGTCATCAAATACACTCTTTTTAGAAGCCACACATGACAATTCCGACGTTCCAATAGGGACAAATCGCCACTATGAAATTTCATTAAATAGCATCAAAAGTGTTATTTATGGTCCAGGGTTTGCCTACATGATTTTACATGGGCGTCGATATTGTTTAATAATTAATCATAGTGAAAATGATAATTTAGACCAAATCCAAATATATGATAATCCAGAAGTTCTAACAGACGACCCAATATTCTTTACAAATTGTGATACTACAGTAATTCGTAATTTTATGCAAAGAATTGGTGAAACAAATACTATTGAAAAAGTAGATGTTCCAGCATCTTTAGAATATAACCGAACTTACTTAACAACAGTTGAAAGACAAAATCTTTTAATGCATAATCAAACAGCTATGACATAATTTATTTAAGGGCATTTTTATATATTTTTATTGTCTGTAATCTTTCTTTATCGTGTTCAACAATTGGTTCAGGATATTCAACACCATCATTAATCCATTTTTCATTTGTTTCACTCCATTTGTGAATATCTTTAGGAGGAACCAGTTCTAATTCAGGAATCCATTTTTTTATATATTCACAATTTGGGTCAAATTTCTCACCTTGGGTATTAGGATTAAAAATACGGAACCATGGTTGTGCATCTGTTCCTGCACCTGTGCTCCATAGCCATCCACCAGAATTAGACATAGGGTCGTAATCTACTAATTTAGTAGCAAAATATTTTTCACCCCATCGCCAATCTATATGTAAATCTTTTGTTAAGAAACTAGCAACAATCATACGACATCTATTGTGCATAAAACCAGTTGTATTCATTTGTCTCATAGCTGCATCAACAACTGGGAAACCTGTTTTACCTTCACACCATTTTTTAAACATTTTTTTATCATATGACCATTTTATATTGTCATATTCTTCTCTATATGATTTGTTTTCTTTACTTATTTGTCCTTCTAATACTCTGGGGAAGAAATAAGTAATATTGATATAGAAATCTCGCCAAATTAATTCAGCAACAAATTGACTTTTCTTTCCTAATTTCTTCTCAGCTGCTTCATAAACTTCACGAATAGAAATAGGAGTAAAATGATTATATGCTCCTAAAAAACTTGTTTTATAAGTTAATATATCTCTTTTTTCACCATAATCTTTTAATCTTTGTAAATTATCTAAAATTTTGAGTCCATTTTTGCGCCCACCATGAACATTAATATCTTCATTATCTTCATATAAATCATCTAATTCTTTTTCATTGATATAATATTTATTTGATTTTAATTTTGTTACTTTTTCAAATTTGAATTTTTTAAATTTATCAACTTCGCGAACATCTAGATTAGTTAAACAATGATTTTTAAATGGTGTATATACTAAGAATGGTGTTTGGTCTTTTTTCTTTGTTTGTCCATCTAATATGTCAAATAATGCATAATCTTCTTTTGCATAACATATGATTTCTTCTTTTTCACACCATTTCATAATTTCTTCATCTCTCTTTCTTGCATATGGTGTATAATCTATATTAAAACCAATCGATTCTATATTATGTTTCTTATGTATTTTTTTTAATACATCTAAATTATCACCTTTAAAGAAATACATTTCTCCTTTATATTTTGATATATCATCTGATAACTCATGTAAAGATTCAATCATAAATTGAACGGCATTATTGGAAAAATATTTATTCTGTTTTGGGTCAATTTGTTCTGGAGGGAAAATAAATATTGGAACAATGCTACCATGTTCTTTAGTTTGATATATGAGTGTAGTGTTATCTACAATTCTTAAATCTCTATGGAATAAAAATATATGCATTTATATTATTATTCATATATATTTTTTTTTCTTTATATTCTGTTTTTAGGAAAACGGCGTCTTTAAATTTTATTTTTTATTTTATCATAAGTATAAATTGTTGCAGTGCATAGAACAGCACCCCATACAGTATCAGCAATACCTAAATTAAAATTCCAATTCTTAAATATAGCACCATTTGTAAAATCATAAATACCATAACCACTTAAACCAAATACAAATGCTGCCATTAATCTTTTATCTTCTGGCAAATCTTTTACTAAATATACTAAACCAAATGCTATTAATATATATGTGATTGCTGCAGAGTATAAATTAACTTGCATTGGTTCTTTTTGTATGTCTAATACTTGTTTACTATAGGCATCTTTAATTACTGTTAACCATATTGCATCTATTGCTAATAATATTATAATTATAACTATAATATCTTTTAACATTTATATATTAGATTAATATTTTTTTTAAGTTATATTCTTGATATAACTCAAAATAGAGATAATATATGTAATTAGTTATTAGTTAAAATTAAAGTAAGGCTCTAATAAACTATTATAACAATATACAATTATATTATAATTTCTACATTATATATAATGTATTATACAAATGTATTTATCTCTTTAAGTATTTTAATCATCCTCTTGTAATGATTAAAAATAGAATAATTCTACAAAGGCTATATATAATCACAGTGCGGATTATATATTACCTTTATATATAAATAAAATTTTTTAAGAAATAAACAATAAGTAAAAAAATAAAAAATATTTTAATAATACTTTATAAATGCAAGAAGACAATGTATATTTTATTAATATGAAAAAAGATATAGGAAGATATATACACATAAAACCAATTGTTGACAAATTAAATGGAAATATATGGGAAGGTGAAGACCCAACTATTATAGATACTAATGGTTATGCTGCATCATTTGCAGATGTAAGTGTAGGGACAAATGCAGCAAAAGAAGCAAAATTAAAATTATTTAATCATTTTCTAAAAACCTCTAAATCTGAATATTTATTTTTATTTGAGGATGACATAATAATTCATAAAGACTTTTTTAATAATTTAGAAAAAATAAATAATTTTATGAAGGAAACTAAACCTAAACTATTTTATTTTGGTGTAAGTGGTAATATTAAAAATATTGCAGAAGATAATAATATTATTATAAAAAAGTTATTTGATAATAACACAAAAGAGCCAGTTAGTGGAGCATATTCAGTTTGTATAAATAGAAATATAATTAATCACATAATATTAAGAATAAAAAATCCTATATTAAAAAACAAACCATTTGATATGACATGCTTAGGGCAAATTCAAACAGCATATCCAAATGATTGTTATATATGTCATCCTCCAATGGTAATACCATATTTAAAAAAAAGTAATATTCGTGATAATAGAAATCAATATGAATTTAATAAAATGATAAATATAAATTATGCAGATTATATAAAACCACGTGAATATCCTATTTTTGTAAAAATTAACGAACCCACTAATATTCAATATTTTGACAAATTAATAAATTCAATTGAGCCATATTTTAAAACATATTATTTAGTTAATGAATCAAATTATAGTATTATAATAAAAACAGATAAAATATACGATATAATAATGATAGATAATGATTTTGATTATGATAAATTTATTTATTTATTAAAAAATAATTCATTTATGAATAAAAACAAGGTATGTATTTTTCTAGAAGATAGATTTAATTTTAAATATAATGAATCATCTATGTTTTTTTCATATATATATAAATTGATTAATAATACAAATTTACTAGAAGATGATAATTCAAATACAAATAATAATGAAAATATAAATTATGATAATTCAAACATTATAATTAAATATTTATCTTAAAATATAATATAATGAGTTGTAACAATATTAATTCTCCAAATTGTAACATAACTATAAATTGTAATTCAAAAACCCAAAATATTCATAAATGCAATAAATGTGTAAATATGAATGATTATAAGAAACAAAAAAACATAGAAATATGGAAAAGAACATATCAAACATTAAGTGATGGTAAAGAGGTTGCATGTGATATTAAGGATTTATTCAGTAAACATAATTTATTATGGATAGATATTATTTCACAAATTGAAGCTACTGAAGAACAAATTCTAACAGCAGATTTAGTATGTAAATTAGATGATGGTGTTTTAAACTTATTTAATACTATTGATGCTTTAATCAAAATACCAAAAACACATCCATGTGGACTAGGTGGACCTATTTTCTTAAGTGAACCATCTACAAATGAATGTTGTGGTATTTTATATGGTGAAACTGACACTGATAGTAGTCTAGGTAATTCAACTAATATGAGATTTCAATTGCCTGCATGTTGTTGTGTAATTACAGCCCAATTTGAAATTAAAACAATTACTATAAATAATGTTACAGAACAAATTACTGATTCAAATGATATTTTTATTAGTCCATCTGATTTTTGTGCAACAAGTCCATTAACCGAAACTATAACATTAGAAAGAATGAAAGAGTTATATGAATTAGAAAAGAAGAAATTAGATGCATTATCAAAAGCAATTCTAAACTGCAAGAACACATTTAGTCGCGCACAAGATAAAATGGTTTTCTATGTTGATACATTTCATCTATTTGATTCTGATTGTCTAACACATCCAATTTAATTTTTTTTATTTTATATAATTAATTATATAAAATAATGGATTTTTATGAAATAATATTACTTGCTCTAGTTCTTGCAATTCTTTATTTATTTTATATTGGTTTATATAATACTTTTATAAATATTAATCAATATAGAGAAGATATTTTAGGTCATCCAGTTACCTTATATGATACAAATGATGAAAATAATAAATTATATCAAGATATGAAAGACGTTATTGATCCATCATTAAGAGATTATAATTATCAACCATTAAAATATAGAAGATTTCAAAGAAGACCAATTGTTTATGGTATGCCATGGAATATTCCAACTAGATACAATGTATTCTATCCTTTATATGCTGGTGTTCCTTCTCATTTATATTATTAAGATTATTTACAACATTTTTTCTTTTTAAGTAAGCCACATTCTATTAAATAATTGAGTGTGTTAATACATTCTTCTACAATTCTTTCATTTGCACATATAGCTGTTTTAATTAATTTTATATTATCTAAATTATCTTTAATTACATCACTTGCTATTTCATATGTTACTCCTTCATCTATTTTATTTATTATGTATTCAGTATTATTAATAAATATTATAACTTGGTCTTCTTCAATAGTTATACAAATATTATCAACAATACAAGCAACTAATGTAGAATTATTACATAATTGGACAGATACTTCAATAGTTTGAGGAACTGATGGAACTGCACCTGATGCATCATAAATAGCACAATCAAAAAATTCACCACAATGATTTTCAGCTACATTTTCAAATTGACCTGCATACATTGTTAACATTTTATTTAAGTAATCTGCATCACTGAAATCAACAGTATCAAGTGGTGATTTACAATTGACTACTAATAATTGGTCTAAGTATTGCTTTTCTAATAAGCACATAATAGATTTTAATAATTTAAATAAATCAGATACACAACATAATTTTTCTTGAATTGTTTTAATATTCTTTTTATCATTACATACTTTTACTAAATCACATAAATTATAAGAACTATCAATTACTAGATTACAACATGAACTAGTGCTACATGATGAACTAGATTCTTTACCACATGAACCTTTTGAACTACTTGATGAAATAGATTTTGATGAAGAATTTGATTTACTACATTCTTCAGATGAAGATTCGTGAATGGTATGACAAGTATTATTGCATCCAACGAAATGTTCTTGACTTGAACTTTTTTCATGAATATGGGTTGTTACATGAGCACATGATGTTTTTTCTCCACAGACATCACTTGAAACAGAGTAATTCGATTTATTACTTAAAATATTGTATAAACACTTGAAATAATTAATTAATATTTCTACATATTTTTTTTCATTTGTAGACAATGTTACTTTTTTCTTAATTGTTTCAAAACGTTTAAGCCATTTTTTTGTGTCTTCTTTAGTTTCTGATTTTTTACTATCTTTTGAGATAATACTGAATTCAATATCTATGAGTAATTTAAGAAGGACTTGTAAATATTGTTTAGATATATTTTCTACATCACTTGTTATATTTTTGACACCTGTAATATATTTTTGAAAAATACTTAATAATAAAGTCTTATTGTTATTAACTGAATTTATAATATTTTTTGTAGTTTCTAATATTTCCTTTGTCATTTATATATATACGATATAAATTTAATTATTTCATATTTAATAATTTTTTATAATAACTTATTATATAATAATATGTCAATTAATTGTATTAATATTAAGGATGAAAACAAAAAATATTTATATGACCTAGAATGTTTTATTGATTCCATAATTTATTCTTTTGATGGTTTATTTAAATCTTCGCAAATTTTCAAATCATGTATAATTAATTATATAAATAAATACAATCATGAAGTTTATAGTGATATTTCTGGTAATCAATTAGAAACTCTAAAAACTTCATATGATACCTTAATAAAATCATATTATGATAACATAAAGGAATATCTAGATATAATTAGTGTTAAGAAGGATTGCATTTATTTTAAACCTATTTTATCCAAAGAAGAAGAATTTCTAAGTAGACCAATCTATTTAATATACAGAAGTAAATCAAATATAATTATGAATAAAGAATTAACTAGAATAGATAATGTTTCAACGAATACTGGTTTTAATAGTGTAACAATTTGTATTAATGAACTAAACTATAATTTTAATTATTCGAATACTTTCCAAAATTTTAAAGACTGTGATACTATTAATACTGAAATAGAATTATATATTGAGTCATTATATGCTATAGAAAAAGCAATAAAAAAGAATATAAAAATATTAAACGATGCTAAAAATTTAATTAATGAATATAAAAAAACTATTTTAGTCTAATTTTATTTCTAATATTTTTCTATTTATAATATAAATAATTAGAAAATGAGTAATAATTATGAAATTAAAAAAACAGTTCTTGAAAGAGCATTACGTTCATTTCAAGCTCTATTTTCTTGCATAGGTGTTTATAAAAAAGAATTAGAAAGAATTAAAACTGATTTAGACCAAGAGAATATTCAAGAAGAAAATATTTTTGCCGCTTTTGGTGATGAAATTGATTCCTTATTAAAAGAATTAGTTCTTGAATTTAAATCTATCCTTTCATACCGTAATTCTACCCCTGCAGATGATGGATCGTTAGTGATTAAACCTGTAACAGAAGATTCTACTTTCTTTGAAGTTTATTATGCTCATGTTAGTTATAGTGATTGTGGTGAAAGAAGACATCCTTTACGTGTAATTTGTAAATATGACAATGTTAGCTATCAAAAACAAATTGTAGAAGAAGATTATATTGGATATACATTTTATGTTGGTAGTCGTGAATTTTTTATTCCAAACTTTGATTATTTTAAAAATAGTTTAGAAATTCCTGGTTATAATGCACAAGATGTTATTACTGAATTAGATAAAATATCAAAAACTGTTTGTGATATCTGTCTTTACATTAATCTTAATATTTGTAACATTAAAGATTGTGTTGATAATTTCTGTAGAATCTATAAATAAAAAAATCTTATTTAGATTTTCATAATTGATTGAGTTTTTAGTTTTAAATCTTTGAATATAATTTCTTGATTTTTATTCCATTCGTCTTCTGTTATAATAATCAGAAAACGAATTTTATCTTCAATACATCTATTAATAATTTTAGTTAATTTAGGGTCATTCTTTGTTAAATTATATAATACAGCTTTCTCAATAGTAATCATCTTCTCATTTGTATTATCAGATGGGTCTTGGACTTCAATTTTACTTAATTCCTTAACTTTGTTAATAACATACATTTTATCTTTTATTGTAATATCTCCAACAGTAGTCACAAAATATTTTTTTTCCCACTCTACTTCTTCTTCATTTAAATTAATTAATGACATAATTCTAGAAACACCAAATGATATACCAACTAAAGGTTTACCTAATAATATATCATATCTTCCTCCTGCAATAATAGATGATTCTGATAAATCACATTTAATCTCCCAAATAAAACCACTATAATAGTCTAATCCTCTTGCTAATGAATTTGTATATTCTAATTTATCATTATAACCATACATTTCTGCAATATCTTTTAAATTATCATAATTTTTTATACTTTCTTCAGCTAATGGATTTTTATTTAATAGTAAATTTTCTAATTTAGTTAAATCTAATTCTGGAATTGTTTCTAGAAATTCTTTCTCTAAATTTTTAAAAGATGTCTTATCTAATTTGTCAATAATACTACAGACTTTCTTAAATTTATCATCAGGAACCTTAATATGTTCTTGTAAAATAAATTTTAAATTTGTAATATCATTTATTAAAATTTTATATTTAATATTTAATTTATTTAATACATTTGCGGCTATACTTAGTAGTAATCCTTCTGCCATCATTGAATCCATTTTTTCTCCATATATATCAAAATCTGCTTGATAAAATTCACGATATCTTCCTGATTTTACATTTGGTTGGTCACGTCGATATACTTTTCCAATTGCATATCTTCGCATACTATGTATACTATTTTCTTTAATATATCGAACAAATGGAATAGTTAAATCATATCGTAAAGCTAAATCTTCACCTCCTTGGTCTTCTAATTTATATATTAGTTTTGTTTCTGCTTCTTCACCATATTTTCCTAACAATACATCTTGTCTCTCAAATACGGGTGTTTCCAGTGGTTTACCTTCATTTAATATAAATTCATTTTTAATTATATTTATTAGCTTATCTAACTTAATATAGTCTTTATCAACTATATCACTTGTTCCTTTAGCTACTTTATACATTTTATTATAATGTAAATATTAATAAATACTTAAATTATTTATCAATTTTTTTATAAAAAAAGTTAGTATTCAACATCAAATTTAAGGTCAGTATTCAAAATACAAACTGCTTTCGCTGGTTCTGTTTTCGTTACTTTAATAATAAATTTTTCATCAAATACTTTTAATACTATTTCTTGACCTTCATACAAAATCTGATGTTTCATCATGGTAAATTCTAGTACATCTTTTGGGTTTTTAATTTCTTCAGGAATTTTAAATTTTACTTTCTTTGCTTGCGGTAGCTTTACCAAAGTAATTTCTATCTTTCTTTCATCCATCGACATATCTAATTCTTCATAAATTTCTTTCGAAATTCCCATCAAATTATTTCTAGAATTAAAATTATGAACTGTAACATACATTACTTTTCTCTTTAATGGGTCTGGATTCTTTAATTTAAATACTGTTTGTCCTTGATTATGTTTCAGAATTTCTTCTAATTCTTTAGCTTCTAGCATAATAGTATTACCTTTTAGATGTGGAGATAAAATATACTTAATTGACTTACAATAATTTAATTCTTGGATTGGTGGAATGTGTATGGTTTGTTCCATAGCTTCATCCTTAAAATCATATTCCTCATCAGAATATTCATCTAAATCATAGTCTCCTAAATTCATTTTGCTCAATATTATAGTATATTGATATATACTATAGTATTTTTAATTTTCAATTTTATTTCTTAAGACAAACAAAAACTAAGTAAAATAATAATATAAATACACCTACCATAATATATTCATTATATTCAGATTTATCTTTTTCTCCTTCATTAAATTCTTCAATTGATTCCACTATTTGCATTTCACTATCTTCATCTTTAATTTTTTCTTTCTCAAACTCTAATTCTAATTCTTCAATTGGAGTAGTATTTTCAAGTTGAACTTCACTTGCTATTTCATTTTCATTTATTTCAAATCCTTTGAATGGATTTTCCATCATACCTTCAATGACTATACTAGAAATAGTATCTACTAAATCATACTTTTTTAAATTATGACAATCAAATATTTTAATTTTATCATAATCATTATTTTCCAATAAAAATTTCTTTCCCATAAAATTATCTTCCTTATATACATAAATTCTTGTCATAGGTCCTAATACAATAGATTTTATGGATTTATTAACTACATCTTTTTTATATAATTCTCTAGCTGTATAACTCCCTATTTTTAATATTTTAGGTAATTCGAGTTGTGTAAAATTACCATTTTTATTTATATCATTATTATTATCAAAAATACTTTTAATGATACCACCCGAGTCTACAAAAAAATTATAACAATTTTCAATTAAAAATATAACTTCACCTGATTTTATTTTATATTCTTTACTTGATATATCCATATTTCATATATTCTATATATACATTTATTTTTATAATAAATATTTTTCATTTAGTACAAATATCTTGGAAATTCTATAATTGTTTTTGTAATACATCGTCTTTTTGTTTGTAATTTTTGAATATAAACAAACATCTTATCTATTTCACTCTTATATTTTTCTAAAGTATCCGGATTTTCATTAACCTCTATTTTCATTTTATCTAATTTCATAATTAAATCATCTAAATCTTTATCTTTTTCTTCTATAGATAATTCCTTTAATGAATTTATGATATTATCTAACTCCATCTTATTTTACTTATATTTCTTTTTATAAGTGTTTTTAATAAATAAATCAACATTTTATTTCTTCTTTTTATCGTTTTTGCTTAAAATGGCGTCATCCTTTTTAGCGACCTTCTTCTTTTTATCAGAATCAGATTCTACATCAGATGGTTCTTCATCACTTTCTGATTCATCCTTTTTAGATGCTTTCTTAACATCTTTCTTATTATCTTTTTTATCTTCCTTTTTAGTTTCCTTCTTTACTTCCTTTTTCGGCTTTTCATCTTCAGAATCACTATCGGAATCTTCTTTCTTAGAAACCTTTTTTATTTCTTTCTTTTCTTCCTTTTTGATTTCCTTCTTTACTTCCTTCTTCGGCTTTTCATCTTCGGAATCACTATCGGAATCAGAATCATCTTTCTTCTTTGATTCTTTCTTGACTTCTTTCTTTTCAGTTTTCTTAGGCTTTTCGTCATCAGAATCATTATCGGAATCTTCTTTTTTCTTTTTATCATCATCGTCAAGAAGTGATGCACGTTTTTCGCCCGAGATTTCTTTTACAATATTAATTGCATTTTGAACAGAGATTTCATAAATATCTTCACCAATCTTATTTACTTTAAGATCATCTAGTTTCTTTTTAACTTGAGTGAGAACATCCTGAACATCTTCAGTTTTTACATAACGTCCACTAAGATTGGGACCATAATAATCTTTAAATTTTTTATATTCTTCATCGAGGTCATTTTCAGTTATAAAGTAACGAACAATACCTTGTTTGATGATGCCTCCATTGAGGACACCCACAGTTCCAGTCGGAATATTTTTCTTTGGCATTCTAAACTTGTATAATAGTATATTTTAAAGTTTAACTAGCATAGACTATAATTATCAACTTTTTTTATTAAATAATAATATAAAATATCAATATTTAATCATCATAAAAATATAAATAAAATTAATTCATGATTTTTTCAAGATTATCATTAATTTCTTTAATATCATAACCAACTGTTTCTGATACTTTACTTCCAGCCTTATAATATAGAACATGAGGAATACCACTTACACCCATTGTAGTGCATAGGTTTTCAAATTCTTCATTGTCTACATTAATTTTTGCAAATACGACTTCATTGTATTTTTCTACATTTTCAATTGAATGAAAATATTCACCTAGCTTTTTGCATGGTCCACACCAATTTGCATAAAAATCAATAATTAAACTTTTAGAATTATTAACTAATTTGTTGAATTCTTCCATTGATTTGATGTCAATCATTTTATTATTTAATAATGTTTATTTTTTAAATAGATATATTGTATTATATAGTTAGTAATTTTTTCTTTTTTCAATTTTTTGCGTTTTTTTCTATTTTTATTATATAAATGTCTTGTAAGATTTCTCCTCCTAATATTGCCGGAACATGGAAAATTGATACCGGTAGTTATTTACAACATACCGATGTAAGTAGTAATGAATGGGCAAATATTTGTTATCCTCAAATTGATTGTTCATGTACTATTTATGATGTTGAACAAAAAAATTTATATGTTACTTTTAAAAAAAGAGTATCAAGTAATCCTATTGATGAGATGCCTTTATTAGGTGTATGGAAACCTATTTGGGAACATGGTAAAGCTCATCGTTGGGAATTAATCTTAACAACTAATAGTGGAAACGGAACTTATATTGCTCAAGTTTATAAGCATAAATGCGAATGTTGCCCAACTGAATTATTCTATAATTTCTCATCAAGTGGTTTTGATTCATATCCTACTGTGGGTTATGGGTATTTCAAAAAAGTTCTATAAATTAAGTAATTTAAATTAAAATACTTAATTAACGTAAGTTGACAAATTTTAGTTTATCATCTGTTTCAGTTTGTTCTCTTAAACCTCTTTTTGGTATAATTATATTATCTCTTTCTAATGTTAAATCTTCTGCAACTGGTTTATATGTCTTTGTTTTTGGGAAACACCATGCATTTCCAGTTATACCAAATTCTAAACATGAACCCTTGCACTCTTCAACACATTTATCTAATCCTAATCTATCTATTGAATTGTCATAATATACTAAGTCTTGAAATAAATCATCTTCAAAATTCATTGCAGGTGGCTTTTCTACACTTATATCTGCAAATCCTTCACATGACTTCCATAGTAATATTAATATTAAAATGATTATAGTTGTTTTAATTATTGAATCTAACATATAAATTATACTTATAATTTTATTTTTTATAAATTATAACTATTTAATAAGATTTTAATATTACTTACATTATATGAATTCTAATAACGACTTGTTGAATAATTTATACTCTTTGTATAATCAAACTTATAAATCTTTCCTTAATAATTTATCTCCTTCTGTTATTTTTAATTCTTTTGTTCGTAAATTGAATATATTAATTGATTCTGAATTAACATATTTAATTACTTGTAAAAATAATGATAAAATAACTATTCAAGCTATGTCTAATAATGTTATTGAACCTTATAATATAACTCTATTTGAAAATCCAACAATTAATTTTGTTCATTCTACTCGTATTTATAAATTTAATTTTGATTCGAAAGATATATTTTTTAATGATTATTTTAATAATAATATTGATTATCATTTATCTATTCCAATTGTTTTTAATAATAATATTGAAGGTGTTATTGGATTTGTTAATGTTACAAATGATTTTTATCTTTCAATAAAACCTTTTATTTGTTTATTAGGCTCTTTATTTTATAGTTTTAATAATAATATTTTTAATCCTATAGAAGAAAAAGAATACAATAATAAAAATGATTTTATTGCTTATATTAGTCATGAACTACGTAATCCTTTACAATCTATACTATTATCGAATTCTTTATTATATTCTGAAATAAATAAAATAGATTCTTCAAATAATAAAGTATTAAAACTTATAAATACTAATATTAATGCATCTAATGATATGAAAAAAATTATAGATGATGTTCTAGATTTATCTAAATTAGAAAATGATGAATTAAATATAAGTCTAGAAATTATAGAAATTAATGAACTAATTGAAGTTATACAACAAAAATATAATCATATATGCTCTTCTAAAAATTTAAATTTTATTATTAATGTATCTAATGAATGTCCTAAAACTATTTATTCTGACCCTTGTCGTGTTAATCAAATTATATCTAATTTATTAAGTAATGCTATAAAATATTCTCCTAAAAATTCAGAATTAATTCTTGATATAATATATGATTCTAAAAAACATGGTGTTAAATTCTCTATTATTGATAATGGTCCTGGTATAAAACAAGAAGATATTACTATGTTATTTAAAAAATTCTCACAAACTTCAAATAATTTCAAATTTAATGTTAATTCGAATGGCATTGGTCTTTATATTAGTCAAAAAATAGCTAAGTTACTAAATGGATATATTTCTTATAAACCGAATAAATCATCATCTGGTAGTATTTTTACTTTATTTATTCCAATACAATTAGGCATGAGCTGTATTTTATTCGATAATATAAAACAAAAACAAAATATATATGGAAACGTATTATTAGTTGATGATGATGAATCAAATTTATTCCTAATCAAATCAATGATTCAAAATATAAACTTAACAAAGAATTATGTAATTAATGTATTTACTTGTTCATCAGGTATTGATGCTGTAAATTTTGATAAATCTAATATTGATATTATTTTTATGGATATTAATATGGATGGTATGGATGGTATTGAAGCAACTAAAATTATAAAAAATAATGGTTTCAAAAAAAATATAATTGCTTTGACTGGTAATATATTAGCTAAAAATGAAAATCATTCACTTGATTTAGATGATAAAACTAAATTTATGTTATTTGATGATATAATTATTAAACCTTGTGATGATAAACAGCTTATAAGTGTTTTTAATAGATACTTAAATTGATAAAAATAATATTTATTTATACTACATATGTTTAATTCATTTAAAAAAATTGCTATTATTGGTGCAGGTGGATTAGCTAGAGAAATTGCATGTAATCTAAATTATAATTCTTACAAATATTTTATTCATAAAAAATTTATTGACCAATTCAGATATGGTGGTATGACAAATATAGAAGCTATTGAAGATATTGATATTGATAAATATAAAGTTTTAATTGCTATTGGAAAGCCAGAAACTCGTAAACTTTTATTTAATGAATTACCTTCTAATACCGAATATTATACATATATAGATAAAAGAGCTCATATATTAGATGACATTATTATTGGTGATGGTTCTATTATTACAGCTGGATGTGTTTTAACTACTAATATTACAATTGGTTCATTTAATGTAATAAATTTAAATACAACAATTGGACATGATTCTTTTTTAGATAATTTTGTTACTACATCACCGGGTGTTCATATATCGGGAGAAACAAAAATTGGCGAAGCATGTTATTTTGGTTCTGGTTCGGTTGTTCGTGATAAAGTTAAAATTTGTCCATATGTTACAATTGGTATGAATGGAGTTGTTACAAAGAATATTTTAGAACCTGGTGTATATGGTGGCGTTCCTATTAAAAAATTAAAGTAATAAATAATTATAATATGGATTTTATACCAGGATATTTACAAGGTATTACACGTGTTATTATTTCACATCCATTTGATTATATTAGAATACATCTACAAATGAATAAATATAAAAATATACGTGACTTTTTTAAATTCAATAAAATTAATAATATTTATAAAGGTGTTCAAGTTCCTTTATTAATTGTGCCTATAGATAGAGCCATACAATTTAAATTTTATGAATTTTTAAATAAAAAAAATATTAATCCTTTTATAACTGGAGGATTTTGTGGTATTGTAAGTTCTTTTATTAATTTACCTAGTAGTTATATTGGCAATAATTATATCTTGCAAAGAAATAATAATTTCAAATTATTTGTTAAAAAAGTATTTAGACATGATATTAAAAAATTATTTTTTGGTTATAAACCTGAATTAATTCGTTCTGTTGTTGCTTCTAGTATATATTTAGGTGTATATGGTAATTTAAGAAATAAATATGGCAATAGTATAAATCAATCAATAATTAATGGAGCTATTGCGGGTGTTACTTTATGGACAATTACATATCCTTTAGAAACAATCAAATTAGAACAACAAACAAATAATAACATAAATTTTATTGATATTTATAAAAATAGAATAAAAAAATATGGATATCTAAATTTATGGAAAGGTATAATACCAATTTATATTCGAACATTACCTTCTTCTATTGGTGGTATGATTGTATATGAAAAAACTAGAAAAATTTTAAATTTATAATCATATTTTATTTTGTAACTATAAAATAAAATGAAAATTTCATGGGTTAATAAAAAAACCATAAATTTAGAAGAAACAAATAAAAAATTATTAGAATGCATTGAATCTAAGCATATGACAAATGGCGGGAAAAATGTATATAATCTTCAAAATAAAATTAAAAAATTATTCAAATTAAATGATGATAAAGAAGTTTTATTAGTTTGTAATGGCGCGATGGGAATAAATGCTCTCATTGGTGGATTAAATATTCATTTTAATAAAAAACTTAGATGGGTTGTTCAATCTTTTACTTTCCCTTGCTCTAAACAAGGTCTTCTTATTGATAGTATTGTTTCTGATATTGATGAAAATATGGGTCCTTCACTCTCTAATATTAATGTAAATGATTTTGATGGTATTCTTGTAACTAATTGTTTTGGTTGTAGTTCGAATATAAAATATTATGAAGACTTTTGTAAAAAAAATAATAAATTATTATTATTTGATAATGCTGCTGCTTCTATGACATATTATGATGGTATGAATCATTTAAATTATGGTAATGGTTGTATGGTATCATTACATCATACTAAACCTATCGGATTCGGTGAAGGTGGGTTTATTGTTTTTGATAAACAATATTTAAATTCTATGAAAAAAACTATTTGTTTTGGATTCTCTGATAATGATAAACATAATTATAATATTTATGCGAGTAATTATAAAATGTCTGAAATAGCATGTATTTATATTAATAACTATCTTGATAATTTAGAATATATTTATAATTATCATACTAGATTAATTAAATATTTTATTATAAAATTAAAAAATAGTAAAGTAAAAGATAAAATAGAATTATATAAAAATTATGCTAATTATGATAGTAGTTTATTATCTACAATACCAATTATTTTTAATAAAAATATGGATGTAAAATATTTTATTGATTATGGTATTGAAGCAAAAAAATATTATTATCCATTAGATTTTAATTGTAAAAATTCAGTAGATATATTTAATAGAATTATTTGCTTTCCATTAAATTTAGATATGGATGAATCATCAATTGATTATTATATAAATATTATTGAAAAATTATTTTAATTACTTTCTCGTATTATAGAACAATAATGCCATAGAAATAATTCTGTATTAAATTTAAATTCATAATATTCCATTATTTTTTTAAATAATGTTTCTCCATTCCATTGTGGATATAATGTTGGATACTTATTATGGATTCTTTTTATTTCATCTATATTATACATCATACTATAATATTTGTCTAAATCTTCTTTTATGAAATATCTTGCATGTAAATTCGGTACTCTTATTCCTAATTGCATATTATTATATATTGCTCCTATTACATTTTCTTTTTCATTTACTTTTTCTATTTTATTTATTAAATCTTTAAAATTTTTTTCTGATAGAGTATTATTATAATTTGTTGATAATACTGTTTTCTCACGGAATCCAGTCTCTTTCTTTAATACATTTTTTTGTTTATCTGAAAATGTTTCAAACCATGCTACATCTGTTCTTAGTAAAAATATTCTTTCAATTTCATCTGGTATTTTATTATATATTTTTTTTACTAATAAATCCTCAATATATAAATTAAATGGATATTGCATTATTTCATTATCTGATATCTTTTTTTCTGTAATAGTAATATTATTATTTTTTAATTCTTCTATTGTATAATAATTCTCCTTAAAAGGTAATTTTTTATAATCATCGAAATTTACATAATTAATATCAATTGTTAATTTCTTATTAGTATTTATTTTTTTTAATTCATCTATTAATATATTATTGTCTAATAATAATAATATCTTTGGTTCTAATAATTTATTTATTAATTCTTCTATTTCTTCTTTATTATCTTCTGGGTTTAAACTTATTACTACATAAAAATCAAGATTTAATAATTCTTTGAATAATCTCCTTATTGAATATATTGTCTCTTTTAATGTTCTTATTTGTCCATATAAGATTACAACTCTTTTCATTTATATTATTTTTATATATTTTTTTTATTTTGTAAATGCATCAAAAAATACTTAAGCAAAAGAATATATAATAAAATATATGAAATAAAATGTCCGTACCAATTCCAAATAATGACAAAACCAAAAATGACCCATCATACAGATATATGCGCGATAAATTAGATATAAAAAAAGAAGGGGAGTTTTATGTAATTAAAAATATAGAAAAAGTATCAAAGCAAATATATTCAAATATAGATGATATAGTTAAATATTTAAATAAAGCAATAGGTCAAAAATTACAAGTAGACAAGAAATTAAATATAATTAAATATAAAAGCAATAATAATTCTGTTAATGTAGAAAACTTTTTAGAAGAATATATTAAAACAAATGTAATATGTAAGAAATGTTCAATTCCAGAATTTATTAACAATAGTTGTGCTGCATGCGGTTTTAATAAAAGTTAATCAAATATAACTACATTATTTTTATAAAATTTCAATGAGTTTTTTATTGACATTTTATCTAATTCATTATTTGTTTCAATATTATGCATAATTTTATTCATAACTTCTAATTCAAATGGTTTAAATATAACACCATCAACACCAGAATCTTTAAATTTATTAATTGCATTATTACTAGAATCACCAGTATATCCAAATATTACTCTCTTTTTCTTATCGTGAATCAATTCCATTAATAAGGCACCATTTAATACATTTTCTGAATTTAAATCTTCTTCTCTTACAACTGGACTTAAATCATTATCTAAATGATAATCAATAAATACAATATCATATTTTTTATTTTCTAATATGGTATATCCTCTCATACCTTCTGATATAACATCAACATTATGATTTCTTGATTCTAAATATTCTTTTAATACATTAGACACATTCTCATCATCATCTATAATAAGAATATTAAACTTTTTAATAGATTTCTTAATATAATCATAATTAATTTTTGTTTCCATTTAAATTTAAATTTTATTTTTTTTATTTATAAAAAACATATTATTATATTATATATGAAAAACATTACTTTAACTTTATATTATGCTAATTGGTGTGGATATTCACGTATGTTTCTTCCTGACTGGGAGAAGATTAAAACTATGATGGTGTGCGATGAAAATAAAAAACTATTAGATAACGTATACAATGTAAAAGCCACATATAATCAATATGAAATTGATAAAGACCCACAAGAATTTAATGACCCACATATTCAATATTATCCTTCATTAAGAGTTACTTATCAAGATGTCTTCTCAGGTGATAGATACAAGAAAAATTATGAAGATATAATTGATTTTATTAATTCTTACATTTCCAAAGTGTCTATTAATAAAGATTATCCACTAAAAATTACTGTTGAATATTTCTCTAAAAAAGGTTGTTCATGGTGTGATAAATTTGAACCTGTTTGGAATTCTCTTAAAAAAGATAAAAATTCTGTTCTTAAAAAAATTAAGTATCCTGTAAAAGATTCTGATTTTGTTCTCATTGAAAGAGATGAAGAATATGGCAGAGATAAAGTAGAATCTTATCCTACTATCTTTATTACTTATGATTATTTCTGGACTGGACAAAAAGACTTTAATACTCTCCTTGATCTTGTCCAAAAATGCTCTCTCAAAAATGAAGATAAATCTATCTCTTCTAAATTAAAAAATAATTGCTCTTTTAAAGATAAACAAAAATATTCTGAATCTGAATCCGTATCTGATTCTGAAAAAAATATTCAGACTGGTGGTTCTTTTAGTTCTCCTTATTATCAAAAATATCTTAAATATAAACAAAAATATTTAGAACTTAAAAATAAATTATAAAAATTAATTATAAAAAATATTTTTTATTCATTAATATATATAACTTAAAATGAACGGTGGCGCTGAAGATGTCTGCTATAATATTGCAACCTATACTGTAATGGCTATTATTGTACTAATTGTCCTCAAATCTATGGTAAAAGATATGTAAAAACTTTTATCCCCTTTAATCAAAAAATTTTTATATAGTTTATATATAAAAATGAATAATATATCTGTCTTATTAGTTGTATTAGTTGTTGTTCTAATCATTGCTAATATTTGTTATACCGAATCTTTTGACCAAATGTCTGGTGGTAGATGTCTCTCTTGTGAAGGACGTTCATTCGGTGGTTGTATGAATTGTTTCAATTGTGGTTTTATCTCGAAAGATGGAAAATCTGGTAAATGTGTTAAGGGGTCTGTTTTCGGTGCTGATAATTCTAATGATAAAAAAGGGAAATATAGATGGTTCCATAATGACCCATTCGTTCGTTATAATAGAATGAAAAACTTAAAATAAATTAAACCAATTCTTCTCACTATCATCCTCATAATAATATTTCTTTATTTTTTTTATTCTATCATCCTTTGATTTGTTAACTATTCCTAGATAATTTATATTTGGAAATACATATATGAAATTAAAATTTGTTTTCTCCTTATCACTTGTTTTTGGTTTTTTCTTCTCTTCATATACTTCTCGATTTGTCATTATTTCATTCATTCTTGTGCTAAAATATAATTGTGGTTCTGTTGTTATTTTATATTGATTATCCTCTTCTATTATATATTTATTTATTTCACTTCTGTAATAATTATTATTTTTTACTCTTCTTAGTGCGGGTTCTTTATCTTCATATGCTTCTATATTTTGTTTATTTAATGAATCTAAATCTTTTATTTCTTTTAGATATAATTTCTCTGCTATCTTCTCATATAAATAAAACTCTTCCGGTGTATATTTTCCCCTTATTAACTTTATTATCTTTTTACGATAATTATGTTTTGTAAATTCTGTTTGTTTTATATCTTCAATAAACTCCCAATATTTATCTATTATTCTCTTTTCTTCTTCTGTTAATATATTATATTTATATGTCATTTATATTATAATCTAATATATTTATTGTAAAAACTTTTATATCTGTGTTCTTCTCTTTCATATAACTTACTAATTCTATTCTCTCTCTTGGTTTTATTTTAATGTTACAAACATTACTTGGCGAAAATTTAATTATATCATTTACTTTATGAATTGATATTTCTCTTGGTGATATATTATCTATACTTATTCCTTGTAGTTTATATTCTATTTCTTTACCCTTTAGTAAAACTATTGATGGATATGTATTTGATGTTTTAATATTATCAGTTAACTTAAATACTCCTGTTTCTATTTCATATCTTTGGTCTATTTCATCTATTGTCTTAGTTTTATTTATTTTATCTAATAAATATGTATGAAATGATATGTATATCTCATCATCTATATTATTATTTGTTCTTGCTTCCTGATATAAAACATAATAGTCTGCTTTATCTGTTTTATTTATTAAATCAATTAATTTTTTATTCTTATTTCTTGTTTTCTTTATAAAATCTTCTTTTGTTATTTTCATCATTTGACGAACTTTTATTAGATTTGCCATATCATAATAGTCCCAAAAAAATGGAACAGATGGATAAACTAAATTTAATTTCTTATGTAGACTCATTATTAAATAAATAAAAGTATTTTTTTATATGGTTTTTTTGCTGTTTTAGCTAGTAAATAAACAAATCTGTACATTGTATTTTTTCTTTTTTTATTTTATTTTTATGTTCATTACAAGCAAGGTATTTCAACCTGGTTTAGGGTGGGAGATTTACTTCCCAGAAGACTTCTTCCCGTTCTTCGCCTTGTCAGCCCAGGTCTTGGCACCAGTCGGCTTAGTGGGAGCACCACCAGTGGTCTTCTGGAACTTCGGCTTGGGAGTAAACTTGGCTCCTCCGGTAGTCTTCGGTTCTTCAACCTCGTCCTCATTCTTCTCACCCTTATCGCCCTTCTTCTTGAAAACGTAGGACACAGTGACACCTTCCTTCTTGCAATCCTTCTCAAACTCATCAAACACCGAAGTGTTGCTGTAGTAGTAGAAGTCATACACCTTGGCGATGAATTCCTTGTAAGTCATCGAAGTGAGCTCTTCAATCTCTTCGACCTCCTCTTCTTCGGTTTCTTCCTTACTCTTCTTAGACTTCTTCAGTCCAGGAATCGTCTGGAATCCACCGACAAGAGGGACAAGCTTGTCCGTAGGCGCAAAAGTCACCTTGATGATGCTTTCACCTTCTTCACCCTTGTCGGTCTTACCCGCACTGATGAAGATACCCATGTCCTTCGCAATGGTCTGGATGAGTCGGAAGGGAAGGTAGCTGTTACCCCACATCTTCTCACAATCCGCCTTACTGAACTTACGGTTGAAGTAATTCGGATTATCCTTCTCCTGGAATCCCGCCCAAAGACAATGGATGGGGAAGGGGTGAGGAGTGTTCTTCACCTTCGATTGGATGTTGAAAAAGAAGTAGTCGTTGAAATAGAATCCTTCAAAGAGGTCATTCACAGAGATATCAATCTCAGGAATCACATCCTTTCCGTCAACCTGACACATCTCCTGGAAGTAACCCTTGAGGGTTTCTTCGAAGTTGATGGTCTTTCCTTCCTTACGACACTCTTCTACCTTCGCATCCAGTTTCGCAGGAAACTTACTGAAATCCATCTTGTACGTGTTACCGTTCGCAGCTGGATACAGTCCGTTGAAAGACGGCATGATACCGTCTACGTACTCCTTACACTTGGTCTTGATGACATCGAAGATGTGCTTGTAGAAATGGTGCATCCCGTAGTAGAGAGGCGGATGGTTGAGACCAAACTCCTTCTTCTCCTCTTCCTTAACCTCCTTCACCTTCTTCACATTTCCCTTGATACTCGGCATAGGAGCCGAAGCACCAGTAGAACTGGAGGAAGTGCTGGAAGACACCTTGGAGGCGGCAGAAGAGTAAGAACCCTCCTGCTTCTCAACCTGCTGGATTTCTCCACAAAGCTCAGAAAGATCGAAAGTGGTAGACATTTTCACGCTTGAAACTTTTTCACTTGAAGGCGAATAGGTCAAATATGGTATTAATTAATTAACCCCATATATTTTAGAATTTCAATTTTTTTTTGTATACCATAGAACCTATGGTATAGTATCTTATAAATAAATCATTATATTATAGGTAACATAGATTAGTAATATTCGTCATAATCATCCTCATAATCCTCTTCGTCATCCATAAATGAGGCTTTAATATTAGTATTCTGGTTTTTACCTATGTTCAATTTAGGGAGTTTATTCTTCGGTTTTTTAGGTAGTATTACCGGTGATAGGGTAATCATCTTGTTTTGATTATTGCTATAGTTTGTTATCATTTCCTTATCTGGTGTTGTTATAGTATCTCTTTCTATTTGATTATCTTTCTTATTTGTTCTTGTTTCTTCATAATTGTTCGTAAATACACTATCCCATGCCATATCTATATCATCCGATAGATTATTTAAGTTTACTTTTTCTTTATCTTCTTTAACAGTGCTTTCATTGTTTTTTTCTTCTGCTAGTTTTTTGTGGGCGGATGTGTCAACTAACCAATCTGGAAATTCATTTTGTTTGATATCACTTGCCTCTATAGACATTCTATTTTATTATAACTATATAAATATAATCTATTATTTTATATAGTTTATTTTAATTTTATCAATTTTTTTAAGTATATAGTTATTTTAATGGATATAAATACTATAATTAAAGATAATCTTCTTCCTTATCAAATAAATCATACTAAGAACCTAATTAATATAATCAAAAATAATCATACAGGGTTAGATGCATCCGATACAGGAACAGGTAAAACATATTGTGCTATTGCTTTATGTGCACAGTTAAAACTAAAACCAATTATTATATGCCCTAAAAGTGTTATCTATAATTGGTCTAGTGTTTGTAAATTATTTAAAGTTGAACCTATCATGATTGTCAATTATGAAACACTTAAATTTGGTAAGTATTATAAAAATAATAAAAGAATAGAATGCCCTTATATTAAGATAAATAAAAAACCTGAAAATAAAAATGAATATTATGAATGGAAAGAAATTCCTAATTCTATCTTTATTTTTGATGAAGTCCATAAGTGTTGTGAATTAGATACTCTTAATGGAAAAATATTGTATGCTGCCAAAAAGAAATTTACTAAAATATTATTATTAAGTGCTACTGTAAGTGATATTCCTGATAAATTTAAATTGTTCTTTTATATTCTCAACTTCATCGACCCTTCACAAGTCCAAGATAAAAATATAACTTATAATAGATATCAGACAATTATGGCTAATTGGATTTTCCGTGATGCCAATCCTATGTTGCGTATTCATCATATGTTGTATCCCGATAGAGCATCTCGAATGAGAATTGATGTGCTTGGTGATTTATTCCCTCAAACTCAAATATCTGCTGTGCCTTATACTATAGAAGAAAAGAGACAAAAAGATATTCAGAAGGCTTATAGTGAAATTAGTATTGAATTAGATAAGTTAAAAAATAAGAGTGCTAAAGATAGAGCAAATATTTTAGTTAAAGTTTTAAGAGCACATCAAAAAATAGAAATGCTTAAAATTCCATTATTCGTTGAATTAGTTAATGATTATCTTGAAAATAATATGAGTGTCGTTATTTTTGTTAATTATACTCAAACTCTTCTTTTACTAGCTAAATTGTTAAATACTGATTGTATTATTTATGGTGAACAAAATAGTGTTACTAGAGAACAAAATATAAATGATTTTCAAGATAATAAAGAAAAAATAATATTATGTAATATAAAAGCTGGTAGTGTGGGTATTAGTTTGCATGATACAAAGGGGAATCATCCAAGAGTTAGCTTAATATCACCAACATGGAATTCAATAGAACTACAACAAGCATTGGGAAGAATACATAGAGCAGGTGGTAAAACTAAAAGTTTGCAAAGAATAATATATATAGCAAACACTGTTGAAGAAAAAATAGCAGATAAAATTAAAATAAAATTAAAAGATATTAATACTATAAATAATGGTGACTTAGATTTAACGAATATAGAGTTTGAAAAAGAAAGAATAAAATTTTAAATATAATTTTATTATATATTCATAATTATATAAATATGAATAGAATAAGAAAATATGATGATAAATATCAAGTTATTATAACACCAAGTCATCGTTTTCATACTGGTGTTGAATTATTATTAGGTGGATGGACTGACCCTTCTTTAAAAAATTATAAAATCCTTGAATTCCCTACTATGAATGATGCATTAGTTGAAGCATATAAACATCCTGATATTGACTGGTTTAAATTAAGCTTAATGCACAAAGATATTTTTTACAATCTTAAAAATAAAATTAGAAGTGTTCTTGATGATAATAATTTTATTGTCGACTTTTATCCACAATTAAAAACTCCTGAACAAATTAAAGATATAATGTTCGATAGAGTAATGTACTTTGGTAAGAGATTCACTTTAACTTCTAATTTAAATGATATTTGTGTTTTCCATATCGTTAATCCCTATTATGCAAATCTTGATTTAATACACAAAGCATTAGTTAATACTAAATGTTTACGCATTACTAAAAAAATAATTCATCAAGGTGTTATTCATTTAGTTGGTGAAACTGATTTAGGAACTTCTTATGAAATTTGTTTATGGACTTCTCTAATTTTCAATTGGGCTAAATGGGCTTCTAATAATCCTAAATTATCACAAGAAACTAAAGAAAATACTCTAAATCAAGTTATCGAATCCCAAAAGAAAGTTGATGATAATTATGAACTTTAATCTACATAAACATAATATTGGTCTTCTAAATAATTATTAAATTCTGTTACTTCTTCATAAGTAATCCATTTGCCATATTTATTCAAATACTCTCTCTCTTTATTTGGCTCTTTATAACTTATCTCAATAACACTTCTATTATTGATATTAAATAAGCGCCACCGCCATTCTGTTTTATTTGGAAAGTTTTGTGCTGTCTTATAATGTTCTTCTGGTATTGTACTTAAAATACTATATTTATCAAGTTTATAATATTCTACCGGTAATTCATTCTTTTTATAAAATATACTCATTTTTTATTATATTAATATAATATAATATAAATATAAAATGTCCGTAAACCCATTGGTTTTTACTGAGAGAAAAAATAATTTAATTATTGATAATACTTGGTCTCAAGCAAAAAAAGATTTTTTTGCTCAAGAATTATCTAGAGCATTTTCTTCTAGTTTAACTTTAGATAAAGGAATTGGTACTGATTCGGAATTTAATTTTAATGAAATACTAAAAAATACAACAATAAAAAGAGCATGTTGTATGGCTAAACCTGGTAATACTGGTAATTATTCAATTAATGTAAAAATTCCATATTATTCAGCCTATTATGATACTCGTAGTAGAATAGGTAACGACCAAACAATGCAAGATTATGGTTTTATTAATTATGAAGTACAAGTAAAAAAAGAATATTGTAATAATCCTTTATATGGGACTGGTACTGATTTTAGAGAAGGTGATTTTAGAGATTCAGATAGTTGTAAAAAATTTTATGCAGTTTATTGTTTGAATAAACTTAATGACTTTATTATAAAAGAAGGAAAGACTATTGATAGTTTGAATAATACCTCAGATAAATTTAATTTTCAAAAATATCAACAAATTAGTGATGAATGTGGTTGCTATTCTTATAGTTTACCTTCAGATGGTGGTCAAAATCTTGATTCAATTGTTCCTAGAAATTTTAGAATGTGTAATGATCAAGATGTAGCAAGTGGTAATAAAAATTCATCAGGAACATTATATCCACATCCAAATATTCTATTATCAGATCATGAGAAAAAAAAATGGGAAGGTACTTTTTGTACAACCCTGTTCAATTTAAGTAATTTTGCTGCAGATCAAATAAATATAAATGGTATTACCTCAACTCAAGGATGTGGATCAAAACCTCAGACAGCTAGCACAACTGGTACACCAAGTACAACTGGTACAGCTAATACTACTGTTGTAAATCCAAATGATTTATTAAGTGGAAGACCAGTTTCAGTTATTTCTAGTGATTTACAAAATAATACACCATCATCCAATACACCATCATCCAATACACCACCATCTAATACTCCACCATCATCGTCTGGAGAGAGTCCACCAGCACAACAAGAAAAAGATTTTAAAACTAAAGTAACTGATTTTGTAAAAGAAAATAAATGGTCTGTAATTGGTGTTGTTTCTATTATTGTTATATTTATAATTATAATGTTATTATCTGGTGATGATGATAATAAACCATCTACTAAACCATCTAGTTCCTAAATTTTTTAAAATACTATAAATAAAAATGTATTTATAATATATAAAATGATTGATGAAAGAATATTTAAAATATTAATAACATCAATATTAATTTTTTTAATATTAAATTTACTAGATAATACAATCACAAATATAAAATATGAAAAATTTGAAAATGAATTTGCAAAAATAGATTATCAAAATAATATTATAAATTATAAAACTCCTGATTTATTAAATCAAGAAAAACTAAATTATAAAATAGATAAATCTTTTGAAAAAAAAAGTATTGATAATTTTGATAATAATAACTTATTTCTCACAACAAATTATGAAGGTAAGGATTATTTTTTAATTAATACTAATACAAAGGATTGTGATAATGATGAAAAAGATTGTAGTGTTATAGCATATACTTTGGTAGATAAAGAAGATTTTATTCCATATTTAAATAATTTAATATTAGAAAAAAATACAAAAAACTTAGAATGTGTTAAACAAACTGCTGACTTCTGTAAACCATTATTAGAATTAAATGATGAACCTAGATTAGAAAAATGTTTATTAACTAATTTAAATAAATGTAAAATTCCACGTTCCTTAAATACTGATTTTGAATTAAAAAAAAATACAGAAGATTATGTTAAAACTATGAATATCGGAGATATACATACAATTTTTAATAATTATAATGATTCAAAAATCAGTATGAATTTATCTAATAATAATGTTTGTGGTGACGGGTCACATTTAAATAGTGTAAATAATATGGTTATTTTAAAATCCGCGGATAACACTTCTTTTAAAATAGGATTAATTGATTATACTGACAAATACAATTCTACAAAATACATTGGTATATGTGAAAATAAGACATGCAAATTACAAAATAAAGATTATAAAAGAGTATGTCTTTATGAAAATCCAGATGATAAAAATGTTTTAACTTTTAATGCCTTTTCAATTTAATTATAATTAATTTTATTTTATTTTTATATTTATATATAAAATATATAAATGGGTGCTTCTGAATCTAAATCAAGTCTATACCAAGAAAATGACCAAACATATTTTACTAAAAATGAATTTGATTCATTAATTCAAAAAACAAATAATATCGCTGCCGAAGCAATAACTAAAAGTGCACAGAGTTGTGGGCAAAGTGTTATTCAGTCACAATCAATGAAATTTAGTAATATAAGAGCTAAAGGTAGTATTAATATTTCGGATGTTAAACAAGATATGGCATCCCAAGTTAATTTTTCTTGTGTTCAAAGTTCGAAAGTTGCAGCAGAAATTAGTCAAGATATTGCAGCTGCTATACAAGCAACTTTAACAAATGAAACATCAAATGATATTAAATCACAAATGGATGGTCAGGCTTCATCTTCTGCTAAATTAGGTTTTGCAATAGGTGCAGCAAGTGCAGAAACTAATGTAACACAAATTAATAAAATTAGACAAGAAACAATTAACTCTACTAAATTACAAAATATCACTGAAAATAATGTATCAACTACTTTTAATAATGATAGTGTCGCAAATTGTATAAATAGTGTAAATCAAAATCAAGATATAACTTTTAATGATCTCGTATCAGAAGACGGTAGTGTAACTATTAAAACTGTTTCACAAGAAATGGCAACAAAAGCTGTTGCAGAATGTATCCAGAAAAATGAATATTCTACTAAAGCTGTCACTAAAGTTCTAGAAGAATTAGGAATAAAAGTTGCTAATAAATCAGAAACTAAAGCGACCGTTGAAACTATCGGTAAAGCTATTTCTGAAGCAACTGCTGAAATCAATCCTTTAGCTTCCGCTATTTGTTGTATTGTTCTAATTATTTTAATATTTGTTTTTCTTGCTTAATTCTTTATCTAAAATATAATTATTTTTTAATCATATTTTATAAAATTTATTATAATGGAATATTTTTATTTTTTATACACGACCGGCACCACGATATGCGCCACGGACTGCACCACCACGTCCCCCACGTGCACCTTGAGCATTACGAGCTGCTGGGGAAACATCACGACGACGTCTTACCTGTTGAAAACCTTCGTTATCTTCTTGGTTCTCACGACGTTGATAGGGGCGTCCATTACCACGACCACGTTGAGGACGTCCTTCTTGTTGTGTACGGCGAGTCTCTCTCTCTTGACGACGCTTTTCTGCCTCTTCTGCACGCTTCTTGAGATTCTCTTCAACTTCAACACCTCCACTTGCACGGGCGGCGGTAACTGCTGCAGTCCAAGATGGCTCAATTTCATTCACTAGAAATTCTACGAAACTCTTGAGTTCAGTTTGGAGTTGTTGGAATGATGCCATTTCAGATGCATTTTCTTGGTAACGTTTAGGAGCTTCACGTTCTACAATATATTGTGTACGTTGCTTGAGTGTCTTCATTAGGTCACCAAAGTTGGCATACTTGTAAAAGAGATCACGTTTTACACCACGAGTATATACATGACCACTTACAATTCCATTGTATCCGTGTAGATTGTAACGACGAACTTCAAAATCAGTTGCAGTTGTTACTGTGAGTAGTCTGTTGTATGATTCAACAATACGAGTCACAATATTACGCATTGGTGGATATAGCTCTTGTTGATAACTATTGGTTGGTTCGCCAATACGTTGAATCATCATTTGCATACCTTTGATTACTTGGGTAGTTGCTGCCTTGGATAAGCGATACTTCTCGTCATAAGTAACGTCGTCAATTGAAAGTGTACGTTGTTCTTCCATTTGTATAATTCATTTTATTTTTATTTTTTTAAGCCATTTTATTTTATATAGAAAAATAATATTTTTTTAATATATAATCATGGAATTTATTAGTTCTTTAAATTTTGAATTAATTATCAAGACTGTAATCATTTTAGTGATATTATATATTTTTGTTAAAATGTACACACAAGAAAATTTTGGGATACTTACTACTGAAGTCGGAGAATTTACTTATGATGGAAAAAAATATTATTTCACATTGGATAAACAATCAGAATTTGATGTAAATCAAGGTCCTAATTCACCAGATTGGGTTGAAATAACAAATATAGTTAATGCACAAAGTTTTAATAGATTAAATGCAAAAGAAATTCTTATTGATAATAAAAAATATACCATTGTAGGATTATCAAATGCATCTCTTGCTTATAACAAACCTAAAACTAGATTAGGTAGAGAAAGAAGTATTATAGATACTACAACAAATGGAATTAAAACATATTCTAATGGTTCATACACAAATAGAAGATTTATAATTAGAAACTTCTAGGTTTTATTTTAAAATTATTTTTATCTAAAGAATTAATTTTATTTAATATATATAATAATGCCTCCAATACCTCCAATCAAAATACCTGGATTAGGTGCTCTTACCTCCATAATAGAATTTGATGTAAGTGCTGATAAAGTATTTTATGTTGTTTGTGGTCTAAATAAAGATATTATTCTCTTTAAAGATATTTTTAATGATTACTATAATAAAAATAATATAAATAAAAAAATGTTAGTAAGTAAACTAAATTATCCTATTCTTAATTTCTTAGAAAAACAACAACTTAATAATAATATTAAATTGAATGTTGCACCTTATCTTGAAAAAGTTCAATGTCTAGCTTATGGAGATATTAATCATCGTGAAGCTAAACATATTTATACTCTTATTTGTTTAGAAAAACAATCTGAAAATAATTATTTAGTAACATACCCGAATATTAAATTAAATAAAAATGATGATGTCGAAAAAGTTATTGCCAATGAATTTAAAAAAATTTTTAATATAAATAATAAAAATAATAAAGAAAAAGAACATGACCTACAATATAAAATTAATCAAAATTTATTTAATATAGTAAAATCAAATATAAATCTCGTGGATTTAACTGGTGATGATGATGATATATTAATATATAATATAAATATCTCTAATACACAGAAAAAAAATCTAGTTTTGAAATATTTTTAATTTTTTAAATAATATAGTTTTATATTATATAATAATGCAATCCGAATTACTTTCTCAACGTAATTTAACTCTCGCTACTTATGGTGCTTTAGTCGCTTACATTACTTTTCATCCAAGTATCCCTGCACATTTAGTAACTATTGTAAACCACAATGTAACCAAACTTATTGTTGCAGGTTTAATTGCTTACCTTGCTTCTAAAGATATTACAGCTGCTATCTTACTCGCACTAGCATATATTGTAACTTACCTATCATGTGTTGAAAAATTTAGTGGTATTAGTGATGTAGGTGGTAATACAGTTGTAAATTCTGCGAATGATTCAGTTATATTAGGAACTGCAACTGAAACACCAATTGGTGGTTTAGAAAACTGTGGTAATTTAAAATATGTCGGTAGAGGAGGTGATAAAACACCATATGAACTTAAAAATTTAGAAGTATTAAAACAAGCTGGTCAAGTTATTGTCCCCTCAAAAAAAACATTAGACCTTACTTATGCTCAACAAACATGTTGGGATGGTAAAACTATATCTAATCCAATAACTCCTCCAAGAGATCCAAAAGCAGCTAAATCAGCACCACCACCTTCACAAAGATGTTCTACTCCTGTAAGTATTTCTAATATTATCCCACTTGCAGCTGGAACATATACTTTAGATAATACAAAAATTGATAGAACTAAAATTCTAAATGCTCAATTAAAATAAAAAAGTGAAAAAGTTTCTATTTAATATATAAACATTAGCCTATATATTAATTATTATATAAAATGCAAGATTTATCTATTCATATACCTGTCTTACAACATGATAAAAAAGTTCTTCTTGATAATGTAGATTGTATTATTAGTAATGGACATAAATATGGATTAATTGGTTTAAATGGAACCGGTAAGACTAGTCTATTGAATTATATTATGAAATCAAAAGAATTAAAAGATGTTGATAAACACATGGTCAACCAAGAATCTCCCATCTCTGATACCTTAACAGTTTATAATACTGTTTTACAATCAAATACTAAATTATTTAATATTCTACAAAGAATTGAAGAATTAGAAATACTTATGGAACAAGATGTTGATTCTGAAAATGAAAAACTAAATGATGAATATTATCTGTTACAAGATAAATTAGATGAACTTGATTTTAATCGTGAAAATTCTAAAATAAGAAAAATCCTTCATGGGCTCGGTTTTATTAATGAACAACAAGATTTACCGAATAGCTCATTTAGTGGTGGGTGGCGCATGAGAATTGCTCTTGCCTGTGCTTTGTATCGTGAACCCACATTACTATTATTAGATGAACCCACAAACCATCTTGATTTAGAAGCTAATATTTGGTTAATTGATTATCTAAGTAAATATCAGAAAACAATTATTGTTATTTCACATAATATTGAATTCCTCAATGAAATTTGTACTGATATTATTCATTTGGAAAATATGAAATTAAACTATTATAAAGGTAATTATTCTAAATTTAAAAAAGCATATGACCAAAAATTAACTGAGATGACTAAAACGATTGAAAAGGAAGAAAAGAAAATTATGGAATGGAAAAAATCAGGAAAGAAAACTAAGAAAGATATTGATGAATATCTAAAGAAAACTCCTCTACCTATTCTACCTAAACCATATTTTGTGCGAATTAATTTTACAAATATACCTGAAGATGATACTAATCTTATTGAAGTAAGTGATGTTTCTTTTAGTTATAATGAAAATAAAAAAATTCTCGATAATGTGTCACTTGGTCTAAACACTAATTCAAGATATACTATTGTTGGCAAAAACGGTGTTGGTAAATCAACTATGATGAAAATTATTATGAAAGAATTAATTCCAACTAGTGGATTTGTTAAAATGAATGAACATATTAATGTTGGTTATTTCCATCAACATACTACAGAACAATTACCTGGTGAATTAACACCTGTGGAATATCTTATGGGATTAGATAAAAAATTAAATGAACAAAATATTCGTGAATATCTTGGAAGAATTGCATTAGAAGGAACACATCATAAAAAGAAAATATCAGAATTATCTGGTGGACAAAAAGTTCGTCTATGTCTTTGTGAATTACAAATTAGACAGCCAGATGTATTATTATTAGATGAACCCACAAATCATTTAGATATTTACTCAATTGAAGCTCTAATTGAAGCAATTAATAACTTTAATGGTGCTGTATTAATTATTAGTCACGATAGTAACTTGATAAATGAAACTAATTGTCAAGTATTAGAACTTGATAATTATAAATTAAATAAGACTACTTATGATGAATATGTAGATAAAATTATAAATGAATTTGTTTAATATAATCCACCAGTGATGTTTCTTAGTGCTGCAGGTGTTTCAGTACTTAGAATTGCGGTTTGTGGACCTAATATAGTTGGGATTACCTTCTTTTCTTGTAACATAATTACTAAGTAATAAGATAAAACAACTAATACAATTAATAATACCCAGTTTGGTAGACGCATGCCTAAGATGGTTGTTGATGTATGTAACCATGATTTCTTAGCAACTTGTTGTTCAACAGGGACTATAGGTAATTCAGTAGCTACTTCTGATTTAATTTCAGGTTTTGCTCCTATATCTTTTCTAGAATTATATCTTTCAAGGGAAAAATATTGTGGTTCGGTATCGTATCCACTCATTATTATATACTTTTATCTATAAAAAAAATTTTTATAAATATATAATTATATTTTTGCGTTTTATTCAAATTTTTATTTTATATAATTATATTGGAAACTGATGAAAATATTATGACTAATCTATATAGTTTTATTTAATAGTTATTTTAGGCATATTCTCAAAAAAAAATCATTGGTAATAAAAAATCCATCTACATTAGCCAGTATTATATTTTATTTATAGGCACTTCTAGGAATTTAATCACCAATCTAATTTTTATTTTAATATAGCCATTTACTTCAGGTTCCCGTTTTGCGCATAACGAAAATTATTTTTCCGTTATTATGAAATTTTATTTTATTTATATATAAATATATAAATGTCTAATATTCTTTTAGATACTTCTGAAAAAATTGTTAATTTAGGTGCTGAATATAGTAATGCTTCATTTGCAAATGATTTCTTCCGTCTTTTCTCAATAATCCTAACAGGTGTTTTCGCAGGTTATACTCTACAACCTGTTCCACAATGGTTATATGACCTATTTGATAAATCACTTCTATTTAAATTCTTAGTTTTACTTGTAATTGGTCTAACTGGTTCTTACCCTATTGATTCTACTACTAAATTTACAAATGTTCTATTTGCTGTAATTCTAATTCTTGCTATTTTTGAAGCTTTTAGATATTATCAGGCTAGAATAGATTTAAAAAAAATAAAGACTACTAAAGCATAATTACTTCCTACATAATGGGCATTTGTTAGAATATTTTATTAATTCATTATAACATTTATAATGCATTTTATGTCCACATTCTATCTCTTTCATTAATCCTTTATTTAATGTTTCTAAACATATTACACAATCTTCTTGATTTATATATCCTTTCATATTTTTGCATGTATGTATATCTTTATAACATTTACCACAAGTATTACATTCATTCGTTTTTTCATGACATTCTTTACAATTATCACAATGTTTTTTTTCACCTTGTATTTTTTTACATTTTATACAATAGTCAAACTTTATTCCACATCGACTACACTCCTCATCTATTAATTGTTCTTCATCGCAATTCTCACATCGTATATTATATTTTTTCAGAATAATATTACAAGGATGACATTCTTCACAACAATAATATTTATTGCAACAATCAAATCTTATTATATAACTCTTGTCACAATTATTTTTTACTTTATATTCAATCTCTTCTTCTGATTCAGGCTCTACACCTAATATAGATTCATTAATCGATTCTGTTTCTAATATATGATGTAAATAATCTTCATATTCACTCTCGCTTAATTGTAATGCTAATTCTTCTTCCAACTCATGACGGTCCATTTTTATAAATATATTTATGAATAGTTAAATTTTATATTTCAATATTTTCTATAATTGATATAAATATATATCATCCATACTTAATAAATGTGTGTATGTTTGCATTACACAACTCCATGGAACCTCATATATCCAATATCTTGAATATTTCTTTAATCTCTTTGGCTTCTCTTTTAATCCTTTTATACTAAATACCATTACTCTTGATAATGATTGATTAAATAACATAAATAATGTATCTTCATCCATATGACCTTTTCTTTCATATACAAATGGTAATTCATATGGATATTTCTCTTGGGTCCATGTGGCACATACTTGTAATTCTAAATATTTAAACTTACATTTTGGATCTTTAAATATCATATCTTCCGCATAAATATCTGGATTATCCTCTATTAAATCACCAAATTTTTCTTTCACTAATTCTCTAGCAGGTATATCATATTTTGTATATAATTTCTCATCAAACTTTTTTATTTTCCCATTTAATTTATATCTCTTCTTCTCTTTTATCTCTTTGTTTTCGTTTTCCATATAAATTCTTTATATAGAAATTTTTTTTATAAAATACTTACTTTGTTGAATGACGAAATATCTTAGAATAAAATTCTTTATCATCTTCATCATATAAATGTTTGTAAAATGTTGATGATATGTCATAGCATAATACTGGATATGTAGTATAGTCTATTATGTCTGTATTATGTGTTATTAAATGAGTATATGTATCTATTTGGTTCTTCATTGGAAAAAAATATTCCATAAATCTCTTCGCATATTCCTTATTTATTATGTAAAACCATACCATTATATTCGTTTTCCCTTTTACTTTGTTCTTTAAATATAATTTTGGTGTTGTTGTTTTATTGTCATTGGATAATCCACTACCTAATCTTATTATTGTTGCTTTGTTTTTTATATCATCCTCAATTGTCGGATATGTTTCTAATGAGTTTTTTATATAATTATTTAATTGTTCTTCAATATTTGGATATAAATGAACATCATCCTCACATATTGCTCCTAGTTCAAATGATGACTCGTAAAACTCTTTTACTGCATAATAATGACTTAAATTAATCGCTTTGTGAACTTCTGATTCTATATTTGGATATTGGTCCTTAAAATTATATTTTTCTGGAATATCTTGATTTAATTCTTTAATATCTTTAATTGTTTTTGCATTGAAAAAACTATATCGGTCTCCAAATTCTCTTTTAAATTGTTTTTCCATATATTCTTTTCTTATTATATCACGTTCTAAATTGATACAATATACATGGTCTATTTTTATCATTATGTATTATAATATATTTTTATTTTATATAATTTTCGTTTATTGATTTTTTATTAAATAAAACCTTAATATATATGAATCTTATTGTATGTCCTTATAAATTCTTATCACAATATGTAGCGAAGGAGAATTATAATCTAATAAATAATTTATTGAATTATAATTTTAAATTATTAGATATTGAAAATCATCAATCAACTGAATCTTTTAAAAATTTATGTTTCAAAAATAATATAAATATTGATGATATTAAATTAGTTTTATTTTTTGAAATATATTATAATTTAATTGCTAATGAGTGTAATAATTATAATTTTAAAAAATTATATGTTGTTGGAGATTTACATAATCCTAAAAGAATACAAAATGGCTCATATAATTGTGATGTATTATTCGCTAATTATGATTATCTATTACATAATTATTTAGATTTAAATAAAATAAAAAAACATGTTTTCTTACCTCATTCGGCTATTTCTGATTTTTATGATATTTCATTTAATCCTAATCCTATTAATAAAATATTAATTAGTGGTGCATTAAATAAAGATGTTTATCCTTTGAGAGATTATTTATTATCATTGAAAAATAAAAATATCGATTATTTTAAACATCCTGGATATAGGTCCCAAACTGAAAATTGTAAATACTATGCAAATGAATTAAATAAATATATTTGCTGTTTTACTGATTGTGCTAAAGATTACTTATTATTAAAATTCTTCGAAATTCCTGCTACTGGAACTTTATTATTGTGTGAAGTTAATGATGTTATTAAACCTATCTTAAATAATTTGGGATTTATTGATATGGTAAATTGTATATTTTGTGTTAAAGATAATATCATTGATAAAATTAATTTTATTTTAGATATGAATAATATTGAATTAATTAATAAAATACGCTATAATGGTTATTTGTTAGTTAAAAATAAACATAAAATTCAAGATAGAGCTAAAATTATTTTAGACTATATAAGTTAAAATATAAATATATTATTGTATACTTATTATATTTATTATAATGAGTGTTTTTTTAATTTTTGATGGTTATCGTGATGTTTTAAATAGCCCAAATACACATTATAGTATGGATAAAGGTCTCAATTTTGCTAGAGGACTAGTTAATAATAATTGTAAAGTTTTCTTTTTTACTTCTGGCACGTGTGAAGAAAAATATAATATTAGTTTCATAAATGATAGTATTTTAACCTATGATTTCCTTATTAGTATTAATAATATACTATTCATTCGCGAAATGGTTATAATTGAAATTTTACAAAAAATTAATATTATTGCTGAAATTATTGATAATAGATATTTTAATGGTATTAATGATAATTTAAAAATAGGCGTTAAATCAGATAGTCCAATTTGGGTATCTAGTCGTGAATATAAAGGTTTTACTAAAGACAAATATAAAATTAGTCCCACTATTTGGGCTCGAAAAGTTTTTGATTTCATTTGTATCCAAAGTGATAGTTTTATTAATCAAGCTAAAGAAGTTGGTATACCTGATAATAAAATTATTAAGTCTCGTATGGGTGTTCCATCAAAGTTAACTTTTAATTTGGATTTTACTAAACTTAAAAATCCATATGATTATAAACATTCTTATTGTGTTAATAGTAAAAAAAGTTTAGGTCCTTCTAAAGCTCTTTTACCTTTATATTACCTAAATAATCCTGATGAACTAGATAAATTTAATGTTCCTGGTAAGAAAATTATTGTTTTTACTGGTCGTATTAAAACTGATAGAGGCAAAATTTTATTTATTATGAAAGATATTATGGAAGAACTTGGCGAAGAGTACGAATTACATATTTTCCCTGGTTCTTTCTTTATTCCTCTTGATAATAATGAAGTAATGGAATGTAGTGCTCGTAATGGACAACATTTAGTTGACTTACAAAATAAAATATTTCCTGATTCTAAAAATGTAATTATTCATTATCCTTATGAACATAGTGATATGTATAAATATTTATTTTTTGCTGATTGTGGTATTGATTTCTCTAGTGCTAGACCATCATCTGAAATTAGTATCGCTGGTCATGCTAAATTATTAGAATATAGTTATTTAGGGCTCCCTATTGTTTGTGAAAAAAATGTTGCTAATATTAATATTGTTGATGTTAATAATAGTATTTTATTAGAACCTAATTCAAATAAAGATGATTATGTTAAAGCTATTAAACAAATTACTGAATATAAAGATTATAATAAAAGATTTAATGCTTCTGATATGACAATAAATAATGAAAATTGGGATTTAATATCTAAAGAATTTATTCAGCAATTAGAAAAAATTAGTTTATAATATTTATTTTTAATATAAAAATATATATATGAAGATAGACTTATGCATAGTATCTTCTGATAATAATGAAAACTATTATAATACGTTACCTATACTCATTGATGCATGGGCTATGTATGATATTCCTGTTAAAATGATTTTAATTTCTAATTCTATTCCTGATTCCATAATTGATTATTCTAATAATATTATTTTATTTCCACCAATTCCTAATGTTCACTCTTGTTTTGTTTCTCAATGTATTCGTATTCTTTATCCTTGTCTTTTTGATAATAAAAATATAATAATTAGTGATGCTGATATATTTCCTTTAACTAAAGAATATATTATTGACCCTATTAAAGATTTTGATGATAATTATTTTATTTCATACACAAATAGGTATAATCATAACAAACAACAAGCAATTTGCTATAATGTTGCTAATAGTGAAGTTTGGAAAGATATTTTTAATATTAATTCCGTTGATGATATAATTAATACTTTAAAATTTTGGTATAATAAAAATTATAATGCTGAAAAAAATTGTCCTGGTTGGTTTACTGACCAAGAAAAATTATTCGAATACTTAGATTCTTGGACTGATAAAGATGTTTATCACAAAATATTTACTGATGATGAACTAAAATTTAAAAGAATTGATAAAAGAAATAAAGATGATATTCTTGGAAATCGTGATGCTTATTTTGAAGATATTCTTAATAACAAAAAATATACTGATTACCATTTTATTAAACCTTTCCTAAAATATAAAAAAATTACCAATAGTGTTCTTCATTATGCTAAATTATCTAATAAAAAAACATAAGTATATAAAAATATATTTATTATATGATTTAATTAATTATATAATGAAAATTGCTGTTTGTTTTAGTGGTGGTATTCGTTCTTTCGAATCATGTTACCCTAGTATATATAAAAATATTATTAAACCATTAAATGCTGATATATTCGCTCATTTATGGAGTATGCCCTTATTAGATTTATTAAAAGAACAAGATATTGTACAATTTAAATTACAAAATGATGAATGTCATCCTCGTGATGTTATTCTTAAGTTAAATCCTAAATTATATAAAGTTTATGAATATAATGAATTCTTCGAAAATTATATTCGTGAAAAAGGTATTCAAGATGAATTATTCATTAAACAAGAAAAAAAAGATTATGCAATTAGTGCACTTAGTATGTATTATAAAATATTGGAATGTAATAAATTAAAACAAAAATATGAAAAAGAAAATAATTTTAAATATGATATTGTTATCCGAGCTCGATTGGATTTTCTTTGGAATGATAAGCTCAATATTAATGATTTTATTAACTTAAAAGATAATAACGTTCTTATTATACGTGATTCTTATTGCGTTAAAGCAAAATGGGAAGGGAATGATAAATTCTTCGCCGGAACCTCTAATACTATGGATAAAATTTGTGATTTATATAATATAATTAATGATTATGTTAGAGATGGTTGTGAATTAGAAGGACAAAATCTTAATAAATTCCATTTTAAAAAATTAAATCTTAATATTAATTATTTAGGTAGTCCTGATACTTACCAAAAAATAGTTGGTAGACATCGTATTCGTGATAATAAACATAATATTTATTTTAATAATATTAATTCTGATTTACAACATAATATTGCTTATAATTTATTATATCTAGGTTTTAATGTAATATCTAAAACATCTGATAACTCTAATATTTTAAATTTATTTAAAAATTTTAGTATTGGTGATTATTCTAATCATAAAATTTTATATTTTATTACTGATGATTTATCTCTTATTAATACCAAAAATAAAAATATTATTTATATTCTCTGTGATGATAATAATGATAACCTAAATAACGAATTTGTTAAAAATAAAATACTTCTAAAGGAATACACTAAGATTAATAACATTGTCCAAAAAATTATTGATAAAAATAATTATGAATTTATAAATTCTGATGAAATAGCCTCGTGATTATAATTTTTATCTACTCTTTTTACAATATCCTGAAATATCGTTTCATGAGATTGGTAGCTTATCGACTTCTTACTTTTGTCATATATCTTGGGTAAATAAGGATACGATAATATTTCTCCTAATTTCTTATTCTCAAAAATATATTTGCCATCTGATAATGTATCTAATACTATATTATAACATCCACAACTTAGTGACTCGCATATTACTCTTGGTAATGCATCTCTGCCACTTAATATTAAATTTATTTTTGATTGATTGTATAAATCTACTAAATCTTTATGGTTAACATGTGGATAATTAATTAATTTTACATTGTTTAATATTAATGACATTAAATCTTCATTCTTTCCTACAAATACTACTGTTATCTTAATATTGTTCATTTCCATATATCCTATAAAATCCATAAATAAATTATGATTCTTTGTGCTTTGATTTTCCGATGCTACAAAAATTATATCATAGATTCGAGTTAGTTGTTTATATTTAAAATAATAATTCGCTTTTTTCTTAAAATGCATCATCTCACTATTTGGAAACATCTTCTGCCATAATTCCTTATTATTTGGTTCATCATACAATAAATAACTAAATTTGTGATTTATCTGTTTTTGTATTTCTAACTCAAATTTATTATTGTATATTAATGATGTTGCTGGATATAATATTGTCTCATTTAAACTTACTAGATTAGAATATAAATTATAATAATTCCCTCGTACGAAATAAAATGTATGATTCTTAAAACTAAATAAATCCTTACATGTTTTTATCACATATATCTTCGAAAATCTCGATTCAAATGGAACTATCTTACTTACTTCTAATTCTAAATTATTAAATATTGTTGGATTTATTATTATATAATTCTGGTTGTATATATTTCTCTTGTTAGATTCTGTTTTATACATTCTATAATATATGTCATTATCTGCATTCATATATATTTCATTCATTATGTATTTGTATTTTGATATATCATATGTCTCAATATTATATTTCGTTTCTTTCCAACTCATTATATCATTCTTATATTCTATCTCCCATGTTGCCGGTAGTTTGTATATTCCTACTGATTTCTTTTCTTTATAATTATTTGTTTTTATACTTGTTAATATATAATTACTTAATTTTAATTGAATATCCTTTTTATCTATGGATATTTTATTTTCTTGACTTACTTTCTCACTTAAATTTATTTTTTCTATCCATTCATCTATATTTTGTATATCAGTAACTACATATTTACTATTAATTAAATCATAATTTCCAATATTTGTTGATAATACAACATTACAATCACATGATAATGCTTCTTTTAATACATTTGGTGACGAGTCATAATATGATGTAAATATTACTGTCTTTGTATTTTGTAAATATTTTATTAATTCATCATGTTGTAAATTATTTATACTTGTAATATTATTTCCATTTTTATAACCTGAATTATATCCTACTATTAATATTTTTTTATTTAATTTAGTTAATCTTTCTATTATTTTTTTTGTTATATCTAATCCCTTAATCTTTCTTTTCCATGAATAGCAAACAAATCCATAATCATATTCTCTTTTATTTTTATTAATTACTATTTTTTCATAATCAATATATGTTATATTTATTGGAAAATGTATTGTATTTAAATTATTATATACTTGATTTAATAAATTAAATGTTATGTTACTATTTGGTAGTATATACTTTGCTTTATTTATTACATAGTATTCTAATTGATTATCATATTCTGTTATTAATTCATATAGGTTTTTCGTATCCATTGTTCTTATTAATTCTATATTATAGATATTAGAATCTAATAAACTCTCTTCATCATATATATCTTCCATGTTATTCATATTATTATTCTTCTCTAGATTCATGAATCTTGATCCAGATGGTGAAAATATAATAGGTATATCATATCCTAATTTCAATAATGTTCGATAAATTATACAATAACATTTGTAATTCTTCACAAAAATACAATCTATCTTTCTTTCATTTATAATTCTATTTATTAATTCATTTGCTGTATCTTCTATGTTTTGATTCATTTCTAAAAAATTAATATTACCTAAATTCTCAGGGTCTATCGTGTTGTATTTTGATGATATGAATAATCCAGTTATATTATAATATTCCTTCATTTCTCTCATTAAATTATATGCATTTGTTGCTGCTCCTCCTATATGTGGTGTATCTATTGAACATATTAATACATTATATTTATTGTTGTTTTCTAGATTACATATTTTATTTATATCTTCTATTATTTTATTTTTATTTATCATGTATGTATTATTTTTTATTATTGAATGATAATAATTATAATTTGATAATAATAATTTAATTTTTTCTATATATGCATCCTTATTTAATTCTACTATATAAAATGGGTCTAGTAAATATCCAGCTCCTACATTATTACTACATAATACCATACAATTGTTTTGAAGTGCCTTTATTAAAGTAATTGACATTGACTCAAATTTGCTTGTTATTATTAATATCTTTGTTTTCTGCATGTATTTATCTATTTCGTTATCATCTATAAATCCAATATGTAATATATCATTTGAGTTTCTAATATACTTTTCAGAAAACTTACCTATACATACTTTCTTTAAATTCTTTATTCTTATGTCTTCATATATATCCTTTAATAATTTAATATTTTTAACATCTCTGTCATATCTTGATGCTACAAATAATATATCATATGGTCTATTTGTATCTTTTATTGGTATGTTATCATCATAAAATAAATATTCTAATGTAAGTGGTTCTAATAATTTATTTACATAATGATAATATGTTTCATAAAATACATTCTGTGATAAAAATGAATTGGGTAATACATAGTCAGATTTCTCTATTGATAATATCTCATTTGATATCTGTTCATCTAGATTCTTTGTTTCTCTATTTAAAAATTCATATGATGTTACATTCTTGTCAGATATGTATTTTGAACCTGTTATATAATATACTAGTTTTGTTGTTGGATATGTCTTTCTTATCTCTAATGGTGCTAGATAATTAAAACCTATTATTAAATTTGGATGTTCATATCCTAAGTTCTTATTAATATATTCTTTTAATCTATTTACATCATATTTTGTTGTGTAATCTATCATATGCACGTTTTTTAGGTTATTTGGATTTTGTTTCGTAAAGTTCTTATCTAAAAATAAACAAAAAGAATTTATATTATTTGATAATAAATATTCATGTAATTTATACGCTAATGTTGCTGCTCCACCATAATTTGGATATTGAGTTGATACAATTAATATATTATTCTTTTCTATTGAATTATTATATATTTTACATCCACTAAATTGTCCTTCTAGTATTACATTACTTGTTGACTCAAAAAATGACTCATTTACTAAATATTTTATTTTCTTCATATATTCCATTACTTTCTTATTGTCCAATAAATCATAACATTCTATATTTGGTATTCCTTCAAATATATTACTATTCTTTCCTATTGCTATTTTCATTTTGTTACTATTCTTTAATAATATATTACGAATCTCATTAATGTTTTTTACTCCTCGTGTAAAATCTGACATAATTACTCCTAAATAATATTCTCTTTCAGTATTTTCTATTTCTTTATCTATTAATCTTGGATAAAATGGTATGTAGTTATAATACATAATTTCTGAATCTATATTCGCATATTTCTTTAATATTTGCTGAGTATCATAATTACTTGTAAATATTTTATGGCAAAATTTTATTGTATATATTATCTTTGGATGAATATATGTGTCAAATTCCTTTTTTGATATGATATCTTTCACTTTTTTATTTAATGTTGGTAAAAATAATCCAGGCACAAAAAAATATATCGGGCAATCATATCTTGTTCTAATTATATTTATATCACAGTGATTTCGTATTATGATTAAATCTGGTTTCTCATTCTTATAATAATTATTTATCTTATGTATTCCTTTTTTTATATTACTATTTATAAATATATTATCTCCATACTCATGTTTATCCATTATTTCATCATGAATAAATAATCCACATACTTTATGCCCTGCTTTCTCAAAAAATTTTATTAGTTTATAAGTATTCGTTGCTACACCTCCATAATTTGGATAATCTGTAGCTATAAATACTATTCTTTTATACGATGATATTTCTTTCATAAATTTCTCTATCCATGAATATCTTATATGTAATTCGATGTCTTCTATTGTATTCCAATTTAGTGCATTCGGTAGCTTACTATTATGTATTACTGGTATACCCATTGTACCCATCTCTTGAACTGTATTTGCATTACCATCATATTTTGTTAATCTTAATCCTAAAAAACATTCTTTATAAATATCATTCATTTCATCATGTGATTTGTTTATTTTTACACTTTCTATAAAATTAAATTCTGGAAATTTCTTTACTACTTCCATACATAAATCATTATTATATACTATAAAATTATCTGGATTTCGTCCATTATATACATAAATTGAATTTCCATATTTGACTAATTGTTTAAATTTATTCTCATCTGTTAAATTAAAATTAATTAATTCACTACTTACATCTATTTTTTCTAATCTATCTTGTATACATTTTGATATTGATATATATTTTATTTTGTATTTTTTTAAACTTTCAATGTATTTATATCTTATTGGATTATTTATGTCTGCATCTGTTCCTCCAAACATTACATATTTATCACCTTCGTGTTTTAATATACTCCCTAAATCCTCTAAATTATAACAACCAAAAAATAAACAAGGTTCTTTCTTGTTATCATAATCTCTTAATTTATATAATTCTTTTATTCTATCAAAACTTTTTAATGATTTTGATATACAAACCTGATTTATATTATTATCATTAAAATAATTATAATTTACTATTTCATTTTCATAATAATTTTTTATCATAAACTTCATTTCATTATCATTCTTTTTAATCTCAATTGGTTTAATTTCGTCCTTTTGTATTACTTTTATTTCTGGTTTCTTTTTTATTTTATTATTTTTATTCTCTTTTATTGCTTTCTTATTCATAGATATTTTTAAATTATCATAAAATGTTGCATTGTCTATTATATTCTTATTTGAATTATAGGTAATTTGTATATCTTTATTTGTAGCTTTTGGTTTTATATCAAATGATTCTATTATAAAATAATCATTAATTGTAAAATTTCTTGGATATATTTTTACATAATTATTCTTTTTATTTGTTGTTAACTCTATTATATTTGATTCATTCAATATTGTTTTTGTTATACAATCACCTGCAATACATAATTTTACATTTGATGAAATATCTATTGATAGATTCAAATATGCTGGAAAATCTATTTCGCCGTCAAATTTTTCTATTACAAAATTTATTATTATACCTGGTTGCCCAAAATTCTGTTTTATAGAAAATTTGTTTTCATTTCTATCAATAAAATTATATATATTGCACTTTATTATATTCATTTACTTCAATTATAATAATCTAACATAACTATTATAAACTATAAACTATATTTTAATATTTTTTTAAATACTCTTTTGATATTTTTAATAATTGTTGTTTTTCTTGTGAACTTTTCTTCTTCCAAACTCTTGCGGCATTTGCAGTAGAATAATTTTTCATAAATTCTTTTTCATTATCATTTATAAAATTATAATATAATGCATCCATTACTTCATACCATTCATACTCTTCTTCTTTCAGTTTAATTTTTTCATACATATCTTTCTTTCTTTTATATGTGCTCATTTTTTCAATATAATTTGATGAACTAAAATATGGTCGTTTCATCATTAATGGACCTGTGCTATGTTGAGACATACCATATACATTCGGTTCCATCACCCATTGATATGAATCAATAAACATTATCATAAACCATTTATATGCTTCTTTTGGGTCTATGTTACTCATTAACATAACATTACCTGCATACATTAATCTTTCTATATGGTGTGCATATCCATATTTCTTACATTTTTCTATAATATTATTTATAAACATTAATGGTGTTGTTCCTTCATACCAATCCTTACCTAATTTTCTGTCATGTTTGAAATGATTTGTTGTTGTTAATTCTTTATGTTTTGTCATATATACCATCATACAATATTCTCTCCAAAATATTTGACGTATATATCCTTCTACGCTTTGAATTGGTATTTTGTATTTTTTATATAATTTTTGAACCATCGATATTATATCACTTGGTTGTATTAAACCTATATTTATTAATGGCGATAATACACTATGATATCCAAAATTTACTTTATCACTAACTGCATCCTCATATGGACCAAAATTATCTAATCTTTTCTTTATAAATGTTTCTAAATGTTTTTTTACTCCTTTGTAATCTATTGGTAAATATAATTCTGTTTCTCCTATATTATCCTTGAAATGTTTGTTCACATATTTTTGGGCTTCTTTGACATACGAATTACTATTCTTCTTAAATTTTATATCTTCTACACCTGATTTCGGAAATGGTAATCTATTCTCATCATCATATGACCATCTTCCTCCTATTGGTTTATCACCATTCATTAATATATCAAACTCCTTTCGACACCAGATATAAAATACATGATGGAAATAACTATTCTTCTCCTCTAAATATGCATCTATATCATCCATCTTACATATAAATCCTGGATTATCTATAATCTTTAATTCTAATTTGTTCTTTTTTGTTAGTTTCTTCATATCTTCTAATACTGTGAAATCTATTGGATTATATATATGTAGTGTTTCCTTTATTTTCTTGATGTATTTATTGATATCCTCATTATATTCTACATATGTTACATCTACCTTATATTTTTTTTCAAGATAATCTGCATAATACTTCATACTTGCTCTATGTAATACTAATTTTAGTTTGTGAAATTCAAATAGTGTAAAATATACTGGATGTTCATATATTATTACTTTATCGCATTTATAATTTTCTATTAAACAGTTATGCTCAAATAACTGATTTGGTAGTATTATACATGCCATTATTATATATTATATAACTATAATTTTAACCTAAATAATAAATAAATAAAAAATTGAATATTTATTTATTATGGATATGATTTAGTATAGACCTCAAATGAACGATAACGCCAACAAAATGACCAAAGTTTACAAGCCCAAAAGCTACATTGCTCAACTTCAAAAGAATGAGCCTCCCATGATTCGTAAGAAGGAATATTGTAAGAATAACAATATCTTTAAGTGGAATGACGAAGATTATCTCGATGGACCTGACCTCCGAACTCCTGAAGAAGTTAAGGAACACGATGAAGAACTACTTCGGGAAAAACTACATGTCCCACTTCAATATGAAATGGATGGAAAAACTTACCCTGTTACTGCGGCAGGTGTTCTCATTTATCGCTATAATGAAGAATTAAAAAAAACAGAATTTCTTCTGGCAAATTATCGCTTTAAACTACAATGGACTGACCTGGGTGGTAAGCTTACCAATACTGATACTCATTATAAGGAAGCAGCTATTCGTGAAACTGTTGAAGAATCTAATGAACTAATTGATGAAATTAGTCTTCGTCAGCGTATTGATGATTGCCCTCCTGATAAGATTGTATACATCCCTGGTTCGAAGTATGTAATGTATATTATTCGTGCTACTCCTGATGAAGCCACGTTTACACGTGATGTATTTAGTCCGATTGAAACAAAGTATAAATTCGTTCGAACTATTGATTGGATTTCTTATCCCCAACTCGCCTGTATGATTATGGATGATAAAGGTGTTCCGGATAATGAAAAAGTTGTCAATTTCCGACTCGGACAAAAAAAAGTTATGGATATCATTTCTAGAATTCGTTTTTAGGTTTTTGTTTTTTTATTCTTCTTCTTGATTTTTGAGATTTGCTGATATTATTATAAAACAATTATGATATATATTTGCTGCATCGTTTATTTTTACTATCTTTACAAATTCTTCTTCTAATTCATCACCAAATGGATTATAGTTTAGACATAATTCATATTTATTTATTGATTCTTCTAATTCATAATTATCATCTGTCATAATTTCAAATGATACATCCATAGTTTCTTTATTTATATATTCTATTATTTCAAACGTATTATTATTATTTATCTCACATTTTTTACACTTTTTTAAATGCTCTGTAAAATATTCTATTTTTGCAGTTAAATCTGGATTATCCCATTTTTTATATTTCTTTTTATCATACTCTATATTTGGTAATTCAAATTTATCACACGGTATCACTATTATTGGAATATGACCTAATTTATTTTGTTCAATATCTTCTTTTGTTTCTGTATCTATTTCCTCTGTCTCATTATTCTCATCATCTAATTCATCATTTTGTTCTTCTGTTGTATTCTCTTCTATTATCGATTCATCTTCTGATAATTCGTTATCACTCTCTTTTACAGATTTTATTGATTTATATGATTTTTTGGATTGTTTCGATGATATTGATGCTTTTTCCTTTCCTTTTTTCTCTAATACTATTTCTTTTATTGAATCAGTATCTTGATTCTCTTCATTATCTTCATTTATTTCTTCTTTCAATAATGCATTTTCATCTTGATATTTATCTATATACTCAAATAAATAATCACCTAATTCATTTGGTATTTGAAAAAAACAACAATTGTTTGCTCGTGATATATATTTTGCTTGAAATGATTTTATTGAACCCCAATTTCTTGATTTAAATTCATTATCAAAAAGAGATAAAGATACCATTTCACCATAATTACAATATTTAATCATAGAAACATATGGAACTACTAATTCTGTATCAAATATATCTATTCCTTTTTCATTCTCTATTAAATCTCTCGATAATGTTATTACTCCTACAAATGCTGCTTTTACCTTATTATTTGTTTTTTTATATATTATTATCTTATCTTTGGATTTTAATGGATATGATATAAAAGCTCCTAAATAAGATATTGGATTATTATCTAAATACTTTTTATAAGTATTCCATACATTATGTTCTAATACATATATCCAATAATTTGACATTTTTTATAATTTTATGTATTACTATTTAGGTTATTTATAAATCAATTTTTCAAAAATTTTAATTAGTTACATAAAATATAGATAATGCAAAAAATATTATATAATGATAATGATAATGAACAACCTGTTCAAGCTGCTGGTTGTTTAGTTTATCGTATAAATAAAGATAATAATGATATTGAATTCTTACTTATACGTAATTATCAAAGAAATTTTTATGAAGATTTTGGTGGACATGTTAATAATGATGATAAAACTATCTTTGATACTGCTGCTCGTGAAACTAATGAAGAATCTAATTATAATCTTAAAGTTAAAAGTATTAAAAAAAGAGTTATGAAAACCAAATTAAAAGTTTATATTAAACAAAGCAAATATTTAATATATTTTATTAAAGCTACTGATAGAGAAAGTAATCTAGTTAAATCCGATTTTGGTAATGTAGAAGAATTAGATAAAATAAAAAGAACTGTTAATTGGTATCCTGTGAAGAAAATACTAAAAAAAGAATTTATTGATAAATTAAATTTTAGATTAAGAAATAGATATGTATTTAATATTATGAAAGATTTACAATCTAGTATCGACTAGCTATACTTACTTTCACTCTATTTGATGTTTTAATTGATTCTTCATTACTTGTATTTTCTTTTGTTTTCTTCTTTCTTTTTTTGGAAATATCTTTACCTCCAAAATCTACCTCCGATTCTGTAAACCCATCATATTCACTCTTTTTCATCTTTATAAATACTGATTTCTTTGATTTATTTGATTTGTTTGTTTCTGAATCTTCTACATTAGATGAATTACTTTTACTTCTCTTTTTAGATTTTGTATCTTCTACCTTTATTTCTGAAATTCTTTCCTTAAATATTGGTTTTTCTATTATTTTCTCTATTATCTTTTCTTTTATTATTTCCTTTATTATTGGCACTGGTTCAGACATCTTATCAGTTTGAATTTCTATGCAAGAATATTTTTTTAATTCTACTAGTGGTTTTGACATTGATAATCCTTCTACAAATCCATGTATTAATTCTGTATATACCATCATATTCATAAATATTCTCTTTATTATCTCATATTTATTATCATCTATCTTCTCTCTTATTTTATTTGTTAATTTTATTCCTAGTAAATATATTCTGTAACGTAAATGGACCTTGTTGGCATATTGCAATAAATATATTAAATATGATATCAGTCCTAAATAAAAATATATATAATATCCTAGTATGAAAAACATACTTTGCTATATTATAATTAAAACAAAAATTTTAATTATTATAAATGCAGATTTTATTTTCTAATTTTAATTATCATCATTATCGTCATTGTCATCATCGTCTTCTTCATTTGTATTATTATCTGTATTTTCATTAGATAATTTTTCTTCTATTTTATCATATACTATATCTCCTGATGTAACATAATTTATTTTACAACCAGTAAATACTCCAATAGTTGTTAGTATCATGGATAATATTATATGAATGTATAATGTAAATAACATTGTTTTACCAAAATTTTTCTCTTTCTTCTCTTTATTTGTGTAATGAATTATATACTTTGGTTCTTTTATTGCATAATAAAATATCATTACTAACACGAAATATATAATTATAAATATTGGATTTATTATGTTTAATAATGGACTTATTAATATAGCGCATATTTTCATAAAGTTATTTTTACAAAATAAATCTAATAATGTGGTAAATCCTACCATTTATAATTAAATTATATAATTATATTCCTTTTATTTCTATATTATCCTGAGTTGCATATTTATTAGTTGTTAAAAAATTTATTACAAACTCTTTGTGGTCACCTTGTAATGTTATTATGTTATCTTGAACTGCACCACCACATCCTAGTTTTTTTTTCATATCCTTAAACACTTTCTCATAATTATCATTTAATATATACTTCTCTAAATTATATATTTGGGTTTTTACTTTATTCTTATCTTTTGTTACATGGATTGTAATTTTCTTTAACTCTTGATTCGTTAAATCAAAATTCATATACATAAATAAATTAGTTAATTCTTTAAATAAATTTTATACAACTATTTCTTTTTGGAAATTTATTGATGTATATCTATTTGTATTACAATTATTTATAAATCTTACTTTCATTTCTTTATCAAGTCTTACTCGTTCATCATTTTTTATCTTATCTAGTAATTGAGTTAAGGGATTACTACGTAAATCTATTAATTCTAGATTGTTTGGTAATTCATAATTGTCACTCGGCTCTTTATACATAATTGCATTAATTCTGTTATTTCTTGCATGTATTTTAATAATATTTTTTGGTAAATGTGGAAAATACATAATTTGATTATCATCTACATCAATTTCTTCCATATTTTCTGGTAGTTGACATAATACACTGATATTATTTTTATATGCGCATATTTTTTTTAGATTTTTTGGCAATTTTAAAATTTCCTTAATATTATTATTAGATATATCTAATTCCTCTAAATTATCATTTAAGATAGGCAGGTCTGTTAGATTATTATTAGATATATCAATATATTCAACTGAATTTGAGATTTTTGGAAAATTCTTTAAATTATTTCCACCTAATTTAATTTCTTTTAAATTTATTAAATTACTAAAGTTTAAATCTAATGATAGTCTTTCTTTATTATCGGTTATTTCTATTTGTTTTAATCCTTCTGGTAAATTACTCATTTCTTCAATTATCTCCATATTTGATGATACTTCCAAAAATTCTAATGTTGATGGTAGTTTTGTTCCATCTACCTTCTTTAATTTACATCCAATTACTTTTAATGATTTTAATAGTGGGGGGAGATTTTCTAATTCTTCAATATCCAATTTACCTAATTCTAATTTTTCTACCCAGAAATATTCTTTTACTTCTTCCGGGATTTTATCCAATTTTACAAATGATATATCTAATGTATCTGATAATGTATTTTTACAATCTTCTAATGTATCCTCTACGGAAAACATAAAGTTATTATAATGCCCATACATTTTACTCAATATCTAATATAATTTACTTAACTATATTAGTATTATTAATAATCAATTTTTATTTTGGTAACATTTTTTGTATATTCTTAATTATTGAAATTAATATATTTTGATTACTTTTTAGAATATTTAATAGATTTATTGCTTCACTCTTTTTTATTTTATATTCCTTTATAGAAGATATATCAGGTAAGTCTAATTTAATTCTTTCTATTTTTACTTTTGAAAATGTATTGATAAAATCAATTATTATATTATAATCTTCCTCGTATTGTTTTAAAAACTTGGAGTAAATTGCTATTAATTGAGTTACATCAATTATTTCTTCTTTCGCAATTGCTGATAATGATGATGTAAATTGATTATATCTTGCTTCAAATATAACCTCTGGTAATTCATATATAGTTATCGCATCTATATTTTTAAAAACTGCTTCCCATCCTCCTTGTAATCCATATTTTGTATATATTTCACTTCTTTTACTAATTTTTTGGACTTCGCCTAAATTTTTTAAACTATCCTCAAGTAATGAACTCGATAATTCTTTATATTTATTAATTTTTTCCTCATGTTCTGATATTATTTTGTCTTTCAGATTTCTAACAAACTCTAAATTTTTTATTTTATCGTTTTGTGAATTTATTGTTTTATTTGTTTGTTCTATATATTCGTTATATTCTACTCTTAATTTTTTTATTTGTTCAATAATTGATTCCTTATCTGTTACTAATTTTAATCTTTCTCTTTTTATATTTTCTTTTTCTATTATGGTTTGATTCATAGATGCATTTATTCTATCTATTTCACTTCGTAATTCTTCTATTTCTCTTGTAGAATTTTCTTGTAAGCTTTGAAATTGTTGTTGTGATGTTTGTAATTGTTCTCTTAATTCTTGTTCTACTCTTTCTTTCTCTTGTCGTAATGTAGCTAATTGTCTTTCTACTTCTAATTTCTCTTGTTGTAATGTTTGTAATTGACCCATTAATTGTTGTTCTACTCTCTCTTTCTCTTGTTGTAATGTTTGTTCTACTTCTAATTTCTCTCTATTTATTCTTTCTATTTCACCTGTTAATCTTTCAATTTCACCTGTTAATCTCCTTATTTCACTTTCATTATTCATATTTTTAATTCTTTCTAGATTTAATTTTTCAGAAGTTTTTTTTGAATCATCTAATATTATTTCACTAATTTTAGTTTGTTCTTTTATTTGTTCTTTTAATTGTTCTTCTACTCTTGTTTTTTCATCAATTAGATTATCATAAGTTTTTTGTAAATCATCATATTTTTTATTCTTTTCTTTCAAAAAATTATTTAATGTATTTAAGTCATTTTCTAATTGTTCTTTTATTGTATTCGTATCATTATATTTTTTTTGTAGTTCACCTGTTTTACTTTGTCCTTCTTTTAATGAATTTTGATTATCTTGATTTTGTTTCTTTAGTTGTTCAATTTCATTAGTTAGTTTTTTAATTAAATCATCAATTGATTTTTTAATTTGTGATGAAGAATAAGATAAATTTAAATTTTGAACATAACTTATAAATTTAGTTATATTCTTCTCTATTTCTTTGTCAGCTGCTCCACCCATTTGTTGACGATAATATTTAATGTGTTGTTTAAATTCTTTTTTTGTTATATCTTTTTTTATATAACCGTAATAAGAATTTATTATATTATATTTTAACATTGTTATGATATAATATTAAATTATATTAAATTATATTTTTTTATATAATAAATTTTTTTAGTTCTTCTAACTTATCTAATAATAAATCAAAATTATTCTTCATTATATCAATTATAGGTATAACATCTTTTGGAGCAAAATTATAATTTTTTAAAACTTCGTAATCTGGATAATCAAATCTAACTTCATTTATTTTGTCTTTATCAAAACTATTTAATTTTTCTATAATTTCATTTATGTCTTCATTGTAATTTTTTATAAAATTATAATATTGTTCAAACAAATCATATAAGTTTATTGTTGATTCTTTTATTAAATTATTTATGTTATCCGATATCAAATTATACTTATCAAATACATATGGTGTTGAATCTAATACATCATAATGATTGCTATGTCCAAACATGTAAATATTACCACCTTTGATATTTTTAGATTTTATTAAATTATTTGTTACATCAGCAATATTTTTTTTATTACATTGATATTTATTGTAAAATTTATCATATAAAAATGTATTAATCTTATTTTTTAAGCTCTTATCATACATTGTATAAAATAAATAATTTATATTATTCTCATCAAATATTCTACAAACTCTTTCATTTAATTCATTTCCACTATATTGCTTTTCTTCTTGTTTAATTTTATTCATAGCAACATAAGCTTTCTTAATTGATTCATGTTTCTTAAATATTTTTTCTAATTCTTGAATTATTGCATTTCTATAATCTTCCTTAACTTTATTTGCATAATTTGACTTTTCAATGATTTCTATTAAATTTATCCCATCTACAAAATATGATAAACCTAATCCAAGATTTAAATTAGGATTTGAATTAATGTTATTTTTTAATTCATTTAATTTTATATTTATATCTTGATTTTTTTGATTTATTTGTGGTATTGGCTTTTGTATATTTACTTGTGATAATACAACATTATTTTCTTTATTTTTTATAATTGTCTCTTTTTCTAAGCTTATATTAGGTTTCACTGGTTCTAATTTTTTTATATTAATATTAGAGCATTCTTTTATTTTTCCTTCTAGTTCATTATTTTTTTTTATTAGTTCATTTATTTTTTCAGTTCTCTCTTTAATTTTATTTTCTAGAATATCTTTAGAAGAATTTTCATTTGTAACATTTTTTAATTGAAGTTTATATGAGTCTATTTCACTTTTTAGTTTATTAATCTCCTTCTCATTTTCATTCTTTAAATTTTTATATATTGTCTCATAATTTATTATTAATGAATTTATTTTTCCCAAAATATCTTTTTTATAATTTGTTATTATTTTACTTTTACTTTGATATTTTTTTTGGATATTTTTTATTATGTCTACTATTTCTGAATAATTTCCTCCATTTTGTTTTAAAATACTTTTTGTATAGTGTTCTAATTTTTTTTTATATATTAAATTACTTTGGTTTGTGTTATATTTTATATAATATTTTATAAATTTATCTGTATTCATTTAATTATATATTACATAATTAAAAATAAATTATTTATTTATAAATTTTAACCTTTTGTTAAATCTCTACCTATTTTTCTTAATGCAGTTTTTCCTTCGGCTATTGTTGTTGGTTTTGCTTTGGGACTTGTTGGTGATGAAGTTGGGGATGTATTAATTGTGTTAGACATATTTAATTGTTTATCTAATATATTAATTATATCTTGTATTTCTTTATCTAGGCTACCTATATTTTGGTCATAGAAACTTGATAATTCTATTAATGAATTCTTTATTTTTTCTAGTTGTTCATTGAATTCTTTTTGTTGTTTTGTTGCATCTGCTGTTACTGTTGCTATATTTGCACCAGAATTTATCTTAGTTTCACTTTCTTTTTCTGCTTTTGTTACTTTTTCGGTTAGGTCTTTAATTTGTTTATTTAAGTCTTCAATTGTCTTTTTATCTGCTTCTGAACAATTTTTTGTTTCCTTTATTCTTTCTAATTCAGATTTTAAATTATCTGATTCAGTTCTTATTAATTTAAAACCATTTAATATACTGTCTTTTATTTCTTTTAATTTATCAATACTTGTTTTACTTTTTGTTATTTTATTCTTAAAATCTGTTATAATTCTATTAATTTCTGATATATCACCACCATTTTGTTCTAATATTTGATTGGTATACGAATTTAACTTTGCTTCATAATGTGAATTTCTTGGAAATAATGTAAATTTCTGATAATATTTTAAAAACTTATCATAAATCATTTTATTTATATATTTTATTTTAGATAATTAAAATATAAAAATATAAAATTTTTCTAAGATTGATTTTCACTAGCTTGGATTACATCATTTGTTTTTGTATTTTTGTTTATTATATCTAATATATCCTTTATTAAAGAATCTAATCCTTTGTAGTCTTCATCATATTTTTTAATTAAACCTTTGATATTTTCTTCTATTATATCTAATTGATTATTATATTCTTTTTCTTTCTTTTCTAAATCTTGTTTTAATTTTTTAGTTACTTCATCATTCTTTTCATTTATTTCTGTTATTTCTTTTTTATGTTTTTCATTTAAATCTTTAATTTCTTGTTCTAATTTTTTTACTTTTTCTGATAATTCTTTTACTTTCTCTGCATCTTTTGAATCTTCTGGTATTATTTGTTCTGCTTGTTCTACTTGACTGCTTATTATACTTACTCTTGATAGTAATGATTCTATTTTTGATTTAATTTCAATAAAAGTTTTATTCATGTAACTTACATTTTCACTTAATGTTGTTTTGAATTTATTTATTAATTCATTTACTTTGTCTGCGTCACCGCCATTTAATAAATATTTATACTCTGATATCTTCTTTTGATAGTAATCTTTCTTTGATTGGTCTGATGCTAGTTTCATTTTTATATTGTATTTATTTATTTTATTCTCAATTTCCATATTTATATATTTATTATACATAAATTATTTTATAAAATATTATTTTAATTTTTCTGATATATCATTGATTATATAGTTAAATGTGTTATCATATACTGATTCATAATAGTCCTTTGTTGACATTTCTATATAATCATTTCCATTAATATATTTTGTTATAAATGAATTCTCTGTAAAACTTAGGTAATATGGATATGTATAGTTATTTAATATATATTTTTCTAATTGTGTTCCTTTATGTTTACTTATATCATAACAATCTTCTTTATGTCCTTCTATATAATCATGTCTCTTTAACAATAGATTTTGTTTACTTAGTTTAATTTGAATATGGTATGTTGGTGTAAAATCTAGTCTATCTTTTGGAAATGATATACCTGTTACCACAACTCCTTTGTTTTTTTGTTTATTTACATCTTTGTTTAATTTTTTCCAATCTATAATTTCATCACTATCCCAATTTATAAATTCATCTCCAAATGGTGATGTTATCTTATTCTTGTATTTCTTATTGCAATATTTTGAACTATCTATTAATTTTAAATTTAAATCTCTTGCTAAACTTTTTGCAACTTTATATTTACCTGTTCCTGATAATCCACTTACTATTATTATTAATTCCTTATTAAATTCAATATATGCTTCAATAATCGTTTTATTTTCCATATATATTAGTATATATTTTAAAATATATTTATTTATTTTTTACTAATAAAATCTATTAATTTCATATCCGATTTCTTATACATATTATATAATTTATATACTACATAGCACCATAATACTATTGTTAATATATATGTAAATCTTGAAAATGTGCTATAATCACTTATAAAATTGTATATTGGACCTATTAACTTATAAGTATAACATTCCTCTTTTAATATTGGCTCTTCTCCATTCTTTATTTTCATATCATTTCTAATATATTGTTCCATTAATGTTAATGCACATTCATCATTATTGGTATACCAGTGAAATAATAAAAATGGTATAAATATTGTATAATATAATAATAATGGAACTATGTTTGTAAATGGTGTACATAATACAAATATTATAAATATTATATGTAATATATTTATTAATAATAGTAATATGTTATGACCTATATCTGAATTATTTTTATTCATAATTATATATATTATAAATAAATTAAAATTTTTTTTATTCACATAAACTTGATGTTGAAATTGAAAATTCAGATGATATCTTCTTTTTTGTTGGATAATTGAAACTACCTCCTTGAAATTTTCTTCCTCCTGATTGTTCATTATTCTCTTCTGTATCCTTTACTGTTGGCGATGATTCCTTTGTACTTTGATAACTTTTATCTATAACACATAAATTTGTTAAAGGCACTATTACTTGTTTTTTTACACCATTCATTTCATATACTAGTGATACTGCTTTTTTTAATGGTATTAACTTTGTTATTTCTGCATCATATGGTTCTGATTTATCTAATGGATCTATAAAAATCTGCACTTTAAACCCTCCTCCTAATGAGATTTCCTTTGTTCTTGAATCCATTACTTCCATTGCTTTTACTTTTATTTCTGCATTTGCTTTAATTTTAAATACTGCTTCTGCTGCTGCTTTATTTTTGTCACTAAATAATATATTCTTTACTTGTTGAAGTTCTACGGTGTCTGATAAGTTTTCGTTTTCTTTTGTACTAAGTGATTTTTCTAAATCATCTAAAACCTTTTTAATAAAATCTTTCTTGGAATTTTCATACGCTTTCCATTTTTCTACTTCTTCATTGTAACTTTTTTGTGCACCATCGTATTCTGATTGTATCTTGTTTTTTAATTGTATTGCCACACTTCTCTTTATAAATACTTTACATTTTGATAATTTTTTTTCTTCTCCTTTCTTCATATCAAATGATACATTTTCGCTTAGTTCTTTAGGTATTTCTTTTATTTGTTTGTTTTTTCTATCTACAATCCATCCATTTAAATTAAATGTATCTCTTTTAATTTGTTGTTCTATTAAATCATTTAATTTACCGTTCTGTAAACCATTATTGTTTGACATTTATTATATATTTACTAAATATTTATTTTTTTTATATAAATATTATTTTTTGGATTTTTTCTTTTTTAAATCCTGTAACATTTTCTTATACTTTTCTTCTTCTTTCTTTAATTCATCCATATCTTTCTTTAATTCTTTCATCTTCTTTACATCTTCCTTATTTTTCTTTAATTCCATATCATTTATAACTTTTCTCATCTTACCTTTTGTTTGTATTATTTTCATTCTTACTTTTTCTACTGTATTTAATTCATTACGTGCCTTACTCGGTGCTTTTGCTATTTCTAATATCTTTGAATCTATCTTCTTTACACCATAATATCTTATTTCTCCCTTTTCCGCACATTCTCGCATTGTTCCACGACGGGAACCTTTACGCATTTTCTTTATTCCGCAATATATGTCGGACATTTATATATTTAATTTATAAAATTATATAAATTAATTCAATTATTATTATTTAAATTTATTTTTATTATTTTATAAAAAAAATATAGATTATATAATATATAATAATGTCATCTAAATCTGACAGAAGAATGCCTCAAGATGCTGCCGCATCTTATGGTGATGTTGATAGTATTGGTAAAAGCTTATTAACTGATACCGAAGAAGAAAAATTAGTCCCTGTTATCACTGAATCCGTTGCTCACCCAGTTGTTCATGAATCTACTCCTGTTGTAACTGAAGCACGTGTTACTATGCCTGCAATCCCTGCATCCATGAAATCTACTATGTGCAAGTTTGCCCCTAAGCGTTCTACTCTTAAAATGTTCCTAAATATTCTCATCGCTATTGCTGTACTCGTCTTACTCGGTGTCGTCGTTTACCTCACTTGTGTTCGTTATCGTCTCGTAGGTGATGCTATGACCACTGGTAACAACACCATGGCTATGGCATTACTCTCCCCTGAAATTACTGGTATGGCTACTGGTCTTGCTGCTGCTCTATAAATAAAATTATCCTAATATAATAATAAAAATATAATTAATTTATATTTTGATTAACTTAAATCCTTCCGATTCATCCGGCTCTTCAAAGTCCTTTCTATATTTATATAATGCTATCTTCGGGATATGAATATCTTTTTCCTTTTCTCGTTGTTTATTTTGTTCTATACATATATCGATACTTCTATCTACCCAGAAACATCTTACTTCCAAATCCTTACTTTTTGCATATTCTATAAAATATTTACGTTTCTCTTTTGTTCCATTCGTTGAGTCAAATACAATAGAAGTATCATATTTGTTAGCTTCTTTTATCATTCGTTCTGCCGTTTTATATATATCACCACTTATTATTGTATAATTCTGAAATTTGTTCTTTGCAAATGTTGATTTCCCTGAACCCTGCATTCCTACCATCATAATTACTTCTTTTTCTTCTTTCTCATATTCCTCTTTATTCTCTTCTATTTCATCCATCTCAAATATATCTTCTGGTGTATAAAATTTAACTTTTATTTTGGCTGCTATTTCTTTATCACACGATGACCAATCATCCTTACGTCCTGCTGCATCACCTACATAGAAACTTCGCTTTTTACTATACTTCTTTCTAAATACACTTTTAAATAATGTTTTATTAGGTTTATTATATTCTTTATCCATAGAAATTAAAACTATAATAGGAATATCCAAAATATTACATAATTCTTTAATCATTTCAACTTTCCAATTTTTACTTTGGTCTGTCAAAAATACTATTTGATATTTTTTGGAATACTCTCTTATTGTCTCTGGAACTGATTTACGTAACCACATCCAGTCATTCTTGTCTTTTGGAAATGTTCTCCCTTCTTTCGGTTTTATAAGTGTCCAGTCTACATCAAAGATTCCTAATTTTCTATTCTCTATCTCATCTATCTTGTGTTTGTATATTATTGTTTTATCATTTAGTCCTTCTACCATTTTTAATATTTATATATAATCTTATTATTAAATACTGCTTTTATTTATCAATTTTTATAAATATATTTTCTTATTAAATTGTATAATTTAATATGATTAAAACTATTTTATTAAGCATAATTATTGGTATTATTTATACTGTCCTTCTTATGAAGACTTCCGAAATTATTTTCTCAGACCAAAAATATGATAATAAAGTCCAAAATACTCTAGCTTTCCTATTTGTTATTAGTATTATCGGTCTTATTATTAGTCATAAATTACTTACTAATGATAGTTTACCTATAAAATTTGGTTTAACTGTCGGCAGTGTTATACTTTTATTCTATTCTTTGGTCATTAACTGGGATTTAATTTCAAATAATACTAAATTACTCATCTTATTAGGCTCTTTTGCTGCTATAATTTATTATACTAAAACTTCTGCTAAAAAAGATAAATTAGAAGAAGCTAAAAAATTAAAAAAAGAACTTAAAAAAGAAAAAGAAAAGCTAAAAGAACTTAATGATGATACAGAAGATACTGAATTTACTGATTATGATTAACTACTATCTGTGCTTAATGTGTATTGTGAACGTAAATCTGGTTTTAGTTTATCTATATAAATATCAATTCCTTCTTCTATAAAATCAATTACTTCTTTTGTCGTAATAGTGTATAAATTAAATAACATACAATTCTCTAACACTTTCTGTTTTGCATTTATAAATAATTCAAAACTATCTTGTATTCCTAAATTTACTATTAAATTGTTGCAATATATAGTCGAATTTATTATATCACTTTCTAAATGTTTCCAATCATAATATATTTTTAACATTATTGCAATATTCTGCCCAAATCTATCTACATACTTTTTTAATTTATCATCACCATTCCCTAAAAACCACATGTTCTGTAATATTATATTACATATAGACCCATATTTATTTTCTACGTATTTTAACATACTCTCTTTTTTAACTCTCTTTAATGTTTTTAATTTTGTTTTTACTTGTTTTGCCTCTTTGTAATATTCGTAATTCATTAAATCACTTCTGGTTATATTATCTTCTAACTCAAAATTATAGTCTTCGTCCAATATTTCTGATAATTTTATGTTAAAATTCTTTGACATCCCTATGTAATTCTTTAATAGTTTATCCTTATCATGATGATTTTTAATGTTATCTATCGATTGTGATAAAAAAATATTTACACTTGTTACTATTTTATTTTTAACAATGTTATATTTCTTTTGTGTGTATTTTTCTATGTAATAATTCTTTTTCTCTACTAATCTTATTAACATTATTAACATCTCGGATAAACATGCACTATAATATGTATGTCCTGTTATTTCTGATTTTCTATTTAATGATAGCAAAAATGTGCTCACTAATATAGATAACATAAAATCATTCTCACTCAAAAATTCTATAAATATATTCTTATGATTATCATCGTAATCTGATATAATACTCTTCGACTTTATAAATCGTGAGATACTATCCTGATATCGTGATATTCTTGTAGTATTCGGATTCATTTAATATATCTTAAATAAGTTATTTTTTTAAATGTTTATCCTTAATTTGTGTAAATAAATAAATATTAATTTGTTTTTATTAAAATATATAATGAGTGATAATAGTTGTTTCCTTCCCTCTTCTAATATAGAAGAAAATATGAAATTATATAACTTTGATAAACCTAAAATTATCAAATTTGAAAGAAAATATTCTTATACATATTTTATTTCTTTTATGTTCTTAATTTTCCTAATTCTTATGGCTATACTTATTTATTGTGATAATTAAATCTATTTTGCGCTTGGTATTAATATATGAACATCATTTGATGAACGTGATAATGCCGTATATAAACATCTTTTCGCTTCGTCTAAATCTGGATTTGCCATTATATCTATTACATCCACAAAAACATTGTAAAAGCTCGAACCTTGTGCCTTATGTGTTGTGTTCGAAAACGAATAATCTACTTTCGCAAATGGCTCAATAAATATCTTATTATATTGTCGCCATAAGTTATTAATTACATTTCTATCTATACTATTTATCTTATCCGGATATTTCTTTTCCATCGTTTGACGAAATTTCTTAATTATCGAAAATGTTAACGATTTCTCAGTATCCCATACCTTATTATAATCACTATGTAATACGGTAATCATATAATTCTTCGGTAAGTTATTCTTAATATAGGTATCGCTTAGTTTATTTACAGTTAATTCCCATATTCCATAATCTCGAATTGTGCTATTATTCATATAGCCTACAATCTTCATATATTCTGTTTCTATATCGCGTAGTTCTTTATTCTTACGAATATATTCTAGTGATTGTGATGAGAATCCTGGACACTTCTTTTTACTTATATCAGTATCTACAATTTTGATTTGTTCTGATGTATAAAATTTATCACCTTCTGTTGTGTCACCTCCTTCTAACATATAGAAGTCATTTAACATTAAAATGTCTCCTATCTCAAATTTCTCTATAATTTTTTTACTTCTAAATAATGATTTACGAATTGAATCATTGTATGCATCACTCTGACGATTCGTCCATGTTAATATAATGTTACTCAAATTATTTGTATTGTTTTCTAAGCTAAATGATTCTAAACATTTCTTAAACCATTCTGACTTCAATTTCTCTTCTGTTGACTTTTCTTTTAGTTTATATAAATAGACATGGTCGCCTACATATTTTGTGAATTTTGGTGGTATCTCTTTATCTATCCATTCTCGCATACTAAAACATAATTCTACTACTCTATCTATCTTATTTCTTACAACCTTCGTTAGTGTGAAATTATTTATGTTTTGAACTTTCTCATTTATATAGTCTAGACGACGTATATTCATATCTTTTATTAATTTTGCTTTATCTTCTTTTGTTACAAAGTTCATTTTATCACTATAGTCACTATCTGGTATAAATTTTACAAAATCTTCATAACTTATATCACTCTTTACAAATAATCTACTCGTTCTTTCATTCACTGGTGGTAATTGGGCTGGGTCTCCTGAAAATAATATCTTCGGAACTCTCTTTAAATTATTACCTACCAATTTAATTCCTTCTTTTATATCTTCTAAAATATGGGTAATCACTTGTAATTGAATCATAGAACATTCATCAATAATTACTAAATCATAATTCTTAATATTCGTATTCTTATTCTTGATAAAAATACGCTCTCCTTCATTATCAAAATCATTTTTATAGTTTAGTAGTTTATGAATAGTAATACAGTCGATATTAATATTGACTTCTTTCAGTTTTGTGATTTTATCATCAAATGTATAATTTTCAAATTCATTCTTTTCTACTGCTTTCTCATATTTTGCATTTTTCATAATCTTCTCTACAAAAATATAGTCTAGATAATACTTAAATTTAGATTTCATTACATTTACTGCTTTATTTGTTGGTGCCGTAAATGCTACTCTTTTAATATAATTATTAATTATTAAATAACTAATAAATTCTACTAATGTTGTTGTCTTTCCTGTTCCTGCGTAACCATATAATCCATATACTTTCTCATTGTTGTCTGCAAGAAATTTAATTATATTTCGAATTCCAACTAATTGGTCATTCGTAAATGTGATTACATCTTTCTTATCATTTACTAAATTATTTATAATATTATCTTCACTGAATTTTAATATATTCTTCTCTATCACAAAATACTTTTTGAATCTTTTACCTATTAATTTTGTTAATTCTTCATTTTTTAATTTATTTATAATCTTTACAAACCATTCAATGTTTACTATCGAATCGTCTATATTATTTATAAATTCTAAGACAAATAACCATTCTAAATTATCTAAATTTCCTCCTTCTCTTTCGTAATTTATTAGGTTATTTATTTCATTCTCTGGTAGATTGATTATTATCTGACTTGAATCTGATTCACTTTCGTTCTTGTTTAATTGGTCTAATATGTTCATTATTGCTATATATAGATTATACATACCAATATTACTATAAATGATATAAAAATCAATTATTTATTCTTCAAGATTCTTAACATCCTCTCTCGCTAAAAAATTATTCCATACATTATCTTCCTCATTCATATGCACTAAATAATGAACTCGTAAGCTTTCCTTTCTTCCTAGTCTTTGTCCTCTTCCTATTATCTGTTCTTCTATCTCTTTTGTAAATCTATGATATATTATTATGTCTGTTGCCTCTTGTAAATTTATACCAGCTCCATAATAATTTGCATCCAATAACAATATATTCATTTCTGTTGTTTTAAATAAATTAATATTCTCATCTCCATTCTTCTTTAATGTTCTATAATCTAGTTTTAAATTATTTAATTCTTCTTCTATTTTTTTTATTGTTTTATCATAGTTCGCAAACACTAAATATTTACCTTTATTATTTGTTATTATTTCTTTTAATTTATCTAGTTTATTTATTTTTAATATACTTTTTGATGGTTTTTCATCATTCACTAATAAAAAATCTTTCATACCTATATTTTCTCTACAATTTGGACATTTATAATTTTCATTATTTGTTATACTCACAGTTAAACAATCTATACAATAATAGTTCTTACAACATTTTAATATCACTGGATTCGTTATTTCTCCCATGCATATTGGACATAATTCTTCTTTCATATTCTCTATTTTCTCCTTGATTGATTCTAATCTATTCTTTAATCTTTTTATAATATTTTTTATTACTTGTATTTTCTTCTCCTGTTCTACTAATTTTTCACCACGAAATTTCTTCTCTTTTTCTGCTTTTAATTCTATCTCATAATTATTTATTGTATCTGTATAATTCTTTGTTACTACTTGAATTAAATTATCTGTTGTTGATACATCACAATTTAATTTTTTTATTGCTTCTTCTGTATTTCCTGCATTAATTAAATTTACTATATTCTTTGGTATTAAGTTATCTAATATATTCAATTCAATTGGTGTTTTACATTTATATATAAATTTAGTTATTGGGGGAAGTTTTATAGACTGTTCTATATATTCATTCTCATTTGATAGAGTTAAATATGATATTAACCAATTCTTGTTCTCTTTATTGAATATAGTGTTCACAAATGAATTCTTTGAATATAATAGATGTTTTGGAGTTCCTGTTATTAACCATATAAAATTTGCATCTAGTTCATAACTTCTTGGGAACTTTATTGTATCTATTTCATCTATTATTATTCGTGAAAACTTATAGAAACCATATTTCTCTGTAAAATTCTTTATCAATTCATTATCTAATATTATAATATTTGGTAAATTATCAATATTGATTTCTTCTTCTTTGCTATAAATTACGTAAGATAAGTTTGTTTTTGATATATATTCTTCCCATTGTATTATTAATTTAGAAGGTAAAATAAATAAATTTGTATATAGTGTATTGTATTTGTTATGATTACGGATACAATATAGAGAATTACCACTTAATATATTGTTCTTATCAAGTAACTTTAAATTGTTGTTCTTAATTATAGTCCCTAGAATCATATATGATTTACCTGACCCTACTCTATCACCTAATATACCAACTTGTGTTTCTATTCTTAAATTGATTGGTTTATTTGTTGTAAAATAAATATCATCTGATATATCTATGTATCCATCTTCTTCTAATTTTGTCATAGCGTATATCATTGATTTTTGATGTTCCATTAAATTTACATTGAATATAGATGTTTCAAATTGTGTTATCTTATTACTATTTTCATTTAGGAGCATAAATTATATTATTTCTTAATACTATAATTTTTAAGTAAAAATATTTATAATTTTTCAGTTTATAAAAAAATAATCAGTGTATAATTTGTATTTCATTTACTTCTTGTTGGTCTTGACACCCTTCTTGGCAACCGGCTTTTCATCTTCAGATTCACTCGAAGATGAATCGCTATCTGAGTCAGAATCGGATTCACTATCATATTCTTTTCCTTTCTTTGCAGGCTTAGAATCTTTCTTTTCGTCTTTCTTACCTTTGGTATCTTTCTTCTCTTCTTTCTTTTCCTCTTTAGTTTCCTTCTTTTCCTCTTTCTTCTCTTCCTTATCTTCCTTTTCATCATCGGAATCATCTTCACCCATCTGTTTAATGGCATCATCAATCTTCATGAGGAGTTGGTTACGAACACCATCATTGAAATGTTCCTTAATTGCATGAACGAATGAACGAGAATCCATTGTCTTACGCTTGGAATATTCCATCAGATTGTGCGCAGTTCGAGTAAGAAGAACACCAAATTTAATGATTACATAAGCAAGAGCATTAAATCCACGTTCATCAATCTTAATATTTTCACCATGGAGCTTTTCAATAAATGTTACTACATCCTTCTTCGGAATCCAAAGTTCATTTACATAATTCGCATCTCGATCAAACTTACGAAGATATTTACTAAAAACATAATCAAGTTCATCATCCATCTGAATTCCGTAAATAATAGAAGCATAACTTAGATTATAAAGTCCTGAAGTTTCTTTCGGGAGTTTGTTAATTACATTCTGAATAAGGATTTGAATAAATGATTCAGTCGCCGCAGTAAGAGCAATGTGAGAACCACTCAGTTTCGGGCATTCTGTATCAATTACTGTAAATTGTTCTTTGAGCCATTTACGAGTTGCATTTACATTAAAATTTAGACCGGCTGCAGTTGTCGCTTTGTTGTGAGCCTGTTTTTCTTCTTTAACTTCCTTAATTTCTTCCTTCTTAGTGTTTTTAATTTCCTTGGTATCCTTCGGCATTTTGTTAATTTTGTTACTAGAAATATTAGACATAAGTGTATGATTTATACATTTATCGCCAAGTCATAAAAAAATCAATTTTTTTTAATATCATAAGGTAGATATTATAGCTTAATACATACTTTGCTGATTTCTTTCTCCAGGGCTGTGATTTTATTTAGTATGTCTTTCTTCTTTCTTGTTGTTCTATTTATTTGCATCTGTCGTTGTGTCTCTAATTCACGTTCTGATTCTGTATCATTTGATATTGCCTCTTCTTCTTTTATTATTTCCTCTTTCTTTGTGGTTAATTCCTCATAACTTGTTAATAAGGTTCTAATCTCTTTCTTTTGATTTTTTAATTCCTTCTTCTTATCTTCTATATTTTTATATTTATCTTCCTTATCTTCATCGTCAATCTCAAAATTTACATCTAGTCTATGTTCTTGTTTACGTAATTTATCTAAATTTAAATCAAGTTCTTTTATAAAATTTGTTAATTTTGTTTTGGGTGTTATAACTTCATCCATAATTTTAGGATGTTCTGAGTTATTTAATATCTTTTTCGATTTTGATTGAAAATTCTGCTCTAAGTTATCTACATCTTTTATCATTTTTATTTGTTTTTTATTACCCATTTCTTTATTATTCTCTTTTATATCCTTTAGTAATAGTTTCTGATTGATATTAAAATAACTTGTTAATTCCTTTAAGATATCTTCTTGTAATGAATTATTCATTATGTTATTACCTATTTCTAATAATGCTTTATGGTCCTTCATATCCATAAAAGTAATACCGTTTGGCTTACTACTAAATGATAATATTCTTTTTGTTGCTTCTTCTAAATCCGGTTTAATATACTCTATAATTGGTTTAATTACTTTCTTTAATAAACTCTGACCATTCTTATCCATTATCCAGATTTTCTCTTTTTGGATACATTCGCGAACTATGTAATTTAGTCTTGATGAATCTGAATTCCAGACTGATTGCTTGGTTTTATCTTCTTTACAATAATCCTTTACTATAAATTCTGCAATAACCTTATGTAATATATTTAATCGATGATGTGACCCTAATTCACTAGCCAAATTTGCATAATATACTTCTGGATTAGCTGATTTATCTGCATTGAATAATTTATGCAAATCCTTCGGTCCCTCTAGTGCTGGTGCATCATCGTAGTATGTATTGATAAAATTTAAATTTGTCATATTGCAATCATTCTCTTTCTTACTATATGCTACATCTCGGTAATATAATAATTGCTCTTCTAATTTCTTCTTCTCCTCATCCTTCTCTTTTTTTAGCTCTTCTAACATCTTCTCTGTTTTCTCTAATTGCTTGTCCTTCTCTTTCTTTATCTCTTCCTTCTCCTTTTCTAATTTCTCTAATTGCTTCTGTATAATCTCTTTTTCTTTGATTACTGAATCTATTTTTATCTCATTTATTTTATTTTCATATGTTTCTTTAATATCTAAATCTTTTTTATAATTACATTTTTTCTTATGTTTATATAATCCTGAATTTGTTTGAAATATTGTGTTACAATAAATACACACAAAATTATCATTTACTATACTTTTTTCTGAATTTTCAGTATCATTATTTTTAATATTTATGTTTTCTATATTACTTTTTTTAATATTGGAAATAATTTGGAAATATTTGGAAACATTCTGGAAATCATTGGAAATATTAGGTTGTATGTTTACTTTTTCCATATGTTGCTTACTATTTTTATGATGGAAAAATGTTGAACGTTTTTCGGTATGATAATCACACAAATCACATGCATATTTCATTTTTATTATATTATATTAATAAGATATTTTTTAAGTATTTTAAACATTGTTTAAAATTTGTTTAAAACATTTCCAAAATTTTAAACATCTCATAAAAACAGTGTAAAATAAGTTAGCTATATAACTTTTATTACAAAATCATCATTATCCAAATTTTTCGGAATTTTTCAAAAATATAAAAAATACAAATCATAAAAACCATAAAAAGTTAATAAGTAACCAAAATCATAATTACAAAACTCATAAATTTTTCCATAGGGGGATGCTCAAATTTTTTTTTTACACAACGTCTTGTGTGGAAGCCCTCTCGCGCGTAACGGGATTTTGGAAAGATTTCTATTTTTTATTTCTATTTTTTCTAATTATTTCTATTTTTATTTAATTATTTATTTATATATTTACTATTTAGTTATTTATTATAGTTATATTTATTATAGATATAGTTATTATTTAATTATTTATTATAGATATAGTTATTAGTTATGTTTATTATATGAGTAGTTATTAAATATATTTATATGAGAATGCGGCGTGGCTAACCCGGTTTTGTAAAAAACCGGATGGGAAATTTAGCGCAAATTTCCGACATATAACCCATGCGAAGCTATATTTCATATGTTGGAACAGCGCCGAAACACATATATAAGTAATAAAATTATGTAAAATAAAGATATTAGGATATATTTATTTATATTTATAAAAAAATTAGTAATCATCACTAAATTTACTATCAAATGATTTATTATCGAATAAGCTATTATCATCAATAAAATCACCTTTATTATTATCAGATTCTAGTTTACCTAATGAGAATCCAGAATCAGAATTAATTAAACTACCTAAATCATCACTAAATACTTCTTGATTTACATGATTTAATTGATTTTTATTAGATTTATCATTATGTTTTTTATTATAATCTGATTCTTGATATACTCTATTAACTTCTTCAACATCAACATGTTTATTAATTATTTTATTTTTAATTTTTTGTTTTTTAGATTGAAACGGCATAATATAATTATCATGATACCAAATCATACCAATTATGATAATAGTTATAAAAATTAGATTAAAAAAGTTATCCTTCATTATATATATAATTATAATATATCAATTTATATAATACGCAAATTTATTAAAAATCATCATACACATTATAATTATTAATCAATTTTTTGATAAAAATGTGTATAAAATAGATTATTAATATAGAAATATAAATTATAAAATGTTTGAAAAACTATCAGATAAATTAAAGAACAATTATATAATTGGTGTTGTAATCTTCATAGTAATTCTATTTTATTATTTTAATGTTCAAGTTAAAAAAACAATTCGTCAAGAAATAGATAAATATGACATCGAAAATAAAAAGAAAAAGAAGCAATTATTAAAGAAACGTGAAGAAAAAGAAGAAATTCAAAGACAACAAGCTATTATGGAACAACAAAGACGCCATGAAGAACAACAAAAGATAGCACACCAACAAGCATTATTACAACAACAACAATTAGCACAAATGGCAGCCAAACAACAAGAACAAATGAAAAACAAAAATGAAGAAGATAGTATAGATGATATTAATCTATCAGATTTAGATAATAATAGTTTTATTGACCCAGGAATGTAAATTCCTGTATGAGAAAATTCAATTAATTTTCTGACCCTGGATTATAAAAATCCAGTATGAGAAAATTTATAAAAATATTATATATATTTATAAATTAAAGATTTCCGATAAAAAGTAAAGAGATGATAGTAGTAATATTAAAAATATCTTCAATCATGTAATAGTAATAAATAAATAAAAAGTAAACTAAATATTTTTTTGTTTCAAGTCTATATTTTGATATAGGATTTGTGTATTGTTTATCAATAACTTGATATATAAGATATATCATTTGGTTCATTAAATTTATGTAAATAAATAAAACCATAGGAATATATGCATATAAATCAAAGAATACTCTAACAAAAAATAGTAAATTAATACTTACATAAATTGTTTTTGCCATATTCTCAGTTTTAGGGTCTCTTAAAGCTTCAATATACATATTATTTTCTAATTGCATATCAACATTATAACATAGCTGTTTTAAAAATATATTCATAAAAAATAATAATAAAACAATCATAACAATAATATATTATTATGATTACTTATTTAAGTTATTTATCACAAACAATTGGTTCTTCATCTCTATCAGGATAGAAATTGGCATTTCTAAATATTTTACAATCAATTGCAGCTTCTTTAACAGCTCTTTCAAATTCTATAATTAACTTATTTTTTTGTTCACTTAAGTATTTAACATACTCATCTACACTTTCATCTATGCTTTTATGTGTTGCAAGATAAATATAAACTTTAACATTTCTTTCTTCTTCTTCTAAGTCTTTATGGGAGCAAAATCTTGATGCTCTTCCAATAATTTGTTGTAATTTAGAAATATTCCAATTTGGTTCTAATAAATGAACTTGTCTGACACCTGCAAGTGAAACACCTTCTTTAATTGATGGACTTCCTAATAATATTTTTAATTTAGAACCATTTAAATTACTTTTTTGATTATACACATTTTTAATCTCATCCTTTACCGATATATCTTCATCACCACTCCATATTGCAAATCTTTTAGGACCTTCGCCATGTTGTAGATAGTTCTTATATCCGAATGCTTCTAATACTTTAACTAATGATTTTAATCCTGCTTCTTCTTTAAAACCAGAATAAATAAATATTTTTCCTTTCTTTTGCACTCTTTTCATTATTTCATAAAATTTAATTGAATATTTTTTTAATTTTTTTCGTATAATATCATGCTTTAATGACTTTAATCCTGCTTGCCCTACTTTTCTATTAGGAAATACAATATTAGATGTATAACGTGTTCCAATAAAAAAGTTATTAGGTAATTTACTAGCTAATACGGCTTTTATATCTTTTTTTTTAAGTTTGAAAGTGACACTATGTAGTTCTTCATTTTTAAGAACACCTTTATAAGCTTCTAATTGAAATTTACTCATATTACATTTTACATATTTAATTTTCATATCCGGAAAAATATGTGGCGGCGCCCCTCTAAAATAGGATATAAATCCTTTAATACTTTGCTTAAATATATCTAGATTTTTAACTCCGAATGTATATTTATCACCTACTTTACGTGTTTTAATAAATAATTTATCAAATGCTCTACCAACTGGTATTTTCTTTTGTAATGGTAATAAATTTAATGTAAGTGCAATTTCATGCGGTTTATCAAACATAGGTGTAGCACTTAATAAAATAATTCTTAAATCTTTTGGTGCTTTCTTTAATAACTTTGATAATACATCATAATAAGTTCCTTCATCAGAAATCATATTTTGAATTTCATCAATTATTAACAAACTATTATTTAGCTTAATTTTATTTTTTTGAGCTAATTCAGTAAATTTATTATAAGAATAGATACTATAATATTTATCTATTCTTTCATCGCTTCTTTTAATTATTTCTTTATATTCATTTGACGATGGATGTAATTTATTTAATTCTTTTCTTTCTTTATCTGTTAAATAATTATTACTGGCACATAAACTTCTTAATTCAGTTCTAAAGTTATTCTTTAATGATGCAGGAACAACAACTATAATATTTCTTAGATGCTTCCACTCTTCTGCAACTCTAATAGCAGTGCATGTTTTACCAGCGCCTATTTTATGGTAAACTAACACACCTCTATAAGGAGTATTTGGATTTATAAACTGTGAAACAAATTTCTGTGATAATTGTAATTCGAATTTTTTAGGAAAACATATTTTTTTGAGACTTTGTTTCTTTTTCGGTATCGTAAATTTCTCATATATTTTATTTATTCTCGAATAAAATTCGTCATCTGATATATCTGGATATTTACCACCTCCATCCAAATTATTTATATTATAATTCATCTATAATTATAATTGTTACATAAAAAAAATTTATTAATTTTATTCTTTGTGAAATCCACCTCTGCCACCACGAAAGCCGCCACGGAATCCACCACGTCCACGATAACCACCACCGCCACCATGTGCATGGAATACCTTCTTTTCATCACCATTCTCATTATTTCCATTATCTTCGTCATTCTTTTCGTTCTTATCATTTTTATTTACAAACTTATTTTTATCATATTTGTTAAAATGTTTGTGTTTATAATTGTTATTATCGTTTTTAGTAAAAACATTTTCTTCACCATCATTTTCATTATCCTGTTCACGATTATACTTATTATGATAACCACCACGATTGTTATAATGATTATTATGATGATGCGGCTTTGGAATAAAATCCGGCTTTTCAAAGTTTAGTTCTTTTAGTAGTGCTTTCGTGCGATTCCAAAGAATTGGATTCTTTGAAGTAAAACCACGAACCATGACAACTTTGAGTAGCTCAATTGTATCATAATCAGCAAGTTCCTCATCATCCATTTGTGCAATTTCATCATAATCAAAGTCAACAATACTTTTCTTATCTTTATCATCTACATTTGGTCCAACTACTTTGACAGGTGCAATACTAATAAGTTGTTCAACAAAGTCATCGTCATTTTCATCTAGTTCATCTTCATCAATATCTTCCTCGATTTCTGAATCTGATTCTTTTTCATCAACTGTTTCATGTTCTTCAACTACTTCTGCCCATTTCTTATTTTTCTTTTTATCATTCTTAACATCTTTTACATCTTTATCTGCTTTAGCTTTAGTAGTAACTTTATCAGATTTTACAACCTTAGTTTCTACTTCGGCTACTTCGACTACCTCTTCTTTCTTAGTGCTTTTACGTGGCATTTTATAAAAATTGTATATAATTAATACTTTATATACAATCATAATGAAAATCAATTTTTTAATATTATTTTTTCTATTTTCTATCTAATTCTTATAAATAAATTCGATTGATTTATCTTCAAAATATTGTTCTTCTGATATACTTTTTAGTGACTCATCTTTTACAATATTTTTATCACAAGATTGACCAATTGAATTTGGTTTATTATTAATAATTGGTTTATGAGACAAGAAATTTGTATTTAAGGAATTCTCATCATTAAAATTAACAGGTGTTCTAATACTATTTTTACAATAAAATTTACAATCACAAGCCTTAGTGCATAAATAATTAATAAAAATTCTATTAATATTCGTATTAGGTGTCATTTTTTTATAATTATAAATCATTTCCTTACAGATATTTTTAATCATTATATATTTATATTATAAAATATTCTATAAATATAAACAAACTGACTATACTTTCGGATTATGCTTAACAGGATGAAAGAAAAAATAAAGGTTATTATGTTTCATTATAATTTTAATTTGATTATCATTATATAGTCCATCATCATTTTTCTTATCACATAATCGCCAAGTTATATTAAAAGACAAAGATTTATTGATTTCATTGATATACTTTATTTTATAATTATTAACATTACAAATAGTAGCAAACATACATTCATGAAAATATAATCTTTTTGAACACTGAGATAATTCTTTCATATAATCAATTACTCTTTTAGATACTCGACATATCTGATTATATGTAGCCATCCATTTTAAATAAATATTATTATCAGTTATATTTTTATATTTAATCATATCATTTGTTAATAATCTAGCTTTATCCCAATGAAACCAATCTTTTTTTTTGAAATAATTTTCATGTAATCTTGTTGCTATCAAATCATCATCTATATTTTCAGTTATATCTAATAAATATTTTACAGGATGAATATTATTTTTGCTTTTATACCATACATCGTCTTCACAAAACCATACATAATCCATATTTTTAATTGATGCAAAATATGTTGCTTTATCCCAAGCTGAGCATTCTTGAAAACTAGTATGATTTGTCCATCCATTATTTAAAATTTCATCATTCGGTATATATACTATTTTATTTTTTATATTATCTTCCTGTGTTTTATATAATTCTAATTCGGACATATCTTTATCACATACAACATATGCATTAATATTAATATTTAATAAGTCTCTTAATCTATTTACAATAATATCATTAAGTTCTCGAATCATAAAAATAAATATTGTATTCATTTTTACTATTTATATAAAAAAATTTTAATTAAATTACTTATTTACGACTTTTTCTGGATTTGCGTGACTTACTTACTTTAGATTTCTTTTCTTTAGAATATTGTCTTTTAAGATATTCAACATCAGCTCGTAATTTAGCTTTATTTTCAGGAACAGCGGTATAGTTAGCAATTAAGTTAGTTCTCTTTAGAACAGGGAGAGTACCAATATCACGACTGGCTCTTTTTAAGGATGCTCTTCTAGAGGATGCTTTCTTTTTGAGAGAATAACCGTATTTGCTTAAATGGACATCTTCACTTAATCTAGGTAAAGTTTTCAGTCCTTTACCAGGTGCACCAACATCTTCAATACAAGATGAAGCTACACGAGAAATCTTTCCAGAACGAGATGATTTGCGTGAATAAGACTTTCTTTTAATTTGACCTTTAGGACACTTCATTTATATTATTTTCTATACATAAATTTTTTTAATAAAAGAAGAAATTAGTCATATTATATCCACCACCATATTGGTCTTGTTTTCTATCAGCATAAATAATAACGCCTATTAACATTAGACCAAACATAGCACTAGTTATAATTTTCTTTTTATTTTCAGATTCTTTTAATAATTGTTCACGAGTATCTATATCTAATACATTATCTGTTTTGAGATTCTTTTCTTTTTCTTCTAAGAAGTTTTCATATAAAGTGTATAACAATAACATAGCCATAAACATTACATACCATTGTAAATCTAATTTTTGTGATAATACAAATCCAACATATATTAATACTGATTTATTGAATATATTATATACATCATTTGTTTCTGTGAATGCTTGTATTAGAACGAATATAAATATGAAGCTAACTATGTGTTGAGCAATTCTTGATTCATCTAACATATTTTTTAATTGCTTACTTAATAAAGGTGAATTAAATTTAGACATAACGAATAAATTATATAATACAAATAGTTTTACAAAACTTAAATCTTTCATTTATATTTATAATAAACAAATATAAATTAATTATAAAAAATAAAATTTAATAATCATCACCAGCACTTAATACTTCTTTTCCATAATCATGTAAATAGATAGTATGTTCTAATTGAGATGTTTTAGAACCTTTAATATCACATAATGGTGGGTATAAATTAATTAAATCATTATCACTTAACTCTTTTAATCCCATTTTATATCTTACTCCATATGAATCATTTAGCCATCGAGAACAAAATGGTAAAGTAGAACGATTCTTACGGATATCGTATAATATTTTTTTAGAAATATCTAATTTAAGATTTACAAAACTATTTTTCATGTTTTTATTTAACATGAATAAATCAGTATTACCTACTGTGTTGTCACATGATAAATTACCTGTCCCCATAACTGAACCAAATGTTTCTATTGCGTAACATGTATTACTTTTCATCCGACTATTTTTAACTAAAGGATTATCGGATGGTGCACATAAAATAAGTTGCCCTCCATGAATAGTATATGGTTCAATATTATGACCACCTAATGCTTTAATAGTTTTTACAGGATACATTTTACCATTAATTTCGACTTCATAAGAACTAATAACTTCATCAATTTCTTTACTAATTTCATTTATTATAGCATCAGGACCAGCTAATTTAATACCAGTCCAAGTAGCATCCTCAGTTGCTTTTAATAAATTAGTATAAACTGGATCAAAACACATAGTAAAAGCAGAGTCAGTAATATAACCATTCACATGTGTTCCATAATCAATTTTAACAACATCTGATTCAGTTATAATCCGATTATCACCGGGTTTAGCGGAGTCATGGGCAGCACAATTATTAATAGAGAAACTGACAGGAAAGCCAATACCACATTCTAGATTGTTATTATTAAAATGTTCGCAAATTTTATTTTCGATAAAAGTGCAGATATCATAGATTTTTAGACCAGGTTTAAGATAATTTTGCAAGTCACGACGGACTAATTTATGGCATTCTGCAGACTTACGCATATCATGGATTTTCTTTTCCTTATTTTCTATAAACATTTCCATAGGTTCTAGACATTTGCAATAATTAAATGTTAAACATTGTCTATATGTGTCTTGATTTAGGTCTTGGAAATGATAATTATTCCATTTATTGATATTTATCATTATACTATATTATAATGATACATATTTTTAAATATGTAGTATTTAATATTATTAAATAAAATAAAAAATTGATGAAAATCCAGGGGATTTTTATTAATTTTTTATTGATTTGTCTAAAGCCAAATACGGATTTTTTATAAAAATCCTGAAGCTTAAGCTTCAACAAAAATTGAATTTATAAAATTATTGTACAACTAAATAAGATTCTGGAAGCTTCATGCTCATATCGCTAAAAATGCCAATCTATCATGAATACGATAACGAATTGCTTCGTGGTGAAACAGTCACCATGACGGAAGAGCAATTTTGCGCACTCGACCTTGTGCCGTTTGGTGATGAATCTAATCCCCGCTGGTATTATCCTAACACGGGACTTTCGAGCGGTTTTAACCACCTCTACTTCAACTATTCATTCAAAGTGGAAAACACTGAGTCTGGATGCAAAAAGGTGTCTTCTTATAAGCTGATCGAAATCGACCACTGGATGATTGAACAAAAATCTTGCCTAAATGATGATAAATTTGACGCATTGCTTGTCGACCCAGAAACAGGAAATTCCATGCATCCTTTGTACAGATTTCTCAATGTCGATGTTATTTGCAAGACAACATCGATTTATAAAATGCGTTACACCGGTGAAATTCGTCAAACCCGTGATTATGTTGTGATTATGCGGGTTATTATTGAAAATGATATTTAGTTTTTTTATTTGATTTTTATTTTGTGATTTTTTTATTGATTTGTCTAAAGCCAAATACAGATTTTTATAAAAATCCTGAAGCTTAAGCTTCAATAAAAATTGAAAACAATAACTCATTACTAATCCTATTATATTGTCAAATTTCTTCGTTTTTCATCTTCGAACTTAACGATTTCAACGTAAAAAATGTCTCCCCAAGTAGCCACCTTTGCTGATGGTGAGTCTTTCACCATGAGTGCAGATCAGATTGCCGAGATGCAGCTCATCCCAACCATCAAGAACGCCTCTCCTCTTTGGTGTTATTCGCTCCTGGAGCAATACTCCAAGTATGCGTTCAAGGTGGAGAAGATTGGGTTGGTGGACTTTCAAGTGACTGTCTACAAGTTGAAGGAAATCAACTACGACATGCTCTACAACGGTATCAACATGTCCGAATACGAGATTACTCCTTTTCTCATTAACCGTGAGACTGGGAAATCGGCACACAAGCTGTATAGTAATCTCAAGTTCGAGGTTCATTATGTGGAAAACGTCAACAACGGTGGTTTGGGAACGAGTTTCTACCGTGTCGTCATCCGCTTCGACGAGTAAGCGTGATTTTTTTTATTTTTTGGTTTTTTTGGATTTGTTTTTAATTTTATATGTTCTGTGAAAATAGTTCATCAACAAGATTATATTTTTTACAGGAATCAAAGTTCCAATAAATATCTCGTTTGAGTATATCTTCTATTTTTTTCTTAGTGAGAGTTCCCTTTGATTCTTTAATATAGAAATCATATAGATGTTCCATTAGCTTATTATTATTTTCAAATTCATCTTTAAGCTCTTCAAACTTTCCAGCTTCACAATAACTAGTTAATTGATGAATTAAAATATAAGCATTTGGCATCATATAACGTTTACTACCGGCAAGATACATAAGAGAAGCAGCACTAACTGCATAACCTTCGACAATAGTATGAATAGGAATTTTAGAAGTTCTAATAATATCAATCGCACGGAATCCAGCAAATAAATCGCCACCCAAGGATGTAATATGTAGATAAACAGGTTCAGGTTCTACTTTAGCATTATTACAAGTTGCTTTAAGAATTTGGAACTCACGATTCGCAGCATAAATCAACTTAACTAATTTATTGATTGACTTTTGTGAAACATCACAAGTAAAATAAATATGATTTTCAAGACGGAAGACATCTTCATCTTTAAGACCAAACATACTTAATGGATTATCAAGAATTTCTTCTTCATCTTCTTCAACTTCTTGTTCATCATTACGCTTTCTTTTCTTTAGTTCTTCTTTCTTAGTTTTGCTTCCGAAATTATGCTTGAACATAATTATTACATTATAATTATATTATTTTTTTAAATCATATCATATTTTTTTATTAACATAATTTATAATATATAATGAATATTAAATTCATTATTATAATTATAATAATATTATCAATATACTTAAGCATAATTTGTTATGAAGAATTTTCAGGTTCACTTACCACAATAGATAACGAAGCATTACAAAATGTTTCAAGATTATATGCACAAGGAGGGAATCAAACTTTGAATAGTTTATCAACAACTGGAAATGTAACAATTGGTGGAAATGTCACAGCTTCTGGTAAATCAATAACTTCAGGAACAATAACAACTACAGGAAATGCAACAATTGGTGGAGATATTATAGCAACAGGAAAATCAATAACATCAGGTAGTTTAACAACAACTGGAAATTCAACAATTGGTGGTAACTTGAATGTTACTGGAAGAGGTTGTAAAGTATCTGATTTTGTTGATAGTGGTGTTGATGTTGAAGGATGTGGTTTAAAGGCGCGTGCAGTACATTTTCCAAATCCAGGGGTATACAAATTACATTTATCAACAAGTAATACTACATCAACATATAGAATATCTGGTTATTATAGAATGATTGATTTAACACAGAGTGGTACACAACCATTTATGGGTGTAGACATCTTACCAGAAGTAATTGTTGGAAATACACCAGTTTTGTTATTAGATACAACTACATATATTAATATGAGAGGTGATTCTATGAAATATTATTTACGAGACTCAATTACAAATGCAAAATGGATAATTGAATATTTCATTCTAACTGATAAACATTTTATTTCCATTGAAAGAATTGTATAAAAATTTAAATAATATATTATGAAAAAATATTTATAATATAATTATAAGATGGAAAATACTGAAGGAATAACAAGAAAACTATTCAATAATAAATTTATATATTATACCATAAAAAATAATGAGGAAATAACGAGTAAAACAACATTAGAAAGAATAAAAAAATTACAAATACCACCTGCATGGACTGATGTATGGATATCAATTGATGCATCAACCCCAATACAAGCAACAGGGATAGATATAAAAGGGAAGAAACAATATAGATATCATCAAGAACATATAGAAAAAGCGGAAAAAGAAAAATTCTTGCGATTATTAGATTTTATGAAAGCAATACCAAATTTAGAGAAATCCATAAAACAGCATAAAACCAGAAATCCATATGATAAATTGCGAGTTATAATAACAATGTTAATGATAGTAAAAGAAACGCATATGAGAGTAGGAAAAGAACAATATGCAAGAGAAAACAAGAGTTATGGAATATCAAGTTTAAAAAAGAAGCATTTAAAAATAGATGGAGAAATAATAAAATTTAACTTTAAAGGTAAATCGAGTCAAAGATTAAATTACACATTATTCAATCCAGAAATAAAGGACCATTTAAATTTATTATTAAAGTTAGATGGAGAGAAATTATTTCAATACATAAATGAAAACGAGAAAATACAAAGAGTAACAGATACAGATTTAAATGAATATATACAAACATATATGGGAAGTGAATTTTCAATAAAAGATTTTAGAACATATGCCGCAAACTATCATTTTACGAAAGCATTATTAGGAGAAACGAAAAAGAGATTACCAAAAAATGATAAAGTAAAAAAGAAGAATATCTTAAATGCATTAAAAGTAACTGCAAAGAACTTAAAACATACAAGAGCAATATCAAAGAAATCATATGTAATGGATTTTTCAATAGAACTATATATGACTAATCCAGATTTTTTTGTAGAAAGAAAGTATGACAATGCGAATGATGTATTATTTGAAATATTAAAGAATTATAAAAAAAATATATTAATTTAATATAAATGAAAAAATTATTAATAGTGATACCAGGTTTTGGTCCTGGTCATATAGAAGAAAAACGTAATTTTTTAAGAAACAACATTAAAATAATAAGAAATACATTTGATGGAGAGATACAATTAATAATATTTAATTACTCAGACAAAGCTGAAAATTTTTCATATCCGTATGTGAATGTATATGAAAAGATGACAAAAGGTGTAGTATGTCAATTTATGTATAAATATATTACACCTAAATTTGTTGACAAGTACAATTTTGATTATGTATTATTTTTATTAGATGATATTGAATTACCACAAAATTTTAACATAAATGAAGTTATATATAATTACAACGAACATCAATTAGATATTATATCACCATGTTTGACAACTGATTCCCAAATTTCGCATGATATAATGGTAACTAAAAATAAAAAGGATTACAATAATAAGATATTAATAACTAATTTTTTAGAATTTTTTTGTTATTTTATGAGTAAAAATAATTATAAAAAATATTATGAACTATTAAATAAAAAGTGCGCATGGTTATGGGGTATTGATTACTTAGTATATCATCATCTAAAATTTAAACTAGGATTATTAAATGATTGTAAAATGAAGCATCATTACAAAGGAGAAAGTTATAATCCGAATTTACCAAGTCCTAATTTAGAATTTAGTGAAAACATGGCAAAGATAAAAGATAAAAATACAGACCATAAGGTTTTATCAACAATAAATTATATTAAATTTACATATTAAAAGAATATCTTTTTTTCTAATAATTTTAATAATTTAATAATTTGTTCTAATATTTTTTTATATTCCTCGTCGTCACACTTTTCTAATTCCTCATAATACTCACTTATTTTATCAGCTAAATAATCATCACCATAATTTATCCAATCAGCCATTAATTTGTAAAGTTCATCCCATGATATAGTTTTATCAAATTTTTTCATTTTTATTATATTATTATTATAATAAAATTATTTAATTAAAAAAACTTTCAGGCGCATCTTCTTTTGGCTTTCTATGATTCGTAAATCTGTCATATCCCTTTTGAATATCTTCAAAAGAAAGAGTTTTCTTTTCATTTTGGAATAATATTCTTCTAGAATGAGCAATTTTACAATTCAAAAAGAAAGTTTCAATATCACCACCATAATTTGGAAATGCCCCCTTATTCTTCTTTAGGAATTCATCAAACTTATTTTTCTGTTCCTTCATTTTTTCTTCATCAGTCTCATTTTCAAAGAATAATTTCCATCCTTCCTTCTTTATCTTTAATAATAAAATATCTCTTAATTCATCCCATTTATATCCTTCGATATCATATCTGAATGTAAAACGTCTTTTTAATCCATCATTCGCACTAAAAAAACATTCATCAAGAGAATCCTTATAACCAGCAATGATACATAAGAAATCTCTTTTCTCAGTTAGATTTTGATTTAGTGTATCAATACATTCTTTTGAGAAACTATCTCTTTTATTTTCATGTCCTAATGAGTATGCTTCGTCAATGAACATTACACCGCCTTGACACTCATTAATAACTTTTTGTGTTTTTACAGCAGTTTGACCAAGATACTCAGCAACTAAATCAGAACGAGTAACTAATTTAAATGTCCCCTTACTTAATACACCCATTTCCTTATAAATTTTTCCTAATATTTTACCTAATTCTGTTTTACCAACACCAGGAGGTCCAGTAATAACAGTATGTAACATATCTTCATTAACTGAAGTTTTACCAAAACCATCTTTAGACTCAATCTTATTAAGTCCTTGTAAAAAGAATAAAATTTGGTTTACAATAGAATCTTTGACATTACTCATACCAATCATATTTTTAAGTTCAGTTAATGGGTTCACAAGGCAGCATAAAATACGTAAATCTAAACCTTCATATTCTTTATTCTTCTTGCAATGATATGTTTTACCTAGGTTAATTAAATCATCAATACCTTTAATTTCTTTAATATCTAACTTATTAACTTTATTTTCATTATCCTTATGGTCACAATCAGGATTTGGGCAATTATCCTTTTTATTTGTAGAATCTTTTGCATTTTTTGTTTTATCATTACCAGATGCATTTTTAAGTCTTTCATCTAATCCACCAAATAGAATATCTTTAATAAAAATTAAATCATCATCTAGATCAGGTTTGAATACAGGGTCAATCTTAATTCTCTTATTTCTATTTTTATCTAATTCATCATCTGACTTATTATCTTTATTACGTCTATCTTTACAAATAGGACATTCGGGGTTATCACATTCACCATAAGTTATCTCTGGATGTAGTATTTTATTTACTTGGAATAATACATCAACCTTCTTTTCAACACTATTAATTTTATTTTCTAATTCGTTTATTTTATTTTTATCTTCTTTATTATTTTCTTGACTATTATTATTTTGTTTATTATCTTCATTTTTATCTTTATTATCAGTATCAATATTTTTATTTAGTTTAAGAATTAATTTTTTTGAAACAGGATTATTAACCTCTGTTCGTGTTCGTCGCATATCATTAAGAGGATGCTTATCCAGATTTTCTAAATTTGTATTGTTTTCGTTTAGTAGGTTATCATCGTTTTTTCTTCTCTTAACCATAATTAAACTATTTTAATACTTTGTTTTTAAATAGTTTTTTAATAAAATAAATTATTCTTCTAATTTATCATTTGAAATATTTTTAGAAGAATTAATATCCTGATATACATTTAAGAATTTTTCTTCAGTTTTTTCTTCTAAATTTTTGAGACTAGAAAGGATATTTGATAACTTAGAATTAATTTTGAATAGAGATTCATTATAACTTTCTTTGAAGTCAATAAAATCTTTTTGAAGAGTAGTAATTTTATTATTTAAATCATCATTTACATCATTAATTCGATTATTTAATCTTTTATCATTAATATGTGTATTAAGTCTATTTTCCAAATCGAATAATTGATTATCGATATCAGTTTTTTGTTTATTAAGGACAGTATAAACATCTTCTAATAAATCAAATTTGTTAAATTCCAATTGAAGATTTTTGAATTCAGTATCTCCAGTTTCTTCATTAAGAAATTTAATTTTAGGGACCATATCAAAAATAACTTCTTTAGGTTCTAATGATTCAATTATATTTTGAGAAGCATCAATTATTACATTTTCAACTGTTTCTGTTTCAACAACTTGACTACTTTTCCCTTTTCTAAAAACTCTAACAGTAGTAGGTAATGAATTTGGTATTTTAGCACTTTTTGAATTATTTATAATATCTTGTAATTCTAATGGTAACTTTTCGAAATCAGTTTTTGGCTTGGTATCATTTTCAACAGTTCTGACAATACGTCTTCTCATAATACTATATTATATGAATAATTATATAGAAATAAAACACAGAATAAATAAAATAGACTATACAATTACCGTTCACTTGACGATAAACAAACTATACATTGGCTCCTTCACCCCCCCTCACATCCCATCACGGGCTGCCGCCATCATGTTGGCTGTGTGCTCCTCCAGTTGAGCAAGGAACTCATCCTCCTCGCTATTCCGGCGAATCTCGAAATCGATGGACCAGGCGATGGCGGACATGACCATCTCCTTCGGCATCCCAGACATCATGACCTCCATCGACTTGGCACCAGGAAACGCCTTCATCATAGAGACGATTGCATCCGCAGCCCCTTCAATGGAGAGTTCCGGATCCTTGGCACACATCTGTTCGTACATGCTGTAGATCCAGTTGCTTGCCATCATGGACTCGGCAGAGTTTCCCCAATCACAGAGCTGACCATACTGATCCACGATTTCCTCGTCGTTGTCCTTGGCGAACTTCGACGGAGCGACCACCTTGGCAGCAGCACCACCAGTAGTAGGAGCACTCTTGGTATGCTCGAACTTGCAGCGAGGATTCTGACACATTTCACCGTTCCAGCACTGCTTCTTGGGGGGAGCGACGATCTCGTAGGCAGCAGCACCACCAGTAGTAGCAATCTCACCATGCCAGAAGTTGCATCGGGGGTTACGGCACTGAACACCGTTCCAACACGGCTTCACAGACTTGTTGAAGTTGGAAGACATCTTTATGTTCGTTTGATACGATTAAGATGCAAGAAATTTGACAATATAATAGGAAATGTAAACATTTATAATTTTCAATTTTTTTTTTTTTTAAGACAATAGTTTCAAAAAAAAAATTGAAAAAGAATAATAGTTGTAATATCTATTAATATTGTTATAATTGAGCTATCCTGTAAGTGAAAATGCAGTCGAAGAATCGTTTTGGTCCGAGCTCTCCCATGCAGATGTGGGTAAATGAGGTCATGTGTGTTCCCCAGATGATGGGTGCGTTCTTGTCGGGTGGCTATTACGGTCATCCTTCGGAACTCATCCAGAAGCTTCGGGTTGCCATCAATCGCTACAATGCGGCGGTTGCGATGGCTACGGCTGCGGGACATGTGCAGACTCCGGAGAACAAGGAGAAGGGACTCTACCATGCATTCTTCCTTTCCCTTACTGAGTTGGAAAGCAGTCTCTACCTGCGGGAGCGTTATCGTCGGGAATGGAATCGGGCACTCATCAACGAGTTGTCTGCCGTTCTCCATGATGTGCCTCAACAGGAGATTCTGTCTCTGTCGACTCCGACTCTGGGGTATCGCCTCACCGACATGATCGAGAAGGTTCGGAACTACGAAGGGTAGTTCGGGTAATGTAAACCTATGATAAAGAAAAAAGAAAAACAAAAGAAAAAATTTATTTATCGTAGGCGAAACATTACCTAAAAAACCATACATATCTTTATTTATATTTTTTGATAAAGTCAGACTTACTCATAGTTTTGACTCCAATTTCTTTTGCTTTAGTTAATTTAGAGCTAGCTTCATCCGTATCATCCGCATGAATAAGAATAGAAGTATTTTTACTGACTGAAGAACTTACTTTCCCACCATTTTCAGTAATAAAATCTTCTAAATCTTTATCCCGGAAGCCAGTAAAAACAATACTCATGTCTTTGAATAATGCATTATCATTTTCTTTTTTCTTTTGAATTTTTACTATATGTTCTATTTTTACAATATTATTAATTTCCTTATAGAACTTTTTAAATTCATCAAAATTATCAATAAATTTATTGGTAGTAATATCACTAAATCCTTTAATATCAAGAATCATTTTACGTAGTTCATCATCTGAATAGTTTTTAGTCATAATATCAGGATGTTCGTCAATAATTAATTTAACTTTACGAGTTCCAACACCAGTTCCAAAAAGATGGCTAGCATCCATAAATTCTTCCAACTTCATATTTTTAAAAGCATCGTAAATATTATCAAATATTTTTTTAATAACTTTATCACCCAATCCTTCTATTTGCGCTAGTTCTTTTTTATCAGCCTTTAATATTTTAGCGACAGAATCAAAACCTTCATCAACAAATTTAGTTAAGATACCAGTGCTAATATGTTTAACACCAAGAGTAGAGAAGAAATGGTCGAGTAATTTAACTTTAACAATATCACCTTGAGCACCACTTATATTTTTCAATAGAATATTAACTTTTGTTTCATTCCATTTATAAGCAACATCTGGCATTTTAGGTTCTCCACTAGTAGCCGGTTTAACAACTTCTAATATGTGTGGTATTACATCGCCACTACGAATAATTTTAATAACAGCACCAGGACCAATTACATTATCAGAAATGAATTTAGCATGGAATCCAGTAGCAAAAGTAACGGTAACGCCAACAAGATTAACTGGATTAATTTTAACTTTAGGTTTTAAGAAACCATCCATAGAAGGTTCCCAAATAACATCAACAACAATAGCCTCAGCCATTTGGTCATTTAATGCAGCTTTAAAAGCAAATGCATATTCAGGATATCCAGCTTCATGTTCATAAACATTTGAGCTATCAACAACTACAATACCATCAATTTCATATTCTGATTTTTCACGTCTATCTAATAAAATTTTAGTAAGATTTTCATTATTTAAGTCATCAAATTTAAGTTTTTGGTATGATACAACATTTAATTTTATTTTTTCTAATTCTTTCATTTGTTCATCTATTTTTTTACGAGGATGTAATAAAGCATAGGCAATAAAATCAGTATGTTCTGCTAATTCTACATTTATATTCTTTGAATTAACAAGCCCTGCAATAGCATTACGAGCATTTTTAAATTCTTTAGAGAATTTAGTAAAGTTTTTTTTACTGAGAATAATTTCACCACGTATACTATATTCATTTTGCATTTTATTCATTCTTTTAATTTCATCTTTACTAAAAATATATTCGATGAGGTGAGAAATATCTTGACCATATTCACCATCACCGCGAGTATATAATTTTAGTTTACCTTCACTATTTTTATAAATTTGACCACTAATACCATCTAATTTATCAGAGATGATATAATTTCCTTTATATTTTTTTTTAAATTTATCAAGTTCATTAGAATCAGGTTTTATTTTATTAAGACTACCCATAGGAAAAGGTAATTTTACTTTATCTTTACTTATAGGGGCACCAACTTGTAATAAGAATTTACTATTAGGATTTTTCTTTTTAAGTTCATCTTTTAGTAAATCAAAAACTTCATCGGAAACTAGACTAACACCATCATTATAGTATGATTCAGATAATATAGTTAATACTTTTTCTAATTCTTTTTCATTTAATTTTTTAGATGTTTCATCAAGATTCTTATTTAGTTCCTGTATTATTTTGTTATATTTTGACATTTTAGCAATGATAGTATATAATATATTATCATAAATAAATTCTAAATACTTTAATTATCAATATTTTTACAAATAACTATTGTTCAACATAATTATCAACATATTTAGAGAAATCATAAATAATGTCATCTGGACTATTATATTTTATTTCTTTATATTTTTGTATATAATTTTTATTACCCAATTTTATAATTTCAATAAGATGATGATAAAAGTAGTTTCCTAACTCTGCAGCTTCTTTTTCATCTGAAGTTAAATAATCAATAATATTATAAACATTGTATGCAAAATCATAATCATTATTTTTATTTTCAGTAATATAAGATTTGAAGTTAGGTATATCAATAATACTTTCATTTACTATCGAAAAATTATCATCAAACTCTTTAATAAATCCCTTAAAACCATTATACAATTTAGAGATATTATTAAAAATATACATAGATTTCAGAAATGATAAAATAATATAAATTGGTAGACTATTCTTTTTACAAATTTTAACACTTAATGAAATTACTTCACTATGTATCTCAGTAGGATTATTTTTATAGTTTTGATGTAAAAACTGAATATATTTTTGTCCATAAAATTTGGTGATATAATCAAAATAATAACGCAATAGAGCTTTAATAAAGAATTTTTTATAGAAAGGTAAATTTTTAATAGGATTATTGGAAGCATTTAATTGTCCTAAAATATAAGTTAGCTTATAAATATCAGTATTAATAAAACAAGTATTATCATTCATAAAATTAGTAATATAAGTAACAACACCTTTATGATAATTATTTTCAAGTGAGATTTGGCAACAAGTTCTCCAGAAAGAAAAATATACTTGTGTCCATTTATCACTAATAGATGAATTAGGATTAAACATTTTGTTAGTTAAGAAAGTTAATAAATAGAAAGGGAAATTAATATATGATTTATCGAAGAAGAGAGGATTATGAGCAATACTAAAACTTAGAGCGAGATTAATTTGTCTTTTTGCGACACTCCAATGTTCTTTAGAAATATACAATGGAATAATACTATTATGTATTTCATCATGTCCGCCAAGAATATTAATATTATTAATATCACCAAAATCTACTTGAGAATTATTTGAACAATTAATATAAACACTTTCAATATAATCTTTAAAAGGAATAAAATTAATATTTACATCTTTGATATTAATATGATTTTGTTGATAACCTAGAATAAGATTATCATCAGTATTAAAACCAAAAACCATACACATACTATTTTTATTTTTAAGTTCATCATACCAATTTGACATAGTTAAAGGTGACTGATATAATTCTAAAGATTTTAGAAACATTTTATTTTCTTCATCTTCTTCAACATCATAATCATCAACAATTTCATCAAATTTTTCAAAAAAAGAATTAAGATAATCAATATTAAAATTAAAAATATTATTTAAATCGGGTTGATTATTAGAAATTTTATTAAAATATTTTTTATAATTTTGGTTTTTAGTGAACTGAACATTAAATTTTTCAGAATATTTACTAATAATATCAATATGTTCATCAACAGAACTATTAATATTAAGTTTTTTACACCGAATAAGATTATTAATAATAATTTTAGCTCTATAATTAATTAAATAAAGTAATAATTTGTCTCTAATATGAATATTATATTTTTTGTATTCTTTGAGTATATCATAAATATTATTTGGATTATTAATAATATAAATATTATCATCAGGATTTAGCAATAATAGATTATCATAAGACTTATCGAGAGCACTAATTAGATTATCATAATCTACAACATTATTTTGTTCTAATAAGACCATTTTATCACGAATTAGAGGAATATGATTATCATGATACATTAATTTTTGAAGATTACAAGGTTTATCATGAATTTCTAATTCAAAATTATAATAATAAAGGAATTTCCAATCTAAATCTTTACCATATGTTGAATAGTAATTAATATTTACACAATTTTCACGAATAAATGGACAATCTGAATTTTTATCGAAAAAGAAAACATTAATTTTATTTGATAATTCATTCATTTCTACAATTTTTTCATCAGTTATATCTTCATAAGAGAATAGTAATAAAGTAGTTGAACTATAAGTAGAAAAATTTTGTATTAACTCAATATTATTTTGGAATGAACAATTATTTTTTTTAATTTCTGCAATCATTTTACGAAGATTATCTAAACTATTATCATAAATATTAAAATAAACAAATTCAGTAGAGTTATAAACAAAAATTCTTGAATATTGTTTATCATCCAATAATCTTTTTAGAAGAATTACAATATCTTTATTTATCTCATAGAAAGCATTTGTTATATAAATTATAAGAATTTTATTTGAAGTATTTGTGATTATATTAGGCGTGTATATTATATTATTAAAACTCATTTAATAATATATAAACAAAATAAATTTTTAAGTAACTAATTATCAGAATATGTGACGATAGATTTATTTTTTATTTTTTTTAATTTAAGTAAAGACATAGCGAATAATTTATTAACTTCGGTAGGGAATTCAACTTCTTCACTTTCATAACCAATTTTTGAGATAGAAATATCCGAAGATACAGAAGAAGAATCAAAATCAGTAATGAAATCTTTGTATTCACTTCCATCAGTAGATTCTTTTTCAAAAAGTGTAAATTCATTATCATAAACTTTTGCATTAATATTATTATAATTAAGATGTGCTTCAATTAAGCCATATATATATTTTATTGTTTTTTTTTCATTATTAACTAAAGTATTGATATCAACACTTGAATTTTTTAATACAAATTCAAAATTATCTAATTCATTTTTTAATCCAGATATAAGAGACAAAATCTGGTTTTTATCTAATTTACTAACAATAACGCTCATTTTCAATTAAAAGGTAATATAATAACATAGTATCCATTTAAGTAAATAAAAATCAATTTTTTTATAAATTAAATTAAATTTCGCACCATATTAATTTTTTTAACAAGACCATTATCTTTAATATATTTATAATTATTCTTATATAAATTTTTTATTTCACATAAATATTCATAATTATCTTTATCACATTTTCCAATTACCAAGGTATTATTAAAAAAATTAATTTTATCATCATCATAATTAATTTTTTTTTTCTTATATGTATTTTTCTTAACAACTTCCTTAGTAAATTGTCTATAATAATTATCTATTTTTTTTAATAAATAACCTTTATTATCATCAGTCTTAATAATTTCATTTCCACAGCTAAAGCGTAACATTTTTATTATAATTTTATATAAATATATCACATAATAAAACTATTTTCAATTTTTATTATATAGACTTCAATTATATTAATTTATGCATCATGCTAATTTTTTTAACAAGACTATCATCTTTATAATATTTATAATTTTTCTTAAATAATTTTTTATTTTCAATTAAAAAATTAAAATTATTTTGATTAAAATCATCAATTAAATCTATATGATTAAAAATATTATTAGTATTTTTTTTATTAGAATTAATATTTTTTATAGTATTTTTTTTTTTATTTTTTTCACCATTTTTGGAGAGTTCTTTATAATAATCATCAGATTTTTTAATGAAATAATTTTTATTATCATTAACAATAATTACATCATTACATGAATTATAAGATATCATAAGAAGGATATTACAATATATAGACAAACTTAAAAAAAATCAAATTTTTTGAGTATAAAAAAATCATTTATTATAATATTATTTCTTTTTCTTATTTTTCTTTTCTTTTGTTTCAACAACTTCTTCTTTTACTTCTTTAACTTCCTCTTTCTTAGAAGTCTTTGATTTTTTATCATCAGAAGCTTTTTTCTTGTTAGTTTTTTCTTCCTCCATATTTTCAATTGCATTTACAATTTCATCATCAATATCCTCTTCTTTTTTCTTCTTGGAAACTTTTTTATCTTCCTTAGTTTCCTTCACCTCCTTTGTCTTTTCTTTTTTATCTTCTTTTGTTTCCTTAACTTCCTTAACTTCTTTATCTTTCTTACTAGATTTTTTATCTTTAGTAGTTTCGGATTCTTTAGAAGATTCTTTTTTATTTTTTGCAGCATTATTAGTTTCTTCTGCTTCAGATTCTGCATCAGATTTTTCATTTTCATCATCAGAATAATCTTTTTCGGAATCATCACCTTCGCCCATATGAGTTTTATAAGCTTTTGCAATTTCAAGAATATATTCATCTAGCTTAGTGCAAATATTTTCGAGTTCATTTTTTTCGTTATTAATGTTCAGGAAAATAGTATTATACTCGCGGAAAATTTCATCATAATCTTGTTTTGTTTTACATGCTTTAAGTTTTTCCTCAGGGTTTACAAGTTGAATTGTAGCCGAGAGACCAACTTGAGTAGTTTGTTCAGAAGCTTTTGATTTTTTAGTAGACATTTTAAAATATAATATAATTAAAACCTTATATGTCTAATACTAATATAATCAATTTTTATTTGGAATCCATATAATAAAAAAAAAATAATATTATAGATATAATATAATATTATGATAAGTAGAGTTAAACATATGTTGTATAAAACAGCTCCGATAATAAAGTATATGTTATTATTAGGAATATTCTATCTATTTTTTAAGAATTATAAAACAATTACAAATGAGAGTTATATTCATGTAGTTGTATTTTTTATTTTTTGTATAATAGCATTAGACTTAATAATAATAAAGAATCATCCACAATTATTTGATGATAAAGATATAAAAGAAGAAAAATATAATGAAGAATCAGAAGAATCAGAAGAAGATGTGGAATTATCAAAAAAAAAGTCACTTAGTAAAAAACAAGTTAAAAAAATAGTAAAGAAACATTATAAAAAAATAGAAGATGAAACAGATACAGATGATTTAGATACAGATGAAGATTAATACATTACTTTAGGACAATCAAGACCAGATTTAGTTCTTGGATTTTTATTTCTTTCTAGATCCAATCCATCATCAAATGGAGAATCTTCAGCAAATGGTAAATTATTAAAATCAATTTTATCCTCTTCAATAGGTCTACAAGTTTCCTGACAAGACAACATATTTAATTTTTTTAAATCTTCTTTAGATAAATCTTCAGTAAGAACACCTACTATATTTTTTCTAATCTCTATAGGAAAATTAGACAGTCTTTTTTTTAACATAACTCTATCATCTAAATTAGGCACGATTGTATCTATAATTTTTTCAATTGTTTCTTTTTTACGATATATATAAAGTATATTATATAACAAATAGAATATAATCATCCAAATAATAATCCAGAAAATTATACTAATTATTTTATCAATATCTATTTCCATTATACACTATAATATAACTAAATAAATTATATTATAAATAAAATATATTCTAACAAATCACTAAATATATAAACTCTTATAAAACTCATCTAGAATCGATTTTTTGGATTCTTTAAATTTGTTAAATCCAGCCATAATATCATCTTTTGTAATCACACGTCTAAATTTAGGATGTAAATTAATAACACGACGGGAATGTGCAAATTTAATTTCAACAATAATATTATCTATATCACCACCATAATTTGAGAATGTATCCTTATTCTCTTCAAAGAATTTTTGAATATCTTTATCAGAATAATTTTGTTTATCTAACTTCCATTTAATAGAGCCAATCTTAAGCATAAAAATCTCCTTAAGTTCAGTAGGAGTATATTTATCAATTTTGTATTTAAATGGAAATCGTCTTTTAAGCCCAGGATTATATGAGAAGAAAGAACTTTCTAACTCATCTGGATAACCTGCAATAATACATATAAACTTTTTTTTATTTTCAGATAGATTTTGATTTAGTGTATCAATACATTCTTTGCTAAAAGAATCTTTCTTATCTTTATTACCTAATGAATATGCTTCATCAATGAATAATACACCACCATCAGCCTCATCAATTGCTGCTTGTGTTTTATGTGCAGTATGACCAACATATTCTCCAATTAAATCAGTTCTTTTAACTAATTTGAATGTGTTACTAGGAATAATACCTAAACTAGAATAAATCTCAGCTAGAATTTTACCTAATTGAGTTTTACCAACACCCGGTGGTCCTTCAATAACTGTATGTAACATATTATTATTTTTATTCTCGAACCCTTGAAGATAATATAAAATCATGTCTAAGATTTGATTTTTGATTTTTTCTAATCCTACCATATTTTTTAATTTCTTTAATGGTTTTACAAGCTTATTTACTTTTTCAAGATTAATAGAATATTTTTTATTAAGAATTTCAAATAAGTCGCCATCTTTAATATTTTTAATTTCTGATTCTTTTTCCTTTATTTCTTTATTTTTTTGGTCATCAATTTTAAAATTAATAATAGGTGCAGGTGCAAATGAGAAAGGTTTATCTTTAGGGATAAAAGGTGGAGCATTTGGATTCATGATACTACCAAAAATACTGTTATTAATATCTTTATCCTTATCATTATCACTTTTAATACTAATTTCCTTATTAATGTTTGCTTTATTCTCATTAATTTTGGATAGATATAATAATAGTTTATCATTAATTAATTCTTCTTTTGCTTTTTCTTTTTTTAGTTCTTCATCTTTCTTTTCTTTAGTAATTTTATCTTCTTCTTCTTTTAATTTAGTATATAAATCACCTAAATTGATAATATCATCAATAGATTTAATTTGTAATCCTAAATCTTCAATTTCAGTATCACTATCATACTCAGTATAATCAGGAATTTGTTCTTCTTCTTCAATATTATTTGTTTTTTTCTCTTTAGGAGAAATACCTAATAAAGAATTAAGAATTTTATCAAAAGGATTTTGACTTTTGCTACCAGGAGAAAAAAGATTACCTAAACCTGGAATTTCACCACTACTTGCTCCACCAGGTTTACCAATAATAACAATATTTTTTTGTTGTGGTGGTGAATCAGGTTTGATAACAGGAGTAGAATTAGGTGGAGGCGGTGTTTCTATATTATTAAGAGTCGGGGGTTGAGGAGGATTTAAGAAAGGAAGAAATAAATCAACAAAACTATCATTATTTTTGTTATTATTTTTTCTATTATTATTTTTTGTTCTCTGATTTATTTTTTTCTGGTTATTTTGGAAACTAATAGTTTTATCTTTGAAACGTTGTAAATCCTCTAATTTATTACGTAGTTCATTATTATCTTCCATTAATTTCATTAGAGTGGTGTAAATAGTTTTTGAGTTTTTATTTTCATCAACAAGAAAATTAGTCAACATTTTATTAGTAAAATTTAATTCATTCTTTACCTTATCAATTTCGCTCATATTTTCATTATTGTTATAATTGATATTATTAACACCAGAAGAACTAATAAGAGGGTGATTTTCCGAACAATCCATAATTGTAAGACTCATATAATATATAATATATTATATTTCTTAAACTATTTAAAGATTTTTCAATTTTTTATAATATCAAAATAATGCACAATTTAGAATTATGCACAACAAGTGAATATCTTTTTGACCAACCAAAATTTTTATTAAATCTCAATGGATTAAATGTTTACGAGAATGTAAATAAAGAACTAGTAATTCATGAATTTCTAAGTTATTTATACAATTTAGTAAGTTTAACAAACCAACAAATTAATTTAAACGACATTACAAACATTAAAATATTAGAGATTGTGTGTAAACCAAATTCAGTATTTCCCATTATTCGTAATGAGTATTATTTAAAAAATTTAACTGAATTTCGAAATGACCAAAATGGAATATTAAAAATAGAGAATAGTTACAATATTGACTTATTAACAAAAATTAAATCAAAATCGAATTCAACAAATACATCAAATACTAAAGTTATTACAGGACATGGTAAAAAAGTCCGTGTAGAAACAGTAAAACATGCACAAAAACCATCAGATGATAAAGAAAATGAAATAGAAATTATTGAAGTAAAAGAAAAGAAAGAGATTAAAAAACCAAAAACAGAAGAAGAACTACTAGAAGAAGAGATTAAAGAAGAAATCCGTAATATTGAGAATGTAGATAAACATGCAGAAGAATCAGCTGAGAGAAAATATCAAAGACAACGTGAAGATAAAGTCAAGGAGATGAAGAATATTTTTAGACATGATAAAATGGCGTACAATATTATTAAGAAAGAAATAGAAGAAGGTAAAAGAAATCCAAAGAATATACCATTATTATTTAGTCAGAAATGGGGAATTTATAGAATACTAGATGACCAAGAATTATTTGATACAAAATATGAATGGATTGTATATAAACTATTATACTATGAAACTATACCAAATGACGACCATAAGAAACCATATTGGAACGAGAGTATTACACAATTAACACAAGAAGAAGAGAAGATATTTGAAGAATTACCAGAAGAGAAACAATTAATAATCTATGATTATGTAGAATTAACGAATAATAAACCAATAGAAGATTTAATTGAGAAGAAATTAAGTGCAGATGCAGGACTAACAAATCAACAAGCATCATTAACATCAATGTTTAATACTGAAAGTGAATCTGAATATAAAGTAGAATATTCAAATAAGGAAATATCTGTATAAATTAAGCGAATAATGAATTAATATTAAAATATTTATTTTTGAGAAGAGTTTGTAATTCATCATTCATATGATTAAATACATAATAAATAGTATTAAGACATTTAAGAATTTCACCTAAATTTAAATTATGTTGATTAGATTTAATATAATTTAATACACATTTAATATCAAAGAAGACATAATTAAAGACAAAATGTTGTTCAAAACAGTCAGCATTATTTTTTTGACATTTTATAATATATTTGCATTCATGATTATATTTACAAAATTTATAACTAGAACGAGGTATTAAATTTTTAGAATTATTTTTGTTATCGGAATTTGCTTCACTACTAATATCATTTTGTTTTAGTAAGTCAGCTGAATATTTTGAGGTATTTAATAACCACTCTATTTTAGCAATATATGAATCTAGTTCAATATTTGTATTTGTATCAATAGTTTGTTTAAGATGATTTTTTAGATATTTTGCAATAGTAGTTTGATAGTCGACAAGCTTTGGAAAAGAGATATTTTTATAATCTAAATTAATTATGTCATTAAGACTTAAATTTTTAGATTTATTTTTATCTTCAGTGATTTCTTTTGGCTCCTTCACGTCTTTTTTGTTTTTATTTTTATTATCATTTAATTGTATATGTGCAGTTAGAATTTTATCTTTTATATTATTTTGAATTTCATGATTTAATAATTCAGCCCATAAAGAATCACAATTCTCTCTATCTAACTCCATTTTATTAGACATCCAATTAAGATACTATAATATAAATTTTTTTGAGATTAACACACAACATAATTATATTAAAAAAAAATTATACTATATATTATAATACTATACTATGAGTATCATTGATAAAAAGAATAAATTTTTGGATAAATTTTTAAGCGACTATAATGCTTTACCTAAAAATCATAATGAAATAATAGAAACAATAACAACAAGATTCAAGAAAGAATTAAAAAAATATACCTATATCAAAGACCCTAAAGATTTAGAATTAGGTATGTATGTGAAATATGTTGATTTGAATATAAAAAAAGCAAGTATGGTTGGTAGAATTATAAAATTATTTACATATGATAATAATTCAATTAAATATGTTTTATTGTATGATAATATACATGAGTCTGTATGGAAAATAAAACCTAGTAAATACTATTTATTTATAAAGAAACCTAATCAAAATTCATTATCTTCATATTTAGAAGAATTAACTGGTAATTATGATATTAAAGTTAATAAAATTAATAAGAAAACAGAATTATCAAAAATATTAGAAGATGAAATCAAGAATCATAAATTAAGTAATATAACAGAAAGTACTATAAATAATACACAATATAGTGATTTACCAAAATTATTAAATGAATTATTAAGTGATAAAAAGAAAAAATAATATATGATTAATATAATGAGCACTAAATTAAAAAAAATAGGACAAGATAAATATAAGAGACCATTAGAAACATTACAAGATAAATTAACAAAAGAAGAAATAGAAGCAAAGCTAGAAGATTATCAATTAGTGAAAGATATAAGTAAGGTTCAAATAGGAACACATATGAGATATTTTACTATAGGAGAAAATGGTAAAAAGAAATTTAGATTAGGAGGTTCATTAGTAAGAAATGATGGTTTACCAACATATGTAATTTTAAGTAATAACAATGTAACATGGTCAGTTCAAACGGAAAATACAATATTTTTTGCAAAACTAACATACAAAGAATTAAAAGAAGAATATGAGAATATAATAGAAGAAAAAGATAGAGAAATAAAAGGTATGGCAATAGAAATAAAAAAACTACGAGAAAAGTTAGATGATTTAAAATCAGAAATTAAATCAAAAAAAAAATAAATATATTTAGAAAGAAATCACTTAAATAATATTATCATTTAAGTAATTAATAATGTCTAAAACAATAAGTTTTGATGGGCAAAGTGGAGATAGTACAAATGAAGAAGTATACATTGATTGGACTGGAATACTAATGAATGAAAAATATATTCCAATTAAGAAATTAGGGGAAGGTAAAGTTTCATCAGTTTGGGTTTGTTATGAATTTATTAATAAGAAACTATATGCAATAAAAATACACAATACTGATGATTACAAATATGCACAAGATGATGCAATTATTATGAAAAATTTAAAAAAGCAAAAGATTAATAATTGTAGCACATTTGTAGAAGACTTTGAGTATCATGAGAGAGAATTTATTCATTATTGTATTGTTATGGAATTAGAGGCATGTTCTGTATTTAATATCATTAAAGAAGGTAAATACAAATATGGAATACCATTAAGCTCTGTAAAAGAGATGATACGTCAAACTTTAGTATTTTTGGATGATTTTCACAATGCAGGATACATACATTCAGACATTAAGCCAGAAAATATGTTACTATGTGGAAAGAATGATAAGATTGAAGAATTATTTAATTTTATTAATGGAAAAGAATTTGAAACAGCAATTTCTAATAAAAAGAAAGAACTATTAAAAGCAAAAAAAACTAATTTAAAAGAATTAAATTATATTAGTCATAAATCTGTTATTCTAGACTTTGCGAAAAAAATAGAATATGTAGGTTTACGTGATGGTGAAGGAATTATGTCAATTAGTGATTCGGAATATGAGGATATGATAAGTGAAACAGAAAGTGAAAAGAAATCTAATTATTTAATTTCTAAAGATTTAATTAGTTTTGATTCTTCTGGTTCTGAAAAAGATTATTCAAGTGTTTCAACAAATGAAGAAGAAATTGAGGATAATAAGGAAGAAGAAAATTATATAGATAAATATTTAAAAAATCCAAAAATAAAGATAACAGATTTTGGCTTTTGTATCAAGAATAAAGAAATAAACGATGATTATAAAATACAAACAAGATATTATCGTGCACCGGAAGTATTATTAAAACTTCCATATAAACAGAATACGGATGTATGGTCATTAGGATGCACAATCTATGAATTAATTACTGGTAATATATTATTTGATCCAGACCATAGTAAAAAAATACCAGATGATAGATATCATATGTTTTTAATTAATACAAAACTAGGATTTATACCAGAAGAAATATATAAAGAAAGTAAACTGAAGGATATATTTTTCAAGAAGGATGGAACAATCCGAGGAAATCCAGAATTTTTGAAAAGAGAAAATCCGATGTGGATAGACTTATACAAGAAACTAAAAGATGATAATGTATCAGATGAAGAAATATATTTATTGATTGATTTTTTGTTTAAATGTTTAGACTATGATATTAAAAAAAGATGGAATCCAAAAGAATTAATGAATCATAGTTTTCTTACTGTGAATTAGAAATCACCATCACAGCAAGGAGAAATGGTAATATTGTATGAGCCAAAATTAGAAGAGTAATAATTACACGCATCGTCAGAAATGTAGTTATTAGAAATATTGATTTTATAGATTTTGTTGAGGTAGGGGAGGTTTTTAATCATACCCATGTCGATTTTATTTTCTTCTTTGATAGTTTTTACAAGTTCGTTTTTTTTTTCGTTATTAGAAGTAATGGTTTTTTCGTTTTCCTGGATGAACATATTAAAATAGTTCTTATTCAGATCCAGTTTGTAGAGATGGGAATTATTTGTAATAATTTTATTTATATTTTTTGAGACTTCCGACACGAATTCATAGAATTCAAGCTGGTAATTATAAATAATCTCTTGTTTATAATTATTTTTAGTGAGATACTCGTCGAAGGTTTTGAAGTCGATGTTGACTTCTTTTGCGATGTTTATAATTTGGTTGATGTTGTTGAGGACGTCCTTGACACTGTCGACGTATTCGGGGTTGTAGAAGGACATGTTTTCCTTGAGTTCCATTACAGCAATGGAGAGCTTCGTTTTTGAGAGATCGACTTTCGTCTTGATGATTTCGTACTTATCAGTTGAAGTAGAAAGGATGTTGATGAGCTTTTCCTCCATATCAAAAAGATACGTAGAGGAGAGGTTCATATCGTTGACCATTTTAGGCAATCAGAGTTATTAGCTATAAAGCGAGATATTTCATATAAGAGAGTATAAATGGTGTATATTTTCAATTTTTTTTGATTTTAGGTATTTTAGTCAAATAAAACATATAATATTATATAATAATATATATATGGATAACTATAAAATATTAGGAAATAAGGGTATAATTTTGATTAAATTTGATAGGAATTTGGTTAATCCAATTGATAAATATGGTAATAATGAGGTTTGGAAGTATAATATGGATAATATTAATAGATATTTAGACACCAATAATATACCTAGAGAATATGTAGGTTCAGGGGATATAATAGTCACAAAACGACGATTTCCTAAAAGAATTCTATTAATTCATAAATCCCTCGCAAAATACCCAATAGACTATATTCAGACGGATAAGTTTAATGAAGGTATAATTTGGGAGCCAATTACCGATTCTGGATATAAGTCCTTAGGTATGATATATAGCAAGAATAAGCCAAAATTAACATCACTGGGTTTAGTAAATATAGAATATTTAAAAAGAATAAAAGAAGGACCATATATAACACTAGCAGGATTAAATGAATATAATCACATATCAAATACAAGTTATGGTTTTTGGACTTTAACAAAGCCAACCGATAATTTAAAAAACGATATAGAATACATGAATCCAAACACCTATGATATTTTAGACAATGAAGGGAATTATATAACCTATGAAAATAACAAAATAATATTTAATAAAACAAAACCGAATAATGCAACAAGTAAATTTCCAAAGGAATTAGAAATTAACAACAGAAAATATAAATTTGAGAATAATAGATTCAGAAATGAGAATACATGTCTGGCAAAAGAAGGGGATAATATAATAATTAAACAATGTAGTATGAATGATAAAAACCAGAATTTTTATTTAAATGATAAAGGATGGCATAATATAAAAGGTAAATATGTTACATTAGTAGAAAATCCAAATCCATGGTGGCAACGATTTAATACACCACAAGTTAATATTAATAATTCAAATATATTAAATAATAATTTAGTTGAAAATAATGTAAATTGTATGATTAATAATACATCAAACTATAAATTTTATATATTATTATCAATAATAATTTTAATCATATTACTAGTAATAATAAAAATAAGATTAAATAAAAGTGTATAATTTTAATAAGACCCTAAATTATTTTTTTTATAAAACTATCATCTACATTTGGTTTAATTTTAATTAATAATGAACTTAATTTTTGAAGTATAGGGTCTTCTGATTTTATAATAATTTCAAATAAATAATCTATCATATAACATCTTGTATCTACAATCCAAATATAAAATTTACCAAATTCTATTTTTTTTACTTTATATTGCTCTTTATAATATTCTAATAAATAATATAATGAGTCTTTTTTTGTATATTTATACAAATCGAATATATTGTATTTATAAAGTTTTTTGAAATATGATATATTTTTATCTTTGTATTTATCTATATTTTTGAATAAATCATAAATATCATAATTATAATTCAATATTTTAGGAATAGTTTTAAAACATTTACATGTTATAAAATTTGATTTAATTACAATTTCATCTATGCCAAAAGTGATGCGTAGCGTCGTAACTAAAGATAAAAAATCATAATGATTTACAAGTTGATGTATTTTTTTCTCTCTAAAAGTACTATAATCATTTGAATTGATTATTAAAATATTTTTATTGTTTTTTTCTAATATTTCCAAAGTAAAAACTAATTGAAAATTGTCTATATAATATATTGTAAAATTTTTATTTTTATCATCCTCTGACATATATGCATTGATACTATATGCAGTAGCAACATTTGTATATGAATAATTTAAATTAAAATTTGATATATTTAATCTAGGATAATTTCTTTCTGCCATAAAATCCATAAATATATTTATTTTCTTTTCTAATTTAGATTCTTTTTCTATTAAATCAAAAAATTGAGAAGAATCTTTTTCAATATTAATTTTTAATTTATTACCTAAATCTAAATTACCTTTTTCTACAAATTCAAATTCATATTCTTTTTTTATGTTTTCACTAACATTGTAATTAATTTTTTTTAATTTAAATTTAATATTTGGTAATAAAATACATTCTTGTTCTCTATAAAAATAAGAAATAGTTTCAATAAATAAACCAACTCCTTTAATACCTTTTGGTATCTTAATTTTCATACGTATATTACCTAAACTATATAGAGGAGATTTATAGAATATATCTCTAGTTGTGCTCATAAAAGCCTTATCTTGAAAAAAATCACCTATCTCTAAATTTTCCAAAAATTTATCATCTTGAATAAATCTAAATAAAAATATATCTTGATTTATCTCAGGAGAATTATTGATTATTTCATATAAATTATTGATTAATTGTTCAATATTTTGATTAAAATATTTATAATTTTCAATTTCACGTAAATAATTATTCACTTTATAACTTTCTAATAATGTATATGCTTGTATTAAGGATAATTTATGTGTACTAGCCATATAAAAAAAGTGATTTTCAATATTGGATTTATCTATTATATATTTTTTCTTTAATTCAATAAAAATATCTTCTAATTCATTATAATCAATATTAAATTCTTTTTTATAATTATTTAATTCAGTTTTAGTAAAATATGGATTAATGTGCCAATAGTATTTAATGAAACTTGGATGAATAAAAGTAGTATAATTATCACAATTTTCATTACTCTTACAACTATCACTAAAATTATTAATATATGTTTTATATAATTCTTCTAAATTATAGTTTTGCATAACTTCTAAGCTTGATTCTAATTTTATTATTTTATATTTGATATATTTTTTATCTTCATGACCTAATTTTTCTTTTAATTGTTGTTTATATTCTTCAATTATGTTATCAATATATGTTAATATTCTTTCGTCAGGAAGTCTATAATGATTATTAATAACATATTCTGATGTTTCTTCTTTATTAATCATAAAAATATTTTCATTAAAGATATCAAACAAGGGGAGTTTTTTATCATATTGAGATAATTTAATTTTATCTTCAGGTGTTTTAACTTTATATTTCAAAAAATAAATATCATCAATATATTTATCAATCTTATCATTTATATTCATTATAATATTACATATAATATTATAATAAAATTAATTATCAATAAATAAATTATTCGTCAAAATCATTTGTAAGATCTTCATCCTCATTATCTGATTCTTCATTATCAGATACATTATCATTATTTGAATTATTATCTTTATTTTTTTTTTCAATGATTTCTTTTTCATTCTTTTTATTACTTTCTTTCTTTTCAGGAACATCATCATCATCTTCTTCTTTATATGTGATACCAAATACCTTGCAATTACGGATTGGTAACTGAAGATTATTTTTAATATAACTTTCTAATTTCTTACGTTCTGGTGGTTTAATATTATAGGCATTTTTAAACCATTCTCTGAAAGCATTATAAATACTATTAAGACTGATTAAATCATCATCATTATTAGTAACTTTAAGAGTATCTTTAATGAATTCATAATAGAAGTCAGAACCTTCTTTATATTCATCAGTGAACTTAGTTACTTTCTTAGGTTCAGGGATACCTTCTTTCTTTGCTTTAGGATAATATACATTAATTAATAGCCACATAAATGCTTCTTTTAAATTTGCTAATTCTTTTTCGAGACCATCAATACGAGGAAATTGACGTTTAGATTTATCACTGCTTGGTTTATCAACGAATTTCGATTCAAATGGAACAACACGAATACGACGCCAAGTACCACCATCATTCGAAGGAATTTCAGGTAAGTCGTTACATGATAGAATTAATTTGAATTGTGGTAACCAAGTAGATTCATTTCCGAATAATTCACGAGTAGAAATTTCTTCACCACCAGTTAATTGTTTCATAAAACTTAGATATAATTTATCTTGTGATTCAGGTTCTGCTAAGAATAGGATACGTTTACCACGTTTATTTGCTAATTCAGGACGTGCCTTAGATGGGTCGCCTTGAGGACGTGTTAATACTGTAATTGGTAATATATCTTGGTATTTCCCTAATACTTTAGATAATAATTTTTGTGTTAATGATTTACCGTTTGCACCAGAACCAGTCCAAATAATAAACTTCTGAGATTCATTATAACCATCAATATAACTTGCAAGAACACGTAATAAGTATTCACGCATATCATCTTCAGTCATAATTTGCTTGAAAAAATTCATAATTTTAACAACTTCAGGAGAATCAATTTTATATTCTTTATAATCATATCCAGTTGTTAAAGTTATATAATCATCAGGTGAACCAGGACGAAAACATTTATTTTTTAAGTCATATACACCATTATCAAAACCAATTAAATCCAAATTTGAATCTAACTTATCTTCGAATTTTTCAACTAGGAATAATCCACAGCATTCTTTAATTAATTGACTTTTAAATTCAGTATTTTTTAATTTATCTGAAATTTTATATGCTTGTTGACCTCGAGAAAATGATACATCTCCATTATTTGGATTTTGTTGCATCATTTGTACATTACCACCACCGAGATGACTAAAATATATTTGAATAAATTCATTTGATACTTGTTGGGAAATCAAAAGAGATAATGTTGTAGCTGCATCAATTTTAACCCAACGATGACCACGATATTCATACCAAATATTTTTACTTTTAGAACTACATACGAATTTATGTTTAAACATTTCATATACAAGTTCTGCTAAATCATAATGATTGCCTGTACTTGCTTTTTCTACATGAAGATTAATACGTTCTCCAAGGAATCGACGATAACCATTTGGATTATCCGTTTTAGCCCAATGATATAGAGAACCAATACCTAAACTATTTTCACCAGAGCGTGCTTGGTTCCATACTTTTTCACAACATCCTGGTTGATATTTTTTTGATTTCTTTGAAAATTCAATAAAATCTTCAAGTAAGTTATTATCATCCGCATTACCATCTTTATTTATAGATGTTTCTATATTATATAATGCCCAACCGACACAAATCCATTCATAATAATCATCGGCACGTTTGCTTGATAAAAGACTAGTTAATTTCTTTGCAATCTTCGCATCTTCTGGTATATTATCGTTACTATAATTAATTTTATTATTTTGTTTAATATAGTTATCTTTTTGAATTGCTTTTTGTTGTTTCTTACCTGTACCTAAATATTTATCATAGATATTTTGTAATTTATCATGCATATCATCATTATCATATTCATCATTTAGTTGAAGTTCATCTTCTTCATTAAATTTACGAATACCCATAATACTTACTAATTCATCAGAATCATATTTATTAATATTAACTTCATTCATATCACCATCATAAATTTTTGTAATTTCATACTTTTTACTATTATCTTTTTGAGAACCATACATCATTAAACCATTACGCCATAATGTTGAATCATCCCATACTTGCTTAAATGTAAAATTTTCACAACATTTATCCAGTAATTCTTCAAAGAAATTATTCTTTTTCTTATTCTTGAAATATTCATATGCTTCTTCAAAAATAAAGAATCTCATTTCTACACTAAATGCATATGGATATACAATATGAAAACCATCTTTATATAATCCACGAGCTTTATTTTTTGGATTATTTTTTAATAATTCTTGTTCTTTAACAAATTCTTCGTGTGACTTTTCTTCATACTTTTCTTGACCATCCTTTAGTAATTTTAAACTAGGACCATCTTTTTCAAATACAAATGCTTCTAAATTTTCTGGTTTAATTTTTAAATATTTCAAAATTATACTGTTGATTTTTTCAACTATCTTAAAAATATGTGTGTCAGTATATTGACGTTCTTTAAATTCTTCTACAAACTGAAAATCAAAATCAAAAAATAATGGTCCAATCTCTTTTTGTTTCTCCGTATAATGTAAACATATTAATTTTGGATATTTTACTACTCTTTTATATAAATTCATAAAATTATCATAATCTATCCCATCAAAATTAAATTTCCCCCATGGTGGACCATATGCTGTATGTGTATAAGGGACATCCCCTTTTACTTTATGGGCTAATACAAATTTTTCAAATTGTTCTACATATGTAAATATATCTTGTTCTACCATGTTTGCCATGATTTATCGTATATTATTAGTATTTCTTTAGATAAGATTTATAAATCAATTTTTTATACTTTTGTCACTTATCTATTCAATTTTTTATTCACTTTTTATTATAATATTTTAATGGGAAAATCATTTAATTTATAAAAATTATATTTACTTTTTATTTTTATCATTTTTATTTTTCATAATTTGTTCAAATATCCAAAATAAAAATCTATAATAAAAAAATAGAAATATTATAATGAACTTTCTTAAAACTATTTATTATACATCTTCAGGATTATTATTATCATCTATTGGTTTTCTTATTGTGAATGATGTTATTATTGAAAACTATAGAATTAATAAAAAAGAGAATAGAAGCATCATATCATTTAATAACCTAATTTCAATTTTACCAACTATTTTTGCTATATATTTATTCAAAAAAAGCTATCGTCAAATCAATAATATATATCAATTATACAAAGTATAAGCAAAAAATATTGATTTTTTATTACTTAAATATATATGTTATTATTATAATATAAAAATGTTCTTTTGTCCAGAATGCCATAATGGTTATGATATAACTAAAACTTTACCTACTAAAAATACACAACAGGGTGGTAGTGTTGATTCTGATATGGAAGAAATTATAAATAAAATTGCTAGTAATGAAAATCTTACTGATAAAGAATTAAAACAAGTGAATGATGATTTACTTAAAAGTAATTATTATAAAAAATTAACTGGTAAAGTTAAAGAATTAGTCTATAATAAAGTTATGGATAATAAAAGTAAAGAAGAGAAAAAACAAATGATTGGTGAATCAAAAACTGCTTCCAAAAGTTATTTCATTTGTAAAAACTGTGGGCAATATGAAGAAATTAAGCCAAAAACAATGATTATCTCTCGTTCAACAACACTTGAAAACCCATCATCTGCAGGTTATGATGATATACATAATTATAAGAATATGATTCATGCAAAATATCTACCACATACCCGAAATTATATTTGTCCAAATAAAAAGTGTGAATCATATAAAGATGATAGTAAAAGAGATGCTGTATTCTTTCGTAAACCAAATACCTATCAAACAGTATATGTATGCACAACATGTGAATCTGTATTTTAATTTATTCAATAAAAATTGATTTTTATAATTATATTAGGTTATAATTATAATATAAAACTATTATAAGATGGATTCCAAAATGTCTATCAACCACATTGACTTCCTTAAAGATATTTATTTTAAGAATCAACAAAAAGTGGTTGATTCAAGTGAAAATACCACTGAAGAAATTAAAACAACTAAAAAAAATAATCGTTGCCATTCTTGTAATAAAAAAACTGGTCTAACTGGTTTTATGTGTAAATGCCAAAATAATTTTTGTGCTGCACACAGACATGCCGAATCTCATTCTTGTAATTTTGATTACAAATCAGATGGTTTTAAATTACTTCAAGAACTTAATCAGAAATGTGTTGCTGATAAAGTAAATAAAATCTAATTTTTTTAATTAATAATTTGTAATTCATTAATATGCCATCTTTCTTTCTTACCATTTGGTAGTTGTCTTTCAATTATCAAAGGAATAACACCTTTTTCTAATTCTAATTTTGCAATATCTTTTGGTTCCATATTTTCTACACCTTTTAACATTGGTTTCGCTCCAAGTGATAATTGTTTTGCTCGGTCTCCTAAAATACGCACTCTTTCAAACTTTGTTAAAAATGGTTTTGTAATACGTTCCTCTTTTTTTACTATGTCATTATATTGTTTATCATCATCATCAAAAATTAATTCATCATCATTATCTTCGTCATCTGAATCATATTTCTTATTTTTTGCAAACTTATATAAACATTCTTCATCTTCACCTATTTCTTCTTCTGCTTCGGATTCTGATTCTGTTTCAACTTCTTCTTCTACTTCCTCCTCTTCAACTTCTCCTTCCTCAGCATCACCAGTTAGTTCTTCAATTTCATCACCTTCTACTTCACTTTCAATATCACTAAATTCATCTTCATCAATAACATCTTCTACTTCTGATTCGACTTCATCAATTTCTTCTTCTTTCTTTGTTTTCTTATCTACTTTAATATCTTTTACATCTTTCTTAATTTCCTTTGTTTTTTTATTAGTATTATTTTTTTCACTTTTCGAAGTATTATTCTTTTTTGGTGGCATTTTATATATAAATATAACAAATATATATTTATATATTTTAATTCAATATTTTTAATTCATATATTCTATAAATAAAAATTCATCTTTTTTTCTATCAACTTATTTCTTTGTCGTTTTATTAGTAGGTTTCTTCTTTGGAGCACTCTTTTTAGCAGTAGTCTTCTTTGTAGTCTTACCACCCTTTTGTTTTGTTTTATCATCTCCATCTTTTTTCTTATATTTCTTGTATTTATTTTCCATTCCTTCTTTGACAAGTTCTTTAACTTTATCGATAGTGAGGTCTTTAATTTTATCTTCCTCGATGTCCTCGGGTAGTTTCACATTTACAGGTTTCTTTTTAATTTTACTCTTTTCATCTTTAACATTAATATATTTACCATAAGGACCATTTAATATAGTATATGTAATTTTATCATCAGTATCCTCCCATAAGATATTCTTTCTTTTATCTTCTAATAATGCGACTGCTTCTTCTAAAGTAATATTATCTTTATCTTTAATCTTACTTAGTAATTTATTTCTCTCTTTGTAAGTTTCTTCCATTAGTTTTTGTTTTTCTAATAGTTTTTCTTTTTTATCAGTAGCTAAATCTTCATCAATCTCTTGTTTCTCTTTTTCTTCTAAACTAATATTTACATCACCCCATTTAAGATATAAACCATGTTTACCTTTATTTAGAGTAATTAATTTACGATTATATTTACCTATTTCCTTTGGATATTCAAATAGTTTTAATGCATCCTTTAATGTAATTGTATCCTTTGTTAATGGGTCTTTAATTGGAGCATATACACATTTTGTTTTACTTGTGCACATTTTAACTACAGGACCATATTTGGCAATAGTTGCAATAATTTCATCTCCTGTTTCTGGATGTTTTCCTAATACTCTACCAATTTCATCAATTAATAATGTTTTCTCCTTCATTAGTTTTTCAACAATTGGATGGAATGTCTTATAAAATTTATCTAATACTTTAACCCAATCTTCATTTCCTTCTGCAATATCATCTAAATTGTCTTCCATTGATGCAGTGAATTTATAATCCATAATAGTTGGAAAATGCTTTACTAGAAAATCATTAACTAATACACCCATACTTGTTGGAATTAATTTACTTGCTTCTTTTCCAATTGTAACTGTTTCAGTCTTTTCTTTTATTTTTTTACCACCATCCCAACTTAAGATAATTACTTCTTTTTCTTCACCAGGTATATCTTCTTTTTTAACATATCCTCTTTCTTGAATCTTGTTAATAATACTTGCATAAGTTGATGGACGACCTATATTTAAGTTCTTTGGGTCTAGTTTACTTACTAAACTTGCTTCATTGTATCTTGCAGGTGCTTTATCATAATCTTGTGTTCCTGTAATACATTCAACACCTAATTTAGACCCCTTCTTTAAATCAATATTTGTATTTTCTTCAGTCGCTTCCATAGATGCAATATTATATACTTTTAGAAACCCTGGAAATTTAACATTCTCAATTTGTGTGAGAAAATAATAATCTTTTAGTTTACTAATATCTATTTCTATATTTTTAACTATAAATTGTGCAGGAGTCATTTGACTTGAAACAGCTCTTTTCCAAATTAAATTATATAATCTAGTTTCATCACTTCCTATTTTACTTTCTTCCTTTATAAATTCCATTGATACTTCTGTTGGACGAACTGCTTCGTGTGCTTCTTGTGTATTCTTTGTTTTGGCATCATAATTCTTACCCATATAATATTCTTTACCATATTTCTTCATTACAAATTTTTTAATATCTTCAATTGCTTCTTTTGACAAATTGACTGAATCTGTTCTCATGTAAGTAATATGACCAGCTTCATATAAATGTTGTGCAGCTGTCATAGTTCTTTTAACTGTAAAACCTAATTTACGTGCTGCTTCTTGTTGTAATGTTGAAGTAGTAAATGGTGCAGATGGATATCTTAAAGAATCTTTATCAGCAATGTTATCAATTTTAAATGTAGATTTAGAAATATCTTTCATGACACCACGTGCATCATCTTCGTCATAAATCTTTGCCTTACTACCTTTACGTAAGCCTTTAATTTCAGTTTCAACAATAGTTTCTTCAGGTTCTTCTAATGTTTGCATTTCATCTACTTGTTCTTTTTGTGCTTTACTAGAATATAAAAATGCTTTGAATGGCTTATCTTTATTATCTAAAAAAGTTCCATCAAATTTAAAGTAACTATTTTGGTCTTCTTGCATAAAATTTTTAATATCGTTTTCTTTATCAATAATAATACGTGTAACAACACTTTGTACACGTCCAGCACTTAAAGTGGCTTTAATACTTCTCCAGAGAATAGGAGAAATTTCATAACCAACAATTCTATCAAGAATACGACGTGTCTTTTGTGCATCAACTAAATTTTCATCAATTTTGCGTGGATTTTTTATTGCCTTATCTAATTCAGATTGAGTAATAGAATTAAATGCAATTCTTTTAGGATTCTTAAGTCCTAATGTGTATGCCAAACTCCATGCAATCATTTCACCTTCTCTATCTTCATCTGAAGCTAGTAGAATTTCATCAGCTTTCTTAGCTGCATTTTGTAAATCTTTAATAACTTGTTCTTTGCCTGGTATTGTGCTATATGATGGTTTAAATTTATTTTTAATATCTACAGATATACTTTTTGATTCTAAATCAATAATATGCCCAATAGATGCCATAACAATGTAGTTAGGACCTAATAGGGCTTGTAATTTTTTAATTTTACCAGGTGATTCTACTATTACTAATATTTTACCCATTTTATTATCTATATTATAATAAGTTTATACTTTTTTAAATATATATTCAATTTTTAATTTTTTAGAATATAATGTGAATATAATACATTTTTTTTATTATATCTAAATATATCTAGATATAATGGAGAATTGCAATTTATTTTATTATGAAAACATGGATATCGAACAATTAAAAAAAGAATATAAGACAACCCAAAATCAGTTTATAAAAAAAATTATTAAAAAAATTTATCAAAAGAAGAAACATTTACATACAAACTCATTGGATTTTTTAATAAAGCAAGAGACAAACCAAAAAGACAATCAAATTAGTTATTTAGATAAAAAATTTGAGAAAGAGATAAATCAAGACTATCACAATAATAAGTTACGTGAACGATTATTATGTGAGACTGAATTTATGAACAAACAAAAAACAATAGAAGAACCATTTTTCAATGATTCACACAAACAATATTTAGGGGATGAATATCTTGGTGATTACGCAAGTATAGACAATATGGTTATAAAAAATCCTGGTATCCGGAAAAGTTTTAATTAGATTATTTTGAAAATGTTCCATCATTATTAGATGTATAAACATCAATCCAATCACCCAAACTTTCAACTATAAAGCCATTATTTATAACTAAATCATCGGTTTTATAATTTTCAAGATGGATATGGTAATATGTAACTAGTTTTTTTTCTGTATATCTTATAATTTTATCATTTATTTTAGAATAATCTTCTGGAGTAATCCATTTATTATGTTCAAGTAAAAATTTATGTTTTGAAGATAGTAATGAATCTTCCGGTGGGTAATTATCCCTTATAGAATCTTTCGGTATTAAAAATGGCATATTTTCTATAAATTCATTTGTATGCTTTCTTGTTGTAATATCTGTAATACGTGATTTACGTCCAGATGAAGTTATTACAAATTCATTTATTCTTAATTCTTTTATTGGTTTATATCCAAATGGTGTCAATACTCTTGTTGATTCATCTAAACATGACAATAATAATGTCGTTGCAGATGAGTTTATACCAAAATCCTCCAGTGTAGCATATCCAGTAGCTGAATTTGTTACCGTCGGTGGTTCGCCATTGGGTGTCGCTGTTTGTAGTCTAGCAGTATTATATAATGTTGTTAAATCACCAACATTTGCATTTCTTCCATCTATTTGTAATAATAATTTTTGATTTGTTTGTGTTCCAACAGTAAAATTTTCAGGATATGTACCGTTTAAAGTAACATTATAGATATATCCAGTTGAAAATCGATTTGCAGATAAATCTAAATTATATAATATTGGTGCATTTGTATTAGTTATAGCAGTATCCCAAAATCTACAAAAATTAAATGCCATATTTTGTGCAGCATATAATCTATAACCATCAAAATTGTAATAACTTTGTGTAAATGTAGTAGAATCATTCACACATCCTATTGCTCCTTGATTCGCAAATTGAAATGCAGATGCTATATTTCGTGTATAAGTAAAAGCTGCATTCGCCGGATTTGTTATACTTCTTAAGTATAATTCTATATTAGTGCTTCCTGCATTAACTCTTTCAACTGAAATTTTTATAAAATATCTTTCACCTATATTTATAATAGCTCCTGAAACGTCTAATTTAACAAAACCTCCATCTTCGTAAATAATGGCGAGATGGTCATTACCAGACGTATCTAGAACTAAATTAAAACTTTCTGTTACTCCACCACCCATACTTACAATTGTAAAATAATTAAAGGAGGCATCAGCAATATATGAACTTGTCTGTGAGTTATATATTGACCCCCCATAATTAAGAAAAATTGTTTCGAATGTGAAAGTGTGTTGCAATAAATTCCCGGTATTCTTTACTAAGATTCTCGGTCCAACTCCAACATTATTGAAGTAAATATCATTAATATTTATCAAACTCATTAATGATAATTATAGAATTAGAATATAAAATTATTATAAATAAATTATTTTTTATCAACTATATTTCCCTTAATTACTAGTCTATAATATGGGGCTAATCCTGATGTCTCACTTGGTCGAGTAATACGAAATATTTGTCCTAATTGAGCATTGAAATATTTTGCTACCGGGTCTGTGATAAAAATCTTAGGCATTTCTCTTTTCTTTGTATCATATTCACCTAATACTTTCTCTGCTTCTTCATAACTTAATAGTTCATGTTTGGGAACTGAAATATGACTTACAATATCCATCATTAATTCTCTTTCTACAAAAACCTCAGAATGTCTAAATTCACTAATTAATTGACTATGGGCTTTTCCTGTAATACTATTTGCTACAATAATCTTTGGATGGTTTCGGTATTCATATAAAAAATCACCAATATTCGATGTTTTTGCAACACCTGTAATCTTCTGATTTAATAGTTTTACATAAAGAGTATTATCATTCTCTCCATAATATACTTTTGGATAATCTAACTTAATTTTATATACTGTATCATCAGCTTCTTGACTAATTAAATCTTTTATATTCTTTTCAAGATTTTCTCTCTTAAGCAATTTCCGATTTGTTAACATCTTAATTATATTTGTTAGGATTTCATTTGTCTTCTTTTCTTGATTGATTTCAATAGGTAGTAATTGTGGGGCTGACATTTTCTAATATATATTATATTATTATATTTATATCGTTAAATATAATAATTTCAATATTTATTTCAAATTCTTCATTTCTTCTTTAATAATTTTATTTATCTCTGTATCCTCATTACCTATATTTCCTATTTGAATATTGTCATCATTAATAATATGCACTAAATCTATATCAATATCTATACCTGGAATATCAAAATTATTTAATTCAATTATACCTAAGTTATCTGGAATATTATTTGCATCTGGAACATAATTATCAATAATTTCATAATTTTTTAATATTTTTTTTATTCTTCGCAAATTTTTTTGATTTTTATTACTTGTTAAAATAATATTATATGATTCTCTAGTAATTTTATTTATATTACATTCTTTAATAAAAAATAAAACATCATTCAAATATGGATTACGTGACTTACAATATATATCAAAATTATAAATGTCAAATTTAATATCTAGTTTATCTTTAATATATTTTAAATTATGATTAAATAATGTATATGATATTATTTGTTCGTTAATTGATTTACTTGTATAATATTGCTTATAATTAAAATATTTGTTATATCTTTCATACACATTGTCAAATACAGTATACTCCATATTTTCCATAATATTTTTTAAATATGATAAATGATTAATATTTGTATAATTATGTTTTATCACTAAATCTAATATGAATTCTAAAATCTCATAAATATTATATGAGTTATAATAATTGATTTTATCTAACCATTCTATTACTTTTTTATTTGTGACTTCAATTTTATATTTTTCATACAATAATTTTACTGATTTAATTAGATTATTATTAATACATACAATTATTAAATTATCTATTTTTTCATTTGTTTCTTTATCACATTTTTCAATTAAAAAACATACAAAATCATCAATATTCTTATGAAATGACATTATTCTTAAATTTAAAATAATTAAATCAAAATCTATTTTAAATTTTATTTTGTCATATATATATTTTACTGATTCTAAATCTAAAAAGTTTATATCTATGTTATGTAAATCAAAGTTAATTTTAAATTTATTAACTAATAATTTTACTATATCAAACCTAATAATTTTACTATTAATTAACCAATAACAATAATTGTAATCTTTACGCACACATAACTTAGTAAAAAACATTTTTTTATCGATTCGAAATTTACCTGTATCTATTATATATTTTATTAAATTCATTTTATTTGTGCTTAATGCATTAATTAAATTATTAGTGTTTGGTGTAATATTATATTTTTCTTTAATTATTTTAATTGTTTCTAAGTTTGTAGTATCTATTACTTGATTAAAATTTTTATTATTGAAAGGATAATCATATTTGTTTGCTTTATCTACTACATATTTTAAATCTAACTCCAAATTATGGTAAAAATATATTTTATATTTTAAATTTATATTAGGATTTATAATCAAATTTAAATCTTTATAGAAATATTCTTGGCATTTTTCTGCTTTACAAACTATTGCTTTATAAAAATATTTATTATTAATGTCCTTTATTTGTATTATTTTTTTACTTATTAAAAATTTTAATAAATTAATATTGTCATTATAAATAACTAAATCTAATAACTTATCTATCCTTTTTGGTGTATTACCATTATTGATTAGATATATTATTAACTTTTCAAAATTATAAGTAAATAGGAATTTCCAGAAAATATATGTTTTACTTATTTTTTTTAAATTAATTTTGTCAACAATTTTATCAAATTCGCTCATATAATTATTAATATCTAGATGATTAGTTTTTATTTCTTCATCCCAATAAAAATTTTTTAATTTTATTTTTAATAATTTAGTATCAATACCCAATAAGTAATATATGTCATATTCACCTAATTTAAATTTATTTTCTAAAACAAAATTAACTAAATCCCATTTTAAATGAAGAAATATGTATTTAATTAAATTATGATTGTATTTAAATTTCTTATTTGATAATAATTTCTTACAAACATCAGTATAACCAATAATTTTTTTTAATTCTCTCTTTTTAATTTTATTTTGGTTTTTAATTATGTAACTTATTTTTTTATTTTTAAAAATAAAGTTGTCTATGTAACTATTTGTAATCCAATTATTATAATATTTTTTTATAAAACCTAATTTTTTTGGCGCACAATATGATATTAATATATCAAAATTGTTTTTTGTTATTCTATAACCTAAAATATGCATATACTCTACTATAAAAATTTTATTATTAGTTAATAAGATTCGAAAAAGTTTATTTACAAAATTATCTTTAGTAGATTTCATCAAAAGGCATAATATTTCTAAATCATCTAACTTTTTAAAATTTTTGTATATTTTTGAAATAGAAACATATTTATTTCTATTTAGTTTATGAAAAATATTATTCATTAATTTAATTATTAGTAATTTACATAATTTTAAATCTTTATTAAAATATATAATGAGTGAATTTATAAATGGACCTATTAACGTTGCAAGATTAGAAGGCATAGTTGATGGTGTCCATAAAGTTATTTATATATTTTTTGAAATACATAAAAATGTAAATGTGCAAACTAAATGTCATGATTTTTCAGCAATAGATATCCAAAAATATTTATATGATAATTTAAAAAATAATGATAAGAACATAGATGTATTAGTCGAAATCAGAAAATATGATTATAATATTTTTAGCAATACTCATGATAATTATACAAAAAAACAATATATCGACGAAATAACTGATTTTTTCAAAACTTATTTTGATTATGAAAAAAAAATAAAAGACAATAAGGAACAATATATTACTAAATCATCTAAACTAAGTAATAAAATTAGATTACATTATTTAGATATACGTGACTTGCTTGATTTTATAAATTATCAAAATCATTATGAAACTATATATGAATTATTAAATAATATTTTTGTAAAGAATGACCATATTAATTCATATAGCGAATTACAAAAAACATTTGATACTATAGTTATTCTTCAACAATACAATTATTTCTATATAAATCTTATAAAAAATCTATTAAATGATAGTTTTACAATACCAGATACTCAATTAATTGATAATGAATTACTAAAGGAAGCAATGAGTAAATTAATGAAAATGAAACAATCATCTAATAAGGAATATATTAAGGTTTTAATTCAAGGTTTGACATATATAATTAATAGATTAGATGATTTTAATAAATTTTTAGATACTATTATGGACTATTTTAAGAAATATATGTTTGATTATTATAACAAATATTATAATAAATTTACAGACGATAAATTAAAAATTATTGATTTGCAACATAGTAGTATTTATAAGTATGAAAAAAAATATGTTAAAAACTTTCATATGATGAATTTCCTTAAAGAGAATGACAAATATTTTTTTACAATATTATATTCATTTTCATTAATTACTGATTTATACATTATAAATAGATTTCTTACAAAAGATTATATAACAAATGCCGTAATATATAGTGGTGCATTACATTCGTCACAATATGTATTGTTATTAGTTAAATATTTTAAATTTAATATAACACATATTTTCAATAGTGAAATTAAAGATTTAAATAAATTAAATGATTATTTTAGAAAAGTAAAATTTGCTGATAATAAAGATAAATTCTATGATTATATTTATGAATCAGAAAAAATATTGTTTCCTGATGAATTCCGTCAATGTGTTGATATAGGTAATTTTCCTAAAAAATTTAATTAAAAATTTTTATATACAATATTAATATATGAATTTTAAAATAGATAACAATATAATAATAAAAATAATATTGTTGTTAATAATAATTTTTCTATTATATAAGATTAATAATAAAAATGAAAAATTTACTGAAGTAAATATGCAATTTTTATCTAAGATGCTAGTTGATGGTGGTAATAATCCACCAGGTAGGGTAGATATTAATAATATTACTGCTAACTCTGGAATTAGTTATAAAGACTTTTATGCTGGAGAATTAAATGTTAATATATTAAATTTATTACCATCTGGTGCTATTGCAGCATGGTATGGAACATTATCATCAATACCATCAACATGGGAAATTGTTGATAATTATAAAGATAAATTTTTGTTAGGTGCGAGTTCGACATATGCATTATCTTCAACAGGAGGTGCATCATCTGTTGTATTAAACACAGCACAAATACCATATCACACACATTCAGTTAATACAATTCCTGATGGTAATACTTGGTATGCATGGGGGGATAATGCTAATGAAAGTTATAGTAGTGCCTGGTCAGATGAAAAACATACTGATATTGCAGGAAATAACGATGCACATAATAATATTCCCCAACATTGTAAATTATATTTAATTAGAAAAAAATAATATTTTTTCATTATATAAACATGTTAAATTTATATAATTTATTTAATTTAATAATAATAATTTTAGTTTTATATATTTTTTTTTTTAAAAAATATGAAAATTTTAGCGGAAATATATCTACTGTTGAAACAAACTTAGATAATTTAAAAAATAGTTTTTCAACTAATTTAACAACTCAAAAATATAATTCTTACTATAAAACAACAACTCCTAAATTATCAGTAAGTGGTACCTTAAATGTAAATTTTTTAAATATTTTACCAGACGGTGTTATTTTTGGTTGGGAATCTAATACAATCCCTAAAGGTTGGGTATTATGTGATGGAAGTAATGGAACTCCAGATCTAAGAGGTAAATTTATAATAGGAGCTGGAACGAACAGCCAAATAGATTCAGAAAATAGAAATATATCAAATTATGCGTACGGAACTACTGGAGGAAGTGCAACTCATGTTATAACAATGGAAGAAATGGCAGTACATAACCATGGATATACACGATATCTAACTGGTGGTCCAGATGAAATTGATAAAGATAATAATGTTACGTATCAAGAAAATACATTCAATACAGGGAATATGTATAATGAGGGAGGTAATAATCGTGGTACAGGTGCAACACAAGCACATGAAAATATGCCACCATATAGAACAATTAATTGGATTATGAGAAAAAGAACTTAATATTAAAATTTTTTCTAAATTAATATTATATAATGAATTTTTTCCTAATATTGTTAATAATCATATTTTATTATTTATTTTTTACTATTAAAGAAAAATTTTCAGATGAAGAATCTTTATATAATCTTAATTCAATTTTAAATTCTAATATTTTTTTAACTAAGAATGATGTTAATATTACAAATGAAATTGTTATAAATGGTAACTTTGATTCGTGTGAAAATTTTATTATTACAAAAAAAATAAATTTAATACCAGAAAAAATGATTGTTCCATTTTATGGAGATACAATACCTCCTGGGTGGGTAGAATGTGATGGCACAAATGGTACACCAGATTTACGAGGTAGATTTATCATGGGAAAATTAAATGATACTCAAGCTTTATATGATGGTGCTGAAAAAGTAACATTAACAGTCAATCAATTACCAAAACATAAACATGGATATAAATCAGCAGCAGTAAATTGGTGGGCAGATAATTGTTGTTGGCAGATTCATACTTTTAATAGATATGAGGGTGGTACAACTGGAAATGCAGGTGGTAGTAATGGAGTTACACAACCACATAATAATGTTCCTCCATATTATGTTCTAAAATATATTATGAAAAAAGATCTTTAATCTATTTTTTTACTATTAGTTTTCTTCTGATAACTGATGGTTTTATTATTTTAGTTTCCTCTTTCTTTACTTCATTTACAACAACTGGAACTGTAACAATTGGTTCTACTTTTGTTTCTAACTTATTTTCAGTCGGTATTATTTGTTTAATATTTTTACGAACTACTTTATTTGGTTTAGAAGTTGTTGTAGATAATGTATTTGTTGAAGTATTTGTTGGAGTTGGTATAATATCTTTTTTTACTTCTTTTTTTAAGAAATTCCATGATGTTGATAATAATGGGAATTGGGTAAATTTTAACATTTTTAGAGTTAATCTTACTAGTGGTAAACTTTCTGAAATATCAATTCGGGGATTGTTATATAGAATATATAATAAGTTTGCAGTTAAAGCACCACCTGCTAAATTACTATTACTAATTCTATATTCTTCTGGGTCACTTGGATTTGCTACATACATACCATAAGCATCTGCACTTGTTTGATTATCTAGACAACCACTAATCATACATATTTTTTTACCTAAGAAACTTTTATATTGTGTCGAATTATTTTCAGATAATATAACTTTACCACCACTAATTGTGTATACATAGGGTAAGTCTACAATAGTCCCACTATGACAACAGTCCATAATTGCATACATTGTAACTGTCTTATCTAATTTTAATAATATTGTTCGTAGTTCATCATCAACTAAATATTTATCGTCTAATGTATAAACAACTTCATCTTTACCATCTCTTTCATCTTTATTTGTATCTTTAATATAAGTTCCATGACCAGAAAATGCAAAAAATATTTCTTTAGTTGTATTATCATCATTTGCTTTTTTAATTAAATTATTTAACCCATCCACTATATTTTGTTTTGTTGGCTTAGAAAATAATTCATTATCATCGCGTAACATTGTTATATTTTCTGGACTATAACCTCTTTTTTCAATTAAGTATTTACGTAACATAATTGCATCGTTAATACATCCATTTAATTCATAATCAGTTCCTATGTAATTACATCCAACTAATAAAGCATATTTTGATGTTAATGCCATTTATATATTTATACATATATAATTTGTTTGAATTATAAATTTATTATATATAAAGTATAATAATGATTAATCTAATAAATAATATTCAACATAATAACAATATTCATAAACTTGAATTAAATAATAAAATAATTTTTATAAAACTATTTAATTCAGATAATTATGATTTACAAATTAAATTAAATTATAATAAATTGTATAAGTTACATATTAATTGTAATATTGATTATGAAATAAAATTAGATAATATACCTATGTATACCAATAATGAGTATACTATTAATTTATCAAATTATAAAAACATTCATATAAAATTCAAAAAAAATAATACAGATATATATTTTGATAAATTATATCTTGAAGAAATAAAATATAATAGTAATCATGAAAAATTATTTTTATTCAATGATTCAGAATATATATTAAGTGATTCAATAAAAAATAATATTCGAGAAATATTAAATAAAAATTCACTAAATTTAGATTTTTATTCTGAAATTGTAAAACCAAATAATTATATTTTTGAATATTTTATTGATAATAATTTAAATAAAAAAAAATATTCTAATAAATGTTTACTAATTAACCCAAATGAAATAAATAATTTTAAAGATATTATTATTAATTATAATTATGCAAATATATTCTTTGAAAATATTTATGTTATTAACTTGAAAAATGATATTTTTCGCAAAGAAGTAATAAGTAAACAAATGAGTGAATTTAATTTAAAATATCAATTATTTGAAGCAACAAATGGAAGAGAAACCCCAGAATGTCAAATGATTTTAAATAATTATTTATCACAACCACTTTATAAAAACTGTCATCCATTAGAAATAAAATTAAAAAAGAAATTATTAAAAAATGTAGGTGAAATAGGTTATTTATTCTCTTGGAAGAATATAATACAAGATGCAACAAATAAATATAAAACAATAGCTATTTTTGATGATGATGTAATACTACATATGTATTTTAAAGAATTAATATATCATTATCTTACTTATTTTTCTTTTGAAGATTATTCAATTTTGAATATGGGTTCAACACAATATTTTAATCCTGATATGGAATTTAAAAAAATTAATAATAAATTATCTTACTATAACTCAAATGAAAATACAGACGGTTCATTCGCAGTAGGTATTAATTCCAGAATATATCAAGAATTAATTGATAAAATAAATAACTTTAATGCTACATTAGATACTGGATGTTTACGTGATATATATATTAAATATAATAACTGTTATACTCCTTACCAAAATTTAGTTATTGCATATTTAGGTAAAACAGGTATTAATAATAAAAAAGATATGTATGCATATTCAATAAAATTAAAATGGAATTTAGAAAAATATAATTGGGCTATATTTTTTGATAATATGATAGATATAATATTACTTAATAATTCTACTATTGATACTCCATACAATTACTTAAATGAAACAAATTTTACTAATATGTCAAGTGAGTATATATTAGTTATATATAGAACATCAAATATAAATATTAATAATCTAATTACAAAATTAATAAATGAAAATATAAATTCAATTAAAACAAGTGATTATTTTTTTGGTAAAATAACTAAAATTAAATCAATAATGGAAAAACATGATATTATTAATAATCCTTACAGATTATTAGAAGTAAGTTAATATATATATTTTATATTATTTTGAATATAATATAAATGATTCATAATTTTAATTTTTTCACTGATTTAAAAATTACTCATATATATGTTTGTAATGAAATTAATAATTTAGATTTCTTTATTAATAATTATAATCTATCTAAAACAAAATTATTTAATAATCATAATACATTATTTGTTGACTATAATTTTGAATCTATTATGAATGATAATTTTTTCTTATGGATAAATATTCCTTCAAATACAAACTTTAAAAATATAAAGGAATCTAATTCTAAACATTTTACTCATAATGTTTCTATTTATAACATACTAAAAGATTATTGTGATATATCATTAATTGATTTATGTTTTATTGATACTTCTAAATATAAACAAAATATTTTTATACAAAATAAAATTTTAATTATTGATGACTTTGTTGGTTTTGATGATAAATTATTTAATAAAATAAAAAAAGATATGAAGTATAATAAATTATTATTTTCAAAAAATATCACACATTCTACTATTTTACCAGATGAATTTTGTGAAATATCTAATAATATAATTTGTGCTTTATTAATTATTGGTGATAATTTTAATATAAATTTAGATACATATAATCTAATAAATAAATTGTATCTTTGTAATGTTCCTATTATATCTAATAAAACTATATCAAAAACAATAAAATATGATGATTCTTATGAACTTTTGGATATTATAAATTACAATATAAAATCAGTTAATAACTTTCAATTTGATAATTTCTTTACAAAAAAAAATATTAATCAAATTATGATAGCTGATTATAACAAAATCTATAAAAATATTAAGAAAAATTATTGTTTACATGATTCAAATATTTATAAATATCTAGAAAAAAACTATGAAAATATGGATATTGCTTTTTTTGGTTATAATGATTCTATTAAAAATAAATTAACAGAATATAAAGCAAAAAAGTATATTATATGGACATACGAAGATATTCATAAAATATATGATGAAATAATTAATTTAGATGTCATTCATATTTGTATAACTGAAACTATTGATAAAATATTTACAGAGTTAAACATAAAACATCACTATAATAAGATTAATTTATTTAATTGTAAGATATATGACAATTATCATGTTTTGAATAATTACTATCCTATGTTAGATGATAAAAATATAGTGATATATAATCCACATGATGATATATCAGATAAAGAAATAAAAGAAAAATTTAAAAATCTAGAAAACAAATATAATATTTATTTATTCCATGAAATAGATAATACAATCCAGATTAATTATTTTATTGATTTATCACATTATTATGATTTTAAATTAGAACCATTGTTTAATTATAAAATATATTTTTCAACAATAATTTATTCAAATAATCTAACTGAATCAGATAACATAAAAAATTTCTATGACATAGATGAAATTATTACTAAAATTATATAATTATTCACGAAATTCATTTCTTTCTTTAATAGTTGCTTCTAAAACTTTACACGGTGATTCATTCTTTTTCATAAATTCTAATAATGCATTTGTATCTTTTGGGAAACACATACCACCATAACTTAATTTACCATCACTACCTGGAACTTGTGTATGCATCGGATTAATCCATTTATTCTCTAACATTAATTCTACAACTCTGTCATAATTAATTTCTAATTTTTTACATAAACAATATAATTCATTGAAATATTGTATTTTAACCGAATAAAATGTATTGCAAAATATCTTCATACATTCACTCTCATTTGAATTTGATATACTTATCTTTGCTTCTGGATAATATTTTTTGTAAAAATCTATTAATATATTTAAATTATCATCTTGTGTATATTTACCTTTACCCAATACTATATGTTTCTGATTATTAAAATCTTCATATGCTGTTTTTGCTGATAAAAATTCAGGATTATGTACGTATTTTAATTTATATTTTTGTTCTAAGTTATCTATTGTATTTGGTGTTATTGTAGATTTAATTACAACTAAACCATTATATTTATTTTTATTTAATTCTTCACAAACCTCATAAATAGAATCGTAGTTATATGCACTTATTTTTTCGTCAAATGGTGTAGGTAGTGCGAGAAAAAGTATATCAGAGTCAATACAATCATTTATATTTCCTATTTCTTTATATTTATCATAACCATAAATAATAATATTATCATGTATGACTTTTTCAGTAAAACTTTTTAACATTGCATTACCTACAAAACCAAGACCAATTATAGATATTTTCATTTATATAAATTAGAAAACTTATATTAATTAAAAATAAAACACATTAGTTTATAGAATACATATTTAATATAAAAATAATATATATAATGTCACAATTTACAAATAAAGATTATTTTAATAATTTAGGTATTTATAATTGTGTATATTCGAAACAAATAATAGATAAATTATTCATACATGAAAATTATAATTTAAGTTTGAATTATGATATAAACAAGCCATGTCTCTTCATAGGATGCTTTTGGAATGAAGATTATAAAAAAATATCAAATCATAATTCTGATAAATATTTATTATGGCTTGGTGATGATATTGAGTTTAATAATAATATATTTATTTTTGATGATATTAATCATTTTACTTTAGATATTATATCAAATGAATTATTATCAAATAAAGACATAGAATCAAAAATACTCAATTTGGATATAACTCAAAAGATTTATATAAATAAAATTAATTTCCATATACGAGATTATGTTATTATTTTTAATAGTTCTAGTAGTGAAGAATTTGATTTATATTTTAAAAATAATATTAGTAATTTACAAAACATTATTTATTTTAATAAAATAGAATTTAATAATCTTGTTAATTATTTACCTTATGTAAAATATGCCATTGTTTATAATTACACAAATAAAATTTTAAAAAATCTAATAGCAATTAATCTAATACAAAAATTTCATATACCCATATTCTCAAATGATACCACTTTTAGATATCAAAATCTAAAATCATTTAATCCAAATATATCAAAAAATATCATATATAAAAAAGTACCTAAAGTTAATTATGATTATCTGACACCAAATGATACAGAAAAAATAATTAATTTAAATAATAATACTTTATTTTCACATCTTATTGAAATTAATGAAAACCTAAATATTTCATCATCTAATAATAATTATTTTAAAAATATAATTAAATATTTCTATCCATCGAGAGATATAAATGTTATCGGTACAACAACTAATATTAATGATGATTTAAGTTATACTTTACGTTTTTTATTTAATTTAGATAAAAGTAAGTATAATAATAATTGTAGTCAATTAGTAAATCTAATAAATAAAGCTATCGAATATAATAAAGATTATATATTTCTTATTACTAAAAAAATAAATAATTTAGAAGACATAATTAGTTATATTAATAATCAAAAAATAGAAATTAAACATTTTATTAGTGTTAATGATTATATATTTATTATTCATCGTAATTTTTTTGGTTCACTTAAAGTTCTTCTTAAATTAAATTTAGATTGGAGTATAGTATTAAAATTAATTAATTTTAAATATAATGATAAGATACATAATATAAATTATAAGATTAATAATTTATCTGATAAATATATTTTTACTTATAATGAATTAATTAATCTAAATATTAAATTTCCTTATACTGAAACAACAATATTATTACCAATTTATAATGGGACTGATTATCTTAAAATAGCTTTAGAATCAATTGAAAATCAAAGTTATAAAAATTATAAAGTTATTGTTATTGATGATGGGTCAACTGATAATTCTTTAGATATAGTTCTCCAAAGTAAAATAGAAAATTTATATATTATACAAAATGATTCTAATTCTGGTATTTCAAAATCTCTAAATAATGGTATTAAATTTATTAATTCAGATTTTTTTACTTGGACATCCCATGATAATATTCTTGAAAATAATATGTTAGAAGTTCTTGTAAATAATCTAAAAAATAGTAGTAATTCAATGATTATTAGTTCTCATCAATTTACTGGTTATAAAAGCCATATAACTCCTTGTATAAATAAAAAAATAGATTTTTTAACTAATTTTACTGGTGTATGCTCTTTCTTATTTAAATCTGATATTGTTAATAAAATTGGATTATATGATGAAGAATTAAAAATGGTGGAAGATTGGGATTATTTACTTAGAATTATTCAAACAGAAGATTCTATTTTAACTATAGATGAAGTATTATATAAATATAGATTACATGACAAGCAACTGAGTGTTAAATATAAAAATTTAGTTCACGATTATGAATTTAAAATGTATAATAAATTATTAACTAATGGTATTGAACAATTATTAATAAATTTTATTGATGATTACAAAACTATTAGTAATTATGAAAAAAGTATCAAATTTATAAAGTTTTGTAATGATATTATTTCTAATAAAAAAAAATCAATTAAATCTACAATTGGAAAATATATACCAGATATATATTTGTTAGCTTATGAATTAAATCACGATGTTAATACTCTATTTTTATTAAATAAATGGGCATCTGTTAATAAAAATCAAGAATATAAAGATATTTGCTTTAAAAAATTAAATGAACATATTGATAAATATATATTAATTAAAAGTAAAAATTTATTTTTATATTATTCATCAGTTGACTATTTTACTTTAGTCCAAAGACCACATCAAATATTAAGACATTTTTGTAACAGTTATATAAAGATATTTAGACAAGATAATTTAGATTCTAACTTCTTTTTTGATGAGAAATATAATGTTATTGTATTAGGTAAATCTTATTTTAATCTAATAAGTGAACATATATACAAAAATAAAAATAATATTATTATCTATCATAATAATCCAGACTTTTATTCTGAAATAAAAAATCTTAACATTAATAAAATAATATTATATGATTTAATTGATGCTCCTATTGATGAATTTAATATTTGGAATAATAATTTACAAAATGCAGTTAATAATTCAAATATTGTTATTTATAGTCATCCAGAATTAATTAATTATCTCAAACAAATTAATCCAACTAAAGAATATTACTATTTATCAAATGCGTGCGAGTATGAATTATTTTCTAAAGCTAAAAATAGAATCTATCCACGTCCAGATGATATTCCAATTACTAATAAACCAATCTTAGGTTATTATGGTGCTTTTAGTAATTGGATTGATTATAATTTAATTAAACAATATGCAGATTCAAATAAATATCATATTTTAATGATTGGCGGATTACCTAATAACTTAAAATATAATATTCGTTTTGAACATAAAAATATTACTTGGTTAGACCATAAACCATATGAAGAATTACCAATATATTTAAGTTGGTTTGATAAATGTTTTTTACCTTTCAAAGATTGTGAATTAAACAAATATGTAAATCCTTGTAAGTATTGGGAATACTTAGCTTCTGGTAAAGAAATATTTAAACATAATATTAATATTGAATCAAAAATAACAATTGATTATAAAGATATTACACAAAAAATATTATTAATCTTAAATAGTAACTCTAAATTATTTACATCAATACACAAATTAGTTAAATTACATAATTTACAAAATTTACGAGAATTGCTTACTGTTGTATTTTCTGAAAATATAACTTATGATTTTGAAAATAATATATACGAAAAAATTAATAATCGTGTAGAAATAAATAATGATTTAGATATAAAATTTATTATTAATCTTGAATTAGATAAATTTATTAATAGTATTACCCTAAAATATGAATCAAATTTTGATGATAATGAAATTAAAGATATTATTAAAAATAATAATTATGATACTATATACGAATTAAATAATATTATTTACAATTTTATTAATCAAAAATTAATTAAAAAGAATAATAAAGTTATCGAATATAATAAACCAGTAATTATATTATTTTCAATGATTGACTATTATTTTAGAATTCAAAGACATCAACATATTTGTAGAATATTAGCAGAAAGAGGATACAGAATATTCTATATTAGAACTAGTTTTAAAGAAGATTATAACGAAGATATTATATCTGAAAATTTAATTGAAATAAATCTAGATGGTAATCCATCTCATAATGTTTACAATAGTATTTTGAAAAAAGATGATATTGATAGAATAATTAAAAGTATTGATAGATTAAAAATAAAATATGCATTTAATTATTTTATTAGCTTTGTAGCGAATCCTTTTTGGAATCAAGTATTAAAATATATTCCAAATACATCTATAATTTATGATTGTGTTGATTTTCATGAAGGATTTGGTAATATACATCAGGAAATTCTTAATAATGAAAAAGATTTATTAATTAATTGTGATTCTTTAATACTCACATCAAAAGTTTTAGCTGATAAATTAAATGTTAATAAAGAATATAGTCTAGTTCGTAATGGTTGTCAATTTGATTATTTTAATAATATAAATACTGAAAATAATAAAATTATTGGTTATTATGGAGCAATTAGTGATTGGTTTGATTATAAAATTATTGAAGAAATTGCGAATAAATATGATGATTATGAAATTCATCTAATTGGTAATGTATGGTGTGTTAATAAGGACCATGAAAAAAAAATTAAAAATCTTAGTAGATTTAATAATATTCGTTTCTTTGGCGAAATACCTTATAAAGAATTACATAAATATCTATCTAAATTTACTATTGGATTAATTCCTTTTATTATAAATGATTTAATAGAATGCACTAATCCTGTAAAATTATATGAAATGATGGCTATTGGTATTCCAGTAGTTCTTACAAATATAACTGATGTTCATCATATGATTCAAGATTCATCTGATAACTTTAATCATTTATTTTATGTTTCAAAAGATATGAATGAATTTTTAGATAATATAGATATCGCATTAAATAATCTAAATAATGATAGAAGAAAAGAATTTGCAGTAAATAATTCATGGGATTCTAGAGTTGATGATATTATTCAAATTATTAATAAAGTTAATCCTTTAATTTCTATTACTCTATTATGTTATAATAATTGGAAATACACAAAAAGATGTATAGATAGTATATATGAAAACAGTAATTATAATTATTTTGAATTAGTTTTGATTGATAATGACTCAAAAGATGAAACTAATACTGAAGTAAAATTCTATTTAGATAGAAATAATTTTAGATATATTCGTAATAAAGATAATTATGGTTTTGCAAAAGGTATGAATATTGGAACTTTAAATATGTCAGGTGAATATATGATTTTACTAAATAATGATACATATTGTTCAAAAGATTGGTTGTATCCTCTGGTGAAAAATTTATTTAATCAAAATATTGGTATTGTGAGTCCCATTACAAATAATTGCGGGTCAGAAGGTAAACAATTTATTAATTATACTGATTATATTGATTGTGTAAATAAAGCAAAAATTATACAAAAAGAATTTGTAAATAATTTAATACCGTCAAATAATGTTCCATTCTTTGGACCTGCATTACGTAAACAAGATGCATATAGTGTAGGATTACTCGATATTAATTATGGTCGAGGTGGGTGGGAAGATGATGATTTTATTAAAAGAATTAGCATATTTAAACAAAATTATAATAATTACTGTGCATATAATTCATTTGTATTTCATGAAGAAAGTTTAACACTCGGTAAAGAACACTTTCAAAAACATAGTAACTTAAATTACTATCAAACCAAATGGAATCAAATATGGAGAGCACCAAAATATTATTTCCCTGAAATTAATATTAATTGTGATGTTGATAATGAAATGGTTAAATTACAATTAAATTCAATTCTAAAATATAATATAAAAATACAAAAAGATAATTCTATTTTTATTACAGATAAATTAAATGTTAATAATAGTTTATATATGAACTATAGTAATAATGTATTTGAAATAAATACTAATAATACAAAAAGTATTAAATATATAAAAGAAGATTTTGATATGATTAAATTTTATGGAATTTTATTTAATTATAAATATGGTATTCTATAAAAGTTATTCTTCTTTCTTGCCATAGCAATTGTTTTCTATTTTATCTATATTTAGATATCTCTCATTTAAATCTGAATATTCATAATTTTCTATATTTTTTGATTTATCAATAGAGCTTCTATTACTTATTATTCCAAATTCCTCATTTAAACTATGACCATAATAATAACTTGTAATTCTATATTTATTATAAACATAATCACTTAATAATAATCCATAACAACCAACAGTGCTAATAAATATATTAAATGTATGTTCTTCCATAATCTCATCTATTTTTTGTTTATAATATTCTAATGTTTCAAAAAAATTATTATGTTTTGTATTTGGATATGTTGTTAAAAATGTTTCAATGGTATGTAAATCTATTTTTTTGAAATTAAACCATGCCTCTTTTCTTAAATTATAGATTTTTCCTGATTGATATATTTTATCTATCTTCTCCTTGAATGGTGTTAAAAATAATATCTTTTTATTATCAAATATTTTTATTATTTCTAATCTATTCGGTATTCCTATATTATTTATTGGTTTTATATTCTTTTTCTCGTTCAATACATCTAACATAAAACAATTTAAAAACGACCAATAAAATATATAATCACTATTTATTATACACTCCTTATATAATAAACTAAATTTTAATAAATCATTATATATTTCATCTACTGACATACTTTTATTAAAATAAAATCCAGCATTTGTCATAAGAATTTTAATACATGTTTCTATATCTTTCAATGTAAAATGTTTTGCTATCCAACAGCTTTTAGGTGAATTTTTGTAAAAATAATCTTGATTATCATTATCAAAATTTAATTTAATATTATTAATGCATTCTTTTATCATATTTATATCCCCATATAACATATAATTCATTACATTTAATTCAACTACTCCTGTTCGAATAATTAATTTCTTTTTAATATCAGTATTAGTAAAATTATTTATTTCTAATGTAGTATTAATTTTATCATTGTTAACTAATTTCTTACCATTAAATATTTTAAAAATTATGATAAATAAATTAATGATTCGATTGTAATTTATATCTTTGTATTCTAATCTATAAAAATCATCATATATCTTATTATAATTTGGATTGAGTTGATTAACTAATAGTTCATCAAATATTACTTTATATTTCTGATAAAATAATGTTTCGTTTGTTATTAATTTATCTTCTTTTAAATAAAAATAATATGCATTTATAAAATTGTCAATCAAATAATCATTCTCTCTATCAATGTTTATTGTGACCTGTAAAGTATTCATGATATATATATTAAATATATATCATCTAAAAATAATTATATTTAAATTCATTTTATTAAATTTTTATTGATACCAAAATTATTAAAATATTTAATTATATCATTCTTATATTGTTTTATGATATTAATTCCATTTATCTCTTTTATTTCCTCAAATTTTAATGACTTATAATAACTATTCTTTTTATAAAATTCAATATCACATTCTATTATATTATTTTCAATTAATTTATATTTAAATAATTCGATTGTTATATTGTATGGTAATAAAATCCTAATCCATCCTTCTACTTTATCATTATTTTCTACAACCTTTATTTTGTCTTTCTTTATTTCATCTAAAAATAAATTATCAAAATAAATAAATTGAAATATTTTTATTTCTTGATTTATTGATAATAAATTTAATGATTCTCCAAATAAATATACTTGATTGGATAAGTATTTATTAATGAATTCAATCACTATTGATTCTATTTTTATATTATCACTATTAATTTCATCGTAATTTATTAATACTTTATTTAATTCATACTTATTTATAAGTTCATTAATAATATCTGTGTCTACTTGAATTTTACTTGAGTTAGAATGATTATATATTTGACATAATTTTAAACAATTATTTCCATATGAGCGATATAATATTTCATTATATTTATTTGGAACATTATAATCTTTTATTTTTTTTATTGGATATAATTCATTTTTATTTAACGGAATAGACATAAATGGTGAATTTTCAGTTATTATATCTACAAGTGTTTTATTATTAATAAATAATTGGAAAAAATTAAATTTTGGATTATCATTGTAATGTATTTCATATAAATTATTATCTATTGAATATGTTTTCTTTTCTAATATTGTTTCTATATCAAATATAATTTTAGTCTCTACTTTTGTATCTATTAAATATTTATCGTCAAATACTTTTTTCATAAAATTATCTTTATCTGGAATAAATATATCAAAGTCATCATCCCATGGTATAAAATCATTATGACGAACTATTCCTAATAATGACCCCCAGGCTAAGCAATATTCTACATTATTTTTATTCAATAAATCTATAAAGAATCGAAAATTATATTCTTGATGTTTAATTGACTTATTATATGATTGAATTAATTCTATTATTTTAGTTTCATCTGTTTCTATTGTAAATTTGTCTGCACTTCGAATATCAGATATAAAATTAAAAAAATTATCATTTATATTTATTTTCATTTTATCATATCCCCATTCTAATACCTTTTTGATGTTAGGAACATCTATATTTTCACTCTTTGCTATAAAATAGATGTAAAATAATTTAATTTTAATATCTTCTGTGTAATATCTATCATTTATTTTATTATTTATTAATATATTTTCTAATGACTTTATTGATTTAATCTTTTCTGTTAATTCTTTTGTATTACTAACTTCATAGTGTTCAAATATTGATTTATGATGTAAATTTAATTTATTTTTTATTGTCTTTAATTCATTATCCATTAAACTATATATTTCGCTTGCTTCATTATTCCAATCTCTGTAAAAAAATTTATCTTCTGAATTATCTCCTAATGTAAATAATCTTGAACTATGTAATAATGGATTTGAATTATTTAAATTTATATTTTTAAAATCATCATAATATATATTCTTATTTTTGTTTAATATATAACTAAAGCTATCTAAAAAAAATATTAAACTATCTTTATCTGTTTTATAACTATTTTCATAACAAACTACATTATACATAGTTTTCATTCCTAATATAGTTGGGTTATTATCGATTATTCTTGTTATATATGGCACTCTTTCATAACCAACTAAATTACTTTTAATTCTTAATAGTTTTGCATATACATCTAATAAACATCCTGGAAAACCAATTATTATATTCGTAAATGTTAATTTCTCCTTTAAAATATTTAGTTTTTCTTTATATAAGTCGCATGGTGTAGTTAATATTATGATATCATAATTTATTTTATGATTGTACTGAGATATATTTTTTATTTCAAAATCTACTTTATCATCTATTATTAAATTACAATCATTAATTTCTGTTTTAGAAGATAATATATCAACATGAAACCCTTTCTTTTTTAATAAACCATATGTAACTGAACCAATATTACCCCATCCTACAACTAAATATTTTAAAAATGGTGGTAATAGTTTTATTTTTTTCCAACTATACCCATCACCATATGGACATGATTCATTTATCTCATAATCATTCATAATATCATCTACAATATTTTCTAATTTATTAGGTATAGCACAAATATAGCTATGAATATTTATTGTTTCTGGTCTTTCTGTTGTCTTTCTACATACTATAATTTTTTTATTTAAATAACTACATTCTTCTTGTAATCCTCCACTATCACTTATCACAAATCTACATTTTTTTAAATATTCAATTGTTTCATCATGTGATATTGGTTCTACCACTTTCACTTTATTAAATATATTTCGATGCTGTTGTATTTTTGGATTTGGATGAAGTGGTATCATAAATTCTATTTCTGTGTATTTATTTGCTATTTTTTCTATTTCTCTAAACCAATTATCCATAATATCTAAATTTTCTCTTCTGTGTAATGTTATCAATACTTTGTTATCATATGAACAATTCTCCTTATTTATATTATCTAATCCAGTGTTTCCTACCACATAAATATCCCCTTGAACATTTTCTTTTATTAAATTTTGTTTATTATATTCTGTTGGACATAAATGAATATCTGCAATTCTTGATATTATTTGTCGATTTAATTCTTCTGGATATGGATTCTCCTTGTCGTAACTTCGTAATCCTGCCTCCAAATGTATTACTTTCTTCTTATTATTAAATGCTGACATTGCTATTGCTACCGCTGTTGTAGTGTCACCTTGAACTAATACATAATCTACCTCATTGAATATATAACTATTCTTCATTACAGAAATAAATATATCATTTAATCTATTATTTGATTCTTCATTTATTGTTAAATGATAATCTGGTTTTATATCTATGTCTTTTAATAAATGAGTGTGCTGTCCAATGAAACAGACTAATGTATTATCTATATTCTTGATTATAGATTTTACTTTTATATATTCTGGTCTTGTTCCAAAGCATATTAATGCTCTCATTATTATTTTCTACAACAAGAAATTAATATTTAATTTCTTACTTAATAAATAAAATTATTTCATTCGATTATACTTTTAACAAAAATCCTCTAGGGCTAATTATTTAATTAGCCGTTCTTATACGTGGTGCAATGTTCATTGCCATTAATTCTTGAATTACTAATTTAAATGCATATGGTATCATAACTTTGCTTATTCTCGTATAATTCATACATGAGGGGCAATAATATATATCCTTATTCGTTATAAATGATTGATTATCTTTCTTATATAATCTTTGTGCAAATAATCCACAGCTATCACATACATGGGTGGTGTATGCATCTGCTGTATCTAACATCTTTTCTTTTAAAAATTTACTACATGAGTGCGCTAATATTGCATCGCGCTCCATTTCCAAAGTTTCCCGCTCATACCAGACATATAATCTAATATGGTAAGTTCTCACAAATTAATTCCATATTGTATGGGGAATATAATTTGCTTAAACTTAATCTTCTTTCGAAGTGGGATAGACTTTACCTTAAGCATCCTTATTGAATGCCCACGTCCGTCAAGTCGTTGCACCTTCTTCTTACATATTTAGTAAGAAGCTTGGCTCAGGATTGTCCTGTATGAATCTAGATTGTACCTGTACCTTATAGGTTTTCCCTACAGCCACCGATTTATCACTAAACTGGTTTAGGACTAGATTCTTCATTTGTTTTTAAGACACTGGTGATAGTGTTTATTGTTTTCGCTAGGTGTTACCCATTCTAAATTTTTTTTACGGTTATCATCTTTTATTCCATTTTTATGATTTACTATTGTTTTCTTTTCATCATTATTTGGTATTAAATAAGTTGCAACTAAAACATGAATATAATAATTTCTTTTCTTTTTATCTTTTTCAGATAGAGTTACATATGTATATCCTTTTAAATTTTTTACAGGCTTCAAATATTTTTTTTGAATATTACTATAAACATTACCCATTTCATCAACGGAATAACGATTATCCATAATATCAATTTTCTTTAATTTTTCATCTATTTCTGTTTTATCGATATTATCTTTATGATATTTCCAATAAAATCCACCTGCTGTTTTATTTTTACCTTTTAAAACTAGATTAATTGAATGTCTAGTTAACCCTATGTGTTTTGCTGCTTCTTCAATCATATCAAATGTTCGAAGATAGTTCTTTTCTAAATCATATTGGTCTACCTTTTTTGGATGGGTTCCAACAAGATTATTTGCTAATGCATGTTGAATATTTTCTTTTTGGGAAACCCATTCAAGATTTTCAACACGATTATCTAATTTATCTCCATTCTTATGATTTACATAATCTTTACCTTCTATTTTTGGAATAAAAGCTTCTGCAACTAATCTATGAAGTGTGAAACCTTTTCGAACACCATTGATTGTTAAATTTATTACATTATAACCGTTGTTAATTCTTGGTTTTAATTTTTGCTTTGTTGTAACATTATATATTTCTCCATTACTTGTTACTTCATAATTAGTTTCTGTATATACTTTTTGCATTTTATATTATAATAATAATACTATCACCTTAAATATCTTAAATCCAAACTTTAGGAGTTCCCCTGAATTTGAACATGTCGCCAGCCATACGCTGACTAGCATGAGTTTTGGCTCCGGATTTGTTAAAATCCGTTGGCAGTGATGCCTAGCACTGTCTCACACTATTCCGGGCAAAATGGTTACCCAGCTTTAGACCACCTTGTCTTGTACGACCTTCTGTCGCTTGGTGGGTTAATAATGTACGTGGACCTCTCGCACGTGAATGTAATTTATCTTCTACCATATGTTTTAGACGTAAATAATATGTTGGTCCAATAAAAATCATGGATGGTAGTTTCTTTCCTGTCATACCATTATATAAGTATTCAATACCATCTCTATGATATCCTTCTTTTTCTAATTCATCCTTAATTTTATCTATATCTACATAATTGAATGGTGTTCCATCTGCTTCATGACCTCGCATTGCGGATACTTTTCCTAATACACTTTCGAGTAATTGGGCGATTGTCATACGTGTAGGAATAGCATTTGTATTAATAATGATATCTGGTGTCACGCCATTCTTAGTAAAAGGCATATCTGATGCTTTGAGACAAATACCCATTGTACCTTTTTGCCCATGGCGACTCGAGAACTTATCACCAATCTTTGGTGTACGTTCTGAACGAATACGCATTTTACGAATTTCATATCCTTCGTTATTAAATATATTTGTATATACTTTATCTACTACACCATCTGCAAGTGAGCTATATACTTCTGAACTATCTTTATATTCTTTTGTACTATTTTCTATTTGCTGTATTGGTGATACTTTACCAATAATAATATCATTATTTGTAATTACTGTTTCTTCTGGTACATATCCTTTATCGTTTAGTTTATCATATGACCCATTTCTCATACCAGTTACTTTACTTGGGTCTGGTTTCATGAACAAATCATCTTTTGATGTCGATTGATTTTTTTGAATTTCTGAACTATATTTCTTTAGTGATGATGATCGGAATAATCCACGGTCTACTGCACTTAAGTTAAACACAATGGAATCCTCTTGATTATCAATTGTACCAATCTCAATTAGGTATTTCTTCCTAATATCATTGATTCCTAAAACTCAACCTTATATTCTAATATGCAGGAATATAAAGCTTACAATTAGGCACTCTCACGAGTGGGTTTAGACTATATCTTGAGCTTGCGCCCGCTGCTATTTAGTCGTTGAACCTTTTACTTATATAAATAAGTAACTTGGCTGCGGATTGTCTTTATAGAACTTAATCTTTTTACTATACCAATAGCGATTAACTATTGCCATCAAGTATTCACATACCTAACTTAGTAATTAAGTTCAAAGATTTCCCCGCAATTTAACAGCGTTGCCTGCTGCACGCAGACTTACCATGACTTTATCATGATATGGGCTAAATCGTTAACCCTGAATATAATGCAATTGCGACGACAACATTTTCGCCGGATGCCATTACATCGGTATAATTGTATTTACTAGTTCTTGTTGCTAGCAATGGTTTTTGTGGATGGAATAAGATATAAGAAATATCTAATCTATCACGATAATTTGAAATATAAATACCCATAGCCTGACGACTTTGTGCATAGTTGAAAATGTTACGTGCACCTGCATTATGATTACAAAATGGTACGTTTGTTGAAATTTCACTTAATAAGAATGATGGATGAAATTCACAATGACTATATTTATTGAATAAATATTCATCATATCTGTTCTGTACATTTGCACGATACATATAACTTTCAGTTAATGCATCTTCATATTTCTTTTCTACTTTGATATTTTTTACTTTACTAATACTTTCTTTCATTTTATTTCTTTCATTTTCTAATGTTTCAATATTGTTTGCAATATATGTAAATGGACTTTCTTCCATATCAATATATTCTACTTTATCTGGGTTCTTAATAATAAATTCTTCCCATGATGTAATTTTCTTGTCTTTATCTGACTTATTTAATGAAATTGTTTTAATATCGTCTTTTGTAAGTAATAGTTTATTTTCTTCAACTCTCATTACTGGTTTATATACACGACCTGAATCCGTATAAATACGAATTTCTTTTTCTGAAATATCATTTATAATACTCATAAACTGGTCAAAGATACCTTTTAATTTCTTTTCTCTTACTTCTTCCTCTAGTTTAAATGGTTCGTTTGTTACACCTAACCATTCACCGTTTAGAAATACTTTTGTCATATCCTTAATTTTCTTTGATGGAACATCTCCAACATTCATCACTTTTCTTTTCAAATATGTTTTCACAATTGATGTTTGTCCTGTTTGCATTACTGATATACTACTAATTAATCCTAAATGTTTTGTTAGACCTACCTTAGCGTGTTCTGGAGTAGATACCGGGCATAATAAACCTACTGATGATGGATGTAATTGACGTGGACCAGTTAATTTACTTGATGAAGCATCGCCACCTGGCGCATCAATACGACGTAGGAAACAAATAGTTTGAACATATGTAATACGTTGTAATACTTGCGCAACACCCTTACGTCTAGGCCATGCACCTGTTGATAATGAACCTTTAATACCTTGTTCAATTGTATTTGGCTTAATTTGGTTAATAATATTTAGTGGTTCTTCATCTGATGTATTTCTCTTCTTGAAAAATTTATTACAATCATTCATCATCTTGCGATAATATTGTTTAAATAGTTCCATAATTAAATCACCTGCTAAATCAACTCTTTTATTTACATATGAATCACGGTCGTCTGTTTGTACACGACCTAATGCAACATTTAGTAGTTTGTGAATAACATGACCTAGATAATATGCTTTTTCCATTAATCCTTGTCCTTCCATATGTGGTAGGAAATTATTTTCTAATAGACTTGTTAAATGTAATCTTCTTTGTTTAATTTTAATATCAGGGTCATTGTCTGTATATTTCTTTAGAACACGTAGTTTACCTACTAAGAAATCAATTGCATCTTGTTGTTTTCTGATTTTTTGTCCTTTGTCATTTTTACAAAATTCTAATCCATTTCTAACTTTGTCAATCATTTCATAATCATTCTCATCATATACAATATAATTAATAATGTCTTTATCTGTTTCAATACCTAATGCACGAAATAATACATAGACTGATACTTCATTTAGAATTGGAACACGAATTAAAATATCACTATCTTTCTTTAATTTTAAAGATAAGATTTGTGTAATACCATGTGGTTTATAAGAACGTGAATTCACTTGTGCAGTGAAAAATTCCATACCACCATCCTTCTTTAAAAAGACTAATGGTTTATTATCACACATTCTGTCTTGCGAAATAATTACTTTTTCAGAACCATTTACAATGAAATAACCACCAGGGTCATATTCACATTCTGACTTATCATATCCTTTGTGGATATTCAAAGAACAGAATTTAGAACGAACCATTACTGGTATACTTGCAAGTGGTACATTGTCTTCAATTTGTCCAATTACTTTTTCTTTCTTTTCATCTGTTACAATATCTGTTACTTCTTGAATTTGTGTTACTTTTGCTAGAATTCGTGCACTGTATGTTAAGTTACGGTTACGAGCATCTGATGGAAACATTGGTTCTGATTCATTTTCTAATGTTGGTTCTTTAATACTCACATTTTCATATTTAAATTTATATTTTATTACTTTGTCTTTTGTAATCTTTTCATAAAATGTATGGTCTCCAGTTTCTAGAAAGTTTTTAACATCCTCGTCTAAAAACTTATTATATGAATTATATAAGTGACTGTATAAAATACCATATCGATTAAAATACAAATCCATGAACTTAAAAATATCATCTAACGACAAATCATTTATTTTTTCTTCATTTTTTGACACTTTAGTATCAGTAGGCTCACGCTTGAGCTTAACGATATCGTTAGATTTTTTTTTACCACCGTCCTGCATTGTCTCTATATTCATTGGTATATATATAGTTTATATTATAAAATCAATTTTTTATATAGTTTTTTAATGATAAATAAATATTTTATATTATTATATATATAATGCAAAATTTTAAACTAGAATGGATTAGACAAAGTAATTCTTATAATACTGTTGGGAGTGATACTCAACCTAGTATTGTTGCTGATTCAGATGGTAATACATATATTGCTTTTAGAACATCTGGAACTGTTCCTGGTGGAACAAATAAAGGTAATAATGATATTGCAATTGCTAAATTAGATAAAAATGGTAATCTAGTTTGGGTTAAACAAAATCCTGCATGGAATACAAATCAATGGGACGAATCACCCTCTATTAAACTAGATAGTACAAATAATATTATTTTTGCTTATCATAGTGGTGGTCAAGTTGTTGGTGGTACTTTTATTGGTGCTGGTGGTATTGGAACAAGTGGTGATATAGTATTTGTTAAATTAGATAATAATGGTAATCTTTTATGGGTAATTCAAAATCCTACATATAATACAACAATTGGTGATTATGACCCACGTATCGCAATTGCATCAGATAATAGTATTTATTTTACTTATCACGGTGATGGTCAAATTACAGGTGGTACTAAATTTGGAAATTTTGATGTAATTGTTGGTAAACTCAGTTCAACTGGTACTAAACTTTGGGAAAAACAAACTTCACAATGGAACACTTCTGCTTTTGATTTCAATCCAACTATATCTCTTGACAAAAATAATAATCCAATTATTGCATTTTGGTCTGGTGGTGGTGTTATTCCCAGTGGAACTGGTGCTGGTGCAGAAGATATTATAATAATGAAATTTGATACTGCAGGAAACTTATTATGGGCTAAACAAAATCCAACTTTTAACACTTCTGCTAATGAATTTTATCCTTCTGTGAGTGCAGATTATAGCAATAATATTGTTGTTGCATATCAAACATTTGGACAAACTCCAGGACAAGTAAATAGTGGTTCTGGTGATATTGCTTTATTAAAATTAGACTCTGATGGTAATCGTATTTGGATAAAACAAACTACTGATATAAATAATAATAGCACACAAGAAAATCCTTTTGTTTTTACGGATGATAAAAATGATATTTATTTACTTTTCACCTCTTTCTATTTACAACTCGCTAAATATGATGCTTGTGGTAATTTCTTATGGCTAAATGATAGATTAAGTATTTCAAACACAAATATTACTAATGCACCAAATCTAACTGTTGATTATAGTGGTAACTTATTCTTTACTTTCCATGCAGATGGTCGTGTAGGTGGTATTCCTGCTAGTGTAGGTAGCAATGATATTATTGTTGGTAAATTGAATAGTATTTATGCAAATGATGTAAAAGTTAAACCTACAAATGTTCAAGTATGTTTTGGTGGTTATAATTATTATTTTGATTCAAGTTTCACTTATCTAAATTTTAATAACTATTATTATAAATTAAATTCTACTTCTACCAACTATTATGAATTACAAACTAGTTCATTAAATAATACACTAGAAATTAGTAGTGAAATATCATATCCAACTGGATTAACATATATATCACCAGATATTGAACAATTAGTTAATTTTAATAGATACACTTTCTTTAAAACAATTCCGGATATTAATCGAAATTTTGCCATCTATGCACAAAATATTTATTCTGGTAAATTTTATCAAATGTTCCAATATAATGGTCCTGATATTGTTCCTTTATTTTTGTATAATGATAAAAATAATATGTATATCTCAACTGTTGAAACAGATATTAATAATTCTAACTTAACTACTTTTTACTTAGACTTACCACAACCTGAAGATTATCATCTTAAATGGATTGTTGAAAGTCCTTTAATAAATACACCAGAATATCAATATTATCAACAAGGTTATGTAAAAAATGATAATATATATATTACATATTCAACTGATGGACAAATTCCAGGTGGTACCGCAAGAATCGGAGATGCTAACTTAACTCTTGCTAAATTAGATAAATTTGGAAAAGTTGCATGGACTGCTCAAAATCCAACATTTGGTTCTAATTCTACTGCTCTTTATTCACAAATAGTTGTTGATAATAGCGAAAATGTTTATGTTTCTTATACTACAACTGGTAGAATAACAGGTGGAACTAATATTGGAGGATATGATTTAGTTGTTATTAAACTTGATTTATGTGGTAATTTAGTTTGGGCAAAACAAAATCCACAATTTAATAGTTCAACTCGTGAACTAGTAACATCTATTACACTTGACAGAAATGAAAACCCAGTTGTTGTATATCAAACATTTGGTAAAATAGGTGGAGGAACTAAATTAGGTAGTCCTTCTGAATATGATTTAGCTGTTCTTAAACTTAATAAAACTAACGGTAGCTTAATTTTTGTTGTTGAAGATCCAAGTTGGAATTCTATTGGTAATCAAAGAATGCCATCTGTTCAAGTTGATAGTAGTAATAATATATTCTTCTCTTACACAAACATTAATAATTTAATACCAGGAGGATTTACTAATGGTGGTTTTGATATAGTTGTAGTGAAATTAGATAGTAATGGTAACAAAATTTGGGCTAAGCAAGATTTAAGTTTTAATACTGTTCATTCTACTGGTCCGCCATTAGATGATTGGTTTAGCACATTACGTATTGATTCAGAAGATAATATAATTGTAGCTTATCAAACTGTTGGAGTTATTGAAGGTCAAAATAATGGAAATACAATTAATAATATTGTCCTATTTAAATTAAATAATGATGGTAACTTACAATGGGTTAAACAAGAACAATATTATAATCAAAATTTAATTAATACTTACAATTTTGCAGCTCCTTTCCAAAATTTTATGAGTATTGATGGTGATGATAATATTATAGTTACTTATACTGTTGATTCTAATATTTTAGGAGGCACATATTATGGAAACTATGATATAGTTGTTCTTAAATTTAATTATAATGGTCAATTATTATGGGCAACACAAAATTATTTTAATACTCCTCAATATGATTATTTCCCAACTGTTCACACTGATGAAAAATCAAATATTTATGTTACTTACTTAACTGAAGGTGTTGTTCCTGGAGGAACTCATTCTGGAACTATCGGTATTCAAGATATGATTGTTGTAGCCAAATTTGGTCCTCCTGTTTGGTATCCTCTTGAAATGTATTCTAATAATAATGATGATGTTTTCTTTGGTGCACACTCTTATTATAGAATATATAGTAAAAACTATATTAAAATGTATGATAACCAATATCATCGAATTAGTAGTAATAGCATAAAATATTTAGATTTAGAAAATAGTTCTAAGGCACACACATTGTTTTATTTAGATATTCCTTTTGATAATGTTTATAACCCTCAAATTATAAATCCAACTAATCTAACACCTATTGAAGTTGGTAAATATGATTATTATAGAACTCCTGATGATGTAACTGGTAGATATATTATTTATGCACAAAGTAATTATAATGATGATATAAATTATTATCAAGTTTTCCAAGAAGGTAATTCTTTCATTCCTATTCAAGACCCAAGTAGTGTTCTATTACCTTTTATTCAAACATATCCTGTCGATGTTGACCCTGAAAATCTATTACCTATCCTTATCACCTGTTTCTTAGAAGGACAAAAGGTTTTAACTAAAAGAGGATATATTGAAGTTGAAAATATTACTTCTGATGACGTAATTATTACTCATGATAATAAATTAGTAAAGATTAAAAATATACATAAAACTACTGCATTGCCTAAATACCAAAACTTACCAGTATGTATTCCATCTAATTTCTTCTCTAAAAACTATCCATCCAAAAATGTTTATATATCACAAGCACATAAAATCTTAGTAGGTAATTCTTGGGTTGCTCCTATCGAATTTCCCGAATACATTCGTAATAAAATTATTATGAAAGAATACAAACAAATGATTAATTATTATCATATTGAATTATTCGATATTAATGATTCTATTATTACTGATGGTGGTCTTATTGTTGAATCTTATAATCCTTCCTTTGTTGAAAAAAGTATTGAAAGATTAAAGAAATATTAATTTTTAAATATATTATAATTTTTTTATAATATACTATCTTAAAGTTTAATTCCAAACATATTCATCATCTCGTTGAAATTCTTTTCCATTTGTTCGTTTGTTATTGGTTTCTTTCCAATTGCCCCCCTTTGTGAATTCGTAAAGTTAGTAATATTATTCATATCAAACCCTTTAAATAAATCATCTAACATTAATTCTGTCATTTGTTTATTCCCTTTCTTATTTTTCGGTAAATACATATTATCAAACTCATCTAATAGTTTATCATTGTCTTTTTTATTTAAAAATTTATCTAATTCATCATCTAACATCTTATTCATATCCATCATATTATTCATATTAAATACACTTGGTTTATAGGGTTCATAATTAAATAATTCTTTACACATATTATTTACATAGTCCTTATATGACTTATTTATTGTTTTGTAATTTTCTCTCGCTTTCTTAATATCAAAAATTGTGTTAATTTTATCATCAATATATGAATTAATCATTTTGTTTTCTGGACTAAACATAAAATCATATGATGATGTAATAAATGCCATTATAATACTATAAAATAAAGAAATAATTAATGTCTTCACTCCAAAAATATAAACAAAAATCATATTCATTACATTTGTAATCGTTTTGTAATTAAATCCATCTATTATTAAATTTAATAATGTCATTCCTAAAAATATTATTCTCATGTCTACAAAATAACTTGCTAAAAATATAAATAGTATCTTTAACATTCTATTTTAATAATTTATTATATTTTTGGTATTTTAAGTAGTTTATAAATTCCAATTTATTTCTTCTTTATCTAATTCTTTTAGTTTTTTATTTATTAATCCAAAATGGTCTTGATTCTCAAATGGTGGAAATTCTCCCATTGGTTTATTACATGATAATCCGGATGGATGCGATGATGCTATAATATGATGTTTTGTAGTATCTACTAATTCTGTCTTCTCATATGCTGGGCGTCCCCATGTCACAAAAATTAAATTATCATAATTATCTGATAAATGTTTAATTATTTTATCTGTAATATTTTTCCAATGTTTTGCATGACTTAGTTTTATTCCTTCTTGTAATGTTAAAGCTGTATTCAATAATAATACACCTTGTTTATTCCATGATGTTAAATCTCCTGATTTTGGTATTTCATCAATATGTTTAAATTTCTTTAAATTCTTAAAAATATTCTTTAATGATGATGGTATCTGTATTCCCTCCTGAACTGAAAAAGCCATACCCATTGCTTCCGGAACTTTTTCTTCAAATAAAATATATGATGATAAATATGGGTCTTGTCCAATTATTACAACTTTTACTTTCTTTGGTAGACATTTATTAAATGTATTGAATAGTTGTTCAGGATAAGGATACACCTCTTTATTATTATCTACGCATAATTTAAATAATTTTTCTAATTTTTCAAAACTTTCTTTTTCTTCCTCAAATAGTTTTTCAAATAATTCACTTCTCCATTTTTTATGTATATCAGAATCAACAAATTTAAAATCTTTTGTTTTGTAATATTCTATCCAAGAATCCATATTGTATATAATAAATAAATTATTACCTAAGTAATATTTTTATCAAATTTTATTAAGCCAAAATTCCCAATTTCCTACATCCCATGTGATATTATAACATTCTAATTTCGGTGGTAGTTTAAATTTAAATTCTTTTGTCATATTTTCATCCATAATCCAATATGGTAATGGTTCACTTTCTTTCCCTTTCCATTTTACATAATTTAAACCTGCAACAAAATCTCTTTTTGCATCAGATGGTTGTTCAACTGCCCAATTTGTTATTAAACATTTTCCAACAGGCTTTAATATTCTTTCTATTTCATTTAATATTAAATTATGTTCGTCCGGATTGATATGATGTATTACTGCAATCATAATTATTGCATCAAATGAATTATCTTCATATGGTAATTTTCGTGCATCTCCATGAATTACATTTAATCCTTTCTTATTACAAATATCTACTAAAACTTCTGAACTATCAATTCCATAAAAGTCTAAATCATTTCTATATCTCATATTTTTACCATTTCCACATCCTATTTCTAATACTTTTGTTTTTGGTGGTAGATTATCTAAAAATTCTCTTACATGTTTCCATATTCTAAATCGACTGCTAGAAAACTCATCTGCATGTTTGTTATAAAAATTATTCGATTCTTGTAGTACTTCCATCTTTTATATTTTATTATTTATATTCAATTAATTATATGTAATTATTTCAATTTTTAATAAAATTATTTTTAAACCATAATCCCTTTAAAAGTTGAATTTATATGAAAATAATTGAATTTAAAATACTTAAAGAGATATTTTCTTTATATACTTTAATAATGTATTCACATAGTAATAATCTCATTGAATTGAGAAATCTATTTAAGGATATTGACTTTGAATCTGATGATATTAAACCCAAAGTCAATAACCAAACCAAATATAATTTTGCTCCCATTAAAGAATGTTCTAATTGTAAAAATAAAGACAATATAATTGAAGATACTGACCAAGGAACAATTGTTTGCACCAATTGTGGACAAGTATTAGAAAATATTTTTGATTCATGTGCTGAATGGCGCAATTATGATGATGATAAGGGTGATAAGATAAGATGTTCTGTGGTAACAAATCAACTACTTCCACAATCATCTTTAGGAACTACTATTAGTGGAGGAGCATGGAAAAGCAGATTAAAAATTATTCATAACTGGAGTGCTATGCCTTATAAAGAAAGAAGTCTAAATACTGTTTTTAAAGAAATACAAAGTAAATGTGCACAATATAAAATTCTTAAATGTATTGAAGACGATGCTAAAATTATGTATAAAAATATTAGTGAATCTAAACATATTGATGGACGAACTATGATTATTCGTGGTGATAATCGTAAAAGTCTTATTGCGGCTTGTGTTTTCTTTGCTTGTAAAAGAAAAGGTATGACACGTAGTCCTAAAGAAATTGCTGATTTATTCAATATTAAATATACATGTATGACTAAAGGCTGTAAAAATTTACAAAAAGTTATTGATATGAAGCTAATTGAAGTTAATACTGGAACTAGTAAGCCGGAAGATTTTGTCTCTCGATTCTGTAAAGAATTAAAGCTTAAACAACAGTTTATTGACCAAACTATTAAAATTGCTAAAAATATTAAAAAACTTAATGTTGCTTCAGTTCATACTCCATATTCGATTGCTATTGCTAGTCTAATTATTATGTTAGAAGCGAATAACATGGAAAATGAACAATTTAATCGTAAGTCTTTATGCCAAAAATTTGGTGTCAGTGAGATTACTATTATTAAAACATTAAAAAAAATAAGTGAATATAAAGACATTATTATAAGCGATACTAAAACTGAAAAAAAATTAACTGAACAAAATAATAATAATCAAGATATTTCTGAAGAACTTATCAGAAGATGTCTTAAATTAAAACTTGATACTTCTTGTATCTTCGATAGTGATGAACAAAAACTATTATATTACCAAAAATATAATATCAAGGCTTAATTATTTATTTTATAATTAAAAATATATATTTTAATTATCATAAAAAATTTAAAATTATAATTTCTTTAATTTCTCTGTAAAGTCTGTTACTTTATTCTTAAAATATGTATCTATGTTTGTATTTTCTAACTTAAATTTATATTTGCCTTTTTGGTCTACTCCTATACAATATTTTGTTTTGTCATCATATTTAATAATTTTTAATTCATAATATTTATATATATTATCTGCTTGTTTCATATCACCACATAACATACCTCGTAAGATATACCAATTCTTAATTTGACTCATTTCTTTTACTTCTTCTGCCATGTTCATTATTATTTATATTCTTTTTTATTTTTATTATTTAACACAGTTATATTTATTTTGTTTGAATAAATACAAAAAATAAAATCACACCTAAAATAAAAAAATCACAAATAAGAATCACAAAAAACATGTAATCGCGTTAATGTACATAAAGTACCTACCATCCACCGTTATTAAACTTAATCCACGATTCGGTTTGCGCGTGGACTGGACAAAATGGTTCGCACACTCCCTGGATACATACTTCCTCTTTCGTATTGTATGCATCCATGAAATACATTTCTTCCGCCAACTTAATCTCTTTCTCGGTACGAGCTGGCTTGTCTTCGTTCTCTTCACAAATTCGAACCATTACATCCATACATAAGGAATCCGGATACTTATTTGCGTAATCATACGCGGTACCCTTTTCCCCATTAACAGCAAAGAATACTTCCTTCCCGAAATGAAACCCAATATCGAACACAGTACTATCCTTATCTCCTTCGATAGCCTTGAAAAGTGCATCAAGGATACGTTCGCTGAAGACCATTTTTGAATTTGCGTAAAATACCGTAATTAATTGAAAAGTTGGTTTGTTAATTTTAATAAGATTTATAATTAATTTATTTTTTCAATTTTTTTAAATTAAAAAAAGCATTAGATAATCAAATTATTTTAAATATTTATTTGGCATTATATTACTTCCATCCTCTTCTACAAGGGCTTTATTAATAATTTCAGATATGTGTTCTACCATAATAACTTCAAAACCATCAGTTAGTAGTTTTTCATCTGATTTCTTAATCTTTATGAAATCTTTCTCATTCTCTTTTGGTATAAATACTAATTTAATTCCAGCTTTCTTTGCTCCATTTAGTTTGTATTGTAATCCTCCTATCTCTGATATTCTACCATTCATATCTATCTCACCTGTCATTGCTATATCATTTCTTATCTTCTTTCCTAAGATTCTTGATATAAATGCTGTTGTAAATGCACTTCCTGCTGATGGTCCGTCTTTTGGTGTTGCTCCATCTGGTGTATGAATGTGTAATCCATAAGGATATTCTTTTAGGAATTTCTTCTTGTATTCGTCTTTTAATAATTCCATTGCTGTTGTATATGCAAATCTTACTGATTCCTTCATTACATCACCTTGGCTTCCGGTTGTTAATAATTCGAATTTACCCTTCGTTCCTGTATGGTTTTCATAGATTAATATTGGTATTATACCTCCTGAACCACTTGTTGTAGCATATAAACCGTTAATTATACCAACATGTGAGTTATTATGGATTTTCTTAATATTTAGATTTGGTTTATTTAAATATTTATCTATCTGTTCTCTTGTTAAAATTATTGGATTATCTTTACTAAAATTATCTTTATCAGCAAATACATCTCTTTTGTATATTCTATCTAAGTTTAGTTTTAAAAACATTGATTCAAACTTTCTCTTTAATTCTCTTACACCTGCCTCAAATGTAAAATTCTCTATTATATATTCAATATCCTCATCTTTAAATTGAACACTATTATATTCTAGTCCTATTCCTTCACTAATTTCTTTTAACATAAAGTTCTTTACTATCTTTAATTTATCTGCGATACTATATGGTTTGACTTCTATTTTATCCATACGGTCTAGTAAAATTTTATCTACCTTACTTGTATCGTTATATGAAAATACAAATAATACCTTGTCTAAAGGAAATGTTACTTCTTGGAAAAATTTGTCATTGAAATGTTTGTTTGTATTAGGGTCTGTTGTGTGTATTAATACATTGAAAATTTCATTAATACCATGTTTTGCACACGCTTTGTCTAATTCATCAAAAAATATAATGCATCTACTATTACCTGCTTCCACCATTTTTCTTACAATTAAACCTGGTTGAGCCGCACTATAAGTATAAGAGTGACCACTTAATACACATCCATCTTCTAATCCTCCTAAATTAATTTGTGCAAATGGTATATCTAATGCTTCACCTAATCCTTTTGCTATTAATGTCTTACCTACACCTGGTGGTCCATATAGACCAATTGCTTTACCAATACTATTTGGGTTTGTAATCCATTTACCAATTAATTCTTGAATAGCTTCTTTACATTCATCATGTCCAAATACTTTCTCATCTAATTTTACTTTTGTTGTATTTAAATACTCACAACTCTTTGATAGGTCTTTTGATAGTTCGCTAAATATACTTGTATCTTGTTCTGTTGCCCATGGATAATTTATTAAAACATTTACATATGTGTATTGTTTGTAATATTCACTTGAACCTGATTTCATTTCATCTATCTTTTCCATTGCTACTTTCTTAAATTGTGCTGGCATATTCTTACACGCTATTATTTGTTTTTTTAAATCAACATCGTCTGATACTAATGATTTGATTTTTTCTAATTCAGATTTAATTGTTACCGATGATTTTCTTAATTTTATTTGAGAATTATATGGTAAATTTTTATATATAATTTCTGATACCATAGTATTTAAAAATTTCTTGTCTTTTGTTAATCCATATAATAATCCTGCTATGTTAATTGAATCGTCATTACCTAATAATAATAGCTTAATTATATTATACATATTCTTAATATTATTATTTGTTTCTTTGTTGAATTCATTCATTAGATTCTTAAATGTCATTTTTGTGTATTTTAAATATTTCTCATACTCCGTTTCTATCTTCTTTTGAATTGTTACTTGATTGTATCCTAATATTTCTACTAATTTCATATTCTTAATATAACCTTGTTTAAATTCATCATTGATATTCTTTTGATTATCTATTTTATCGGAAATTTTCTTAAAATTTCCCATCCCGTTTGTAGATAAAACGGTGTCTTCTAATTCCTTTTTCTTGTTATAAATAAAATTATTACTGATTTGTGATGTTCTTACATTTGTATTAATAGAATCATTCTTAATATATCCTTCAATTACAATCTCTTTGTTTATTGATTCTATCTTGAATTTTATTCTTATTAATTCATCTATTACTAATTCTACATCTCCTTCCTTCATATCTTTTACATTCTTTTCTTCAATATCTATTACAATTGTTTCTTCTGATTTCAATTTTAATGTATTACTCAATTTCTGTTTTTTCTTATTTTGATTTTCTTTTACTATTTTATTAACTTGGATTCTTAGTGGTATTACATTCGATTTAATTACTTCATATTTTTCTAATTCATCTAACTCATTTCTTATTATTTTTTCATAACATGGTCCTATTACTAAATCAAATACATTATTAATGTTATTCATACCGACTTTTGTGACTATTGTTACTAATTTATTCTTTATTTCATCAAAGTCTTTATTGTATAAATCATTATATAGGTCTATTTTATAGCATTTATTAATATTTAATATTTCCATTAAATCCTCTTCATTTGTATTTTTTATTACATTAAAATAATCATTAATTGTTTTTTCTTGATTTTTTTGTTGTGATTTTTGTGAGCCTTTTTTTGATTTTGTTTGTTTGATTAAAGTTCTTTCTGTTACCTCATCGTTAATTATTTTATCTAGAGATAAAACAGCTTCATCATTTTCTTCATTTTCTAATTTTCTTATTCTTTCATTGTATATATTGTTCATTCGTTTTATAATTTCATTTATTTGTTTTAATAGACTATTTCTTTCTGTGTTGTCTATGATAAATTCTTCATTACATCTATCTATATGTTGTGATAGACTTGATATTAGTTTTGAATATCTTGTATATTCATATTGCATATAGCTTACTAAAAATTCTGCTAAGTTAATTTCTACCATTAATTATTGTTTATATAAAAAATAATTATTTTGATTTTATATATTTTTTATTTTTTGTTTTTTATTTTTTGTTTTTTATTTTTATTTGTCTTCTCACCTTTTTTTTATTAATTGTTAAAAAGTAATACAGTAAACTAATATTAAATGTGATAAAAATGTGGTTTTGCTGTTTTATATATAAAAAAAATAAATAAAAAAAAATTTATGCGTGTGTTTCTACTTAAAAAAAAAACTATAAATATAAATTATTAATATAATGCCAAAGAACACAAAAACTGTTCCTGCTGAAAATGCAAAAGTCGCTTCTGAAAAAAAGACCGTCGCTGCCCCTGCCAAAGTTGAAAAAGTTGAACCTGTCAAGACTGCACCTGTAAAGGCTGCAGCTAAGACTGAAACCAAGGCTGCTTCCAAGACTCCTGCCAAGAAGACTGCACCAAAGGCTACTGCCAAGGAAGGTGGTGCTGTTGAAGAACGTAAGGTTCGTTACTTCAAGTGTGTATATGAAGGTGAAACTTTCGGTCGTTTCAGTGGTTATAAGCCAGCTGCTTGCAAGAAGGCTGCAAGTAAGGCTCTCACCTCTATTCTTCGTGAAAAGGCTGCTGCCAAGAAGGATGTTACTGTAGAAATCCCATTCAGTATGGTTGAATGCACCCGTGGTCGTGCACACAAGATTTCTCAATACATTGGTAAGCGTGTTGAACTCGAAAAGCCAATCACTGTCAACATTAAGTCTAAGAATGCTGATGGAACCACCACTACTAAAGTTATTGAATATAAGTTTAAGAACAAGATTACCAAGGTCAAGGGACAAACCCAAAAGGTAAAGCCTGCAAAGAAGGCTACTACCAAGAAGGCTGCCACTAAGAAGACCGCCACCAAGAAGCCAGCAACTAAGAAGGCAACTACCAAGAAGACTGATACTAAGAAGGTAGCTGAAAAGAAGCCAGTTGCAAAGAAGGCTGAAACCAAGGTTGAACCTGCTGCACCAGTCAAGACTGAAACTAAGGCACCTGCAAAGAAGACTTCTGAAAAGAAGGAAGAAGTTGTTGCAACTCCTGCTAAGGCTGCAAAGACCACTGTTGCAAAGAAGAAGTAAAAGAAGTAAAATAAATAATAAAAGTAAAAAAATAAATATTAATGTCTTATAAATAAATAAAATTATTCGAAAAGGATAATTTTATAAATTAAATTTATCTTTAACAGAAGATTCTGAATATTGCATACCAATTGTCATAGTATTTAAAATTATTTCTTTCATATTATTATCTGATTCTTTTAAAAACTTTTCTAAATATTCTAATTCTCTTTTTTTTCTCATTATTTTATTATATAATTCTTCAATACATTTCTCATTCTTCTTTACTAATTCTGAATATCCATTTATATTCTCTTTATTTATATTTAAAATATTCTTCTCTAAATACTCCCTATTCATAATTATATTGGTTTTATATAATTATTTTTTATTTATAAAAATGTTATCTAATATATTCCACTTACTTCTGATTGACTTGTGGGTTCATAACTTGTTAATCCTTCCATTGGACTTCCTCCTTCCGATTCATATCCATTGCCTGATTCGCTACTAAAATTACTACTTATGATTTCACTAATAGTTCTCTTTTTATTCTTACCTCCTTTCTGTTTTTTCTTTTCCTCTTTTTCTTCAGTTTCAGTTGATTTATCAGATGATTCCGTCTTTTCACTTTCTGTTTTTTCATCACTATTATTTGATTCTTCCGTCTCTGCAGTTCCTTCTGTTTCTGACTCTGATTCAGAATTAGATTCTGTATCAATTGATATTATCTTCTCTTTTATATTTCTTTCATTACTTCCACTACTTTCTGATTCTGTTTTACTTTGTGTATCATTCGTTGATTCTTCAGTTGTTTCTGCTCCTCCTGATTGATTATTCTTTTTCATTACAACTATCAAATCTTCTATACCTTGATTCTGTTTTTTCATATCATCATGTAATTTATCTATTTTATGTTCTAATGTATTCTTTATATCAACTAATTTTCTCATACTATTCTCTAAATCACTAAATCCTTTCATTCTATCCTCAATTTCATTCTTTACTGATTTTGATAATCTTATGCTTAATCCTACACTATATTTTAATAAATCTTGTTTTAATGTTTCATTTGTATTCATATATTTCATCTCCTTTGTCATTGTCGCTATTATGTTTAATGTATAGGTTATTAATTGATATATAAATCTTTTTATTAATTTTCTTATTTTCTTTCTTTTCTTTTCATCCATTATATGCATTAATTCATTTTCTAAATAACATTTCTCATATTCACTTATACCATTGTTTAATTTTATTAATGTATCTATAGAACCCATAAACGGTGATGTCATATAATTCATTAATGTTATAGTCATATCATTTATTTCTTGGTCATAGGTCGCTTTTAATACCATTCTTGTTATTATTTCTTCTGATAAATCACTTGATACTGATTCCATAAATCTATGGTCTATCTTATTACCTATATATTTCATTAATTGATTTATTGTAAATGAACCTATCATGTAATTACGTCTATCATAAAATGTAAATTTATTTAACATTATATCATATTTTACCAGTATATTATCATCATCCATACCTTCATAACGGTTAATCTTAATTCTATTTTCTTCATACTCTAATGATTTTTTTATTTCTGGTGCCCCAAATACTTCTTTATTTTGTGGAATATTAACTTCTTTTTCTGGTATTCCCTTATCTGTTAATTGAGTATTATTCTCATTTTGTGAAAATGGTGTTTGGTTACGTGTATCTGGTATTTCTTTTTTTTCTGTATTGTTTGTTAATTGTTGTGTTTTATTTATATCTGATAATTCTGTCTTTCTATCACTTTTTACAAATACATCCTTGTTTTCATTTAAATTTGGGACAATCTTATCAGTATTATTTATAATATCTGTTTTTACATTATCATAATCTTCACTTAACATTTTATATCAATATATATAAATAAATATATTAATTATTTATATTTTCTTTAATCAATTATTCCCTATTAAATCCATAATATTAGTTCCTTCATACTCATCCTCTTCATTTGCCGTATTTTGAATATTTATATTCGTATTTTGAATATTACCTAAGTTTATTCCTATTACACTCTCATATAGTTGTTTACATATTTCATTAATACTTTCTATTCTCTTCTTATATTCCTCTTCTGGTTGTATAATTTCATCTACTCTATTTATACAAATCCATTCTATTTCCTTATCTATTATATTCGATAATTCTTTTAATTTTGATTCATCTTTTATTGGTATCATGTTACATTCGATTGATGTTTTAATTGTTAAACATAATTGTTCTAATTCTTCTTCACCTGTTTTTATTTCTTCCTTAAATATATTATTACTATATTTCTCTAATATCTTGTTACATGATTCATTTATTTCATCTATCTTTATCTTAAACTCTGTCTTATTCGGTTTTGTTTGTATATGAACCCATAATAATGTATCGTCTATTGATTCTTTCATCTCTTTTATTTCCTCTTTTGTTATGTTGATATTAGTACTGTTAAATATCTCAAATATACTCTGACACATTTCTATTAAGTTTCTTCTTAATTCTTTTATCTCTTTCTTTTCCTCTTCTTCCATTGTTGTTATACCCATGTCTTCTTCTTCTATTTTCTCTAATACTATTTCATCTATTTCATCCTCTTCGTTACCATATACTGTTGTGCTTTGTATATTTGTTTTTGTATCACCTGATTCCTTAAACTTCTCATTATCCTTGTTATACTTCAATATTAATGTACCAAATTGTTTCTTTAGTTTCTCTAATAATTCCTTATATTCTCCTTCCTCTCTTTCATTGTATTTCTTCTCTTTTAACCATTTAATCGAATTATTTATTTCTTCTTGTATTTTTACTTTATTTTGTTCTGATAACTTAAATTCATTGTTTTGTATGTTTATGTTTATATTCGAACATATCTCATCTATTTCATAATATAATTGTTTCTTTTGTCTTTCTATCTTATCTTTTAGTTCATACTGTTGGGCTTCTTCTACTAATTTCTTAATTTGATGTGGTCGTAATCTTCCTTTATTTCCTGCAATCGTAATTGTTTTTTTAATAATTTCTTTCTCTTTCTCATATTTTGTTAAAGATTCCGCTGTTACTGTTATAATACCATTTATATCTATTCTAAATATAATCTCTATCTCATGCATACCTCGGGGGAGTTTTTCTAATCCCTCTAATTCAAATTCACCAACTAAGAAATTATCTTTTGTCATCTTTCTTTCACCTTCGTATATTTTTATTGTTACAGCTTCGACATAATCCGAATCTGTTGTATATTTTCTTTTCTTTGTTACTGGTAATACTGTATTTCTTGGAATTAATGTATTCATGAGTCCACCTATGATTTCCACGCCGATAGATAATGGCGTGATGTCAAGCAATGTTATATTTTCTGAAAATGGATCGCTTTTATTTGCTAGTATATACGCCTGTATCGCGGCGCCGGTAGATACTACCTCATCTGGATTTAATGAACAATTTGGTTCTTTGTTAAAAAAAGTTTTCACATTATTACGTATTATTGGCATTCTTGTCATACCTCCTACTAAAATAATCTCATCTATGTCTTCTTTGTTTACTTCTCCTGATTCTAATACATCTTCTAATGGTTTCATACATAAAATTAATAAATCTCTACAAATTTCTATTAATTTATTTTGTGTTAATTGAACTATTAAATCTTTATTGTCATAGAAATCTTTTACTATAATATTCGTCTTTAATGATACTGATAATAATTTCTTTGTATTTTCACATGATTTTCTCAGTTTTTGTAATGACATACTAGATACTTCACCTAATTTCTCATACTTGTTCTGTCTCTTGAATTGTGAAATTGCATAACTCATTATTCTATTGTCAAAATCAGCACCTCCTAAATGTGTATTACCTACTGATGCCTTTACCTCAAATATACCATCATAAATTGATAATAAACTACAATCTAATGTACCACCACCTAAATCATAGACTAAGATATTCATTTCTTTTTTCTCTTTTTGTGTTTTTTTATAAATAGACTTATCTAATAACCCATATGCTAAGGCTGCTGCTGTTGGTTCATTTATAATTCTAACACAATTTAATCCTGCTATTATCGCGGCATCTTTTGTTGCTTGACGTTGTGCATCATTAAAATATGCTGGAACCGTAATTACAACATCATTTATTTCTCTTTTCAAATAATTATGTGCCATTTGTTTTAATTTTGTTAATATAATAGATGATATCTCTTCTGGTGTATAATTATCATATTCTCCATTTATTATAATGTTTCCATCTTCTTCTGGATTTTCATCATCTTTCATTCCATCAATATCATAGGTTAGAAATTCTAAATCATTCTTTACTGATGTATCATCTATCTTTCTTCCTATTAATCTTTTTACTTCATAAAATACATTCTTTGGATTTAAATCTTTCTGATTCTTTGCCTCTTGACCTACATAACGGCTTGTTTTTGTAAATGCTACATAACTTGGTATTGTATTATTTCCATTCTCATCCGGTATTATTTCTAAATTATTATTTCGCCATATTGATACACATGAATTTGTTGTACCTAAATCTATTCCTAATATTATATTTTCTTTTGTTTGTTGATTAGCAATTGTTGTATCTGATTCAACTTCTTTTACTTCTCCTAACATTTCTTTTATAAAATCTAGAGATGAATCTGCTTCTACCTTATCTATATTTGAATTATCAGAATCCATGTTTATAATTAAAATAATATTCTATTTAAATATTATTTTAAAAACGTATTTTTATTTTTTACATTGTTCATATAATTTTTGTATTGATTCTAGTTTTTCTGTGCTACAATAATTTTTTTGACATTCATTATATTCTTTTATTATTTGGTCACAAACATCATTTGTTGGCTGTGTCTTATTTGTAATTACAACTTCCTTCTTTGAATCAAAAATATTGTGTGCTACTGATGAACCTACTCCAAATCCAAATCCTTGTTTAATTGAATCAAAAAATGTTGGCGGTGTGGGAATTATTGGTGCGGGTGGGGGAATTATTACATTCTTCTTATCCTTTTTGTCATCACGTCTATAAAGTAAATATGAATATGATGGTGTAAATGATGGTGAACTACTTCTATTTGAACTTCTATTTGAACTTCCGTAAGAACCTCTTGAAGAACGACTACTTGACGAAAAACCACCTGATGAGCGACTACCTGATGAGAAACCACTTGTTCTACCTGCTGGCATTTCTTATATTATTGATATATTTTTATTTATATTTTTTATTGCAATTATACTCTTATTATTTTCTTTTTTCTTGCTAGATATTTATTTCTTTCATTATTTTCATCTTTATTATCATTATTTTCTCCCATAGCTTTTAATATTTCATCTGATTGTTTTATATCCTCAATTAATTGCTGGTCTGGATTTATTGGTGATTGTTCTATCTTTCTTGTCTTTGTTTTTACTATAATTCGTTTTTTTGTTGTACCTGAAGTATTATTCTTATTTTCTGTTTCCGAATCACTACTACTAGATTCTTCACTTGATTCTTCTTTTGTTTTAGAACTTTTTAATTTATCATCTATCTCCTTTTCATCTATCTCCAATGTTTGACCTAATTCCTCTTTTTCTTCCTTTGTCAATAAATCACTGTTCATTAATGTTTCAATAATGTCATCTACCTTCTTTTTATCTTTCTCGAGTTTTTGTTGTTCCTTCTTGTAATATTCTATATTGTCCTCTTTTAGTTCTTTTCCATCCTTAGGGTCATATTTAACTCTATATTTATATTTATTGTTATACTCAAACTTCTTCTTGTGATTAATTTGTTCGTTCTGGGAATATACAATCTTTAATTCATTATTGTGTTTTTCTATATTCTTGTTGTATTTGTTGTAATCTTCTTCTAATCCTAATTTATCTAAATTTGTTACTTTGTGAACAATTAAATCTTCCTTCTTTTTAAAGTTCTTTGAATAATCTTCGTTCTTTAAAATATTCTTATAAGGTTGATTTGTTCTTTTTGACCAATGTTCTTTTAATTCAGATTCTAATTTATTTGATACTTCTCTATATTTTCCTAATAACTCTCTTGAATCTGTCTTCTCTACTTCAATTGGTTTAATAATCGCTTTCTTTAATTGGTCATCATTCACTTTAATTTTTCCTCTCATTCTTTCTATCTCATTCATTTTTGCCATTATATTCGCTTGTTGCATTCTCTTCATTTGCATCATTTGTTGATACATGTTATTCATTTGTTGAGGATTTTGTAATAATGGGTTATTATTTTGATTATTCATATTCTGATTATATTGATTGTAGTTCGATAGTAGATTGTTATTGAACTTGTTATTCATCTCTTATATATTCATCCTATTTTTTATTTATAAAACAAACTTAAAATTTTATTTATATTAATTTATAAAATTGCTCTGTTATGAATAATTCTAAAAATCCTTATGTTATTCTTGGTTTAGACCCTAATAAAGATTATTCCGATGATGAAATAAAAAAAGCTTATCATAAAAATGTTCTCAAATATCATCCTGATAAAAATAAAAGCCCTGATGCTGCTGAGAAATTTATTGAAATTCATACTGCTTACGAAATTCTATCCTCTAATAAAAGTAAATATGAAAGTTTTAATATTGAACAAAAAAATGAATTCTATAATATTATAAAAAATAGTATTGTTGCTAAATATCCAAACTTTAATAATTATCTTGATTTCTTTACTAGTTTATTCTATTCTTCTGAAAATGATTTTAAAGATGAAATACTTAATAATGATTTTAATACTATTTATTCTTCTTTTATTAATAAGTTACCTAATGCTGTCTCTAAATTTAGTCAACAATTACAATCTTTAAAAGAAAATTATAATAAAAATCATATTACTAATCAGAATAATTTAAATCTTATCAATAATAATGATTTAATAAATGAAGATAAAGAAGAGAAAGAGGAATTAGATTTAGATATTGTTAGTTCTATTTCTTGTAGTATAGCAGATAAAATAAAAAATAAATATCGTAAAATTCTTGTAAAGCGTGATACTCGTGATGATATTATTTTATATGTCCCTTTGCGTAAGCATAAAATGGTCTTTAAAGGTGATGGTGAGATATTTAATGATAGATTCGGTGATATTGTTATTAATATTCATTGTTATGATGAAAAAGATAAATTAAAAATAATAGATAATAAGCATGTTCTATATAAAATTAATATTGATGTTTATGATTACCTTTTTGGTGGAAATAAAGAAGTAATAATAGGAAATGATATCATAAATTTTAATCTAATCCCACTCTCTTTAGATTTTATTTTTATTAATGATAAAGGAATCCCTGATGATGATAATAATTATGGTAATCTTATTATAAGTCCTTATCTTAAAGATTATTCTAATCTTAAAAATGATATTATGAAATTATGTAAAAATTAAAATATTATAAAGGAGTTTAATATAAAAAAATATGGTTATAAAAAATATATTAGACTCATTTTAATTTTAGTTTAGTGTCCATTGGAAATATCAGCAATATCTACAGACTTTGAAAATCCTGCTCCTTTAACACTGAAATAAACATCATATGGATTATGCCAAAATGAGAATACCCACGATTTACCTTCATTGTCCTGAATAGTGGTAGTTTTTTCCTTTTTATAATTATAAAAGAAAAAACAGTATCCTGCAAATTCAATAGGGTCATATCCTTTCTGAGTAAGCATTTCTTGGACTTTTTTACTTACCTCTGCACTTGTCTTATCATAATGAGATGCTGTATAATATCGAAATTTCTCACCATTTTGATACTTGTTACGGTCATTCGTAGACCATTCCGGATATAAATTACTTTCCATTAATCCTTATTAATTATATTTCTTTAAGTTATGTATAATTAATGCTTTAGGAATAATTACTTATTTCATCAATTTTTATTAATTTTGATTGATTTAGCTAAAGACAAATCAACAAAAATTGAAATTATATAATCACTGTAGTAAATTAGATAATATATTTGAACTATTTAATTAGTTAAAAATGAACAGTATTTATCACGATATTCATGAACTTTATGATGTTACTAAAGTTCATATGAACAATTATAATGATGATAATAACAATATTATTATTGAAGAACTTGAAATTTATACTTATAAGCTCAATTTTGATACATATATTTTTGTGCTCTATCAAAGCAAATTTAATTATACTCAATCCTCAGTTGAGTATAAAAATGTAGTAAATATGTTTGATAAAAATACAGTCAAGCATAGTCAATATTATCATAATCTTATCAAAAATAATAAGACTAAACGAATTTTTATTAAAGGATTTTATTAATTTTATTTTTGTTTTTTTATTATATTATGAAATTTACTAATAATTCTTTAAAAATATGTAAATTTATAAATGATAATAATATTGATATAACAAATAATTATTTTAATAATATTAGCAATCATACTTTTATTAAAAAAGTATTCGAATTAATAAAAAATACTAATAAAGAACATAAATATGATATTGTTAAAGATATGACATTAAAGCCCCTACACAAAGATAATGAATATCCTGTTTACTTTCTTTTATTCTTTAACCTAAAAAAATATTCAAATGTTTATGATATTGATAAAATTAATAATTTTAAAGATTTTTGTAAATGGTATGAAGATAATATTAATAAAATTAGTTTCAATAAAATAAAACAAATTATAGTCGAATCTAAAGATACTGATTTGCTCGATTTGTATAATTGTTTATTCACACCTATTGAAAGTAGAAAACAACTCCATAAAATAATATATGATAATATGTTCTTACCTCTTGATGTTCAACAACACTGCGAATCTTCTGTTTTAAATTATCAAAAAATTAAATTTCTAGATTGTGATATTAATTTATATAAAGTTAAAGATGATGATTTTAATATTGATTTCTTTATGCATATTGTTGCTTTTATGATTCAATTAGCTAAATCATATAATATTTCTCCAATAAATCCTGAAATAAATATATTCCTTGGAAATCAAAAGAAAAAGTTCTCGAACAATAAATTAATTAAAGGTGACTTACTTAAATTAACTCCTGAAAATATTAATTCTGGTAGTTCTATTTCCGGTATTTTTGTAAATGTATGGCGTAAAGAAGAAGTTTATAAAGTTCTTATTCATGAACTAATCCATTATTTTGGTTTTGATTATCATGTTTTTGATGAATTCAATAAATTAGAAAATCATTTCAAACAAAATTATTGTATTGAAGGTTATAATAAAATTAATGAAGCATATACTGAATTTCTTGCTGTTATTATTCATGTTGCTTTTGTTAGTGAATATCTTAAGTTGGATTTTAATAATTTGTTAGAATTTGAATTGAAATTTAGTCTTTTCCAAATATCTAAAATTATGAAATATTTTAATTTCTCTTCTTGCAAAGAATTAGTTAAAATTGATGAATGTGAAAATAAATTTAATCAATCTACTTCCGTTTTCTCTTATTTCTGTATTAAAACTGCTCTATTAATGAATGCTACTATTGTTATGGATTTTGTTATTAATAATAATATAGTAATTACTAAAAAACATGAAAAAGAATTTACTGACTTAGTTATATCTTCTACTAAAAACAAAAAATTTAATGATTTTGTTGATTTCTTCCTAAACTTTAATTTCCCTAAGCATCATGAAGAATCTAATTTTATTTTTGATACTCTTCGTATGACCGGACTCGAAATTCATTAAAAATTTATCTTGTATTTTTACATAATAAATTCTATTTTTTTATTATTTTTAATAAAATACTTTGTATGTTGTGATAATTAAAACCTTTCTCATCTATCGTATTGTAATTATTTACTGATTTTGATATATTTAATACTTTCGATAATTCATCATCTACTCTAAATATTCTTTTATTCTCTTTATACATTAAATTTCTTGTTTTTAATTCATTATATATGTATTTTGATAATTCTGGAACTGATAATTCTGTATTTATAGGTTTATCTATTAGTTTGCATAAGTTATCTGGTAATTTATATTTCTTCTGAAATCCTGATTCTACTACTCTCGGTTCTGATTTCTTTACCTTATATATCTTTAATATATCATTATTATATACTTGTTCTGCTTTCTTTATTTTATCTTTTAATTCTTTTAATTTATCTATTTCTTCATCTATTTCTTTCTTTAATTCTTCAATATATGATGGAAATTTTAAATTTATTTCTTTCTTTGTTATTAATTTGTTTAATGTCTCTTTCTTTGTTTTATTTTTTTTAGGTGATGTTTTTTTATTTGATTGTTTATTACTAGAGTTTTTTTTATAAAATATTGCATCTTCTGATAATATTATTTTTGGATTAAATGCATCTGTATCTGTATTTAATATATCTTGAACTTCATCTAATAATTCTGAATTTGACATATATTCTTGTAATTAATCAACTTTACTTTATATGATTATATTTTGATTTAAAATTTTATTTATATAAAATATTATTAATGGATAATAGATATCATCGTGGTGATTCCTGTCCTAAAGATTATAAAAAATTACAATTTGAAACCTCTCAAAATTATAATCTTACAATTGATGAACATGGTGTTCGATGGGTTCAAAAATATAGTGAACATGATAAAATTAAATTTAGTGAAATTGATTATTATAAATTAAATGTTCCTCATAAAATTCTTTTTCTCGAAAAATTTATGGATAATCTCGATTCTTGGATTATTGATATCGAAATTAAAAAATCTAATGAATTTCAAGATAAAGTATTATTGAAAAATAAATTTAAAGAAAAAAAACAAATATTCTATGATTATCTTCAAAGTCTTCGAGTTGATATCGAAACTGTTTTTGATAATTATGAATATAAATTATGTATGCAAAGTTATGATAGAATTAAAACTGAATTTGAAATTCAAGAAGCTTTAATATTCAAATCTGTTAATATAAGTTTGTGGTCGGAAGTTAAAAAATTCTTTTCCGATATTTTAAATATTTTTAATGAGCCACCTCCTACTGTAAATGTATCTACCACTAAAAAAGTTCATTTTTAAAATGAAAAAATTGATTTTAATATATTTAATCCCATAAAGGAGTAAATATATATATTCGTATAAAATGGAAATCGACGATTTTAAGTATTTCATTTATGACAAGTTTTCTGGGGACCATAGTTTCTCTAATCCAAAAACTATTGATACTACTTTAGAAAAACTTTTCGACTCTGATTTTAATACATTAGAAGGTAAAGATGCTATAAAGAAATTTAATAATTTTGGCGGTAATTATGTTATCCCTGATGATATTGATTCCGAATTATATAAAGTTATCGTCTTTGTTGATGATAAAACTAAAAGTATTTATACTGTTATCGGTATTAATATTAAAAACCTTGAAAAATTAGTTATTGATGATGCTTCTAATAATAATATTCCTAATAAAAATATTCTTATTAATGCATGTTTATATCATGTTTCCTATACTAAAAATAGTATGTTAAATGAATCTAATGTTGATAAGAAAAATAAATCTGAATTTGATGTTATTGATGAACTTATTAATATTAAGAAAACTATCTTAATTAGTGAAGTTATTAATAAAACAGGTGATGTTACTGACCCTATGATTGCAGAACCTAACTTTTTAAATTGCACTTTGTATGATTATCAAAAACGTTCTATCCAATGGATGAATAATATCGAAAAAAGTTATAAAAAAGTTAATACTGCTTCCAAAAATGAAATTTATATTGGTAGTGTTCTTGTTAATAAGGCTACTCATAAACTAATTTATGAAAAGGATGATAAAAGTAGTAAAAGTGCTACCTTTATGGGCGGTGCTCTCATTGATGAAGTTGGTCTAGGTAAAACTATTCAAACTGCAACTATGTCTATCCTCAATCCTAAAAAAGATATTGCATATACACATGCTGATAAACCTAATAAAATTTTCAGTCGTGCAACTCTAATTATTTGTCCCAATCAATTATGTGGACAATGGAAACGTGAATTTGAAAAAATGGTTAAGAAAGATTACAATCTTAATATTGTATCTATTCTTACTAAAGTTCATTTTGATAAATTAAATTATATTGATTTACTTGATGCAGATTTTGTTATTGTCAGTTATTCTTTCCTTGAAAATAAATGCTTTACGGATTCATTCCTTACTGGAGTGTCTAAAGCTCAACTTAAGAATATTGGCAAAAATAATGATGCTCTAAATAGAATTAATGATATTAGTTCAGAGCTTAATAAAAATCCAGTTAAGCTTAAAAATAAAAATTGTGTATTACCTGCTATTCATTGGCATCGTATTATTATTGATGAATTCCATGAAATCTTTACTTTAGATAAGTATGATTATATGATTCCAATGATTGCACTATTTGATAGCACTTACAGATGGTGTGTTACTGGTACTCCTTTTGATAAAGGTAGTGATTGTCTCTTTGGTATGATGAATTTTGTTACAAAGAAAGATAATAACAATGAAAAATCTTATAATAATATTATTCTTAATGATAATATTTATAATTATATGAAAAAAGAGTTCTTCCGTCGTAATACTAAGAAAAGTGTGATGAGTGAATACCAACTTCCTCCAATTAATGAAAAGGTTGTTTGGCTCAAATTCACTGCTACTGAACGTATGATGTATAACTCTTATTTAGCTAATCCGAATGTTGATAGATTTAGTAAATATCTTCGACAGCTATGTTGCCATCCTAAACTAGCTGAAGAACTTAAAGCAACTCTCTCTAACTGTAAAACATTAGATGATATTCAAAAAATGATGGTTGTTCATTATGAAAAGAATATGAAGAGTGCTGAAGATAAAATGAATTATATTAATGAACGTATTAAATATATGACTGATTATATTAAAATCTATACTCGTAAACGTCAAGCTCGTTTTATTCGTAAAATGGGTTTCCGTGTTGTATTAGAAGATTTACCTGAACTCGTAAAACCTGTAAAGCCTGGTAATGAGAATCAAATTATTCAACAACAAGAAGAAGATAATGATGAGTTCTATGATGATATTGTTGATAATCTTGAAATTAATGATGATGACGATGATGAAAAACCGTTATATACAATCTCTGATAAAAATCAAACTGAAGTTATGAAAAAGATTGGTTCTGATTGGTTTAAGAATTCAAATACTCTTGAAGACCTTAAAGATAGACTCGAAAATATTAAAAATAAAGGTAAGGAATTTACTGCTGATTATAATGGTAAAAGAACCACTTGTGAATTCTATAAAAATGTTATGGAAAAACTTAAGAAATCTATGGAACTTAAAACTAAATTAGATTTAAAGAAAGATAATGATGATTCTGATTCTTATTCTGACTCTGAATGTGATTCTGATGATGAAGAAGATGAAGAAAAATGTGGTCTATGTCTTGGTGTTATTGGTGAAGAAGATATTGGTATCACGAAATGTGGTCATATGTTCTGTTATCAATGTATCAAAACTGTACTACCTTCTAAAAAGGCATGCCCTTATTGTAAAAAGGCTTGTAATGAAAATGAAGTTTACATGATTTCTTATGAAAAACCTGTAAAAGTTCAAACACAAAGTTATAAAGATAAATTAGATTTAATTAATCAAGTTGGTACTAAACTTGCCAATCTTATCTTTTATATTAAATCAAGTAATAAACATTCTATTATCTTCTCTCAATGGGATGATTTACTTCACAAAGTGGGTGAAGTTCTTAATAATTATGGTATCCGTAATGTATTCTGTAAAGGTAATACTTGGCAACGTGATAAAGCTATCAGAACATTCAATTCTGATGATTCTATTAAAGTTATTATGTTATCCTCTGAAAAAGCTGCTTCTGGAACTAATCTTACTAAAGCATCTCAAGTAATTTTACTAGACCCTGTTAATGGAACATATGAATATCGTAAAAATACTGAAGGACAAGCTATCGGACGTGCTCATCGTATGGGTCAGACACAAGAAGTAGATGTTGTCCGATTTATTATTAAAAATACTATTGAAGAAGAAATATATTCTATGAATGCTATTGAAGATAAAAAACATGTTCCTACTAAAAAAATATTCGAAGTTAATGATGATACTATTCAATTATCTCAAGATAAAATTAAAGAAATTAATGATTCTGCTATCAATAATTCTCAAGTTAAAAAAGTAACTAAGAAGAAAACTACTCTTAAAGAAGCAAAAGAGAAATTAAAAGTAAATAATGATGATTCTGATTCTGATTTAGATGTTTAATTTATTTATACAAAAATTTATGTATAAATACTCATATAATTTATTTTTTTTTGTTTATTTTTGCTATTTTATCCTTTTGTTCATTTAATATTTCATTGAACTTTTTTAAGTTCTTTTTAATACTTGGCTTAAATAATTTATTGGCATTCTTAAAGGTAAAATTCTTTTTTGTTATTTCAAATGGAATACCATATTCTCTCAAATAAATATTATCATAATAATCTTTTTCTTCATTCATATCCAGTTCTAATTTGTTTATTAAACTATTTAATTTCTTTTCACTTGGCGCTTCTATCTCCATATATGGTTTTAATCCTGGATATGAATCAAATATAACCTCACAATCATTTACATCATATATCTCCCTTATTTTCTCTTGTTCGTATTTCTCTTTGAATCCTAATTTGTTTAATATTATTCTCATCTCATCAAAGTTATCTATTATTACCTCATTCTCTATATCATATTTATCCGTTTTCTCTTTTATTGTAAATGTTTTGCGAAATCCTTCATCTCTTATTCGTAATATCTTTAATGAATTAACTGGTTGAAATGATACTATTCTAAATAAATAGGTTCCTCGATATACTCCCTTTAAACTCTTAATCCTTTTCTTTATTGTTTCATATTCCATATTCACAAATCTTCTCTCTATCTCCTTTGGCATTTATATTTATATTATATTTTTAATTATTTTTATATCTATATGATGGTTTCTGGCGCTATTTAAACATATGATATACCGCTTCGCAGTGGTTGTATGTCGGAAATTTGCGCTAAATTTCCCATCCGGTTTTTTACAAAACCGGGTTAGCCACGCCGCCATCCTCATATAGTTATAACTAATAACTACTCATATAATAAACATATCTATAGTAAATAATTAAGTAACTAAATAATTTTATATCTTATATGATGGTATCGGCGCTATTTAAACATATGATACACCGCTTCGCAGTGGTTGTATGTCGGAAATTTGCGCTAAATTTCCCATCCGGTTTTTTACAAAACCGGGTTAGCCACGCCTCCATCCTCATATAGTTATAACTAATAACTACTCATATAATAAACATAACTAATAACTATATCTATAATAAATAATTAAATAATAAATAACCAATAATTAGAAGAAGAAAAATTTACGAAACCCTTCTAAAGTGTCCTTACGCACGCGAGGGGCTTCACACAAGACGTTGTGTA